>Ga0209279_10000002_pt1 | contig 421718 bp, 372 predicted proteins | sample CoawatmetaG00DNA_3_FD_187508 | JGI IMG/M metagenome (GOLD analysis project Ga0209279, IMG submission 187508) | Marine microbial communities from the West Antarctic Peninsula - Coastal water metaG006-DNA (SPAdes) (version 2) | ecosystem: Environmental > Aquatic > Marine > Coastal ...
GTATCAAGCTCACCATGACGAAGCCTGTCGCTTGGCGTCTAATTGGTTAAATAAATAAGCGACTAAGCATGTAGTACCGAGGATGTAGGCTTTTTGGACGGGGGTTCGATTCCCCCCCGCTCCACCACACAAAGAATTAAAGACGCTCATTTGCGTCTTTTTTTTCGCCTAAAAAAACCTTTTAGTGGCCTGTAGCCACACAGCACTATCAATAAGAATTATTAACGACCAGTGACAATCAATAAATTAAGTAGTACATTATGTAGTACCTAATAAATATCATGTAGTACCTAGTGACATGGCAAAGACTAATCCGTTAACGAATACCGAAATTAAGCAAGCTAAGCCTAAAGAAAAGGTTTATAAGCTCTCTGACGGTAAAGGCTTACAGTTAAGAGTAAAACCCAATGGTAATAAGTCTTGGCTACTTGATTATATAAAGCCTCATACCAGTAAACGATCATCAATGGGTTTAGGTGGTTATCCTGAAGTAGGTCTAGCTGATGCTAGAAAGCTCAGAGATAAAGCAAGAGAGCTAATAGCTAAAGATATAAACCCCAAAGAACAAAAAGATCAAGATAAACGCCAGAAACAAGAAAAGCAGGCTAATACCTTTTTTCATGTTGCTAGTAATTGGTTTGAAATCAAAAAAACAGAAATAAAAGCAGATACCGCTAAAGATCTTTGGCGTTCGTTAGAACTTCATATATTCCCTGCACTGAGCAATTACCCCATAAGTAAAATTACCGCGCCTATCGTTATTGATGAACTCAACCCCATAGCAGCTAAGGGGACACTTGAAACAGTAAAGCGACTATCACAGCGTTTAAATGAAATTATGACTTATTCGGTCAATACGGGGCTAATACATGCTAATCCATTAACAGGTATAAGATCGGCATTTAAAAAACCCACTAAACAAAACATGCCAACGCTTACCCCTGATGAATTACCCGAATTTTTGAAAACACTAGGTTACGCCAGCATTAAATTAGTCACTCGCTGTTTAATAGAATGGCAACTACATACGATGGTTAGGCCAAGTGAAGCGGCTGGCGCTCAATGGTCAGAAATAGATTTTGAAAATAGTCTTTGGGTTATTCCTGCCGAACGTATGAAAAAGGCGCGTGAACATACGGTGCCACTAACTGAACAATCACTAGAATTACTTCAAAGACTACAACCGATTAGCGGCCATAGAAAATATGTTTTCCCCGCTGATAGAGACCCTAAAAGACACGCCAACGACTCAACAGCTAACGCAGCCATTAAACGTATGGGTTATCACAATCGGTTAGTAGCTCATGGTCTACGTTCATTAGCTAGTACGGTTTTAAACGAACAAGGCTTTGATCCTGATGTTATAGAATCAGCACTTGCTCACGTAGATAAAAATGAAGTTAGACGTGCTTATAATCGTGCTGAATATATTGAACGTAGAAGAATAATGATGACTTGGTGGTCTGAACATATAGAGCAGGCCAAAACAGGTGTAATAAGTTATGATGTAATGGTCAAGTAAAACTGGCCACGGATTTGTATTCAAGCCAGTATCTTTTCTCTAACTCATTCGGTGTTAATCCTCCGTTATAACTATGAGGCCTAACTTTGCTGTAATATCCAATGATGTAGTTAACAACTGACTTTTCAGCTTCAATAAATGAGCGATAACCCGTTGTTGGTATCCATTCTGTTTTTAAACTTCTAAAGAATCGCTCCATCGGGCTATTATCCCAACAATTTCCTCGTCGACTCATACTTTGTTCAATCTGATAGCGCCACAATAATTGTCGATAATTTCTGCTCGTATAGGTGCTGCCTTGATCTGAATGGAACATAACACCTTTTGGTCGTCCTCTTGACTCAAATGCCATCGATAAAGCTTTCGCTGCTAGCTTCGTATCGGGTGAATATGACATTGCCCAACCCACTAGCTTTCGAGCAAATAAGTCCATCACAACAGCCAAATAAGCCCAGCGAGTTCCCGTCCAAATAAATGTTATATCACCACACCAAACTTGATCAGGCTCACATACGGCAAACTCTCGCTCCAGTGTGTTCGGTATCGCTACATGCGGCTGCGCTGCTTTCTTATATTTATGACTTGGCAGTTGGCAACTGACTAAGCCTTGCTCTTTCATCAAACGCGTAGCCACATAACGACTAATAGCCAAGCCTCTTGTTGTCGCAATAACCGAAATGGTTCGAGCACCAGCCGAGCTGTTACTTTCAGCATGAATACTTTTTACCATAGCAAGTGCTTTAACCTCTTCAGGTTTAATACGCCTACCTTGCTTTGCCCAATATTTATAGCTACTGCGATGAATATTAAATACATCACAACAACGTTTAACAGCATGGCTCCCTTTAAGGGCTTTGATTATCGTGAACTGTTCAGCGAGTCCGGCATCAAGAGAGCCGTAGCCTTTTTTAGAATTTCCTTTTCTTCTTCGATACGTGCGATGTACTTTTTAAGTTGACGAATTTCAAGTTGGTCTCGCGTTATTTCTTTTATGGTTTTGAATCCACCGAATAATCCAAACATGTTTACGTCCTTTTATTTAACTTACATTGATATTATTCGGTTTGTTTGTTTGTTTGAAAGGATAACAGAGGTAGGGCACTTTTCATTTGGAACTCCCTGTTTTTTATTACTCGTAATCCTTACAAATGGGAGACTTAAAAAACCTCACCTATAAATAACTCACAACATCAATGTCATAGAATCAATGAAAAGATATTTTATAAAATTGAGATTTTAGTACTAGTAATATGTATATCAAAATATAGTATTCAGCCCTATCTATAACGAACACAGTTAAAGTCGCAATAAGTGTCATAAATAAACACTATAACCGCACTAAATTACCAGGTTAGTCATGTAAAACCCACAAACTCTTGATTTGAACGCCCCTTTAATTGGTTGTAACCCATCTGGATGGTATAATGGCTTAGTCAGCATTAAACGAATTGATTTAATTAAAGAAACAAGGATCTAACGATAATGAGGTTTACTCATGATAACCAGCCCTCAAATAAAGGTAGGCCTAAAGGGTCGCTAAATAAGCGTAGTCAGTTTAGCAATGAGCTAACGAGTAAAGCGTTATTAGAACTTGAAGTCGCATTGAATTCTGGTGAACAGTGGGCAATAGAAACTATTCTTAAACGAACTCATCCTACCTTGAAAGCTATTACACCTGATAACAGTTTAGATGGTGAGTTTTTAAAACTTAAAATGCTTGAGATTAGCGAGTTTGAAGAACGTATCAAAGCCCTTGAGGATCGAAACAGTGATAAAAACAGCACAGGCTAAAAACATATGAAACCAATGAACAAACGACTTACAGACCTTGAGGCTATAAAACCACGTGTAAAGTTAGACCATAGCGACTGGGTAACTAATAAATACAGTGATGATGAGATTCTTTATTCATCTGGGCGGCATTACTTTGTGAAGGAAAGAAAAGATGAGAATCAATAAAACTTTAAAGCATCGCCGCTTCTTTTTGCGCTTCTTCTAACCCTCTAGGTGATAGTTTTTTAGCGTCGATATCTCTATTTATTATTGCGTCTTCATCACCATTAGCTGCGGCAATAGAATTCCAAATATAAGAATTATTATTACTCTGTATGACACCCAGACCCTTACTATACATAATTGCCAGATTAAATTGAGCGCTTACATCACCTTGCTCAGCGGCTTTTAAAAACCACTTAACTGCTTGTTTGTAATCTTGTAGACACCCAGACCATTTTTATACATAACGCCAAGATTATATTGAGCGATCGGATTACCTTGCTCAGCATATCCCTTCATTTCGAGAAATTTTGGTACATCATTAGCGAAAGCGTTAAAGGAAATAAAGCATATCAATAAAAGCGTTATTGCTTTGATGTTTTTGAGTGAGGTATTAATAAGGTACATCCTTGAATTTAATTAATAAAACATTAAATTAACACAAAATAAAATTGATTGGTACGATCAACGGCTAGAATATAAAGAACCTAATATAAACCATAGATTATCCGTAAACACCTATAATCAGTTTTAGTATCAATTGTGATAAAGGAATATTAACATGACTGTTAATAGTGAAACTGAGTATAAAATATTAAAAGAATTCTTATGGAGATTAGAGGCGATAACTAGTGACTCTCTAGAAAAGGACTCTATAGCCTTAATGTTACAGGCAGCTATTAGTGATGTTAATGGGCAGGTATCAAATAGAGATAATCTTAATTGGATTAATGGCTTTACTGAGTAGTACCATAAGGGGTTTACCTTATGCTCATAATGGCACATTATAATTTACTATATTATTTAGTTTTAATTTTCATTCCTCTCCAAAATCACAAGAAGTGTTATAAACCCTACTTGTTTATGTCATATTAAATAGGACTAAAATCGAATTATATTTATGGAAAATATAATTCAATAACAAGGTAGTAAAATGAAAGATTTCAATACTCTAGATAAATACGATAATACGCCTTTAATCCTTGCGGCAGCAAAAGGAAATTAATGTGGAAGTCTTAATAGTTTTATTATTTATACTTATGATTATCATTATACATTTTGTCTTAAAAAATAACGAAGAAGAGCACCGAAATGAGTCTTTTATCGATGATCCAAAAAGTAAACATTCAGCACATGAAGTGAATTTAGCATTTTGGGCAGAGAAGGAAGAAGCAACAAAAATAAAGAATGAGAAAAAAGCACAAGCTCACAGCAAAAAAGTTTTGGATAAGGAAGAAGTAGAAAGGACAAGGAAGCTTTTTGATGAGGAGGCCGCAGAAATAAAAAGGCTGCATAGAGCTAAGCTGGAAAAGGAGGCCACAGAAATAAAAAGACTGCATAGAGCTAAGCTGGAAAAGGAGGCCGCAGAAAAAGAGGAATTGATTAAAAATGTAGAACAGGAAAATTTAAATTCCCTCAATTCTAAGGAAGAGCAAAAGTATAAAGATGAAGTATTCGAACTTCAACGCTATCAAATGTGTTGTAAAGGATTGTTTAATGAAGAGCATGAGGCTTTGATGTAAGAACTAGGAAATAAAGCTGCACATGATCATCCCATCCATCTAAAATATAAAAAAGGATACAAAAAGTTTACTTTACCTACTGCATTAGAAAAAAAATATCGCTATAAACTTAACGAACTGCAAAAGTATAAGAGTTTACTAGAAGTTAATTTTCCTAGTATATATAAGAATATTACAGTTCAACTTTCGCCCACAGAGATTTTAAATGACCCTTCAAAAAAAATGGTTAGCGTTATGAATAAAGATGGGACTATCAGAACTTTGTTTGGTAAGTTTTAATTTAGTGAATCCACTTAGAGATACAAATCTAAAAGAGGGGGATTCAAAACACTAACTATTAATGGTGTTAACTTGGGTGAGCAACTTGTTAAGCAAGGTCATGGTATTAAGTATAAGGGTAAAACAAAGCAGATGAGAAAGCAAATCATCAGCAGCGTTCTTAGCTTGGTCAACCACTGGAAGCACTGCGGTGCACCTCGGGCCTCAGGCACAATGACCTCTTTCTCTGAATGGGACACGCTTGTCAGACAACCTTTGGCATTTATTGCACGAGAGTTACCTCAAACTAAGCTAGTGGATGTGTTAGATGTTTCCACAAGGCAACAGGCTGACAGTGGTGACAAGGAGTCTTTGACAGCCTTGTTGGTAGCACTCACTGAATTCTTTGGTGAGGGGGGTAGATTTAAAGCTGGCGATGTTTTTGATGCATACAAAGAGAGTGAGCGAAGCCTCATAAGAGATGCTATCCTTGCCTTTATTAGCCGCGACAAGCTGCAATCTAGCCAGCATATTGGTAACTTGTTAAAGCGATTCAAAGATCGAAATGTGGAAGGACTCGTATTAGAATCGAAGAAAGTGAGCGGTTCACTCACCTACTGGGTTAAGTTGACCGATGACACTAATAGGGAAAGGATTGGATATTTGACTACTCGACCAAATGGGTCCGAAGCTAGCAATGATCCTTCACGAGCCGCATAGGTCAAAGCCCCCTGTTTTAGGGGGCAATAGTTGGGCTTCTAGGGGGCTTAAATGACCAAGCCCCCTATTCCGTAACGCCCTTTACGGTCTATGGAGGTACTATTCTTCTAATTTAGGGGGGCTAAAGCTAAAACAGTACTTAATTTAAAAAACAAATATTGTTTCTCTTATAGTAGTGGTTTCAAGCCCCCTAAGCCCCCTACTTTCACTTCTGACTGCTTGAGCAATAACGATGGCAGGCTTTTAAACGACCCTTAATTCAACCAGATTTCAAATTTCATGTCACACTTCAATTTGGCGAAAACATGCATACCTACACAAATAACAGTAAAAAGCCGCTGTAGGAGTATTCAATTTTTTTATCAGGGTTTAGTATACCAAGAAAAAGTAACAGTGGGGTCGACGTATAGCGGGACATTACCAATACCATATTTTGTCCGTACATCTTGTTCGCTTTGACCAGAATAGTAAACATACCCGGAATCATAGGCAGTAGTAACAACAGGCCATGGGTCCACGTAATCTAGCTGATAGTTTACCTTCGTCTTTACTTTAAAGGTGTCTGTAGCTAATCCTAAACTCAGGCCGTACATGCCAGGCTTACTATTGTTTTTATTGTATGGGGCGGTGGCCCAGTTTGGTATACCCGGACCCGTAACGACAAAATTTTCGGGTATGACCCTGGAGCTGTGTCTCCCATGTTTCACCCAAGTACACTTAAGGGTATAAGTTAAATGGTCAACTGTATAAGAAGGGACAAGCACTGGCTGTTGATCGAGCCTATATCTATTTTGCCAGAAATAATTGGTTCGAGCTCCCCTATATGGGACATAGGTGCTCTTATAATCATATGACGCGCCTGTGGACCTAGAACTACCAGTGGTAGTAGACAGGCTTGTTGTGCTTACAGCTTCGTAGCTACCTAAGATAAAATTAGACCCAATACCGAATGATGATTGAACACCATATGTGGTACTAAAACTATTTGATACATCTGTACTCTCAAATGAGGTCGAATCTGAGTATATTGTTAAATCACCGGTATTGGCAATATCGGTGCGAGTCGAAACTGGGCTATATGCTTCTTTACTCGCCACTCTGTTTGCGTTTAAATAATTCTGTACAACCTCAACATAAGTACTATTGGAAAGGACCATTGACGTCACGTATCCCCCGCCCACCTTGGTCACTGCCCCATGACTAGGCCTATTGTCATAGCATATGGTATTGTTCCAATTTGACGCTCGTATCTTAGATTGCAAGTCTGTCTGCAAGGCAGCTAAGCTATCGTAAATCTGATCTGCCATTAGTGTTGATGTGAAAGGAAGTAAAGTTAATATTAAATATTTATTCATATGTTATATACCTATTTTTTCTCTTTGAACACCGGTTTTATGTGCTCTACATGGTTTTTATAATTGAAGGCTACGGAAATTTGACATTCTACATTAACTTACAATCAATCCGTTCCTTAACATGGATGCTACACTTTATAACGTACAGGAAACTTCTATCTGTTTTCGTATATTATCTCCCTTTGTGATTGTATACAAAAATGTGGGTTTAGACAAACGTTGTTTTTTATATGCTTTAAGGGTGTTTTTTTCATTGTAATGATATAAAGTACCCCTTGATATTTTTAAATTAGGACAAAAGAAGACATATAATCATTGCAATTCCTTTTTAAAGATATATCCCAAATTCTTTTTATGACAAATTGCAAACGCGGTTTTTTACTTACTTAAGCGGTTATAGTTTTTTAAATTTTGGAGATTTGTATTGATTTCAATAGTCAACAGGCTGTCTTTAGCGGCCATGCTCGTTTCAGCTTTAGCTTCTTGCTCGTTAATGACCGGTGCGGATAAAGAAAAGGTAATGGTCGAGCGGCCTAATGGTACCGATATTGTTTTAATCCCTGAGAATTTTGTAGCCAGTTACATTACATCTGGAGCAAATAATGAGCGCAACTGCCTAGCTCCCGCCCCAGACGTGGCTGATTCATCGGCTGACTCGCTCAAGCTAAGTGACGCAGCGGGGGACACTGGTGGTTTTACCCATGGGGTAACCGCTACTGGTTTAGGACAGCTGAGTGCTAACCTACAGCTTGCCCGTGAAATGCTGTACCGTGCGTGTGAACTAACATCAAACCTTAATACCGATCTAGAAGACACCAAGACTATCTACAATAGCTTTTTAAAAGTTATTGTAGACATTTCTACAGCTGCGAAAGCTCAGTAATATCCAGAGTGTAAATTACAATTTAGCTAGCGATAAGGTAGCCTCTTCTAATCCTAACACTACTATTACAGTTTCCTTAACCATAGGTTACGGTCTGTGTTAACGGGTATGTGATTTGAAAGGTCCTTGATCAAAAGTAACCTCGTGTTGTGGGGCCGTACTGAAGACGTAAAACAAAACCACAGGCTAGCCTCAAGTAAGACCTTGATTAGATAAAAAAGTCCGCCTTTAAAGCGGGTGGGCTTTATTCTCAATGATGTTAAGTGTTTTTATCACGTACAGTTCTAGAGTCGACAACAATATTCCTTAAGAACACCAAATATGCAGGCAATTCTAAGGTCTAATTCAGGCTAATTGAGAGGCTCCCGAAAGACCCCTCGAATAGTCATGAGCTGACTTTAAACTGCTTAGAGTGCGACTTTAGCGTCTTCTGTGTAATGTGCTTTAGGCCCTGATGACACCATTGCTTATTAACCCTATTTGAATGTTCATTACAGGGATCTCTAGAGCCTGTCTTGGAGAGTTAGGGGGGTCTCGAATATCTTTAAGGTACCTGATATAAAAGGGTAGTTAGAACGTCCCTCTTATGGGGCGAGTGAGTGAATATATAGGGGTATATAGGAGTCTTTAAGGCTCTTAAAGGTATACCTGCAATAGATAATTAGTAAGGTAATGTCTATGGGGGGCCTAAGCGTGTTGTTAGGAGGCTAAGGGAGTCTCTTGGGGAACTCTACTGTGTCCATGAGATCTTGCAAGGTACTGCTATGTTGCCTTGGGACTATTGTCATGAGGCAGGTGTGGCAAGTAGGCCTGGAGTGAAACGCTTGTCGACTATCGCTATGGGCGCAAGTGATGAATTATCAGGCAACGAGGCTGTTCTAGATATTTTTAATTCAGAAATTATTGGTCTTATCCATGCAGAGCCACTTAGACGATACCTAAAGCTAGAGCTATTTAAAGGTTGGGGCATCTTTGCACAGAACTTTGAAGGTCAGATATTGAAGGATGTACTGCTCAAGGATGAGGCTGATAGGATAGGTTGCTGGCTAGGGTAGGCAGAAAGCTAAAAAAGCTTAGCGCACCATTAGTTTGTGCTCAATAATTGTACCGCCAATGAGCGGGTTATAACTTGGCAATTGCCAATAGCCTGCTTTTTAATGTAGATTAATAGCTGATGTTTATCTTGATGGTGTTAACTTAGGTGACCAGTTAATTAAGCAAGGTCATGCTGTAAAATATGTAGGTAAAACAAAGAAAACTTGGTGTTAGTCTTTGTGATTTTAGTGTTTTATAAGGAAATGGCATTGAACCTTATGATCACTAATGCCAAATTGCTGACCTAAATTAGTCCTAAAAATTAGGCTAGTTAATGTTCACTTTGATACGAAACCGGACGTTCCACTATTTCGTTTTTATGACTCTCTGTACGCAAAGTTTGTATCAAAAAACTGGAAACTAACCAATCGTTGATTTCCGCTGTTGGACACTTAGTTAACTTTAGTAATGCAATGTATAATCCAGTTATGCCGTGGACTGTTATTGCCTATTGATTGGATGAAAATCTGACCTGTTACATCGCCTTGTACTAATGAAGTTTAGCAACTACAATTTAAGTTAATGCGTCTTATTCTTAAACGTTGTGTATAACGTTGGACATGATTATATGGTGAATTTAAATAATGATTGAACTCAAGATACTAGCGGTTGGAACAGGGTTAGGAGTGGAACTTTCACGAGAGGTGCTCGAAGAACTTGGCGCCATCGAAGGAGAAACCATATTCTTGGAACATATGTGTAACGCTTCCTATCGGCTAGCAAAACATGATGATAAATTTGTTGAACAAATGATTCTTATCGACGGCCAAATGCACGAGGAAGATTCTTAATAAGGAAGCCGTGGTGCAACAAGTGTCGGTTGAATGAAAAAGTGAGGTTTAAGATCTATTAGTTATTGGTTTAATAATATCCTAATGTCCGTTGATAGTTCGAAGCGACCAAAAAATGCTCCCATGATTTACCATTGCTAATGACCGTAAAGGGCATGACCTGAACTGTGTTGATGATTGCTTTACTTTCGCTTGTGGCTAACTGTTGACCTAAAGAACAACCAGTGGCTAGAGTCATCAATGCGCACTTTGTTAACCTTTCGCGTTAACTAAAAAAAACAAGTTGATTGATGATTGCTTCATCACTATTACCTTAATATAAAGACGTTCGCCGACAAACGCTTTTGGCGATCAATTCATGGCTGAATATAAAATTAAAGGTTTTTCACGCATCACTAGTTGTTAAACATTATTAAGATTTTTCCGTGGTCATAAGAGGGTGACAAAAACCTTACGTAGTACCCTATGTAGTACCTAGTAATACAATAAAAATATAGCCGCTATTTAACAATTACTTAAACAACGAATTCAGATGCCCCCGCTCACCACACAAAGAATTAAAGACGCTCATTAGCGTCTTTTTTTTCGCCTGAATTTAATTTAAATAAGATTGTAATCACTATAAATCTGGATTGTAACAATTGACATACAAAAACATGGATAATGTATAAGATATCCGAAGAAGGTTCCTTGTGTTAAGCTTATGTGATGATTGGTTACTCGTAGTAGCAAAAAAATTAGAAAACAAATTACTCAACAACAGCCATGCCATTACTTTCAAAGGATCAATAAATTGAATAAAAAGTCATCACTATCTTTACTGATTGTTGTTTTTTCGTTATTACTAACAGGGTGTGGAGGAGGAGAGCCGGAAAAAAAAGAAGCTAAATCTGAAGCAAAAATACTATCAGAGAAAAAAATGCAAAAGAAGCTCAAACGAGAGCAAGCAGTAGAAGTAAGGCGACAGAAAATAGAAATACTAAAGCTCAAGCGAGAGCAAAAAAAACAAGAAATGCAAAAAAGAAGAGAGCTTCAGATATTAAAGCGAAACCATAAAAGGCAACAAATTATAAATAAGAGAAAACAGAAACTGCAAGAACGAAAGCAAAGAAGACAAAAGAGTCTCTGAAAAAACGAATAACAGTAAAAAAATAAGGTGATTTATATTTAGTGAGCCATTAAAGTCAATATATATAACTCCTTTTACTATAAAATGTCACAGGAAATAGTGTATTCCTAAAACATAGTACACCTCGACCTTTAACAAATACAGATGTCAAGTAGGCTGAAAACAAGGCGTAAACTACGCCTTAAAAACCTAATTGATGTTCCTTAGTTTAATTCTAAATTAATAGGTGTCTCTCATAGTTTCTAATTCTAAAAATAAAGTATTACCGACCAATCCTAACAAGGTTATATTACCGATAGTAGCGGCGGTATTAGTGTTGTTTTTTTATCTGAATACTTATGGACTAAAACATCTAAGTAAACCAACAGTATCAAATGAATTTTCACGTGAGCATCAGGCAAGAGAATTACGTCGAGAACAGATGGAGTTAAGGAAAGAGCAAAGAAAGCAAGTGAGGATAGAGAAGACAAAGCAAAGAGAATTAAAACTACAGCAAAAAAAAGTAGCACGGATAAATTTAAGGCTAAAGCAGTTAAAAAAAATGCAGCTAAGACGAAAACAACAAGAGCAAGTAAGATTAGAAAAAAGAAAACTAATGCAGTTAAAAGTTCAACAACGAAACAAAATAAAGCTAGAAAAGAGACAACAAATAAAGTTAAAACGAGAACAACAAAAACAGGCAAGATTAGAAAAAAGTAAACTAATACAGCAAAGGCGAGAAAAAAAAATTCAAGAGAGAAAAAGAAAATGAACAAAAAGCTCATAGCCGTCATTTAAAAAATAAGTTGTATTTATAGCTATTAATCAAGGCTATACTGGTTGATAATAATTTTAAGTTTTGGAAGCCCCTCTTCCACTGTACTTGGAAGCTAACATTTAGTGACAACTCAAAATAATAATAATAATAATATACGGTAGGTTTTTTTTGAATCAATTTTTCTCTTTAACTCTGGTTGCTATTTTGTTTAATATTACGGTCGTAGCTAATAATATTGCGCAAGCTGCAGATAGCCAACTTGATAAAGCATTAGTTAAAATAAAAGCGATGACCGATAGTGATGAGGCGTTAACTCAATTAGCTGCCATTATAAAGTCACCTCAACTCACTACCAAACAACATATTTCAATCATTAATATGGCGGCTATGCATCATATTAATTTAGATAACTTTGTAGAGGCCATTACTCTTTTGGAACAGGCACAGTTAATTTCACAAGAACAACAACTTTATCAGTTAGAAGCTGATACAAATAAATTAATAGGTGTTGTTTATTATTATCAAGGGAATAACCCTAAAGCGCTAATTGCCTATAAAATGTCTTTATCATTTTATCAATCGATAGATGCCCCAATAGAAGAGGCAAACCTGCTCAATAATATAGCATTAGTGTATTCAGCTATGTCGAGATATCCCTTAGCATTAGAAAATTATAACTTAGCTCAGTCAATCTATCAGGCTTTTGGTAATGAAGAGGATAAGTTAGATGTAAAATACAATATCGCCTTGATGCATGTCAACTTAAGGCTTTATGACAAAGCAATTGCAATGCTTCATGACGTTATATTACAAAGAAAAGCGATGAGTGATGATTTTGGATTAGCTATGGCCTGGGCAAATTTAGGTAATTCATATAAACATGCGGGTCAATATCAACAAGCAAAAAGCTATTTATTCGAGGCATTAAATTATTTTGAGTCACATAATAATCGACATCACATTGCCTCTCAATTACATAATATTTCAGAGATTTACATTGAGCTAGGCGATTACCCGATGGCAAAAAAACATGCTGAACGAGGGGTTAAGATTAGTTTGAATATTGGCCATCAAAAAGCCTACGCAGGCAGCTTAAATAGTTTAGCAAAAGTATGGTTTAATCAAGGCGATATAGAACAGGCCCTAGATATGGTTACCTTGTCTAATAAAGTGGCTAGAAAATCAAACTATAAAGCCCTACTTAACGATAACTTAGCACTTATCGCCTTAATTTATGCGACACAAAAAAACACCACTGCAGCTTTATCAACATTCCAAAATTATGTTAACAATCAAAACATAAATAAAAATAATTTTTTTAACGAGCAATTAGTTAGTATAGAATCAGAACACTTAACGCATCAGGTAGAACAGTTACTCCAAAATAAAAGACTACAATTACTTCAAACTGAAAAAAAAGAACAATTACAATATCTCATAATTTCTATTTTACTCATTTCGCTCTTATTAATATTTTTTATATACTATCTCAAACTAGAAAAAAATGCCAAGCAGACATTAACAAATAACGTACAAGACCGCACGCAAGAGTTAGAATATTTGATGGAAGAGTTGACAAGAGCAAACAAAATAAAAAGTCAATTTTTGGTCAATATGAGTACCGATATTAAAGCCCCTTTAGCTAAGGTTATTGAACAATCTGAATTGATTATTAAAGATAATAACAACACCAAAGAGCTTGATAAAGAAGTAGAGATAATACTTGATAACTGTTTACATTTATTTCAGTTAACTAATGACATTCTTGATTTATCTAAAATCGAAGCTAATACTTTTGAATTAGATCTAAAAGAACAAGACTTAAATAGTATATTAACGGAAATTAAAGAGCTGTATTCAATAAAGTCTCAAAAGAAAGGGCTTTCTTTTGAGTTATACAGCTCTTTTGCTTTATCAACGCCATTTAATGTCAATTTTGATGCCTTAAGATTAAAACAAATATTAATTAATTTTTGTTCAAATGCACTTAAATTCACCCATAAAGGAAAAATAAGGTTAACTATCTCTTTGAATAATAATGAGCTGATCTTTGCGGTTATGGATACTGGTGTTGGTATGAATAAAGTGCAATTAAAACAGATAGTTGACAGCTTAAACCAAGGTGATAACAGCGAAAATAGACGATTAGGTAGTTCCGGCTTAGGTTTATTTATGGCTGAACAGCTAGCTTCTATAATGGGTGGCCATATTTCTGTTCAAAGTATATTAACACAGGGAACAACTTTTACATTGACTCTCCCTATCCGGCCAAGCACTCATATAAATTAACTTTCTCTCTTTTCTTCATCTAACGTTGTAGGTATTAACTAATACTTTAGCTTTTATAATCAATAACAATGCAAACGACTAATACCAAATATTAGATTGCACTCAGCTTGATTATAAAATCTTTTATTGTCTATTTTTAATCACAAAAATAAACGTTAGCCGTTCAGACACTCCCCACGATTTAAATTAAAACGCAGCCACATCAGTACAAAGTTGATATAAAGTTTGACTTGCTACCTAAAGACTTTAGTTTAGGTTACAGTGATGGTAATTTAGTGCTAAGTAAAGTCTGCCAAACCGACTTTTTTAGTTAGCAAGTTAAGCGGCAGATATTATTCAGCCATACTTTTAAAATTAAATAATAAAGTTGTGCTTAACTTTGAATATTGGCAATAAGTCAGTTTATATAAAAGGACAACAACAGATGAAAGGAATTGTTTTTAATAAATTTAATGAATTTATTGTTGACCAATGGGGTGAATTTTTTTGGGATGAACTATTAACCGCCGCTGACTTACCCAGCGAAGGAGCATTCACTTCAACTGTTATTTATGATGATCAAGAATTGATGACTCTTTTTAAATTAATAATAGAGAAAAAGAATATTTCCAGGAAAAAACTTGAAAAGGTTTTTGGCAAATATTTCTTTGCAGCTATCTATCCTCATGTTCCAGCTAGCGCAAACGCTGACGAGATAAAAGATGTCTTTGAATTTTTGCATATTACACAAAATATAATTCATGGAGAAGTTAAAAAACTTGACTCAAAGGTGATATTACCTGAATTTGTATTTATTGATGAGACACCTACGACATTAGTTTTTAAATATAAATCGCCTCGTCAACTGTGTTACTTTTGTGAAGGGTTAGTACATGGTTTGGCCCAACATTTAAGTCAAAAAGTTGAAGTCTCACAGCCTGAGTGTCAGCACGAAGGCGATAAACGTTGTTTGATCAAGGTGCAAAAATTATGAACGAAATAATAGATGAACTTAACAAACGTTTAGGCGTTTTTCAGCGCAAAGCAGAAAGAGAACAAAAGGCAAGATTTGCCGCTGAACAGCAACTTGAAAATTACTCCAGAGAGTTATACGAGAGCAATCAATCATTGCAAGCTTCTTTAGTAAGCTCGAAAAAAAAACAAGCCGAGCTAGAGTTTCTTTCTAAAGCATCCGAAGATGTTATTTCTAAATTATCGGTTAGAGAGCTGGTTTTAAATACAGTTGAGCTCACTGGTAATTTTTTCTCTGCACAATATGGTTTTTTCCTTATGAGCAAGTTGGGCTCCCCCGTCGATCTTAATAGTACTCAAATTTGGAATAAAGAGGCTGGATGGTCAATCGATAAAGAGTTTCTCTTAGTATCAATTAAATATTTACCAATAGCTAAAGACTTAACACTCAAGTCATGGTGTGTATCGCCAATTAAGTCAGAGGACGCAAAAAAATTAGCAGGATTTAAATGGATTGTTTACTTCAATGTTCAATTAAACAATGATCAGAAAGTGTGGATCACCTTTTTGAGTCATGCTAAATATTTAGACAAAGAATCATTATTTGTTTTAGATACAGCGAAAGGACATTTATTAAATGGTATTAGCCGCCGATTGACTGATGTTCAAATAATAGAAAACCAAGTAAAATTAAAAGACAGTGTTACCAGTCTAGAAAAGGCCAAAAACCAATTAATGCAGTCTGAAAAAATGGCATTATTGGGCCAACTCTGCGCGGGTGTCGCTCATGAAATTAATAACCCTATAGCTTTTATTCGCTCTAATATGGAGATATTGCTTGATGATCTGAAAGTATACAATACATTATACCGGGGTATTAAAAATCACCTAGTTAATCATAATACGCTAACGCTAGAGAGGTTTGACCAATTCATTAGCCAAGCTGATATTGATTACATTGCCAATGATGCCGTGTGTTTACTGCGCTCAAATATTGATGGCATTGATAGAATACGTGACATAGTTGATAGTCTAAAGACGTTTTCTCATAGTGGTAAGACCGAATTTAGTGAAATGTCTATCGTTGACTGTATTGAAGGTGCGCTCCAAGTTGCGTCTCTTTGGTACAAGCATACCGTTGAAAATACTCTGGCCAATCACCTACCCTATGTCAAAGGAAATAATAGCCAACTGCAGCAAGTATTTGTTAACCTTTTCGTCAATGCGTCTTATGCCATGAAAGATAACGGGGTATTAACTATAACGGCTAAGGAAGATGCTAATTCGTTAGTTATTCAAGTTAGTGATACCGGTATGGGTATGGACAAAAAGACCCTTCAACAGCTGTTTACACCTTTTTTCACCACAAAACCGGTTGGCGAAGGTACCGGATTGGGATTGTCGGTTTCATACGCCATTCTTGAAGCTCATGATGCCACAATAGATGTCAGGTCTGTTGAGGGTGTAGGCACTACTTTTGAGGTATCCTTTACAAAAGCATCAATAAAATAATGTATTTTTTTATTGATCAGAATCTCCCTTTACAGGCATCCCAAATTAATTACTTGTAGTTAATGACTCATATCTAAAGTACTTATCTTTATGATTAAATTAAAGTGCTAAAAGTTTTAGCCAAACATCCTACTGTTGTAATACTTGGCCTCAGTCAACATGAAGTCATTGTTTAGTGCGATTCATGCTAACTGCCAGTTAATAATTAACGCCTTCTTATTCCACTTGAAAAAAATGACTAATGTACCTCGTATTATCTAGTTCTATTATCACTTTGTTGTTCTCACTTTGTATGTTCAGCTCAAGTAAGACCCTTTTGACTGAACTCGAGAGCTCTAACTGTTGGTAGATATGACCACTTTCGTCTGAGCGAACAACACCAATTAACGATTTTTGTTCGAGTCGTTGGTCATATAAGTCTAAAACATCTTCCGGTATATTTGAAATAAGCGCGATTGCACCCGAGACGGGGTATCCATTTAAGTCGACCACTGATATGTCTACAGTCATCGATTTAAACGTGTTAAAACGAAACTCAGGTTCAACATAAAGCTCTTTTGAACGACCCGCTTTGGTATCAAGTTTTTCAGCCATCGGCTGATTATCCAGTCTGGTATTTCCACTAGCGCTAGAAGGGGAAAACAAACATAGTGAAATCAATGCAATCATAATACTGCTTGACCTCAGAATATAACCTGTATTTAACAATGATTTATTCATTACGTTAATCCTTTTATGGGTTAATGATTGTCGGAACATAAAAATGGCTGGTACGCGTACTGGTTTTATACCATGCAGTTGATAGGCCTCCCGAACTTTCAACCCACTCTTCATAATCTGGATAAGCCCACAAAATATCTATGTACTCCCGTGGGTGAGACCAGTCGTCACTTATTTTTAAACCCCAAGGTAAATTAGTTGTAGATCTAAAGTAGCGATCTTGACTGGCGTCAGAAGTGTCGTTATCAGTCCCAAAACGAGCGAAGTTAAACCAGTCTGTTGGCGCATAGCCCGGCATATGAATTTCTAATGAACGATCATTTGTACGATAGATAAAAAAATCAATTGCCGAGTGGTTTAATGACAACAGACCATCGGTAAACCTTATATCAAAAGTAAATGCGACGGGGTCAAACTCTGCACAGTTTTTGTTGGTATTAAAGAGCGAACATTGGCCAGTTACCCCGGTATTAGTAAAGGTTTTACTATTACCCCACAAAGAGATCACAGCGTCTGTTTGATCTGACTCAGGTATTTTTTGATAGGTATTATTATTAATATTTAAATTGGCGTATTCAACTTGTGAGGCTGGAATGTCGACTAACCTTAATGCAAAACCATTAGCCTGCGCTCCACCTCGGGCTGATATGAACCCCTCAATAATAAAACCACTGACTAACCCTGAAGCATCATAAGTGGTCTGAAAGCGCTCTTTTATCACTAAGTCGTTAAAGTCGTAGTCACCAAGTTTTGGCCAATTATCCTCGTAAGCAAGCGTGACAAAATCATCTTCGTTTGGAAAATAACTACTATACGCACGTCGATAATCATTGGGGAACTCATCCAAAGAATCAATTAAACCGTCACCATCACTATCGTTAACATTTGGTACGTTAGTGAGGGATTCCTCATGGATAGCATTTCCTGGGCTTGTTTTGATACTAAATATGGCGTCATTAAAGTCGTTATCACCCCATGTTCCTGGTAAATCTTCAAAACCCAAAATAACTTCACCGACCTCTTCATCATAAAGCAGCACAGTATGTTGGCGTAAAGTGGGATCCTCTTCTGGATTAAGATACGGTAATGAGTAGTAATAGGGCGTTTCTTCCGACCTTACGCCGCTATAATAATCGAAGCCATTAGCAGCAATCACAAAACCTATGCTGGTGCCCGCAGGAAAAGTACCCAAACTTAATCTATGGCCACGCGCCATATGAGGCGATGATAGATTGGGGAAAACAATAGTTTCCATTACTTCATCGCTAGTTTGTGGCGGATTATCACGGTCAAAAGTAAAAAATCCAAAAGAATTTTTATAGCCCGTTGATTCCTGAACAAAAGTAACAAAGACTTCAGCTTCTTCATCCAAATCAACGATTGAACCACAATCATCCGTTATAAAAGCTTCATTCAAGTCGCTTTCTGGTAGCGCATTGTTGATACGGGCAAAAAAGTCAGTAGTATATTCGCTGGCACCCCACAATAAATTGTCTGGCTTACCAATATTTTGCTCGTACCCCACTGGCCAAGGCTGACCGGACAAGAATTGCCAGACATAGTCGCCATTTTCTTGCTCTGTCGCTAAGGTAGAATAACTCAGTAGTATTAATATACTGATAAAACTAAAGCTGAATTGTTTTTTCATAATATTGCTTCCTGATCCTGTAATTAATTTTAAGTCAACCATCGATATGGTGGTTTTATCTGAATTACCATAAATATAATGCTTACATCGGGCCAAGTTTTAAAACGTCTAAAAAATAACTCCTTAGCTGCTTTTTGATGTGTTTTTAAAGGATAAATGATTAATTTTTTGCAATTTGCATCGCAGATCAAGATATTTTCCCAATTCGCAGGGGAAAAGTAGTGAATTACGCCCAATTAGATATGGATTGGTTCTTGCAGTTAATCATTACACTGATTGCTAACCCCAAAAGAAAAGGCGACTCTTATGTCAAATAAGACATTGATCTTTAGCATTGCGCTAAACGGCTATCAGTTGTTATACCGTCATTGTATAAATTCACATCGAGCTTATGCCAAAAAATATGGCTATGAGTATTTGGTAATCTCTCGTCCGTATTTTACTGCCCTAGGTGTTGAGTGTTGTTGGTTAAAGTTAACACTAATGCTTGAAGCCCTCAAAGCAGGTTACGACACCGTATTATTTGTTGATGCTGATGCTTATATAAAGACAACTGCACATGAACTTGAACCCCTGCTGCAACCAAATAAATATTTATACCTCGCCAAAAGTTACAGCGGACGTTTTAACTCTGGCGTAATTTTGGTTAATAATCATATAAAAATACGACAATGGCTAGTTGATGTTATCGCTGCTAGACATCTATCCGTATTACCTGAAAATGATGTGGGTTGGGGAGAAAACGGACACATCATCGAGTATACAAAAAATTGTCAGTTTGTCTGTTTGCTCGACCGTCGTTGGAATAACACCTACGATATAGATTTATCTGATTATATAAGGCATTTTAGTTGTGGCCCTCTACGTCAAAATTATTATTTGAACCTTTGTCACAAACAGATTGGACGAGTGACAAATATACTAACGAAACTGTATCGATACGCCAAGATACTCCATCTGATAGATCGCCATCAAGACCCTCTAATTAAACTTACTCAATCGGCACTATACACCAGCGATTTTTTTTCTAAACGCGATCATAGCTAATGCTTAATTTAATATTATTTTCATTTTAATAATAATTTCAATATTGCATATTCAAAATGATAATAACAACTACAAACCTTCCAAACCAACATCAAAAAAACACCAAAAATAAAAATAAAGCCATTAAAAACAGTGTAATAACTCAAAATGAAAAGTTGGCATAATTTAAGCAGCATTACTATTTAGAGATGAACAAATACGATCATCAGACTTATTTACCCATAATATTCACAGTTTACGGAGAACTATATGTCATCAGAATATATACCAGTGAAACTTAAGAATGACAATTTAGTGATCAATCAATCAGATGATAAACACTACGTAGGACGTGAACTTAACCAAGCAATTAGTGCCTGTTTATTAGTATTGTGCTTACCCATTATTATTGTTAATACCTTACTTGCACTTTTTCAGAATAAATCAGTACTGCAACCAGTACGACAAATAGATTGTTTAGGCCGAGCCGTTAAATATTATCATTTCAACTCAGGTTTGATGAGAAATATAGCTTCATTAGGCGCAGTATTTAGCAAACATATTAGTTTATGTGGCATGCCAATAAATATTGAATTAACGAGTGAAAGTCGGGCTAAATTGTCTGGTTACAGTCATATTCCAGCCGGTCTTTTTGATGCAGTGACTGTCCATCAATCGGCGGGATTACATACTCTAGATAAAGTTGTTTTGCTCGAAAAGCAATTTGCAGGAACCCGAAGTAGCTATCTTATACTGTTAGTCAAAGGTTTGTTAGGTCAGTTAATTTTTAAGGAGCAAAAATCTCACTTAACTTGCCCTAAAACTTTTTACCTTTTTGGCCTCAAGATACACAATGATTCAATGGCGGATGCCATAAAATGGGTAATGGCTAAACCCAAAATAATAGCTATCAAGCAGCGTTGTAAAGTCAGTTTCTTTATTAATGTCAATTCAGTCAACCTAGCGCAAAAGCACGCCCCGTTCAAAGCGTACCTTAATCAGGCAGACCGTTGTTTTTCCGATGGTTTGGGTATGCGTATCGCGGCTAAAAAAAATGGAGTGAAGCTTAAAGATAATGTTAATGGTACGGATATGTTACCAGGCCTATGCAAGGCTGCTGTTAAAGAAGGGGTGTCCATTTATTTACTGGGTGGCAAGCCTAGTGTCGCAAAAACTACAGCCCACAATCTTTGCCAGCAATATCCAGGCCTACAAATTGCTGGTAGCGCACATGGTTATTTCGAGCCCGACAGCTATCTCAAAGTGATTGAGAAGATCAATGAATCTCAGGCCGATATTTTATTATTAGCGATGGGTTCACCCGCCCAAGAAAAATGGCTGATTCAACATGCCAATCTCATTAATTGTCGGACAGCACTAGCGGTTGGTGGTTTATTTGATTTTTACTCAGGAAGGATCTCTCGCGCGCCACTGTGGATGAGAGAGCATGGTATGGAATGGGTATGGCGTTTAATTCAGGAGCCACGAGCCAAATTCAAACGTTACATTATAGGTAACCCTTTATTTTTAATTCGTACTTTTATACTTAATCAAGCAAGTTAAGGCTATTAATCATGAATATAACCAATATATTTTATCTCGAGAGTTCAGCTTCCCAAGATATTAACCCTAGCAATGAATTACCTCATCATGTTACTACTTTGGGTCAACACCGTGGGATACCTTTGTTTATTCAACGGTTAATAGCTTTAATGGCATTAATTTTATTAACACCAATTTTACTCATTACCCTACTTCTTATTTGTTTAGAAAGTCGGGGGAGTTTTTTATACAGTCAAGATCGTATTGGTAAATATGGTCGACATTTTAAAATGTACAAATTCCGTTCTATGTATCTAAAAACAGATCCAAATTACCACGAGCCTGATCCAAGCCAAAGTGATCGCGAAGGTGTCTGTAAGAAGTATAAAAAGGATCCGCGTATTACCACTGTCGGTTGGTTCATCCGAAAATTCTCTATCGATGAATTACCACAGCTTTACAATATTCTCATCGGTGACATGGTGTTAATTGGTCCTCGTCCTGCATTGTCGGATGAAGTCGATGAGTATGCATATAGTGCCTTAGGCCGCCTTCATGGCATACCGGGATTGTCTGGCTTATGGCAAGTATCTGGCCGAGCAGACACCAGCTTTAAAACCCAAGTTGATCTCGATAAAAGCTATCTGTGGGAGCAAAGTATTTTATTAGATATCAAGATTATACTAGCTACCATCCCCACCGTCATAAAAGCGCGAGGGGCTTATTAATTAATCGGTAAAGTATTTACTGATAAAAAGTACACCCATAAGCGATATCAATATCGCTTTTTTTTATCCAATAATGCTATTGGTTTAAATCCTTCATATAAAACTTACAAGCCAGCAAAAGTAGTTTATTATTTTTGTTGTTGCTCAAAAAAGCCACATTAAGTACTTATTAGCAGTCCATAATCTTTTTTCTATGCTTCGCAAATCAAAAATTATCCTTAAAATGCTTCCCAAAATGCAAAAAACGATTCACGAATAAAAATAAATTACATATAGAACAATGGTTTGTGTTTTTCATAGTTGGCCTGCATAGTTGGCTTACTTAGTGCAACAAATATTTATATCTAAGGATCCATCCAAGTACCAATAAAGGGAAGATTTGATGAAAAATATTTGGCTTAACGTAATCCCTCTATTAAAGTCAGTGTTAGTCAGTGGTTTATTAGCCGTCACTACCTTAAGTGGTTGTACCAACAGTCATAGCCTACAACCAATAAGTAATAACTCTACCGGCTTTTATGGCTCAATAAACGATCACGGTGAGCTATTCACCCAACAAAGCATCCCTACCAAGGCGTTTGAAAGTCAATTAAATTGTACTGATAAAAACCAGTTTGCTGCGCCACTTAATTACCGGGTAGACAAACCCATATTATCAGCATCTCCAAGCCAGACACCCTTGCCTGCTAATATTAATCCTGCACGTAATGCCCTACCTCTTAGCCCCGGTGATATGTTAGAAATAATGATGGAATATGGAGAAGGATTTAACGGTATTTATGTCTTAGATAATTTTGGACTATTAACCTTACCAATACTTGATGCAATAAATGCATCGGGCATGTCCCCCAAAGATCTATCTGAGCATATCGAATTAGCACTGATCAAAGCCCATGTTTTTCGCTCAGCGACGGCGACTGTCAATGTTAAAGTTCTACACTTGGCTGCCATAGAAATGCCAGTAACGGGTGCTGTTTTTCAACCAGGTAGAGTCTTAATCAATGACAAAAGTAAAAAAATGTTAATAGACCAAAGAGTAAACGCTACGGGTGATTTTAGTAACAAAAGATTACTTTCAGAAGCACTACGTGCTGCATCAGGTATTCGACCTGACGCAAAAATAGACCAGATTATACTTATTCGCCAAGGCTGGCAGATTGAAGTTGATTTAACTGGAATATTAACTGGTTTGCCGGTCAAGGACTATCCATTGATTGCCGGTGATCAAGTGATAGTGCCTAGTACTGGATGCTTTCAATCCCATCTCGTGCGTCCTAGCCAGATAACCCCCAAGGGCATTCGTGTTTTTATGTCTAATTTAATTGATTCTGCACAAAGTAACTCCAGTGCTAACGTCACTCGGTATTCCACCAATCTACCCTATGGAACCAAACTGCTTCAAGCTGCTGTATCAGCCAATTGTGTTGGTGGAAAAGAATGGACTAATGCCCCACGTAAAGTCATGTTAGCCAGTATCAATCCGATGACACAGCAAACTCAAGTGATTGAGCGTTCGATAGAACAATTAGTCAGACTAGCCAATCGTGATGAAATTAATCCTTACATCATGCCTAATGATGCCATTGCTTGTTACGACTCCAGCGTTACCAACTTACGCGATGTAGCACAAGCTGTTTTAGAAGTAATAACTCCATTTACCTTGTTGTTTTAGGACGTTTTATGATGCAGTATCCGATAGCTATCTCAACCCCTAGTGACCGTTTTAGAGCCACAATTTATCGTTTTATCAAGTGGCCTTATTTAACATTGACTTTAGCTGGTTATTTATTAATCGCGCTAATCGTTTTCTTATATCTAAGCAAAGCGCCTGTCTACAAAAGTGAATTAGAATTAGTTTTACCAGGGACTGGCACATCGTCCAGTGTCTCTATCGACAATGTGGGTCAAGTGGTATCAAGTACCAGCGCCCCTTTTTCAGGAGGTGGCTACAATCCCCGAGTAAATTACAAAGAAATGTTATTGAGCCTCGGTGTATTGGAGTTAGCGCGTGAAAAAATGTTTTTATCTAAACTTAGCTATGGACTACCAAAGGTAAAGTTAACATCCCAAACATCGATTTTAGCCGTGAGTATTAAAGGTAGTAGTGCTAAACAAGCTAACGCAAAAGCCTGGGCACTTTATCACAGTTTACAAGAGGAATTAGATCGTCTACGAGCAGATGAAATAAGACGTCGTGATGAAAGTACGCAAAGTGTACTGGACGATTATCAGATCCGGCTAAACGAGGCACGCGCTAATATTGTACAGTTCCAGGAAGGCTCTTTTTTGGTGTCACAAGACCAGTTCATGTTACTGGTCACCAGTTTGCAAAGCATCAAAGAAAAACAACTCTATCTGAAGGCTGAAGTCGCTAATCTTGGTGATTACAGTTATGGTTTGGGCGAAAGCTTAGGTGTCTCATCAAGCTTAGCAGGCAAAGCCTTGTTGTTACAATCAGATGTTGAGTTTAGAGGGTTACTTAAAGAACTTGATGCCAGTACCTCTCAACTTTTAGAATATCAATCTCGCTGGGGAGTTGGTCACCCTAAAGTGATTGCAGAGCAACAGCGTTACGACGGAGCACGCAAATCATTACTGCGCAGAAGTAACGAATTGGCTGGCCCACATGCCGCAAATCTCTTTGCTCACGCTGATCTTCAAATCAATCCAAAGCGTGCCCAAATGTTTGCTGATTTAATTGAGGCTAAAGCTCGTCAACAAGGTACTCAGGCTGAAATAAATGACTTACAACGTTCTGAATTACAGCTCAGCGATCAGTTAAAGATATTCGCTAGAGAGTCTGCGGTACTTGATCAATTGCAGCGTAGATTTGATCTGGTTGAGGCCATTTTTACCTCTGCCGCCGCAAGATTGGAAGCAGGTAAAGCCGATGTTTTTGCCTCATACCCTGTTCTACAGCTATTAACAGAACCATCGCTACCCACTAAAATAAATAGCCCTATTCCTATACTTGGAGTGGCAGCCGGTATAGTGGGTTTCATTTTTCTTACTTCAGGAGTCATAGTGTTATGCAATCGCAAACGCATTATCAAAGTACTTTTGAAAAGAAGCTAATTGTTGGGTCTTTACTATTAACCTATCCAATATACGCTATTGGTGGTCTTTATATCACAGGCTCTTTTTTGGGCTGGGCTGTGTTAGCTCTGGTGACACTCAGATCTTTTATTGAAGGTAAAAACTCTTTTACTGGCCTTCCTATATTAGTTTGGTTATGGGTACTAGCGATGTTAGTGATGCTGCTAAGTCTTTGGGTCGCACATGGGCAATGGTCTTTAGGCACCATGCAAACGGTCAAAAGTACCATTGGATGGGCAAAGGGTTGGGCGCTTCTTGGTTTGTTTCCATTGCTTGGTGCAGTAGTCGACCTTAAACCCGAAGTATTTATAAGGACAATATGCGTTGTCGCTAAACATAGCGCTATATTTGGTGTTATTACCTGGTTACTTTACATGGCGGGTTTTTCAGGTGACTTATTCGTTTCCCCCTTACAGGTTTTAGGAGGATCCGGAGAAAGTTTCTTTGCAGTCAGTCTTTATAAGACTAATCCAGAAATAGGTATTGGCCGTTGGCAATTTTTTGCACCTTGGGCTACTGCTGCCGGGTTTCTTAGTTGTCTTTTTGTTATTTTTTGTTTACAAGAAAAAGATAAAAGTTACCGTAACTGGGGGCTTGCAGGCTGTATTGTGATGGCTTTATTGTCTCAATCGCGTGCAGGTTGGGCTGTTTTTATCATAATTGTTCCAACTTTCATACTGGCCAGCCAAATCAATAAGCCTTGGCTATTGCTCTCTATGGGAATGTTGTTACCTATTATTATGGTCTTGGGAGAACCCTTATACGAGTCGATAATCGACATCTTTCAACAAATTAAAGAAACACGTCCTGAATCGACACGTGTGCGTGCGACGCTTGAAAACATTGCGATTCAACGCTGGCGTGACGAAGCGCCGATCTGGGGACATGGTATTGTCGAGTCAGGTCCAAAGCTTGTTGAGTTTATGCCTATTGGTACCCATCACAGCTGGTATGGCTTGCTCTTTGTTAAAGGACTAGTTGGACTTTGGGCATTGGCCATCCCATTGGTTTTAACTACTGTGTATCTATTGTTCTATGCCCAAAAGAGTATTCATGCACGCTCCGCACTTTGTATGTTGTTAGTTTTTATCTGCTACAGTTTTTATGAAAACCTTGAAATTCTTGCCTATTTAATCTGGCCAGCTTTGTTTTGGCTAGGCATGGTACTTAAAAATCTTCAAGCCAGAGATCAATATGTTTAAAAAATTCGATGCCTATCTCATGGGCTATTATGGGATGAAGAACACCGGTGATGACGCTTTGCTTTATAGCAGCCGTTGGGCAATACATCATATATTGGGATATAAAAAAGACTTGGTGAGCAGTGCTATAAGTATTAACTGTTCTGAATTTGGTGATATTTTGGCTTTGCCCACTGCTAAGTTTCGTGGCCATCATCGCTTTTTACACTATAAAAATGCGTTGCTCAGTGAAAATATTATCTTTGGGGGTGGTTCAGTACTCCATAGTGAAAAGGATATCGAATTTAAGCGTCACCTGGTCGCCCTCACTCAAGGTAAATCGAGCCGTTGTGTTGGTGTGGGTATTGAGCCATTCGAATCGATTAGCGCAGAAAAATCCTGCGCTAAATTTTTATCTGAATGTTCTTTTGTTGGGGTAAGAGATGCCGATAGTTTAGAGGTAGCCAACGCTATTGCGCCAAAGGCAAACGTCAAGCTAACCTTTGACCTGGCGCCATTACTGTTATGTCATCAGTCCAATCGTTTAGTTACCATAGAACGCAAAGGGGTAATGTTCAACTTTTGTCAGCAAGCCATAGATGCCCTTGGCCATACCAATATCAATAATGAACGTCGCCATATCAAAATGGCCATTGAGACGATTAAAAAAGTCTGGCAGAGCACTAATGAAGACATTTACTTATTAGATTTTAATGGTCATTCAATCTTGGGTGATTTTCATCTCCATCAGCAAATAATATCTGGTTTACCCGACTATATCCCCGTGATCCATATTCCCTATGATTCAAACCCATTTCGAGTGTTGCAACGAATGGCGGGGTTTAAAGTAGCCGTGTCGATGAGATTACACGCGGCAATACTTTCTTACCTGGCTAATACTCCCGCTATATCGATAATTTATCATACAAAGTGTAAGAGCTGGTGTCGGCAAGTAGGTGTTCCTGAGCAATACCAATTTGATGTTGGAGATCTGTGTCCTACAACGTTAGCCGACACGGTAACAAAAGGTCTAGAGTTAGGTTTTGATCTGCCTAAGATGAATACTGATGAGGCTATTAAAGCCACATTATTAAATTGGAGGTAATATGATGAATAAAATAAATTTTTCAGTGGTCATTCCACTATATAATAAGGCCGAAAGTATTTGTCGCACCCTTGAATCAATTAGTCAGCAACGCTTTCCAGCGACAGAGATTATTATTGTCGATGATGGGTCAACCGATGACAGCGCAAAAAGAGTATTAGCTTTTAATATTCCAAACGTCAGGTTAGTCAAACAGGCAAATTTAGGGGTGTCAGCTGCCCGAAATTGTGGGGTTTCCCTAGCAAAATATGAACATATTGCCTTTATTGACGCAGATGACCAATGGTCACCTTTTTTCTTGCTCGAAATGAGTAAATTGATCGGGCGTTTTCCTGAGCATGAGTTCTTTGCCAGTAATTACCAGAAAGTCGATAAACATGGTGTTTTTATCGATCCTAAACTTGCTATAGGTCATATTCCCCCTGAGGGGTGCGTTCTCAACAATTATTTTACCATTGCAGGCCATGGTGATCTGCCCTTTACGGCATCAAGTATCGTCATTACCCGTCGTTTATTTAAGCAAGTTGGTGGGTTTCCTATTGGTGAAAGTATGGGAGAAGATCAAGCCTTATATTCCCAAGTTGCCCTTTGGGCGAGTATTATTTACTCTCCTTTGATACTCTCCGTGTATCGCTTAGACGGTGAAAAAAGAGCCTGTGACAGACACCTGCCTAATGACTTATTGCCCTTTGCCAGACGATTAGTTGACTGGGCAGAAAATAAGTCTGATGATGCTCGCTTAAATAAAGCTATTTTGACTTATTGTGCCGCACATATCTGCCAATTAGTTAAGTTGAATTTAACGGCTGGAAACTTAGTGATTGCGCAGCAGTTGTTAAAACATTCCTGCTGTAAGTTTAAACCTTTCCATCAGTTTGGTTTTTATGCTTGGTTAATGGTGAAACTTATTTCATCCCCTCGCGCTTATTTAACTCAGCTTAAAGGGTGATCTATCGATATAAACTCACGTTAGTACAAGGTAACATTATGAATTGTAAGCTATTTGTATCATCTAAAATGAAGCCGACATCATTTTAGAAACGCTGAGTAGTGTCCTAAGCTTTTGTAATAATAGCTCTATTTTTTATTTTTGATAATGGCAAAACTGATGGCAGTTGGGCGCTAATCTGTAATAAAGCCAAGCAAAATAGTAGAGTGGTTGTCGCCACCCACACTGATGAGTTATTCAGCTAAAAATTTAGGAGTCAGGTCTATAATATATTTCATTCTCGCTTTTCGCCGTCTAGTTGGGGGTATATATTGGATGCCAATGAAATACTGATAAACGACCTGCGTCCCATGCTAATCAAGACCATGATAGCCCCAAAAAATCAAATGCGCTTATGGCAAGGGCGCTCCAGAGCAGATAGAGATTCGCAAAGAAATCCATCTAAAATACCCTTTTATATTTTTTACCTGATAAAAATTAATCTGATAATGATTGATTTAAATAGTCTGCTGACTATTTTTATTATAGTGACAATAAAAAAACATTATTTTTACTGATAGACAGACTGATTTTTTATACAAGTCAAGCGCGATACGGGTTGATTTGGCGAGCCAGGAAGGTGTTATCACTCAACGATATCTTGGTTACTCAATTTTTAGGACGTTATAGTGACAGCCTGCTTTGATAAGCCGTATGTTAAATAACAAACGTAATTATTAGACGGCTAATGCGATCGGTTTGAAGTACCATTCAAAGTTACTTTAACTATTTTTAGGGCTAGATAAAGCCTAAAATCACACTGTTTTGGCTTAATAATTTTCTTTTAGGCTGTATTAAACCAATCCCATAAGCCTAATGAAAATCCTTCCAGAAGATCAATGCCCAAAGCTGATTTAATCAGGTAAACAATAACCAAACCACATAGTGATCCTAGCAAGACAAACAAACTAAATATAATCAATAATGCTACAAGGGCTATTGATTTTTCTCGTCGATTAATCGACCGTAAATTAATTCCCATTAAAAGCACATAATATATGCGGTATTCAGTAAAAGGAATGGGGATTGTAGATCTAACATCGACTTTATGTTTTCGAATCTTGGCACCGCCTATTGCCACTTTGATCTCTTGGAGTTGACTATCAGTAAACTTAGATGCGGTTATCTTAGGTAGCCGGCTCAGGAAGTTCATGATATCAGGGTCTTGCCTAATCAATTTTTTATGATTCACACAATCACTCCTTTATATAAATAGTTAACGGATACCATGGCCACGATACTTAAAGTAACTCATGAATATATTCCCCAACATACGATGAAGTGACCGAGGTAAAATTGACACTAATGCACCTCCAAACGTTAAAAAAGTCCGAAGTGGTTCTTCAATTATAATCCCCGGGTGAGTGATTAGCGCTTTATTGATTAACTTAATGGCACTCCAACTATTGCCAGAGCGAATTGCCCTGCGTGCAAGATAACGAAGTTGATAGGCCCTAGCTAAAGACAAGTAACGCTGGAAGAATTCTTCATTACCCACCCTGTTTTTTTTAACCGCTAAACACCAACTAGCATATTGCTTTTTTACATTCGACGACAGTCCACTGTCATTGACTCGATAATAGGTTAGCGGGACCTCAATACCTTCAAACTCCCACTTTTTAAGTAAAGCGATCTTAAGCCAAAGTTCAATGTCTTCAGATTGCCGTAACTCCTCATCAAATATATATTGACGGCCAGTGTTCGGACATTCAAAAGTCATTTCCCGAAGAACTCGATGACGGATCACCGGTGCAGAACCGTTACCGACAGGATTTCGGCAAAAGATATCCTTGCAGGTAATATCTTTTAATTTAGGAAATTGGCCTATTCCCATCAGTATTCCTTGTTCATTGACAAATAAAGACGGGCAATAACTTACCCCAACATTCGGGTGACTATTTAAATGATTAACATGGTAGGCTAGCTTTTCATTTGCCCAAAAGTCATCGGCATCAAGCAAAGCAACATAGAGTCCCCTAGCGGCAAGAATTCCACTATTACGAGCCCCTGACAACCCCCTATTGGTTTGTTCAATAAGTCTTATGCGGGGATCATTAAATTCCCTGAGTTTATCTAACGTACCGTCTGTACTTCCATCGTTAACACAGATCAGCTCAAAGTTTTGGAAAGTTTGAGCTAATACAGATTGAATACACTGTTGAATATGGTCTTCAACGTTATACATAGGAACAACTACTGTCACTATCGGTAAAGATTGTTTACTCATGTGTTTGACTCCTTATTGAAAGCGATTTTGAGGGGGTGAACTTCGTGCTAATCATTGGTTTAAAAAGTAAAACCAAGAGCCAAGTGGTACTGCTTGCCAATACCACTAAAGCAAGTTTCTCTGGCGTATCTATTTGAAAAATCAGTAAACTCAGACTGCTAATACACAAGCAAAACAAACGAGTATATAACTCATATTGATAGGCTTTTTGTGCTCGTAATATATTACAATGGGTGTCTACATACAGGCCAGATAATGCGGCGAGACATAATAGTGTGATAACTACGTGTTGTTGTTGCCACTCTTGATCAAACAACATTGGCACGTAAAAAGGCACAGCAATAGCTTGTAATACAAATAACAGCGCAACAGCTGTAGTGATAAGATAGATCCAACGGATCTGTTGTGATAATTGGTTTTGTCTGTGTTTATCACAAAGATAAGGATAAAGGGCTGAGTTAAATGCATTATTGAGCGATTGACTTAGGCCGACACCCGCACTTTTAGCAAAGCTGTACAGTCCAAACATTTCGGGACTTAATAAACGCGCACCAATTAACAAGTCAAGTTGCATACGGAGAGACTTTGCAAACTCAATTAACAATAGATTACCTGATGTTCGGCAAAGCACCATAAATGTGCTGAGCTTAAAGCCGATACCAAAGGATTTTACGGGAGAGAAATAAAATAGGCCTACCCACATGATTGCAAATGTCCATTTGCCATAGACAATGGACATGATACCAAAATCAAATACTGCAAATATGGTAATTGCTATGTTTTCTGCCAATATACAGCTAGCATTTCGTATGCTATAGAAGCGCATCTTACTTGCTCGTTGAATTAAAAACACTTTGATACTCACCAACGGATACAGTAGGTAAATACCAGCCATTGCCACGAGTAGTTGAGTCACTTCGGGATTACTATAAAAACTCCCAATAGGTTTAGCTAAAACAGTCTGAATTCCGGCTATCGACAAGCACAATACCCATTGTAATATCGCGCCATTTTTAGCATATTGCTTGAGCTTCTCTTCAGAACATTGGATGATTTGTGCACCCGCACCTGAGCGCATTATAAGCATAAGGAACTCATTGCATGCCAATGCAAGCATAACAGTCCCATATTCAATAGCACTCAAATTAGCAGCCAATGCTAGGACCACCATTATTCTTGAAATTTTTCCAACAATTTCCATGGTCAATAACCAAGTAGTGTTATCGAGCAAACGTCTATTTTCACATCGCCGTAATTTAAATGTCACAACACTTACCTGATGAAGAGAATTACAGGAGATAGTTCAAGAATCGTTCCAAGTACGCGATAAATTTAATCAATTGAATTATATGGGGTTATTTTTAATAAAATCAAAATATGAGGGCTGTTTGCTATTTGCAAAATATCAAAAATTGCAAATAGCGAAAAATAGCAAAAGGAAAAGTCGATGGATATTGAGGTTTAAAGCGCCGTTTTTACTGTTCTTGCCACTGTTGCATCTTGCGATACAAGGTGGAAGGACTCACTCGAAGTAAACTAGCCGCTTTAACGATATTATCATCACAAGCGGCAATAGCATTTTCAATCGCCGCCTTTTCGACTGATGCTAAACTGTGTACCTCTGTAGGGTTGTTGATCAAAAATGTAGATTCCTCCTCTGATAATTGTTCTGTTGCTCTATAGGTATCTAATGGCGACCTTTTATTGATCAGTTCGCTTAACTGCCCTTCATTTAATTGTAGCTGTCGAGCCAAGTTTTTATCGGTTAGCAGAGGTCCTTCTGACATGACAATCGCACTGTGAATAATATTTTCTAACTGTCTGACATTACCAGGCCAGTTGTAATGATTGATTAACTTTTCTGCATTGGAAGACATACCAACAAATACTTTTTGTTCGAGATCACTAAAGCGATTAATAAAATTTTGAGCAATTTGACTAGGGTCTTCTTCTCTTTCGCATAAAGGCGGTAGGTTAATTGAAATAACATTGAGTCTATAGTACAAGTCTTCTCGCAAATGGCCATCAGCAATAGCCTCAAAGGGTAATCTGTTGGTGGCACTGATAAATCGAATATCCACCTTTTCTGTTTTACTACTACCAACCCGTTGAAAAGTACCCGTTTGAATAAATCGTAGAATTTTGGCCTGTAAAGCGATATCCATTTCACCCAATTCATCCAAAAACAAAGTACCATTGTGAGCAAGTGTCGCAGCACCATCACGGTTTGATATCGCACCAGAAAAAGCGCCTTTGATATGTCCAAACACTTCAGACTCCATCAATTCGCGTGGTATTGCTGCACAATTAAGGCATATCAATGGTTGATCTTTTCGTAGACTTAAATTATGTATTGCATCCGCGGCAAGCTCTTTACCTGAGCCACTAGGCCCAGTAATAAATACCGATGCAGAACTTACAGCACAGCGTTCAATGGCATCATAAACGAATTGCATGGCAGTTGATTTACCAATAAAACGCTGAAAGTTACGTTTCCGTTTGGCTTGCACCTGCTCAAGAGTATGACGCAATAAGCTTCGCTCCCCAAGCACTTCCCGGAAAATTAAGGCCTGCTGTATACTTAATTTTAACTCCTTGTTATCCCATGGTTTCTTTATATAACCCCATACTTTACCCGCATTTATTGCGCTTATCACATCAGTCAATTCTGTGTAAGCGGTAAGCATAATTCTGACTGTGTCTGGCCATTCATCAGCAACTTTTCCTAGAAATTCATTACCATTCATACCCGGCATATTTTTATCTGAAATAACGATATCAATATAGTTGTTCTGAAGAATGGTCATTCCTTCTTCTGCGGTCGTTGCTGTATAAACCTCTAAATTCATATCGTGAACCAAACGTTTCAAAGATAATAAGATATTTACCTCATCATCAACGAATAAAATACTAGCATTAGTTTGTCTGGTCATTATTAATACCTATTTCTCGGTTTAGATAGGAGTTTCTCCACAATGGCACATTCTTAATATATTTTCACTTATTAGTTTTTTTAATCAGTAAATCAATAAAAATACAACTAAAAACAAATAAACCCCTCACTAAATTTAATTTATTGGCCATAGCATCACAAAAAATTCGGGACAAACTTATCAATAAATTGATAAGTCCTAGTTTTCGAGTTTTTGGCATTGGCCACCTAACAATCGAACGCATAATCTGCCATTTGGGGTTGATATTTTTTAAAATAGGTCCCGTCATTAGCAAATTGCATAGCAAATTGCGAAAATTGATGGGGCAATTAATATTAATAAAAACCACATATTAAAAAACATTATAAATCAATGGGTTAAAATAAAGAGTGAACTGGCATGAATCTCGCTAACAAAGGGATGTAACCTGATAAATTTAGGAGTAAGTATATGAGGCTAATACCCTATTAATACTTATGCCTACCTAAATTTTTAGCATACAACATCCCCTTATCGCGGCTAGGACAGTCACGACGATTTGATAACGATAATAAGGGTGAAATACCAGAGCGTACAGATTTCAATTAGGGGTAGTTATATGAATAACAAACAGTCAATTATATTTTTATCTAGTCTATTATTACTCAACTCAACAGGGACGTTAGCAAACTCATTGCTTGGCCCTGATTTATTAGGTTACTCTGCCATTGCTGGTGCCGCAATGACGATAGAAGCAAATGCCGTTGTCAGTGATAATCTTGGCGCAAACGCGGCCGCTAGTATAGGTGCGGGGACTGATACGGCAGATATATATGCTGGCGCCGCTGTTGCGATAGGTGATAGCTCTAACATTGCCAACATCTATGCTGGCGACGCTGCGGGTATAGCGGCTAATGCTACCGCTGGAAATATATATTCTGGTGCCGCCGTCGTTGTTGGTGCTGGGGGTGGCGCAGCAGACATATACTCTGGTGCAGCTGTCAGCTTAGGTGCAGGTGCCTCTGCAGGCGATGTTTATGCGGTGGGAGCAATTACTGGAGTAGGGGCAAATAGCACAACAGCTTCCTTTGATACTTCTGACAGTATAAATGCCTATAAAGAAACGCTCAATATCGCAAATGCCCTTGAGCAAATAGAAACTGCTCAGGCAACATTACTTGAGCTCGAAAGTGATTTTGCCCTACCGACAACATTGGGAGCTTATGCTTTTGAACCCGGTGTATATGGAGGGTCTGCTCTAACCATTACAGCAGGTGCGACCATTACACTTGATGGTAATGGTGAAGAAAATCCATTTTGGGTTTTTAATCTTAGTGGCGCTCTGTCTGCCGGGGCTGGTAGCATATTCGAAATAACTAACGCTGGCGGAGGTGCTAGTGTCATTTGGAATATAGGCGGGGCGGCAACACTAGGTGCCCAAGCATCATTCATTGGTACTGTATTTTCTTATGGTGCGATAACCGGCGGTGCAGGTTCAGTTATAAGCTGCGGAAACTTATTTTCTCTAGGGGCTATAGGAATAGGTTCGTTAACATCAACAAATTGCATAGGAACAGACAGCTGGGATGGCTCAGTTAATGGATTAAATGATGGTCTTAATATTACTGATGGTGTTGCGTCAAACGGTATAACCGTCCCATTAAAAACGTGTCCAAAAAGTTGGTAAACCGGTTATTTGCAAAGCTTTAATCGACGGGTAAGACTGGGTTGAAATTTACAACGAAGCCAAGTCAGGGTGAACTTTAGTTACTTTATCAGCTAACTACTCATGCCTATTATAGATTATCACTACTTTAAGCTATAAAAAACCACCCGTTGGCCAACGATGCATAATTTCGCTAGTCAGCTAAAGTCAGCATACTGGACGGAGTCATTATAAAGCCAATAAATACTGATTTAATCATATGTAAAAAGTAGTGTTTTACAGTTAATTCAATATAAATTAATTAGTTACAAGTTTACATTATATCAAAAGGAAGGATATCATGAATACGATTATTAAAGACTGGGTTATCGTTTCAATTATTGACAATAAAAAAGCGATAGGGAAAGTGTTATGGGGTATTGTCATTGACGATATGAGTTGCCGATTTTTAAGAGGTGACTATGTTTGCTCAACTATGATCACTAATATCAATATTGACTCCCAACTCATTAAAACCCAATCTGGCAGCTTGTATCAAATATTAGGTCATGGTGGACAAGCAAAAATTAAAAGGGAAGAACATGAGCTATTACGCCAAGGCTTTAATCTCGCTCAAATAATCGGTTTACGCGCCTCGTCAAAACTCAAAGTCCACTGATGCTGATTTCACTTTGTTAGCAACCAACAGAAAAAGCAAAACCAGCTTCCGCTGGCTTTTGATTAAAAATATTCGTCTTTCTCATATTGCATATCTATTGGAACATCAACTAACTAAAGGGCAAGCTTAGTTAAATATCACATCTCATATTATTACAAAGATACGATAGGTATATTGTCATCAAGAAGGATAAATCCCCCCTTCTGGCAATTATAAGCCAGCGAACTTTGCTATCCCACCTTGTTTTTTTTGCTTGTCATACAATGTAAAAAAAAGTCCTCATTAGACAAAAACTTCTAGCAAGGAGACCAGACAACCAGCTTTTAGCTATCTCAAACAATCATAGAAGCAACAACGAGAAAATCTTTTTGATCTGCAAATAATGAACTCACTTGTTGCACTATTACTGATAGCTCAAATGCAGCAGCAAGAGTTTAAAAATCATATTCTTTTTAACCTGAAAAATAATCGATTTAATCGATTAACTAGCTTTCAAAGCCGACTCCACTAACAATCGATTTAGTTACTAAATTTAGTAAGTAGCCAATTGGTGACAAATCATAGGCATCATCAAAGTTTAGGACCAACCAAAGTTAACAATCACGATGAGTTTACCTAAAAAGCATAGACACTCATTTAAACTAACTCATCAACCTTATCAAACTGAAGTTCACACAACCGCTGATAAAGTGGCGAACTAGTAAGTAATGACTTGTGATTACCAACATCAACTATTCGCCCTTGATCCATAACAACAATAATATCTGCGTGAACCACTGTTGCGAGTCGGTGAGCAATAATAATGGTTGTTCTATCCATCATAAGTTCTTTTAGTGCCGCTTGTACATGATGCTCACTTTCAGCATCAAGAGCACTTGTGGCCTCATCGAGTAATAAAATTTCAGGGTCTTTTAGTATCGCTCTAGCAAGAGCTATGCGTTGTTTTTGTCCTCCGGATAATCGAACGCCCTGCTCACCTAAAAAACTTTTATAGCCTTCAGGTAATTGTTCAATAAATTGATGGGCGTGTGCCCTTTTAGCGGCATTGATCACCGCTTCATCACTCGCATACGGATTACCATAACGTATGTTATGCCAAACATCGCTACTAAAAAGAATGGGGTGTTGAGGTACCATACCCATCAATTGCCTTAACTCGTTTAAATTTGCAGATTTAATATCAATATCATGGCAGTTTATTTGCCCTTGTTGGGGATCATAAAATCGTTGCAACAACTCAAACAATGTTGTTTTACCGGCTCCTGATGGACCAACTAAGGCGACCACTTTTCCCACAGGAATGGTTAAGTTAATATTTTTTAATGCGGCACTATCGGGTCGTGAAGGATAATAAAAGTCAACATTGTTAAAAGCGAGTATCGCTTTTGATGGCGGCTTAGCAAATGGCAAGGCAATATGAGGTGATTCTATATCACTTTTTACGGCTAACAATGCTAATAAGCGAGTTGCCGAGCCAGCTGCACGCTGCAGTTCACCATAAACTTCAGCAACGGTGGCGACACTCATCGCAACCATAATGGCATAAAAAACAAAGGCACCCAACTCCCCACCACTCATCTTGCCATTGAGCACATCCATACCACCGACCCATAACATCATGGCAATAGCACCGAAGGTTAAAAATATAACCGCAGCAATTAATAATGAACGTTGTTTGACTCGCTGTTTTGCAACAGCAAAGGCTTTTTCAACTTCTTCACCAAAAGCGGCTTGCTCACGCTGCTCATGAGTATAGCTTTGAACCACTTTAATATTTTGAATAATTTCGCCGGCATAAGTACCTATGTCAGCAATAGCCTCTTGTGAACTTTCGGCTAACCTTCTCACTTTTCTGCCATAAACCATCATAGGTACTAAAATAAGTGGCACACAAACTAAAACAAATAACGTTAATTTTAAATTAGTCACCAGCAGCATAACAATACCACCTGTTAACATCAGGGTACTTCGGAGTGCCATCGATAAAGAAGAACCTATAATCGATTGGAGTAATGCGGTGTCAGTGGTTAATCTCGACATTAATTCACCACTACGATTCTCTTCAAAATAGCTTGGGTGAAGCGTCACAATTTTGTTAAAAACAGCCTGTCTAATATCAGCACTTACCCTTTCACCCAGCCATGACATTAAATAAAAGCGGCTGAAGGTTCCTATCGCTAACAAAAAAATAAGGGCAATTAAGCCAGTAATCGCGGACGTTAATTGTTGTTCAGAGCCGGCGATAAAACCGTTATCAATAACAAACTTAACCCCCTGTCCCAAAGACAAGTTAACACCTGCCGTCATTAGTAAGGCAACTAACGCCATGATAACCATTAATTTATACGGTTTAATAAAAGAAAAAATGGGTAATAAACTTTTAAATGCTTGCTCTTCTTTGATAATATCTTTTCGATCGGCGGGACGCGCTTCTGCTTTATTATGATCTACCACATTAATCTCTATTCTCTGGCTATCAAATAAATATGGTTACAAACATTCAAAATTCAAGGTTGGCATATGATATAACAAAGGATAGGATGATAGAAATTATTTAAGGAAAACACTATGAAAATTTTACTTGCGTTAATCGTTGCTATTGGCATTATTTATTACCTTTTTTCTAACGCTGCCAATGCAGAAAGCGCAGAAAAAAATATCGCTATGGGCATCGCATTTTTAGCTGAAAACCAAACGAAAGAAGGTATAAAGACCACAGCGTCTGGTTTACAATATTTAGTATTAACCCCATCAGATGAAACACAACACCCAACAGCCAGTGACAAGGTCACCGTGCATTATCATGGCACATTACTTGACGGTACTGTATTTGATAGCTCAGTTGATCGTGGTGAGTCCATTACCTTTGGTTTAAATCAAGTTATTAAAGGTTGGACAGAAGGCTTACAATTGATGGTCATAGGTGAAAAAACAAGGTTTTTTATTCCTAGTGAACTTGCTTATGGTGACCGTAACTCAGGTAAGATTGATGGCGGTTCACTTTTGATCTTCGATGTAGAGTTATTTGCCATTAACTAATAAATCATCAACAGACAAAAGTGCGGTTAATAAAATATCTAATCAATTAACCGACTAAAAAATAATCGACCAATGAATCAATTTTTATTAATTCATTGGTCTTTAGTTAGTATTAATTTTATAAAGTTCTCAGCATGTGTTCTGCTAATGTATTATAAGCATCTGTTAGCTTTATTTTATAAAATTCATCACTCCCTTCTAACCAAGTATCGACAAACTGTGGTGGGCTAATGTACTCATAATTTTTAGTCGCGCTTTGTTGTTGTCCTGATTTATCAAGATAATTAATTGTTATTGCTGAATTCATTTCTAAAATGACGCGACCGTCTTTTATAGCATTAAATGTCAACCTTTCTACTAAAACTGAAATCTCTTTATCTGACGATGAGCTAATTGAATATCTTGATTCTGCGAGTGAGATAACTCTTGTTAAAAAAGTCTTTTGAGGATTATTGGTTTTTAAATAATCATCCATTTTAGTATATAATAATTTTTTCTTATCAAAGTCATTTGTTAATACACCTACACCAACCCCTGCGACTACGCCTCCTGCAGCCCCTAAGACAGCGAAGTAAGGAGAGCATAAAAAAAACCAAGGACCACAAACCAACCCATACGCAGCTCCACTGGCGGCCCCCATATAAGCTCCTGTTTTTACATCTTCGCTTATAGCATCGTTGTTATGGATTTTAAGGAGTTTTTCACTAGTAATCTCACTAGCTAGCACTATTGAAACGGTATCACCTGGCTGAATAATATTCATACGAGAAGTCGTACTACAAGCGCAAACTGATAAAATGGTTAAATAAATAATTATTTGGTGACTGACTTTTCTAATATGCTTCATATATATTCTTATATTAGTGATATTGGCGATAATGCAATTATCATAACTACATGGCTAAATTAAGCTTTATAAATTGACCTGTCAATTTTGTCGAACATCTCTTATTTACCCTAAATGACATGGGATTCATAGATTAAAACAGCCATAAAACGTAGTGAAATTATTAAACGGTATAATGTTTTTCATAGATTATTGATAGCCACCTAAAACTAATGTTTACAATAAGCACAAGGAAAAATTTATAAATAAAACCCGTTATTCGAGAACGCATAGTGCCCATAATTGACCCAACAATTACAAACCAAGCATTCCTTGCATCATGTCGCCCATATTAACACTTAGATATATACCATCTATTTTTTAATAAGTCATTTCTTTAATATAACTAAGACGCTCCATGCACACTAATAAACTATAAAACATTGTCTTCTTTAAAATTAGTCTATACTTTTTTAACAATATTACTGAATTGTTTTATAATATTCTGTTCACTTTAAATCTATTGTTAATAACTTAAACATCAAGGATATAAAATGTTTAAAAAAATGGTACTGGCTATACTAGTAGTTTTATCTTCATTCTCTTCCTCCGCAAATTGGGTTGGTGGTTTAGGTTACATTAACTTATCAGACAAAGACGATGGCCTAGAAATCAATTTAAGCGGTATTACTGGCTCACTGAGTTACAAAATCGATTCTAACCATAACTTTTATTTTATGCCCGAAGTACGTTTAGCCACTGGCATTAGTGACGACACCATTACTGTATTTAATGTTGATGTAGATATCGAAATGGATAGATTTATAGCCCTCTCTGTTCGTGGTCAATATGAGCTAGATAACGGCGTTTATCTTTTTGCTGCACCGTCTTACGCTAATATAGAATTTACTGTTAAGGCCTCTCAAGACGGTCAACATGCTTCAGAAAGTGATGACTCTTGGGAGTTGGGTTTTGGTGGCGGTGTTGGTTATCAATTTAATGAGTCTACCTCAGCTGAATTTATCTATGAACAGTACGATGGCACAGATGTTTTAACCTTAGGTGTTAAAGTGGAATTTTAATCTTTTATTCCCATTTGATTAGCAAGTTAAGTCAGAACACCTCAACATTAAGACCGAGTCACTAAGGCTTAACCAGTACCTGTTCATTTGCTTGTAAGCCTGAAATTATAGCAACTAAACCATCAGCCGTTTCTTTTCCTAAACGTACGAAGCGACGTTGAGCAATTCCTCCTTCGTTGACCCAAATCACTGATAACTGTCCTACTTGGGCAATACGACTTTTTGGCAGATAAATAACATTTTCACTACCCGCAGGAATTAACATTCTGGCGTACATTCCTGGTAATAGTTGCTCTTGGTATTTGATGCTAGCCTTCACTAAAAAACTACGCGATCCTGTATTAGCCGCAGGTACAATTTCTTCTATTTTTGCTTGTAACACTTGATTAGAGGTTGGTAGTTGAACTTCAATAGTTTGACCTTGAGTTAACTTAAAGGCTAATTTTTCTCTGACTTGACCTTCAACTCTTAGTGACAAAGGATTGTAGATTGAAAGTAGTTTATTACCTGGTTGTGCTGTATTGCCAGGTTCAGTAAAACGATCAACCACCCGACCATCCATTGGCGCTCTAAGTTCGGTATAACTAAGTGCAGTTTGTACTTGTTTTAGTACTTGCTTTACTGTGTTTAATTCTGCCAATAACGCATTATAATCAGCTTTTGATTTATCTAATACAACATCAGAGATTAGTTTTTGGCGGTGAATGTCTTTAGAACGCTCAAAATTTTTCTTTGCTTCTATGTAACGAGCGAGTATGACGTTAACTTGCTCTTTTGCCTGTAATACTTGTGATTGAAGTTCTGCTTGTTCTAATTTAATTAATAATTGTCCCTCTTTGACGGTATCGCCCGCTCTTACTAATATCTCATCAATACGCGCCAATATGCGTGACGATATAATACTGGCTTGCTTAGCATTAATAGTGGCGGCAATAGGTTCAAAAACTATAGTGTTTTGTGGTGTCACGGTAAAAACATCTTTATAGTTTTGGACGAGTGGTTTAGTGACATTTGGCATAACTTTGTCATTAAATAAACCGGCAAACCAGGCAACACTCAATAATAAACCCACAAGAGTCAACAGTGGAATTGATAGTTTTTGTATCCATGCTTGTTTCATATTATTTTCTCCGTTGTTTGTCTTTTTTTAATGTCTTATTTGTTGAACAGTGGCACATGCGGTTTCTTTTGATGACGCATCCTTCATTACACCACCTCTTGATCTTTTGTTTGTTTTTCAAAAACTAATAAATAAACGATAGGAACAACAAATAAGGTAAATACTGTCGATGAGATAATGCCAAAAATAATGGCAATGGCTAAACCACTAAATACTGGGTCTAGCGTGATAATTAAATTACCTAATAAGGTTGTTCCTGCTGTCAGCAATACCGGTCTCATCCTTACCGCACCAGCCTGAAGTAGTGCTTCTTTAATCGTTGCCCCTTGAGCCCTTGCTTGGGTAATAAATTCTACTAAAATCAGTGAATTTCTGACCACTATTCCAGCTAAGGCAATCATGCCTATCATGGCTGTTGCAGTAAATAACACAGGCTCTGGCGCACCTGAAATTTCTCGTTCACCAAATTGATTTAACATAAAGAAGCCAGGCATAATACCGATAACGGTTAACGGGATTGCTGACATGATGATCAATGATAATGCGGTGGAAGCAGTTTGAATACGTAGTACAAAATAAATACCAACAAGTGCAAAAACAAAGGCTAGCCCCATATCTCTGAAAACCCTAATCGTAATACGCCATTCACCTTCACCACTCCATACTAACTTGATATCTTCTGGTAAAGTCCATTTATCATCGCCACCAGCGTTTAAAAAAGTACGCGTTTGCCAATTTGTCACCTGTGGTTGTTTATTAGCTTGAGCGTTATCTTGAGCGATAAGCTTATCAATATTTTGACTATTTACCTTTGAGTAAACTAAGTCTGCAGCAACATCGGCAATAATTTCAACAGGTGTCCGTCCAGAAATTTCAGCCATAACATAAACCACTGGTTTTAAGTCTTTATGAAAAATAGTTTTATCATTTATTTGTTGCTCAAATGTGCCAAGTTCACCTAATGCGACTAATGACTGTGGCTCAATATCAATACCTTGTGCAGTACTCTTCTGTAATATACCGGGTCGTCCTTTAACCGATAATCGGTAAAAATCTTGCAAATTTTCACGCTGTGCAATAGGGAGTTGAACTTTAATCGCCAGAGGTGATGCTTCATTTTCTTCATGCATAAAACCTACAACACGGCCTTGATTAGCAACAGTTAATACCTGATTAATATCATCAGTAGAAATTCCTGAAAGTGCCGCCTTAGTTTTATCGGTAATAAAGCGTAGTCTTTGTTGGTCACTCTCAACATTACTGTCAATTTCAACGACCATAGGTTCCCGAGCCAAGCGGTTTTCAACCAATATGGCTGACTTTTGAATATTTTCATAGGGGGTAAATTGACTACCATATAGCTCAGCAACCAAAGTATTCATCACTGGTGGACCTGGCGGTACTTCAACAACTTTGATATCGGCACCATTAACATTTAAGGGTGTTAATAATGCTCTTAATCTAAGGACTACGCCATGGGACTTATGCTCCCGATTATATTTGTCAATTAATGTTAGACGTAAATCTGCTGTATTAGGTGTTTGGCGTTGATAATATTGGCGAACTAAACCATTAAAGTCGATAGGTGACGGGGTACCAACATAAGCTGATATGGTTTTAACCTCAGGTAACAACTGGACTTTAGCTGAAATACTTTTAGCTAACGCTGCTGTTTGCTCCAACGTTGTGCTTTCAGGCATATCAATAATAATTTGAATTTCATTTTTATTATCAAAAGGCAATAATTTTAATGGCACAAATCGCATAACTGGAAGCATTGCTGCAATAACAAACACAATGAAGACACCAATAAGTATAACTTTTGATTGGCGACGACTTTCAAGTATAGGGTTTAGAATTTTTCTATAAAAATTCTCAAACCCAGAAGGTTTAGCCATTTCTCCTTTCTTAATAGTCGATGGGTACTTTAAAAATTTAGACGCAAGCCAAGGGGTGACAAAAAAGGCAACTATGGTACTTACTATTACACTTAATGGCACATTAAATGCCATAGGAGCCATGTAGGGGCCCATCATTCCCGTAATAAAGGCCAATGGAGCAAAAGCAAGCACAATAGCGAGTGTTGATAGTAATAGTGGCACACGAATCTCATTTATTGCACCAACAATACTTTCTTTTAAGTTATCCTTTATACTGTTTTTACCTCGCTTTAGGTAACGTTCAATGTTATCAACACCAGTGATAGGGTCGTCAACCAATAAACCTAAAGATAAAATAAGGGCAAAAAGCGTTACACGATTTATTGTGTAGCCAAACGCTAAATCTATCGCCAAAGTAATACCATAACAAATGGGCACCGCAAGGCCGACGACTATCGCGGCTCGCCAACCTAAGAATACGCCAATAAAAACGACGACAGTAAATATTGCAAAAGCTAAACTCGTTGTCAGGTTATTAACCTTGTCGTTAGCGGTTTCACCATAATCACGTAAAATTTCAACATGTACATTCTTTGGAAATAGTTTTTCCTGAAGTAACTTTATTTGCTCCTTTACTTTTTTTGAGACGACAACCGCATTACTACCACGCTGCTTTGCGACACTAATAGTAACGACCGGGTAATTAGTTGTATTGATAACTTCTGATTTATTTTTATTAAGCTGATGACCTTGAGCAAAGTCGATCCAAGTATAATATTTAGCCTCGCTTGGACCATCAATAATAGTAGCAACATCTTTAAGTAAAACTACACTGCCATCAATTACATTAATTGGGGTTTGTGCTAACGCGTTAATTGAGCGATAAACATCACCACTTTCAAAACGAATAGATTGATGATTAAGGGCTAAGTTACCTTGGTGTTGTAAAGTATTGGAGGCTTGAATAGCGCTAAACACCTCAGTAATAGAGGTTTTTCTTGCTGAGAGTTGTTCTGGGTTTAAATTAACCTGAACAACACGGGGACGGCCACCAATAATATTAACTTCACTTGTATTTTCAATACCTTGTAATACTGTACTTATCTCTTGTGCTAATCGGCGAAGTGCAAAGTCATCCGTTATTCTTGGATCATCACTCCACAATCCAAGCATCACAATAGGGACATCGTCAACTTCTTGAGGCCGTACTAACCAATTATCGATAATATCCGGCATATTATTTTCATTTGCCAATAGCTTGTTATGGGTATTAAGAATAGCTTGTTCACGGTTTTCACCGACATAAAAACGTAAGGTAACGACCGACTGACCATTAGTTGTTGCTGAATACACATGTTCGACACCTGATATTTGAGATAATAGTTTCTCTAAAGGCGTAGTAATTAATCGTTCAACTTGTCTAGCATTGACTCCCTTAGCAGTCACCTCCACATCAATCATGGGTACAACGATTTGTGGTTCTTCTTCTCTGGGAGTAAATTTCAAGGCAACTGCACCAGCAAAAACTGAAAATAAGAGTATTGCTATTGGTAGTTTACTCAACAATGCCCAGCGAATTAACCTGGCAGTAAAGTTAGTATTATTCATAAAATTACCTGTTGATGTCTAACGTATTATTTTGCTTAACTTCTGTTTATACGGTTTGACAATAAGTATCATGCAATGTAATTAATAACGTTTGTAATTTAGGATTATCAACACGATAAAAGATGGTTTGAGACTCTCGGCGAGTTGTTACCAACTGATTATCTCTTAGCTTAGCAAGATGTTGTGACAGGGCCGATTGTGATAAATCAATTTGCTCATTTAATTGGCCAACAGACAATTCTTGATTAGCCAGACAACATAAAATCATTAAGCGATTTTTATTAGCAAGTTGTTTTAACAATAAAGCCACTTGTTCAGCATTCTTACTTAATTCTTTTGGATTAATATCCATCACTTGTACCCTAGTATTATTTATTAAAAACTTGCTTTATTATAAGTTGCTTAATTAGTAAAGTCTAATATACTTTATATATTCAAATCATGAGAACTTAGTAAGGATAGACCATGTTAATTCCCATTCCAGATCTAGTTAACCAAATAAAACAAACGGTAAAGTTAGTTACTGCATCTGAAGCCATAATTAAGTGCCAAGAATTATCAGGTATTATCATTGATGTGAGGGAGCCAGATGAAGTAAATGGCAAGGTTACCGCGGGCACAGTTAATATTCCCCGAGGAGTTTTAGAAATGAAGATGTCGATGCTTTATCCTGATGCTGACCAAGCGATATTTATTCATTGTGCTTCAGGTGTAAGAGCTATTTTTTCTGCTGAACAGTTGCATCGTTTAGGCTATAAAAATGTCTGGGCAATTACTTGTGCTATAGAAGATGTTTGTCGCACTTTTGCGATAAAATAGATTGATGGGGTACCCCCTACTCCCGTCAACTTTAAGATAAACTAGCGCCAACAATTATCATAAATGTTGATAGTTACTTTTTTAATAGTAATTTTAAGTATGCAAATGGGTAACAAGTCGCTGCGCCTTGTTTAGCTTTAAATTTAGCGTCTAAATTTTTAGCTAATCGTGCCGCAGTAATAGGTTTAGACTTAGCTGCACTGTCTTTAGGTAAACAACCGCATGATTTAGTTAAGCCCCGTTTAGAGTGTGGCCTGTCAATACGGATACAGCACCTAAACTATATGCACAATTTCATGCTGATAATTGACGACCACCTTAGCGATAAGATTGTCTGCTTTTGATATTACTTGATAATCGTGTGAATGTTTGATTTATTAAATGTAGCACTGACAGATATATTCCTTTTGAGGGCTTTACTTATTAACTGGTTTGTTAACGAGGTTTACTAGTGAAATTTTACTAAGATAATTACTAATTTGTCTATTGCAGTAGAGCGCAGATACTCATAAAATAGTTTTACAGTTTATTTTATAAAGTTAATCGTATGTCATCAGATAGGTTCGGCACAAGCCCACACTACAAGCAACACGAGAAAGGCTACCGTGACAGAGCATTAAAACTATACCCTTGGGTTTGTGGACGTTGTGCGCGTGCTTTTGAGTTCTCCAACTTAAAGGAATTAACGGTACATCACGTTGACCACGACCATACGAATAACCCCAACGATGGAAGTAATTGGGAATTGTTATGTATATATTGCCATGACAATGAGCACGATAAGTACACAAAGCATGCGCAATACCAGACAGAAGTGGTTGCCGGTGATTCTAACCAAGCTACGGCTACGCATAATCCTTTTGCTGACCTTAAAGCGATGTTAAAGAAATAGACTTTTGATTAACTGATTGTATTAAAACTCCACGGAAGTTCACCAACCAATCGGCTTACAACCGATGGTTGGCATTAATAGTGTTAATTTGGCTCTGTTAATTGATATATGTTTTAAATTTAATTTGAGAGATTTGATAAGACTGGTAGACCAAACTTTTCGTTTTCCTGAATATGAGATGTAGTCATCTTAAAAACCAACTTGAACGGCATCTGATATAATATTACTGACTTGCTATTCGCTTGAGCAATCAATGATAAAACTCACTAAGTTGATTAGAAACTTATAACATTCAACTTGTTTTTTACCTATTAATCCTTTACAACCCACCAACCTATTAGATTCATTGCCCGGCAAGGGCTCATCATAAATAACAGATTTAACCAATTCAATATCGGCTTTAATCCCACTTTCAGTGAAAGATTCAATATTTTCATCTGGATTTTTAGCAGGGAATTTACTATCCATAGCAGTTCCAAAGACCGTACAGCCTTGAATTGAAAGAAGTAAAGTTATAAGTAATCGTTTAGTTCTCATAGATTGAAGCCATAATCATGTATATAAAACCTTACAAAGGGCAAATACGAACGTTTTGGGCTTAGCACAGTGAGTATTGGTATCAGCCGCACTTATTGCATCAAATCTAGGTAAGTTGCTAGCTTTTGACTACTACTTTATTCTTCTTGAAGTACCATATCATTACAGGAATCTCAATGGCGCCATATGTTACCAATGTATACCAAAACCAATTCACTTTTGTTATGAGTAAATTGAATTCATGGCCAGTTCCCCAAAACTGTAAGCCGACAATGACTAAAGCTAAACCAGATGCAAAAATATCGTAAAACGAGATTTTATTAAAGCTACTACCTGCCAACTTAGGATAAACAGATAAGTAGGCGACTAAAACAATTATTAGATTAAGCATAATGATTGCAAATTCTGAATTTTCCATAAAATTTGAATACTCCTTTTATAAAACTAATACCCTGTTAAGGTGAAAATTGTCGTTGACTAAAATGTGAAGCGAGCAGAACCAGCTAATGATAATTTGTCCCAATTGAACAGTACGTCATACCTTGATTACAATTTACGATTATGGGTTTTAGGATGACTGTTTATGGTGAGGCTTAAAAATACCAATCCAAAAAGCAAGCTCTAATAAAACAGCTAAAACAATAAAGGCAATTGAACCAATAGCACTACCAATAAAATAGCAAACTAGTGCTAAGCAAATCAAAGCGCCTAATAATAAATACTTACTTAATTTACTCATACTTCCTCACTCCAACAGCGAAAGATCAATTAAAAAACGTATAACGCCCGCATAAGTGGCTGATAATTATTTGCGAAAATGTGAAACGGAATGGAACCGATCAAACGTTTAGCAGTCACGTGCTTAATGGTAAACACTAAAAAAGCACCAAAATGAGTTTGGTGCTTTTATATAATTCAATGACTTATTTTGGTGTGCTTTAATTTATTTAATAGCACTTACTTTAGATGCAATGACTCCCGAGTCTTTGGCATCAGTATTGTGTCTTTGATGGTATTTCCCTAGTGGCATACTACTAACTATACGTTGATTTACCACATGAGCAATAGGTACATAATCGACCAGTGCAGTAGCTAGTGCTGTAGCTATAATGTCGGCAAAAATATTTCCAGAATTTCCAGAGGTATTATGTACAACAATATCATCGTATTGCCATATTGTTTGATTTGAAGCCGTTGATTTTAATTCAAACTTAGCTCCAACAGTAACATTACCACCTGTTACATAATAATTGGTATTCCAGCTATTCAACGTAACAAATAACACAGTATCTGCATCAAAAATTTCTTTGAATTTAGTTAAAGGTATATTGCTAACTTGTTCACCATCTGTGATGCCTTCCTGTTGTAAAAATTGGTCAACAAATGGAATAGAAAACACATAGTAACCTGATTCGGCAAGTGGCTTAGCAATTGTTGTAGCGTATAAGGCAGCAGCATCAGCCGCTGTTGTTAAATTAATTGCGGGGACTACTAGTATTGATGTAGGTTTTTCATTATACATGTCAGGGAAAGCTTCACCTTTTGTTATCTGAGTCGTTTGACACCCCGATAGCAGCATTAGAAACAATAAAAAGAGACTATTATTAAACATTATTTACCCTCCATTTTTTTTAATGCTAGAGCAACATACGTTTCAGATTCTGGGAATAATAATTTTTCTTGGTTAAAGTATTCTGCGGCACCGTCTTTATCTCCCTCAACGGCTAGTAACATAGCAAGCTCAAAGTTAATCCCTGGAGGTATCATTTTATTTTTACTCTTAGCCTGATTAATGATTTTAATTAATTCATCCTTATGTTTTAATTTTGATTCGTTACTTGGTTCCTTTGTATAAGAATATAAAGTATCCGAATAGTCTCCCCAATGATAAATCGAGGTATTGGCGCAGCCCGAAATAAAAAGAAATAAGGTACATATTATTAAGTAATTAATTTTCATGGAATGACTACCTCAAAAGTATTTGAATTAGATACATAAATAATACGGTTGACAATTACAGTTCCTGAACGAGTAATTGTTAAGGTATGTTTTCCAGTAGTAATAGGAAACCTAACAACCTTTCTTCCATTTAATGAGAATGTTTTAATAGATCCTTCTGTCAGCTCAACAGCTGCTCCCTCATCTAAAGTTAATTGAGTATTGAAAAAATCCCCTTCAAGTTGTAAAAATGCAGAATCAGTTATTTGATTTGTTGACTCAAAGTGAGTACTGCATCCTAGGATTGAAATAGATAAAATAAATGTAAATATAATTTTTAACACGGCATATGTCCTTATAATTCTCTAATCACATAGTGAGTAAGTCTACTTTCATCAATGCTTCCAGAAACCAGCTCTGTAATGCTAAGTGAGTTAATACCTTTACCGATGAAATCTAACACTTTAATCGTAGCGACCTTTTTACCCGGCAGCTCAATAAATTGTCCAGTTTGAGGGTTTTTTATCTTTTTACCTTTTTCTATAACCTGAAATTTATCATTACGCTTTATTCCTTGTTTTTCGCCACCCGTCATAAATAATTGGTTATCTAGGTTACTGAGAAAGTATGCCTGCCATGGTGAATCTAGAAGATTTTCCATTATATTTGATACTAACTTAGAAATAGCCGCTGATAGTGCTTTATCATCAAGGGATGTGTTGTAACCGGCTCGCTCGCCTACCCCTAAAACGTTATTCGCTTCTGATATAGCTTCGCCGCTCGCTTCTTCAGAGTAAATAACTTGAGATGTTTCAGTATTGACTAAACGAATATTTACTGTAACGTTAGCTTTTTGAATTTTATTTCTTGAGAATACACTAACCTCACTTGTAGTAGAACGTCCATATTCAGACACTGAACCTATTATCATATAGTTTGCGGCAATATTTTTTTCATTATTACCATTAAGTTTATTCTCTTTATCCAGCGCCTTTAAATCTGTGCGTTCAAGCATTAAAAACTTGCCACTCTCAGTTAAACGAGCCGATAGAATGTCAGATGCTTGTTTTCCTATCCTATTATTATCGTTATCAATAAAAAAACTGTTCCCACGTTTTGTTTCATCGGTAAAACGACTTATTGCGACTACTCGCTTGAGTGATTTATCAAGTGTTTGAGCTATCACTTTACTGGTCTGAGGAAGCTTATTTAAAGGTTGGTTTATTGTACTTCTGGTGGAGGATGTACATGCCGACAATGCAATACAGGTCAATCCGAAGAATAGATATTTAGGGTTCAATTATATAGTCCTTTATTTATGTTGTATATTATATATTACATATACTGCATGTAACTCTCTTAAAAATCAAGATTAATATAACTTCACTCTACTTCTCCTTTGTAAGTAAAGTTATAAAAAATAATATAAAATTAATGTCTGTAATCATATTTTTAAGTGATTGTTAGCTTGATTAGTTTTAACAACTAGCCTTTGCCATGTATTTGGTAATACTTAGCTTACAGAGATGATCTTGGATTGGACATTAGGGTAAACGATTTATTAGCTTACGTTTAACGCATAAAGCAATCAAAAATATTTCTCATTGACTCTCCAGTATTAGGACTAAAAAATCATCATCAACAATTTAGTGTTAAAAGTTAGCAGTCAAAACTGACCACTAATTTTTTCCAATGACATAACGTAATTAACACATTAAATTTTTAACGTGAGTAATTACCTTTTTATTTCATCGAGTGCTTGTTTTTGTAGAGAATCTAAGGTCTTACCATGTGGCATAGGCAGACGGGTTTCTGGATCAACTTTGACAAAAACAATATCATCCGCTAAACAAATAGTTTTTTTAGTGGCTTTGTTGCGAACTAAGCAGGTAACCGTTATCGAGCTTTTACCAACCTGCTTAGTCACTAAACCAAATTCAACAACATCACCTTGCATTGCCGGAGATTCAAAATTAATCTCACCAATATGCTTGGTCACTAAGCAATTAGTTTCTAACTGACAAATGGCAAAAATGGCTGCTTCTTCATCGATCCACTCCAATGCTCTGCCACCAAACAGTGAATTGGCATAATTTAAATCATTAGGCATCACCAAACGACGGGATAAAAAACGCATACTTATTCCTTTTTTAAATAATAATTAATTGTTATTAGCTCTTCACCTCAATACTTGAGATGGAAATTGAATACCCGGCCAACCACTGTTAATAAAGTTTCGAATATTGCCATGATCAGCCGCTGTAGGATTCCCTAAGACGTCGTCACGATAGTAGTGGCCAAAACAATTTAAAGTTTGTTCTTGGCTTAAGCCATGCAATTTAGCAAAATAAAATATTTTACATGAGCCTTCATTAGTTGATGCTTGATTGTCGAGTACACCATTAACAAAACTTGTGGGGGTATATAGGTAATTATCATTAATTACTTGCATTACTTCTTCAAAAGTAACATCGATAGCTTGGTTTTTAATTTTAATGATTAAGTCATTTTCTAACATCTTTTTTTCCTGAAATTGAGTAAAACGTTAAGTAGTCGCCTACTATCGGTGTCTTTATTTATGGGTCTTGATTTTTATCGCAGGATTGCCAACATAGGTGCAAAATGGTTCAACATCTTCAAACACCACACTGCCTGCACCAACGACGCTATTATCACCAATACTAACGCCAGCGAGGACAATAACACCAGCGCCTAACCAGACATTTTTACCAATAATGATGTTGTCGGCGTAATTATATTTTTCAAGCCTTAGAATAGGATCCGTATCATGCCCTACTGTTAATAGTTGAACATTAGGACCTATTAAACAATCATCACCAATATCGACCTTACCACCATCAAGAATAGTGCAATTGATGTTAATAAAGACCCGATTACCCATAGCTATTTTATCACCATAATCACAATAAAAGCCGCCCTCGATAATCACTTGCTCACCGCAATGATTAAAAAGCGCTGTTAGACGCTTTAAATTACCTTTGCTTGGGCTACGAGAAAATTGCCGGCAAAGCTCATGGACTTCTCGACGTTGCTTGATTAACTCTGGGGTTATACTGGTAAACTTTTGCTTCATCATATAATGCTTATACGTTAGTGCAAGGCAGCTCTAAACGGTAGTTTTGAGCAAATTTCAGCTTCTGACACTAAAATCTCTTCTAACCTTTGATTCACTTCCACCTTATCAAAATATTCATAAGCCAGGTCAACAAATAAGTTTTTATGTGTTTTTTCAGAGGCGGCAATTTGCTGATAAAAATCTTTGTATTTGCCTGGTTCTAGTGCTTCGCCTACTAAAGAAAAACGCTCGTAACCTCTTGCTTCAATAACAGCACCAACAAGTAAACGGTCAAGAAAAAATTCATTTTGACCATGGCGGAAAACCTTACGGATCTCTTTAATGTATAAATCTTTTGAGTCATTACATAAATCAACATCTCGTTCCTGTAGCAGTTTAAGGACTTCTTTAAAATGTATCAGTTCTTCTAAAGCTAAATCAGTCATTTCCTTAACTAAACGTTTACGGTCTTGGTAATGGGATAACATTGACATTGCCATACCTGAGGCTTTTTTTTCTGCTGCTGCATGATCTTGTAAAAATGCATCGAAGTCTGCCAAAACAGCTTTAGTCCATTCAAATGGTGTTTGGTATTTGAGTTCAAACATAATTTTTTTCTATTATAGAGTAGTTAATGTTCTAATTTTACCTGTCAATAGTACTTTAAAGCTAGCGATTTTTTGGCTTGTACAACAATTAATATCTCGATAAGTCAGTTGACTTTATCCACACGGCCACGCTGAGTTGCTTCTATTTTCAGGGGATGTTTAATATGTTTCCAAGCCGTGACTTTACCGCCAATATTAATATGTTCAAATCGTTCAACTGTACTTTTATTTTCTGTTACCACTAAAAAATCGACTAAAGCATAATAGCTAGTAGACTGACTTACATCAATAATTAATAAGTCTTGCTCTCGGCCTTTAAAAAAATCTTTCGCTGCTTGAAAGTGACGCTGATAACAGCCAAGCAAAAACTCATCTTGAGTGATATTTTGCTCGGTAAGGGGTGAAAAAACCTTATTATAACAACGTTTCAATTGTGGATTAAAACCACCATCACTACGCTGTAAGTTTTTGTACATCCGATGGAGTAGTTGTTTTATTGAAGGAAGCCAAAGCTCTGGTTGACGAGTTAAGTAGACATATTTAGCATTAGGGTACTGACAATCAAGTTGTTGGTAGTCGCAAAATATTGGGGTATCAGCAATCACTTGAGCTTGCTGCATTGTTTGCTCGGTATAGGCGGTATGTGCGGTTTTAAACCCTAAGTGAAGCGTCGCTAGGCAAACACTCGTGGTTGATGTCCTAGGTAAACCGATAATAAATACTTTTTGCTCAGACACAATATCCCTAAAGCAAGTTAAACTAAAATTTAGCGACTAATTATACCCTAATTACCCTAAGATTTGATCTTGTTGCAACTTTGATAAAAAATAATGTATTAATTGGCGCATACTGTCAATATTATCCTCGTTAGGGTAACTAATGCAAAATAAAAAATTCATTTGGTTTGAGCGACTCAAACAACAAAAGTAACTTTTATGATAAAAAATAATGTTCACCAAACAATTAATTGGTCTGACTATTTAAAATCCGGCAATCGGATATTTATTGGCTCACATGCCGCCGTACCCAATGCCCTTATCGAGGACTTAATCGCCAATAGTTCGACATTACACGATATTGAAGTGGTACATATTTTTACCTTGTCAAATAATGTCTGGGCAGAGCCAAAACACCAAGACTTATTTAAAGTGAATGCTTTTTTTATTGGTGGTAAAAACATCAGAGAAGCGATATCTGAAGGTCGAGCTGATTACACCCCCTGTTTTATTTCTGAAATCCCTAAGTTATTTGATGATAATATTTTACCACTAGATGTGGCCTTAATTATGGTTAGCCCGCCAGATGAATATGGTTATTGTTCTCTGGGCGTTAGTGTTGACATTGTTTCGGCGGCAATAAAATCTGCCAAATATGTTATTGCTCAAATTAACCCTAAGATGCCGAGAACCAATGGTCATAGTTTTGTTCATTTAAATCAAATACACGCGTTCATTAATGCGGAACAGGACTTACCCGAATTCCCTAGCAACACCATAGACCAAGTGACTGAACAAATAGGTCAATACGTTTCAATGTTGGTAGACGATGGGGCAACATTACAAATAGGTATCGGTAAAATTCCAGAAGCGGTCTTAAAGTATCTCGCCAATCATAAAGACTTAGGTATTCATAGCGAAATGATCTCAGATGGCATCATTGATTTAATGCTTAAGGGCGTTATCAATAACCGAAAAAAAACCTTTCATAAAGGTAAAACTGTCGTGACTTTTTGTATGGGCAGTAAAAGGCTTTATGACTTCGTTGATGGTAACCCTCATGTTGAGTTTTATCCATCCGAGCATGTTAACTCACCGGTGAAAATTGCGCGTAACGATAATATGGTATCAATCAACAGTGCTATAGAAATAGATTTAACCGGACAAGTCGTTTCAGACTCCATCGGTTATGAATTTTATAGTGGTATCGGTGGTCAAGTTGACTTTGTCCGAGGTGCATCGTTGAGCAAAGGGGGTAAACCTATTATCGCCCTCTCCTCAACAACCAAAAATGGTGAAATATCAAAAATTGTCTCTCATGTCACCGAAGGTGGTGGCGTAGTAACCTCCCGCGGCCATGTCGCTTATGTTGTTACTGAATATGGCATTGCATCACTACAAGGTAAGAGTATAAGAGAGCGCGCATTAGAGCTAATTCGTATCGCTCACCCCAAATTTAGAGATGAGTTACTCGCCAAGGTACGCAAAAATTATTGGGTACCTGAATATCAAGAAAGTTCGCCTAGTTCAGTACCTGAGTTAGGCTCAGTAGAAATGAAAAAATTCACCTTTGCCAACGTAAATTATATATTACGTGCTTTAGTACCGGCAGATGAACGTAAGCTGCAAGAGTTCTTCTATTCTCATAATAAAGAAACCCTAATGATGCGTTACAACCATCATGCCACACAAATGTCACGAGAGAAGTCCTGTAATTTAGTGAGTGTCAATCAACATACTGACTTGGCGTTATGTTTTACTCAAAATAAATATAAGGGTGAAGTAATACAAGCCGTTGGCCGTTATTACTTTATTGAAAGTATCAATGCGGGAGAAGTGGCTTTTGTCATTAAAGAGAGTTTACGCGGTAGGGGTATGGCTAGTACTTTATTAACTGAAATGATAAAAATAGCCAAAATACGTGGCTTAAATAAATTGATTGCCTGTGTAAGAAGAGATAATGCTTCTATGCTAAAAGTATTCGAAAATTCAGGCTTTATTCGCCAATATTCTGAAGGTATGGACGAAGTTGAACTTGAATTACCACTTTAAGCGAACTCAAAAATAATTTAAAAAGGATAAATCATGTTAGTAGGCATTATTGGACATTACCGTTGTAGCGAACATAATATGGGCGATGATCATCCAGAATCACCGATGAGAATGTCTGCGGTACAAGATCAGCTTATTCGAAGTGGACTTGAGTATGTTATTCGTCAATATGACGCAAAACCTATTGAGCGAGGGCTGCTGACTTTAGCCCATGATAAAGATTATATCGAATCAATTTATAATAATGCACCAACAGCAGGTACCTATAATATCGATGGCGATACGTTAATGACCCCTGCCACACTAACCTCTGCATTATATTCTGCTGGTGCAGCAATAGATGCGGTAGATTTAGTTATGTCAAATACTGTCGCTTCTGCTTTTTGTCTGACCCGACCACCAGGACATCATGCCACAAAAAATCAGGCGATGGGTTTTTGCTTTTTTAATAATATCGCGCTCGCTGCCGCTTACGCTAAAGACAAGTATCAGTTAGACCGTATAGCCATTGTCGACTTTGATGTCCACCATGGTAATGGTACCGAAGATATCGTTGCTGGAAAAGAGGGTTACTTATTTTGTTCAAGTTTTCAGTATCCTCTTTATCCCTTTACGGAAACTGAAAAGGAAGCGAAAAAAACCTTGCCTAGTAGTGCGAGTAACATCATTTATACCCCTTTGCCCTCAAATACTCAGGGGAAAGATTTCAGGCAAGCTATTAGTCAAAGTTGGCTACCTGCCTTACGGGAATTCAAACCTCAAATGATATTTATTTCTGCCGGTTTTGATGGTCATATAGAAGATGAAATATCTCATATAAGCTTAACTGAAGACGACTATTTGTGGATAACTCAAGAGCTTAATATCATTGCCAAAGAACATGCGCAAGGCCGTATAGTATCGGTGCTAGAGGGCGGCTATGCGTTAAGTGCTTTAGGCCGAAGTGTTGTTGCTCATATTAAAGGGTTAATTGGTTAATTGGTTAATTTTATCCGCTACAGCTTAGTGTCTCTGTCATTAGCTTATATTAATAATTTTTATCAATAAAAAATTCATCTACAATAATTTTAAAGAGGATGCTATAACAAGCTTGATTAACATTAACTCATCTGCAAAAGTGATTCGAGTACGATAATACTTACAAAAAAGAAAGTGAAAGTGTAATCATTCACAGGACTTCCACCTATTCCTAATTTTTTCTATTGTCCCACAATAAAGACGAACACTTACCTTATTGCTCAACATTATTATTTGCAAAAAAAAACCGATAAACTAAACGTTCATCGGTCTTGTGTCATTTAAGTAATATCATTCGTAAGAGCGCTCTAGCCAGGCAATTTGCATTTTTAATTCGGCAATTTCTTTATCCGCATCTGCTAATTGTTGTTGGGTGTTTTGATAATTTTCATTGTTATTTCGACTGCTAATTGAAATAGTCTGATTATCGGTATGGACCACAAGCCTCTCCTAGTTATGTAATTCAACTTGTATTATTTCACAATAACTTACAAAATGTAACTAGGAGATTTTATATTTTATCATTTTTTATTATAATGATTTAAAATCAGTTACTTAGAATCAGCACGACCCATGAACTTTTGCTCAGCCGTATTGACCTTAATTTTATCTCCCGAAGATATATGCTCAGGAACTTGCACGATCAGTCCAGAGGAAAGAGTCGCAGGTTTAGTGCGAGCACTGGCTGACGCGCCTTTAATTGATGGATCAGTCTCAGTTATCACTAGCTCAACACTTGCCGGAAGATCAATTGCCACCGGCACATCGTCTATCAAAATAACGCTCAAACCTTCTGTTTGCTCATTAATAAATAAAACGTCATCGGCAATAACGTTTTTGTTCAAGTTATAAGGGGTATAGTCTTCATTATCCATGAAAACGTACTCATCACCGTCAAGGTAAGAAAAAATAGAGGGGCGGCGAGTTAAGTCAGCAAAATTCAATATATCTTCGGCTTTAAAGGTCTCATCAATTTTACCTCCGGTAATCACATCATACATTCGCATGCGGTATAAACTTCCACCCGCTCTACCTTGAGGTACTGAGCGCGTTATATCTCGGACAATGAATACTTTTCCATTATATTCAATAGCCGCATTTTTTTTTATATCACTAGCCTTTGGCATGAAAACATTCCTTTAAAAGTGTCTATTTAGTTAAAATTTTTAATAAATGGAAAATAGCATGAACTGGGGTTTATGCAAGGTCTTTTTAAAGCAAGTCTCTTGATAAATATGGTTTTCCTTTCTTGCAAAGCGAACTGCTAACAACAAAGTTGACGTTAAAATAGGGTAAAGGAACTGTTGGGAGCTAGCAGCTAGTCCCCTAAAATAGAATTAGCTATTTAATCGATAGAATAAAATCAAGTGCACCTGTTATTGCGGCCACCTGAGCAAGAATACAGTTTTCACCATCTGCATTGGGACTATCAGGGTAAACCTCGGTGGTTGTCACAAACTGTGCATCAGTAAAACCACAGCATAAGCCTAGAGCCTTAGCTTCATAGTTAATGACGCCCCGCTGTGATAATGGCACACCAATTAATTTGTCCTCATCATCTGCAGGAGCAATGTGAGTAACTTTTTCAACCGCTTTTATAATCGCTTGTTGAAATTCATCTACTGGTTTGAGCGTATCACCAACTAAATAAAAACCGTCGGGGATCTGCCATTCTTTTTGTTCGATAGCATCTCTTGCCGACAGTGCAGGTCTAAACGTTGTATTATCTGTATTAGTCGTTTCGTGTAAATCAATATGAGCGAATACCTTAACGTTATTTTCATTAAAATAGTGCATTAATGCCGCTGACTCCTCTGCTGGACTATTAACATAAAAAGAACGATTGGGATCGATGGTTTGAGGATTCCAACGATTGATTGTCTCATAACCCCAAGGACTGATGCATGGGGCAATAATAAGATTAAATTGTTTGGCATAATTCAATGCTTGGCTTTCAATAAACCGAATTGCGCCTTGTACACCGCTGGTCTCGTAACCGTGAACGCCGCCAGTAATAAGAATAGTTCGTTTGTTAGGCTGCCAATTTTTAGTTTTTACCAAATACAAAGGGTACTTTTCAATATCCTGAGATAATGCGCCATAATTGATCACCTCAAAGTCAGTAGTAAATCCGTCAATCTTTGTCAAAACGTCTAAATGATAGCTGCGTTTAATTGACTGCAGGTTAAGCCATTGTGATTTTTCTTTATCACCCCATTTTTCACCTTGTTTGCCTATAGGGTATGCTTGCTCATTGCTCATAAATATCACCTTAATCAACTTTTTTGATATTTAACCAAGAAGTTGTACTAAAAACAATAAAAGCCTGACAATGTCAGGCTTTTATTAATAGTAAACATCAATATTTATTATCGTTAACAGCTTAAAAAGTTAAGCCTAATTTTTTATATTCTTTCATAACCACTTTGGCTGGCAAAGGAATGTAGCCATCTTTTTCAACAATTTTTTGACCTGACTTTGAAAGTATCATTTTTAAAAGTTCAGCGTCCATTGGTGCTAATGGCTTATTTGGGTGCTTGTTAACATAGACATATAGATAGCGCGAAAGTGGATAGCTACCAGAAATTGCGTTGTCCATATTAGCTTCAACGTAGTTGTCATCCTTTTTTGACAAAGCCAAGGCACGGACACCTGAAGTTTTATAGCCAATACCAGAGTAACCAATACCGTTTAATGAAGATGAAACAGATTGGACAACTGACGCTGAGCCGGGTTGCTCATTGACAGTATTCTTAAAGTCACCCTTACATAACGCTTTCTTTTTAAAGTAACCATAAGTACCCGAAACAGAATTACGACCATACAATTGCACATCTTTACCTGTCCACGCGCCGGTTAATCCTAAATCGCCCCAACGGTCAATATTTTTCTTAGCGCCACATCGGCGGTTGTTTGAAAATACCGCATCAAGTTGTTCAATACGTAAACCTTTTATCGGATTATCTTTGTGAACAAAAACGGCTAACGCATCGATTGCCACTCGAACACCCGTTGGCTTGTAACCATAACGTTTCTCAAACGCTTCAATCTCACGAGACTTCATTTTACGACTCATAGGACCTACATTGGCAGTCGCTTCAGTTAACGCTGGCGGCGCAGTTGAAGAGCCTGCCGCTTGAATTTGTATATTAACATTTGGGTAGGTACGCTTAAACTCTTCAGCCCAAAAGGTCATCATATTGGCTAAAGTATCAGAGCCTACTGATGATAGGTTGCCTGATACGCCACTCACTTTTTTGTACTCAGGTAAATCTTTATCTAGCGCTAAAGCTGAAAAGCTTAGTACTGCACTTAAACTAACTACTGATAATAAACGTTTAATACTCATTTTCTTCTCCGATAAGATTTGACTAAAGCCATTAACTGTTAGATCAGATAAATGGCTTCAGCGTTACTTGATAATTATGACTACTATAAAAAGAATATGTGACACTTATATTGCGCATTTGTGACACTTATATGACAAGGGTTTTTTTAATCAATTGAACTGGGGTCAGCACTTTTTTCAACAGCATCTTTAGAAAGATCAACTAAAGAGGCTTCTTCAAATAAAATAGCAAATTCACTACCACGGCCCCACTGACTGTTAATAATCAATTGGGCATTATGGTGATGTACTACATGCTTAACAATCGCCAAACCTAAGCCAGAGCCACCCGTATCTCTTGAACGAGATTTATCTATACGGTAAAACCTCTCAGTTAAGCGATTGATATCTATTGACTTAATTCCTGGACCATTATCTTTAACAATGAATTGGGCTTTATTTCCTTCTTTTTGCCAAATCACTTTAATAGTGCCCTGTGCTTGGGTATAGGCAATCGCATTAGAAAGTAAATTAGCGCAGGCACTTTTAAGCTCGGTATCAATACCAATGAGGCCAATATTGGCATCAATACTTATTTCAATTTTATGATCTTTACCCTGATTGAGCCAACTAACATCATCGACTAAAGTATTAATAAGCAAAGGCATATCAATAACATGTTTGTTATCAATCTCTGAATGAGTTTCTACTTTTGACAGATTTAATAATTGTTCAACCAAACGGTCCATTCGTGTTACTTGGCCTTCAATGGTCGCAAATGCTTTTTGCCAATGAGGCTCTAGCGCATGATCGGTTGATTGGATCATTTCAATATAGCCACGGACAACCGTTAGCGGGGTTTTTAATTCATGGGATACATTGGCCACAAAGTCTCGACGCATTTCTTCTAAACGGTATATATGACTGATATCTCGTGCCAGTAATAAAACATGCTCATTGCCGTAAGCCATCAACCTGATTTCAAGCTGAATAGCACTATTGACAGGCGAAGCTAAAGAGCAAGGCGCATCAAATAAACCATCGTCAAGGTATTGAACAAACTCAGGAGCACGTAATAAATTATCAATACGTTGGCCAATATCTTCCGGCCAGCGAACGCCTAATAAGCGCTGAGCCTTTTTATTACCCCATTGAATGGCCAATTCGTCAGATAAAACTAATGCGGCATCAGGCAACGCTTCTGCACCATCGCGAAAACGACGAATTTTATAATTTAAGGCTTTAGTTTTTTGACGGTGTTGTTTAATTTGACGATAAAGCCCATCATAAATTCGGCCCCAGATACCATCGGACTGAGGCGGAGATATTGCTTTACTTTGCTCTAACCAATTGACAAGTTTAAATAAATGACGGTAATGCCAAAAGAGAAGGACTAAACAAGTCGTTAGAAGTGCCAGTAAGCTATAACCCAATAGCCAACCAACAAAAGTACTTAGTAATATAATACCAATAAGGCGGAGGATGATAACTTTGGGCGATAATCGAAAGTACATAGTTAATTAATTTTATTGTTTAAGCATGATTTAAATAGCGCCAGTTAGGGATTTTTTTTCAATTTTCCAGAAAAACGATAACCCGAACCACGAACTGTTTGAATAAACTCTTCATGCCCATTACCGGTTATGGCTTTTCGTAAGCGTCTAATATGGACGTCAACGGTTCGGTCTTCAACATAAACGTTGGTACCCCAAACATTATCTAATAACTGCTCTCGAGAGTATACTCTTTCGGTATGCGTCATAAAAAAATGTAACAACCTAAACTCGGTTGGCCCCAAGTCTAAGCTATGGTCGTTGATTGATACGCGATGAGAAACGGGATCGAGCTTTAATCCATGAAACTCAATTTCTTCTTCTAACGATGTTGGTGCCACACGGCGAATAACCGCTTTAATCCTAGCAATGAGTTCCTTAGGGGAAAACGGCTTGGTAACATAATCGTCAACTCCAGCATCAAAGCCTTTTACTTTATCATCTTCATCAGCTCGTGCTGTTAACATAATAATAGGGATCTTTCGGGTGTATTCATTTTGCTTTAATGACTTAGCTAATTTAACCCCAGTGCCACCAGGTAACATCCAATCAAGTAAAATTAAGTCGGGGTAAGGTTCTTTGATTTTGGTCAGTGCCTGATCATAATCTTCTGCTTCGACTGCATTAAAGCCATTTTGTTCTAAAACAAAAGTGATCATTTCCCTAATCGGTGCTTCATCTTCCACAACTAATATTTGTCTGTTCATGTCAACTTCCCAGCTATAATAACAACCAATGCAATCATAATCTTGACTACATTACATAAGATTATTGTGCAAAATTTTAATGACATTTTTATGACAAAACAATAATAACATTAAATTTTTATGAAGATAAATTTATAATAGCAAATAAATTAAAAATCCAATGATGACAAGGTCACCATTGGATTTTTTTATAGTTATATGATTATTTGCTTAAAACTTCTGTTCCATACCGACAGCAAAGTAAGAGCCTTCGGTCGCTTTTTTAATAGTATCAGCATTAAAACTAAGACCTTCACGGTCGGTATACCAAGCATAGACCTTAGTATTTTTGCCTAATTTGTAATCTGCGCCAACGTTAATAGCATCGGCATCGGCAAACTCTTGATATTGCACTTTTGCTAATACTTTACCCAACTTATATGAGGCATTAACCGCGTAACCGTTTTCACTTTGTCCTTGAAATTCACCTTCAGAGACTTCACTCTCTGTTAGTATACCGCCGAGACGTAAATCACCAAATTTATACATACCGACTAAACGTGTGGTTTGATAAGCCGCACTTTTACCTTTCATATTTTCATCACGAGCAATGGATAAAAAGAAATCTGTTTTTTTCAAGCTACCATCACCAAAAGAAACGCCTACTGAATAGGGATTATCTAAGTCTTCATCTTCTGAAAGAATGTAACTGGCTGAAAATTGAACATTATTATACTTAGGCGATTTATAAGTTAAAGAATCCGTAACGCGATTTTCACCAATAAATAAATTTTTCAAATCACCTTCATAGTCGTTAAATAAGTCAAACTTACCTTGAGCTAATTTTAAGGTCGTGTCGACACGACCAACCGTGAATTCACCAAAGCCACCTTTTAATCCAACCCATTGATTACGAGCAGTAAAAGTATCTTTCGAGCCATCTTCAACATTCACTTGCCATTCAATCTTATAAATAGCTTCAAGACCGTAATCTGTATCAAGTTTATATTTACCTTTAACACCAAGACGGGAGGCATTACTTTTCAATTCACTGAAAGACTCATCACCCTCTTCTGTCGCTTGTATCGACAGATTAAGCTTGCCATAAAGATTAACGGTTTCATCAGCGATGGCGTGTTGTGCAAAGACTGAACAAAAGGCGAATGTTATTGTGCTTTTAATAAGTTTCATCTGTTTACCTTTAATAGTTTCCATTCACTGGAAAGAGCTACTCAAATTTAATTGTGGCCAATTTTGCCACTCAACTGTGACACTTTTGTGACAAAAGTCATTTTTCTTACAGATTTATGAATTAATGGTGAATTTTTTAAGTCAGTTCCTGTTTTTTTACCTACTATTACATGATGTTATGCTCACTAATAAATACATTCTGAGACACACCGTAAATAGATTAATAAATGATGACACTCTCATGTGTGACTAGCCACAATGCTTGAGATTACCAATTAGCAAATAAAATAAAATTTCAATATGAGCACTCTTGCGACAAAGTGATCCTTGAGTTTGCTCACTGAATATCAGACATTATGATTTAACAACAAAGGAATCAATAAACACTCATTTATTTGGCCCCATCTAAATAAAACACTGCGATATCAGACCCGTCTTAAAGATTATTTATAGTCACACATGACCAAGTTAGGACTTAACTATTAGCTCGCGGTAATAACGCCAAGTAAATAGCTCTTTTTTGTCTATTATCTTTTAGCTCAATTCATGTATGATACTTATCTAAAAAATCCCGTCAACTAACAGCCCTACTGTTTAAATAATTAACAGGTCAAGGCATAGGAACATAATTTATGTGGTTTAAGAACCTTTACTTTTTCGCCTTCACCCGTCCTTTTAAATGGACAGAACAAGAATTAGAAAAACACTTATCAGAGCACCTTTTTACTCCTTGTGGATCAACCGAATTAGCCCACTTTGGCTGGGTAAATGCGTTAGGTAAACATGGGGAAACTACCGTACATGCTGGCAACGGCAATTTTTTATTATGTGCGCGTAAAGAAGAAAAAATATTACCCGCGCCAGTTATTAAAGATATGGTTGAAGCAAAAATTGCGCAGTTAGAAACAGAGCAAAGCCGCACAGCAACTAAAAAAGAAAGAGAGCAATTTAAAGAAGATATAATGTTTGAATTACTTCCTCGTGCTTTTTCTCGTATTAGTGATACCCAGGCTTATATTAGTCCTGAGAACAACATTATCGCTATTAATACAAGCTCTAGGGGCAAAGCTGAAGATTTTCTCGCCTTACTCAGAAAAGTATTAGGCACATTACCCGTGACTAGCTTTACGCCTGACAAAGCTCCTGATGAAACGATGACTGATTGGCTAACAGAACATAACTTGGGCAGTCAATTTCAATTAGGTATGGAAGCAGAGTTTAATGCCCTCGGCGATGACGGCGCAATTGTCCGAGTCAAAAATCAAGATCTGGGTAGTGATGAAATAAAATCTCACCTTGATGCTGATAAATACGTCGTAAAACTTGCCCTTGAATGGGACGAGTCTTTATCTTTTATCCTATGTGATGATTTAGCGATCAAACGTTTGAAATTTTTTGACGTTATTCAAGATCAAAATGAAGATATAGATGGTGATGACGTTATAGCTCGCTTAGATGCCGACTTCATCTTAATGGCAGGTGAACTTAACCGACTGATCAGCTCATTGTTGGCTGAGTTTTCATTAACAACAGATGCCTATTTAGATAAGGATTAAGTCCTTATTAATTAGAAGGTAAGTACTTAATAACAAATAAATACTTTTCAGCCTTAACCGTGTTTATTACTGTCATCGCTGAAAAAAATAAGCGCTAATATGGTCATTATATTAGCGCTTACTAATTTATAACTATTAATCGCTAACCGACCTATGGCATCAGTTACAAAGTTAGCGGCTACAGTTGTTAAAAATACTGACCAATGAATTATCACTTAAAGTTGATAAGCCACAAAGACAGTATTGAACACTGTAATAGCCATTAAAAAAATCAAATGAGTTATGTTTTCTTATTATTATACTGCAAATGGATACTTAATCGCTTCATGGCATTGATAACCCACCACTTCAAAGTCGTCCATCGTTACCCAAGTTTCTAAGTCTTCTAATGTTTTAATTTTAGGATTAATTATCAATTGAGGAGATGGAAAAGGTTGACGCTTTAACTGCACATTTTTCATGAGTTCGATTTGATCTTCATAAATATGAGCGTTCACTATTTTATGATAAGCAACCCCCGGCTTTTTACCGGTTATTTGTGCCATAAGTGCTAAAAACACATAGACTTGGACTTGGTTAAAATTAAGTCCTAAAGGCACATCACACGAGCGTTGATAACTCGTTAAATACAAAGTATCGCCTAATAGCGAGAAGTTATGGGTGTGCATGCATGGACGCAGACAGCCCATATCAAATTCACCAGGATTATAAAAAGTGATAATTTCGGCGCGGTCATCAATACCCTTAAAAAGATTATCAACAACCTTCTTGAGTTGATCAATATGGCCACCTTGGGATTTTGCCCAAGAGCGTCCCTGAATACCGTAAACCCGGCCCATATCATCTTGCCCTTTACGGAAAGGATTATTCAACCAAGCCTCATTTAAATTAGCATTAGCATCCCACGTTTTAGTACCTAACGCACGAAAGTCAGCCGCGTTATCATAACCGCGAATATACCCAATAAATTCAGCAATAGCCGATTTATAAAAACTTTTACGCGTGGTAATCATTGGAAATTCATTTTTATCAACGCGATACTCGAGATCAGCATTAACAACTGTTAAACAACGTTTACCTGTGCGCTCGTTTTCAATCCAAGTGCCCTCTTCGATAATGCGCTGACACAAGTTTAAATAAGCTCGCATACTTAACTTCCTATCCTAAATAATATAAATAATTGCTGATGAATGATTTTATTGAATAATCATTTTTATTGCTACCAAAATAAGAAATCCAGCAAAAAATTTCTTCAGTTTAGCAACAGGTAACTCAGTGGCTAATCTAACACCATAACGGGCAAAAAATGATGAACTCAAGACAATGCCTAACAATGCCGGTAAATAAATATACCCCAAGCTCCAAGCTGGGAGTTGCGTTTGTCCCCAACCACTGATGATATAACCTGTTGAGCCAAATATTGCGACGACAACACCACACACAGTAGCAACACCGATGGTTTGACGCAGAGGTAAACCAAAGTAACTTAATGTTGGTACTAAAACAACACCACCTGCAATGCCCATTAAACTGGCTAAAACACCAGTACAGCTACCTAACACCCTGAGAACAAAACGATTAGGCATTGAATGGTTGTTTTCATTTTTTATTGAGAACAACATATAGATGGCGAGGACTATAACAGCGCTAGCAAAGAATGTAGTTAATACCTTTGCAGATAAAGTTGACGCAATATAAACGCCAATTAGAGCCCCCATAGCGACAAAAATCATCAATATTTTGGCTAACGGCCAAGGAATATTTTGTTGTTTATGATGTATCCATGCCGCTGAAGATGAAGTCACCACTATCGATGCTAATGAGGTAGCCAAAGCCATTGGCATGACAAGCTGAGCATCAACATTAATTAAAGGTAATAAATAAACTAACGTTGGCACAATAATCAAGCCACCACCAATGCCTAACAAACCAGCCAAAAAGCCGACTAAACTGCCAATAAATAAACAGCTAGTAAAAACCATTAAAAACATATTACACTCTCAAAAAATTTTACATTCCAGCTCTTATGAAACCACCTAGACCCAATTGCTCCAGTTGTTCATTTAAATAACTCTGAACTTGCCTTGCGGTCTCAAAAGATAGAGCATGCGCCAAGATCACTTTACTCTGTTTATAATCAACATGACGTATTACCCACTTGATTTTGGGAATATTATGAGGATTCATACTGAGTTTATCATAGCCCATCGCCAATAATAATAAAGCCCCCGCAGGTTCACTAGCAAGTTCACCACATAAACTTAAGGGCACAAGATGTTTGGCTGACTCTTGAGCAATAGTATTTAACGCTCTTAATACCGCAGGATGATATGAGTCATATAAATTAGAAACGCGAGGATTATTACGATCAACAGCCAGTAAATATTGTGTTAAGTCATTACTACCTACCGAAAAAAAATCGACTCGTTGTGCCAGCTCTTTAAGTTGAAATATCACGCTGGGCACTTCTAACATAATGCCTATTTTAGGACGGGAGAGCACCTTGCCATTATCCAGAAAAAGCTCTGATGACAATTCAAAGTAAGCTTGGTTAATTAACCGTATAGAGTCATCTACTTCCATAACATTGGAAATCATGGGTAGCATAATTTCAAGGTTATCCGTTTGATAACTTGCTCGCATCATCGCTCTTACTTGTACTAAAAATATTTCTGGATGATCGAGTGTTATTCTAATACCACGCCAACCTAAAAATGGGTTGTCTTCTTTTATCGGAAAGTAGGAAAGATATTTATCCCCGCCTACATCTAAAGTACGCATAGTGACCGCTTGTTGAGGAAAAGCGGCAAGCACCTCTTTATATAAATGAGTTTGTTCTTGCTCGGTTGGAAAAGAACTACGGTTCATAAAGGGTATTTCAGTACGGTACAGTCCAATACCAATAGCACCTGAATGCTTAGAATGTTCAAAACCTGAAGATAATCCTGCGTTTAAGAGTAAGTCAATACTGCGTCCATCTTGAGTAATCGTAGGTAAATGCGTTAGCTCTCTGACTTTTTCAGTTAACGTAAGTTCTTCTTGAATCAAGAGTTGGTATTCATTTTTAAGACTTTGATTAGGTGCTACAAACAGCGCTCCACTATAACCATCAACAATCGCTATTTGCTTATTTAATTGCCCCAAGGGAATTGACTCAACCCCCATAATAGCCGGTAAATCAAGTGCCTTAGCTAAAATAGCCGCATGGGAGTTGTTTGAACCACAAAGTGAGACAATCGCTTGTAATCCTTTATGCTGATATTCTGCTAGCATCGATGCAGTGACATCTTCAGCAACTAAAATAAACTGTTCAGGAAGGGGAACGTTAAGTTGACTTTGCTGCTGTAAATTATAGAGCAACCTATTACCTAAATCTCGAATATCAGCGACTCGTTCACGTAAATAGGGATCTTCTAAGGTTTCAAATTTCACAATGTAGTGATCGATCACTAACTTTAAGGCACTTTGAGCATTCCACCCCTGATGTATTTTATCTGAAATTTCATGACCTAGATTTGTCGGTTCAAGTAATTGCTTATAAAATTCAAAAATATTTAAACTATCATCCTGAATAATTTCACTGAGTTTGATGCTCATTTGTATAAAGTCTGCGCGTGTTTCTTTTACTGCATTGTCAAAGAGTTCAATTTCAATTAGACGATTACTGCTAGCATCAAATTTTTCAAGGGAAACACTCCTCAGATCAGCTTTAGGTTCTATCGTTATCATTTGACCAAGCGCTATACCCGGTGCACCAGCAATACCTTGTAATTGCTTTAACCATTTACCATTATCTTGTTTGTTCCCTAATACACCTCTAGTCTCTGCATTGGCTATTGCTGTCGCAAGTTGCACTGACAAAGTCACTAAAAAAGCTTCTTCTTCTTCATTAAAACCACGCGTTTTTTTTTGTTGGACGGTTAAAACACCGAGGACTTTACGTTGATGTATGATGGGCGCGCCAAGAAAAGCGACAAGCTCGTCTTCTTCAACTTCGGGTGCATAGATGAAATGGGGATGATTTTTGGCATCGGCAATATTAATGGGCTCTTCTCGTTGTCCCACTAGACCGACTAAACCTTCTGAAAAACCAATAGTTGTTTGTCCAAAAGACCTTTCTGCTAAACCATCCGATGCGATTAAGGTAAAGTATCGATTTTGATGATCTGCTAAATATACTGAACAGCAATCGGTGTCCATTGCTGTTTTAACTTGCGTAACCATACGCAGTAAAGCACTTTCTAAATCTGAGTTTTGACTAAATTCAAGTACAATACGGCGTAAAGTGGTTAGCATATAATTCCATTATTTTTTGCTTAAATATGAATAAAAAAAACATAATGTAATTGAGAGTGCCAACCTGCTTTAAAACAGACTGGCATTCAACATAATAATAATCAGGTCCGACGTTTACGTTTATCATTGCGATGAAAAGGTAATGCTAAAGAAGTAAACTCTTTCATCACTTTGCGATAAACATCCTTCTTGAATGAAACAACTTGTCTTACAGGGTACCAGTAACTAACCCAACGCCAATCATCAAACTCAGGATGAGAGGTATGTAGTAAGTCAACGGCAGACTCTGGTGCGGTTAATTTTAATAAAAACCACTTTTGTTTCTGTCCAATACAAACAGGTTTACTGTCATGCCTTATATAACGTTTTGGTAATTTATATCTTAGCCAATGCTTGGTTGTTGCGACAATTTTAACATGTTCAGGTTTTAATCCGACTTCTTCACGAAGTTCCCTAAACATGGTTTGTTCTGCCGTTTCACCCTCGTCAACCCCACCTTGTGGATATTGCCATGAATGTTGACCAAATCGTCTTGCCCAAAATACTTGTCCCCTGTCATTGATTATTACTATGCCGACATTGGCACGGTAGCCTTCGGCATCGATCACAGGAACTCCTGGCGATTTAAAAATAGTTAATCTGATTCTTCCATAATCTGAGCCTGCTAGCAAATAAATACTTGTTTTATTTGCATTACTACCTGATGATATTACTTATCTCAATCTAATAGTCAGCCAGTTATTAAAATGCAAAACAAGCCCTTACCCCCCTTAACCGAAGAAGAATTAACAGAAAAAGCACAAGCATTAGCCGGCATGACATTAGGAGAAATCTCGAGTGACTATGGCGTCAGTATTCCTGATGATTTAACACGTAATAAAGGCTGGGTCGGACTATTATTAGAACATGTCTTAGGTGCAAGCGCAGGATCTCGCCCTGAGCCAGACTTCCCAGACTTAGGCATTGAATTAAAGTCTTTGCCAATTAACAGCCAAGGTAGACCGTTAGAAACAACCTTTGTCAGTGTTGCCCCTTTAACAGGCTTAGTTGGCGTGACATGGCAAACAAGTTATGTGCGTAAAAAGTTAAGTAAAGTTTTGTGGGTACCGGTTTTAAGTGATAAAAGCATACCATTAAGAGAGAGAATCATCGGAACCCCTTTCATGTGGTCACCATCAAAAGAAGAGGAGCACTTACTTGCTATGGACTGGCAAGAATTAACAGACATGATTGTATTGGGTGACGTTGAAAATATCCAAGGTAAGCATGGTCAAGTTTTACAATTAAGACCCAAAGCAGCGAATAGCAAAGCAAAAACTAGCGCTTTTGATAAATCTGGCAAACCTTTTATGACCTTACCACGAGGATTTTATTTAAAAATACCATTTACTCGCATGTTGTTGCATAAACACTTGCGCATTGATTAAAATCAGACAACCTCTGCCAACCGATTTACACCCAGAAAAAATCAATAAACCATTTATAATCAAGTTATTAAGAATATTAAGGCGCACTTAACTTGTCTCTTTAATATCAGTCCCTGTCAGATAAAATATAACGGTCACTTATTTTTTAATAAAGGATCACAGCAGTACTTTTCACTGGTATAATTGTGTTCAGTTTAGCTATGGGTATTTTATTCTTGCTTTTGATCTTAAAAAAGTCTCAATATTTCCCCTACAATCCATGCTTTAACGTAAAGGTTTCGTGATGACACAAGATGAAATGAAAAAAGCAGTAGCGATTAAAGCGTTAGAATTTATTGAAAATGACACTATTGTCGGTGTAGGCACAGGCACTACCGTTAATTATTTTATTGATGCATTGGCGACAATAAAGCATAAAGTAACGGGCGCTGTTTCTAGCTCTGAAGAGTCAACTAAACGTTTAGAAGCCCATGGTATTGAGGTATTTAATCTCAACGATATTGACATTCTTGATGTTTATGTCGATGGGGCCGATGAAATCACTCAACACAAAGCGATGATAAAAGGTGGTGGTGCCGCACTCACTCGTGAAAAAATCATTGCCGCCGTTGCTAAGACGTTTATTTGTATTGCTGATGATAGTAAGCAAGTCCCACTTTTAGGAAACTTTCCGTTACCTGTTGAAGTTATTCCTATGGCAAGAAGTTATGTGGCACGCGAGTTGGTTAAATTAGGTGGTGACCCCGTTTATCGGCAAGGTGTTGTTACTGATAATGGTAACGTTATTATCGATGTCTACAATTTAACTATTCTTGATCCTAAAGCACTAGAAACAAAAATCAATGCCCTAGTTGGTGTTGTAACAAATGGCTTATTTGCTCATCGAGGCGCTGATATATTATTGCTAGGCAGCGAGAGTGGCGTATCAGTGATTAACTAGTCCCTTAGACCTTAGCCGGTAAAAGCAAACTATCACCTTGATGGAAGCATTTAATCACTTTTCATTAAATAAATACTTTAGAGTTTAAGCACTATATGTTATTTTAGATATCTAGCCATCTAAAATAAATCATAAGCTAATCTAAACCTAACTATTAGAGAAATAACTGACATTATGAGCAATAATTCTTTAGCAAAAGACAAAATCAAAATTTTATTACTAGAGGGCGTTCATCCTAGCGCTATAGAAGAACTGAATGCCAAAGGCTATAACAGTATTGAAACGCTTAAAACTTCATTGAGTGAAGAAGAGTTAATCAAAAAAATAGCGAGTGTACATTTCATTGGTATTAGATCACGTACTCAATTAAATGAAAATGTATTGAGTCATGCTAAAAAGCTTGTTGCTATTGGTTGTTTTTGTATTGGCACTAACCAAGTTGATACCGATGCAGCTCAAATATTAGGTATACCGGTCTTTAATGCGCCGTTCTCAAATACGCGTTCTGTTGCTGAATTAGTCCTAGGTGAAACCTTATTATTATTACGGGGTATCCCCGAAAAGAGTGCTAAAGCGCACCGTGGTATCTGGAATAAATCCGCTGCAGGCTCTTTTGAAGCAAGAGGTAAGATTTTAGGTATTATTGGTTATGGTCATATTGGTATGCAATTAGGGATATTAGCCGAAACATTAGGCATGCGTGTCCGATTTTATGATATTGAAACTAAACTCCCCTTAGGTAATGCAAGTCAGTCTAGGTCTTTAAAGGCATTATTAGCTGAAGCTGACGTGGTCAGTTTACATGTACCTGAAACACCACAAACTCAAGATATGATTGGCAAAGCTCAATTTGATGCAATGAAAACAGGCGCTATATTTATCAATGCCTCACGTGGTACTGTTGTTGACATTGATGCTTTAGCTCAAGCACTGAAAGATAAAAAAGTTGGCGGTGCCGCTATTGATGTCTTCCCAGTTGAACCTAAAGGTAACGATGAAGAGTTTATCTCGCCACTTCGTGCTTTTGACAATGTCATTCTTACCCCACATATTGGTGGTAGTACCAAAGAAGCACAAGAAAATATAGGCTTGGAAGTAGCAAGTAAATTGGCCAAATATTCTGATAACGGTTCAAGCTTATCTGCAGTAAACTTCCCTATAGTTTCTCTTCCTGAACATATAGGTACCAGCCGTTTACTTCATATTCATCATAACCAACCCGGTGTATTAACAAAAATCAACCAAGCGTTCGCTCAATATAATATCAATATTGCCGCTCAATATTTACAAACAGATAATAAAATTGGTTATGTGGTTATTGATATTGAAACTGAAGATAGTGTTACGGCACTTAGAGAGTTAAAACAGATTGAAGGGACTATTAGAGCAAGAATTCTTCACTAGAGCTTAACTAGATATTTATCGACTTACCGCCAACTAGCCAACTAGCCAACTAGCATTTGATGGTAAGTCGTTAACAAATAATCAAAAAATTAAATGCATACACACCAAAGCAAATAACCCTGCCAAAACATCATCTAGCATAATACCAAAACCACCGTGAATATTTTTGTCAATAAAAGATATTGGCCAAGGTTTAAAAATATCAAATAAACGAAAAAGTGCAAAACCTACTATAATACTGCTCCAGCTTACGGGTACCATAAACATAGTAATCAGAAAGCCAACAATTTCATCCCAGACAATGGCACCATGATCATGAACACCTGCAGCATCCGCAGCTTTTTGACAAATAGCGATACCGGCAACTGCCATAACAAAAACAATTAAAGCAAAAAGTGGCGCCGATAAAGAAGCCATCAGTAAAAAAATAGGAATCGCGGCGAGTGTACCAAAAGTACCCGGTGCTTTAGGAGCTAAACCACTACCAAACCCTAATGCTAAAAATTGAATAGGGTCTGAGAGATTAAATTTAACTTTTTTATGATTATTTTTCATTAGAGTTTGAAAAATGCTCGAAGCCTTGAACATTGATTGAGACCACTTTACTATCCATGGTCGTCGTTATTTTTTCAGAAGCATTTATCTGACCGATACACTTGACCGAAATGCCGGCATTAACTAACGCCGTTTCCATACCGACTTTTTTATCTTCAGATACCGTAAATAAAAGCTCATAATCATCACCGCCGGCTAAAGCAAGCTCTATCGCTTTATCAATACCTAAGGTGTCTTTTAATACTGTCGATAAAGGTAAGGCATCTAAAACGATATTAGCACCGACACCTGAGGCTTTACAAATATGGCCTAAGTCAGAAATCAAACCATCAGAAAGGTCAATAGCCGAGGAAGCATATTCACGTAAGCTTTGCCCAGCAAGTACTCTAGGTTTAGGATAATTAAGCTTACTATGAACTTGTTCTTTATCCTTATGGTCGATAACGACCTTGCCTTGAATATCTTGCAGCGCTAGTGCGGCATCACCTAACTCGCCAGTGACAAATAACCAGTCACCTGATTTTGCGCCAGACCGAAGTATCGATTTATTGAGAGGCACTAAGCCTTGAGCCGTTACCGTTATACTTAACGGCCCTTGAGTAGTATCACCACCAATAAGTTGTATATTGTAATACTCACACAATTCAAAGAGACCAGCACAAAACTCACTGAGCCATAAATGATCGAATTTAGGTAAGGTCAGTGCCAACGAAATCCAAGCAGGTTCAGCTCCTATCGCCGCTAAATCGGACAGGTTAACAGCAATCGCTTTATGGCCAATAGCACGGGCAGGTGTATCAACAGGAAAGTGTACACCACTAATTAAAGTGTCTGTAGTAATAGCAATATGCTGACGTTCAGTAGGTGTAATTAAAGCACAATCGTCACCAATACTGAGTATCACATCTTTACGGTTTGTTACCTGCTCGGTAAAAAACTGTTTAATAAGATTAAACTCTTTCATTAAATCATACTTGTGGGCGAATTAGCTTAACGGCTTTATCTAAAACACCATTAACAAATTTATGACTGTCGTCAGCGGCAAAAGTCTTTGCAAGTTCAATGGCTTCATTAATAACCACTTTATATGGCACATCAATACAATCATTGAGTTCATAAATCGCAACACGTAAAATTGCTTTTTCAACGTGATCAACGTCTGCTAAAGGACGGTCAACATGAGGAGCAATCGCGTTATCGATATTACTAACATCGGCAGCAACACCGCTTAGTAATTGCTGAAAATAATCAATATCAAAACGACGAGCGCTATTGTCGGTTAAAAAATTAGCGGCTATGTCTGTTACAGAATTTTGGCTTAGTTGCCAAGAATATACTGCTTGCACCGCTAATTCGCGGGCTTTTCTTCTAGGTGATGGTTTCACAATTGACTCTCAAATATAAAGTTATATCTTGGCTAAAACGTTGACCATTTCTAAAGCACTAAGTGCAGCTTCAGCACCTTTATTACCTGCTTTAGTACCAGCACGGTCGATAGCTTGCTCAATGGTGTCAGTAGTGATCACACCAAAAGCGACAGGAAGTGTAAACTCCATAGCAACTTGTGCTAAACCGCTGTTACATTCGCCAGCAACAAATTCAAAATGAGGAGTTCCACCACGAATTACTGCACCAATAGCAATAATAGCGTCAAATCCACCTTTTTGAGCAATGCGCTTAGCAGCAACAGGAAGTTCATAAGCACCGGGGACGCGGACAATAGTAATATCCTTATCAGCAATATTACCGTGACGCTTAAGAGCGTCTAAAGCACCCTCTAATAAACTTTCAACAATAAAACTGTTAAAACGTGATACAACAATGGCTATTTTTTTACCTGGCGCATCAAAATTTGATTCAATTACATTCATCTAATTATTCTCAACGAAAAAATTTTGCGTAATTCTAACAAATTGCAGGTCAAGACGGTACTCGTTTATTATTTTTTTACTAAAGTAACGATCATTCCTAATCAAATTCATCCATAAAGGCATCTAATTGAGCCTCTTCTTTTTTATTAATCTCAATAGGTGGATTACCATCATAGAGTTTATAGTTCATATTTTGAAAGTAAGCATTTTTGACAAATTCATAGCTATCAAAAGATTCTTGGATCAGCGGATCTTGATCGATTACTGCGGCTCTTTTCTCTAAACCTAAAATAGCTGAACGAGCTAAATTTGGCCAAAAATCAATAATTGCCAGTGGCCAATAATATTGATCAACATAATCACCAATCTCTTCTCTGACAGATGTTGGTCCTATACCTGGAACCACAAAGTAATAACCATCGTTTGCCCCATATGAGCCAAGAACTTCACCAAACTCTTCTTGATCAACTACCCAGTCAAAGTCACTAGCAGGGTCAAAAAATCCCAATAAACCAATGGTAGAGTTTAATAAAAAACGTCCAGCGCTCTTTGCTGCATTAGTAAATTTGGCTTGCAAGAGGTTATTAATAATACTCGAGGGTTCATTTAAATTGGTTGCCATGTTGTACAAACCTGAACGTAATAAGGCAGGTGCATGAGTGCTATAGGCAATTGCAGCGGGTTTAGAAAGGTATTTATCGGTATAATCCCAAGTAAAATCCCAAAACGCCCTATTTATTGGTTCAATTGGATCTCTTGGGTCTCCCCCCTGACTTATTGGAGTAGAAGAACAACCGGTAATAACCAATAGGCATATAATTAAAAATAACCGATGGAGTCGGCCACTGAAACGAAAAAAAGACAATTTCACTAATTTCTTCCTTGCCAACAATGAGTAAAGTAATGGGATTTTAATGATGAGATTTTAGCATGACTTGCAAAATTAGCCACAATAAGTTGTTTGTACTATGCCATTACAGCGGAAATAAGTGTTTGTTTTTATTATATGACGTGGGCGCAGTTTTAATTAGCTTTATACATAGATAACAGCATTTCTGCTTCAGCACGAGGTAATTCACATTCTGTCATTATTTCCTCAAGATCCGCACCTTTGGCGGCTAATTTAAAAGCCCTACTATAAAGTTTATCTTCAGGTTGTTCTAATGACTGTTTCACTTGTTCCTCTAAACTGACAACATTAGATTGCAACAAACCCACTCGAGATTCTAGCTGTACCACAACTTTTTCTGTCTCGATTCTTTTATTATTTTGAGCATGCGAAAGATCTACAATCATGGTTTGAAAGTTTGCAAGAGATAGCTTCATTTCACTAATAAACAACTCACTCTCTTGCTGTTGGCTTTGTAAAGTTGAAAGCTTATTTTTTAAAGACGATAGCAAATATTTAAAAATCAGTGCAAAAAATATGCTAACAATGAGCGTAATTAAGGCAAGAATAGGTAGTGTTAATATAGGTAGTGTTAATAATGACATGACTCTATTTCCTAATAAATTTAGTGCTTGATTATAAGACATTAGCAGAGCGAAAATTTCACTCTCTATACCAATTAAACTGGATATCTAATGACATTCAACATTTCTGGTTTAACGCCATTAATAACTATGTTCAACCCTTAGTTTGTCTATATTCCTATAAACTAATATTCTTTATCGCTAAAGCTAAATAACTCAGCTTTAGTGGCTTTTGGCGGCAATTAGTTGCTGCTTTTTTCCAGTAGAATGAAACCTTTGTACTGATTTAAACGCTATCACGATCGATGTTTTTTATTTTCTATTCAAAGTACCATTCAGCATTATTTTAATGATTAGCTAGAAAAGTTTAACCATCAAAAAAAGTCAGCCTGACTTTTATAAGACCTTGATTTACCCAATGATTCATTAGTTTTGCCATGCTTGCATACGCGCTTTTAACCTATGCATCGCTTGGCTATGTATTTGGCTGACTCTAGACTCACTCACATCTAAAACATGACCAATTTCCCGTAAATTTAATTCCTCATCATAATAAAGTGATAAAACCAAAGCTTCTCGACTAGGTAAAGACGCAATACATGCTGTTAAACCTTTTTTAAAAGAGTGTCGTTCAATACTTTGATAAGGGTCGTCGTTATGGCTAGTCTCATCAAAACTTAAGCCATCTTCACCAATAGCTAAATCTTCAATACCAATAATCTTACCTGTACTGACTTCACTTAAAATTTGATGATAATCATTTAATGAAATATTAAGTTTTTCAGCAACTTCACTATCGGTAACATCTCTGCCTAACCCTGCCTCTAATTCTTTTATCGCATTACTGACCATTCGACTATTTTTATGAACAGAGCGAGGAGTCCAGTCCCCCCGTCTCATTTCATCAAGCATTGCTCCACGAATACGAATACCGGCAAAAGTTTCAAAACTAGCACCTTTACTGGCATCAAAATTATTACCCGCCTCAAATAAGCCAATCATGCCGGATTGAATAAGATCATCAACAAGAACACTTGCAGGAAGTCGTGCAAGTAGATGATAAGCAATACGTTTAACTAATATGGTATGCTGTTCAAGCAGTAGTGATTTATCCACTTGAATATTATAAGCATTTGCTTTAACCACTTTCACTCCAATACGTTTAATTATTGTTACAAGTAAGTACTATAAAATTATTTATTATCTAATAATTTTTCGATAAAAAATTCTAAATGTCCAGATGCTTGAGTAGGAATTGACCAGTTGCAGATTTTTTTTGCCAGTGTTGTTAAGGCTAATGCGGCTGGAGAACTAGGAAAAGCTTCAACAATAGCTTGTTGTTTACGCACTGATTTTCTAATATTTTCATCAAAGGGAATAACCGCAACAAGTTCTAAGGTCACATCAAGAAAGCGATCGGTAACTTTAGTTAATTTAGTGAAAAGTTGCTGCCCTTCTTTTGGACTGCGAACCATATTAGCAACCACTTTAAATTTGATTACACCATGGTCTCGACTTAGCAACTTCATTAACGCATAACAATCGGTAATTGAGGTTGGCTCATCACAAACAACAACCATGACATCTTGTGCTGCTCGAGTGAAACTCAACACCATATTAGAGATGCCTGCTGCTGTATCAACGATCAAAACATCAAACTTAGTGTTCATATCACTAAATGCTCGAATTAATTCAGCATGTTCTGAAGGCGTTAAATCAACCATAGATTGGCGGCCCGAGGTAGCTGGAATAATTTTCATTCCAGCAGGACCTTCAATAATAATATCGTCAAGCCCACACTCACCTGACAAAACATGAGATAAATTTCTTTTAACTCTCAAACCTAACATCACATCAACATTTGCTAAACCTAAGTCAGCATCGAGAACTAAAACCTTTTTACCTTGTTGAGCTAAAGCAATAGCAGTATTTAAAGAAACATTAGTTTTACCAACACCTCCTTTTCCTCCAGAAACAGCAATAACTTTTACCGGTTGTAAATCTTGCATTTTTCTTAAACCACTCGCTTGATCTATCATCTATTTGTTCTCAATATTCTTAAAATGCTCTCTTAAGGTAAATAAAAGAGGTGAAAATAAGGTCAGTTGCCTAATTGTCGTTAGCTGTAAAACAGTCTAACTAGCGTGCTAATACCTATGAATAATTAACAGGTACATTGCGGGAACTAATCGTTTGTTTGGCCGATGAATTATTGACCATTTTATCTGCAAGACTAACTAATTTATTAACATTGGCAACTTTAATATCCTCAGGAACTCTCTGTCCATCAGTAAGATATCCAATGGGCAAGCCATTTTGAATCGAAGTTGATATTATCTCACCAATGCTTAAACTTTCATCAACCTTAGTGTATATCACCCCCGACAATGGCACTTTTTTAAAGCGTTCAACATTTTCTTGCATCACTCTTTGTTGAGTATTAGCGGCAAGTACTAAATAATTACGAATTTTCACTCGAGTATTAGTGACTAATGTTGTTAAGTGCTCGGCTAATCGAATATCACGTTGTCCCATGCCAGCCGTATCAATTAAGACGAGTTTTTTATTTGAAAATAATTGTAATAGCACATCTAATTCTTCAGCATCTTTCGCTAGCCTTACATTGCAGCCAATAATTTTTCCATAAGTCGTTAATTGTTCAAAACCGGCAATACGGAAAGTATCTGTTGAAATAAGAGCAATTTGATCGGCACCATGATATTGAGAAAATCGAGCGGCAAGTTTAGCAATGGTTGTCGTTTTACCCACACCCGTTGGACCAACTAAAGCAACAACACCGCCACGGTTAATAATATCGTTATTCGTAGTATTTAATTGCTCAGCAATTAATTGTTGAGCCTGATGCCATGCATCCTCTTCATTATCAACTTGAGACACATAACCTGCTATTTGATCGGCTATTTGCTCAGTTAATCCTAAAGCGATTAAACGATTAACTAATACCGCGCGTTGGGGATCCTTTTGTGCTAAGTCTTGCCACATTAATCCTGACACTTGATGTTCTAGTAACTGCCGAATAGCCGCCATTTCTTTTTGCATTGGCTGTAAATCAACGCGGGTCAAATTATTGGCATTATCTTTTATATCAACTTCACTTGCTTTCATTTCTGTAATTTTAGGGGCAAAGTCATTATCACCACTTAAATCTGCATCAAGGGTTTCTGCATCGGCAGGTTGTTGCAATCTTTGAGTGAAGCTTTTAAATTGCTGTTCAATATTTTCATCAGAAGATAAATTGTTTTTACTTGTTGATATCAACGGGGCTTGCTGTACTTGGCGGTTAAGTAATGCTGATAAGCTATCAGCTGGAGCTTCGCCCTTATTTTTATCCATTGTATTAGCTTCATTAGTACTAATGTTATGACTAACCGTATTGATTGGGCTATTTAATGTCACTATATCCTGGGCAATTTCTGAAGGATTAGGGTGACTATTATTTTGAATTGATTGTCTGTTAACTTTTGGTTTTGCTTCAGGCGTCACTTCTGAATAATCCACAGCTGCCATTAATTCAACGCCCTCAGGGACTTTTTTATTGGACATAATAACTGCTTCAACACCCAGCTCTTCTTTAATTTGTGCTAATGCCGTGCGCATATCTTTTGCTACAAAACGTCTGATTTTCATTACAACCTCTTACTATCAATTACTTAGCTACAAATTCCCAGTGGCTATCTAGCGCTGGTACTACTGTCCGATGGCACTTACTATTTTTATTTGTTTATCGTCAGGAATTTCTTGGTAAGAAATAACACGTAAACCTGGAATGGTATATTTTACAAATTTAGCCATTACCGTTCTTAAAATTCCAGAGGTTAATAAAATAGGACTATCTCCTGCCATTTCTTGTTGCTGGGTACCTTCGGTTAACGATTTTTGTAAACGTTCAGCTAAGCCTGGTTCAATACCAGCACCATCATCCCCTGCTACTTGCATTGACTGATGCAACATTTGTTCCAGTTCGGGTGACAATGTTATGACAGGTATCTCAGCCTTAGCTCCCACTAAGTCTTGAATAATAAATTTGCGAAGGCTTATTCTGACCGCAGCAGTTAAAATATCGGTGTCTTGGCTCTTAGGACCGTATTCGACAAGCGTTTGCACAATAGAGCGCATATCTCTTACCGCAACCCCTTCATTCATTAAATTCTGTAAAACTTTAACAACCGAGCCTAGTGTCAAAATATCAGGAATTAAACCTTCAACTAATTTAGGATATACCTTAGCCAGCATATCCATCAGGTTTTGAACTTCTTCATGGCCCAAAAGTTGAGCTGCATTATTCGTTAAAATTTGACTTAAATGTGTCGCTAAAACAGTTGCTGCATCAACTACGGTGTAACCTAACGTTTGTGCATGTTCACGCTGACTTTGATTAATCCAAACAGCATCTAAACCAAAAGCGGGATCTTTAGTCGCTACACCTTCTAGCTTGCCATAGACTTGCCCAGGGTTAATCGCAAGCTCATGATCATGTCTTATTTCAGCACTACCAATAGTTACGCCCATTAAAGAGATTTGATAACAATTAGGGTCTAAGTCTAAATTGTCACGAATATGAACCGCAGGCACTAAAAAACCAAATTCTTGTGAGAGCTTTTTACGCACACCCTTTATTCGGCTCAGCAATTCTCCCCCTTGTGCTTTATCGACTAGAGGAATCAATCGATAACCAATCTCTAAGCCAATAATATCAACATGGTTGACATCATCCCACCCTAATTCTTTGACTTCAGCTTCTTGTTTTTTTGACTCAACTTGAGTTTGTTGTTGGGCGTCATTGAGCTCTTTGACCTTGCTCTTTTTAAGCTTCTCACCAAAGTATGCAGCGGCGGCAATAATGGCGGCGAACATTAAAAAAGTAAAATGGGGCATACCTGGTACTACCCCCATAACAAACATGAGAGCAGCAGCGGAGTAAAGCGACTTTTCTTGCCCCAGTTGACTACTAACTTGTTGTCCCATATCTTCAGAAGTGTTTTGGCGGGTAACCGCAATCGCTGTGGCAACCGACAGTAATAACCCCGGCACTTGCGCCACTAAGCCATCACCAATAGTTAATACCGTATATATTTCTACGGCACTGTCAAAAGAAAGATCATGTTGAACCATGCCAATCACTAAGCCGCCAACTAAGTTAATAAATAGAATTAAAATACCGGCAATCGCATCCCCTTTAACAAATTTACTCGCACCATCCATTGAGCCATAAAAATCGGCTTCTGTGGTCACTTCAATACGACGGTCCCTTGCTTCCTCTTGATTAATAAAACCTGCATTTAAGTCGGCATCGATTGCCATTTGCTTTCCCGGCATGGCGTCTAAGGTAAAACGTGCGGTTACTTCAGCAATACGGCCCGCACCTTTCGTGATAACAACAAAGTTTATAATAATGAGTATTAGAAAGACCACCATACCTACAGCATAGTTTCCACCGATAACCACAGAGCCAAAAGCCTCAATGACCTTACCTGCAGCATCAGGTCCAAGATGTCCCTCCAACAAAACCACCCGAGTACTGGCGACATTAAGTGCTAAACGTAATATGGTCGCAATAAGTAGGACGGCGGGGAAAGAGCCAAAATCAAGAGGCTTGAGCGTGTAAACGGTGATCAATAAAACAATTAAAGACAAAGCAATATTAAAAGAAAATAAGATATCAAGGAGAATGGGTGACATAGGTAGAATAACCATACCTAAAGCGGCCATAACAATAATAGGTGTACCTAAACCCTTTAAATGTTTGAGTTTACTTTTGTCGAAATTGTTTAAATAAGCTGATAATTGCATTGCTACTTCATAATGGCTTTTTGACACTGGCTTATGAAAAAGCAAAAACCAGACCATAAAGCATAAAAGTAGTTATTAATTTTACAACTAAGGACAACTAATACTTAAAGTCGTCGGGGATAGGCAAATTTTTGGCTACCGGGATAGGCTTTCTTGCCCGGCCTTTACGATGTTCATTTAATTGAAAAATAAAGGCTAATACTTGCGCCACGGCCGCAAAGAGCTCCTCGGGAATGTCATCGCCTACCTCTGCGGTATAAAAGAGCGAACGAGCAAGGCCTGGTGATTGAACAATTTCAATCGCATGCTCTTTAGCAATAGTGCGAATATGCAAAGCCATTTCATCTGCACCTTTTGCTATTAATACCGGCGCACCACCGATAACGGGGTCATATTGTAGAGCGACAGAGAAATGACTAGGGTTAGTAATAATGACATCTGAATTTGCGACATCAGCCATCATCCGCCGTTGTGACATTTCATACTGGGTCCGTTTAATACGCCCTTTATTTTCAGGACTACCTTCTGAAGTTTTATACTCGTCTTTAATTTCTTGTTTTGTCATTTTTAATTGCTTGGTATGGTTCCAAACTTGATAAGGGGCATCAATTACCGCGATAATAATCAATGAAATGGTCAGGGTCATAAACATACCTAACAATAATTGCACGGCATGAACAAAATTAATCGGTATCGACTCCCTGCTAAGACCTAAAATCTCGTCAAATAAACCATTGAGTAACAAGTAAGCCACAATAAAAACAACAAAAAACTTTAATATCGACTTAAGTAACTCAACATAAGATTGAACACCAAACATCCTTTTAAAACCGGCAAAAGGTGACATTCTACTGGCTTTTGGTGCCGTCGCCTCTATAGAGAAACTCAAACCGCCCAACAACGTATTACCAATAAAGGCTGCAACCGCAATAATGGCGAAGATCCACAACATAGGGACAACAATTAATGAGATACTCTCCGCCACTATTTTAAAAAGGGCATTAGTATCTAAAGCCTCTTCTCGAGAGAAGCTAAAGAGTCGTTTCATCATCCCTGATAAACCATCAACTAATGAACTACCAACGATCATCATCGCACTGGCACTGCCGATTAAAACAAACATGGTACCCAGTTCTTTGGACCGCGCTATTTGACCTTTTTTTCTGGCATCCGTTAGCTTTTTTTCCGTGGGTTGTTCTGTTTTTTCACCACTGTCAGACTCAGCCATTTAGCTAACCCCACAGTTAATTAAGTAGCAACTAAAGCCTAATGCTCTTTGCCATTGAGCTTCGAAATGCGTAAAGAAATTCCCCATCGTCAGCCACATAATAAGTAGCCCGGAGAGCATAGTAACGGGAAAGCCAATAGCAAAAATATTAAGTTGAGGAGCCGCACGCGTCATAATACCAAAAGAAAAATTAATTAATAGCATCGCGGTAACAGGTGCTAATGCCAGTGATAAAGCCGTTGCAAACATCCAACTACCCCACTCAACTATTTCTTTAAATTTAACGGCTTCAAAGCTCTCTAATGGAATAGGTAAGGTAGTAAAGCTAGCGACGACAAATTGCAAATACGTTAAATGACCATCCATCGCCCAAAAAAGTAACGTGGATAATATTAGAAAAAACTGGCCAACTGCAGGGACATTCGTACCACTAGCGGGATCAACCATAGAGGCAAAACCCAGTCCGGTTTGCATTGCAATAATTTGACCCGCCAAGGTAAAAGTATTAAGTACCATCATAGTAACAAAACCGAGCATAACGCCAATCAGTGTTTGTTGAGCAATCAATAAAACAGTGGTAAAAGATAAGAGTTCACCAACGTTAGCCGGAGGAATAGCTGGCATTATTGCAAAGGTAACCGAAAGGGATAAAAATAATTTCACTTGCGTTGGGATAGTTTTAGAACCTAACGCTATCATGCTCATAATCAGCGCTGAAATCCGAGAAAAAGGGAGTATGAAGTCAGCGAGGTATTGATTAATTATTGCGTCAGTAAACTCCATTAGCTTACCACACTGGGAATACTACCAATTAAACGAATGGTATAATCCATTAGTTTTGACACTAACCAGTGACCACCGAACATGAGTGATAAAAGAGTAACAATTAATCGAGGTAAAAAGCTTAACGTCTGCTCATTAATTGAGGTCGCCGCTTGAAAAACAGCAACAATTAAACCAACACATAAACTTGGCACAATAACAGCGCTTACTAGCATAATCACCAAAAATGCCGCATCACGTAAGATATCAACAAATATTTCAGGACCCATACTTATCTCCCATGGCTATCGGCCTCAGTAGTGACAATGACCACAACTACGTGCCCAAACCATAACTTTTTGCAATCGTGCCTATCACTAAATTCCAACCATCAATCATCACAAATAGCATCAATTTAAATGGCAAAGATACTATCATAGGCGATAACATCATCATCCCCATGGCCATCAAAATACTCGCCACCACCAAATCAATAATCAAGAAAGGAATAAATAACATAAAACCAATTTGAAAAGCAGTTTTTAGTTCACTAATAATAAACGACGGAATAATAACGGTCATGGGCAAGTCGGTCGGCTTATCAAAACTCTCAATACCCGCCATATCAGCTAAAGAGCCTAAGTCTTTCACCCTGGTTTGTTCTAACATAAAAGCTCGTAAGGGAACTTTTGCTTTATCAAGGGCTTCTATCGAGGTTAACTGTTCATCTAAATAGGGCTGAATAGCTTGCTCATTAATTTGGTTATAAACCGGTGTCATAATAAACAACGTCATAAAAAGAGTTAAGCCGATAATGACCTGATTAGAAGGGGTTTGTTGTAGACCAAAAGCTTGACGCAAAATAGCCAAAATAACAACAATACGAGTAAAAGAGGTCATCATAATTAACGCCGCAGGAATAAAACCGAGCGCCGTCATAAAGATTAAAATTTGTAAGGTCACTGAATATTCTTGAGAGCCGTCAGCATTGGTTGTCAGTGTTAACGCTGACATACTTAAATCATCAGCCGCATAGATGGTACCACTGACAATAAATAACGACGTTAGTATGAGTAACAACCAGGTAACCTTCTTTAATGAACGCTTTTTGAATAGCGTTAACAAAGGGTTTACAGGGTTATTTTCTTGATTATTTATCATGCTAAACGGACTCTTCTTTTGTGGTTTTTTTGTTATTTGTGAGGTGTTTTTGAACAAGAGAAACAAAAGATTTACTTAATTCAGTTGTCATGGGCGCTGAGATTTCAAGAGGTTGATCTAAAGTAGCCAACAAAGTAATTTGTTGGCTAGTAACACCTAAAAGTTGCTGTTTATCGCCAACTTGAACAACAATTAAACGCTCTTTTGCTCCTAACGACATGCTAGTCACAACATTTAAACCTTTACCATGTACCTTCATCGGTTGAATACGTTTTAGAATAAAGGCACAGACAATAATAACGGCTAATACGGTTAGCAAAGCGACAATCATCGTCATTGCATCCATATTAGCACCGACATTTTTACCCACCTGAGGAATGGCTTCTACTATCGGGGTTGCCATTAACTCTTTGTCTTGCACTTCTTGTGAGAGGACAAACGGTGAAAAGAAAAAAACACTGATAAAAATGACTAACCACTGCATTCTAGTAACCTTATTATTTTAACTTTTTAATGCGTTCAACTTGACTAATCACATCAGTTAAACGAATACCAAACTTATCGTTTACAACAACGACCTCGCCATGGGCGATCAAAGTGCCATTGACCAAAACATCAAGGGACTCACCGGCAACACGATCTAGCTCAACGACCGAGCCTTGATTAAGTTGTAATAAATTACGAATGCTAATTTGGCTCCGTCCTACTTCCATCGATATCGTAACAGGGATATCTAAAATAGTATCAAATTTTCGTTTTTCATCTGTACTCATCGGTTCGTCTTCTGAAAGCTCTTCTAATTCTACAGCTTTAGCTTGTAAAGTAACTGCCGCCTCCTCAGTTAAGGCTTCATCGTTCATACCTAAATCATCATCTGTACTCATAACACTTGCCTCAATATAATTTTTTTAATCTTTAGAGTTAAAATTATCATCTAAAAGATATAGTTCTGCATCGCTTTCAAGACGTTTACCGCCTTGGGTTAAAATAGTTAATTCGTTCTTCACTGACGCTGGACGTTTAATTTTAGACTCAATCTTCAGTGCTAAATTATCACGACTTTGACCAAGCTTAGCGCGATAGGTAGGTAAATCTTCAACTAATACCGTAATATGCTCGGGTAATTGAATAGGAATAATATCCCCCTTTTTTAAGGCCCTAATTTTCTTTAGGGGTAATACTGTTTCAATAAATTTGGTCGATATTTCAACTTCAACATCCATAATTTCATCACGCAAGGCCTTAGACCAGCGCATATCAGTATCTTCTTTATCAGTTTTTACACCCGCATCCAGTAGGTCACGAATAGGCTCTAACATAGGATATGGCAAGACAATATGAATATCACCACCGCCACCATCGAGTTCAATATGGAAAGAGTTAATCACAACAACATCAGATTTGGTGACAATGTTGGCCATTGTTGGGTTTACCTCTGAGTCTAAATACTCAAAAGAAACATCCAAAACCGGAGACCAAGCGGCTTGATAATCTTCAAAAATCAATTTCAGCATCATTTGTACAATACGGCGTTCAGTTGGGGTAAATTCGCGACCCTCAATTTTTGTATGGAGACGCCCATCACCACCAAAGAAATTATCAACAAGAATAAAAACAAGCCTTGCTTCCATGGTAATCAACGCAGTGCCTTTTAATGGACGAAAACGCACCATATTTAAACTGGTAGGAACAGGAAGGGTGTGAACGTACTCTCCAAACTTTAGCATTTGAATATCATTAATTGATACTTCAGCCGTTCTACGCATCATATTAAATAAACTAATACGCATATGACGAGCAAAACGTTCGTTAACCATTTCTAACGTTGGCATGCGTCCACGAACGATCCGATCTTGTGATAAAAAATCATAACCAGAGATATCACCTTTAATTTCGGTGACTTGCTCCGTTGTTTCTTCATCTACATCATCGACACCATGTAATAACGCGTCAATTTCGTCTTGCGATAATAAATCACTCACTCGATATCTCTTTCATCTTTTTAGTTTATCTTCTATAACGGGCCACTAAAGATTAGTAACTCGACACGCTCTTGATTACTGACTCTTAATGGCTAAATATTAACTAACACATTAAAAATAAATAGCTTATTGCATAACAAAACCGGTAAACAACACCTGTTCAACCGTGGGTCTGCCAACAATATCTGTCATTACATTTTGTACTACCGTTAACGATTTTTTCTTTAATGTCGCTTTACCTTTACTTGTTGCCAAGTCGTCCGCGTTAGCTTGTGAGAAAACCTCTAACAAAGTGCTTTCTAATAACGGTATATGCTTTTCAATTGCTTTTTTATTATCTTTACTACGGACTAAAAACTGCACATTAATTTCAACAAATCTATCACGACTGGCGCCTGGGGCATAAAAGCGAAACGACCTTGGAAAGGCAACGTATATAGCCGAACTTTTTTGTGGAACGGTTTTTACCCTCGCTTCACCACTACTTAATTCAGCATTAATGTCTACTTTACTCAAGGCCTGATTAGGACTATTGAAAAGAACGTATCCACCGACAACACTAATGAGAACAAACACTATCCCAATAATAATGACGAGTTTTTTCTTTTTACTAAGTTCATTTAGCTCTAATTCTTGATCTTTATTGTTGTCATCTGCCATGATTTATCCTAAAGTTTTTTACGTTGTGCGAGTGAATATTTAAGCGCTAAAGTTATTAGCCGACTATATCCTTGAAAATACGCTGAGCCAATGTTTTTACCCATTAGGCGTAGTAATCAATAGTCGATGGTGAACTTTTAAACAAATCAGTGGATAGAATAGTTACCGCCGAATCTGTTTCATTTTGCTCACCACGAGATCCGCTATCACTTGACTGTGAGTTTTTTTCTTCATCACTTGATTGCTGCGTTTGCTGCTCAACATTGGCATCACCAACATCGATACCCTTTTGTGACAACATCTCCTTTAATTTTCCTAAATTTTCTTCAAATGCTTCTTTGGCCTGTTGATTTTGTACCACAAAATTAACCACTGCCTGTTCATGTTGTAAATTGACTCTAACATGAACACTGCCTAACTCGGGGGGATCTAATCGAATATCAAACTGTTGTAATTTTTGTGAAATTATCACCATTATTTTATCTTTTACCGCTTCGGCAAAGTCTTTTCTAAAAACAGAGATCGTTTCATTGAGTACCACCGCATTATTTTTAACTTGGCTGATATTGTCATTAATAACCGCATGACTTATTTCTTCAATCGTCATTTCTGAGGATAAAATTTCTTTAACACTTGTTGCTTGTGACGAAATGTCGGTCAACTGACTGCTTGATTGTGTCAAACTTATATTTGGCTTATTAAACGCTTTATTCGTTGAGATGACCTCAGCATTTTCCTCTAATGCATTTAACATTGAAAAATTTTGTTCGTGCTGCTGCTCTGTCGATAATGAATGCTTTAATTGGCTGTCGACCACATTATTTTCTGCTAGCGTAACTTTAGCCTCAAGCTGTTGGTTTAAAAACGCTTGTTGATTACCGGCATTTAATTCAGTATTTTTTAATGACACAGTCGTTAAAAGGTGACTTGTAGCTCCGCTGCTCTCAATACTGGTCTTGGTTGATTGACTGATTGAGCTAGCATCTATTGATGCTGGCTCAAGTGCTTTTATTAACGCCGTAACCTCAGCCGTATTGGTATTAGTTGTATTAGCTGTATTAGCCGTATTAGCTATATTAGCTATATTAGCTGTATTAGCTGTATTAGCCGTATTAGCCGTATTAGCCGTATTAGCCGTATTAGCCGTATTAGCCGTATTAGCCGTATTAGTATTAGCCATGCTTGTAACCGCAGTATTTTCACTGATTTTTACGGCTAACTCATCATTAACTAATACCGATAAAGGGTTTTTATTGGCTGTGGTTATCTCCCCTATTTCAGCGGTTATTTCTACCTCTTCAGCTACTATTGTCGGCTGTTGGCTATTGGCTAGACGGTCAATTTTATCAATCGAACTTTTATCTTCTGGTGTTTGTAATATTTTGTTGGCAGAATTAACTAAGGTAATAAAATGGTGTGATTGCTCAAGCGAGCTTAAATCAAGAGCCGCTATTTGTTCATTGTTAACTGACGATAAATCGTCAGTTACTGTTATGTCTTCAATATCAGTAATCGTTAGCGGTATATTTAGCTCATCAGGGTCAAAATTTTGCTTATTGATGCCCTGCGCTAAGATGTTGGCTGGGTACCGTTCGTTTTTTGACAGTTTATTGCCGCTATCGTCGATATTATGAGTGACCTTGCCGCTTATCTCTGTGTCAATATAACGGCTAATAACGGTAGGAAAGCTAGGGGTATCTTTTGGCTCACCACTGAAGGCCACTGAAATTTCAATATTAAAATCAGTAGGTTGAGGTCTTTCAACAGGTAATAAATTTAATGGAGCCATAATAAATCCGATAATTAATCAATAGTTACAATAAAAAATTAATAACAACATCCTAGATTAAAGCAATACTCATACCAATACGATTTAGCTCTCAACTATTTTTTAATTAGCCTCTGAAGATTAACGCCTACGTCGAATAAATTGCTGGTTAGAAATTTCATCAAACATTTTTTGTTCATTAGTATCAGCAACCCGCGCTATTTTTCTCAGTTGTTTATCTCGTAAGTGCTCAACGGCTTTGACTTTTTGCCTTTGTTTCATCCAAAGATCTTTATATTGTTCACTCAGTGCTTTTGCTTGCACCATGGCAATACGAACTTGCTCTGAAGCATTATCCAGCTTGGCAATAAAAGCATGGTAATGCGTGTACGTTGCACTATCAATTCCTTCTGTGGCACGTTGGCTTAAACGTTTCATATATTCTAAACGGTAGTCACTTACCCCGGTTAAGCGGGTAATATTTTGTTGGTGCTCTAACTCTGCAGTTTTCAGCTTTTGCGCCGCTTGTGATTCTTTCTCTTTTTCAAATTTAATTAAGATATCAAGTTGTTTAATTAACATCTTAATTAACCTACACGGTTAGAAGAGGCATTAGCGTGAGCTTGAGCTGCGGATAGTATTTCCTGCAACTGAGCAAGGCTTTGATCATAGGGGATCACTTCACGCATTTGTTGCTGTAAAAAGAAATTAATCACCGGCAGTAAACTAATCGCTTGATCAATTCTTGGATCATTACCTTTGGTATAAGCGCCAATAGCAATTAAGTCTTTATTTTGTTGATACAAGGAATAAACTTGTTTTAATTGCCTTGCTAATTGCTGATGCTCATCACTAGTTACCATCGGCATAACACGGCTAATAGACCCTTCAATGTCAACAGCGGGGTAATGCCCGGCATCAGCAAGCTCTCTTGACAGCACAATATGACCGTCTAAAATTGCCCGAGCGGCATCAGCAATGGGGTCTTGTAAGTCATCACCTTCCGTTAATACCGTATAAAATGCAGTAATTGAGCCTTGCCCGTCACCCCCATTACCGGCTCGTTCAACCAATTGGGGTAGTTTTGAAAATACCGAAGGTGGATAACCTTTAGTGGCGGGTGGCTCACCGACGGCAAGGGCAATCTCTCGCTGTGCTTGAGCATAGCGAGTTAAGGAGTCCAGCAGTAATAAAACATTGAGCCCTTGATCACGAAAGTATTCACTCACTTGAACGGCATACTCGCAGCCTTTTAGTCGCATCAAAGGTGAGTTATCTGCAGGAGCAGCCACTACCACCGACCGTGCTCTGCCTTCTGGACCTAAAATCTCTTCAATAAACTCTTTAACTTCTCGACCACGCTCGCCCACCAAACCAACAACAATAACATCAGCCGTTGTGCCTCGGGTCATCATTCCCATCAACACACTTTTACCAACACCTGAGCCAGCAAATAATCCCATACGCTGGCCTTTACCAATAGTGATAAAACTATTAATTGAACGAACACCAACATCTAAGGGTTCAGTGATAGCACGCCTTAGCAGAGGATTTATCGGTTTATTATCTATTTTGTACTCATCATTAGATTTTAGAGGACCTTTACCATCGAGCGGATTACCCACACCATCAACCACTCGACCTAATAGATCCATTGATAACGGTACCCGGCTCTTTGTGGATATCGGCATAACACGCGCACCAGGAGAAACGCCCTGTAAGCTTTGCTCGGGCATTAAATAGGTAATATCTTGAGAAAATCCGACCACTTCAGCAACAAAATCTCCGTTCGACGTTTCAACTAAACACTGGCTACCAACATCAGCTTTAACGCCTACAGCCTCTAAAGTTAAACCCACCACACGGACAAGACGTCCTGCCACTCTTTCTTTATAAGGGTGGATAAATGTTTGGGTATTTTTTAACCTCTGTATCAGTCGTACACTATCAACCATATATTTTCAGCCTTGTTATACTTTTTTATTTGAGCAAAAGAGCGTCTAATATTTGCCCCTTTACCTTAATCAATTGCTTAGCTGGAATGGTGTAAAGCATTGTCAAGAAATGAGTCAAGCACTTGTTTTAATCGAGACTTAACAGATAAATCGATATTTGAGGTACTATTTTCAATTTGACAACTGCCTACAGCCAATTGAGGTGTAGGTAATAAGCGCCAGCCACTCTCTTTAATGTGCTCTGCACCAAATTCTTTTTCAATAAGTTTAATATCATCAGGGTGACAATATATTTGTGTTTGTGCCTCTTGGCTTGGCAGTGCTTTTATCCCTGCACTAATAGCAGCAATAAGAATATCAGGATTGACCTTAGCTTCATGCAAAACAACGGCTTCCGTTAATTGAACGACAAGTTGTAATAACTGCTCTTCGACATTTTTATCAATATTAGCCATTGGCTGATGGAGTTCATTGACGAGGTTATTCCATTTAGCGGAACTCTCAGTAATAGTTGACTTACCTTCCTCGAGACCGCCAGCAAGCCCTTCTTGGTGGCCTGTTATAAGTCCTTCTTGATGGCCCTCAGCTTTACCTTCTTCATAACCTTTGGTAAAACCTTCTTCTTTTCCTTGATTAAACCCTTCGTTAAAAGCCGCCTGACGAATTTCTTCGATATCTTCAGCCGTTAACGGTGCCAACTCAACAGTTTCTATTGCTTCTGGAGCTTCATAACGCCAAGTAGCTTTTAAACCTAAGGCATTTGTTTTTGTTTCTTCTATTGCCGTTACCGGCTCTGTTACCTTGGGGATAGGCCAGATCTTTGCATCTAACTCATCATTACCTTCATTAATTTTTGTCTTATTACTCATAATTAATCACTTCAACGCATACTCTACTAATTTATAAGCCCGTTAATAAAAAATGTTAAGGCCGTATTATATAAACTCATCACCGCCACTGGCAGAGCCGAGCATAATTTCACCACTGTCAGATAATCGACGGGCAATGGCTAAAATTTCTTTTTGTGCCGTTTCTACTTCGCTCACTCTTACCGGCCCCATGGCTTCAAGATCATCAGCTAACATTTCAGCAGCACGCTTTGACATGTTAGTCATGATTTTCTCTTTTAAGGTATCATCAGCGCCCTTAATGGCTTTTATCAGAATATCTTGCTGAACATCTCTTAAAATAGCTTGCATCCCTCTATCATCGACATCGGCTAAGTTTTCAAAGACAAACATCAAGTCCTGAATTTGTTGACTCATCCCTTCATCTTTTTCACGAATAGAGTCCATCAGCATCCCTTCAACATTGGTATCAAGGAGATTCATAATATCAGCCGCTGTTTTAAGCCCACCCATTTTCGCTGCTTGTGAACCGACTTGACCAGCAAACTGTTTCTCCATAATTTCGTTGAGCTCTTGTAATGCTGCAGGTTGTACTTCTTCGAGGTTAACAATACGCATCATTAAATCTAAACGAACGGTTTCCGTAAACTGTCCGATAATTTGAGCCGCTTGTTGTGCATCTAAATACGATAAAACAATGGTTTGAATTTGAGGATGCTCATTGCGAATAATGTTGGCTACTTGCTTAGCGTCCATCCATTTTAATGAGTCTAAACCTTTCGCTCCTCCTGTGACAATTTGGGCAATTAAATTACTCGCTTTATCCTCACCTAACGCAGCCGTTAGTGCTTTACGAACAAATTCTTCTGACTTAAAACCAATGGTCGAAAAATTTTGAATCTCATTAATAAATAACTTATGAACACAAGTGATTTTTTCTTGAGTAAACTCGACCATGCCAGCCATAACTATGCCGACTTGCTGAACTTGTTCAGGCTCAAGGATTTTTAAAATTTGAGCCGCATCCTCTTCCGATAAACTCAGTAATAAAATAGCCGATTTTTCTGCGCCATTAAGTTTACTAATATCAAATCCTGAGGGTTCTTTTTCAGTTGCTAACTCTTGTGTTTCTTCATTCATCTTGGTTCAACCAACTCTTAATAACTTGAGAGGAAAGTTCTGGCTCATTCGCTACAAGCGCTCGAACAGCTTTTAATACATCTTCATCACGGTGTAAGTCGGGTAACTGCAAACTACCATCAGGTGCAAAACCTACCGCTCCTGGGTCAAAATCTGCAGACAACATATCCATCGTTTCATCACCTAAGTCAATATGACTATCAAGTGATTTATCACCATAGTCATTAGGTGTTTGGTTAGGATGAATTAAACGTTTTAACATAGGTTTTATTACCGCAAGAATTAAGATCACGATAACCAACGCCCCCATTAACAATTTACCCCATTTAAACATTTCTGGCTGTTGGTAAAATGGCACTTCGGCGATCACCCTAATATCATTATTAACAAACGGTAAGGTAATAACTTCTAAAACATCACCGCGCTTTAAATCAAAACCAATCGTGCCTTGTAATAGTCGTCGAATACTCTCCAACTCACTTACCGACCGTGGTATTTGAGTTGTCTCTCCTGTTGCGGGGCCATCGGCAGGCACAACGAGTTCAGTTAAATAATCAAGACCAACAGAAACACTAATGCGTCTAATCACACCTGTCTGTTGTTTGGTATAGCTAATCGCCTCATCAAGTTCATAATTTTTAGTCGACTCTAAATGTTTTCTAGTGGGCGTTGCCTGTTTTTGGTTGGCTGCATTAACTTTTTCAGGAATAACCGAATCCACCGGTGGTTGATTTGATAACGCGCCAGGAATTCCCCCCAATAAACCACCAATGGTACTGTCTTCGACCTTCATTTCACTGCGAAGCGACGGTAATTCTGAATTATAGCGGCGTGCTGTTTCTTCGACATTAGTGAAGTCCATTGATACATTGACTTGCGCGGTATAATTGCCTAAACCCACGACAGGAATTAGAATCGAGTCAATTTTTGATAAATATTCTTGTTCACGTTTTTGTTCGATTTCAAATTCTTTGCGTGAACGAGAAGAAATCGAGTTCTGGCTACCTGAATTGAGTAAACGACCATTTTGATCGGTAACGGTTACTCTATTGGGCAATAACTCTTGCACAGCAGAAGAAACAATATCAACAACCGCATCAACTTCTTCTTCCGATAAAATGCGGCCCCTTTGCATCGTTAACACTACCGTTGCCGAAGGGCTTTTAGATCGACGTGCAAAAACATTTTCCCGAGGAATAGCTAATAAAACTTTAGCACGAGATATCGACTTAAGTTGCTCAATCGTATTAGCCAGTTGTTGCTCACGACCATATTTTAATCGTTCAGTTTCAAGACGCTGACTAACACCAAAGCCCATATCTTGCATTAACAACTCACTACCTTGGTCAACCTCACCCGATAAACCTTCACGAGCTAACAATAATTTAATACGTTGATATTCTTCAATCGGTACTGAAATCGTATTATTATCTTGGTGATAATCGACTTTACTCGAGTCCAAAAAATCCATGGTTTTAATCAGTTGTTCTGTTGGTAATTTTGTTAACACTCGATATTCGGATTCATTCGCCCATAAAATCACCAGTACCGCAATCGCTAAACATATTGCTAACGCCATAATAAGCGTTAACTGTCTTAAGAAATCCACATTACCTAATACCGAAGTGAGACCCGAGTTTTGTTCTGTCATATTGGCATCACCAGTAACCACCATATCGGTATTACCACTCACAGCAATATCATTTGAACTTCTTATGTCAGCCACTTAACCTCTCCGCTTAACCACTTTTATGAAACTTATATTTTTATAATTATTGAATATTACAAATTCAATTAGACTGGCATACTCATAACTTCTTTATAAGCTTCAACAAATTTGTTTCTTACCTGAACCGCTCCGTCAAAAGCTAAACCTGCTTTTGCTGAAGCAACCATGGTTTGTGCTAAAGTCACATTACGGTCACCCATCTCAAAGGCGGTTTTTAATTGACCGGCCTCAAGTTGACTATCACTCACTTTATCAATCGCTTGTTTTAGTAAATTACCAAAATTATTACTAGAGCTGTTGACTGAGCCAATTTCATTGCCTTGCATCCCCATAGGCGAAGCGCCCTGCAAACCAGGAAGCCCTTTACCACTGGCCTCTAGCGACATACTTTGCATCTGGGCATATAAAGAATTAGTTGATATTTCCATAACATTCACACCTGCTGTCAAAATTTTGTTATTACTGTTTATAACAGTGACAATGCAAGCATAATGCCAAGGAAGAAAGCTTTAGGTTGTTAACGTAAATATCACTGTGAATTTTTGATAAATGGGTGAGTGTGTAGATGAGTAGATGAGTAGATGATGTAGATTAAAAATATTGAGTCATAAAATAAACTCAATATTTAAAGTAACCTCACTGACTGTTTATCACGATCAATCGATATGAAATAACCAACAGTCAGCTTAGGGCTGGCTCGTCATTAAGCAGGAATTTGAATACCACTATCACGCATTTTTGCTATTTTATAACGCAGTGTCCTCGGGCTAATACCTAAACGCTCAGCCACTGCTTTTCTACTGCCTTGACAGGCTAATAACGTCTCAAGAATAATTTGGTATTCTTGCACCTTAAGCTCATTACCTAACGGACAAATTCGTCTATTATCGACATTCGAGTTAACACCCTTAGGTTGTTCTAGTAGACCACTGAGCTGTTCTTCTGCCGCCATAGTAATGTCGGTATTGTCTTCGCTATGGTGTTCGGTATTCCCTTCGGTATTGAGCTGTATGGTGTTAAAGCTTTCAATAAATAAGTCGTCTGAATTGATTAACTGACCACTTTGTAATATCAACGAACGCTGAATAACATTGTCTAACTCTCTAACGTTACCAGGCCATCGGTATGCCAGCATTTTACTTATGGCTGCTGCGCTAAACTCGGGGACCAGATCACCCGTTTGTTGACGGTACTTTGACACTAAATGTTTTGCTAAAGGAATAATATCTTCAATACGCTGCGCTAACGGTAACCAAGTCAGAGGAAACACATTTAAACGGTAATATAGGTCTTCTCGAAACTCTCCAGCCGCCACCGCTGCTTTAAGATCGCGATTAGAGGTGGCAATCACCCTTACGTTGAGCTTAATGGTTTTTCTACCCCCTAAACGCTCCACTTCTCGCTCTTGCAATACCCGTAAAATTTTAGCTTGTAAACTAAGATCCATTTCAGTGATCTCATCAAGTAAAATCGTACCACCTTGCGCTTGTTCAAACTTACCTGGGCACGCCTGAATAGCGCCAGTAAAAGCGCCTTTTTCATAACCAAACAGCGTGGCCTCTAACATGTTTTCAGGAATAGCCGCACAGTTAATCGCAACAAAAGCATGCTTGGCACGAGCCGAATGATGATGGACATATTGGGCTAATACTTCCTTACCCGAGCCACTTGGACCCAGTACCATCACAGAAGCTTCAGTCGTCGCGACTTTTTTAGCTAATTTGAGTAAATCAATACTTTTTTTATCTGCCACAATAGGGGTGTTTTTATTAACAACTTTCAATGGTAAATACTGGCTAACCATATTTAACAGCACGTCAGGCACAAAAGGTTTCGCTATATAATTGCAAGCACCATCACGCATCGCTTGTACGGCATCATCAATTGTACCGTACGCCGTCATCAATAATACCGGCATATTTTTAGAGTTGTTTTTTATACTTCTTAGCAATGATAAACCAGACATACCGCCCATTTGCACATCACTGACCACTAAATCAACCGCCTGTTTTTGCAACTGCAATAAAGCGGCCTCACCAGAGTCAGCCTCAACACACTGATAGCCCGCAAGGTGCAAAGTATCAACCAATGCTTCTCGCAACCCCGCATCATCCTCAACAACGAGTATTGTAGTTGTGCTCATGGATAACTCTCCTGAATAATATCTAAGGAAGGATTGTTCTCTGGCTCACCTATTTTATTGTTCGACCAGCTTGAGTCATCGTCACCCAACTTAAACAAGGGTAACTTGAGACAAAAATGAGCACCTGTCCCTAAATTCTTTAATAACTTAACCTGCCCTTGGTGAGCTTCAACAACCGACTTGACCACCGATAAGCCTAATCCTGTGCCTTTCATTTTTGAGGTGTAAAAAGGTTCGAATACCTTTTCAGTCAGTTCATCAGGAATGCCAATGCCATTATCTTCAACACTAATATAAGCAAAACTGTCATAACATTTTACCTGAATGTTAATTTCAGCTTGCTCTTTTATTACTTGTAAACTGTTGTGAATTAAATTTTGAATAGCCCCTTCTAACGCATTTTTATTACCTAAAATTTGGCAATCATCCTGACAGATTTTCACACGAACAAGCGCCTTTGCTTTAGCTATTATCGCCTCCATATTAGTAACCGCATCATTAACTAAGTGATTAACGGATAACTCAGCAACCACTTGCTCTTTGCCACTTTTAGAAAATAACAGCATGTCATTTACCTGCTGTTCCAAATCTTTTAAACGTAAAAAGAGCTTTTCTTGAAAGTTTTTTCTTGAAGCCTCATCAAGGTTATAATTATTTAAATTAGCGCTATAAAGCATTGCTGAAGACAAGGGTGTTCTTATTTGATGGGCAAGAGTAGACACCATATGGCCTAATGAAGACAAACGCTGCATCTGGCCTAATTTATCTTGGAGTAACCTTGTTTGTGTTAAATCGGTGATCATAATTAATTGACCGGGTTGATCACCCAAAGCGCTAATCTCAAGTTTTACTCGGCGGCCACCTTTTAACGACACTTCATGCCAATCATCGGCACGGGGCTCAAAAGAGCGCTTAATCACATCATACCAAGCATGGCCTAAAATAGGTTCATCAAGTAACTGACTCGCCATTTTATTGACTTTAATGACAATACCATTGCCGTCAAGAATCACTAAACCCGTTGGCATAACATCAATCAGTTGATTGTTTTGATTGTTTTGTTGACGTAATAACGCCAGCTCACCGGGGAAAGCTTCGTACTGTAAAGATGGGGGAGTATCATTGTCGACTTGAGAGTGACCGTTTGAGCGATAATCGTCAACGCCACGGGTAAACAAACCATTAGCTGTTTGCTTGTTTACTTGGTTTGCTTGGTTTGCTTGAAAAGAACAATCAGAAACACAAGGTAATGCAATCGCCATGGCATACTTACTCAATTAGAAAACTAATTAAGATAAAGCATTTAGTATGCCAACAAAAAAATAATAAAAATCAGTATGTTGTATTAAAAAAGCTACCGTACTGAGTCATTATATTGGCGTAATTATTTTACAGGGCAATAAAAACATAAAAATCACTAAGCGCTTACCGCTCTTTCTGCAAATCATATTTACGCATTTTTTCAACCAATGTCGTGCGTCTCATTCCTAACAGTTCGGCAGCACGGGCAACAACCCATTCTTGTTTATTCAGTGCTTTGGTAATTAGGGTTACCTCTAGTTCTGCGAGATAACTTTTAAGTACAATACCTTCTTCAGGTAAGATATCACCTGAAGTTGATTGCACAACAGGTAAAGCAAAAGCCTCTTCATATTGAGAGAAATTACTGACACTGGTCAAATCACTTTCTTCATCAAAACCGGCAAACAATTCATTAATACTATCTTGCTCTGCTAATTCTTCTGGATATTCAGGGATATATTCTGTTACATCGATATGTTGGTACTTTTTCGGTAGTTCAGTAACGTCAACAATTTGATCGCCATACATAATCAACATACGCTCAATAAGGTTAGACAATTCACGAACATTGCCAGGCCACGGATGCTCAATTAACGACATAATAGCTTTTTTAGTAAAACGCACGGTCTTCTTTTGCTCATGCTTAAAGCGAGTCAGTAATTCCTGTAACAATAACGGGATATCTTCTTTACGTTCTCGCAAAGCAGGGGTAGCAATAGGAAAAACATTTAACCGATAAAATAAGTCTTCTCGAAAGCTCCCCTCTTTAATCATATCTTCTAGATTTTGGTGGGTTGCCGCAATAACACGGACATTAGCTTTAATGCTTTTAGTACCGCCAACACGCTCAAAAGTCCGCTCTTGTAATACACGAAGTAATTTAACTTGCATCGGTTGGGGCATATCACCAATTTCATCTAAAAATAGTGTGCCGCCTTCGGCCAATTCAAATCGGCCTTTGCGTGTAGATATTGCCCCCGTAAAGGCCCCTTTTTCATGACCAAACAATTCACTTTCTAATAACTCGGCAGGGATAGCACCACAGTTAATCGGCACAAACGTGCCTTGAGATCGATCCGATAATTTATGGATATTACGAGCAACAACTTCTTTACCGGTACCTGACTCGCCTAACACCAAAACAGTAGCAGAGGTTGTTGCCACCTGTTCAATTAAAAAGCGCACTTCATTCATCAGGCTACTAGGGCCGACAAGCGAACGGAATAAAAAGCTCGAGTTTAGCTTTTTAACCCGTTTAGGGAGCTTATTATGGTATTGATGACAATGATGAACTGACTCAGTTAATTGCGCGTAGTTCAATGGCGTGGATAAAGAGCCAATGACATTGACATGATCATTAAACAAACTAGGGTCAAGCACATCATGTAATAAAAAAGGTGTCTTAGGGTTAGCTTTAACCAACGAGCTAATCGATGAACAAATCTCGCCATTGAGTATCACAGTGACAATATTATCCATATTTTTCAAAGCATCGCTGACATACTCCTTGGAACAATGAAAAAATTGCTCACCAACAAAAGAGAGTACCGTACTCAATTGCTGACTTCTTATTATGTCATTATCGACGAATAAGATTTGTTTTGGGCCTTTACTCAATGGGTTATCACTCATATTTACGTCATCACTGCAATGCGTGACGCCAGTAACTTTTATATTGTATATCATATATATACGGTATGTTAACCTTATGCAACAAATAATTGACGCTATTCGTCATTTATTTGTCATCTATTGATTCCTTAGTAAAAGTACACGGGCTATTGTCGTCGACCGCTGGCTCTTTTTAAAAAAAACGAGGCTGATAACACGGTTAAACATGGTTAAACATCGGTCGATAGTAAACCTTATCGCCCTCAGTGATTTTATAACATCGACTCATTAACTCTGACCTCTTCAATCCCCTTTAAAGATAGATTCACACTCAATTGAACAAAGTAGATAAATAATTCATTTAAATATAATAAGTGGCACAAAAAAAGCATATGAACTGAGTAAATGATTTATCACCAAATTTCAATCAAAGTAGGACAATAAGATGCTAATCATCAACGGTACAGCGACATTAATGCATGATACTCAAGAATTTACTCGAGACACTCGACATCAATTTACTATGTTCTCAAGGGAAATGCCTTTTGAGCAACAACTAACACAAATAGAAGCGTATTTAGTGAAACGCGGTTGGGACAATATTGAAGTATTAAGTAATGGGGTCATTAATCATGCTGGCGAAATCACCCATAGTGTACTTAAGCAAGCTTATCAAAAAGCCCACGACGAAGGTTTTGCCGTCACCATAAATAATCAAGCGTTAACTTAATCAATAGCTGTTCTCAATTTACCGTCAACTAGGAGCTGTCCATGACACATACTTCACTTAAAAAGTATCAACAAACGAATAAGAGCAGTGCTGAGCATGGTTCGCCATATCGACTTGTTGCCATGTTATTTCAAAAGTTACTCGATAACATTGCTACCGCTAAAGGCGCTATATCACAGGGAGATTTTTCCAAAAAAGGCGGTCAAATATCCAATGCCATCGCCATCATTGGCGTACTCGAAGGATCGTTAGATTTTAAACAAGGCGGTGAAGTCTCAACTAACTTAGCAGCACTCTACCAATACTGTTCAGAGCAGCTGCTGCTAGCGAGCACGCACAATGATATTGATAAACTCGATGAAGTAATCCAAATTCTATTACCAATAAAAGCCGGTTGGGACTCCATTCCCTTTGAAAACCAAAATCAGGTCGGCTTTTAGTGACCACTGGCATAAAACAAGCACTGATTAATATTAATGATCTATCACGGCAGTTGCTGTCGTGTATGCTTAGTGGGCAAGAGGTGAGCCAAGAAAAGACTAACACACAAGAGCATCCCGCAGCCGTTAATACGGTAACAGATAAAATACTTACCGAGCTATTGTCTCAAAGAGAAGGTTTAATTAAGGACTTGTTTGAGCAAAACACCACTAAAGATATAGCGCTGGCGCTTACTTTGGTCAATGAAATGCTCGCCCTTGATGCTGAATTAGCCCGTAAGGCTCAAACATGTAAGCAAGCCTTAGCAGAACAAGTGCTGCAATTAAAAAAGAGTGTTAAAGTAACGCAGTCTTATCAAGAATATTAGTGTTCTAGTGATAAAGAGGGCTTATAAGGTATTCGTTGGAACTTAACGGCTAATATTTTACGGTTAATGTTTTAATGCTTTAATGCTTTAACGCTTTAACGCTGTAATGCTGTAATGCTGTAATGCTGTAATGCTGTAATGCTGTAATGCTTTAATATTTTAATGCTGTAACGCTGTAATGCTTTAATACTGTAATGCTGTAATGCTGTAATGCTGTAATGCTGTAATGTTTAATGCTTTATCTAGCGGTCGCAAGTAAAAGCGTATATATTTCATACAACACACGTTACAATTTCATTACTCAGTGAAATAGCAAAGCAACCACATTGAGCAATCGTCTTTTTTATTCCCAAGGTCGAGGTCCATTATGACAACGATAAACCCATTAACTGCCAGTCCGAACATGCAGCCTAATTCGGTCGCTAGTCAGGCACCTAAAACCAGCTCAGCAGAATCACCAACCAGAGACAAACCAATACCTCCTGAGGTCGGCGTTTATGCTAATGGCTTACTGGATATATCAGCACTTGGCCTCGAAAAACAACAAAAAGAAAGCCAAATAGACGCCACAACAAAACCAGATGAGCTTACTGATGAGGTGATTAATATAAACTCAACCATAGGACGGCTAAGCTCAGTGGGGAATTTAAGCCATAGCCAAGCAACAAGCCTTTACAATAAAATTGCTCGCTTGTTATAAACGCTAAACGTTCAACCGCTTCAGGTTAGCTCAATCAATACAGCGTTTACCACACCTGATTTTACTGGTTACTAATTATTGTCTCTGACGACACCCGGCATATTTTCAAGTTGGTTCATCAAGTAACTACTGGTAGAGTTTAAGCCGGCAACAATTAAATCCATCGCATTGTATTGCGCATATAAGCGGGCTTCTAACGACTCAATTCGAAGACCAAAGGCTAGGCGATCATCATCTAACCGCTCTAATTGACTGTTTCGACTGTCGATACGGTTTTCAATAATACCGTCCGTGTCGGTGTAAAAGTCGGTTAGTGTTTTAAGGGCGCTGGCAAAACCTTCGTTAGACTCGCTACCAACAAAAAACTGTTGCACACCACCAACATCACTGTCAATAAAGTCATTTAAGTCATCAGTATCTAACGTCAACACACCGTAGCGATCACTGCGAACACCCAACTCTGATAAAGACAAACTATTGCCATTGCCGCTATCAAAAGACTGACTAAGCTCTTGACGTAATTTACCCATAAGACCCCGTAACAAAGAGTCACCGGCTAATGGCCCGGCGCCGTTTTCACCCGAGGTACCTAATTTTTTACTTAATGCGTATAATTCATTGTAACTTTTAACAAAACTTTCTACGCCTAATGCAATGTTATTGTTATTCTCAATAAAACTAATTTGGCTGCTAGTGTCATCGATAGCGTGTATTTTTTTGGCGGTGATATCAATACCATCAATCACGTTTATAAAGTCATTGGTGCTATTGGTGACGACAAGTGTGCCGTCTATCGTAATTTGAGCATCAAGTGCCACCGCCACTTGGGTTAAATGGCTATTAGCTGCATCGGGGTCGGTGACATCATAAGCAAGGCGAGATAAACCGGCATTGTTAACATGATCACCATCACTGTCAGTAACCGTCGTGGTTATGGCATTAGCCACACCCGTTGTTTTACTGGTCATCATCAAACGTTCACCGGTATCATCGGTGACGATAGTAGCAATAACGATGTCATTAACAACGCTATTATTTATCGTATCTCGAATGTCACTTAAGGTGTTGGTCGCTGAGACTTCAATGTCAAAGTTACTGTCTGCAACGGCAATAGTTAAGGTACCCGCACCGACCGCATCGCTACTTTCAAAGGCACCAGAAACTACTTTATGCGCTTGAGCTAAGGCATCTACTTTTATCGCATAATTACCTAGCTGGGCTTCTTTGCTGGCACTAAGATCAACAAAACTGTCTGCGCCGCTGCTGGTGCGCAATTGATAATTATCAGCGTCGGCCAAACTCTCAATAGAATCGGTAACGCTTTCCAATGCCGACTTTAATGCGCCAATAGCAGAAATATCGGTGGTAATTTCTGCTTCCTGACGATTAGCCCTAGAAACAAAGGGCGCTTTTTCAGCCCCAACAATCGCACTGACAATTTCACTGACCTTTAAACCTGAGCCTATTCCTGTAAACGTTAAATCAGGCATAAGACCTCCTTTATATTTTATCGGTCAAATTAAAGCGCGTGCGACTAACAGCCAACAACACAGTCAACTATATTTTTATGTCCACTAAGCCACCCACCATATCAGACAATTTAGCCACTAGAGATAAAACCTCCTCTGAGGGGTATTGTTTAACGAGGTCGCCACTGCTTTTATCGATAACCTTAATAACATCGCGACCTGAGTCTGTATCAACAGAGAACTCCAAACCACGATTCATTTCACCAACAAATTCTTGCAATTGTTGCGCCACTTTTTCAAGTTGTTGTGGTGATAACACCTCTTGGTTAACGGCTTTGGCGTGTTCACCAATAACCGCTGACGACTCAATGGCCTTGGGGTTATTAATAGCCGCATTGGCTATTGCCCCTACCGGCTCTCTAGACTGCTGATTTTGGCTAACATCAATAGACATCTTAGCTGCGTTAGTTTTTGTATTACCTTCTATTACATTCATTACCGACTCCTTAAATTGTTTCAACCGCCGCGTTAAGGTGATAATCCTATGACCTTATCGCATAAAAATGGGGAGTAAGGACAACAAGGAAGCATGATTTACACGCTCTTTGTTACTTACTCAGGCCAGTGTCAGCCCGCCCCACTTTATGACCTTTGGCTTAGCTTGCTTAGTTTTAACCGAGTAGGCTTAATGCCGCTTGTGGTAATTGATTTGCTTGCGCTAAGATTGACGTGCCGGCTTGTTGCAATATTTGGTTCTTGGTCATATTCGCGGTTTCTACCGCAAAGTCGGTATCTTGAATTCGGCTACGTGACGCCGAGATATTTTCTTGGATGTTAGACAAGTTACTAATGGTGTAACTAAAACGGTTTTGTATAGCACCTAGGTCAGCTCGCTGGCTATCTATTGCTTTTATTGCGCTATCTATAGAAGCCAGTGCAGACTGTGCACCTGTATCAGTACTAATATCAATAGCACTAATTGCAGTGCCAGTACTCGATAGATCAACAGCACTTACTGTTTGAGCATTACCAGCAAAAGAAAATGAACCAGCAGTACCAGCTATACTACTAGAAGCAGTAATCGCTGTAACAGCATTATCAGCAGAAAAAGTAACGCCACCTGAACCATCAGAAATAGCTCGCACACCTGACGCACCGACCTGTTCATTAACTAAATCAATGAATTCGTTAATTCCGGTACCTGCAGCCACAGTAACATCAACATTATTAATACCTGCGGCTGTTGTTACTGCAAAAGTAACAACTTCGTCGGCATCACCAACATTAGCGGCTACAAAACCAGCGCCATCTACGTTTCTCCCACTGGTAACACCTAAATCACTTGCTGCAGTACTTATAAAGCTCATACTGATGGTTTCATTAGCATTAGCACCCACTTGAAAGCTCTGAGCGGTATAAGTGCCATCTAATAAATTTTGTTCACCAAAACGTGTGCTATCAGAAATACGGGTCAACTCAGATTTTAAGGCCGTTATTTCTGTTTGTAGTGCTGCTCTATCGTCAGACGAGTTTGAACCGTTCGCTGATTGCAAAGATAAATCACGCATCCGTTGGAGAATATCAGTAGAGGTTGACATCGCGCCTTCTGCCGTTTGGGCAATTGAAATACCGTCGTTGGCATTACGTTGTGCCACGGCTAAGCCATTAATTTGCGAGGTTAAGCGGTTTGAGATTTGTAACCCTGCGGCATCGTCTTTGGCGCTGTTAATGCGCATACCAGAGGAGAGACGCTCCATTGAAGTTTGTAAGTTATTACTTGATTTGGTTAAGTTGCGTTGGGCATTTAATGATGCCACGTTGGTGTTTACTGAAATAGCCATGTTAAAACTCCTGCTTACAAAGTGTAAGGCGTTAAATAGGTTTTAGAATTAGAACTATCAGTAGTACATCAAGTCCCCGTCTGAATACTTTAACGGCAGCAAAAAAATTAACTTAACTCTTTTTCAAAAAAACCGTGATAAAAAACATAGTAACCGCCCAAGCGCTTATATATCATCAGTTTATCCTGCCAACACAAAGTTTTATACTCCACAGAATATTGGCACGCTGGTACAAAATCACAAAAACAAAAGGCTGAATAATGTCTTATTCAGCCTTTTTTTTCTCTCTCACGTGCTTATAACGAGTTATAACCGCTATCGGGTTATTAACTACTTAGCTAAAACTAATTACCAAGTAAACTCAACGCCGCTTGCGGTAATTGATTTGCTTGCGCTAAGATTGACGTGCCGGCTTGTTGCAATATTTGGTTCTTGGTCATATTCGCGGTTTCTACCGCAAAGTCGGTATCTTGAATTCGGCTACGTGACGCCGAGATATTTTCTTGGATGTTAGACAAGTTACTAATGGTGTAACTAAAACGGTTTTGTATAGCACCTAGGTCAGCTCGCTGGCTATCTATTGCTTTTATTGCGCTATCTATAGAAGCCAGTGCAGACTGTGCACCTGTATCAGTACTAATATCAATAGCACTAATTGCAGTGCCAGTACTCGATAGATCAACAGCACTTACTGTTTGAGCATTACCAGCAAAAGAAAATGAACCAGCAGTACCAGCTATACTACTAGAAGCAGTAATCGCTGTAACAGCATTATCAGCAGAAAAAGTAACGCCACCTGAACCATCAGAAATAGCTCGCACACCTGACGCACCGACCTGTTCATTAACTAAATCAATGAATTCGTTAATTCCGGTACCTGCAGCCACAGTAACATCAACATTATTAATACCTGCGGCTGTTGTTACTGCAAAAGTAACAACTTCGTCGGCATCACCAACATTAGCGGCTACAAAACCAGCGCCATCTACGTTTCTCCCACTGGTAACACCTAAATCACTTGCTGCAGTACTTATAAAGCTCATACTGATGGTTTCATTAGCATTAGCACCCACTTGAAAGCTCTGAGCGGTATAAGTGCCATCTAATAAATTTTGTTCACCAAAACGTGTGCTATCAGAAATACGGGTCAACTCAGATTTTAAGGCCGTTATTTCTGTTTGTAGTGCTGCTCTATCGTCAGACGAGTTTGAACCGTTCGCTGATTGCAAAGATAAATCACGCATCCGTTGGAGAATATCAGTAGAGGTTGACATCGCGCCTTCTGCCGTTTGGGCAATTGAAATACCGTCGTTGGCATTACGTTGTGCCACGGCTAAGCCATTAATTTGCGAGGTTAAGCGGTTTGAGATTTGTAACCCTGCGGCATCGTCTTTGGCGCTGTTAATGCGCATACCAGAGGAGAGACGCTCCATTGAGGTTTGTAAGTCGTTACCTGATTTGGTTAAGTTGCGCTGGGCATTTAATGATGCCACGTTGGTGTTTACTGAAATAGCCATGTTAAAACTCCTAATATTTAGTTATCTTTTGTGTTAATTAGCCGCTTGTAAAACAAGGCTATACTTAATTTTTTATCGACGGTATGTTCATTAATTTTATGTTCACTGACTGTATGTTCATCAATTTTTTTATCAAAAAATGCCATTAACCGTAAAACTGTGTCTGCGACTTCGCTAATCGTTATTGATTACTTTTACTGGCCTTGCTAACTAGGCGTGTGCTTAATGACTTTTGCCCGATAGAGGCAGTATTTATTACTGATCTATTAGCGATGCATTAGCGATATATTAACAATGCATTAGCAATGCATAAGCGATGCGTCAACTTTGTATCAACTCAGTACAGATAGAGCACAAAATATGCCAGTTACAATATCACCGACCTATTAACTGGCTAAATACCGGCAAGGGCCAAGGCATAAAACATAACGCACTGTTTTTTATTGATAATTTTTAATTTTTAATTTTTAATTTTTTTAATTGTAGCGTTAAATATAGTTAAATATAGTTGAATAAACTCAAGCCTTGCACTTTACTAAAAGCTTGCTGAGAGGCTTGTAAGGCAATTTTTGACTGTTCAAACTGGGCAATGGCTTGAGCAAAATCTAAGTCTTCTATCGCCGCTTTACCTGAGGCTAGATTAAGCTCGGCATCAAGGTGTCGACTTGATTGACTTTCCAGCAGTTGTAAACGAATGCCCGAGTCTACCCGCCTGGAGGTCATATGGGCTGTAGAGGCGTCAAGTTCCTTGAGTATGGCGTTATAATCCACTTGATGTGACTTATTGTTGGTCGATGCAGAACCTTGGTCCAGCCAAGCAATCGCTTTGTTAAGGGTGTCAAAAATACTAATGTCTTGTTGCTCATTAAGGGTAAAACTGTCCCCCGGCAAGGGGTTGCCGCTGAGCGTTATTTCAATGCCGTCAAACGTCAGGGGTTGCCCTGCAACGAAAGGCGTATCAGGAGCGACCGTATCGCCCGCACTATTGGTAATGGTTAATTGAGCGGTAACCGCTTCAAAATCAAAGGTGTATGTATGCGGCACAGGGCTGGCATTGTAGGTGTTTCTGTCAATAATATTGGCACTGGTTAAGGCGGAGCCTGAAGTATTCGTGGTGTAACTAGCGCTAAAATCGCCCAGGGTATTACTGACACGCATAAAAGCGGCATCGCCGGGTTGGTTCGTGGCGATCGTTATATTTTTAGCGACTTGTAATTCTCTAACACCAGAGTCGCCACTGTAAATAACACGGCCGTCAACTTGTTGACTAAAAGGTTGTTGCTTTGTTTGATAACCGGCAAAAATATAATCGCCGTTTTCATTTTGACTGTTCGCCACATCGAGTAATTGGTCAAAACTTTGCCGAGTTTGCTTGGCCAAGGCTTGCCGGTCTTCAGAAGACATGGCTCCGTTATTGGCTTGCAACATATCGTCTTTAATACTGTTTAAAATATTTTCAGCCCCTAAAAAAACAACGTCTTGTCTCTGGTTGTGATTTTCGGCTTGATTAATATTGCGTTTATATTTATCAATATGGGCTAAGTCATCTTTAAAGCCAGCCAAGGTCCCATAATAAAGCGCATCGTCTTTTGCCGTAAGGACACGCTTACCACTGGTTAAATAGGCTACCTGATCATTAACTTCTGAGCTTTTTTGACTCATTTGAAGGGCGCTTTGTAAATAAAACTGGGCAGTAGAAACTCTCATCATTTAATTCCTAATTGGCTGTTATCTAGCAATGGAAAGTAAGGTATCAAAAAGCGTATTTGCCACTGAAATAATCTGTGACGCTGCCTGGTAAGCTTGTTGATATTTAAGCATGTTGGCCGCCTCTTCATCTAAATTAACACCCGATGTTGACTGATTACGGTTATACGCTTGAACAAATAATGACTGAGCGGTGTCAGCCACTAATTCGGCAGAACTCGCTTTTGAACCAATAACGGCAGTGGTTTTTGCTAAACTTTGACTAAAGGTTTCTTGGTTGCCATTAACAATACCCTGTTGCTCGGTTAATACCATAGCAAGGGCATTAGCAGCGTTACCGACACCAAAAGCGTCACTAATAAAAAATTGCTCTGGCGCGTTGGGTCCACTACCGGAAAGTGAACCGGTTATTTCAATGGTAAAAGCGGGTGTTGCTGAAGAAGGCGGTAAGTCAATACGTTGTAAAGGTGGCGTATAAGGTATTGGATCTGATGTCACCCCTGCACTAGTGTAGGTGTAACTGAATAGGTTGGTAGCCCGGTCTTCTAGGACATCAATACGCATTGGCATGGCCGCTCTTGCCGCCATGGGGTCGACGATATCAGTAATCGTGATGTTACCGTTACTGACATTATTCACTGAGGGGGTGATTGCTACCGCACTACTGGCAGCGATGCCTGCCGGGTCTTTAAGAATAACGGCCATATTGGCGGCACTATTTTCAGTGGGTCTAATTAAATACGAGTCGTCATTGTCTGGGGTGCCACTGTCTTCAACAAAGTCAAAACCATAAGCGGTTGCATAGGTCCCTGCACCTGGCTCACCAAGGGTGGTGGTCGATTGGTTAGTCATGTTGGTCATGATGTAATTAGTGCCATTATAACGAATCTCAAAGTCATCTGTTGGCACTTTGGAGACATCGGTAATGTTAATACGAGATTGTAAATTACCGCTATTATCTGACGGGGATAAAACTCTTGCTCGCCCGTTGGCTTGGCTATTGATGTCGGTAAAAAAATGTTCACCTTGCTGAGCTTTTAAGTCCAAGCCATTCGCTTGGGCACTATTTAAGGTTTGAGACACCGTCATCGCTAATCGGTTAATTTCGGTACGTGTCTGCGCTAAGTCTTGATCTCTAAACTGAAATTTTGCCGTCATTGCGCCACCCACCACTAAACCATTGAGCGCAACCGATGAATTTTTACTGACCAAGCGAAGCTCTGTTTGTAATGGATCGGGGTCGCCCGCATCTACGGATAATGTTAACGCGGTAATACCGGCAACTAAGGTATTACCTTGACCAATCATTACGGTCATGATGCCAGCGTCGTCTTCAATGGTGCTGACATTGGTATACTTACCCAGTTCGGTAACCAGCTGGTCTCGTTTATCTAACAGGTCATTGGGTTGACCCGCTAACGATGTGTTTCGACTTTGTAATATCGTTTCATTAATTTTAGCCAGTTCTAATGAAATTTCAGAAATTTTACGCGCCATTTGTTCAATTTCGTTGTTAACGGATTTTTCCATACGATCAAAATTTTCAGTTAACGAACTAAAATTACTGGTTAAAACATTGGCTTGGTTTAAGGCGATATTTCGTAGGCCTAAATCACTGGGATTGTCAGCGATACTGTTAACCGCTTGATAAAAGAGTCCCACTGACGTGCCAATCGCTTCACCAGAAAATGCCATAATGTCATTCAGTTGAGTGAGGTCAACATGAAGTGAGTCGGCGTTTGATAAATTGGATTGACTTAATAGCTGTTCTTTATAGGAGAATTGATCATAAATACGGACAATATCTTCGATATAACTGCCCGTGCCAATAAAATTACCACCCGAAGAAGTGCCCGCAGCCGCATTTTGTTCAGCACGTTGGCGGTTATAGCCTTCGGTATTAACATTAGCAATGTTATGACCCGTGGTGGCAAGTTGCTGCTGTGCGGTTGCTAGCCCACTAATACCTGCTTGGTATAAACTAATTGACATCTCTTAACTCCTAAACCTTTAAACCTTTAAAACTTTATAAACAAACCTTGATAAATAAACCTTTCTCAACAACATGCTAAGAGCCCAGAGCATTAGGGATTATTTAATAAGCCAGAGACTGTGCGAAGTGTTGCCATAATTTTAGTGGCATAATTGGGGTCGGTCGCATAACCTGCTTTCTGTATCCCATGCAGGAAGTGTTCCACATCACCTGCTTTTTCAAGTGCCGGTTGGTAACGTTCACTTGTTGACAGGAAGTTGATGTAATCCTTGACGCTTTCTTTTAGGTTGTCGTAACGTCTAAAGGGTGCCGATTTTTTAACTAAGGTGCCTTGTTCAAACTCTAAGGTCTCTTTGGTGATTTTTTCGCCTGGCCAGCGGCTATCCGCTTTAATATTAAAAAGATTATGTGAACTTTGACCTTGCTCAGATTTAATGATTTTTTGTCCCCAACCGGTCTCTAAAGCCGCTTGAGCAATAACCACTTCAAACGGCACCCCCAGTTGTTGTTCAACCATTTTTGCTGGCCCCGTTAAGGCGGTAACAAAGTCTTTGGGCTGGCTAAACGCTTGTTCGTTTAATTGCCCCGTTAACGCTATGTTAATACCCACAGACTGCTGGTTATTTGGCACTGACGTCTCACTCAAACCTAATGGCTTGGTTGAGGCCTGCTGATGGCTTGATGACGCTTGACCTTGAGCACCGCTAAGCTGGTTTGCCACCACGAGTGGATTGAAATCGGTTGGTTTACCCAGTTGATAACTTTTGCTGACCGCTTTTTCGCTAGTTATACCGCTGTCATTTCTCAGCAGACTACTTGGGGTAAAGTTATCGTCGCCGCCAAGTTGACGAACAATGAGTTCAGAAAGACCTAATGAGCCACTGGTTGACAGCTCCATTGCCATTTGTTGATCATGCATTTCACGATACGACTTGCTTGTTTCAGAGTTAAAAGGGCTGTCAGACGCTAATACGTCTTGTGCTTTACGCATGCTTTTTAATAGCATTTGCATAAATATCGCTTCGAACTGCTGAGCCGCTTCTTGTAATGCCGCTTTTTTTTGGTCGGCGTTACCGGTTTTAGCATCCTGTCGAATGGTATTTAAGCCATTGAGTTCTAAAAAGTTACGTGATTGAGCTAAGCGATTATCCATAAGTGTTAATGTTGATCATTAAATAACGATCAACTCACCTCTTAATGCACCCGCTTGATCTAAAGCTTCTAAGATAGCCATCACATCACCCGGGCCGGCACCCACTTCGTTAATAGCCCTGACTAAGGTGTCTAGTGTCACGCCAGGATTAAAAATAAACATCCGTGAGTCACCTTCATTAATATTGACTACCGACTGATTGGTTTGAAACGTTTCACCTTGAGCAAAAGCATTCGGCTGAGAAACCGCTTGGCTTTCATTAATTGTTACGGTGATCCCTCCATGGGTAATTGCTGCCGGTAGTAAACGGACATTGGCACCTATGACTATGGTGCCGGTACGCGAGTTAACAATAATTTTCGCGGAAGGCGATGACGGTTCAAATTCAAGATTTTCTAACACCGATAAAAAACTGACCCGGTCGGCAACATCTCTTGGTGCGGTAACTTCTACAGAGGTGGCATCAATCGCCCTTGCAGAGCCTTCGATAAAGTCATTAATGGCATCAGATAAATTTTGTGCGGTAGTAAAGTCAGAGCGACGTAAATTAAAGGTAATATGATCGCCTGAAGCGAATGGCGAGATAACTTCGCGTTCGACAATGGCGCCATTGGCAATACGGCCAACGGTGGGTGTATTAACGACAATTTTAGAGCCATCTAAGCCTTCTGCCCCTAAGCCACTGACAATTAAACTGCCTTGAGCAACCGCATAAGCATTGCCATCGAGGCCCATTAATATCGTTTGAACGAGTGTGCCACCACGTAAATTCTTAGCGCTGCCCATAGAGGAAACTGTTACATCGATGGTTTGACCCGGTTTTGCAAACGCGGGTAACTCGGCATGAACCGCTACGGCGGCAACATTTTTAATTTTAGGTTTTAAATTCTGCGGCATCGTTATGCCAAAGTTACTTAACATCGTTTTAAAACTTTGTTCGGTAAAGGGTGATTGTTCACCCGTGCCGGGGAGGCCAACCACTAAGCCATAACCGATTAATTGGTTATTACGGACACCCGCAACATCAGCTAAGTCTTTAATTCGCTGTGCCTGTGCTGAAAATGCTAAACACATCACAAGGATTGTTATTACTGTTTTCATGTTAATACCTATAAATTAAAGGTGACGCTTAAGCAAACACCACCTCTGTATCAGAAAATCTTTGTCGCAAACCCGGTTATAAGGGCCACCAAGCGCTGTTAAAAAACTGCGTTAACCAACCTTGTTCATTAACATCAGCGAAAGAGCCGGTACCGGCATATTGAATGCGCGCATTAGCGACTTTGCTTGAATAAATAGTATTATTAGCACCAATATCTTTGGAGCGGATAACACCCGTTAAACGAATGTATTCATCGCCATTGTTTAAGGTCATCCATTTTTCACCTCGGATCATTAAATTGCCATTGGCCAAGACTCTCAACACATGAACGGAAATATTACCGGTTAAACTATTGCCTTGATCACCTTTTGACTCGCCTTTAAAGTCTGACTGTTGAGATACGCCAAACTGTATTGAGTCACCATTGAAACTTACCGGGTTACCGCCTAAGCCAATCATGGGGTCGAGTGTGCCACTATTGGCTTTTTTCAATTCGGTTTTTGCATTTTTGTTGGCTTTAGTTTTTTCACTTAAAATCACAGAAATAATATCACCGACCCGATGTGCCTTTGAGTCTGAGTACATGTTATTAATATAATTAGCTTTAAAAAGTGAGCCTGTTGCAACCATAGACTCGTCTTCTGTCTCAGGTAATATTGGTGCAAAATCGGGATCATTGGGTAATATTTTCGTTGCTTCAATGGTTGCACAACCACCGAGTAAAGCTAAAATAATAATCGCTACTATTGACTGTTTCATCACAAGATCCTCAAAAATTAAAGCTGCTGATTGATATAACTTAACATTTCGTCAACCGCTGAAATGACTTTTGAATTCATTTCATATACCCGCTGGGACTCAATTAAGTTAACGAGTTCTTCGGTAGTATTGACGTTAGAGGTTTCTAACGCGCCTTGCACTAACATGCCATACCCGCCAAGACCGGGAATACCTTCTTGGGGATCTCCGCTGACTGCCGTTTGAATATATAAATTTTGTCCAACGGGTTGTAACCCCGTTGGGTTAACAAAATTAATTAAATTAATTTGACCAATCACCGCATTTTCAGCTTCACCCTGCAAACGAACAGAGACTTCGCCATCTTGTGAAATAGTGATCTGAGTGGCATCTTGTGGAATAGTGATTTGTGGTTCAAGGACGTAACCTGCGCCAGAAGTCACTAAGTTACCTTCGTCATTCATAGCAAATTGACCATTGCGGCTATAAGAAGCGCTACCGTCAGGCATGGTTATTTGAAAGAAGCCTTCACCTTGTATTAATAAATCTAAAGAGTTGTCGGTGGTTAATAGATCGCCCTGACTATGAATTTTTTGGGTAGCCACCACTTTTGTACCGGCACCTAACATTAATCCTGATGGCATTTCAGTGTCTTGAGATGAACGTCCACCGGGCTGGTTAATCGTTTGGTAGAGTAAGTCTTCAAAAACCGCTCGACTTTTTTTATAGCCGATAGTGCTAGCATTGGCCAAGTTATTTGAAATAACCGCAATATCTTTTGTTTGAGCATCTAAGCCCGTTTTACTGATCCACAATGCAGGATTCATATCTTACCTCTGGTTTAAATCTATTGACTTAATTCTTCGTTAAATATATCGGTTAAACTTATGAGTAAACGTTAACAATGTCACCGGTGTTAATAAAAAATGCTTATTAGAACGCACGAAGTAATGAAGACGCACTTTTGTCAACTTCTTCAGCAGTTGCCATTAACTTCAATTGCATTTCAAACTGACGCTGCAATGCGATCATGTCGGTCATTTCTGAAATAGCACTGACGTTGCTCGACTCAAGTGTGCCACTTTGCATTTTCACGTTAATGTCGGCAATGGCATCAACACCATTTTTTCGTCTAAACAAGCCATCACTGCCCTTCTCCATTAATCGAACATCTGGATTAACAAACTTTATCCGAGCGACTTCATCTTGCTCTGTCACCGGAGCGCCTTCAGGCTGGACCATAATGGTGCCATCATTGGCTATTGATATGTTTTGTACTGGCAGTGGTAAAAAAATAGGGCCCGCGTCGCCAATAACTAATTCACCATCATTGGTTTGTAATCGGCCATCTTCGGTTAAACGTAAATGGCCACTGCGGGTATAAGCTTCTGTGCCATCTGCCGCTTGAACCGCAAACCAACCGTCACCGGCGATGGCGATGTCTAAATCGCGGTCTGTCGTTAATAAGGCACCACTGTCAAAGTTTTGGCCCACACGTTCGGTCATTGAAAAAACCCGTGTTGGCATACCTTCGCCAAATGCTTGCATGGAGCGAGCTTGGGCTAAGTCAGCTTTAAAGCCAGTTGTTTTCGCGTTTGCTAAATTATTGGCAGTCACCGATAAGGCGTGCATATTTTGTTTAGCACCACTCATCGCAATGTAGAGCATCTTATCCATAGTGATTTCCAAAAATAATAATAGTGATAAAGATAAATGCAAAGAAGATGCCAACAACGAATTTAGGGGCTTATCGTATGGCATTTGTCGTTTGGCGTTTGTCAGAAGCGATATAAAAAGCCGCCCGTTAAATGATCTTCATCACTTAACGGGCGGCTTAAGATTAGGCTCTATTGATTATCGAATTTGTAAGATGGTTTGGTTCAACTGGTTATCAACTTCAAGCGCTCTTGAATTGGCTTGGAAGTTACGTTGTGCTGAAATTAAATCGATCAGCTCTGCGGTTAAATTAACGTTCGCTTGCTCTAGAGCTGAGGAGTTGATGGTACCAAAAGTGCCCGTACCTCCTTCTCCAGCTAAAGCATCACCTGAGCTAATACTCTCTTTCCAACCGGTACTTCCAACCTGACTTAATCCTTGTTCGTTAGCAAAACTCACCATAGCAATACGAGCAAGTGGCTCTGAGGTGCCATTACTGTAAGTTGCTTGCACTAACCCATCGACACCAATATCAATACCGGTTAATCGACCGACCGCTAAACCATTTTGGTTTAAAGCCGTTACTTCAAAGTTAGAGGCAAATTGAGTGGGTTCATTAGGGTTTGGCGCGTTCTCATCTAAGTTAAAATTAACCTTTATAGCTTGAAGCGGCTCGGCACCATTAGATAAAATAGCAGCGCCCAGAGGAGCACTGACGATACCACCACTGGCTAAACTAGGCTCTTGCAATATAAAATCACCCGAGGAATTGAATCTTAAGCGAGCACCAGAAACACCATCAGGAGCTAAAGGACCTGAGGTGCCGCCCTTACGGCCAGAAGTAACCGCATCGCCATCGGGATCATTTACATTAAGAATATTACCATCGACAGCGGTAAACATAAGCCAGTCGTTAGGATTAGTTGCTGGGTCATCTTTAACAAAATAATATGTCATGATGTGACTTTCGCCCAGTGAGTCAAAAATGGTAATTGACGTTGAGTGATTAAACGTCAAAAGATCATCAGGAGAAAAATTCTCTGGAGCACCTTCAATATATGGAGCCCCTGCAGGTAAATTCATCCGAATATCAACTACACTTGTTTGCGTCGGTGCACCCGAAGAGGTTGGAATTAAAATAGGCTCAGAAGTACTTAAACTAACCGATGCTGATGAGCCGTCAGGATTCACTGGAAAACCTAATAGATGACCCCCTTGTGAATTAACAACAAAGTTATCGCTATTGAGTTTAAACTGCCCCGCACGGGTGTATGAAGTTTCTAAGCTGCCAAGCTCAGGTACCGTAGCAAAAAAGCCACTACCAGTAATCGCTAAATCGAGAGCGTTATTGGTAAATTGGATACTTCCTTGGGAAAACTGCTGTGCAACATCTGAGGTTAACACGCCGTCGCCTACTTTTGTTGAGCCGGCCGATAGTAAAGAAGAGGCATAGACATCAACAAACTCTGCCCGTGATTCTTTAAAGCCAACCGTGTTAACGTTTGCAATATTGTTTGACGTAACGTCAAGATCTTTTTGAGCTGCGTTTAATCCGCTCAATGCTATATTAAATGACATAGTGACACCTCATTTTAAAAACTGTTGTAAACTAATTTAGTCAGTGATTAGATATTTATTTATCTGATCATTAACCACTAAAATTAAAACTAACCTTGTGCAACTTCAACTACGTCGCTTAGTGCCATGTTACTGCCACCATTAAGGTTTAAAATAATACTGCCACCTGCACCCGCGAGTGTGACACTTTCTACATTACGATAAGTCATCGCTTGTAATTCAGAGGCTTCGCCATCAACTAAACCGGCAATTCTAAATCGATAAGCCCCTTCAGGTGCTGGTTTGCCGTTCGTTGTTTGACCATCCCAATTAAAAACATAGCCCCCCGCAGGAATATTTCCTACCGGCACAGTTTGAATAATTTCACCGGCGATATTCTCAACGTAAATATTAACATTGCTTGCAGCCTTGTCAGTGACGACTTTACCTTTGACATTATCGCCTTCACCCATACCAAAAACATTGTCATTGACGAGTACGCTTCGACCGACCAGAGATGAAGCTTGCAAGGCTTGACTTGAGGTCATTGAATCAGCAAAACTGCCAAATTTTTTGTTTAATTGCGCCACACCATCGGTTGTTGAAAACGCGGTCATTTGCGAAATCATTTCGTTGTTATCAACCGGTTTTGTTGGGTCTTGATTAGCCAGTTCTTGAGTGAGTAAAGCAAAAAAGTCGGCTTGCGTTAACATGCCATTGCTTCCCTTTTCGGTAACCTTGTACTCTTCGTTATTCCAACGAATGCCATCTAAGGGATTAGTACCGTTTACTGTGTCCATTTTATGCTCCTGCCGTTTTTCGCCGACTTTAACTATTGATAACAATTAAGGGATTACTTGCTTGCTACTTTATAGATAACGGTTATTTATTAATTATTTACTGAGTTATTTACCTGTTACTTACCCAGTAAAAGTGTCTTATTCAGCATGTTTTTTGCTGATTCAGCTAACTGCACATTGGTTTGGTATGAACGTGATGCTGAGATCATATTTGTCATTTCTTCAATCACATTGACGTTGGGTTTATAAATATAACCGTCTTTATCTGCCATGGGATGATCAGGTGAATATTCAATATTAAGGGGTTTGTTACTTTCAACAATACCCAAAACATCGACACCTACTGCCGTCTGATCTTGTCCGGCGGCAGCTTTTTGCATAGCAGCGGCAAAAACTGGATGCCTGGCACGATAAGTTTCACCTTGACTGCTACTAACACTGTCAGCATTAGCAATATTACTTGCCGTGGTATTTAAACGCATGGATTGTGCGCTCATCCCCGTTGCTGTTATGTCAAATACATTAAATAGACTCATTATTGTCCCGTCCCAGTAATTGCTTTTTTCATGGCTTTTATTTTGCCCGAAAGAAATTGTACGCTTGCTTGATATTCCATTGAATTATTTAAATACAAGTTTCGTTCCAACTGTACATCAACTGTATTACCATCTCCGGTATCTGCTTGATTTGGAACACGAAAATTCATACCGTTATTTGATTCTATACGAACATCGAAATGTTTTTCATGGGTACGTTTCATACCCGACTGTTGGTGTTGAGTGGCTTGGGCCATCGTTTTTTGAAAGTCCATGCCTCTGGCTTTATAACCAGGAGTATCTGCATTGGCAATATTACTGGCAATAATTTCAGCACGTTTTGCACGCACCTCCATACCAATAGGATGTAAACCAAATGCTTTGTCTAAACTGATAGCCATATAAGCCTCTCATCTCACCGTGTTGTTAACTTAGTAACTCACCTATTCAATTTTTATGCCAGATTAGGTGTCAAATTTATGATTGTCTTTAATAGACCTTGCCAGAAGGGGATAAATTATCGAGAAATTTTGATTTCAGGTCAGTGGCTCTCAAAGGAGTTAACCTTAGGACGACTTACTCAATGAATGAAGCCGTGGCAAGTTTGCGATGACCAATTGCAGTACCTGACGCCAGAAATGACTTTACCCCGCTATTTTTAACATCGCCTATTATGGTATTTAGGCACAATTCTTGATTGTATAAAAATAACAGTAAACCTTGTGTCTATTTTTTGACACTCAACTTCGTATAAGTCAGCGCAAATTCACTGGCTTTGTTAAAACATAAGTTAACGCCTAGGCGATTATTTACATTTTCATAATAAAAGATCATAACAATATGAGTAACATTCAGGTTTTTCTAATTTTATTAATCTTGTTGACATTACCGGCCTCTTTTACCACTAAAAGCTATGCCGCGACTGTTGAACATAGTTATATCGAAAATTTTGCCAAACAATACCTTAAGGAACAACTCGATACCTCAGCAACAAAAAAGCTGACTATAGACGTCACTAAAATTGATCCCCGGATACAACTCGACAATTGTGAAAGCCACTTTGAAGCGAACATTCCTGAAAATTTTACCGGTAGGAACATCAGTATAAAAATAACCTGTGTTGATGTAGTTCCCTGGTATATTTATTTAACAGCGAAAATTACCACTGTTATTCCTGTCCTTGTCGCCAAAAAATCGATTAATAAGGGTAATTTGTTGGATGCGTCAAATATGAAAATAACTTATCTTGATAGTTACAAAATCAGAGGATCCTTTATCGCGGACATAAGCAAAGTATCAGGTACGAAGGCAAAACGAAGAATTACTAAAAATCGTCTTATTACCCTTAAAAATACCTGTACCGTTTGCAAAGGATCTCATGTCGCCATTATTGCCCAATCAGAGAATTTCACGATAAAGACAAATGGTGAAGCACTAGATAGTGGTAATGTCGGTGAGCAAATTAGTGTCAAAAACAAGCGGAGTGGTAAAGTGATTACCGCCAAAGTAAAAGCTATTAACAAAGTAGTAATTAATTTATAATTATTGTTAAGTTATTTAGCCTCTGGCCGATAACAGGGTAGACTAAAAGTAATTAACTGCCGAAGGAATGCATTATGGCTATAAATATCAATAACTTGAATAGTAACACTCAAGTTAAACACACCTCAGATCAGCACAATGATGTTAAGCAAAAAACAGCACAGGCGAGTACAAATACTGAACAAGTTAAACGTACTCATCAAGATTCAGTCTCTCTTACTCCCCAAGCTAAAGAGCTTAATGAGTTGCAGAAAAAAGTGGGTTCAGAACCCTCTATCAGTCAAAAGAAGATTGACCAATTGCAAAAAGCGATTGCCGCTGGTGACTATAAAATCAATCCTGAAAAGTTAGCGGCAAATATTGCTAATTTTGAGTTTGATCTGCTTTAGTGCTTTCTTTTTGACGCTCGTCGTTTAAATGTTTGCATTAGATAAGCGACCTGATAAACAATAAGAAAAGGGGTTTATTAATGACCAATGTACAAAGCTCAGCACAATTAGTTAATCAGCAGTTAACTCAGTTACAGGCATTAAAATTTTTGCTTGATGAAGAAAAAAACGTTTTACAAAATCACAATCCAGACGATTTGATTGAGCTTACCCGTAAGAAAAATGACTTACTTATCGAAATTAAAGACCTTGACCTTGTTATAGAAAGAAGCGTTGAGTTTGCTCAAGACAAAGCTGCGGGTAAATACCTCACCGAGTTAGATGAAATAAGAGCACTATTAACTCGCTGCCAAGCCATTAATTTGGTTAATGGCCAAATCATTCAGCAGTCTCAACTTGCCGTTGAACGAATGAAGACCAGCTTACTTGAGAGTCATAATAAATCAGCGATTACTTATGATGATAAAGGGAAAACACACGCTGGTTTATCTAGCCTCAATATTAAAGCCTAGCTACTAAAACCTAGGTATTAGAGCCTAAGTAGTAAAGCCTAAGTAGTAAAAAGTAAATTTGATAACTAAGCTATCCGCAGCCTTTTGACCTATAACATTAAACATAAAACATAAAACATAAAAAAATAAGCATATCGCTTACTTTTTATGCCAACGCCCTAGTCAACAATAATCTTTCGCTAGAAAGCTTAATGTAAATACCGGCCACTCGTCCCTAATAATACTTCACAGATTTAATGACTTTGCGATTAAGATTAGCCAGATAGAGTTGATAGACATTTTCAAAATTTAATTCTAACTCTGTAGTATAAATGTCACCAACAGGGTAACTTTTCACTACGCTTGCTCCGCGGATTAAACCTTGAACAGAAGCGCTAAATTGATTATTTTCCAATAATAAATCTGCAACTCTCATAGTGCTACTTATTTGCTGTCCATGAACTTGTTCGGCAAGCTCGACATAAGCCGCTAGTTTTGAAGCATTGATTGCCATCAACATCCGTTGAGTTTTATTGGCTGACTTTTGCATGCTAATAGGTGCATAACCAATACCAAGAATAATTGGGAATTTTTCAGGGGCAACACGTTGCCACTCAATTTGTTTGTCATAAACGGTAGAGCAACCATTAGTAAAAACTAGGGTAGAGACTACACTCATCGATAACACAATTTTCTTGAGGGTATTTTTCACTATTGTACTCCGTTTTCTACTTTTTAATCTTAACAGTACGATCATCGTCAGATAACATCACACGATTTCTGATGAGCATGCCATTCTTGATTTTAACATGGTTATTGACGTTTTGTTGCTGAGTGTAGTCGTCGCCAATGACCCAAGCAGGAATAAAAGCTTGAGCGGACGCCACAACTACTTTAGATTGAATACCAATCATTCTAGCATTGACTATCACGCCCTCTGCCTGTTCTACCATGGTTCCTGTTACTACGTAGTCAATAATCTGGCGTTCAGGTAACTCTTGCCAATCACGACTAAAAACATAATCCCCTTCTTTAGTGACTCTTATATTGCCCGTTGTTTTAAAGTCAACAATGAGTAAGCCATGGCGTTGTAACTCATGAACAAAACTCTCAGATAATTGATTACCTAGCCAATTTGTTGACTCCAAATCTTTTAAATCAACAAACGAAGCGACTGCGATAGGGCTTTTAGCCTTAATGAAAGCGCTCGTTTTTAACATTTGAACGGCTAGACCTTTAACGACATCGTTTATCGCATGTCTGGGTAATTCAAAACTGTCGATCTCTTCTCCAGCCTGTTGATTTATATTATAAAAATCTTCATTTTCTGTCATTGAGCATGAAGTTAAAGATAATAGTATTGGTAGAATAATCCACTTTTTCATGAAGCAATCCTCAGCTTTGGGGTTTTATTTTATGGTTTTAGGAATGCATATATCACGCCATAAATTTTACTTTAGCGAGAAATTTATTATTAGGCATAAAACATGCATCATTATCGGCAGGGATCAACAGAGAACGACGTTATCTCTATTTATAATAATGTCAGCAGAGAACAAACCCACTTTTTATCAATGGATATCGTTATGTGTATATGGCCTGATTTTTTTTCAACATCTATTAAATACTTTAGCTTAGCTGCCAGTCTATTAATGGTATCGACGACTTCATTTGCACAGCTCTACGAAACTCAAGGGCAAGCAATAGTTGAAGATAATAATATTGACATGGCTCGCACTAAGGCTATGGAAAATGCATTACAAAAGGCGTTGTTAGTTGCTGGTGCTTCAGTGTCGAGTGTTCAACAGGTGGTCAATGGCTTAATGACTCAAAACGAGATAAGTGTTAGAGCCAGCGGTAGTGTCAATGCGATTGAGTTAATTGATGAAACATATGCGGATAACCTCGTTACGGTAACGATACGTGCTGATATTTTTCCACAAGAAAAACAATGCTTCTCTGCCGATTTTCGTAAAACATTGCTAATGACTCGAAGTAAGCTATTACACCGAGAACACGCTAGCATTGGTGATATTTATGACCTTGACCAGTCAGTAATTAAGGTTTTAGCCAATAAATTAAAGAGTAAGAGTCAATACATCAATGCCAAATTATTTAATAAAGTCCATACACAGTTTTCACGCTTAAACCAAAGTATTAATATTGAAGGCATTAAAACTCTTTCAACCTCATTGGCGGATCGTACCAATAGTCACTACATTTTTTACTCAGAAATACTTGATCTTTCTTTTAATCGAGCAGCAACGAACAACTGGCAATTTTGGCAATCCGATATTTTTGATCGACAGTTTACTATTGCGATTTATATCTATAACGGCACTAATGGTGAATTGATTTTTGAAAAGCAGTATAAAAACACCGCGCCATGGCAGTTTAATAAGCGCGAAGCCATTGATGTTAACAGCCAAATATTTTGGCAAAGTGACTATGGCCAAATGGTTGACCGTACCTTACATACTTTAGTTAGTGATATTGATAAAAATATGGTTTGTCAGCCCACTCAGGCGAGAATAGTTAAAGTGGCGGGTAATAAAATAACCTTTAATTTAGGTCAACAACATGGCGTAAAAGTGGGTGATGAATTTACCTTATTGCACAAAAACAACTTCACTAGTGATGCGGGTATTTATTACCCTAGCTACAAGGTCAGTCCCTATAAAGTCAAAGTGACTAGCGTTTCAATGCAAAGTGCTAAGGCGGTAACAATAAATTCTGGCTTACTGGGTAATATTCAAATTAATGACTTGGCCGTCCGATACTAAGTCCAATATTAGCGGATTAGCGGTTAATGTCAGTATATTTTGATTAGTCGTTCATTAATCGCAAAAAAAATAGCAGCCGCATACCGTTTTTACACTTTGCATTTATTTTATTTTAGCTATAATGCATAAAATTAATTGTTATGCTTAATCATTATTATAAGTCTTCGTAACTCAGCTGGATAGAGTGCGCCCCTCCTAAGGGCGATGTCGTGGGTTCGAATCCCGCCGAGGACGCCATTTTTTTATAAAGTAACAGCTAAACCAAACGCCAACAAACAATCGATGTCACCTGACACGGGTTTTATACCCAACTCATTTAAATTACAGCCTATTAAAATTAACTGACTGTTGGCACTATTTTATTCTATGAGCTTAACCAACTGGCTTTTTGTTAGTGAGCCACTCTTTCTAATGACTTCATCACCTTTTTTAAACACTAAAACTGTTGGTAAGCCTCTAACACCGTATAATTTACTGAGAGTAGAATTTAGTGATACATCGACCTTAACTACGGTCAAACTTTCAGCGTATTCTTGTGCGATGTTACTAATCGTTTTATCCATTAGCAGGCAAGGTCCACACCACTCAGCCCAAAAATCAATTAAAACAATACTTTGCTCGGTAACTATTTTTTTAAGTTCATTATCAGAAGTTACATCAATCGGCTGACCTAAAGTAGGGCCATTTTTATTAAGCCTTTTGGAAATAGCAGATATTGGCCATTTAGCTATTGCAATGAAATTAGTAACCATCAAAGCGACAAACAATATTATCCCGCCTAAAACTTTAATAGGAAATAAGTAAATTGAAGCGTTTTCGATAAAATTCTCAATGGTATTTAATTTTTCCGTTATTTGATTTCCTAAACTCAATTGAGACTCCAATAGTGCTAATGCCCCCATTTAGAGGAATTAATAGTTGGCTAAAATGTCTACCGAAGCGAAATCGGCCAACGGTTAAAAGTGATAATTTAAGGGGTTGTTTGGGCTATTTTATATTGTGCCTGACTCACACTGTGCTCTTCTTAAGTTACGTTCAATCAGTAAAGGTTGCTTTAAAGGGGCAACCAGCACATCTGAAATCCTTAGGCCGGTATCTAGTTCTTGTATCCAAATTGAAATGTTATCTTCAGCTAATTTTCTGTTTAATATATAACTCTTATCTGAGTCTAAATTCACTTTAAAATTGACGAAGGCTTCTTTATTACTACTGGGTATAAAACGTTTTGAAATGCTAGCCTTTACCCATAAGTTATGCTCTCCACTCAAATATTGTTTAGACTCAATCCAGCCTGTTTCTTTTTTATGGAAACACATCAGATGGATATATTCTAATGTTGAACTTTTTTCCTTTTTAAAATTTTTAAACCTAAAGTGGTTATCTTTAATCCCTACTTTGATAGGTAAAACACTACAACCAAGTAACGTTACACTTATAATTAAGATTAAAAGTGATTGTGAATTTTTCATGTTTATTCCTTTGGGTAATTTGGATTGAACTAGCCGACTTCGATAGCCCTGGCGAGTGTTGACCGCAGAGTTACTTGTTCCGCTTGAAAAGCTTTTTATATTTTAAATTACTTAAACCTATTTTTTTACTTCTCTAACCCTTTAACAATAGTTTTAATGATATGCGTAAATTATGCAACCAAATTGAAAGTAGGATTAATATTGGTAGTAAAATTTATCGAATGAACAAAATATTCGCTTTAGTAACATCAACACCCAAAAGATCAAGTCATGCTATCGATAAAGATATTGAGGTTAAAAAAGTTGTTATATAAACTTCTCAATAATGTATGCGTTATCATTGTTATATATTTTGAATATTTTGTAGACCCAAAAGGGTTACTAAGTAGTATTATCGTAATTTACCTGTCACCCGATGAAAAAAAATATTTATCACTCATCATTTTTCATTGGGGAAAAATACATCTTCAATGCGGAGGTTAAACTGTTTGGCGATATCAAATGCCAACTGCAAAGAAGGGTCATGTTTTCCATTTTCCACCGCATTTACAGCCTGTCGAGAAACGCCTATTTTATTTGCAAGGGTTTGTTGTGAAAAGTCATGCTCAGCGCGTAATACCTTAATTCGATTATTCATTATCTTTCCAAACTAAGAAATAAAGTATGATACCGTGACCACTAAATACAATAGGGAGTACGAATGCCAAATTTATCTCAGGCATAGGAAATTTCATTGCTAACATCCCGTACATAAACGATGAAAAACAAAGGATGCCTATCATCCATAAAAAAGCTTCTCCAGTAAGTGCTTTCATGTATTCATCCAGTGCTCGATATCGAGTTCTAAAAGTGATAAATGCCGAAAATAATGGCAGTACGGGTAAAAGTGTGACAACAACCTGTAACCAAGTTGGCATATTTAAGAGTTCTAAAGTAAATGCTTGAACAGCAATGAGGATGAGAAAAACTAACATTGCAGCCATAAAACGTTTAGTGAATAAAGTGTCCTGTTGAGATTGTTCCATAATATTCTCCTAATAATATTTACCCCCGGGGTCAAAGGCAAGTTGCATTAACAACCTGACATTATGTCAGGTTGTCATTACATAATATTAGTACATCATCAATATATCAAGTAGACCTGACAAAATAATAAAATTATATTTTCACTTAAATTGCTGTTTAATGTGATTAATAGATGTAAAAGTATGAGGGCATTAGAAAAAATCACTATTCGATTACGCAACCGTAAAGAAAACTGAAGCAACTAATCGCTGTTGGTAATGACTTATGATCAGTAAACAACCGATGTAAGCAATGCAGGTTTTAAAGATCCATACGTTCGCTCTTGGTACGATTTTGATGTTTTAAGGGCTTTCGTCATCTGACTTTATCGAGCTTTATATTGAAAATCAGTATCAAGTGATGACAGGTCAACGGCAACATTGAGCTTAAAGCAGACCTTATACGTGACGTTGCTTCGACTGCCGTTTAGCGCACCAATACTAATAGGTCATACGAATCACCGTTGAGAAAAAATTTTAGGCTTACTAGTCTTTTACTATTAATCAACGAGTGTCACTTATTTATTTAATAACATCATTAGTAAACCAATAATTAAAAACTTAAAATTAATCATATTAATTCGGTAACCTAATCGCTATTCATTATCAATAAAAAACCAGCGTGTCTCGCTGGTTTTTTGTCTTCGCTCAATGATGAAATATTGAGCTACCTATTTCAAACTAATGCTGGTATTAACATTTGAGCCATCTTGATGATCAGGTTCAAACCAACGTGCCGTTACTGATTTTGTATGAGTCCAAAAACTGACCACTTGCTTACCATTAGGCCCTAAGTCGCCAAGTTTTGACGCACGGGAGCCGGTAAAGCTGAAGAATGCAACCGGTACTGGAATCGGAACATTAATTCCCACTTGGCCAACATCTATATCGTTTTCAAATTTACGCGCAGTCCAACCTGATGAAGTAAAAATAGAGGTGCCATTACCGTTTGGATTCGCATTGATTATTTCAATCGCCTCTTCTAGTGTCTCAGCTTCTAAAACACACAATGCTGGACCAAATATTTCTTGGCTATAAATATCCATGTCAGTTGTTACATTACTGAACATTGTTGGCCCAATAAAATTGCCGTTTGGGTAGCCCTCTACTTGGCAATCTCTCCCATCAACTAATAACGTAGCCCCCTGAGTAACACCACTATTAAGTAAGCTAATAATGCGCTTTTTTGCTTGAGGAGAAACAACGGGGCCTAGGTCTGCATCACGTTGCGAGCCAGGACCTACCTTCATCAATTTGGTACGTTCGACAATTTCAGGTAACCAGTTACGCGCTTCACCCACTAAAATAGTGACAGGATTAGCCATACAACGCTGACCTGCTGCACCAAATGCTGAACCTAATAAGTCATTAATCGCTCTGTCTTTGTTGGCATCACCCATAATAACCATATGATTTTTAGCACCCATCATAGATTGTGAACGCTTACCGTGTTTACTGGCATGATTATAAACATGGGTACCGACATGGGTTGAGCCAATAAAGGAAACAGCTTTGACATGTTCGTGCTCAATTAAGGCGTTAACGACGTTAGGACCGCCATGAACCACATTAATAACACCTGCTGGAACGCCTGCTTCAATGGCTAATTCTACAAAACGGATGGTTGCAGATGGAGCTTGTTCAGAAGGTTTTAATACAAAAGTATTACCACAGGCAATTGCTGGTGGAAACATAAAGGCGGGTAACATCAGTGGAAAATTAAATGCCGTAATACCCAGGCCAACTCCTAGCGGTTTATTGATCGTGTAAGTATCAACACCAGTTGCAACATTATTACCCATTTCACCTAACTGTAAGCGGGTAATTGAACAGGCATTTTCAATGGCTTCTAATGACCTCCCAACTTCACCTTCCGCATCAGGTAATGTTTTACCGTGTTCCAAGGTAACTAATTCAGCTAATTCTTTAGTGTTTTCACGCACTAAATGAGCAAAAGCGACCATGACACGCATACGATTAGTTAATGAAACCTTTGACCAAGACTTAAACGCTACTTGTGCAGAATTTACCGCTGCATTAACCTCTTCAGCAGTAGCCATAGGCACGCGAGCAACCACTTCTTGTGTTGCAGGGTTTAATACATCTAACCATTCATTTGTTGTTGAACGAACTTTTTCGCCATTAATAATGAGTGGGATTTCTTTAATGTTCATAATAAGTCCTTGGTAACTTACCTAAAATAAAGGCCTGAATTGACCTACTTTAATCAAGTATAGAATTTTGTTGTGCTAAGTTAGGCCTTTCTTTAAACAAGAACAACAGACATAAACGCAACGTAAACTGTAAATTTGCAAGGTTATAGCTTAACTGTTAAGATCGAAGGATGAATTGGGATGATATAAAAATATTTCTAGAAGTGGCTCGCAGCGAGCGATTATCTATTGCGGCAAAAAGATTAGCGATGGATGCCTCTACAGTATCTCGACGTTTACACAAACTTGAACAGCAACTTGAAAGTCAATTATTTGAACGGACTATTGATGGTCATGTATTAACCGACGATGGTAAAACATTACTCAATTCTGCTCGGCAAATGGAACAAAATGCCAGTAACGCCCTCGAACAAATAAAAAATAACAATCAAGCTAATTGTGGCAAGGTGAGAATTGGTGTCACTGAAGCTTTTGGTAATTTTTTTGTTGCTGCTCATTTATTAGCCTTGCAACAAGACTTTCCCGATATACAAATTGATTTATTACACTTCTCTCGTTTTGTTAAAATCAGTAGGAATGAAGCGGATATTGCTATTGCTGTTGAGCGACCTAAAAGTACCTCGATGATAGTAAGCAAGTTGTGTGATTATAAATTACAACTTTATGCACATCCCAATTATTTACACCAAGTTACTGAGGGTGAAATTAAATTAGAAGACTTAGGACAACATAAGTGGGTCAGCTATGTTGATAATCTACTCTTTACTGATGAGCTTTCTTATTTAAAAGAGTTGGCATCACATCTTAATGAGCCATTAATACCCCGCTTTAACAGTACCAGTATTATCAGTCAATACAGTGCGATAAAAAGTGGTTTAGGCATTGGGGTTCTCCCCTGTTTTGTTGGAGATTTAGATAATGAACTCATTAAGTTACACCCACAAGAAATCGATATTGTTCGTAGTTTTTGGTTAGTAACTCACCCTGAAAGTAAGCGGCTATCACACGTTGCCACTGTTTGGGATTACCTCAAAAAGTTAGTCAAACAGCAAGAGTCACTGCTTATGCCTAAATGATCATAGCAATTAACGATTAAGTTGATAGGTCTCTGTTCTTGTAGTTTCATCGCTATAGCTAAATTGAAATCCTAGACTCACTAATAATTTTTTTGAAACGACATTATCAGGACTCACTTGAGTAAGAATAGTTTTATATTCTAAATAATGTGCCAACACTGCTTTTGCCGCTTCTTTTCCATAACCGTAACCATAATATTTTGAAAGTAATGTATATCCTAATTCGGGATAGTTTGATTCCACTCGTTTTGACAAGCCAGCTAAACCAATAGCAACTGATTCATGACCTTTTAAACAAATAGCCATGGAGCCATAACCATTTTGTTGATAACTGAGTTGTGGACCATAGATAATATATTCTGTTGCATTAACAGTTGTACTTATATTTAGATTACCAATGAAATGTAACACGTCTGGCTCGTTGAACTGCTCAATGATAAAATCAACATCTGCTAATGTCAGTGGACGAATAATCAATCTTGGCGTTTTTATAGCACTTATTGTCATACTCCCTCCTATTACCTATTAGTTAACTTGATTTGATTTGATTTGAGCAATATAGGCTTGGTAATGCTCAATCGCTTGGGGATTACCTTTGTTTGTTTGACAAACACTTTTTTGATATTGGTAACTAAAGACATCAAACCAAAGATCGAGTAAGTGCGCTTTATGATGTTCTCCGGCCATACTTAATACTCGAGCTGCAACTTCAGCCGTGGCAAACTGATTATCAACATGGGCAATTCGGATTTGATAACGTGAAGTGTGCTGTTCATTGTTATCTAACTGAGTCAATTGCTGTTGAGGATCAAAAGATACTATCGAAAAACCAGCTAAGTAAGGGCTTTTCCTAAACATTTTCTTCGCTTCACGCCAGCTACCATCAAGCATAATAAACAAAGGCCTTTTGCCATCAGAACAAACAACCTTTTCGTTGATAACCTCTCTGCCTTGTTCAGCATATTGTGATGGAAAAACGACAAAAGGTTGCCATTGAGGATCGTTGAGTACCGCTAAAAGCTCTGGATTTGGTACCGTGCGTGACCACAAAAAGGCATAGGTTTCGTTAACAAGATCTGCGATTAATTTACCGGTATTACTCGGTTTTAATACTTCGGTATCATGCATTAATAATAAAAATCCCGCACTACACTTGGACTCTTCAGCCGTCATACGCTTTATTGTTGACGCCGTTGGCGCAAATTGACAAATACAATGCGTTTGCGCCAGCCGACATAATTCACAACGAATAACCCGGTACCCTCTACTTTGGTATGTCTTAGTACTGAGGCTTTTACGGTAGTAGTAAAGTTGTTGAACAGCATTCATAAGATGGTTTCATTTAAAATAAATAGACATAGGTTGATGATCGTAATCATAAAGGCATAACTTAATCGCTGACAAGGAATAACTAACTCATAAGTGGTATTTTTGATTGTTTTTCTTGCACTTAACCCTTTGATTAAATATGCAGACAGATGAAACCTTAATCAATAATACATTTAGGGTTGAATAATGTGCACATCTCGTTGAGGAAATGGAATATTGATTCCTGCTTTTTCAAGTGCTAAGTAAATCGCTGCATAGGCTTTAAATTTAGCCTGATATAAATTCACTGTTGGTGTCCATAGTCGAATAGCAATAGTAATAGCACTGTCAGAAAACTCATCAATTCCTATTTGTGGCTGCTTTTGCTGACCAACAATATCAAGCGCTTCAATGGTATCTGTTAATAATTTTACTACCTCAAGAGGATTGTGATGATAAGCAATACCGACATTCAACTCGAGTAATGAATCATGTTTTGAGTTATGTAATATTTCACCCACAATATGCTTATTTGGAATAGTAATCTCAACGTTGTCTTGGTCTCTAATGATGGTATAAGCCAGTAAAACCTCTTTAACAACGCCTGTAACACCTTGCACCATTATCGTATCACCGACGACAAAAGGTCTAATGATAATAATATTAAATCCTGCAGCATAGTTCGCTAATAACCCTTGTAATGCTAGGCCGGCACCTAAAGAGATCGCACCAATAGCCGCAATAAAGGGGGTCACACTGATCCCAAGTTTTGCTAACGATATGATGGTGATAAAAATGACAATAACCATCTTTGACGCATTCGCTAAAAATCGACTTAAGGTGATATCAAGTTTTTGTTTCTCACATAGGGTTAATACCCCCACAGCAATTTTACCGGCTAAGTAATAACCAAAAATAAAAATGATAAAGGCACCCAACAATTGAAAGCTATAATTGGCAAAAAATTCTATCGCTATATCGTAAATTTTCGTCATTTGATCAAATTCGTCTTTGAGTAACTTTACTGGCTGAAGTGAGTTAAGTGATGAGTCGCTACTTGATATTAAAGTGGTCATTAATACTTTCCTTGTTTCTTTTTATTAAAGCATGCTTTTATATTATGCCAATTTGCATAAAAAAACAGTAAGCGGGTCTTAAAGTGCTCATTAATTAGTCAATGAATAGCTTTATAACCTCAAAGAAAGGAAATAATAAAGTAGCCGTAAAAATCAGTATAAAAATATAAATTTCATACTAATAAAAACCACCATACCGGCACTAAGCGTCAAATAAGTATTCTTGCTCTTGGCCGCAAAAATAATAGCGGTGGTTGCCCCGATAAGATAGGGATTGGTGGGTGACAAGATTAACTCATGCTCCCGAACAAATATAATAGGCACCCAGATAGCCGTTAATACAGCGGGGGCACTAAAGCTTAAAAACTTAACAGTTTTAGCGCCTAATTTAATGGGTAAACTAGGGTGAAGAAAAAAATACCTTGTCATGAAAGTTATGATGGCCATTAAGACAATGGTTAGTAACGTCATAATTATTGACTCCCTTGATTGAGTTTTGCTTTTTTACTATCAATAATTCTAAAGGTTATATAACCAGCAAACATTGCTAAAAGAGAAGCCGCAATTAAACCCAACTCCCAGTTGATGATGTTAAAAATAACAGAAAAAACACCGGCGACAATTACCGTCACTAATGTAGGGATATTACGAATTGTAGGAATAACCAAAGCAATCAGAGTGACAGCAATCGCAAAGTCTAGGCCTATCTCAGTTAAATCAGGTAAGTAACTTCCGGCAATAATGCCGATAATATTCCATAACAACCAAAAAATATAAAAACTCCCACCAGCGGCTACGCCATAAACTAGTCTAAGTTTTCCTTTGAGTGAGCGCACAGAGGTTGATAAGGCAAAAAGTTCATCGGTTAATAAGAAACCTAAGCTCAAGCGCCAACGACTGGGTAAAACCTTTAGCTTATCTCTTAACGCTAACCCATATAAAAAATGCCGTGAACTGATAATAAAGGTAGTAAATAAAATAGTCGCTAGTGGCACATTTCGGCCAATGAGTTCAGTAGCGACCAACTGAGCCGAACCTGCAAAAACAATTAATGGCATAAGTAGGGCTTCGAGCGGCGTAAAGTCACGTTGAATAGCTAATGATCCACATAAAATACCCCAAGGAAATACAGCTAAACTCAGTGGCAACATATCTAAAAAGCCTTTGAGTAACATATGTAACAATGCGTCTTTCTTTAACAAGGGTAATCCTATTACTCATTTAATTTACAGTGAAGTTTGACATCGCCAACTAAATAAAAGCCCTTGAGATAACCTGCCTTGATGAAGAGGTCTGACTATCTCATTTGACTGAACAGATAGGCTTCTTTTGACAGAGTAATGCCATTATTATTCGTATAAACCTACCGACTAGTTTTACTTTGACACCAGCAATAGTCAAATCAGCAGTTAAACCACCTGAACCAGGTTTTGCTATTTTACTCGGTTCAGTACTTAGCGATGGGTAACGGCTTATTCAACAAGCATATCGCCAAGTCATGAGTCATGTAAGACCCCACCACAATCAACAACCATGACTTTACCATGACCGAGGCTTGCAACCAGCTCTTTGACTCTAGAGTTATCTGCGGAGCATTTTAACGTAACGACTTCACCACCAAAAGATTTTTTTCCCTATAGTGATTAAAAACACGATCAAACAGCGCTACCTTGGGGTATTTAACGCAAAATTATAGCGTTATATAGGACAAAAATTCACTCATTATTGATGTTTATTAGTTCCTCTAATGCTTCACAGTTAAATTAATATGAAGATTATTTAGGAGGTTCTCACCTTTATAGTAACTGCAGCAGAGCTAAATAACGGCCTAGTTCTGCTGTTTTCTTAAAGCTCTTCTGAATACTTTTGTTGCCGCTCTTGATTCCTCGTTATTGACCAGTAGCTATAGTCTTTAACCACTTTTTTATTGAGTTTTTTAAAGCTTTCAATAAAAAAGCCGCTTACAATGTCAACTAATGGCAATGGTTAAGTATCAAAGAGAATTATAAGACAATGAGTAAAAAGTATTACGTGGTATGGAAAGGCATTAAACCGGGTATCTATGACTCTTGGCCTGCGGCTAAAAGTGAAACCGATGGGCGAGCTGATGCACAATTTATGGGGTTTCCTTCTAAAGCTGAAGCTGAAGCGGCCTTTCAATCAAGTTATACCAAAGCACTGATGCGTCGTTCCATGAATAAGTCACCGAGTAGCCACTCCCATAATACGACGCCAAGTGTTAATAAAACTGAGCTTGGCGGCAATAGTAGTACAGCAGATATTAACATCTACTGTGATGGTGCTTGCTCACCTAACCCTGGAAAATCAGGTACTGGCATTGCCATTTATGAAAATATTAATGAAAAAACACAGCTGACGTCGCTTTGGTATGGCCTTTATCAAGCCAACGGTACTAATAATACTGCCGAACTCAACGGGCTACTGAAATCCTTTGAGATTGCTCAAAAGTACATAGCTCAAAATAAAAAAGTACAAGTACTTTCTGACTCAAAGTATTCTATTGATTGCATCACTAAATGGGCAAAAGGCTGGCAAGCAAAAGGTTGGACTCGCGGTAAAGGTGAGGAGATAAAAAACCTCGAATTAATAAAAAAATGCTTTAGTTTATATCAACCATTAAAAAATCAATTAACGATTAGCCACGTAAAAGGACATGCTAACATTGAAGGTAATGAACTTTCTGACCGTATGGCAGTATTAGCAAGGATTGAGAGAACAAGTGATTTTATCCCCTTTACTAAAACACTTGATATTGCAACTGTATTAGCAATGACAGCAGATAGCTAATACTCAAAACGATAATAAAAAACCTTCATTGATAACGTGTCTTTGTTAGACACCGTTAACTTTGACTGTTGCTTTATTAATAAACAACTCCAGCCGTTATTTAAAGCAGTTTTATTATAGATAAACACTGCGTTTACTTTTCTGTTCTCAAAGACGATTTTTAAGTTGCATCGTCATTATATATCCGTATCATGCCGCTTTTTGAAAATTCATTTAGAGCTAAATAACTTTAATGCGCAAACTGATTTCGTCCCCAATAAAAATGCCTTTATCTGACAGTGAAAATCAGATTTATCAAAAAGCCCTTAACCTACTCCCTGATATCATGCTTAATTTAATGGCCGTTAAAGTTAAAAAGCATCCTGAAGATTTTTCTAGTTGGTGCTTTGAACTTTGTCGAATATGCCGAGATGAAATTAATTTTGACTTACTTGAAAGCATTCAATTACCGAAGTTAAAAAAACTACAAGATCTTTTAGAGTCAGGCGTTAGTCTTGCTCAAATGAAAATGTTACGCATTGCTCCATGGCCAATATTTAGCGGTTTTATTTTTAAAAATGCTGAAATTCAAGCATTAGACGAACGCCTAGCATTATTGGATTACTTGCAATCTATTAAAGAGCAACCTTTAGCACAGATGTGTCAAGAAGATCGGCTCGCTTTTGCAGGTCAACATACTCGAGCGCATAGCCTTGCTGCTTATAAATTTGATGTTGAGTGGTTCTCATCAACAAAATCAGCAAAAGTTTTTCACCGGTTATTAGTCAATCATCCTCAAGCTTTTGATCGAGCAATCGATTGTATTCCTGCAGCCGGTGATGTGAACTTTCAAGACTATCAACAATTTGTCGCCGCATACCTTGATATTTTTAACAAACATGGCGAAGGTCAAAAAGCCTCACTCATACCAGCGACTCGTTTGTTAGCAATGCGTCGTCCAGATCAATTTATCGCTTTAACCAATGCTAAAATAGATGTTATCTGTCAAGGCTTTGATATTGTGAAACTTAATAATCACGACTTTGACAACTATTGGCATGACTTGATTGGCACACTAAGAACCATGCCATGGTGGCATCAAAGTAAACCCAACGGCATTGTTGATGGTGAGAAAGAGCTAACCTTATGGCAATATAGAGCGATATTAGTTGACTTGTTTTTATTTGCTGATGAGTCGTTAGCACAAAAGTCTACCTACTGGCGTTTAACGCAAAAAGCCGCAGACAAAGCAAATAATAGCGTTGTATCAACGGATAAATTAACAGCAATAAAACGCACTAAAGCGTCGGCTGAAAACCTGGTGGATCAAGCCTTATTAAATGAAGAGTTACCCGCCTACTTGAAAAACAAACGCGACTCTATTGTTAAGGCGGTTAAAGAGGGTAAAAGTGTCGAACATGTTATTAACATGATGCGAGCTATATTTGGTTAACTAACCGGCAATAGACGTTGTTAACCATCAATAAGTATTGCTGAACCAAAGTGGCTAGCTATTAGTGATTTGAGAAGTTTTCTCCCTTAGCTAGCCTGTCATACAAAATAACATTAACTGTCGCGGCAAGGTTCATACAACCATTTGTCGGCACATAAATGGTATCCCGACAAAAATTGGTGATCTGCTTTTTTAACGAGTTATCCTCAGGGCCAAAAATATAAAAAGCACGTGGGGGGTGTTTATAGTCTACTAAAGACTTGGCCCCAGCCACTAATTCGACAGCAACCGCTACACAATCTAGCGGCACAATACGTTGTAAGTCATCAACGCCAATTAATGGAATATCAAGGTGTATTTTATTAGTATCGGTACAAAACTGCTTCGCCAAGTCATAACGTTTACCGGTATAAAATACTGAATGAATATTATAACAGCCTGCTGCACGCATTACTGAACCCACATTTTCAGGTGTTTTGGGATTAAACAAACCAATACAGGCATAACCTTTTGTCATAATTCACTCATACTTATTACAAAATTTTCGAGAGTATAAGCTATCATTGATTCAACGCCAAATTTCCATGTACAATGGGTTTTTATTTAGATATTAACTCGCCTTTATTTATGAATGCTTCATTACGATATTTGACCGGTTATACCGATGAGTTAACCGGTCAAATACAAATTTTACTTGACAATAACACCTTAAAAAATCACTTGCTCAAAAAATATCCTAAACCACATGGGATAACTAATGACAAGTCCTTACGTGACTTCGTCATGGCAATTAAAAACCGTTACCTTAAGCAGTCATCGCCGTTAAGTAAAATAGTATTTGATAAAAAAATTCATGTGATTAATAACGCGTTAGGCTTACATACTTATGTGTCTAGGGTTCAAGGAAGCAAATTAAAAAGTAAAAATGAAATTCGTATTGCCACAGTATTTCAAAGGGCCCCAGAAGAATTTTTAGCTATGATCGTTGTCCATGAATTAGCCCATTTGAAGGAGAAAGAGCACAATAAAAATTTTTATCAGTTATGCCAACACATGCTCCCAGATTATCACCAACTCGAATTTGATATGCGGGTATATTTGACTCAACTCGAAAAGCTTGGCGCTATATATAGCTAAGTAATAAAATCAAATAACAGCTTACTTGGTTATATGTAACTATTAATCGCTATTATTAAAGGGGCTCCTAAAAACTGATTAATACTTTATCGTTTCAACTTCGTTATTAGTTAATAATCGACTTTCTCCAACTAATAATTGATTATCCAACAATAAGTTGCCAATAGATAACCGTTGCAGTTTAACCACCGGGTTTCGAAAACGACCAAACATTCTTTTAATTTGATGGTAGCGCCCTTCTGTTAAATAAACGTCGGCAACATAGTCTGAAATTAACACCAACTTTACTGGCTGCGTTGTAATATCTTCATAGTTAAAATACATACCTTGAGCAAATGCCGAGATATAGTCGGCAGAAAGCGGCTGAGCTAACGTTACTCTATATTTTTTGATCACCTTATTGATTGGTGAGGTTAAATAAGATGACCAACGACTATCGTTAGTTAATAATAAAAGGCCTGATGAATTTAGATCTAACCGGCCAACAATATGCAAATTGAGGTATTGCTCGGTAGGTAATAAGTCGGTCTGTTGAAGGAGGTCAATAACCGTTTTATGCTGATCATCTTTGGTTGCACTAACAACACCAATAGGTTTATTGAGCATGACATAGCAAGGGCGATTACTTTGAAGACATTGGTTATCAACATCAATAACGGAAAAGGTGGTGACTATTTGGTTAATATCACTGACCGTAATGCCATCTACCACTACACGTTTTTGAGCCAACATCAAACGCACATCACCACGGCTTATCTTAAACCATTGGCTGATGAATCGATCTAATCTTATTTTATTTAACGCCATAGGCGATCTCTGGAAGTTGTACAATGTAAGACACGGCTATTGTCGCTGTTATTTTATTGTAGGGACTATAAATTAAAAATCGAGTGACTAATATACTAAGCTTGTCTTAAGATAAAATTATAAAAGGACTTAATATGAACGGCACAACCATGGTGGTAATCATCGTTTTAATTTCTGTAGGCTTTAGTGTTATCTCATCAATGCATAAGAGACATCTAGCGTTGAAAGAAAAATCATTAGGTCAAAATCAGCAAGACGACCAAACCAAAAAATTAAAAGCACAAGTCATCCGCCTCGAAACTCGAATTCAAATACTTGAAAAAATAGTCACTGATGAAGGTTACACCATTCAAAAAGAGATTAATAATTTATAATGAGTGCTTATTAGGGCACCCATCTTTTACAGCCAATAATGAAAACTGTATTTGTTCACTTAAGCAATAACCCTAGCCATAATGTTATTGCTTAAGTGAACGGCGATAAAAAAGGTAAAAAAAAACCTCAGCGCTATTTACTTGCGCAGAGGCTTATTTAATTACAAAATCTATTGTTCTGAGTTGACTACTTGCACATCCATGTCATCAGCGACCGAGTTATTACTCAATATAGCGGAAACGGTTAGTACTAAAACAGCAACAATAACCGTTGTCAGCTTAATCCCTTTTGAGGATGACTTATTCATTATTAATTTCCTGATTTTCGTTGTTTTAGTTCATTATTATTAATCTTAAAAAAACAACACACAAAATTTAAACCTCTCGCGAGGAAATATCAAGAAAATAAGACATTTATTTTAATTTAAATCACTTATTCATTATCAAACTGCCTGTTAGGCTTATTTCAAAACTTGTTGTTACTAAAGGCATACTCAATAGGTGATAGGCAATAAAGTCACTTTAATAGATGCACTAAGTAACAGTTGTCCTGACGTTAGTTGAGTCAAGTTAACATCGCCATCAAATAATTGACATAATTCTTTCACCATCGCCATACTGGTACTATAACCAGCTAAATCTTGGTCAATGAAGCGGTGCTTTTTTTGTGGTACTGCATAACTGCTCTCTATATTATCAATAGACGTAAATATAAAAAACACGCTAGCTTGTTGAAATTGATGAATATGTGCTTTAACTGATATATTTAAATTAGTACAATTAAGCAATGAAACGGCGTTTTGAGCCAATGCCATTATTGTTCTTTTTATTAGTAACTCATCAGAATTTATTAAATAAGGTACATTTTCATTAATAGAAATTGTGATTTTTACTGATTTTTCTTTGTTACTTGCATTTAAAAAAGTTTCAAGTTTTTGTAACATCTGGTGAAAGTCAAATACTGACAATTGAATGACGTTAACCTTTCCTACTTTAATGCCATTTATATTCACTAATGTATCAATCAGTTGAGTTAAATCATCTGATGCCTTCTTTATATCGCTCAATGAACTTTCTGCTTGGCTAAATGTAGGCTGTTGGTGAAATTCATCGATAAAATAATGAATAGCATCAATAGGGGGGATTAACTCACCGCCTAGTGTTTGTAAAAAGTGACTTTTCGCATTATTTTTTTCCTCAGCAAGTTCTTTTTTCCACTTTAACCTGCGTGTTTTTAACACCCCTTGGTGATTTAATTCAACTGTATATGCTGCCATAATGTATATTAACAGTTGAAAAACAAAAAAAGCGACTACACTAGCAGCCAGTAGGGTCCATATTTTCCAATTTTTTTCTTGGTTAATCCATGGCTGTGCTTCACTGATATTGGCTAGATACTTTCTTTCAAACGCATCAAAAGTATACGACCTAAACAAACGACCCTCACCTGCCATTTGATTACCGTATAATAAATAAGCCTCATTATTAGTGATGTCTTGAATCTCTATTTTAACATCACTTAACTTCTCCAGCCCTTCTAAATTGTTATATAGGCGATCAAATTGAATAACAATCAAAAGATAACCCGTAAGACTTTGCGGCTTGTTAGCTGTGCTAAGTCGATATGGTGTTAATGACGGTTTATCGAACACTGGATTGAAAACCAATATAGCAGGATTTGAATGGCTGTCTTGTACCAAGGTTGATGGCGGGCTACCGACAGGAGTATTAAGGGCTAAGGCTTGCTCCATTATCTTTTTACTATCTTGTTGACTTAGTAAATTGATACCCAAAGAAGCTTTATTGTTATAATGTGGGTAAACATAATAAACAGGTAAATAACTGGCTCTGGTTGCTGAAGCGATTATTTGCCCGGTATCAAGTTGTTCCCTTATCACAAACGGTAAGCCTAATTCTGTACTTGCAATTTCCTCAAAAATCTTTCGTTCTTCATCTTTTATTAAAGGAATCCATTTAAATGCTCTTATAGATGAGTTGGGATGAAGAATATGAGTGGAAAAAGTGGTAAAGCTTTTTGCCGAGACATAGTCACTCACTTTAAAAAAACCAGTAAGTGCGTGAGTATATTCAGTCGCCTCTTCAATTACTTTATCCACCTGACTTTTAAACGACAGTACCACTTTTTCTAAATTATCAATTCTTTGATGTTGTTCAGAATTTTGTGAGAAATTATAAAGTAAGATAATAGCAACAAAACCTAAAACTGAGGAACAAACGATCACAGCACGTTTTTTAAGGCTCAATCGTTGCACACCGTGGAAAAGTAATGCCGCCGGAATAAAAAATACAGCGCTCAACAAACTAGCTACCCAACCCCCCATAAAAACAACACCAATTGAGGCGCCAGACATTGGGGTATTCACCACAGCTATGATTACTAAAGCGATAGCTGAAAAAATTGAGGTTAAAGGGCCAACTATTAACATAAACCTAAGTAACTCGGGGAGAGATCTCAGCCAACGTTGTTTGCGAACCAAATGATGTGTAAGCATTTTAGTAGAAAAGCTTTGTAATGATATGGCAAGGATTGCAATTAATAAGACGGGCAGCGCAATACTCACATCGTTAAAACTTGTCAGTAGGAGACTAAGGCCAATAGTCCCGATGATAATACTGAATAAACCGACAGTTCCCCAGATAATAGTGAACGCGCTAGCAATACCAGCGGCAGGTCCAATAAAATTGATGACAGAAAATGGTAGGGTAAATACGCTAACAAAACCACTTATCAACACATAAATTAGCGTTGCGCTCAGCAATTGTTTTCCTTTAATCAAATTCATTCCTTAAATTTAATACTAACAATCTCTATGATAAATTAGTCAAGATTTATCATAGCAAAATAAAATCGCGTTGACTATCATAGCTTTAATGCCAACAATTAATGCTTAAGTCAATTGAAATAAATGACATATAGCAAAAAAAACTAACAAATAAAGCAATATAATTTGCAGTCATGGTAACTCTAAGCGAAAATACCGAAAATTTTATTATTACCTTCAATCATTAGAGTGTTTAGACCTCTGGAGCCAAGTATGTCGACTCGTCAAAACCTAGCAAATGCAATTCGTGTTTTAAGTATGGATGCCGTGCAAAAAGCAAAATCAGGACACCCTGGTGCCCCTATGGGTATGGCTGATATTGCCGAAGTATTGTGGCGTGATTTTTTAAAGCACAATCCTGCTGATCCACAATGGGTAGACAGAGATCGGTTTATTTTATCTAATGGCCATGGTTCAATGTTAATTTATTCATTGTTGCATTTAACCGGTTATGATTTATCAATGGATGATTTACGTAATTTCCGTCAGTTACATTCTAAAACGCCGGGTCATCCTGAATACGGTTATACCCCAGGTGTTGAAACGACTACTGGCCCATTAGGCGCGGGGATTGCCAATGCCGTTGGTATGGCCATTGCCGAAAAAACCTTAGCGGCCCAGTTTAATCGCCCAGGACATAACATTGTTGATCATCATACTTACTGTTTTGTTGGTGATGGTTGTTTAATGGAAGGTTTGTCTCATGAGGTTAGCTCGCTTGCTGGTACCCTAGGTTTAGGTAAGTTAATTACTTTTTGGGATGACAACGGTATTTCTATCGATGGTCATGTTGAAGGCTGGTTTACTGATAACACCCCTGCTCGTTTTGAATCCTATGGCTGGCACGTAGTCAGTGTTGATGGCCATGACTCTGCGGCGATTGCTGCTGCGATTGTTGAAGCAAAGTCAGTAACCGATAAACCGTCGATGATTTGTTGTAAAACCATTATTGGTTTTGGCTCACCCAATAAATCAGGCACTCATAATTGCCACGGTGCCCCTTTAGGTGATGAAGAAATTGCCGCTACACGAGAATTTTTAAACTGGGAACATGCCCCATTTGAAATACCGGCTGATGTTTATGAAGAATGGGATCAAAAGGAAAAAGGTCACACGAGCCAACTCACTTGGAACGAAAAATTCAGTGCCTATCAAGCGGCTCACCCAGAACTTGCGAGTGAATATGAACGCCGGGTAATTAAAGGCGATTTACCTAAAGAATTTGAAGCCACTGCTAATGCATTTATCCAAGAATGTCATGAAAAAGGCGATAACATTGCCTCTCGTAAAGCCTCACAAAATGCGATTGAAGCTTTTGGTCCGATATTACCAGAAATGCTGGGGGGCTCTGCAGATTTAGCCGGCTCTAACTTAACACTTTGGTCAGGATCTAAAGGGATTGAAACCGACTCTGCTGGTAATTACATTTATTATGGTGTGCGTGAATTTGGTATGAGCGGCATTATGAACGGGGTATCACTCCATGGCGGTTTTATTAATTATGGCGCAACTTTCATGATGTTTATGGAATATGCACGTAATGCCGTCCGTATGTCTGCCTTAATGGGTATTCAAAATATTTTTGTTTATACCCATGACTCTATTGGTCAAGGTGAAGATGGTCCAACTCACCAACCCATTGAGCAATTAACTAATTTAAGAACTACCCCCAACATGATAACGTGGCGTCCGTGTGATGCCACCGAGTCTGCCGTAGCATGGAAAGCGTCAGTTGAACGTCGTGATGGGCCAACGTCACTTATCTTTAGCCGCCAAGGTTTACCCGCCATGAAACGTGAGCAATCACAAGTTTCAGCTATCGCTAAAGGTGGTTACATTTTAAGTGATTGTAATGGACCTGCTGATGTCATTTTAATTGCTACCGGCTCAGAAGTCTCTTTAGCTATTGAGTCAGCAAAAAAACTAACCGAGCAAGGTAAAAATATTCGGGTAGTGTCTATGCCATCAACCAATATTTTTGATGCGCAGTCAAGCGAATATAAACAATCAGTGCTTCCAGCCAATATTACTAAGCGGGTCGCTATTGAAGCTGCTCATGTTGATTTTTGGTCAAAGTATGTTGGTTTAACGGGTGCGGTTGTAGGCATGACGACTTTTGGTGAATCAGCACCGGGAAATGTCTTGTTAGAGCACTTTGGTTTTACTGTTGAAAACGTAGTTAATACAGTTAACCAACTATAAACACCATCAGTCGCTAGTGAAGAGACTTGATAAACTCGACACTGGCGACTGGTAATTCGCCATTATTAACGTGAAACTGATTTTATATGCCTATTAATATCGCCATCAATGGCTTTGGTCGCATCGGTCGAAGTATTGTTAGAGCACTTTATGAAAGTCCCCAATATAACCACATTAATTTAGTGGCGATTAATGAACTTGCCCCACCGGAAGGTATTGTCCATTTATTAAAATATGACTCTACCCATGGTCGATTTTCCTATCCGGTTGAACAATCAACAAACGGCTTAATCATCAATGGTGATCATGTTGCATTAACCCACCATAACAACCTTCATGAGTTACCTTGGCATCAATTGAATGTCGATGTTGTTCTTGATTGTACCGGAAAATTTGGCAGTAAAGCCGATGGCCTAGTGCATATTGCTCAAGGAGCCAATAAAGTCCTCTTTTCTCACCCCGGCGGTCATGATTTAGACGCGACTATTATTTATGGTATTAATCATCAGCAACTCACTTCTAGCGACAAAATAATCTCTAATGGCTCTTGTACGACCAACTGTGTCGTGCCCGTGATTAAAGCCATTGATGATGCCTTTGGCGTTGAAAGCGGTACAATTACGACGATTCATTCATCAATGCACGATCAACAAGTTATCGATGCTTATCATACCGACTTAAGACTAAGCCGAGCAGCGAGTCAGTCTATTATTCCTGTCGATACTAAACTTGCCGTTGGTATCGAGCGAATATTACCAAAGTTTTCTGGGCGATTTGAAGCGATAGCAGTTCGCGTCCCCACCCTGAATGTTACTGCGATGGATTTAAGTTTAACCTTAAATACCGATGTCAGTATCGATGACATTAACCAAGCGATTATCGATGCTAAAAATAATGGCCTTGCCGATATTTTAGATTATACCGAAGAGCCACTAGTCTCAGCAGACTTTAATCACGACCCTCACTCTTGCATTGTTGATGGCAATCAAACCAGAGTGAGCCATAAACGTTTGGTCAAAATGCTGATATGGTGCGACAACGAATGGGGCTTTGCTAACCGAATGTTAGATACCGCTCAAACAATGGCAAAACTTTAAATAGCGTCAGATGTTACTGTCGCTATGAACTGACAAACAGAATTTAAAATTAGCACTTAGCACTCAATTCTTATTATTAACGGAGACCTTATGTCTGTAATTAAAATGATCGACTTGGCTTTAACCAACCAACGTGTACTTATTCGTGAAGATCTTAACGTGCCGGTAGAAGCCGGTAAAATAACCTCTGACGCACGTTTAAGAGCGGCATTACCAACGATCAAACTCGCTTTAGAAGCTGGCGGAAAAGTAATGGTGATGTCTCACCTTGGCCGTCCTACTGAAGGAGAAATCAACCCGGATTTTTCTCTACAACCGGTTGCTGATTATTTAGCTGCCGCTTTAAACTACCCGGTAAGATTAGTAACCGACTACCTAGAGGGTGTTGAAGTTGGCGTGGGCGAGTTAGTGATTTTTGAGAACATCCGATTTAGTATTGGCGAAAAGAAAAATGATGAGGGCTTGTCAAAAAAATTAGCGTCATTATGTGATGTCTTTGTTATGGACGCATTTGGTACCGCCCATAGAGCCCATGCGAGTACTCACGGTATAGCCAAATTTGCGCCTATCGCTTGTGCGGGACCATTACTGGTCGCTGAACTCAATGCGCTAACCAAAGCACTTGATAACCCAGCTCGTCCACTCGTTGCTATTGTTGGTGGTTCAAAAGTATCAACCAAACTCACTGTTTTAGATTCTTTATCAAAGATTGCCGACACCTTAGTCGTTGGTGGTGGTATTTCTAATACCTTCGTTGCTGCTGCAGGTAATGAAGTGGGTAGGTCTTTATATGAAAAAAGTTTAATCCCTGAAGCTCAACGGTTATGCGCAGAAACTGAAGTCATTTTTGCTGATGATGTTACCGTCACCCATGATGGCTTTAGTGAGTGGAAACACGACTCAAAAACACAAATAAAGTTAGCGTCAGAAGTGAGTCCAGAAGATGACATTATAGATTATGGGCCAAAAACAGCTGAAAAAGTGGCAAAAATCATTAAATCTGCGGGTACTATTCTATGGAATGGTCCGGTTGGCGTTTTTGAAATAGAGGCCTTTGCCAAGGGGACTGAAACCATCTCTCATGCCATCGCGCAAAGCTCTGCTTTTTCAATCGCCGGTGGCGGCGATACGTTAGCTGCTGTTGATAAATATGATATTGCCGACAAAGTGTCCTATATTTCAACTGGTGGTGGTGCATTTCTTGAATTCTTAGAAGGAAAAGTACTACCCGCTGTAGAGATACTGGAACAAAGAGCTAAGTAATATCGACAATTGGGCCTTCAGGTGCTATTGCCACTAAAGCCTACCCGTTATTAAAGCAGTCGATCTATTGATAGATTGGCTGCCTTTAAGCATTTACTTAGTCATAGATAAGTATCTTGATGACTATGAATTTGATCCCCCACGTTGATGGTTTTTAATAAACCCATAACCATCAGCCCACACTATGGAGTATTTCCGATGGCTGATGCAGCAATGTTAGAAAAAATCACCACAAAAAACGGCTTTATCGCGGCTTTAGATCAAAGTGGCGGTAGCACGCCAAAGGCGCTAGCTTTATACGGTATTGAGGAAAGTGAATTTAACGGTGACCGCCAGATGTATGATTTAGTCCATCAAATGCGTACTCGAATTGTGACCAGCCCTGCCTTTAGTGGGCAACGTATTTTGGGCGCTATTTTATTTGAAAACACCTTAGATAGAGAAATTGAAGGTATGCCAGCTGCTCAATTTTTATGGCAAGAAAAAAACGTGGTTCCTTTTTTAAAAGTTGATCAAGGTTTACTTGATGAGGCCAACGGTGTTCAATTAATGAAAACTATGCCAAAACTCGATCAATTGCTTGATAAAGCCATTGCCCAAAAAGTATTTGGTACCAAAATGCGATCGGTGATCAAACATGCCAATCGCCAAGGTATCACTGCGATAATTAAGCAACAGTTTGAGGTTGCCAAACAAATTATAGCCAAAGGCTTAGTACCTATTATTGAACCTGAAGTTGATATTAATACCGCTGAAAAAGCTGACATTGAAGTGATATTAAAAAGTGAATTGCTTAAGCAATTAAGTTTATTATCTCCAGATCAAAACGTTATGCTTAAATTAACGCTACCCGAACAAGATAATTTTTATCGTGAGTGTGTTGCCCACAAGAATGTCCTTAAAGTGCTTGCTCTTTCCGGTGGCTATAGCCGAAAAACCGCCAACGATAAAGTTACCGTTAACAATGGCATTGTTGCTAGTTTTTCTAGAGCGTTAACTGAGGGCCTATCAACCAATCAATCAGATGAAGTTTTTAATCACTCACTTGACTGCGCAATAGAAACTATTTATCAAGCGTCAAAGACGTAAACTTATTATATCTCCGCCTTGATAGCCAACTGAGTGGATAAAAGTGTTGATTTAAAGATAACTTTTATCCACCCCCTCATAAAATCCATCAAAAATAGCCATAAAATAACAACTCTCATTTAAATCAGGGGGATAAACGGAATCATTATTGCTCATAAACCTGCATCCCTGCTATAATTCTGTCGTCAAAAATAAAAGTTTTCAAAGTGACTTTCATAAATTACTTTTACTAAACGGCAAACATAATTAATTTTACTTATTTTATATCTATTTAGGGGGTTGTTCATGGCTTTAATTTCTATGCGCCAAATGCTTGATCACGCAGCAGAGTTTCAATACGGAATTCCGGCGTTTAATGTTAATAACTTAGAACAAGTTCGTGCGATTATGTTGGCCGCCAGTGATACCGACTCTCCAGTAATCATGCAAGCTTCTGCCGGCGCAAGAAGTTATGCTGGCGCACCTTTTTTACGCCACCTTATTTTAGCCGCAATAGAAGAGTTCCCTCATATTCCTGTGGTCATGCATCAAGATCATGGTACCTCGCCAGGTATTTGTCAGCGCTCAATTCAATTAGGCTTCTCATCAGTGATGATGGACGGCTCTTTAGGTGAAGATGGTAAAACACCAGCAAGTTACGAGTACAATGTTGATGTTACGCGCAGAACCGTTGAAATGGCTCATGCTTGTGGTGTATCTGTTGAAGGTGAACTCGGTTGTTTAGGCTCTCTTGAAACAGGTATGGCTGGTGAAGAAGACGGTGTAGGAGCTGAAGGTATTTTAACACCAGAGCAAATGTTAACTGACCCTGAGGAAGCCGCTGATTTTGTCAATAAAACTCAAGTAGATGCACTTGCTATTGCTTGCGGTACTTCTCATGGCGCTTATAAATTTACTCGCCCACCAACAGGCGATATATTAGCCATAGACCGTATTAGAGCAATTCATGAGCGTATCCCAAACACGCATTTAGTCATGCACGGCTCTTCATCAGTACCACAAGAATGGCTAGCGGTTATAAATGAGTTTGGCGGTGATATCCCTGAAACTTATGGTGTACCTGTTGAACAAATTCAAGAAGGTATTAAACATGGGGTCAGGAAGATAAACATTGATACTGATTTGCGCCTAGCTTCTACTGGCGCAGTTCGCCGCTTTTTAGCCCAAAATCCAAGTGAATTTGACCCTCGTAAATTCTTAAAAGCATCAACCGATGCAATGTACGATATTTGTAAAGCACGGTATGAAGTTTTTAATACCGCGGGGCATGCCAGTAAAATTGAACCTATTAATCTTGATACTATGTTTGCTCGCTACAATAGCGGTGAATTAAAAGCGTTAATTAAGTAGTATAAAATTAAACCATTATGATGATAAAAGGGCTCTTTGCCCTTTTTTTCTAATTAAATTTGTTCAAATACCAACTTTTTAATACTGAATATAGGTTTGATCTAATTAGTTGGCTATAATAACGCTAATTTTTATTAGGAGATTATTCACTATGGAACTCATTTTAAACTGGTTTTCAGAAAATCAAACCCTACTCATTGGTTACTCGATAAAATTAATTGCAGCGATTGTTATCTTCGTTGTTGGCCAATTTATCGCAAAAATAATCAAAAAAATAATCGCCAAAATTTTAAATAAACGTGGAGTTGATTTAGCTGTTATCTCATTTGTCGCTAGTCTAACTTATGGTCTAGTGTTAATGGTTGCTGTTATTGCTGCTATATCTCACTTGGGCTTTAATACTACCTCACTTGTTGCCATAATTGGTGCAGCAGGTTTAGCTATTGGCTTAGCATTACAAGGCTCTTTATCAAACTTTGCATCCGGTGTTTTAATTATTTCATTACGCCCATTCAAGTCGGGTGATTTTGTTCAAGTCTCAGGTATTTCAGGTATTGTCGAAGAAATTCTAATTTTCTCTACAAAACTAAGAACAGGAGATAACAAGTCAGTGATTATTCCCAATGGTTCAATTACCAGCGGTACTATTACTAATTATTCTGCAAAACCAACACGAAGAATCGACTTAATTATCGGTGTTAGTTATAACGCCAACTTAGCCCAAACAAAACAAGTCCTTAGTGATGTTGTTACTCGCCATGCATTAATATTAAAAGATCAAGCTATTACTATCGGTGTTAGTGAACTTGCTGATAATTCCGTTAATTTAGTTGTTCGCCCTTGGGTGAAATCAGAAGACTATTGGCCTGTTTATTTTGATTTATTAGAAAACATTAAAGTCGCTTTAGATGAAGCAGGCATTGAGATACCTTACCCACAATTATCATTACACATGACAAAAGAGGAAAACCATGACTCGTAATTTAGCCCTATCGGCTTTTTTTTTCTTACCCTTAAGTGCTTTTAGTTCAGAAGTTGTCAAACAAGCTATTCCTATTGTGCCAGAATATGATCTCTCTGCTGAATTAGGTTTTCTTTACAAAAGCGGAAATACAAAAAGTGTCGATATAAAGGCAGGACTTAATCTTCGTCATCAAAAAAACCAATGGACAAATGAAGTAGCCTTTAATTTTCTTGGTAAAAAACTTGAAACTGAATCAGTTAATAATGACGGGGCGACTGATAAAAATTTTGTGACCACTGACAATAAATGGAATATTACTACTCAAACTAATTACACCCTCAACCCTGAAGGAAAAAATTATCTTTATGGTAATTTAGCTTATGAAGAAGATCAATTTAGCAGTTTTGAAAAGCAAAGCTCTATTTCTAGCGGTTGGGGCCGTAATTGGTACAAAACAAAAAAAGCCTCATTATTTGCTGATGTAGGTCCAGGTTACAAATATGATATTATTCGCGAATCTGAGACAATAATGAGAGAGAGTAAAGGCGGATTTATCATTCAAGCTCAAGCACTGTATCTTCGAAAAATCAATGAATTCGTAGAGTTCAGACAGCTTGTTATTGCTAAGTATGCAGTAGATACCGAAGAAAACAGTGTCTACAAAGCTGAAACATCTATCACCACAAAATTAATTGAGTCTTTACAATTAAAATTTACTATAACCATTGATCACAATACAGAAGTTGAAGAAGGTTTTGATAATACTGATACTCAAACGGCAATGACTTTGGTCTATAGTTTTTAGAGCATACCCGTCAATAAACTGCTGATAGAATCCGCTAAGTTAAGCGGGTTCTATCTCACTTAAAAATCTAGGTATATTTTATCGATAGTCACTTTCTATTGATCTAATAATTCGGCGACAATAAGTCTTAATAAAAAAGTTTCTCGTTCAATAGAGAGTCCCTTCTTTTTACTGTTGGCCATTGTATGCTCATTATGACTTATCGCTTGATGAATATTCATCCAAATAGGCTGCATGCCATTATCAATTTCATATGATTCAAGTTCAGGGGCAAGTAACTCATCATCTATAGTGCATAGGTAACAATAAGACTGCATATGAACGATATCAAACCCCTCTTTATACCAAGGCCTATGCTCTTCATATAAACCAAATTCTTGTATATCTTGTATCGTGTGGGCACCCGTCTCTTCTTTTAATTCACGAATAAGGCCTTCAATATGACTCTCACCATCATCAATACCGCCGCCGGGTAAGCTGTAGTCGTGATAACGCTTGGTATATAACAATAGAATATTGTCACCATTTAACACAATAGCCCGAGTCGCTTTTCGAATAAAACATTTTGCCGATATATCAGCAATATTAGGATGGATAGTGGATTTGAGTAAACGCATAAAAGAAAATTTAAAACCAATGAATACTAGAAAATTGACATAACTAAAAGCTAGGTGAGTATAAATAGTATACTTACTATTGGGCTTCAATGATAAAATTTTAGCAAAAAAAAGACTTTGAGTTGACTGACAGATCAGGTCTCAAAGCCATGCATATAAATTAAAAAAATCAGTTTAAATCAAACCAAAAATCAATATCTATTCACATTAAAACTACCATACACCGATTTATATCAATAAAGAACATAATCTTAGGATTTTCTAAGAACAAAAAGAAGCATAGTAATTCGTTTATATTATATAAAAATTCACAATGATGGTGTTAAAAAGTCTCTGTTTATTTTTTTATGGTAATAAGAATACCCGTAATATCCTGATAAGCTTATATAAATAAAAGCCAAGTGGGTGATGAGTTGACGAGTTTAGAATAATAAATAAGGAACACTTTTGTTGATATTACACAAACTATTTATCAAACCTTTTTGAAAGCAGTAAGGTGATGGGCTGAACCGCTTTACTTATCTCCTGTATATTTACACTCAATGATGATAAGTGATAAACACGTGTCTATCACTTATCAAGTCTTTAATGGAACATGGATAATTTATTGGTTGCTAAAATTTTGCACTGACCCATAACCATACTTTATCGGTGTCCACTTTGCCTGAAGCTGAGTCACCTGCTTTATATGAAGCTAATTTTATGCCCGCAGAATAATTTGCAGTGAAACTCTTTGTATAGACTGCATCTATTTCTGAGCCTAGGTCATCAACCGCTTCAGACGCTTTATCGGCACTGAACTTGTGGTAAACAACCGCCCACTTCCCTCCAGCAACTTTACCAGCAAGACCAGCGTAAACATCAGCTAAGCCTTCTTTAGGTGTACCTAAAAATTGATCAGACCAACCATTAAACTTATGCAAGGTAGCTAATGGTGTAGAAAATCCATTCATACCTTCATCAGAGCCTAATAATTCATAGCCGACTTTAACCTTAACCCCTGAAAAACCTGCACTGAGTTCAGCGGCTAAATAATCAGTTGAGTAAGATGTGGTTGCACTGTCAAAGTCTTGCTGCGCATATTCAAAGGCATAAGATAATGATTGTTCACCCATTTTACTTGAGCCATTAAAGCGAAGACCAACAGTATCTAAACCATTTTCAGTATGATTATCCACTTCTAATAAATAGCCATAAGCTGTGACAGTACCAAAAGAAGCTTTATATACCGCATTAAATAAATGGTCTTTTGAGTCAATATCTTTTGTCTCAGCAAAAATTCTGTTTCGTTTTGAAAGATAACCATACTGAATATTTAAATTTTTAATAGGGCGGTATGTCGCAGTAACTCCATCAAATGTTTGCCTATCTTGACGCCAGCCGACGTGTCCTACAAATCGGTGGTTATTCATCGTAACGACCTGTCGACCTACTTTGACATCAAACAGTTCGTGTTTATACTTTACAAACAATTGATCTAACTCTGTCGTATTAGGATCTGCTATTACTGAATAATCGGTATTGATCCCTAAAGTATTATTGTAATCATCAAAGCCAAGTACTGTCCGAGAGTCTTCAAATTCGACTACGGATGAAAACCCAGAAACATTGCCTGTTGTGTAGGTCAGGCGGGTACGTAAGGTGAAGGCATCGGCATCTTTAAGTGCATTATCCTGATTGACATTTTCATAGCGTAAATTTAGGTTAACATTGGTTTTACCGTTGACAAAAGCATCGGTAATAGAATCAGCAAATACTTGTGATGGGTAACTCGCTGCGAGTGTAATTGACAAGCATAAAGCTATTTTATTAGGTTTCATTTGTTCATTTTCCTTTGATGTTTAGTTTTAAGTTTTAAGTTTTAAGTTTTAAGTTTTAAGTTTTAAGTTTAAGTTTACGTTTACGTTTTACGTTTTACGTTTTACGTTTTACGTTTTACGTTTTTTAGTTTTTTAGTTTTTTAGTTTTTTAGTTTTTAAAGTCTGCCATTATCAATTTTCATTGACACATTTTTGATTCACCACGGGTGAAACAGAAGTTTTTCCATTAAAGCTTTCTACCTTTCTTTGCTTTTCATAAAGGAAAGTGAGTACTTCGGATCGAAGGCGATTGTATTCAAGATTTTTAGCCAGTGATAATCGACTACGAGGTCGCTCTAGCTTTACGTCAAGAATTTCGCCAATGGTGGCTTCAGGTCCATTAGTCATCATCACTATTCGGTCGGAAAGTAATACCGCTTCATCGACATCATGAGTAATCATGATCACCGTATTGTTTAATTCACTTTGAATCTCCATGAGAGAGTCTTGCATATGGGCTCTCGTTAATGCGTCAAGGGCACCAAAAGGTTCGTCCATTAATAAGACTTCTGGCTGCATAGCTAAAGCCCTTGCAATACCAATACGTTGTTTCATACCACCAGAAATTTCATCCGGACGTTTGTGCATTGCATGATCCATATGCACCAACTTTAAGTTGTGTTCAATCCAGTCTTTCATTTCAGCATTTGACATGGTTTTATTAAAAACCTGTTTAACCGCTAACTCGACATTTTGATAGGATGTTAGCCAAGGAAGTAATGAGTGATTTTGAAAAACAACCGCTCTTTCAGGTCCTGGTTCGTTTACTTCTTTATTGTTTAATAGCACACCGCCTTTTGTCGCTTGATAAAGACCTGCGACAATATTAAGTACGGTCGACTTGCCACAACCAGAATGGCCAATCAGAGAAATAAATTCGCCTTTGTTTATTTTAAGGTCTACCCCCTTCAGGGCCGTAAAGCCCCCGTTATCGGTAGGGAAAACCATATCAATCTGGCTAATATCTAAAAACGGTTTAATTGCCGCTTTTGTTTTTTGACTTACCGTTGTTACTTCTGCTAACTTCATAATAATTTCCTTAAACGCTTACACTCGACTTATCCCAAGATACTTTCCGTTGAAATTTCAGCATAATACGGTCTAACAAAAAGCCGATAAAACCGATAACAATCACAGCAGCCATTATTCTAGCTAAAGAGTCTGAACTACCATTTTGAAATTCATCCCAAACAAATTTACCTAAACCTGGATTTTGTGCCAGCATTTCAGCCGCTATAAGTACCATCCAAGCGACACCAAAAGATAATCGCATACCGGCAAAAATCATTGGAATCGATGCTGGAATGACTATTTTTTGAATATGGGTGAATGTTGATAAGCGCAAAACTTGGCTGACATTAAGTAAGTCTTTATCAATGGAAGCGACCCCCATGGAGGTGTTAATAACCATCGGCCATAGGCTACACAAACTGACCGTTATCAATGAGGTTACAAATGATTTTGAAACCATGGGATCATCAGACACATAAAGTGCACTCACTACCATAGTAACCAAGGGTAACCATGCTAACGGCGAGACTGGTTTAAATATCTGCACCATAGGATTTACCGCCGCATTAAAATTTTTACTTAATCCCATAGCAATGCCTAAAGGGATAGCAATAATCGCCGCAACTAAAAATCCACTGGTTACCGTGATCAAACTCGTCATTATTTGATCTAAGAATGTTTCCTTACCAGTATAGGATCTAACTTTAGCAACATAGTTTGGGTTACTGGCAAGTTTAGCCATATTACGTTTATCTAACCGTTGATAAAAAGCATCTGCTTTATTCCGCTCTGCCACATGCTCCTGATATAGAATAGAAAATTGTTTAACTACCGCATTAGGTCCAGGAAAATCACCAAGAGAGGTATGAATATTCTGTGCAGTGGTGGACCACAACAATAGAAACATTGTGATGCCAAATACTGGTAATAATATTGCACTAGTGACTTTATTGAGTATGCTTTTAAAAATTTTCATCATTTGCTCTGTGGCGTTTAAACTAGTTGTCTTCACGGTAGTTAAACTCATTGCTCACTTCCTTTAGGTGATAAGTTTGTCAGCTCTTGTGCTTAAAGCTTGTCGCCTTGTTTAAGGCCTATATTGAATTTTTCTAGATAAGCGTTTGGCTCGTTGCCGTCATAAACAATATCGTCGATAAAGTGTTGTTGAGGTGCTTTAAAGCCAGTTTCATTAGTGAAGTCAGGAAACTCGTTGGCGGGAATTAATTTATCTTCAATAAGTGATTTGGCTGCTTGAACGTAAATATCAGGACGATATACTTTTGCTGCTAATTCTTTGTACCATTGGTCACTTTTATCATTAGAAATTTGTCCCCATCGACGCATCTGTGTTAAATACCAAATCGCATCTGAGTAGTATGGATAAGTCGCGTTATACCTGAAGAACACATTAAAATCAGGCACATCTCGTTTATCACCTTTTTCATATTCAAAAGTACCGGTCATTGAATTCGCAATAACTTCATAATCAGCCCCAACATAGTTAGATTGAGATAATATTTTCACGGCTTCAGGGCGATTAGCGTTGTTGTTTTCGTCTAACCATTTGGCCGCACGAATAAGTGCACGGGTTAGGCGAATCGTGGTATTGGGGTACTTTTCTGCAAACTCTGCGGTAATACCAAAAACTTTTTCAGGGTTGTTTTTCCAAATTTCATAATCAGTAACAACGGGAACACCAATGTTTTTAAATACCGCTTGCTGATTCCAAGGTTCGCCAACACAATATCCGTGGATAGTACCAGCCTCCATAGTAGATGGCATTTGTGGTGGTGGGGTAACAGAAAGTAATGCTTGGGCATCTATCTGGCCTGATGTATCCCCTTTGTGTGGTGCATAATAACCTGGGTGAATACCCCCTGCGGCTAGCCAGTAACGTAGTTCATAATTATGGGTAGATACGGGAAATACCATACCCATTTTAAATGCTTTACCATCAGACTGTAACTTTTCAATCACAGGCTTTAGCGAGTCAGCTTTTATCGGATGAACCGGCCTACCATCTGCCATTTTAGGAATGTTAGGCTTCATTTGTTTCCAAATATCATTGGATACAGTAATCGCATTACCGTTAAGGTCCATTGAAAATGGGGTAATGATATGGGCTTTAGTCCCATAACCCATGGTTGCTGCAATAGGCTGACCGGCAAGCATATGGGCACCATCTAAAGAGCCATCGATAACGCCATTAAGTAAAACCTTCCAGTTCGCTTGAGCTTCAATAGTGACATATAAACCTTCATCTTCGAAATAGCCTTTCTCATAGGCAATAGCAATAGGAGCCATATCCGTTAGTTTAATAAAACCAAACTTTAACTCTTCTTTTTCTGGCTCACCAAGCGGTTTACTCTGAGCAATATTTGTTACTGAAAATAATAAAGCAATACTCAGTGACACAATTTTGAAAGTGGAGGTTGTCGATCTTTTCCTAGTCATTATAAAATCCTTAGCTACATTAATAAAAATTAAAATTTTTCAAAAAAAAACGCCCACCAATTACCCGCCCATTCAAGCTAATCATTGGTGAGCGCCATTGCTCATATACTGTTAGGCTATTCGCCTATCATTAGCCTACTGCGTCGTTGCAACTAGGATTTGTTTTTATCGCTGTCGATAAAAATATTTATTTAGAACATTAACTCTACTACTATCTACAAAATAGCAGGTAACGTGCCAAATCATAATTACTTGATATTATTGATTTTTATATAAAGCTTATCTAATCCCCCGCTTTAATTTGCACTATAGGTTATCAAATGCACCATTTATGTTCATGACCGTGTTGTAGATAACACTTCGCAAACATTAATAATATTTTTTGCGACTATAGCTAATGAGCAACTCTGATTCATCGCCATTTTTCTCAACAATTCATATGCTTGATTTTCACTTATTTGCTTTTGATCCATAATTAATCCCTTTGCCCTTGCGATTAATTTTCTGCTTTCTAATTGGTTTTGTGCTTGTCTTAATTCACTGCGTAATGCTTGCAGTTCCTTAAAGCGTTCACTGGCGACAGAAATGATGCTACTTAAGCTTTTAGGCAAAACCTCATGCACAATAAAAGCACTAACACCGGCCTTAATCGCACACTTAATAATATTGGGTGAATCGCTATCAGAAAATATAACGATGGGTAATGGTGATGTCTTATCAATTTCAGCGACATCTTTAAGGGTTTTATCACTAAGTACTTTGGTAGATAGGATTAAAACAGTAGGATTACACAATTCTACTTGTTCTATAAAGGAGTCCTTAAATGAAATATTTTTAATTACATGGTAGTTGAGGTCAATCAACCCCTTTTTTAACACTGTTTGGCGAGAAGACTTGTCTTCGACAAGCAGTACTGAGATATTTTTATTATCAATAATTTCTACAGGTTTTTTATAATCACTGTTACTTTTAATAGCTGTTTTTATAAGGTTCATAGTATTCATAACCTATTTCCAATTAGTTTATCTATACGCATTAACGCAAAATACAAGCCAACTAATATTTAATATATATATCAACAGCTTAATAATAAAATCAGTATTGTTAACTATAGATTTCGCACCAAATAATGTATATTAAAATAATGAAGCACCATAGCAGAGCGCACACTATACTGCTTGAACTGTCATCTATTAGAATTTGGCTTTATCGCTATAAGTAGCTTAAGATATGTTACAAATTTATTAGTTGTGATTAAAAAATGAATAAACACCTTACATTAGACATAGTCTCTGATATCTCCTGTCCTTGGTGTATTATTGGCTACCAGTCTTTAAGTCAGGCATTAGCTAGACTTGCACCTAATATTTCAGTCGATATCACTTGGCAACCATTTGAGCTCAACCCTGGTATGCAAAAAAAAGGGCAGGACATCACCGAACACCTTACTGAGAAATACGGTATGAGTATTGAGCAAAGTGATAAAAATAAAGAGATGATCAAGCAGCGGGGATTAGCTTTGGGCTATAAATTTGGCAACCGGGGTGGTGGTCGAATTTATAATACTTTTGATGCACATAGGTTGCTGCATTGGGCCAAAAGCTATGATAAACAGACTGAACTTAAACTTGCTTTTTTTGACTTATATTTTAAAAGTAATGGTAATCCCAGTGATCACCAACAATTAATTAATGTAGCGCAAAGTATCGGCTTAAATAGCCAAAAGGCCCAACAAATATTAGGCTCAAATGAATTTGAACAAGACGTACGTCAATTGCAGCGTCATTATCAATCAATGGGTATTAGCTCAGTACCAGCAGTAATTATTAACAATAAGCATTTGATTAGTGGTGGTCAACCGGTGGATGTTTTTGAACAGGCATTGAGGGAAATTGCCAAAGAGAGTTAGCTAAAGATTGAATAACGATTGGCGATATTAACCAGCTAAGTTTAGGTGCCAACGGCCAAGAAAATGCTACCTACAACCATAACCTTTTTCGTGTTTGTTTTTTTCTGAAGTCATTCGAGAAAACAACTAGTGATTGTATATTTATCAGCATCAAATCCTAAGTTTTGACGCCGATAAATGACTCTTTAGATGGCAATTAACGTTTAAGTTAAGCGACTTTCTTTGCTGATACCTGACTCGAAAGATATTCGTCTAATGAACCTTGAAAACTCACAAGCTTTTTATCTTTAATGTCGATAATACGTGTTGCCAAACTTGAAACAAATTCACGGTCATGGCTAACAAATATCAAGGTGCCTTCAAAAGCTTTAAGAGCATTGTTTAATGCATCAATCGCTTCTATATCCATGTGGTTAGTCGGCTCATCCATGATCAATACATTTATATCCGCCATCATTAACATGCCAAACAATAAACGGTTTTTTTCACCACCTGAACAATTACGTGCTTTTTTGTTCGCATCGTCGTCAGTAAACAATAAACGACCTAACATACCACGAACACTTAAATCGTTATGGCATGGTCGACGCCATTGTGACATCCAATCCATTAATGTTAAATCATTATCAAAAAACACACCGCTGTCTTGTGGACAATAGCCGACAGAAGCATTTTCAGACCATTTTACTACACCTTCGTTATGGGCTAACTCACTCATTAAACAGCGCAACAATGTTGTTTTACCAACACCATTTTCGCCAATAATCGCTAACTTAGCACCAGCTTCTAGTAATAGGTCACCTTTTTCAAATAACACTTTGCCATCAAAACCATGACCAACATTATCAAGTTCTAATGCTTGACGATGCATCTTCTTACCTGGTGCAAAGGTAATCTTTGGCGTAATACGACTTGATGACTTAACGTCATCAAGTTTGATTTTATCCATTTTTTTAGCGCGAGAACTGGCTTGTTTTGCTTTTGATGCATTAGCTCCAAATCGATTAACAAAGTCTTGAAGCTCAGCAATTTCTTCAGATTTTTTTACATTACCTGATAATAACTGTTCACGTAACAAACCAGACTGCTCTAAGAAAAACTCATAATTACCCGGATAAACACGTAATTCACCGTAATCGATATCAGCCATGTGAGTACAAACAGAGTTGAGGAAATACCTATCATGGGAAATAATAATCATGGTGCACTTACGCTTGTTTAATTCACCTTCTAACCAACTGATGGTATGAATGTCCAAGTTATTGGTTGGCTCATCGAGTAATAAAATATCAGGATTAGCGAAAAGAGCTTGCGCCAGTAAAACACGTAACTTCCAACCGGGAGCAACTTGCTGCATTGAGCCATAATGCATTGATTCGTCAATACCGGCTTCTAATAAAATTTCGCCTGCACGACTTTCTGCCGTGTAACCGTCCATTTCAGCAAATTCACTTTCTAAGTCACCAACACGCATACCATCGGCTTCACTCATTTCAGCTTGGGCATAGATAGCATCACGTTCTTGCTTTACTTGCCATAAAGGTGCATCACCCATGATAACAGTATCAATAACATTGTGTTCTTCAAATGCAAATTGGTCTTGGCCTAACGTACTAACTTTATTACCTGTGGTGACCGATACATTACCTGAACTTGGTATTAGCTCACCACTAAGAATTTTCATGAATGTAGACTTACCACAACCATTAGCGCCGATTAAACCGTAACGATTTCCGTTACCAAATTTAGCCGAAATATTTTCAAATAAAGGCTCTGCGCCAAATTGCATTGTAATGTTCGATGTAGTGATCAAAAGATATCCCTGGATTTTGCTAATGGCTATTAAATGATTGATTGTTAAGTAACACTGAATTAAAAAAGTAACTTAGAAAATAACAAACAGAGTCAAAATATTAAGGTCGCGCATTATACAGCAAGAGTCGCGTGAAAAAAATCTAATCTTTAATATAAAGTGATGTTTTTTTCATCAGTATCGTTAAGTCCCCGAAAAGGAGTCCTAATTGATGAAAAATCAACTCGCCTAATAGAGTCATATAAACGACTACTTCCATCTTATCTCGGTAAAATAAGACAGAGAAAAATACCTATATATTATTAATGAAGAGTTAAATATGATTTTATATTTAATAAGGATACTAGGAATTGCTTTTATTTTTTTTTAATGCCCATTGCGCTTCGGTTTTTATCCCTATCGCTTTAAAAAAAATCGTTGCTGGGCAAAAACCAGTAAAAGATGATTGAAATAAGTTAGCGCCAACAAATACAGTTAGCCAAACAAAGTTAGGATGAAGCCAATGGGTTAATGCCACAGATACCAGCACCATAAAACCAGCAAAACGAATGAGTAAAGTTTCTATAGACATAATTAAATCCTCGAGTAATAAAAAACATTGATTAGCTGGTATTTTGCTTAAATACCGTCAAAAGGTTCTGACATGGATAATGGGGTTAGTATTTATATCACCGTCATCTGCAACAGTTGTACAATAGCCATCTTTAATTAGTACGGCAAAACTTCGGCCTTCAGAACTGCGTATAAAGGAAAGATGATAACCAAAATTAGTCAGACTACTCGCTGAAAACCGTTGTGATAAGGTTAAGTGCGACCACAATTTTTTATTTGACTTTAATTTCCTGCGTTCAATAAGTATATCTCTAGTCACAATGGCACACATACCCTTATCTGCTATTAAGTTACAGTCGTAAAATCAATGAAACTTTTGTCAGTAGTATTAAGCATAAAACATACCCCAAAAATAAAAAGCACTAAAATTCAGTAGCCTAATAAAAAAAACAAAAAAAACAAATAAGTAAAAAGCTAAACTGTAAAAAGTTTTGACAATAAAGTTAGTTTATAAATATACGAACACAATCTGTTTAAGAAATATTGGGCTACTATCATCATAAAAGCCCTCAGCTACTTAAAAAGATAATATTATAACGATATAGAGTAAAACCTAGTATCTGTGTGCTCCATAAACCCGGGAGAACTATTTTTTTTGAAGTGAAAATGAGTCCTACTCCGCCAAGCTTGACCAAATAAAAGCATTAAAGCGAATAACAAGGCTAGCAAAAACCTTATTGACACTGGTAGAATCGGATAATAGATTAATATTTATTCATGAGAAGATTCTTAGATGGGCAGAGCATACCAAAACCGCAAATTATCAATGGCTAAAACAGCTGGTGCAAAAACTAAAGTTTATTCTAAATACGGTAAAGCCATTTATGTTAGTGCTAAAGAAAGCGGCGTAGACCCTGACGGTAATTTAGCATTACGTGGTTTAATTGAAAGAGCAAAAAAAGACCAAGTACCAACACATGTCATCGAAAATGCGATCAAGAAAGCCTCGGGTGCGGGTGGTGAAGATTTTGTTGCAGCTCGATACGAAGGTTTTGGCCCAGGTAACTGCATGGTAATTATTGATTGTTTAACAGACAATGGTAATCGCACCATTAAAGACGTCCGTCAATGTTTTTCTAAATCACAATCCAAAGTTGGCTCATCTGGCAGTGTTTCTCATATGTTTGACCATCAAGCGGTCTTTGCCTTTAAAGGTGAAGATGATGAAGTGATACTAGAAAATCTGATGATGGCCGATATTGACGTAACTGACGTTGAGCTTGAAGACGGTATTATCACAGTTTATGCACCTCACACTGAGTACTTTAAAATTAAAACTGAGTTTGCTAACTCTATGCCTGAATTTGATTTAGAAGTAGAAGAAATAACTTGGGTGCCGCAGACCTATGTTGATATTGAAGGCGAGGAAGATACCGCTAATTTTGAAAAGTTTATGATGATGCTTGACGAATGTGATGACGTTCAAAATGTTTATCATAATGCAGAACTGAAAGATTAACTTTTTTAAAGGCTAACCTGCAGAAAATGGCAACTAACAGGAAGATAATTATGTTCCTGTTAGTTTCGATATCATCATTCTCATTCACCACTAATATCTTTTCTGCATAATTACCCAGAACTAACGGGTTAATAAGTTACTCCTCCCTGCAGTATTATTTTATTTAAATGAACAATATATCTTGGTCTATTTCAAATATATGAGATAATTGAAATTGGCAAAACATACCAATGGCTCATTATGAAACTTTTAGTTCGCAATCTTTCACGTTCAACAACTGAACAAGAAATCCGTATATTATTTTCTGCTTATGGCTCTGTTACTGAATGTAGCTTAGTTTTAGACAACGAAACAGCTAAATCAAAAGGCTTTGCTTTTATTATAATGCCTAATGAAAGTGAAGCAAAAGCTGCAATGAATAATTTGCACGAAACAAGGGTTGCTAAAAATAAGATCCGAGTAAAAATAGCGCAGTAATCTTTTTTGTAAAAAGTAAAAAGCCAGCTAATTGACTGCTGGCTTTTTGCTAATTACTTTAGTCTGTAATTTTATCCGTTTATCGCTATAGACACACCTGGAGTTTCAATCACCGAATTGGCATTGGACCGTTCAATAATTTTAACCAGAGTGGTTTGGATAACCTCACTTTCCCTCGCATCAGTGTTACTAACAAATCGCTCTTCCTGTGCTACTGCCCCTTCTTCTAAAGTAAACAGAACAACCACTTCTGTTGCACAATCACTATGTTCACCAAAATACTCTACCGATATTTGAGGATAACCTTTAAACCCTTTCTTAACTTGTTTAGCAATACGTTTTTTTGCTTTATCTATATGCATAACAAAAACCTTATCCTTTTGATTAACGAAGTAATGCAACCCTTAGCTGTTGCTATAGCAAGACTATCTTGTACCAATGTTTAATAATTCAGTGACTAAATTATCAAACCTTACACCCTATTATTTTGTCAACCGCTGTATTATCGGCACAACAATGAAAATTCACGGCGACTTAACGAAGTTATTACCACCAATATACGTTATTTTAACGACAGACTCTAAGGTGGCTACTCTATCACTTAACATATAAATATTTATATAAAAGGAAATCAATTTAGAGACTTAGTATCTGTACCTTATAATATCATTCCACTCAAAGATGCCTTACTAAAATATTAAAGTAAAAAACAGCTCATTGATTTTGTCTTTTACGCTTGATCATTCTCAATAAGATAAGGATTGAATAGCATCTGACACAGTCAAAAAATGAATTTTAGTGAGGCAGAGTGTTGCCTTTGTAAACTCATGAGCGCGGATTAAATTTGTTACTTCCTCTGCAAAAACTATCTGCTCGGTTTTAATTAATTCAACTTTTCCTGGAATTGATTTTATTAGATACCTATAGCCGGCTGAGTCGATAACATTGTCCTCATCACTTAACAGTAATTCTTGACATTCAGAGATGAAATCCAGGTCAGAGCCTAAATAAATCAGCTCATCATCGCCGTCTAACTTTAGTATACATGGCCACGAAATCATATGATTTGCCTATTAAAATAAAATAATATCAACGGGTTCCATTAATTATCGGGAGACAAAAAAAGCTTACCTTTACTTAAATGAAAAATAAATTTAACGCGTATTTGAACTAAGTAACTAAAACACACTAATTTCCCATCGAAAGCTTTGCTATAAGGTAATAACGACTAGATATTAATGGTACCTTCTAAATATTGGACCGCTTTACCTGAAATATAAACCTTATCACCTTCTACACTGCATATTAATTTACCTCCACGTTTGGAGGCTTGATAGCCAACGAGTTGGCATTTATTTAACTGATCAGCCCAATAAGGGGCTAATCCAGCATGAATAGATCCCGTTACAGGGTCCTCATCACCGCCATTGGCTGGCCAAAAATAACGAGAAACAAAGTCATAGTCGTTTGATTGAGCCGTGACGACAACATCATATGGCGCAAGTTGCTTTAATAAGTCACTATTTGGTTTAACGCTAAGGACATCGTTTTCTTTTTCATAGATAACAAAATAGGCTTGGTTATTCAATAAAACATTTTCAGGGGTGATTGATAATCCATTTAATAACGCCAGCGGTATATGCTCAACCTTTTGAGGTAGCTTGTTAGGAAAGCACATTTGGATATAACCATTATCAGTTTTTATCACAGATAAATGACCAACAGCTTTGGCAAAGAAGTTAATGGCTTTTAAACCCTCTTCTCTTAAAAAAATAACAAATGAAGCAGCTAAAGTGGCATGACCACAAAAGTCAATTTCTGTTATCGGTGAAAACCACCGTATTTGATAATCTTGCTGTCTTATTTTTTTAACAAAAGCCGTTTCAGAAAGATTGTTTTCTGTCGCAATCGATTGCATAAGTGCTTCATCAAGCCAGTTTTCTGTGATGATTACCGCGGCAGGATTACCTTTAAAAGTTGAATCGGTGAAAGCATCAACCACATTAATTTTTAATTCCATTTGAGTATAATACCCCAGAGTTGATGATTACTGAATAACACCTAAATGCAGGTAAATATGGTTACTGGCATCTAAGGCATTGATACGTTAATTATTGCCGCTATCTGAATAAATCATAAGGTTTTCTTTATTTTCAATTCCCACCCTAGTAGTTAAATCTAATGTTTCACCTTTAACAGGATAACTAAAATTGGTAGTCCCTAGAGAAATAACTACATTATTTTCTCAGATTTATTGCAATATAATCGCCCCTTTTTATTAAATTGACGATTATTATCAAACATTAATGTTAGCTAACCTTTTTAGAAGACTCTATTGGTTGAGTATTGCTTCAAGGAGTTATTAGCGGCTATCGGTATTGAGCCGCGGTAATAAACTCACCAAAGGTTTCACACCAGACCACAACCGTATTAAAAGTGGTCAAGTCAATGCCAGTATCTACCTCGACAATAAAGTTATCGAAGGTTTTTACATTACCGATAAGTATCATAGATAACTTCAACTGCTCAAATTCCGCTTCTGTTTCAACAAATTTTGGCGAAAGGTAGAGCTTATAATCTGGACCGGGAGCAAGTTGGCCCATAAGCGTAATATAGTCATTACCAATAGAAAGACGACCCTCACCCCAATGCAATAAATCACTGCCTTTAAGATCTCTGGTGAATTCGGCTAAATAGACATAATTTGAGTACTTTGCCTGAATATCAAGTTTACTTGGTGCAGGAGGCGCAGTCAGTATTGGTAATGCATAAATGCCCAAAGCGAAGCCGACAACCAAGAAAATAATATGGCTAAAAGTAAAAACAGCCCAACCTTTTTTCTTCATTATTAATAACCTTTTTTTATAAAGCGAGCTTACACGTTATTATATCGCTCATTAAAATATGGTACAGAGTAAGAAAACTCCTCATTATATTTGCGCTCACTTAAATAACCTGAGGTGAATTAACTGCTTGGCAATTCCAACATATTTCGAAAGAAGGGTCATTCTCTTCAGAGCAATGCTTACAAGTCCAATCAAGAGTATTATTGCTAACCTCAGATAATTTAACAATTTCAACTGCGCGATCAAAATCTAAGTCATCAAAAACCCAAACTTCAGGCCATGAATCAAAAGCTGAGGTCTCACCAACCGCACCTTGTGCAAATTCATTTTTGATGAAAGTATTTATATCTTGTGCCTCAATGAGATTTTTTACATTAGTCACAAGAAAATGACTTTCATTAGTATATACCCTCTTCATAATTGAATGCCTTTAGCGCTATCTCAAGCGCAGAAAAAAGTTAAAAGTGCAAAAAGGTTTCTTTCTCATCTCAGTAAATATAGATACGCTGGCAACATGATAAAAAAGACAAAAACTTGTCGTTTATTTTAGTCTATCAAGCCGTTGGAAAAAAGCTTGATTTGGTCGATAACATCGTTTAATTATACAATTACTTGCATAAAAAAACCGAACAATCATGTTCGGTTTTTTTATTAGACCTAATAGTGATGTTAATTAAGGCATCATAGCTTCTTGGTCTTCACCTTCTTTTAAAATGACTTCTGGCATTAAATCTTCTTTCGAAATACCTAAAGCTAAAGCCACTAAACTAGCGACATAAATTGAAGAGTAAGTACCGACAAACACGCCAAACAACAATGCGGTTGCAAAACCATGAATGAGTTCACCACCTCTAAAAAACAGTGCAGCAAGTACCAGCAGTGTCGTGATTGAAGTGATAAAGGTACGACTCAATGTTTGTGTTAATGAAATATTAATGATTTCTTCAGCGTTACCTTCTCTAATTTTTCTAAAGTTCTCTCTGATCCGATCAGAAACAACAATAGTATCATTAAGCGAATAGCCAATAACTGCTAATATTGCCGCTAAAACCGTCAAGTCAAAGGCTAGTCCTAAAATCGAAAATAAACCTAATGTCAGTAAAACATCATGGAACAAGGCTATTACTGAACCGACAGCGAAGCGCCATTCAAAACGAAAAGCGACATAAAACAAGATACAGATAAGGGCGGTTAACATTGCTAAGCCACCTTGCTCGGCTAGTTCGTCACCGACACTTGCACCAACAAACTCTATACGGCGCATATCAACTTTTTGACCTGTACCTTCTTGTAATACGGCTAAGACTTCGTTACCCAGCATCTCAACTTTTACGTCTTCACGTAACGCTAAGCGAATAACAACATCACGACTACTCCCATAAAGTTGAACGACAGCATCGCTATAACCATTATTATCCATAACGGCTCTTAACTTAGTTAAGTCAGCAGCTTCTTCAAAGCCTATTTCAATTAAGGTGCCTCCAGTAAAATCGAGACCAAAATTGAGTTTATTGGTAGCTAATGAATATATAGCAGTAATCATAAGTATTGCACTAAATATCATCGCGATTTTGCGATAACTCATAAAGGCAACTGTTTCTTTTAATTGTAAAATTTGCATAATTATTTCAACTTATCCCTTAACGTTATATTGGTAGTTTCTTTAGGGTTTTTCCACCCCAAATCATATTAACGACTGCTCGAGTACCGACTACTGAGGTAAACATAGAGGTGATAATACCGATTGATAATGTCACGGCAAACCCTTTAATTGGGCCTGTACCGATGGCAAACAGCACAACAGCAGCAATTAAGGTCGTAATGTTGGCATCAATAATGGTTGAAAATGCGGCTTCATAACCTTGATGGATAGCTTGTTGGATGGTCTTGCCTTCACGAATTTCTTCACGAATACGTTCAAAAATAAGGACATTGGCATCAACAGCCATACCCACCGTGAGTACAATACCAGCCATACCAGGGAGTGTTAATGTTGCGCCAGGGATTAATGACATCACACCAATAATTAAGACTAAGTTTGCACCCAGTGCTAAGTTAGCAACTACACCAAAAGCGCGATAATAAATAATCATAAAGATAAAAACCAAACCAAAGCCCAACATAATGGCTTGAAAACCTAGTTGTACATTTTCAGCACCTAATGTTGGTCCAACGGTCCGTTCTTCAACAATTTGAATGGGTGCAATTAAGGCACCTGCACGCAATAACAACGCTAAGTTGTGTGCTTCAGCAGGACTACCGGCACCGGTGATCCTAAAGCTTTTACCCAAGCGAGATTGAATGGTAGCAACACTGATAACTTCTTGATGTTTTTCAAAAACCAAGTTGCCTTTGGCATCTTTTTTATCAGTCGCTTTATATTCAATAAATACCGTAGCCATTGGCTTACCAATGTTACTTTTGGTGCCACTTGACATTTTACTACCACCGGCAGAGTCAAGGGAGATATTTACTTGTGGGCGAGAGAACTCGTCAAAGCCAGATTTAGCATCAACAATATGGTCACCCGTTAGCATAATACGTTTTTTCAATAATACCGGACGACCATCACGCTCATATAATAAAATAGAGCTTGCCGGAACTCGACCTTTTAAAGCTTGGCCAATATCGCCAGTTTGATCAACTAATCTAAACTCAATGGTTGCGGTCGCATTTAAAATTTCTTTAGCTTTTGCCGTATCTTGAACACCTGGGAGTTCGATAATAATATGCTTTTTACCCTGGCGCTGTACTAAAGGTTCAGCTACACCTAATTCGTTAACACGGTTGCGGATGATAGTGATATTTTGTTGGAGCGCGTAGTCACGAATTTCTTTGATTTTAAGCTCAGTCATTGACACTTTCAGTGTTAATGCATCGTCATTATCAAGCCATTCCATGCCGTTATAGCTTTTTTTAAGTGTCGATTGGCCTAGCTCAAGATCTTCCACATTGCGAAAGAGCACAATGACATTATCGTTTTCTTGTTTGACACTACGGTAACGAATTTTTTCGCCACGTAAATCAGTCCGAAAATCGTCAACCATAGCATCTACGGCTTTGTCGATTGCCGCCTGCATATTGACTTCCATTAAGAAGCTCACACCACCAGATAAATCTAAACCAAGCTTCATTGGTGTACCACCAACTGAAGCAAGCCAATCAGGTGTTGCTGGTGTTAAATTTAAAGCAACAGAGTATTTGTCACCTAAATTATCATCTAATAAGTCGCGAGCACGTAATTGTTGCTCAGTATCATTAAAACGAACGAGTACCTGACCTTTTTCAAGGACAACACTACGAACATCAATATTTTTTTCAGATAACTGAGTTTGAATTCTATCAACCGTGGCAAGGTCAACTTCAACACCGCGTAGTCCAGAAATTTGAACGGCTGGGTCTTCACCATATAAATTAGGTAAAGCATAGAGCGCACCAAAAGCGACAATAAACATCACCATCAGTGTCTTCCATAATGGATATTTATTTAACACACGTTATCCTTTTAAAATTTGATTTAAAACATCAATGTATCGGTTTCAACTAAATCAATAGCTTAACTATAAAGAAAAAGTACACCATTGAAAAAATCAATGGGTACTTTAAGCTATAACAAAGTCAATTAGAACGATTATAGAGTTTTCATGGTGCCTTTTGGCAATACCGCATTAATGGCTGATTTTTGTAGAACAACTTCCACTGCTTCAGCAACACTAATAACAAGAAAATCTTTCTCATCAGATACTTTAACTATTTTACCAACAATGCCGCCTTGTGTTAATACTTCATCACCTTTTGAAAGTGTTGACATTAATCCTTTATGCTCTTTTACACGTTTAGCTTGTGGGCGATAAATCATAAAATAAAAGACTAAACCAAAAACCGCTAACATAACCAACATTTCCATACCGCCACCTGCTGGTGCTGGTCCTGCGGCTGCGTGTGCTGTACTAATAAATAAACTCATAACTTCCTCTTGTTTTTCTTATTGATAATATAATTAATAAAACTTTTCATTTGTTTAATGTGAACAGCTTTACGATGTTAACTCTGGCGCAGGCAAACCGCGTAATGCATAGAATTCTTCGACAAAGGCGTCTAATTTACCCTGCTCAATGGCATGACGCAAACCTTGCATTACTTTTTGATAAAAATGTAGGTTATGTAACGTATTTAATTGTGAGCCTAAAATCTCTTTACACTTGTCTAAATGATGCAAATAAGCGCGAGAATAATTTTTACAGGTGTAACAATCGCAAGTTGGATCAAGTGACCCAGTATCTGTTTTATGAACAGCATTACGAATTTTTATCACGCCATTATTAACAAATAAATGGCCATTACGGGCATTACGGGTTGGCATAACACAATCAAACATATCAATACCGCGACGCACACCTTCAACTAAGTCTTCTGGTTTCCCTACACCCATAAGATATCGGGGTTTATTTTCAGGTATCAAGGGGGCGGTATGATCTAAAATTCTGATCATATCCTCTTTTGGTTCACCTACCGATAATCCACCAATGGCATAACCATCAAATTCAATGTCTTTAAGACCATTGACTGAGACTTCGCGCAAGTCTTCATGCATGCCGCCTTGTATGATACCAAATAATGCCGAAGGATTATCACCGTGGGCATCTTTAGAGCGCTGTGCCCAACGTAAAGATAACTCCATTGATTTTTTTGCAACATCATGGTCTGCTGGGTAAGGAGTGCATTCGTCAAAAATCATCACGACATCAGCGCCTAGGCTGCGCTGAACTTCCATAGAACGCTCAGGCGTTAACATGATTTTTTCACCATTAACCGGCGAACTAAAACGAACACCTTCTTCGGTGATTTTACGCATTTTACCTAAGCTAAATACTTGGAAGCCACCTGAGTCAGTAAGAATAGGTTTTTGCCAATTCATAAAATCGTGTAAACCACCATGCTGATCAATAATGTCAGTACCCGGGCGCAACATTAAATGAAAGGTATTACCTAAGATGATATCAGCACCTGTTGCTTCAACCTCTTCTGTTTTCATACCTTTTACTGTGCCGTATGTGCCTACTGGCATAAAGGCAGGTGTTTCTACTACACCACGATCAAAAGTTAAACGGCCACGACGTGCTTTGCCATCAGTATTGATCAAGTCATATTTCATTTTGCTTTTTTCAGCATTGTTCATCTTTTTCTCCTTGCCAACTAGCAAAACAGGCTAGCGGCGTTTTAACAGTGTCGATTGCAGTAATAACACATTGAAATAAAAACTAAGTTGTTTTCTTTGTCAAAAACATCGCATCACCGTAACTGAAAAATCGATATTTCTCTTCAACGGCGTGTTGATACGCTGCCATGATATTGTCATAGCCTGAAAAAGCACTAACAAGCATTAATAATGTCGACTCAGATAAATGAAAGTTAGTTATTAAGGCATCAATGAGTTGAAACTGGTAACCGGGGGTTATAAAAATATCAGTATCTTGATAAAACGGTGCGAGTGCCATACCGTTTTCTTGTGCTTTTTTGGCGGCACTTTCTAACGAGCGAACAGACGTTGTGCCAACAGCGATAACACGACCACCACTTGCTTTAGTTTTATTAATTTGTTCAACAACTTCTTTTGAAACTTCAACATATTCGGCATGCATAATATGATCGGCAATTTGTTCGACCTTTACTGGTTGAAAAGTACCCGCGCCGACGTGTAAAGTCACAAAAGCAAAGTCGACACCTTTATCTTTGAGTGTTGATAACATCGCATCATCAAAATGTAATCCTGCGGTAGGTGCCGCAACTGCACCTGGTTTTTCATTATAAACCGTTTGATAACGCTCGCGATCACTGTCTTCATCAGGACGGTCAATGTAAGGGGGTAATGGCATATGGCCAATATCATCTAATACTTCAAGAACTGATTGCTCACCATGAATTTTCAATTCAAAAAGGGCATTATGTCGGGCAACCATGGTCGCTTGAACTTTACCTTCAAGTAATAATTCACTGCCTACTTTAGGTGATTTACTCGCACGAATATGCGCTAAAACGCTGTGTTCATCAATTAAACGCTCAACTAAGACTTCAACTTTACCACCTGTGGATTTTTGGCCAAACATACGGGCAGGGATAACACGAGTGTTGTTAAAAACCAATAGATCACCCGGTTGAATATGTTCAATTAAATTCAAAAAAGTACTATCGATTAGCTCGCCCGAGTTACTATTTAGGGTGAGTAAACGACTTGCCGTGCGTTCTGGTTTGGGATAACGAGCAATAAGCTCTTCAGGTAAATCAAAAGAAAAATCATCAACACGCATGGCTTATATCGTCTATTTGGTTATATTTAATTAGGTAATCAGTAGAATAAAAAACGCGTTATTTTAGTGCTCTGCCAATGTAATAGCAAGTTAAAAACCACCTCAAGATTAATCGACATAAAATTGAGGATAATTAATACTGTTTATAATCAAAATTCAGCGAAGTTTGTCTGTTAAAAGTAAGTTTTTGCCGTATGCTCAGTAATCGAGCGTTTATTGTATCTTAAAGAGAAAACCATATGAAAAACCTTGCCTTTGCTATCGCAAAAACTATTCTAAATGGTTTTGACCGTCACATTTATTTATTCAGTGAAATAACCCAATCGGCCCAACAACGATTTGAGCAGTGCCAATGGGCAGAGGTACAACTTGCTGCAAAAGCCAGAAACGACTTTTATGACTTACGTGTTACTGAGACACTAGATGTCATTAAACAAGACTTTTTCATTACTGAACTTAATGATGAATTATGGCAGGCAGTCAAAATAGCTTATATCGAGTTAATATCAAGCCATTTTCAACCCGAATTAGCTGAGAGTTTTTACAATTCTGTTTTTTGTCATTTGTTTGAGCGTAAGTATTACCATAACGCCTATATCTTTGTTGAAACTAGTTGCCACTTATCCCAAAGAACGCCTCCAAAAATATTTAAGCGCTACCAACCGTCAGTAAAAGGCTTGTATCAAACCATAGTCGACATTATTAATCACGACAAATTTAGCCTGCCTTATGAAGATATCAAACGTGACATTAATACCCTTATCAAAGCCTTTCGTCAGCAAGCCCAGAAAACACGACATCAGGTAGATGACTTACAATTTGAGATGCTTAATTTTGTTTTCTACCGCAACAAAGGCGCTTATATTATTGGTCAAGTAATTTCGCCTACCGGTATAACCCCTTTCATCGTTACCGTGCTTAACAATGAAAAAGGCGGCCTATATATTGATGCGCTATTGACGGAAGGTGAGTCAATGGCGGTTGTTTTTGGTTTTGCCCGAGCCTACTTTTTTGTTGATTGTCAGCACCCCCATGCGCTAGTCGATTTTTTGAAGGGGTTAGTCCCTAATAAAACCCGTGCCGACTTATATTCAGCCATTGGTTTTCATAAGCAAGGAAAAACCCAGTTTTATCGTGATTTCCTTCATCATTTAGACACAAGTCATGATCAATTTATTTTAGCGGCTGGCATTAAAGGCATGGTGATGTCAGTTTTCACTTTGCCTTCTTACCCTTATGTATTTAAGATCATTAAAGATAAATTTTCCCCTAGTAAAAATATGACTAAAAAGGATGTAAAGGGAAAATATCGTTTGGTTAAGTTACACGACAGGGTCGGAAGAATGGCTGATACGATGGAATACTCAGAGGTGGCTTTTCCTAAAAACAGGTTTTCTGAAGAGTTACTCAAAGAGCTTACTAAAGTTGCCAGCTCAATTATACGTTATGAAAATGACTTAATCATTATTCAACATTTATACATTGAACGCCGCATGGTGCCATTAAACCTTTACCTTGCCGATGCGAGTGATGAACAACTTGATGAGGCTATTTACGGTTATGGCAAAGCCATTAAACAATTGATTTCTGCCAATATATTCCCTGGGGATATGTTATTAAAAAACTTTGGTGTTACCCGCCATGCTAGGGTCATTTTTTATGATTACGATGAAATAACTTACATGAACGAGGTTAATTTCAGGGTCAAACCTATTGCCATAACAGAAGAGCAGATATATGCAGCTGAACCTTGGTATTCTGTTGATCCCGGCGATATGTTCCCTGAAGAACTGTCCACTTTTGCTTTAGCAAACCCTAGATATAAAGCGGCATTTATTAAGCATCACCCTGAATTACTCGAAGCGGCTTTTTGGCAACAATGTCAAAAAAATGTAGCCAACGGTATCGTAGAAGATGTTTTCCCCTACCCTGATAATATGAGGTTTTGTCATTTACGAAAGGATATCAATAATACTCAGTAGATATAAAGTCCTCTAAAGCAGTGATACTGCTCTAGAAAATGGTGGATTGTCGAATATTCGAGCAAACAAACATTATTTTGCAAATTCCACTTTACCTTTTTACTGCCATGAGTATAATGCTTCACCTGTTGCAGGGGTGTAGTTCCAATTGGTAGAACAGCGGTCTCCAAAACCGACGGTTGGGAGTTCGAATCTCTCCACCCCTGCCAGTTTTTTTATTCCAATATTATCTTCTCATTTTATTCTATGCGTTATTCTTTAATTCTGTCATCATGTCAATGACAAACACACCAACACTTAATAAAAATTTTTAGCTCATTATGACCATCAGCAAACGACAATTTGAATTACTTCATGCTATGAATATTCCATTATGGGTTTCAAAGCCGTCTAATACTGTGCCGCTAGCAAAAACGAATAATGAAAAAGCAAACGGACATGGTGTCATAGATTTAGCTACACTTGTTGGTAATCAGTTATTTAATGACATTTTAATTACCATGGGTTTATCATCAACTAATGCTGTTCTAGATGCTAATCATAAGAATAGTGTGCAGGTCGGTGAAATATATTGGCAGTTTTCTGATAAAGACATAATAGATTTTAACAATAACCAGTTAATTATCCCTAGCCTTCAACAGTTAGAAACGTCACCACGATTTAAACGTCAATTGTGGCAACTAATAATCGATAAAGAATTAATATGTCCTTAAATATTCACCCAATAAACATCGCTGATGTTGAAAGCCTTATGCCAATAGAAACGGCATGTCACTCTCATCCCTGGAGTGAAAAAACTTTTATCAGTTGTATTGGTGGTCGTTATTTTGGTCAATATATTAAAAATCATAAAGCTGAAGTTACTGGTTTTTATATTGGCGAACATATCGCTGGTGAAGGAACATTAATGGATATTTGTGTCATACCAGATGAGCAAGGGAATGGCTTTGGTAAAACTTTATTGCTTGAGTTTTTTAAACAATGTCATCAATTACAGTTAACCAAAATTCATTTAGAAGTTCGTGCAAAAAACATCAGTGCTCAAATGCTTTATATCAACCAGGGTTTCACTGAAACGGCACGTCGCACTGGCTATTATCCTAGTGCTAGTGGCTTTGGTTATGAAGATGCTATTGTGATGATTAAAAAACTATAAAACGTTGACAAAGTCGACGACAAAATCAAACACAAACGTCTAATACCCTAACAATCAATATTCACCTGTCGCTAAAGTTATTTTTTATGATTGAATTTAATCTCTTCAATCTCAAAATTATTGCTTTTAGGTACTTAGCTATCGGACGATGACTCTTAACCAATAACGAATTTAAAACTATTTTATTTTTTAACTTTTAATTATCCCCTATTACATTACTTTTACTTCGAAATTTCGCTATAATATCCCGCACTTAAATATCTCAATATCCTTTATTTTTTTTTAGCAGGTAACTTGCATGTCTGTACAACAGCAGGAAGTCAACTTACGTCGAACTTTCGCCATCATTTCTCATCCCGATGCGGGTAAAACCACGATCACAGAAAAAGTATTACTTTTTGGTCAAGCTTTACAAAAAGCCGGTACAGTAAAAGGTAAAAAATCTGGCCAACACGCCAAGTCTGACTGGATGGAGATGGAAAAAGAACGCGGCATTTCTATTACCACTTCAGTTATGCAATTTCCTTACGATGGTTGTTTGGTTAATTTACTTGATACACCTGGCCATGAAGACTTCTCAGAAGATACTTATCGCACATTAACAGCAGTAGACTCTTGTTTGATGGTCATTGATGTTGCTAAAGGGGTTGAAGCTCGTACCGTTAAGTTAATGGAAGTTACCCGTTTGCGGGATACGCCTATTATTACTTTTATGAATAAAATGGATCGTGATGTTCGCAACCCTATTGAAGTAATGGATGAAGTAGAGGATGTCTTAAACATAAAGTGCGCGCCCATTACCTGGCCCATAGGTATGGGTAAAGAATTCAAGGGTGTTTATAATATTTTAACTGATGAAATATATTTATATCAATCAGGCTTAGGACACACCATTCAAGAAAAGCGTGTTATTAAAGGGTTAGACAATCCTGCTCTTGATGAAGCGATTGGTCCTTTTGCAGAAGATTTTCGTGAAGAAATGGAGTTAGTGATTGGGGCTGCTCATGAATTTGATTTAGAAGCCTTTTTAAAGGGTGACCTGACCCCAGTGTTTTTTGGTACCGCTTTAGGAAATTTTGGTGTCGATCATATGCTTAATGGCTTAACAAAATGGGCACCAAAACCTTTACCTAGATTAACTGATACCCGCAATGTTGATGCGAATGAAGAAAAGTTCTCTGGTTTTATTTTTAAAATTCAAGCCAACATGGACCCTAAACATAGGGATAGAATTGCCTTTATGCGTATTTGCTCAGGTAAATATGAAAAAGGCATGAAAATGCGCCAAGTACGTATTAAAAAAGATGTCAGAATTGCTGATGCTGTTACCTTTATGGCTGGCGATCGAGCCCAAGTTGAAGAAGCTTATGCTGGTGATATTATTGGTTTACATAACCATGGTAGCATTCAAATCGGTGATACTTTCACCGCTGGCGAAATGATGAAATTTAGTGGCATTCCTAACTTTGCACCAGAAATGTTCCGTCGTATTCGACTACGCGATCCATTAAAAGCGAAACAGTTACAAAAAGGCTTAATACAATTATCTGAAGAAGGTGCCGTACAAGTATTCCGGCCACTGATTAACAACGATATGATCGTTGGCGCCGTCGGCGTGCTTCAATTTGAAGTTGTGGTACAACGATTAAAATCTGAGTACAAAGTTGATGCGATTTATGAACCCATTAGTGTTGCCACCGCGAGATGGTGTACATGCGATGATGAACGAACGTTAGAACAGTTCAGAAAAAAAGCAGGCGATAATTTAGCCTTAGATGGTGGCAATAATTTAACCTATATAGCACCCACTATGGTGAATTTATCCTTAGCGTTAGAACGTTATCCTGATATTGAGTTTCGTTCTACCCGAGAACACTAATTTTAATGCCCATAGGGCTTCTTACCTAAGCAGCGTTAATAAAACTGACATTGAATTAGCAGCACAGTAATAATTTCTATTAAGAAATAACCAAGAGATTGAAATGAATATTAAACAGATTTTAAGTGACAAAGTAAGTGCAGCTATGGTTGCTGCAGGTTTACCCGAAGGGACTAACCCTGCAGTTAGCCTTGCTACCCGCACAGGTTTTGGCGATTACCAGGCCAACGGTGTCATGGGCGCAGCTAAAAAACTTAAAACTAACCCAAGAGGATTAGCAACTAAAGTAGTTGATAATTTACAGTTAGCCGGTATTGCTAGCCATGTTGAACTTGCTGGCCCTGGTTTTATTAATATTCATTTAAATAAACAATGGTTGAGTAGCCAACTTAATAACATTACCAATGATGCCCGTATTGGCGTCTCTCAACGTGAAACACCTCAAACCGTTGTCGTTGATTATTCAGCGCCCAACCTAGCAAAAGAAATGCATGTAGGTCATCTGCGTTCAACCATTATTGGTGATGCCGTTGTCCGAGCACTTGAATTTAGAGGTGATAAGGTTATTCGTCAAAATCACATGGGTGATTGGGGCACACAATTTGGTATGTTAATCGCGCATTTAAGCGATAAACTTGCCAGTGATGAAGTGGCTGAAACAGCGCTAAGTGATTTAGAAAATTTTTATCGTGAAGCTAAAATTCGTTTCGATAATGAAGAAGGCTTTGCTGATAGAGCCCGTGCCGACGTAGTAAAACTACAAAGTGGTGATGCAGATTCTGCTAAATTATGGCAGCAGTTTATTGATATTTCGATCACCCACAGTGAAGAGATTTATCAAAAACTCAATGTATCACTCACTCGCAACGATATTATGGGTGAAAGTGCTTACAATACCGATTTATCAAACGTGATTGATGAGTTAATGGCTAAAGAAATTGCTGTTGAAGATCAAGGCGCAAAAGTTGTTTTTATTGACGAAATGGCCAATAAAGAGGGTGAGCCTTCGGTATTTATCGTTCAAAAATCAGGTGGTGGTTTTTTATATGCCACCACTGACTTATCGGCATGTCGCTATCGTAGTAATGAATTAAAGGCCGATCGCATCATTATATTTACCGATGCTCGTCAATCGTTACACTTTAAACAAGTAGAGGTTGTTTCACGTAATGCTGGTTTTTTGCCTGACAATGTTGCTTATCAGCACTGTCCTTTTGGCATGATGATGGGTAATGATGGCAAACCTTTTAAAACCCGTACCGGTGGCACCATTAAATTAGCCGCATTACTCGATGAAGCCATTATTAGAGCTAGTGATGTTATTCGCGAAAAAAACCCTGATTACAACGAAGAAAAATTGGCAGAGATTGCCAGCAAAGTTGGTATTGGTGCTGTTAAGTTTGCTGACTTATCAAAAAACAGAACGAGTGACTACATTTTCAATTGGAAAACCATGTTGAGCTTTGAGGGCGCTACTGCCCCTTATTTACAATATGCTTATTCACGCATTCAATCGATATCTAGCAAAGCGCTTGTTGATGAATCAGCGGTAAAAGCAATAATAAAAATTATTGAACCACAAGAAAAAGCCTTAGCCTTAAAAATATTGCAACTTGAAGATGTCATTGATGCGGTCATCAGTGAATGTACACCCAACCTGTTATGTAATTATCTTTATGAATTAGCGAGCCTTTATATGAGGTTTTATGAAGCCTGTCCTATTCTTAAAGAAGGGATTGACGTGGAAGTGAAAAATTCACGTTTGGCGTTAGGGCAAATAATTGCTAAGACCTTAAAACAAGGCTTGGATGTATTAGGCATTGAGGTTATGGACCGTATGTAGAACCTCTACATAGTTTTTTACTCAGGCCACTGCCAACTGATTTTCATCAGTAGTGGTTTGGGTTTTATCTAAATATCTCGAGAAGGAGGCTTAATGAATTTTACTGATAGTCATTGCCATTTAGACTTTGATGCGTTTTCCAACGAGCGTCCTCAACTAATAAGTCAATGTGCAAGTGCAAATATCCACCAAATCATTATCCCTGCTACCCATCCAGCTAATTGGCAAACAGTGCTCAATTTAGCGAGCAAAGAAAACTATCACGGCTGTAATCTATTTGCTTGTTTAGGTATTCATCCTTGGTGTTTAGAAGGTTTAACGATCGCGCATCTTGATGATTTAGCTCGCGCTGTTGAGCAAAGCACAGGGCCGAGTATTGAAAATAAAAGTAAAAAAATCATTGCCATTGGCGAAGCAGGAATAGATGGCGGTATTGCTAAACAGCAGGATAACCTTAACCAGCAAATCATGTTCTTTAATTATCAATTAGCGCTTGCTAAGCAATATCAATTACCTGTGATTGTCCATCATCGTCAATCTCATCACTATATTATTCCATTACTTAAAAAGGCAAAATTAACAGCAGGTGGCGTAATACATGCTTTTTCAGGCAGTTACCAGCAGGCAAAAGAATATATTGATTTAGGCTTTAAACTAGGGGTGGGTGGGACGATCACATACCCAAGAGCGAAAAAAACTATTAATACAATCAGCCGCTTACCATTATCAAGTTTAGTTTTAGAAACGGATGCGCCATCAATGCCGTTATACGGCAAACAAGGAAAAATAAATTCACCATTGGCATTAATCGCTGTATTTGAAACATTGGTTGAAATACGCAAAGAAGAAAGAGAAATAATTGCTCAGCAAGTAGAGGCTAATGTTAGTCAGCTATTTCATTTACCTTAACTATTTAGCTTACCCTTTAACTTTTTTTTGTGGAATGCGATAACCCTGTCGACTAAAACGATTAAAACCTCGAGTTAAAAGAAAACCAACTAAACCCGCTAAAACCAACATTAACCGTAACAATTGCTGACGTTGATTACTGGCTTCATTAAGTGCTTCACTCAACTGGCCTTTTTCGATAGTAAATCGCAAGTAGCCTAATAAATTATCTGATCTAATTTCTTGCACAAAAGGGACAAACTTAGCACTACTATTGCCTTTATAAGGAGAAATACCGTAGAGATCATTAATGGAATCAGATTCAAAGTTTTCTGATGAAGAAAAAAATAACACTTGGCCTGTGTCATCGTATAAATGCACCGACTTAACAAATTTCATTTTAGCGAGTTCATCAACCGTTTGTTGAATTAATTCATTTTCAGAATTATCCATCAGAATTTGTAAACCACTGCTCGCTTGATTGAGATATTGATTACTAACATCATTAAAATGATCAGTAATTAACGCTCTATCATTAACGCCCCCTGCTATCCACATATTCATTAATAAAATAATAAAGACAATCGCTATAGCTAATTGCATTATTTTATTATAAATGGATGATGTTTTAAGGTATAAAGAGGTTTCAGATTGCTTCATAAACACTTTATAATATCGTAAAAATAATATTATACTATAGATTGCTTGAAATGTGTGATGAGTAAATTGTTACTTTAATTCACTTATCAATACTAAATACAACTAAGAACAGAGGCTTACATTGTCAATTTCAGTTCAGACTTTACCTATTGAAAATAATAAAAATCAATCTATTGAATTTTTTATCACTAGTAAACAAGCAACCAACAGCTTACCTAGTTTATGCCAACTTACCCCATCAAAAATAATTATTTCTCCTGATGTTTTATTGACAGATAAAATTAAGCCAAGCATTGAAGTTATTTCAAATATATCGTTCACTTATAATGAATCTCAGCCTGAATTAGTGGTATTTAGTGATATTTCTTACTCTTTGTTACTAGCGCTAATCAAAAAGTGTCAATTATCTGTAGTGGCTCTAAATGCGGTTAACCACAGAAATAATTTAATTAGTTATCGTTTTTCTGTAATGAGCGATAGCGTAAAAAAATCTACACAGCTTGTCGCCCAGTTTGCTTTAGAGCACAAAATTGAGGCCGCTTTATTAGTTAATACCCCGCAATTAGATATTCCAGGTTTACTGGTTATGGACATGGATTCCACCACCATTGAAATTGAATGTATTGATGAAATAGCAATTTTAGCGGGTGTTGGTGAACAAGTGGCAGCGGTCACTGAGCTCGCTATGCAAGGACAACTCGATTTTGCTCAAAGTTTACATCAAAGAGTAGCCGCGCTTGAAGGCGCACCAGAAAGCATACTCGAAGAAGTCGCTAGAGACATACCGCTTATGTCTGGCCTTAAAACGTTAATTAAACAATTGAAGCACTATCATTGGCGTATTGCGATTGCTTCAGGTGGTTTTACTTATTTTGCTGATCATTTGGAAAAGTCACTGGGATTGGATGCGAGTTTTGCTAATCAGTTAGAAATTAAGGAAGGTAAATTAACCGGCAAAATTTTAGGTGATGTTTTTGATGCCAAGGCTAAAGCAGATTCTCTAGCGATACTGAGCGAAAAGTATACTATAGCAAAAGAGCAAACAGTTGCCATGGGTGATGGAGCAAATGATTTAGTCATGATGGCCGCGGCCCATTTAGGGGTTGCTTTTCATGCAAAACCTATTGTACTTGCCCAAGCCGATGTCAGTATTAACCATAGTGGCTTAGATTGTTTATTGCATTGGCTAAAATAACAAAAGGTAGGCAGGTTTATTAAGAAAACCTGATTACCATTTAAAATAATTTGGTCACAAGCTAACTATTTCATTAATAAATCAATGTGCTTTCCTAACATGGTTCAAAATAAATATTAATGGAATTATTTAAAGTAATCACCTTTTAACAGTTAGTTGAAATTTTATAAAGGAAACCAAATGGCAAAGCCATCAAAATTAGAATTTGTCTGTACAGATTGTGGCATGAATTACCCACGTTGGCAGGGACAGTGTCGATGTGGGGCATGGAATACGTTGGCTGAAATGCGAATTTCAAATAATCCCATTAAAAAATCAGCTGGTCGGGCTGCATCCTCAGCTGGATATGCTGGTGGAGTAAGTGGTGGTTCCAAAAAAATTCATGAAATACATACCACTGAATCAGAAAAAAAAATAACAGGCATAGGCGAACTTGACCGCGTTTTATGTGGTGGCATTACTACTGGCTCGGTTAATATTATTTCAGGGGACCCTGGTGCCGGCAAAACCACCCTGCTTTCAGACCTTGTCGCCCGTATGTCTAAAACAACCACTGCACTATACTGCACGGCTGAAGAGTCACTCTCTCAATTTAAAAACAGGGTAGATCGCTTAAAACTTGACTACAACCAAGAGTCACTTTATTTGTTGTCAGAAACAAGTGTTGAGGCAATCATTGAAGAGCTGGATACGCATCAAATAAAGTTTGCTGTTATTGATTCTATTCAAGCGGTTGTTACAGAAAATGCCAATGGTAGCCCAGGTTCGCCCTCTCAAGTTAAGAGTGCTGCCCAGTCTTTAACGCAATATTGTAAACAAAACGATGTCACTATGTTCATTATTGCGCACGTTAATAAAAACAATGAAATAGCAGGCCCCCAAACCTTGGTTCATATTGTTGATGCCTTGCTCCATATAGATACTAATGATGGACAGATACGGACGTTAAGAGCCAATAAAAATCGTTTTGGTGATATTGATACGGTTGGTATTTTTAAGATGAACGAACGGGGCATGATCAGTGTAGACAACCCCAGCGAAATATTTTTATCTGGCTCCACCACCCAATCGCCAGGCTCGGCAATCACTTGTATTCGAAAAGGTAACAGAAATTTATTGTTAGAAATACAGTGTTTAACCACAGAAACCGAAGCAGAATTCCCACAAAGAGTTTGTGTTGGCTTAAATATGAACCGCATTAAAATGTTAACAGGCATTTTACGAAAACATACAAAAACAAAAATCTACCACGACACTTTTTTCAATATTATTGGCGGATTGAAAATAGACGAATCAGAAACCTGCATTGATTTGGCATTGGTTACCGCTATGCTTAGTAGCCTCAACGACTTTATTATTCCAAGAGAAACTTGCATTATGGGCGAGTTAAGTTTAAATGGTGATGTAAGGCCAATAGACAGTGGAGTGCCTAGGGTTAAAGAAGCGGCGCAACATGGTTTTAATCAAATATTTATCCCATATCGTAATTATCATAAATCTATGGAAGGCTTAGGGGCAAAAATTGTCCCTATTAAAACGATTCATGAATTGATTGAATTGATCAAGTAATTGACAGCCAAGCTGAATAAACAAAGAGTAATTAATGATGATATACACTAAATATTACTGTTCTCCTTTTATTAATATTTTGTCGAACCGTAATCGATAACCTTATTCTGATGTAAAAAAAGGCTAGTGATATTCAATTCACTAGCCTTTTTGGTCATTGAAAATTTATGAGCCTATTCTGGCTCATAATCCAAGTTAGCAGATAACCAGCGTTCTGCTTGAGGTAATGTCATCTCTTTTCGAGCCGCATAATCAATCAGTTGATCTTTAGCTAACTTTGCTACGGCAAAATACTTGGCATCAGGGTGAGCAAAATACCAGCCACTGACCGCAGCACTTGGCCACATCGCAAAACTTGAGGTCAGTTCCATACCAATATTTTCATCAACCTTAAGCAATTTCCATAGTAGTCCTTTTTCGGTATGTTCAGGACAAGCTGGATAACCAGGTGCTGGACGAATACCTTGATATTGCTCACGAATTAACGCTTCATTGTCTAGGCTTTCATTCTTAGCAAAGCCCCAATATTCACAACGGATTTTCTGATGTAAGTATTCTGCACTCGCTTCCGCTAATCTATCAGTAACCGCTTTGACTAAAATACTGTTATAGGCATCGTGATCAGCATCGAATAGTTTAACTAATTTATCTGCACCAAAACCTGCTGAAACAGCAAAAGCACCAATGTAATCATCAATACCTGAGCCTTTGGGTGCAACATAATCAGCCAAACATCGATTATACTGGCCCGCTGGTTTTTTACTTTGTTGGCGAAGTTGATGCAGTGTCATTAATAACTCATCACGGTCTTCATCACCCGTTTGACCATCACAGGCATAAACTTCTATATCATCGTCGGTTCGGGCAGCAGGAAATAAACCAAAAACAGCTTTTGCGCTAATTTTTTTATTATTAATAATATCATCGAGCATATCATTGGCATCTTTAAATAAGCTAGTGGCCTCTGTACCAATTAATTCGTGCTCTAAAATTTTGGGGTATTTACCTGATAATTGCCAAGTCATAAAAAATGGCGTCCAGTCGATGTATTTTCTTACCTCGTTTAAATCCAATTCATCAAGCACCGTAACACCTAATTTATCAGGTTTGGTTGGCTGATAATATTCAAAACTTAACGGCGTAGCATTTTCTCTGGCTTGCTCTAATGAAATTAACGTAGAGCGTGGACCTTTCTTATAATGGCGTTCCCGAACTCTTACATACTCATCTTTGGTTTTAGCAACAAAGTCACTTCTATTTTCATCGGACAATAAATTACTAACCACAGACACTGAACGCGAGGCATTAGAAACATAAACAACGGGGTGTTCATATTGAGGTTCAATTTTGACGGCCGTATGAGCTTTAGAAGTCGTCGCGCCACCAATCATCAGTGGCAAAGTAAAGTTTTGTCGTTTCATCTCTTTAGCCACATGTACCATTTCATCAAGTGACGGGGTGATTAAACCAGACAGGCCAATAATATCGACCTTTTTCTCTTTGGCAACACGCAAAATATCTTCGCAAGAAACCATCACGCCAAGATCAATGATTTCATAGTTATTACATTGCAACACTACGCCAACAATATTTTTACCAATATCATGAACATCACCTTTAACGGTCGCTAATAAAATTTTACCATTTGATTTTATTTCTGTTTTTTCAGCTTCAATAAAAGGGTTTAAATGAGCCACGGCTTGTTTCATTACCCGCGCAGATTTAACCACTTGTGGCAAAAACATTTCTCCAGCACCAAATAAGTCACCAACGGTATTCATACCGTCCATGAGTGGTCCTTCAATGACATCTAAGGGACGAACAGCAATAAGCCTTGCTGCTTCAGTATCTTCAACAATAAACTCATTAATACCTTTAACCAACGCATAGGATAAACGTTCATTGATGGGTAATTCACGCCAAGTTAAATCAGTTTTTGAATTTTTAGTGCCCCCTTGCCCTCGATATTCTTCAGCAACTTCTAATAACCGCTCGGTTGCTCCGTCGTCACTATTTTGAATAACATCTTCTACTGCTAATCGAAGGTTATCGGCAATACTAGAATAAATCGCCAATTGCCCTGCGTTGACAATCCCCATATCCATACCATTTTTTATCGCATGATATAAAAACACCGCGTGGATCGCTTCGCGCACAGGATTATTGCCACGAAATGAGAAAGAAACATTCGAGACGCCACCAGAGATCATCGCATAAGGTAGATTTTTTTTGATGTCACCTACCGCTTCAATAAAATCAACGGCGTAATTATTATGTTCCTCTATGCCGGTAGCTACAGCAAAGATATTAGGGTCAAAAATAATATCTTCTGCTGGGTAACCAATTTCATCAACTAGAATGGTGTAGGCACGTTTACATATCTGATATTTACGGACACGGGTGTCTGCTTGACCATCTTCATCAAAGGCCATAACAATTACGGCAGCGCCATATCGGCGAAGAAGTTCAGCTTGATACCTAAAGTTATCTTCACCCTCTTTTAAGCTTATTGAGTTAACAATACCTTTACCTTGGATACATTTTAAACCTTCTTCTAAAATATCCCATTTAGAGGAGTCGATCATAATTGGTACTTTAGAAATATCAGGCTCACCGGCAATCAGATTCAAAAAGCGAATCATTGCCGCTTTGGAATCAAGCATGCCTTCATCCATGTTGATATCAATAATTTGGGCGCCATTCTCAACTTGTTGCAAAGCTACCGCTATAGCTTGGTCGTAATTTTCTTCCGTAATTAAACGTTTAAATACAGCTGAACCCGTAACATTAGTCCGTTCTCCCACATTAACAAATAAACTATCACTATCAATCGTTAATGCTTCTAAACCCGATAATCGGCAAGCAATTTTTCGTGGTGTTACCTGACGAGGAGCAATATGAGCAACACTGTCTGCCATACCTTTAATATGGTCTGGCGTGGTGCCGCAACAACCACCAATAATATTTAAAAAACCTGAATCTGCCCATTCGCTAACATGAGTATTCATATCATCAACAGTGAAATCATATTCACCAAAGGCATTGGGTAAACCTGCATTAGGATGCGCAGAAACAGCGGCATCAGAAATACGGCTCAATTCTTCAACATATTGTCTTAATTCAACCGGGCCTAAAGCACAGTTAAGACCAAATGATATCGGTTTAGCATGGCGTAATGAATTATAAAAAGCTTCGGTCGTCTGCCCTGAAAGTGTTCGACCTGAAGCATCAGTGATGGTGCCAGAAATCATAACAGGCAGTCTAAGCTGCAGCTCATCAAAAACTGTTTCAACTGCAAAAATTGCGGCCTTAGCATTTAAGGTATCAAAAATGGTTTCAATTAAAATAATATCTGAACCACCTTTAATCAATGCTTTGGTTGACTCAATGTAAGCATCTTTTAATTCATCAAAGGTGACGTTTCGAAAAGCAGGGTCGTTAACATCAGGGGAAATAGAACAAGTCCGATTCGTTGGCCCTAATACTCCGGCGACAAAACGAGGTTTGTCTGGATTTTTTGCAGTGAATTCATCTGCTGCTGCCCGAGCAATTTGTGCTGCTACTAAGTTAATTTCAGCACTCAAGTCTTCCATGTCGTAATCAGCCATGGCAATGGTAGTCGCATTAAAGGTATTAGTTTCTAAAATATCTGCGCCTGCATCAAGATATTCAATATGAATAGCTTTGATGATATCCGGCTGAGTTAATACTAATAAGTCGTTATTACCCTTAACATCACTGTGCCAGTCAGCAAAACGATCACCACGATAGTCTTGCTCTTCAAACTTATACGCTTGAATCATCGTGCCCATAGCACCATCAAGAATTAAAATTCGTTTAGCGAGTTGTTTCTCTAATAATTGATAAGAGGCTGATTTTTGTATACCGTTTTCTTTATGACTACTTTTCAATAGGTGCTCCAGACTTTGATACTTGTATCGCCTGGATATTATTGGCATCAAGTTTATAAGGGGTTATTTGGTAAACATAATAATTAAGCCAGTTAGTAAATAATAGGCTACCGTGGCTGCGCCATGAGTTTACCGGTAAATTGTTTTTATCATTATCCGGGTAATAATTAACAGGCATGACTGCACTTTTATTGACGGTAATGTCACGTAAAAATTCTTCATGTAAGGTAGTCGCATCATATTCTGAATGACCCGTAACATAAACTTGTTGTTTATTTTCTGTCGCCACTAAATAGACGCCCGCCTCTGGCGACTCTGCTATTATTTTTAATTGCTTAATTGATTGATAATCTTTTTTATCGATAAAGCCAAAGCGAGAGTGTGGCACATTAAAACATTCGTCAAAGCCTCTGGTTAACGGCTCCTTTGCGTTACAAACATGATGTTGGTATAACCCTGAGAGTTTTTCTTTGCGTAAATGGCGATTCAAGCCATAGTGATAATAAAGCGCAGCATGAGCCGCCCAGCAGGAAAACATAGTTGATGTGACATTTTTTTCTGCCCAATCGAATACTTCACAAATTTTATCCCAGAAACTCACGTCGGTATAATCAAGTAAAGCCAGTGGCGCACCCGTGATAATTAAACCATCGTATTGTTTGTCTTTAATATCATCAAACAAATAATAAAAGTTATCTAAATGCTCTGTTGGTGTATGTTTAGATTCATTTGCGTGAATACGAATAAACTCAACATTAATTTGTAAGGGGGTATTAGCCAACATCCGGAGAATTTGAATTTCAGTTTCAATTTTATTAGGCATTAAATTTAATATAGCGACTTGCATGGGCCTAATTTCTTGACTTGCCGCCCTATGCTCTGACATAACGAAAATATTTTCTTTGTCTAAAACAGATAACGCAGGTAGTTGATCGGGTATTTTAATTGGCATAGAAGAAAACCTAAACGGAGGCAAAATTAATTAATACTAGTATACCCCTTAATGTGACTTAGATTGCTAGCTATGTCAACATCTAAACGTTTAGACGTCTAAAATTATGGTTGATTAAAAATAACTGTCTTTAATTTTACCATAATGAAAGTAACCCCATTGCCCTACTCGTCTTAATGGAGCAAATGGAAATTTAGGTAGGGCTTTTTGATAAAGGGGTAAGTCCGGCGAAGAAATACCCGCCACTTTTTCTGCCAACCTTTTACCAGCTTGTACTGAGAATGATACGCCGCTTCCACAATAGCCCATGCTATAGAAAATAGTGTTTTTTTCATTTTGATGGATATGTGGTAAATCATCTAAAGCCATGCAAATCCAACCTGACCAAGCATAACTGTATCTGATATTAGTCAGTGGTGGAAAACTGGTTTTTAAAACCTCAAGTAAACGGTTGGCATAAAAAGGATCCTCTGCCCCTTTTCCCGTAATTGCGCCTCGACCACCAAACAGTATTCTATTGTCTGGCAATTTACGGTAATAATATTTTAGTGCTCGGGTATCCATAACAACATTACTGGTGAGAAAATTACAGGCAGCTAGCTGCTGATCTGTTAATGGCTCAGTCACAATAATTTGTGACAACACCGGCAAAGTTCTGTTGGTCACTAAATCATGAAAACCTTTAGGTGTATAACCATTAGTCGCAATCACCACTTTTTGTGCGGTAACTTGCCCTTTGGGGGTTTGTAATACTTGTTGACCATTTTCTTCTTGCCAACTTATTACTGGTGATGAGGTATGCACTTTAGCGCCAGCACTGCGAGCAAGTTTTTGGTAGCCCCAAGCTAACTTTAATGGATTAACACCAAAACCATCTTTGTAACGTATTGCGCCATAAGCATTTTTATCATCCATGTAGTGCTGTCGAACTTCTGCCTGAGTAAGAATTTGCACATCGTAACCAAACATTTTTTGCTGCAATTTGGCTTGGCTAATTAATGCTTTAAACATCTTAGGTTTGTGGGCTACTTTAATAAAACCAGCCTCTTGTTGATCACAGTCTATCCCCTGTGCGATTAAATGGTTAACCGTTTCAACTCCTTGACACATTTCATTATAAATACCACGCATGACTTCTTCACCCCATTGGTGTTGCATGGTGGCATAAGATTTACGACCTGAAGATTTTAAAATAAAGCCCGCATTGCGGCCACTGCAGCCCCAAGCTGTTTGATTAGCTTCTAAAACATGCGCTTTTATGCCATGTTCACTGGCTAGATGTAAAGCAGTCGACAAACCCGTATAACCAGCGCCTATAATGGCAACATCAACGTCTATGTCTTGATTTATTTGACCATCATCATCGGGCTGGTCACTACTCCCCTCACTCAAACCTGAGCTGGTGGCTAACCTTGTCCCTGAAACAGCAGCCCAATAACTTTTGGGGTATTTTTCACCACAACCGGGGGATTTATCATGAAGGGGATCGTACATTTCAACTCCGCTATTTACTGCAAAAATTTTTAATTAACAAGCTGGCAAACTATGCCATTAAAGAGGTAAACTTGCATTAGGCAAGAGCAATTAAAGTCAATTATGACCAATAACTTCAGTTACCAACCTTTAACGCCAGCAGACTTTTCCAAAGTCATTGTCCTCGGCAATTTTGTTCACGGTGAGGGGTATTTAAACCCTGAGTCATTACTCACTTGGTACAATAAAGGTAATGTTAATGGCATAAATGCCAGTTTTGTTGTTTATAATGATAATCAACTCATTGGTTTTCGTATTACTTATGCCGTTGAAAATTGGTATGTCGATGAATGGTGTAGTCCTGACTTTTGGCAGCTGCCCACCAAAAAAGTTTGTTACTTTAAATGCAATACTGTTGATGAAAACCACCGAGGTCACGGTATTGGTGGTAAGTTATTAAAACTTTCTATCGAGGCAGCTAAAAAACAAGGGGCCTTAGCAGGTGTCAGTCATTTATGGAAACAAAGCCCGGGTAACAGTGCAGTAAAATATTTCACCAAATGTGGTGGCGAGTTGGTTGCTGCTCATCCTGATAAATGGAATATAGAAAGTAAACAAGGATATGATTGTATTTTATGTGGTTTAGACTGCCATTGTGAAGCAGCAGAAATGATTATTTATTTTAATTAACATCTAATGTTAGTTGCTAGAAATTATAGACCTTTCACCATTGCCGCCAAACGCTCAATCTTAATATTTGATAACTGCCGATAATCAAAATAAGGGCAAACGATAACTCGATGCTGAGTGTTTATAGCAAATTCGTTATCTAACCAAGTAAGCTCGCATTCTAGTTGAGTAGCCTTAACGAGTGACTTGGCGTAAGTTTTACCGATAATAAGATGAATAATTTTTCTAGTGTTATTACTTTTATTATCAAGATAGGGGGCATTAAACAATAAAGCCGTTTTTGACGCCGTTTGCAGTAAAACGCAGTCTCGGTATTGCTGCCATGACGGTGCACATTTAGTAAAACTAAACCGTTCAATGTCTAAAGCATAAAGTAATTTTGCATAGACATTAAAGATTTTTCGCCAACCGTTTCCACATTGTTGACCAATGGCATTAATTTCTCCTGAGCATACGCCAATAAATTGATCTAGCGTTTGGTATTGATAAAGAGGGGGTCGATTACCAATATAAACAGCAACCTGATAATCAGGACAACCTAAGCCCACTATTGTTTTTTCAGTGTTAACCATCAGTTAAACGCCAGTCAATCGGGGATAAGCCTTTTGACGTTAACCATGTGTTAGTTTGTGAAAAAGGTTTGCTACCAAAAAAACCACGATAAGCAGACAAAGGTGAAGGATGCGGTCCAGCGAGCACTAAATGTTTACCGTTATTGATATTGCGACCTTTTTTTTGAGCATGTGCGCCCCATAAAATAAAGACACAATGATCGTTTTGCTCATTGAGCTCAGTAATAACGGCATCAGTGAAGGTTTCCCAGCCTAATTTTGCATGCGAGTGAGCATTAGCCTGTTGAACTGTTAGCACGGTATTTAATAACAGCACCCCTTGTTTTGCCCAAGGTTGAAGAAAGCCATGGTTAGGTGTAACAAAATCATCAATATCAGTGCAGAGCTCTTTATAAATATTGGCTAAGGATGGTGGGATCTTTATATTAGGCAAAACTGAAAAAGCTAGGCCGTGGGCTTGCCCCTCGCCATGGTAGGGATCTTGGCCCAAAATAACCACTTTCACCTCAGAGATATCAACATTTTCAAAAGCATTAAAAACATTATTTTCTGATGGGAAAATTGTTAGTCCATCGGCTCGTTGTTGTTGAATATTCGTGAGTAATGATTGAAAGTAGGGTTTGGCTTGTTCTTGACTGATTAATGTTTGCCAATACGGTTTTAACAAGGGAAGTCCTTTGCAGTTGTTGACACCAAATTAGGCTGTAGAGTCTCACTGTCGATAGTTTTAATCATTATATAATTCGTCTCCAGGATGTAGATCAGCCAAAGAGTAAACAAGGATAACCTTATTTACTCTTTGGTTTTTTTTCTGTAATAGACAATTTATTAAGCGAGTAAATAAGCCCGTAACGCACTAAAGTCTGCAGCCAAGTCCTTAGATAAAATAGGTTCTCCAGCACAATCAGCCAACTCTTTAGGTAAGCCAATGGGATGACCTAAGATACTTTCCACTACTTCTTTAAACTTAGCGGGATGGGCAGTACCTAAAAGTACACCAAATTCACCTACATTGGCATTATATTGTAAAGCTTTATAGGCGACAGCGGCGTGAGGCTCACTGATATAACCTAATTTACTTAAACCAATAACCGTTGATTGAGTTTGCTCTTCGCCAATAGATACCGAGCTTACACAATCTTTATCAACGATATCCGATTTAAGCATGTGCTCAACCCGAGGCCAATTATTGGGGTTACTGACATCCATAGCATTTGAAATTGTAGCAACCGTTTGAGATGGCGACCATTCACCCGTTGCTAAATAACGTGGTACGGTATCATTAGCATTGGTAGCTGCAATAAAACGCTTGATCGGCAGCCCCATAGCTTTAGCAAATAAACCAGCCGTTAAATTACCAAAGTTACCACTGGGTATTGAAAATACTACATCACCTAAGGCTGTTTTAGCACGAGAAAGCTGAGCCATTGCTTCAAAATAATAACAAATTTGAGCAAGTAAACGACTGATATTAATTGAATTAGCCGAATTTAAGCCAATAGTATTGGCAAGTTCTTTATCACTAAAGGATTGCTTAACTAATGTTTGGCAATCATCAAAATCGCCATCAACCGCAAGGGTTTCAATGTTGCCACCCAGTGTGGTGAACATTTTTTCTTGCAGTAGGCTAATTTTTCCTTTTGGATACATGATAACGACACGAATATTGTCAATACCATGAAAGGCATGAGCAACAGCCGCTCCGGTATCACCAGAGGTTGCCGTTAATATCGTCAGTTTCTTCTCTTTACCAGAGGCTTGGTAATCTTTGGCGCAGAAAACTTGTAGACATTTCGCCATAAAACGGGCACCAAAGTCTTTAAAGGCTAATGTTGGACCGTGAAAAAGTTCCAAAATAGCTCGTTCATTACTGATGGGTTGTAATAATGCTGGGAAATTAAATGCATCGGTAACAATTTCAGTCAATTCTTGTAATGATAAATCATCTTCTACAAATGGATGTAAAATTTTGACACTACGTTCAACAAATGGCATCGCAAGCAGTTCATCCATATCATCAAATTTAGGGATGGTTTCTGGAAAGAATAACCCTTGATTTTTACCTAACCCTTGTTTGACTGCACCAGAGAAACTAACGACTTCATCATTTTCTTTTAAATTATAAAATTTCACGGAATTTCCTATCGATTAATTATTTTTTTTAACTGTTGCGTTTACAACTTTAATACACCGTTAATATCAGCTTGGCAAACATGAACAAAACCATTGTTTTCTCCGTCTACCGTTTGTAGGTAATTTGCCTGTAGCCATTCTGCATTTTTTTGAGCGAGTGACAAATCGTCACAGACACAAAACAAAGTAGGTCCTGAACCTGATATACCGACAGCTAAACTGCCCTGCGCCATTAAATAGGCTTTTGCTTCTTGGTAGCCGGGTAATAAATGTTGACGATATGATTCTGCAACCACGTCTTCTAATACACTAAATGCCTGTTGTTTATCTTGACGATGACAGGCATCAACAAAGGTGGCTAAATTTTGACCAAAAGAGATCAAGTCAGCACGAGAGTAACTTTGGGGTAATACGTCTCGAGCTGCCTTAGTTGATACTTCAATACCTGGGTAAGCCATCACGAAGAAGCAATCATCAAAAGTAGGTATAGAACGAGCGATTACTTTCTCGTCGGGTACCATTAACAGTAACCCCCCTAAATAGCAGGGTGCAACATTATCATAATGCAGGCTACCACTAATATGTGCTTCCATTTGCCCCATCATTAACAACATCGATTTTTCATCAATGCTTATACCTCTTGCTTGCTGGTAATAAGTATTTAAGCCTTCAAGTGCAGCAACAACGGAACAAGCACTAGAGCCCAAACCGCTACCAACAGGCATTCTTTTATCGAGAGTGATTTTAACCGTCTCAATTTTTTTATCACGTTCGGTTAATGCTTTATTAAATAACACTAAACAATGCCAGACGATATTATCTTTTGGATCGCTAGGTAATTTATGAGCAAATCTGCCAACAACTTCTAAACTATTAATATCAGCACTTTCAACCGAAACCACATCACCTAAAAGTGTTCCATCAATAGGTTTTACCGCTAAGCCTAAAACATCAAAACCGACATTAACATTACCAATAGAAGCAGGCGCAAATACCGATATTTTCTTTGACTCCGTCATTAGTGCTGCTGCTCCCATGCTAGTGTTCTTAATAAATCACCAAATACTCCTGCAGCAGTTACTGCAGCACCCGCGCCATAGCCACGTAAGACAAAGGGAAGCGGTTGGTAGTAACGACTATGAATAGCTAAAGCATTCTCACCATCTTTGATACTATATAATGGGTGAGCCTGAGCAACAGCTTCAATCGATACTTGACACTTACCATCAACAATATTGCCAATGTAGCGTAATACTTTACCTTCGGCTTTAGCGTCATTGACTCGTTTGGTAAAGTCTTGATCAATTTTTGATAGATTTTTCATAAAAGTGGCAACATCACCGCTAGCATCAAAGTCATTAGGCAGTACCGACTCAATAGTAATATCAGTAAGCTCTAACTGCAAACCAGACTCTCGCGCCATAATTAAAAGCTTGCGAGCAACATCTAAACCACTTAAATCATCGCGGGGATCAGGCTCAGTAAAACCATTCTCTTTGGCAATGGCGGTTGCCACAGAAAGTGCCATACCTTCATCTAATTTACCAAAAATATAAGAGAGAGAACCGGATAGAACCCCCTCAAAACGTTGTAATTCATCACCCGCTTTAATCAAGCTTTGCAATGTATCAATAACAGGTAAACCTGCACCGACCGTCGTTTCATATAAAAAACGACGGTTAGTTTTTTGTGCCGCACTGCGCAAGGCTTGATAATACTGCCAAGAATCGGTATTTGCTTTTTTATTTGGGGTAACGACATGGAAACCTTCTTCAAGAAAGCCAACATAACTCATCGCCAATTCTTCATTGGATGTTGAGTCAACAAGCACGGGGTTAATTAAATGGTTATCACGAACAAAAGCCTTTATGTTTTCAACTGTCACCGCCACTGGCTCTTTTTGCTGAGCTTGTTGCCAGTTTTCTAAGTCAATACCGTTTGCATCAAAAACCATGCCCTTTGAATTCGCTAAGCCATAAATTTTCAAATCGATATTCTGTGCTTTTAAGCTAGGTTGTTGACGAGCGATTTGTGCAATAAGCTCACTCCCTACTACACCACAGCCCACTAAAAAAACATCAATGGTTGGTTTGTGAGAGAAGAAGTTTTGATGACTCACTTTTAAAGCGTCAGTACATTTTCTTTGCTCAACAACAACAGAAATACTTCGCTCTGAGGAGTCCTGAGCAATAGCTATTACATTAACCCGAGCTTGCGCTAGTGAACTAAAGAATTTGGCCGCCACACCACGTTGATGGTGCATACCATCACCAACTAGGGAGACAATTGACAGTTCTTTTTTAAGCACTATTGGCTCTAATAAACTATTAAGTAATTCTAATTCAAATTCATCTTTTAAACTTTGCTCCGCACGAGCTGCATCGGCAGAGTAAATACAAAAACTGATACAATATTCACTTGAAGATTGACTGATAAGCACTAAAGAGACATTTTCACGACTCATGGTCGCAAATACACGGCTTGCCATGCCCACCATACCCTTCATGCCTGGCCCTGAAACATTGACCATAGTTAAATCGTCAAGATTTGAAATAGCCTTCACTCGTTTTTGCTGATCGTTTTCATTATCAATTAGCGTACCCGGTGCCAGAGGATTTCCGGTATTTTTGATTAAACAAGGGATATGGTATTGAGCAATCGGACCAATGGTTTTAGGATGCAAGACACTTGCACCAAAATAAGAAAGCTCCATGGCTTCTTGATAGGATAAATAATCAAGCAAGGTCGCATCTTTAATCACACGAGGATCCGCATTATAAATACCGTCAACGTCTGTCCAAATTTCACAACACTCAGCTTGAGTACACACGGCCAAAACTGCTGCTGAGTAATCAGAGCCATTTCGACCTAAGGTCGTGATTTGACCGTCACAGTTAATACCAATAAATCCTGGCATAATAGAGATACGCTCAAGTTCACTGTATACATCTTGGAAAGTTTCTTTACATAAAACCAAGTCAGCAACAGCATTTAACCAATCATCACTGGTACGTAAAAACTTTTCTGGTTCGAGTTCAGTAACCGTTTCTCCTTTGCTAGCTAAGGCTGAAGAAAGAATCGCCACACTTAATCTCTCTCCCATGCTGATAATACGAGCACGGATATGTTCAGGGCAAAAAGACAACATCGTTGCCCCTTGCATATATCTACTTAGCTGATTTTCACAATGAGCAAGTACTTGCTGACAGTGTTGACGATTAAAGTCTGAAGAGGTTGCTGATAAGTCATCAATAATGGTTTCAATAGCCTGTTTAAAATGGCCTAAGTCTGCCTGCAATTTCACATCATCACTTATGTTTTCTGCCATAGCGACAAGATGATTTGTCACACCTTGTGGTGCGGAAACAACAACAGCGACTTGAGCTATTTTACTTTGCTCTTTGATGATATTAGCCACAGCTAAAAAGCGGTCTGCTGAAGCTAATGATGAACCACCAAATTTTAATACACGCATCTTCTCTTCCTTTTATAACCTATCATTTAAACTCAAAAAAAAAGCCCGTGAGGTTCAGTCACGGGCTTTTATAAAATTAATTTTCACATATTCAGCCAGCGACAACCATCCCGGTCAGGGTGGTAATGGTAATAATAATTTCAGTACGACAGTTTAATATGTTCATGTGATGTAAAATGCCTGATGTCAGTTTAACTGTCAACAGTTAACTTACCTACGTTAACGACTAAAAAGTTATAGACTATGCATTAAAGTTTCAAATCCAAGACTAAAAATTATTTCCTCGCCAATTTTGACTTCATTTGTAATGACAAAAACAAGTTTAATTCCTATCGACTTAGCTTAATAATACAGGGCTAAACCGATACAACTTTTTTATTACCTAATTATCAATCCATTGTAGACGATGAAAACTTCCATAACCCTTGTGATATTTAACTTTTATTAGAACAGTTAAACTGCCGAGATAAGATCTAATTAACGCGTTTAGTATGTGAAATTCTTACTAGATAATAAGAGCTTTTAGGGACAAAACGTTGAAGGAACGATATACCTACGGATTTATACACTTCAAAAGCCATTTCTAACAATATAACAGTAATTCGTCAATTCTCTAATACAGGATTGCAGGAGAGAGTAGAGGTCAAATTAGTACCAAGTGAGTTGTCTTTGGTGGGTTTTCAGCCAGTCTTGCGCTTGCTGATAATTAGGAGAGTGTTGTGCGACTAATTTCCAGAATTCTCTCGAGTGATTTAAATGGGTCAAATGGCAAAGCTCATGAATAATAACATAGTCAACAACCCAAAATGGCGCCATCATTAATAGATAATTAAAACTGAGTTCTCCTCGATTATTACAACTTCCCCATCGAGCTTTATACTGTCTAACTTTAAAGGACTTAGGAAGTAGTTGTGTTTGTTTACTGAGCTCAACTAGGCGAGTCGTAAAATAACCTATCGCTTTTTCTTTAAACCATTTTTCAAGCTGCTTTTTAACTTTTGTCTGACTTATTTCTACCGATAATAATTGACCATTTATAATTCGATACCGAGTTGGCAAAATCACACAAAATTCATTGCTCAGATTCAGTATTTGAGCTTTTGGCTGATAAGAAATCGTCAGTTGTTTTTGTTCACCGTGTATCAATAACGAACAGCCGTCAATAAAAGAAGGGGGGGGTAATGCAGGTTGGCGTTTTTGCAGATCAACTTTAGCTTTTAACCAAGCAGATTTTTCATTGATAAAACTATAGATTTGTTGGTCAGTTAAAAAATTAGGTGCTCTAACAAAAATTTCTCCTTGTTTAACTTGTAAACCAAGGGTTTTGCGTCGAGCACTGCGGATTATTTGGTATTCAAGCATTAATATTAACTGTTAGCTCTAATAAATGACATGCTAAGCACTAACCTAGTTCGCTAATAATTTCATCTGCTTTATTTTTTTTTACTTTTGTTTTTATTGGTTTAGCTTTAGGTACTTTAATATTTTCTTTATCGATTTCAGAAGTTTCAGTTATTTTTTCTTCAGCGACTTCATTAGCATCAACTAACTTAGCTGATTTTTTCTCTGCAGGCTTGGATGCTTTTTTAGCAAGAAGTGCGACTAAAACCTCCTCTCTATTTTGAGCTAAATAAATACTCAACTCTTCAGATAGGCTCTCTGTTAATTTTATTGTTGATTGAGCAAAAACTTCGGCCAAGTTGTCAGCCATGTCCAACATTTTGTCATATTCATCTGCTGATTTCTTGTCCATAAATGTATTTGCCTCCACCCCATGCCTAATTACGACAAATCGACTTTCAACTGCCATTGGTTTTCCTTAATTTATCTTAATAAGTGTTCAAAAAAATCATTTGAAATTTCATTACTGCCGACGATATTTTTTACAATTTATCGCCTTTATCCATAGTAACACAAGGCCAAGATAGCTGTATATAAAAACAGGTAAATAACAGTTAATGCTTACCTTATGTAATCATCAAAAATTTCTACCGTGACTAACTCACCGGCACTGACTTTTCCTTGCTTAGCGGGCAAAATAATATAACAATTCGCTGTGGCTAAACTCGATAAAATGCCTGAGCCTTGTGAACCCGTCGAAGTGACAATATTATCACCTTGCTCATTTAACGATAACACACCTCGTTGAAAATCCATACGGCCTGGCGATTTACGTAATTTGGTTGTCGTTCTTACCTTGAGAACAGTGCGATTGATCGGTTCAGCGTTTTGTAACTTAATTAAGGCTAATAGTGCAAGTTGATGGAAGGTGACCAATGCAGACACTGGGTTACCTGGCAAACCAAAAAACAAACTGTTAGGCAATCGACCAAAAGCAAAGGGCTTACCCGGTTTTATCGCAACTTTCCAAAAGCCAATTTCCCCCAGTTCATCTAAAACATCCTTACTGTAATCAGCATCGCCTACCGAAACACCCCCACTAGAAATAATTGCATCAGCTTGTTTGTCAGCCTCAACAAAAGCTTTTTTAATCGCATCAAAATCATCGTTAACAACACCAAAATCAATCACATTAACGTTAAGTTTCTTCAATATTGCAGCGAGAAAATAACTATTGCTGGCAAAAATATCACCGTCATTAAGTATTTGACCCGGTAATTTCAATTCATCACCCGTGGCAATTAGGGCAATATTAAGTGGTCGATATACTTGAATTTTAGCAATACCTAGTGAAGCCAAAATACCAATATCGATTGTTGACAAACGGTGGCCTTTAGTCAGGACTCTTTGATTTTTTTGAATGTCTTCACCAACGTTTCTTACATGAGATCCCTTTGTTTTTTCTTGTAAAAATGTGGCTTGTTGTTTGTTTAGTTGAACATTTTCTTGCATTTCAACACTGTCACAATTATCAGGAAGTTTAGCACCTGTCATAATCCTAATACATTCACCAAGTTTACATTTTCCCTGATAGGGAGCACCCGCCATAGCAGAGCCAACGACAGTTAAAGTGCGGCTATTTAAAAAGCTGTTGATAGCAAAAGCATAGCCATCCATTGCTGAATTATCATGGGGCGGTACATTAAGTGGGCTATAAATGTCTTGGCATAAAACATAGCTAAGCGCTTGGTCAATAGGTAAGCTAATCACATCAGATATTGGCGTAACTTGAGCAAGCATATCTGCTAACGCTTGTTCAAAAGGTAATAATCCGGAAACAGAACAACAATCAGGCATAATAATTTTCACTTGAAATAGACGAAGTTAATAGTGATTATTATCACTCAATTTATTGACATAATAACAGTACTTTTACTATCAATCAGTTGATTTTACTAAAAAGGATGGTCAATAAATTTAATTATAATACTTTAGGTAAACTACGGTATACTTATTTATAGTAAGCTATATAAATAAGCTACTTACATAAATTAAACACCGAGCTACTTCAACTAACTCACTTAAATAAATTTTAAGCTGACATGTTGTTTTAAGCCGTAACTAACCCACTAAATGACTATTTAGGTTTTAGTTACCAGGGTTAACAAGGAAACGCGTTAGCCTCCCTACATTTGGAAAGGTGACATGTTAACTGACAACTTTGGCCGACGGTTTTATTATCTTCGCCTATCTATTACCGACGTTTGCAATTTTCGTTGCGACTACTGTTTGCCTGATGGTTATCAGTGTGATCATGATCGTGCTTTTTTATCTTTGCCTGAAATTAAGCGGGTTGCTAATGCTTTTGCACAATTAGGGACCGAAAAAATTCGTATTACCGGTGGTGAACCCTCATTAAGAAAAGACCTTCCTGAGATTATTGCTGCCTGTAAAGAGACTTCAGGTATAAAGAAAGTCGCGATAACCACCAATGGTTATAAACTCCCTCAGCACTTACCTAGTTGGTTAGATGCCGGTATTGATGCACTTAACATTAGTATTGACAGTCTTGATCCCAGACAATTTCAGTCGATCACTGGCCATAATAAACTTGATACCATATTAAAAGGCATCGATATGGCATTGGCTCATGGTGGGCCTCAAATTAAAGTCAATACAGTATTAATGCGTGACTACAATGCTTACGATATTCGGTCTTACCTTGATTGGTTAAAAGATACCCCCATTACGCTCCGTTTTATTGAGTTGATGCAGACAGGTGATAATAAGGCTTTTTTTGATGCTCAACATGTGCAGGGTTCACGCATCAAACAAAACTTAATTCTTGATGGTTGGTTACCTGTTATTCAAAATAAATCAGCAGGTCCTGCTCAAGAATTTTATCATCCTGATTACCAAGGTAAAGTTGGTCTAATTATGCCGTATTCAAATGATTTTTGTTCTACGTGCAATCGTTTGCGAGTTAGCTCGCTCGGTAAATTACATTTATGTTTATTTGGCGAACAAGGTTTATCGCTCAAAGAACAATTACAATGTGATGATGTTGAACCATTAAAAAAACAGATAATATCTTTACTTGGCGATAAACAAGCCACTCACTATTTACATGAAAAGTTAAGTGGTGCAACGACTAACCTTTCAATGCTTGGCGGTTAGTGATGAACCCCAATAATAGTCAATGCTTAGGTGTTGTGCTCGCTGGTGGTTTATCTTCTCGTATGGGGCAAGACAAAGCAAAACTGCCTCATAAAAATACTGACATGCTAAGTTTTAGCAAACAGTTACTTGTAGACTCTGGTATTGATCAAGTTGTTGTCAGTGGTAATCAACACCAAGTAACTGACTTGGTAGCAAATGCAGGTCCCGTTGGCGGAATTTATAGTGTGAGTCAACGCTACCAACCCAAAGCATTACTGATCTTACCAGTTGATTTACCTTTAATGACGAGCGAAGCTTTAATGCAACTAAGACTTAAAGGTGAATTGAGTCATAAAGCCTGCTTTTTTAAAGATAACCACTTACCCCTTTATCTGCCTAATAATGGTTATCTCGAACTTTTTTTCACCACCATATTTAAAAATCATCAGCAACATAAAATATTTGGGACTAAGTCAGTTAAAAAAGGTCCTTCAGTTAGATCATTATTAGAGCAAGTACCGCATACAATATTTGCACTTGATACACCAAAAATTTTATTTAATACTAATACACCTGCGCAATGGCAGCAGGCAAAGTTGATGGACTAGCATTAATACACTGAGCTAATTTGTCATGAGCATTTATTAAGGAAAAAACATGTCTTCTCACGGCGGAAAAATATTCACCCCTTTAAATATCGCTGTTTTAACAGTGTCCGATACTCGCGATGAGTCAAATGATACATCAGGTCAAGCATTAGTAGAGCGATTAACGGACTCTGGTCATAACTTAGCAGCAAAAAAAATTGTTAAAGACGATGTTTACCAATTGCGTGCAATAGTTTCACAGTGGATTGCCGATGAAAATATCCACGCTATTATTTCTACAGGGGGCACAGGCTTCACTGCTCGGGATAATACTCCTGAAGCGTTGATGCCATTATTTGATAAAGCCATTGAAGGTTTTGGCGAAATTTTTCGTCATGTTTCACTACACGAAATTGGCACATCAACGATCCAGTCGCGTGCTCTTGGTGGTCTTGCTAATAATACCGTTGTACTTTGTGTACCCGGCTCAACCAATGCCTGTAAGACAGCTTGGGATAAAGTGATTAAAGAACAACTTGATGCGAGCCATCGACCTTGCAACTTTGTTCCTCACTTAAATATTACCGCAGAACAATGTGAGAGCCGCAACTAATGGCTGAACAATCAAATAATAACTTACAAAATACGGCATCACAAAAGAGTCCCAATAACTTAAGTCATCTTAATAAGTACGGTGAAGCCAATATGGTTGATGTGACTGAAAAGGTAATGACATCGCGCACAGCAACAGCTCAGGGTTATATTAAAATGACCAAAGAGACATTAGCCTTGATTACTACAGGTGAGCACAAAAAGGGCGATGTTTTTGCTGTAGCTCGTATTGCCGGCATTCAAGCGGCAAAAAAGTGCAGTGATCTCATACCTCTATGCCACCCATTAATGCTAAGTAAAGTACAGGTTGACTTTGAAGTTGATAGTCACAACAGTCAGGTAAAGGTCATCAGTTTATGTCGATTAACCGGACAAACGGGTGTTGAAATGGAAGCATTAACAGCCGTCTCTATCGCTTGTTTAACCCTATTTGATATGTGTAAAGCAGCTGACCCTGGGATGGAGATTTTTGGTATTAAAGTACTGACTAAAGAAGGCGGTAAGTCGGGACATTGGTCGGCAATATAGAAATGGGTGTTTCAATGACTAGTAATGTTATAAAAGGAGAGTCGTTATGATTAAAGTTGTTTTTTTTGCTGCTCTTCGTGAACAGCTCGACTGCAGCGATTTATCTTTGCCTGCGGCAGGTATTACCACGATAAATCAGTTAAAAACCGCATTGATTAACCATCAGGCGGGTTGGCAACCTTATATTGAAAACCATTCACTACTCAGTGCGGTTAATCATGAAATGGTTCATGGCGAACATATGATTAAATCAGGTGACGAAGTCGCTTTTTTCCCTCCTGTGTCAGGTGGATAAAGGTATGTCTAAAGATCTCATCGCCAATAAAAAAATACTTACAGAAGTTTCCATCCAAGAAATAGATTTTAATCTAGCGGAAGAAGTGGCCCTACTCGAAAAAAATAATGATCTCGATGGTGCCATAGTCACTTTTACTGGCCGTGTTCGAAATAAAAACGAAGGATTAGCTGTTACCGCTCTAACATTAGAGCACTACCCCGGTATGACAGAAAAGTCATTAGAGAAAATAATCAAGAAGGCAAAAGAACGCTGGAATATTGGCCGAGTAAAAATAATCCATCGTATCGGGCGATTAACGATTGGTGAGCAAATTGTCTTTGTTGGTGTCACTAGCCAACACCGCCAAGACGCCTTTGCCGCTAACGAATTTATAATGGACTTTTTAAAGGTCAAAGCGCCCTTCTGGAAAAAGGAATTAACTGAAGAAGGTGATAAATGGTTGAAGGCTAAAAATAGTGACTGTCATAAAGCTGAGCAGTGGAGTTAATTCAACCATGGTTTTGATACGATCATTTTTAATTATTGTATTCTGGCTATCAATCCCTGTCTATGCCAGCTTACCAACCACACCTTTGCGTGTCGCCGTTGCTGCTAATTTCGCTCCAGTACTAGAAAAGTTACTTCCACAATTTACTCAGCAAAGTCAAATACCGGTACAAATAATCAGTGGTGCATCGGGCACCTTATATTTGCAGATAAACCATGGTGCCCCTTTTGATGTTTTTCTTAGTGCCGATGATAGCAGACCTAAAAAACTTCAAGCAGATAATTTAACGCTAACAAATACTTTGGAAACTTATGCTTATGGGCAATTAGCTCTTTGGTCAGCAGTAGATAAACTTTCATTGGCGCAACTTTCAAAGATAATAAAAAACAATCGTTTAGCCATTTCAAATCCTAATACGGCCCCCTACGGTAAAGCGGCCAAAGAAACCTTAGAAACGCTCAAACTTTGGCAACACGTTCAGAATAAGCTTATTACCGGTATTAATATCAATCAAACTTTTCAACAAATTCGCTCACAAGCGGTAAATGTTGGCCTTGTCGCTAATAGCCAATTAGTATTAAACCAGTTAACAGGTACGGTTATTCCGAGTGAATACCACCAACCAATTAGACAACAGTTGGTTATTCTAAAATCGAGTAAACAACAAACAAACGCCATAAAGTTTAGCCAGTTCTTATTAAGTGACAAGATACAGCAGCAAATTCAACAATTAGGTTATGCCCTTAACCTAGATAAGAAAAAAAATAACAACGAGCAACTAAAATGATCAATGACAACCCCGATCTATTAGCACTATTTACTACCTTAAAAATGGCAGGTTTAACCACAGTTATATTATTAATTATTGGCACTCCCCTGGCTTGGTATTTAGCCAAAATGCAGAGTAAATTCAAAGTGGTGATTGAAGCCTTTGTCGCCCTCCCCTTAATATTACCGCCAACTGTTTTGGGTTTTTATCTACTTATTGCTTTTTCACCACAGCATTTACCCGGCCAATTATGGCAGCAAACGACAGGTCAACAATTAGCCTTTAGTTTTAGCGCTATTGTCATAGGATCAGTGCTTTATTCTCTGCCCTTTGTTGTACAACCTTTGCAAAAGGCCTTTGAACAATTAGGTGATAACTTAATTGAAGCCGGAGCAATGCTAGGTGCAGGCCCTATAGATCGATTCTTTACTATTGTTATGCCACTGACCAAAGCAAGTTTTATAACCGCTGCTAGCTTGGGCTTTGCCCATACCGTTGGCGAATTTGGTGTGATACTGATGATAGGTGGTAATATTCCTGGAGAAACTCGAGTATTATCCATCGCGCTTTTTGATCATGTTGAAGCCTTTGATTACGCTAAGGCGCATTTATTAGCAGGCAGTTTGTTGCTTGCTTCAATGGTATTGTTGTCGTTAATTTATTTACTCAATCATCCGGCAAAATCAAAAATGAATAAAGTTAAGGTGGTAGAAGTATGACCCAATTAACACTTGATATGAATTGCCAACTAGATACCTTCTCACTCTCTATCAAACAAGCATTACCTTTGAAAGGTATAACCGGTATTTATGGACATTCAGGGTCAGGAAAATCGACCTTATTAAGAATTATTGCCGGCCTTAATGATCAAGCTTCTGGGCAAATTAGCTTTGATCAAGAAAAATTATTAGATACTAACAATAACTGTTTTATAAAAGCTGAAAATCGACAAATTTCAATGGTTTTTCAAGACAGTAGGCTGTTCCCGCACTTAACCGTATTAGCTAATTTAAATTTTGCCGTTAAGCGCTCTATAGGCAAGAAGTTAGATATAAATGAGATCATTGAGCTTACTGAAATTAAACCCCTATTAAATACTCCTGTCACTAAACTATCAGGTGGAGAGCAACAAAGAGTTGCACTCGCTCGAGCTATTTTAGTAGAGCCTAAATTATTACTACTAGATGAACCGTTAAGTGCGCTTGATCACGCCAGTAAAAACACCCTATTGTCACTTTTGCTTAAAATTGAAAAGCAGTTAAATTTACCAATGTTTTATATCAGCCATAGTTTGCCAGAGCTCCAACAAGTCGCAGATAACTTGTTAGTTCTCTCAAGTGGTAAAGTCCAAGCATACGGAGATATTCACCAAGTTATTCATCAGCTCAATCATTTTGACTTAACCGCAAGCGGGCAAAGTTATCAACAAACAAGTTTATCTTTGCCCGTCAAATCAATAGATGTTTACCATCAACTAGTGACGTTAGCCTTAGGTGATGATCAAGAAATACATTTACCGCATAGCAACTACTTAAAAAAACAACTAACCGCATCACACGATGTCCAAAAAATCCGCTGTTTCATTCTCGCCAGTGATATCAGCATTTGTTTATCTGAGCCCATAAATAGCTCTATTGTCAATCAACTCTTTGGTAAGATCATCGATATTGAACAAGAAAAAAACCAAGTATTAGTAGCGGTAGAGTGTACAAACCAAATGTTTTTCATCAATATTTCATCATACTCGTTGGAAAAATTAGCTCTTAAGAAAAACTTATCTGTTTACCTGCAATTTAAAGCTAGCGCTGTGCGTAGCCAAATAAATCAATAATTTCAGTAGGAATATTCATATGCTTACCAATAAAGAACAACTTAGATATAGTCGACAAATCATCCTCAATGATATTGGTGAGCAAGGCCAAATATCACTGAGCAATGCCAACGTTCTTATTGTTGGTATTGGTGGTTTAGGTAACCCAGTAAGTATGTATTTGGCCGCGGCAGGTGTTGGTCGGCTTTTTTTGGCTGATGGCGATAAGATTGAAATAACTAATTTACAGCGCCAAGTATTATTCAATGAAAATGATATTGATCAAAATAAAGCCGATGTTGCTGCTGAAAAATTACAGCAACAAAACCCGGAAGTCATCATTGAAGTGATTGATGAAATGCTCGATAAAGAGTTGTGCGATTACTACGTTAGCCAAGTTGATTGCGTACTTGACTGCTCTGACAACATCAAAACACGCTATTTAATTAACCAAAGCTGTGTTGATCAAAAAGTACCACTAATTATTGGAGCCGCAACCGGGTTTGATGGTCAACAACTCGTTGTAGACTCAAGAGATAATAGCAGTGCTTGTTACCAATGTTTGTTTCCTGCTAGTGAAAAAGCACCCGAAAACAATTGCCAGACAGTAGGAATTGTTGGCCCTGTTTTGGCAATAATCGCAGGGATGCAAGCCTTACAAACTATTAAGCTATTAACCGGTAATAAAGTACATATTAACCAACTTAATTTATTTGATGGCTTATCAAATCAGTGGCAACAATTTACTTTAAAAAAACATGAGAAATGTCCTATTTGTTCGTCTTAGCTAAGATTTAAAGCGAATGCAGATTATCTGCCAATAGAATACCCCCACTGTTGTGAGCTTATGATTAAACGATTAAAGAAATAAATTTCTACGGTCTAAATCATTAAGCTCCCTTAAGTAAAATTAAGTCGTCTTTACTTTTACTTAGCTTTATTATCACGTTAAGCTCGAGTAAACATATTAATAAGAAGAGGAACTTCATTGCATAGCTTTCAAAGGTTTCAAAACAAGGTCGTTATTATTACAGGTGCTTCTGCGGGTGTAGGTGCAGAAACAGCTAGAGCCTTTGCTGCGCAGGGGGCAAAACTGGTGTTACTTGCTCGTGGTCAACAGGCATTAACCGATATGACCAATGAATTAAAAACCATTACCGACGTGTTAAATTTTTCTTTAGATGTTTGTGATACCGAGGGTTATAAAAAAATACTTGAGGCAATTGAGCAACATTTTGGCGCTATCCATATATTAGTTAATAATGCCGGCTATCATAAACGCGGTAATGTAGAAAAAAACGACGCGACTGAACTAGCTAAAATGGTTAATGTTAATTTAAGTGCCCCTATCGCTTTATCTGCTTTAACATTGCCCTATATTCAAAAGCAACAAACAGGTGCTATTGTCAATGTTGGATCTTTAGCTGGAAGAACCCCACTGCAAGGTGCGGCAACATATGCAGCAACAAAAGCCGGTTTACGCGCGTTTACCTATTCATTAGCTGATGAAGTGAGTCAACCAAATATTCATATTGGCTTGGTTTCTCCTGGGCCTATCGATACCGGTTTTATTATGTCTGAAATAGCGCAAGTTGAAGATATTGTTTTCTCACAACCGATGAGCTCGGCAAATCAGGTGGCACAAGCAATACTTAATGTCGCAGCAGGAAAGTCGATTGAAATTTCATTACCTAAAAATAGTGGCCGTTTAACAATGATCTCGTATTTATTTCCCTGGCTCCGTCGTAAACTGCGTCCCGCGCTTTATGAAAAAGGCAAAAAAGCAAAAGAGAAATATATTCAACGTGATCTTAATAAGTGAGTGTCGCTCTCATTTTTCGTTATAGACAACTAGACAGCTAGACAGTTAGACAACTAAAAAAAATAGAGAAGCCTATTAATTAAAAATTACCAAAGCGAACCTTTTACTCTTCGATAACCATAGGCATAAAAGTGGGTTGAAATAAATGAAGATTAGCTTACATCAGTGGCTAAAAAGACAATGACTGCATTCAACTCATACGATTAGATTTTGAGTCAACTGCCGGCGACGTCAACCTCTTAAGGAAATTGCTCTGGATTATCTAATGGTTAACCTTCAATGTTTTTTTTCAGTAATCTAGGGCACAGAAACACCATTTCGAGCTTCCAATAATCGATACCAGTCCTCTCGACTATAATTTAGCTCTAGGGATTTTTTAGCGGCAATAATACGCTCAGGTGATGTTGAACCTATAATCGGACAGATATTAGCGGGGTGTTTTAATAGCCAGGCTAAAACAACTTGCCATGGTGCACATTGATACTCCTCAGCTTGTTGTGCTAATTCGAGCTCTATTCGTTGCTCATCATCAGCAGTAAAGGTATTTCCCCAAGCTGAATAGGCAACCCCACCAAGGGGACACCAAGCTAGTGGAGTTATCCCTAGCTCTTTACATTGATCGAGTGTGCCATCAAGCAAGGTATCAATATTATGAATATTAATTTCTACTTGATTAACCACAAGTGGCATTGGTAATACTGATTGCAATAACGATACTTGTGACGGTTTGAAGTTACTGACACCAAAATTCTTGACTTTACCACTCGCTTTTAATAAAGCAAAAGTTTCAGCCACTTCATCAGGATCAAATAAATAATCTGGCCGATGTAATAAAAACATATCCAAGCTTTCTATATTTAATCGTTTTAAAATACCGTCAACACTATTGAGTAAATACCCCTCGCTAAAATCATAACGGGTCGGTGCGTAAGGATTGTTATTATTAGTAGGTCTAATACCCGCTTTTGATGTGATTAATAGCTGCTCTCTTAATTGCGGTGACTCTTTTAAAACTTCAGCAAATAAAGTTTCACAATGGCCCCCACCATAAATATCGGCATGATCAAAATGTGTATACCCTGAATCTATAGCTGTTCTAATCGCCACCTTACCTTTCTCACGATCAGGATAACTGTTATTACCGGAGATACGCATACAACCATAAATTAGGCGTGAGCTTATTAACCCAGGATGTTTCAGATCTATCATTTCCATAATATGTTCCCAAAGATTAGTCTGTATACGTCATTATAATGTTACTTAGATTATAGATATTTTTCATAAAATCATACTAGCTAGTAAAACTAACTGCATTTTTTATTATGCAAAAAAAACTTGAAAAGTATTGCATCTATTAAATTATTTTCATAACAGTAAAGATAAAAAGTGAGCCATTACAGCACAGATGACCGATTTTATCGGTATGGTGTTTTAGAACTTTAGCGAGTGACACAGTGATACCCTAATTATAGAGTTATCGTTGGATTTGATTAGACAAATCAAAAATCACCTTGATATTAGTACCTGACTGTTTAAACTCTAACGACCGTTAATAATAGTAAAAAGTTAGGTTAAAGTAATGGATTTAGCGCAAGGTTTAATCATTATCACTACTGTCCATTTATTAGCGGCCGCCTCGCCTGGCCCTGATTTTGTTTTAGTTTCTCAACAAACATTAACGCATGGCAAAAAAGCAGGATTACTGTGTAGTTTTGGTATTGCCTTAGGCCTATCTGTCCATATTATATATTCTGCTTTTGGCTTAGCTGTTGTTATCGCCAACTCATCAACAGCGCTATGGATCATTAAAATTTTAGGTGGTAGCTATTTATTCTATCTTGGCTATAAAGGGTTAAGAAGTACAAAAGCAGTCTCAGTGAAAGAGGAAGATACAAAAAGCGAAGTTAAAAAATACTCAGATAAAAGGAGTATTGCCGTTGGTTTCATTTGTAATGCACTAAACCCCAAAGCCCCTATTTATTTTATTGCTCTGTTCACTGTCGTATTAACACCTAATATGCCACTCTATCAAATTGCAATTTATGGGATATGGATGATGTGTATTCAGCTTGCTTGGTTTTCAACCGTGGTATTCCTCCTATCTCACCCAGTGGTTAATGCAAAATTCAAACAAATGGGCCATTGGATTGATCGAGTCTTGGGAGTCGCTATGATTGCCTTGGGTATTAAAATCATTATGACAAAAATCTAATAACTCATAGAACAGTAAAACTAACTATCTCACAACAATAAAATAAAAGATTGACATGTATTCCTTCGGGTATATAATGCACTCGCTTGAAAGTAAGTTTTAATATTTATGTACACAATTTCGAAGTTTCATTTGTACCTCGTCCTGTTTTATAAGTAATTAGTAACACTTTTAGCTCAACGGCTTACTTAACTTAATCTTAAGTTAAGGGGTTTAAATTACTCAATATATTAATAGGATACATTATGTCTACAACTACTGGTACAGTAAAATGGTTTAACGAAGCTAAAGGTTTTGGTTTCATCGAGCAGCAAAACGGTCCAGACGTTTTTGCTCATTTCAACGCTATCGTTGGTGACGGTTTTAAAACTCTTGCTGAAGGTCAAAAAGTTGAATTTACAGTAACTGACGGCCAGAAAGGTCCTCAAGCTGAAAACATCGTTGCTCTTTAATTGATGATGTAGATTCTTTATTACTAAAATCTACGAGTTTATTGGTAATAAAATAAAAAAGGCTATACCGAAAGGTTAGCCTTTTTTTTGTTTGAAATTTAATCTTTTATTACTAAATTAGGCTATAAGTTAATGGTGGGTTAACTTTTTAGCGCTAACCCACATGTACACTATCACCTATTTTATTTTTTTAACTGCCATACAGATAACTGACATTGACTTACTTTAAAATTACGTTTGTTCTCTTTTAATACCCGTGTGAGATCTTGTTGTTCAACCAAATTAAAATCATCAGCTAACAGTGGTAATAAACCGTCTAAGCCACAAACATTTTCCCCATTAACTTTTATACCACTCAGCCACTTAGATTTTTCACTAATTTGGTCGGTAAATTGGTAATCAGAAACAATTATCAAAAGGCCTTTATCATTTAGCCTTTCAGCGACACTTTTTAAAAACTGAGCAGGGTTATAAGTTTTCTCTAAAACATGCTGTGCTAAAATCACATCATAACCTTTGAAAACATCTTTAAGATTACTAGCATCGCCTTGATAAAATCTCACTTTAGATGAGTGCTGATCTAGATTAAAGAGATTTAAATTAATCTCTTTAAAATCAACAATATCACCTTCATTTTCAACTACATACTTTACTTGATGGCCAGTTTTTAATTGAACGCCATGTTGGATAACCCCAGCAGAAAAATCAACAGCTTCCACCTGATCAAAATGCTTAGCAAGTTCAAAGGAAGCTCTGCCAACACTACAGCCTAAATCCAGGACTTTTGATGCCGATATTTGATATATATCAAGGTACTCTTTAACCTTTTTACTGATTTGTAGGGGGTAATTCTCTGCATTCAAATAGTCTTGTCCGTAGTGACTTTCCAATTGTTGACAGATGTCATCATTGGTTTCATATCGGTTAACATCGATGGTTGGAATAACAGGATTATCAGTGACGATTGTTCTGAAACCAGCATGTTGAGTGAAGTGACGACGAAAGGCATATCGTGCGTGCTTAATAGCCTCATTTCCTGTTGAGATCCATGAACCACCTTTTATCAGGTTATGCCTGCCATCAAAAGTTGGCGTTGAAAAATCATCATATAAAGGATGAACTTCAAAACCCTGATAACCATCAATAGCCGACTCTGTCCATTGCCAGACATTACCAATAACATCAAACAAACCATCGCTATCAAAGCGGTTAACAGGGCATGAAGAGGCAAAGTACTCTAAATTAATATTACCCGGCGCTTCTTGCCAAGTCACTAGGTCGGTACCAACTTTGTTTCTTAAACAATACCACTCAGCTTCAGTTGGCAATCTAATAAAGCAAGAATTAACTTCACTTTGCCAATTACAAAAAGCTTTAGCTTCAAGATAATTAACCTCTACTGGCCAGTTTAACGGAAGGGGAATTTCATCAACTAAATTACGTTGAAAGTATTGTTCCCCTTCCCCATGATTATTACTTGTTTTAACAGACCAAAATCTAGGCATACTCGCTTTTGTAAAAGCTAGCCATTGTTGGCCCTCTTCGCTCCAATATTTAGATGTCTGATAACCGCCCTGTTTTACAAAAGACAGGTAATCATTATTTGAAATAAGGTATTTTGATGCACTAAAGCTTTTTACATCTACGTCAGTACCGCCATATTCATTATCCCAACCAAACGTTTTATCACTCTCTGGTTTACCTAAGGTCAATGACTGCTGAGCTATTTTGATAAACTGATTAACCGGGGCTTGTCCGATGGATGAACAAGATGGCCAATCAGTATTTTGAGTTAAATAAGATAATGGCAACATACGCATAATAACTGATGAGGTTTCAAGGTGAATACGTTCATGCTCACAGCCCATCAGAATAACCCAAGCTAGCGAATCTTGTTTTATAGGTAATGAAAGCTCCATATTATCGATTAATTGTTCTACGGTTTCAGCAACTTTTAAACGATAAGTACGTAATTCATCAACAGTAGGCCAATCATAATGTTCAGAATTTAAGTCGTCCCAACTCATTTCATCAACACCAACGGCACAAATAGCTTCAATTCTATTATCAAGTCGTTTATTAATAAATTTACCTAATATTAACTTATTAATAAAGAATGTCGCCGTGTGACCGAAGTAGAAAATTAGCGGATGGCGTAACGGCTCTGGCCTTAAATAATAGGCTTCATCAGAATCAATCATAGAAAATAATGATTCATAAGTTGCCCATGTCTGTTGAAAATAGGCTTTAAGCTCACTGCGCTTTTCACTTACCGATTTACCGGTAAGTAATGGTGTTTTTAGTTGATTTCTTGTCATTGTCATAATTTTTGTATGAAGTATTTATTATTGGTAATTAAAGTCATCGTACTTATAAATAATATTATCTGGTTAATGATATATCTCTAAAATACATTTTTAATATTTGTAGCCAAAATTACTGGCTGTTAACTTACGATTATTTCATTGTGAATGATTAAATTAATACGGCTAAAATTATCCTTTAATATATTATTAATTCCGTTATTAAGCCCGTTAATTACTTCAAGTATCCTAATGCTTCCAGTGTTTTTTTGTATATAATTCATTTAAGTAAAACCTTGAATTAATTTATCATCTTATAATTAAAAGAATAAACGGACATTAATTTCAAAGGTAGTTTAAAAATTTGAACGGTCAAACTTCTTGAATAAAATTGTTGATATAAAAAACATCAGGGTATCCTTGATGATTATGCAGAAAGTTATACCTCTAGGTGACAATATATTGTCTCTAATTGTATTGATTACTTCTTTGACGAAGCAACATAATCGACAAACACCTATAAAGATTACTGGGGCCGATATTGAAAAATATTTTCATATACAGGCGTTTAAATAACCATCTTTCTATATTATGTTTGGAATCACTTTAGTTATTGTTTTATTAAGCACTTATACGAAATTATCAGTATAATAGATCACTTACTATTTTTAATAAAATAATATAATTACTGATATTGTTATTGTTAGCCATATCCTATTAAGTTGGAAGGACATTAACGATATTGGAAGGCGCTATACTAATCATTTCAGTACTTATTATTGCTAATTAACATAGAAAATAACTATACGTAAAAGATTTTATTCATTTGCTGATATCTATCTAGGATAGATTTTTTTAATTTGTCGCCAATATTTTCTGGTAAGTTATTATTGAGTTTTTCAAGAGTAAGTGCTTTGTTGATTTCACCTACAAATATACGTTGTATAGTATTAATACTGTTGTTAAACCAATTACTAGCTTCAAACATAGCAATAGCACCAATATCTTGCTCTGTAGGTTTCAACGATTTTGGTAACTTTGTCGTAGGATGCTCTACAAGCGGTGCCTGTGGATTTTGATAGGAATGTATTGCATCAATAACATTTAGTAAGGCAAAAACAACATTAACATGTGGGCAGTAGTCTAAACTTGAAGCACCTAGCCTGTGTTCTATTCTTGCAGTTTCTTGCCAATTTGATTCACTCAGTAATGTATTATTATACAAATCAACTAATAGTGTTTTCACCCCCATAGCTTGATTGTGTTTCCCCACTTCTTTATACAAAGCTATACTACCTTGGTGCCCACCAGAGATGTCATCGGGAGAACATAGTTCTTGAGCTAAGCCATAGCGTGTTTTTAATGCTAATCGTTCAAAGGCCTCTTCTTCTGGTAGGTACAACAAACTACAGGATAAACTTGTTTGTAAAAAGGCTTGTTGCAGATTAATACCAAAGGATGTATTGGCAACAATATTTTCATTCGCACTATTTAATACACTAACATTAATTTGAACAGCATTGGGGATATGGACCGCTCGATTATCTGCAATAAAAACATTGTGACAATCAACACCTAATTTCCCTTGGTCTCCTGACCAAATGACAGGTTTAATTAAGGTATGCTGTACACCTTGTCGAGAAAATATTTCAGGTAAATGTTCAATAGCAAAAGCTAAATTATCAGCTTCTTTTAAAGGGGATTGACCGTTAAACTTAGAGACATATTCCCACTGATTCTTCCAATACTCAGGGACTAACTCCCCATCAATATTAAGTGACTTTAAAGTACGGTTTACTGCATCAAAATTTAGTTTTTTGTTAATAGCTTGCTTTGGGAAAGAATAACAACCTTCTAATTCAAAGTGGATAACCGCTTTAAATCCTAATGATTGGATATAATTTTCCAGTAAGACAATCGTTTGTTTTGCTATGAGGTTTTGCATAGGAAAAGGTAGTTTCTCAAATTAGTTATTCAAATTAGTTATACAAATCTATTTCTTTAATGATTGATTCAAAACTAATTAAATCATTTGACTGTATTCACTCACATTTTTTGCATAAACTTAAATATGTACATGTGTTTTTGGCTAACCTCATTGGCTATTAAAGGGGCTAAATTAACGGTTTTTAGGTTTCTACCGATAGCCTCTAGGTCGATATTTTTAAGTATTAATAAGATCTTATCATAAAATTTTGCGCTTCGTCATCTTCTATTCTGATAAATTAATTACAATATTAATGATAATATTCGGTTTATAAACCCCATCTATTGACTGTAAATAGCTCAAAGTATTTTAGAGTAATTGATTAAATTTCAGCACTGAAAAACCGTTCAAAATCTGGTCACCAACTTTTAATACCGGAAGTCCGCGCAAGTGTAATTTAGCAAATTCCTTTTGTCCTTTTGGAGTTTGTACATTACACAAACGATAAACAATATTTTGTTTGTCTAAATATTCTTTTGCAGTCTCACAATGTGGACATTTATTAATGGTGTAGAGTACAATTTTTTTCATGGGCTAATTCTATTCTTAAATTGGATATAATTGAATATCTTAATGGCAGTAAAAAGTATAACTTGGCTAGATATTTTTAATAAAAGCTCATCTACAAAGCGACAAAGTACCGTTCACTTTACTAACTCTTTTTATTGTCGCGCTTTCAATACGTCAATAATTTTGTTATTAGCCGCAGGAAAATCCAAGGTTTTTAGCTCTTTTAAAGTAAACCAGGCTTGCTCTTGTCCCTCTTGTGCTGATGGCTCATTTAAAAAATTATCAACTAAAAACACCTCTAAACAGACTGTTTTATCACCATAATTATGATCAATAATAATTAAAGGCTGGCAAGACAAGACATCAATAGCCACCTCTTCTTTAAGCTCTCTTGATAGGGCTTCATGCACTGTTTCATCAGTTTCCACCTTACCACCAGGAAACTCCCATTTACCGCCTTGGTGAGCTTCAGCAGCACGTTTAGTGAGAAAGAATTGCTCTTGTCGACAAATCACACCAACGGCAACATGAACAATTTGACTCATTTATATTCCTATGCGTTTATATTAATATGAAAATGTAAGAAAAAAAAAGCGGCTAAGCCGCTTTGTATAACATCAAGGTCAAATTACGTTAACTTACCATGACACTGCTTGTATTTTTTACCTGATCCACAAGGGCACGGTTCATTTCGACCAACGCGAGGCAATGCAGGTTTTTCGGCTCCTGCTGCTGCACTTTGATGGGTATATTCTTTGGCCACATCTTCAGTTTTACGACGTTGCTCTTCAACGGCCTCTACATCTGACTCTGCACGTATTTTAACTTTACTTAAAATTCCAACCACATCATATTTTAAGTTTTCCAACATTTCACTAAACAATTCAAACGATTCACGCTTGTATTCTTGTTTAGGATTTTTCTGAGCGTACCCACGTAAATGAATGCCTTGACGAAGATGATCCATTGCCGCTAAATGTTCTTTCCAATGAGAATCTAGGCTTTGTAACATAACCGCTTTTTCAAATTGACGAATAACTTCTACGCCTACTTGCTCTTCTTTATCACTATAAGCTTTACCAAACTCAGCAACAATTCTTTCACGTAGAGTATCTTCATATAATTTACTATCATCATCTAACCACTGCTGTAATGGTAGTTGAATATTAAACTCACCTTTTAATCGGTCTTCAAGTCCATTTACATCCCACATTTCAGCTAAAGATTGTACCGGAATATGTTGGTCAATAACGCCATTAATAACGTCACCACGAATAGCTTGAACTACATCACCAATTTCTTCCTCATCGAGTAATTCATTGCGTTGCTCATAGATAACTTTACGTTGATCATTTGCTACGTCATCAAATTCTAATAGTTGCTTACGCATATCAAAATTTCTGCCTTCAACTTTACGTTGAGCATTTTCAATACTGCGAGTCACCCAAGGATGTTCGATGGCTTCACCTTGTTCCATCCCTAATTTTCGCATCATATTTGAAATACGTTCTGAGGCAAAAATTCGCATCAATGAATCTTCCATTGAAAGATAGAAACGTGTAGACCCCGCATCACCTTGACGACCAGAACGTCCACGTAATTGGTTATCGATACGACGAGACTCGTGGCGTTCAGTAGCAATAATATGTAAACCACCTAAAGCAAGAACTTTCTCATGTTCGACTTGCCAATCGGCTTTTATTTTTTCAATTTTTTCTTCACTAGCATTCTTCAACGCGTCTAGAGCGGCATTTAAGTTACCTCCCAAAACGATATCGGTGCCACGACCTGCCATGTTAGTTGCAATAGTTATTGCGCCAACTTTACCAGCATTTGAAACAATTTCTGCCTCTTGTTGGTGGAATTTAGCATTTAATACTTTATGTTTTATTTTAGCTTTCTTAAGCATACTTGAGAGAAACTCTGAGTTTTCAATACTAATTGTACCGACTAAAGCAGGTTGACCTCGCTCAGCACAGTCTTTAATGTCATCTAATATAGCTTGGTATTTTTCTTCTGCCGTTAAATAAATCAAATCTGACTTATCATCACGTACCATAGGCTGATTAGTGGGTATAATAACCGTTTCTAAGCCATAAATATGTGAAAATTCAAATGCTTCAGTATCGGCTGTCCCTGTCATACCTGATAAACGATTATACAAACGAAAGTAGTTTTGGAAGGTAATAGAAGCAAGTGTTTGGTTTTCATTTTGAACGTTTACTCCCTCTTTAGCTTCAACTGCTTGGTGTAAACCTTCAGACCAACGTCGACCTTCCATTGTTCGACCAGTGTGTTCATCAACAATGATAATTTCATCATCTTTTACAATGTAATCAATATCTTTTTGAAATAGCTTATGAGCACGAAGAGCTGCCATAACATGATGAAGTAACGTTATATTCCCCGCAGAAAATAATGAATCACCATCTTGGATCAACGCTTTTTCAAGCATGATTTCTTCAACACGAATTTGACCACGTTCAGTTAAATAAATCTGTTTAGCCTTTTCATCTATAGTGAAATCACCCGTACTCTCTTCATCTTCTTTATCTTCTTCTGCTTGCTGTTCTAAGGTAGGCACTATCGTATTAATTAAGCGATACATTTCAGAGCTATCTTCAGCTTGACCAGAGATGATTAACGGGGTACGTGCTTCATCAATTAATATTGAATCAACTTCATCGATAATAGCGAAATTAAGAGATTTTTGTGAACGTTCATCGGGTGAGAAGGCCATGTTATCGCGTAAATAATCAAAACCGAATTCATTATTTGTACCGTAGGTAATATCTGCAAGGTATGCAGCCTGCTTAGCTTCAGGAGATAAACCGGCAATATTACAGCCTACCGTTAAACCTAAAAAGTCAAACAATGGTCTACACCAGTCAGAATCACGTGTTGCTAAGTAATCATTGACCGTAATGACGTGAACACCTTGACCTGTTAGGCCATGTAAATAAGAAGGTAAAGTTGCGGTTAAAGTTTTACCTTCACCTGTACGCATCTCAGCAATTTTACCATCATTAAGTACCATACCACCAAGCATCTGGACGTCAAAATGACGCATACCAAATACGCGCTTACTTGCTTCACGAACAACAGCGAAAGCTTCAGGCAAGAGTGACTCTAACGTTTCACCTTGCTCAAAGCGATCTTTAAATATGGCTGTTTTCGCTTTTATCTCGTCATCGCTAAGTGCTTCAATAATAGGTTCTAGCGCGTTTATTTTATTAACTTCTTTGCTCATTTGCTTTAATAGTCGGTCATTACGACTACCAAAAAACTTTGTTATTAATTTTACGAACATCTTAATTTAACCATTTATTGAAGAAAATCTTCTGTCTAAAGATAAAGTGACCGACGAAAGCCAATCAAAGAAATTTACTAAATTGTCAAGCTATTTTGCCTTACGATATACATATTTCAGTGGGTTAATTTGTTTATTATTACGTAAAATTTCATAATGAACATGTGGCCCAGTTGAACGCCCTGTACTTCCCATTTGTGCAATAACTTGCCCTTTATTGACAACCTCACCTACTTTTACCAATAAGGTTTTGTTGTGACCATAGCGTGTTTTGAAACCCTCACCATGATTGATTTCAATCAAATTCCCATAACCATATCGCTTGTCAGACCAACTTACAACGCCCGAAGCTGTCGCAATAATGTCTGCATCTTCTTTACCCGCAAAATCAACACCTTTGTGCATAGCTGGACGACCATTAAAAGGGTCTTTCCTAATACCAAAATATGAGGACAACCATCCTTTACTTATCGGGCGACCAGATAAATACCGCATGTTTTGTATATGGTGTCCCAATGTTAAAGATTCAAGTAATTTTAATTGTTTTTCTTCATTAACAAGTTGCCCCTCAAGCTCCAAAACTTCAACCAGCATAGCTGCCAGTGACTTTTGTTGGATTATTTCAGCATTATCAGTATGCTGTAACCCTGGTCCACCGCTTGGAGGCAAACTATTGAAATTATATTCCTTTTCTGGAATATTAGCTTCATCAGCAAGTCGATTTCCTAAGGCATTTAATCGTAATACATGGCTCTGCAATTCAGCTACCTTTATTGTTAAGGCATTGACCTCAACATCAGATTGCTGGTTAATTATTGGTTCATTAAATTCAGGGCTAATTAAGCCGTATTGGCTTTTATCTGGTATTGCATTAGAGGAAAATAATAAATGAATAACTACACCGGATAGCAAGGCAAATGCCAGCAATGCCGATAACCAATGTAACTTATTAAGCTTCATTGAAAATCTAACGTTTTTTCCACGGTATAGTAATGTTAAACTCATAGTTAAGTACTTTATCTATCTTTCTGGTTAGAATTTATGGCACGTAAATCTAAAAAACCTATTGATATGTCTAACCTGCTAAATTCTTCGTCTGGCACTTTGGCACATATCCAAGCAAAAACCAACTCTTTGGCACAATTAGCTGACATTGTGAGGCATATTTGCCCTGATCTACCAGTCGACTCTTGGAAAATTGTTAATTTTGAGAATAACACCCTAGTAATCGAGGTAAAGTCACCCGTTTGGGGGCAGCGTTTACAGTTTGAACGTAATCAAATTTGTCAGCGTTTAGTCTCAGAAACTGATGGGTTATTTAATAAAATAGAGATAAAGGTTAATCCGTTTACCCATAAGAAACCCGTTGATTCTAAAGCGTCAAAGACTGATTCAATTAACTACGCCAGCTTAATATCAACCAAGACTGCTAGCCATTTAAAAGAAATTGCACTTAATGCACCCAAAGGATTAAAAGAAAAGTTATTAAAATTAGCGAGTCACGGAAAGAAAAGCTAAATAGTTTAAAGTTAAAAAATAGCCGTTGATGAGTGTGAGCGATCAAATAAATCTAAAAAGCACTCGAACTTAATTCTTGATATTCAATGGGTGATTTACCTTCATCTTCAAAAGTAATATATTCCCAAGATTCTTTTTGTTTAAACACTTCCCTTAGTAATAGATTATTAAGAGCATGACCTGATTTAAATGCGTTAAGTTCACCTAAAATACTAACACCACCCATATACAAATCACCGATAGCGTCTAAAATCTTGTGCTTAACAAATTCGTCTTCATAGCGGAGTTCGTTTTTGTTAAGCATACGATATTCATCAAGTACAATCGCGTTTTCTAAACTTCCACCAAGTGCAAGATCCTGAGATCTTAAATACTCGATATCTTTCATGAATCCGAAAGTTCGAGCTCGGCTGATTTCTTTAATAAATGAACAAGTAGAAAAATCCATTTGCATGGTTTGGCAAGTGTCTGTAATTACAGGATGATTAAACTCGATGGCAAAGTTGACTCTAAAACCTTCATAAGGTAACAGTTCAGCCCATTTGTCGCCTTCTTCTACTCTAATAGGTTTCTTAATACGTAAAAAACGTTTAGCAACATTTAATGTTTCAATTCCAACGGATTGAATAAGGTAGACAAAGGGTAACGCACTCCCATCCATAATAGGGATTTCAAAGGAATCTACATCTATTATTAGGTTATCAATACCCAGTGCAGCGATCGCTGACAGTAAATGCTCGACAGTAGATATTTTCACATTTTGTTCGTTAACTAAACAAGTACACAAAGTTGTTTCACCAACAGCTTCTGGAGTTGCTTTAATATCAACTACCGGATCGAGATCGACACGTCGGAATACAATACCGGTGTTAGCTGGAGCAGGACGGAGAGTAACCTGCACCTTTTCACCTTTATGTAAACCTACGCCCATCGCTGAAACGCTTTGTTTGAGTGTACGTTGTTTAATCATGACGAACCTTCTTGTTTATTTTGCCACTTAACTCATTATTTAGTCACTAATATCGTCTAAATAAGTGATAAGTTAGTTAACTTTACGCAACAATAGTAATTTTATGTTTGTTTAGCCATTTACACAAATTTACCATCATTATGTTGCTGAAAGTTAGTCTTGCAGCACGTCATAGTCCGATATAAAAATGTCCACCACCGAAATCAACGCCGCATAATATAACAAAAATAACCAATAAAATCAAAATATCAACATTTTATTCTAAGCTTAATCTGCTTGTTTACGCAAAAATGCAGGAATATCAAGGTAATTATCTAAATCCAATGCTGTAGTTTTCATTGCTGCTGTTTGAGCTTGAGTATTAACTTCAGGCATCGCAGACGATATAACTGCAGTATCTACTTGTGCATTAGGGATGTAATCGCCACCCACAACTTGTTGCTCAACTTGTGGAATAGGATTAACTAACGTGATATCAGGCTTCACTTCTGCGCCGATACCTGTAGCAACAACTGTGACGCGTAAATATTCAGTCATTTCATGATCAATAACCGCACCAACAACCACTGTAGCATTCTCAGAAGCAAAAGCTTTAACCGCATTACCAACGGTTTCAAATTCGTCAATACTAATATCCATACCCGCAGTAATATTAACTAAAATACCACGTGCTCCGGCTAAGTCGACGTCCTCAAGTAATGGGCTAGATATAGCTGCTTCAGCAGCTTCTTCAGCTCGGTCTGGCCCTGATGCCATACCAGAACCCATCATTGCCGTTCCCATTTCTGACATAACTGTTCGAACATCAGCAAAATCGACATTGATTAAACCCGGACGAGTAATAAGTTCAGCTATTCCCTGAACAGCACCTAGCAATACATTATTTGCGGCTTTAAATGCATCTAATAAGCTAGTACCTGGACCTAAAACCTTTAATAGTTTTTCATTAGGGATAGTGATCAATGAATCAACGCTTTTTGATAAAAACTCTATACCTTGATCTGCGTAGTTCATCCGTTTTTTGCCTTCAAAAGGAAATGGTTTAGTAACAACTGCTACTGTTAAAATACCCATTTCTTTTGCTACTTCAGCAACAACGGGTGCAGCACCTGTACCGGTTCCACCACCCATACCTGCAGCAATAAAGACCATATCAGCACCTTGAAGTGTCTGCTTGATCGTTTCACGGTCTTCTTCTGCTGCACGACGGCCAATTTCAGGGTTAGCTCCAGCTCCCAATCCTTTGGTAACATCAGCACCTAATTGCAAAGTCACTGTGGCAGACGAATTACGCAATGCCTGTGAATCAGTATTAGCGGTGATAAATTCCACACCTTCAATAGTTTGGCACACCATGTGTTCAACAGCGTTACCGCCGCCACCACCGACACCAATGACTTTAATTATTGCTTCTTCTTTATGGTCTTCCATTAATTCAAACATTTTTCTCTCTCCGTTTTATTAAAACGTTGTTACACTTTATTAATTTGCACTAAAATCACTAATCAAAATTTAAGGTTTACTCAAACATTGACACTAAAATTCACCCTTAAACCAGGCATGAACGCGTGACCATAAGTCTTTAACGCCTTCACGATTTTTTTCCCCACTACTACCCTGTTCACTAACTTGCATACCATAATGTAATAAACCAACGACTGTCGCATAAGTTGGATCATTAACATATTCTTTCAGACCTTCGACATTTAAAGGATTTGCTATACGTACGGGCATTTGAAATACCTCTTCAGCAAATTCTACAACACCTTCCATTTTAGCGGTGCCACCGGTTAAGACAAAACCTGCTGCAATTTGGTCAGACAAACCACTTTCTCTTATCTCTTCTTGAATCAGTTCAAATAGCTCATGATATCTTGGTTCAACAACTTCAGATAGCGTGTGACGAGACATCGAACGGTCAGGACGACCGCCAACACTTGGTACATCAATATTCTCTTCCATACTAACCAATTGCTTTAATGCACAAGCATATTGCACTTTAATATCTTCTGCGTGACTGAGTGGCGTTCTAAAAATTTTAGCAATATCACTCGTCACTTGATTACCTGCCACAGGAATTACCGCAGTGTGGCGAAGTGCTCCGCCTGTAAATACCGCTATATCCATTGTACCCGCACCCATGTCAACAACACAAATACCTAGCTCTTTTTCATCTTCAGTTAATACTGCATAACTTGAAGCTAAGGCAGAAAAAATCAATTGGTCGGCAGTGAGGTCACAGCGTTCAACACATTTAACAATATTTTTTGCCATATCATTTGCACAAGTAACAATATGTACCTTGGCTTCCATGCGAACACCCGACATACCTATCGGACTTTTAATACCGTCTTGACAATCAATTCTGTATTCTTGAGGAAGTATATGTAGCATACGACGCTCTGCGGAAAGAGGTACTGAGCGAGCCGTATGAATAACATTATCGACATCCTCTTGAATCACTTCATTGTCATTTATTGGCACCATACCATTTTCATTTTGACAGCTAATGTGTTTACCTGAAATCCCTAAATAAATCGAACTAATACGACAATCAGCCATTAATTCAGCTTCATTAACAGCTCGTTGTATAGATTGGATGACTAAATTTAAGTCATTAACCCCACCTTTATCCATCCCTCTAGCTGGCTGATTACCGACACCTATAATACTAAGCTTATTGTCAGGTGTGATCTCACCAACGGCAACTGATATTTTAGAGGTACCAATATCTAAGCCAACAACCAGGTTTCTTTCTGTTATTTTTGACATATTATTTTAATTAACCACTTGTCATCATCGCGTTAAGCTCTTAATTTTGCTTCTATGGTTTTCCAGCCAACAGCAATACCTGTATCATATCGCAAATCAATATAATTAACTTGCTGATTATCTTCTTTTTTCTTTTTAATTATGGGATATACATCCATAAACCTTTGTATTCTTTTAACGCGGTCTTCGCGCCCTAAATTTAACAGCACACCATCGCTTAAAGTCAACTGCCAGGCAAATCGCTCAGATAACACCAACTCGTCTATGGATAACTCGCTATATTCGAGTAAACGGTTCAGGTTAGTAAAATTTTCTAATGCCAAAACCTCCGTTCCTTCTGGACCATAAAATTGTGGCAACTTTGACTTTATTCTTGAAAGGTCGGCTTGAAAGGCTTTCCCTTCGTTGTTAATTAAAAAGTCACCATTCCACTGCGCTACTGGTAATTGGTCAACCACATATATTTTTAATTCGTTAGGCCACTTTTTACGCACTGATACTGAATATATCCAGGGTAATTGCGATATCTGGTGTTGAACATCATTGACATCGACTTGAAAAAAATTACTTAAATCAATTGATTCTACCACCATCAATATATCTTCTCTGACCGTAAAAGGCATTTCACCGGTGATCACCAGCGACGTTACTGGGGTACCCTCTTCAGCAATAACTTTCTCAGTAATTAACCAACTTCCTGCTAACATGACAATGACCACAATAATAAAAAAACTTAAACCAAGCCAAAATACCCAATGAACTTTTAGTTTTTTATGCTCTGATTTTTTAATATTCATTTGATATATCCATCAGTTAAGTAGGCTTAGTTCAACGATTTTTGTCACTAACTGACTAAAGTTCAAACCATAAACCTTTGCTGCTTTGGGTACTAATGATGTTTCTGTCATTCCTGGTACTGTGTTGACTTCTAATAGTTGCCACTGGCCTTGCTGATTACGCATCACATCTACCCGCCCCCAACCTTTTGCTCCCGTCGCCTTAAAAGCTTGTAACGCTAATGCTTGTATCTCTTTAGTCTCTTGAGTAGTCAAATGACAAGGACAATGATATTGAGTACTGGTTGACTGATACTTTGCCTCATAATCGTAAAATTCTCTAGGTGTCACCATATGGACAACGGGTAATGCTTCAGCTCCCAAAATAGCAACCGTGTATTCAGGGCCATTAATCCAAGCTTCTACCAATACTTCATCATCGAAACCAAAAGCTTCAGTTAATGCATCCGATAATTGCTCTTCTGACTCAGCCACTGCCATTCCAATACTCGAACCTTCATTCGCCGGTTTAACCATCACCTTACCATTAAGTTCATTAAGTACACGTTGCAAAACTGAATGGTTAAAATTATCTTTTCTAACAATAGCAAATGGTGCGGTGGGTAAGTTAAGGGCTTTAAAAATTTGTTTACTACGTATTTTATCCATAGATAAAGCTGAACCCAAAACACCTGAACCTGTGTATGGGATACCCAGATACTCTAATGCTCCTTGTACACAACCGTCTTCACCTCCTCGGCCATGCAAAGCAATAAAGACGAGATCGATATTTTCAGACTTTAATGTTGAAAGTGCTAACTCTTTTGTATCAAATAACACCACGTCAAAACCAGCAGTAGTTAGTCCTTGAGCAATAGCTTTGCCAGAATTTAATGACACATCACGCTCAGCCGAATTACCACCGTAAATTACAGCTATTTTCTTTATTTGCTCAGAAGAAGTTAATACTTGCTTACTCATTTATCCTTCCCATTAAAACCACTATGCTTATTTTTCACATTAAGTAATTCGTTATCAACTAGTGAGCGAGATACCGCACCTATGTTGCCTGCACCTTGGGTAATAATCATGTCATTATCTTTTAACTGAGCAGCCAATAATTCTGGTAATTGTCCTGCTTTACTGACATAAATAGGTTCGACTTGACCTCTTTGACGAATTGAACGGGCTAAACTTTTACTATCTGCAGAAACAATCGCAACTTCGCCTGCAGCATAAACATCAAGTAAAAATAAACAATCCACTTGAGAGAGTACTTCAACAAAATCCTCATAAAGGTCACGGGTACGAGAATACCTGTGTGGTTGAAAGATCATCACTAGACGTTTTTCTGGCCAACCATTTCGCATTGCGGTAATAGTCGCTTTGACTTCACTAGGATGATGGCCATAATCGTCAACTAAAACCATACCTCCTGCATCAGTTGACAAATTTGCTAGATGTTCAAAACGTCGGCCAATACCCGCAAACTCTTTTAATGATTGTACAATAGCTTTATCACTAACACCTTCATCTTTTGCTACGGCAATACCGGCTAGCGCATTTAATACATTATGCTGCCCAGGTAGGTTCAAACTCAACTCAAGTGGTGCTTCACCATTAATCTCAACAGTAAAAGAACTAATGGCACCTGTTTGTTTAAAATGTGTGGCACGGACATCGGCATCTTTAGCGAAACCGTAGGTGATCACGTGACGAGAAATACGCGGTAAAATTTCTCTAACCACAGAGTTATCGATACATATAACTGCGATACCATAAAATGGCAAATTATGTAAAAATTCAATATAGGTATCTTTGAGCTTTTCAAAGTCACCTTGGTAAGTCTCCATATGATCTTCATCAATATTGGTAATTACTGCAACCATAGGTTGCAAGTGAAGAAATGAAGCATCACTTTCATCTGCCTCAGCAATTAAATAACGACTTGTCCCTAAACGGGCGTTAGTACCTGCACTATTTAATAAACCGCCAATAACGAAAGTAGGATCTAAATTATCTTCCGCAAAAATACTCGCCATCAAGCTCGTTGTTGTTGTTTTACCATGAGTACCCGCGATAGCGATACCATGTCTAAAGCGCATTAGCTCAGCCAACATTTCAGCTCGACGTACTACTGGGATTCTACTTGCTTTTGCAGCAACAAGTTCAGGATTATTAGTACTTATCGCCGTAGAAACGACGATGACACTTGCCCCATTAATATTTTCATTGTGATGGCCAATAAAAATTTCAGCGCCTAAGTTTTTTAAACGTTTAACTACTTGATTTTCGCCAATGTCAGAGCCTGATATTTCGTAGCCTTCATTTAATAACACTTCGGCAATGCCACCCATACCAGCGCCACCAATACCAACAAAGTGAATACGCTTAACTCGGCGCATTTCTGGTATTTTAATCTGGGCAGTATTATTACTGCGAATGTTATTACTAAAAATTGACATTACTTTACTCATTTTTGCACTAGGCTTTGACATATTTGTGCAACCTTCGAGGTTGCATCTGCATGGGCAGCGTCATGTGCCGCCTTTGACATTGATTGAATTACTTTGTCAGTTCTAAACAAGCTGTTAAGCATTTGGCCTAATGTTGTTCCATTAAAATCTTTTTGTAATATTAATTTGGCCGCGCCACAGGAAACTAGATACATCGCATTTTTTGTTTGATGGTCATCAACTGCATGTGGCAAAGGGATAAAAACAGCAGGCTTTGCCGCCATCGCTAATTCTGAAACAGTCAATGCCCCAGCACGACAAATTACAATATCAGCCCACTGATAAGCACTTGCCATATCATCAATAAATTCACTGACTTTGACTCGCTCACCCAATAAACCATATTTGTTGTAGCTGTTTAATACTTTCTGTTCTTTCCCTACACCGGTTTGATGCCAGACATTAATATTTTGTAGCTTAATTTGTTTCATTGCTTGGGGTACAACTTCATTAAGAATTTGTGCCCCTAAACTTCCACCCAAAACTAACACTTTTTTGCTAATACTCGGTTTTTCAGGGATAACACTTTCAATAGCAATAATATCACTTCTCAGTGGATTACCGACAACTTGGTAATCAATAGTACTTTTAAAAGCATGCGGAAAGGCGGCAAGAACCTTGGTAGCAATAAAAGCTAAATAGCGATTTGTCATACCTGCCACCGCATTTTGCTCATGTAAAACAAGTGGTTTTCTTAATAACCAAGCGGCAATACCGCCAGGACCACTTGCATAGCCACCCATACCTAAGACTACATCAGGGTTTATCGCCCGCAATATTTTAATTGACTGAACAATCGATTGCATTATTTTAAATGGCGTTTTCAACCAAGTTTTCCAACCTTTGTTTCTAAAGCCTGCAATATTAACAAAATATATTGGATAGCCGTATTGAGGGACTAATTCTGCTTCCATTCTGTTTTTAGTGCCAAGCCAGTAAATACTCCACCCTTGAGAGGCTAATGTTTGAGCAACAGCTAACCCAGGAAAAATATGACCTCCTGTGCCACCAGCCATAACTAGTAAGGTTCGGTTGTTAATAGGTGAATCAGTTAATATAGTCTGAGGCGTGATTTTATTCATTTTCTAACACCTCTTTGCTTAACTCTTGTGTTTGTTCCACTACCTTGCTTTTTAATTTTCTACGTCCTTTTGTACTTGTCGCTTGAATACTTTGTAAACGCAATTCATGATCAATTCGGATCAATATCACTACAGCAAGTGTCATAATAATCATTGAACTGCCGCCATAACTAATTAATGGCATAGTTAGACCTTTGGTGGGTAACATGCCCGCACTTGCACCAACGTTAACCGCTGCTTGAAAGCAAAACCAAATAGCGATTGCATAGGCAAAAAAGCCTTCAAAATATTTCTCTTTGACTAATGCTCGTTTACCAAGCATTAAGGCTTTATAAACTAAAATAAAACTGATGAGTAAAACCGCGGCAATACCAATAAAGCCGAATTCTTCAGCTAACACCGCCATAACAAAATCGGTATGTGCTTCAGGTAAATATTCTAATTTTTGTATACTGTTACCTAAACCTTGACCAAGAATTTCACCTCGGCCATAAGCCATTAAAGATTGAGTTAATTGATAACCACTGCCAAAGGGGTCTTGCCATGGATCTAAGAAACTGGTGATTCGGCGTAAACGATAAGGTTCAAAAACGGCTAATAAAGAAAGGGCAATGACACCAACGCCGGCAATACCAATAAACTGCCAGAGTTTAGCGCCCGCTAAAAAAAGTAAGCCAAAGGTTGTAACAAACATTACAATAATTGTACCTAAATCAGGTTGAGCCAATAATAATAACGCTAATAAAAAGAAAACAATTAAAGGTTTGATAAAGCCTTTAAGATTTTCTCTGACCTCGTCACGACGCCTAACTAAATAAGCAGACAAATAACAAAAGAAAAATAATTTTGCAGGTTCAGCTGCTTGAATAGTAATGGGACCAATAGCAATCCAACGTGTCGAACCATTAACAGAACGACCAATAAGTAAAACGACCAATAATAAAAACATACCTAGCAATAATAATTTACCACTATTTTTTTGCCACCAACTCATGGGGATCTGTAAAGAAATAGCAGCAATACCAAAGCTTAATACAATATAAATGCTATGGCGGATAACAAAATGAAAGGGATTATTAAATAATCGTTCAGCTATTGGCATTGAAGAAGTCGCCACCATCACTAAACCAGTCATATACATGGTTAATGCCAATAAAATAAAGCTTCGGTCAAAGGTTTTAACTTCTCTATTTTCTTTAGCAAGCCATTCTGCTAGATTTGGCAGCTTAGTTAAGCGGAAAGTATCAGTTAAAGTTGTCATTATTTCACCACCTTTAACCGCTTAACTGCATTGGTAAAAACTTCGCCGCGTTCAGCAAAATTTTTAAACATATCTAAACTCGCACAAGCCGGAGATAATAACACGGTGTCATTCATCTTAGCTAAACGACTTGCAATTATTACTGCTTCTTCAAGGCTCTCGACTTCAATAGTATTAGCACTAAAAACAGCAATTTTATTGCCGTCTTTTCCTAAAGTAATTAACTGGCTAACATGCTCGGCAATCACCTTCTTTAAAGGTGAGAAATCTGCACCTTTGCCTTCGCCACCCGCGATGAGAATTAACCGCTCTGATGGCTGTAATATTTTACCAAAACCGTTTATTGCTGCGAGTGTAGCACCGACATTAGTTGCTTTTGAGTCATCTATCCAGTTAATACCATCGTTATGAACAATACGTTGACACCTATGCGCCAGTCCGGTGAAGCCAGTCAGTTTTTCAACCATTGCTATTAGTGACCAACCCGCGCTATAGCCTAAAGACAGCGTTGCAAGATAATTGAGTGCATTATGAATGCCGGCCAATGGTAACTGATTGAGTGAAATTAATGATTTATTGCCAAACATTAAGGATATTTGTTGGTTAATGATTGATAGACCAAAGTGCCCTTCTTCAGGGCTATCACTACCAAATGAGAGTATGTTTTTATTTTTTTCTTTAGCATCACCAGTTACAAAGGTATCTCTATCATCCCGGTTTATAACGTTAATATTGCTTTGTTGATAGATGCTTTGTTTGATGCTTTTATAGTTATTAAAGGTTAAATGGCGGTCTAAATGATCATCACTGACATTTAAAATTGTTCCTGCAATAGCTTTCATACTGGTCAAGCTTTCTAATTGAAAGCTTGATAGCTCCAGCACCAAAAGATCAGGCATTAAACAGCTATCGTTACCAGTAACTAAATGATCAAGTACTGGCACACCAATATTCCCTCCTAACTCGACATTATGTCCAATTGCCTTACCTAAGTAGCTAAGTAAAGAGACAACTGTAGATTTACCATTTGAACCTGTTATCGCTAATATAGGTGTATCCGTTAATCGGCAAAACAGTTCAACGTCACCCCAAATTAGACAATCAGAATTTATCGCTGATTTAATTGCTGGCGTTGCTAAATCGATACCTGGACTGACTAGAATAATCTCAGCATTGGCTATAAGTGCGTTATCCCAAGACCCTAAAGTAATGTTAGGGTTTTTGTGCGCTTGCATAAATTCAACTAAGTCATCAATAGCATTTTCTCTAGAGTCATTAACCGCAAAAGAAATATTATTAGTCGTTAGGAATCGCGCACAGGATTGCCCCGTAAGCCCTATGCCTAATACTAGTATATTTTTATCTCTTAACATTAAGAGTGTCGATTGCGATAAATTATTCATTGTATTTATTAACTTACCCTTCTTTTTTTTTATGTAGCTTATTTATCTTAACTTAAGTGTTGCTAGACCAATCAAGACTAAAATCAATGAAATAATCCAAAATCTGACAATAACGCGAGGCTCAGGCCATCCTTTCAATTCATAATGATGATGAATTGGCGCCATACGAAATATTCGCTGGCCACGCATTTTATAAGAACCTACCTGCAATATAACCGAGACGGTTTCAATAACAAAAACCCCGCCCATAATAAATAACACCAACTCTTGGCGCACTAAAATAGCAATAACGCCCAAAGCAGCGCCTAATGCCAAGGAACCAACATCGCCCATAAAGACTTGTGCTGGATAGGTGTTGAACCACAAGAAACCTAAACCTGCACCAACAATAGCGGTACAGACCACGACGAGTTCACTGGCCATTGCGATATGAGGAATATTTAAATAAGAAGAAAAATTGGCATGGCCCGTCATATAGGCAAATATTGCAAAGGCACCGGCAACCATTATGGTAGGCACTATTGCTAAACCATCTAAGCCATCGGTTAAATTAACAGCGTTGCTGGTACCAACGATAACAAAATAGCTGAGGAGGATATAAAAAACACCTAGTTGTGGTAGTACATCCTTAACAAATGGAATTAATAACGATGTTTCTTCTGGGCTTTGTGCAAATTGATATAAAAACAGTGCGGTTGAAAGTCCAGCGACTGTTTGCCAAAAATACTTCCAACGTGCGATTAAACCATTTGAGTCTTTTCGGATCACTTTCCTGTAATCATCAACAAAGCCGATAATACCAAAACTAACAACAACAAATAAAACTACCCAGATATAGGTATTACTCAAATCTGCCCACAATAAAACACTAACAACAATAGAGGCTAAAATTAGGATCCCACCCATTGTCGGTGTGCCAGATTTTGATAAATGACTGTTAGGCCCATCATCTCTAATGGTCTGACCTATTTGCATTTTTTGCAAATAACGAATCAGCTTAGGACCAAAATACAATGAGATAATTAGCGCTGTTAATGTGCTCACTATCGCTCTAAACGTCAAATACGAAAAAACATTAAATGCTGAGTAATATTGAGTTAAAAACTCACTTAACCAAAGCAACATTAGACTTTTACTCCATTATTATTATTATTATTTTGAACGTTAGATTTTAAACTAATCTTTTTTTTGTTAGTGGCTTGCCAGCTAATAATATCTTCTACTACATTCTCCATGCGGGCACTACGCGACCCTTTTACCAGAATAGAAATAGCTTGTTCTTCATTACTTAATATTTTTTTCAGCTTAGCTAACAGTTGCTCTCGTGAACTAAAATGTTGTCCTTTACTTTGTACTTCATTATCAGAATTAAAAGCATCTGAGCTACTTTGACTTAATACACCGAGTGTTAATAAATAATCTAACTGTTGATGATGAGCATGCACACCGACCTCTTGATGATAACTTCTTGCATCAGAGCCTAACTCGCCCATATCACCCAAAATCAAAATACGTTGGCCACTATAACTTGCCAGTAAATCTGTCGCTGCTTTAACAGACTCAACATTAGCATTGTAAGTATCATCAATAATCTTAACGTTATGATTTAACTGGTGGATATTCAATCGGCCTTTAACTGGTGTCATTTGAGCAAGACCCAAACGAATATCCTCTAAACTTGCTCCAAATTCTAACGCTATTGTTGCAGCTGCCACTGCATTACAAACATTATGTATACCCGGTATTGCTAAAATAATATTAATGCAACCTGTTGCTGTATTTAAGGTAAAACTAGCACAACCATCTTTATCTAATTTAGCCGTTGAACTGTAAATATCAGCAATGTTATCAACTGATTGTTCAGCAAGTTTTTGGCAAGAAAAGCGGCGGATATTTTTATCTATTAATCGCCATTGCCACTTACTCTTATATTTGGAGTCTTGATTATAGATAGCGACACCATCACTTGATAAGCCTTCAAAAATTTCACCTTTTGCTCGAGCTACACCACATAAATCACCGAAACCTTCAAGATGAGCCGCGGCAATATTATTAATGATAGCAACATCAGGTTTGACCAAGTTGCTGGTGTAGGCAATTTCACCTAAATGATTTGCACCCATTTCAATAACTGCAAAGTCATGTTGTTTTTCAAGGCGTAATAAAGTTAAGGGCACACCAATATCGTTATTGAAATTCCCTTGGGTTGCTAAAACATTACCAAGGCGTGAAAGAATTTCAGCTACCATTTCTTTTACTGTGGTTTTACCACTACTACCTGTTATTGCAACTGTTTTTGGCGCAACTTGTTGTTTAACGTAAGCGGCAACTTTTCCTAGAGCAATTCGAGTATCTTTAACTATGATTTGAGGGATTTTTAGTTGATTAGTTTCATGATCTACGATGGCTGCACAACAGCCTAAATTTTCCACCTGTTTGAGAAAACGATGGCCATCAAAGTTAGGTCCTTTTAAAGCGAGAAATACTTCTCCATCTTGAAGTGCTCGGCTATCAGTAACAATATTATTAATGATCTGTTCACCGTTATCAATTTGGGCACTAACTAAAGTACCTTCAACCGCTAAAGTAAGTTCAGACAAGGATAGCTTTATCATAGTCCACTCACCTTTTGGAAGAAACTATTCACAACATCTCTTTCATTATAAAAGACTTTGTTATCGCCAATAATAATGTTTTCTTCATGCCCTTTTCCCGCTAATAAAACAATGTCATCGTTTTTAGCCAAGGTCAGAGTAGCAAGTGCGGCTTGTTGTCGGTCTAAAATCACAGTGATTTTATCTACCTGTTGACAGCCTGATAAAATATCAGCCACTATCATTTCAGGAGCTTCACTTCTAGGGTTATCATTGGTAAGCACAACCTTATCAGCCAAACGTTCAGCAACCTCACCCATTAATGCTCTTTTACCTTTATCTCTGTCGCCACCACAACCAAAAACCACCCAAAGTTGACCTTGGCAATGTTGCCGGCAAGCCAACAAAGCATTTTCTAAAGCATCAGGGGTGTGGGCATAATCAACAACGGCAGTAACTTTGTTATTTTTAGTGATTATTTCCATACGACCGATAATAGGAGTTAATGAGGCAACATTTTTTGTAATATCTGTTAAGGAAATTTCTTCGGTGAGTAATACGGCAATCGCAGCTAATAAATTATCAACATTAAAGTCAGCCATCAGTGGGCTGTTAATGTCAACGTCCCCTAAGTGTGAGCGCAGTACAAAACTAACACCATTTCTGTGGTGTTTAATCTCATCGGCATAAACAAATTGTTGATATTGATTAACGTGTTTACTTCGCCCGTACACAATTTTTTGTTGCTTTGTTGGCCAATCTTTTAACCACTGCTGGCCAATAGCATCATCGCCATTGATAATGGCTATCTGTGGTGGTTCATTGGTAAATAATTTACGTTTGGCTTGAGCATAGCTTTCCATGGTTTGATGGAAATCTAGGTGATCGCGACTTAAATTAGTAAATATCGCAATATTAAATAATTCATTGGTTACTCTGCGTTGCTCCAACGCATGTGAAGACACTTCCATAGCAAGGTGACTAATATCATCAGCAACAAATTGAGCTAATAGTTGATGCAATTCGGTAGCGCCAGGCGTAGTATTTTTGATAGGTATTAAATGCCCTACTCTCCCTGCACCATTGGTTCCAATAACTGCGCATGGTCTCCCACACTTCTCAAGTAATTGGGCAATTAATTGGCTAGTACTTGTTTTACCATTAGTACCAGTAATACCAATCATCACCATCTCACTTTTTGGCTGCTGATAGTAAACATTTGCTAAAGAAAATAAATAGTGATTGAGTTGAAAGAACTCAATAATTGCGATCGGTTGCGCCGCTTTTTTATTCTTTGATATCAGTCTTGGCGTTTTACGCCAGATGACATTACCGTGTTGTTGCTCATTGTCGCATTCAGCTAAAACAAGTAACACGCCAGACTCAATAGCTTGATCAATATAGTTTCGACCATCTTGACTACTGCCAATCACCGCACAAAATATATCGCCAGTGTTCAACTCTTGGCTATTATTAACGAGTCTATTTTCACTTGCCCGTGCGTTGGTTAGCTCGTTTAAATAAGAGGTAATATCAACGTTGGTACTCATTGCTAAATTATTTTGAATATCAAATTTAGCCAAAGCAGACAAAATTGAATAAGAGGTGTGATTAGACATTATCATCCACCTTATTTTTATTGTCTGTAGTTTCAACCAAAGTAGCTTTAACCAAATCAGTTTGAGCAGCTATCTCGTTAACTGCTTTTTCTTGTTCAACTTGATTAACAACATTTATGGCATCAGGGGTAATATTTAGTACTCTTAATGCTCCTTTCATTACCCTAGAAAACACTGGTGCTGCGACTTCGCCACCATGATATAAGTCGCCTCCTGGTTCATTAATCACGACTACAACAGCTAATTCAGGATTAGAAACGGGCGCAATACCAGCAAATAAGCCCACATAATCATTACCGTAACCACCAGCAATAGATTTTCGACTCGTACCTGTTTTTCCGCTAACACGATAACCATCAATTTTAGCTCTAGGTGTATGCTCATTCACTGCAGTTTCTAGCATGCCAATAATGTCATGACTAAAGTCTGTAGAATAAACTCGTTGTTCGTCAATAAAGCCAGCATCAATGGCCGGCTTTTTAATTATAGTTAATGGGCGTTTAACACCACCACTTGCAAGTGTGGTATAAAATCGCACCAGTTGCAGAGGAGTAATAGCTAGACCGTAACCAAAAGAGAGGGTTGCTAATTCGAACTTTGACCAGCGTTGCCGATCATGCATCATTCCAGAACTTTCACCAATAAGTCCTGTTCCCGTATCCTCAGCAAATCCTGCTTCAAAAAATTTATCTAATAAGTATTCTTTAGGGACAGACAAAGCAAGTTTTGCGGTCCCCATATTAGATGAGTAAACAAGAATATCTTCAAGATTAAGTTTACCGCGATTAATAAGGTCACTAACTCTTCTACCACCTAATCGCATCCAACCTGGGCTGGTATTGATGACACTTTTGGGTTTAGCTGAGCCAAACTCTAATGCGGTTAAAACCGTTAATGGTTTCAACGTAGACCCAGGTTCATAAACATCAGTTATCGCCCTATTACGAAAACGATGTATTGCTGTATTTCCCCTGTTATTAGGGTTATAAGATGGGCTATTAACGAGCGCAAGAATTTCACCCGTATTGATATTAGTGACAACAACTGAGCCAGATGTTGCCTTAAAGGCTTGTACAGCACCTTTGAGTTCTCTATAGGCTAGTGCTTGAATACGTTGATCAATACTCAAAGTAAGATCTTTTGGCTCCTCAGCTTTTTCTTCTGAAATAATTTCAATTTTTCTACCTTTCGCATCTTTACGATATTTTTTATTACCATCAGTGCCTGTTAGTAATTGATCATATAAACGTTCAATGCCCTCAATACCCTTATCATCTACATTAGTAAAGCCAACTACATGAGCACTAATTTCACCTGTGGGATAAAAACGTTTAGACTCCTCACGTAAATGAATACCAGGAATTTTCAACTCACGAATATAGTTTGCCATTGCAGGCGAAACTTGCCGTTCTATATAAATAAAACGCTTAGCTGGATTGCGTAATACACGATTAGTTATTTTTTTAACGTCTTGACCTAAGACATCAGCCAATGCTTGCCAATGATCAACCATTGTCAGCGCATTATTTTTCATAATGATCTTAGGGTCTGCCCACACAGTTTCTACTGGTACGCTTATCGCTAATTCATGACCGTTTCTATCAAGGATATTGCCACGTTGTACGGTATTGGCTAAGGTACGAATTGAACGCATGTCGCCTTGCTTTTTCAACATTTCAGGTTCAACAATTTGAATGAAAGCAGTGCGAGCAAGCAAAGCAGTATAAATTAAAACAATAACGGCCATCACCACGTAAAAACGCCATGTTGAAGTTGTTGGCTTATTTTTGGCTAATGTTGCCTTGCCTGTTTTTTTTACTAATGGATCGCTCATTATGCTCTTTAGTTTGCTCTTATCTTAATGTTAAGGCAGTGAAACAATCACTTCAGTTTTCACTGTTGGTCTTTTCATTTTCAAGAGTTTTTTTGCTTTACTCTCAATAGCACTATGCTCAGCTAAACTATTTTGCTCTAATAACAAATTACGCCACTCAATATCTAGCTCATCACGCTCAGATAATAAAACCTCTAAACCGCTAGTACTCTGGCGATTTAAATGAGTAAGATAAATCACTGAAAACGCTGAAATAATCACTAAAACCATCACACTGTAGGTTAATAAATGTCGCTGAAGGTCGTACCAAATTTCAATGGCTAAACTTGTTTTATCTTCTGACATAACAAACAGTCAACACTTTATCTAGGTAAACGTTGGGCTATGCGTAAAACAGAGCTTCGTGACCGAACATTGGCCTCAACTTCATTAGCGGTTGGTTTTAATCTCCGACCAACTAAAGCCAATTTTTTACCTTTTTGTAATTCTTCTTCCGTAATCGGCAAACCACGTGGTACTTTTTTACCTTGTGAATGCTTTTTCATAAATTGCTTAACTAATCGGTCTTCAAGTGAATGAAAACTAATAACGACTAAGCGGCCTTCTTCTGCCAATATAGTCAACGAGGCATTTAGTACTTTTTCTATTTGTTCAAGCTCGCTGTTGATATAAATACGGATAGCTTGAAAACTTCTTGTTGCCGGGTGTTTTTTAATTTCTCTTTGTGGTGCTGTTGTTTTGATTAATTTGGCGAGTTCACCTGTTCGTGTCAGTGGGAACTCATCTCGTGTATCAACAATGGCATTGGCAATACGCCAAGCATGTTTTTCTTCACCAAAAGTTCTTAGTACCCAAGTAATATCTTCAACATCGGCATCGACTAGCCATTCCGCTGCTGTTTGCCCTCTTGAAGTATCCATTCGCATATCAAGAGGCCCATCTTTCATAAAACTAAAACCACGTTCAGCTTCATCAAGTTGTGGTGATGACACGCCTAAATCAAGAAGGATACCATCCACTTTCTCTATTAATTGATGGCTCTCAACGATACTTTCTAATTCAGCAAATCCTTGATGTTCAATGGTAAAACGGACATCGTCGTTAAATTTTTCCGCAGCGGCAATTGCAGTAGGGTCTCTATCAATCGCAATTAACCGGCCTTTTTCTGATAATTTTGACAGGATAAGTGATGAATGCCCGCCACGACCAAACGTACAATCGATGTAACAACCATCAGGATTTATCGCCAAACCATCAATAGCCTCGTCAAGTAAGACTGATATGTGTGAATTATCTATTGGTATTTCTGTTGTCATAGTTTTATCATTTTAATTATTGCTATAACTGCAAATCAAGCAAGCGTTCGGGTAATTCAACCTCGCTAGGTGCAATGGTATTAATGTCTTGCTGCATTTGAGCTTGCCATTCAGCTTCGCTCCAAATTTCAAACTTTCTTAGTTGTCCAACTAAGACTACATTTTTTTCTAAGCGGCTAAATTGTCTGAGGGGGCCTGAAATCAATAACCGACCATTTTTGTCCATCTCGCAATCTGAAGCGTTACCTAACAATTTTTGTTGTGCTAGACGTTCAACTCGATTCATGCTCGATAACTCACATAATTTCAATTCAATTTCTTCCCATTCAGCCAGTGGGTAGAGTAATAAACAAGGGTATTGGAGATCTATGGTGCACACCATTTTTCCTTGGCAATCGGCAATAAGCTCCTCGCGATACCTTGTTGGTACCGTAATTCGATTTTTACTATCGAGTGTAATTGCACTGGTGCCTCTAAACATAAACCCTTTTTTATCTTTATTATATTGCGTAAGGTAGGATCCACTTTCACCCACATTTTACCACTTTAATACAGTTTAGTAAGTAATGCAAAGGGTTGTCAAGCAAAGAGTTATTAATTTGATTACGCTGGAGTACAATAAAATCAAGGGGTTTAGCGAAGTTTATGAAATGGTGGAACTTTGTGGTTCTTAGTCCCAAATAAAGTAAAAAAAATATCGATATGGCTATATTGTCTATATAAATCTAAAAAATAAGGTAAATGAATATACGAATGACATTTATACCTCAATACCAGTGAAACCTATCACTAGCAACCAAAACGCAAAAAATAACTTTAATCGACTTGCCGATAAACGTGAAACAATGCTTTTAGCAATGATCCCCCCTAATACCGCACTAGGACCAGCAAAGAGTACAACTTGCCAGTAAACTTGAAAATCAATCAAGCTATGTTGCCAGATAGCGGACCAAACGGTAATTGCTGAAACAATAACGGCCGCCGCAACAGCCATATTAATATCAAAACGCCTAACAATGAGATAAATTGCCAAAAGCTCGCCAACGCCAACAGATAACCAAGCGGTCAATGTGCCACCTAACAAACCAATTAACATTAATGCAAACCAGTCAAAGGGCATTATTTGACTACGCTCCCTTTGCGGTTTTAACAAATAAACAGTACCGAGAATAAATACACCAAGAATAATGGAGAACCAGCTAAAGCTTTGGTGTAAAGAAGCAGGTGCACTGAGTTGATTACCATAGACCAGCCATATTCCAATTACTGAAGCGACAGCAGTAACAAAAATTACCCGTTTAAAACCCTGCCATAAATGTAATGTGGTTTTTTCAGTTTTATAGTGATGCCACCAAGTGACTCCTCCTGCGGTCATACCAAAACATTGAATGGCAAAACTGGTGGCTATCGATTGGCTCTCAGTAAAGTTAAGGTGATTAAACATAGGAATAAAAACAACACCACCACCTGCTCCAGTAGTATTAGCGAAGATAGCCCCTAAAATACCAACAAGAGTGAACAATACATAATCGGCCATATCGTTCAAAGCCATTGGCGCAAAGAATAACAGTAACCCCCAAAGAGTGATGAAGGTAACAACCAGAAACTGTGTAGAAAAACGACTCATATGAATGTTCAAAAGGTGTTATTAATTTTTTAGCAACGCTTGGGCGTTGATAAACTCATTGGCAGCGTCAGATAAACATCGGTTTGATAGATAATTTTTACCCCCTTTGTGATAAAGCAACCAACCTTGCACCGTTTGTTCAACTTTGGTGATTTCTAACCATGAAATCTCACTCGTAACATAAAAAGATTTACTGCTGACACTCTTCTCATCTATTGTTAGTGTCACATCGGCATTTGCTGCTTTACTTATTAGTTGTCTGGCTAACCACCAAGCCTTTCGAAAACGTATACTTAACGCTTCGATTGCACCTAGCGCAACGATAAACCAGGCAGCATAAGGATTAACATCGGTAAAAATAAGAATACCTAAACCCAACATAGCTAAAACAATGGTTTTAAAATACACAGTGTTAGACTTATCGACAGTCACTGACTCATCAAAAGTTTCACTAAAGTGGCTTTTATCTAGGATATAAGTTGTTGAAAAGTAAAAAGGGCTAGTCATTAGGATTTAAGCTTGATTCAAAAATGCTAGTGTATCGAGAAGTGGCTAAGCTTGATAGTTATTTTATTTTTCACTAATGTTGCATCGCAAGTTACAAAAAACAATCCTTCTTAAATCTTATACATACTCAAACGAATCATTAACTCTACTTGTGAGTTTGTTTGGGTTTTACGAAAAATGGATTGCAGGTGTGTTCTTAGCGTATTAATTGTCACGCCGATTTGGAGGGGTAATTCAGTCAATTTTTTATTTTTATAAAGTGCTTTTAATAAATTAAGCTCTTTATTAGTGAGTTGGTATTCATTAGCAATTAATGACCAATTCATTAGCTGTTCAAAATTGACAGTAACCATTTTTGTTGCAACACCTGAATGACAATGGAGTGGTTTTGACAATGGTGTAATAAAAATTAAAGCATGACTACCCTGGTTATTATCTAATGTCATCGAATTAATCTCAACGAAAGGCTGGTCTGAGCTTTTATTTAGTAACTGATGGAATTTTATATTTTCATAGTGTTTGGTTAGTACTAGATCGTGATTGACTATTTTCATAAAGTCATTTTTAATCAAGTAACTTTGCATAAATTGATTTACAAAAACTACTCGCTCCTCTTGATCGAATAAAATAACCCCTTTACTACCTTGTTCTATTGTCTGTTGTAAAACAGACAATCTATTTAAGGTATCTTTTTGAATTGTAAACGCTGTTAAAGAGGTGATTAAGGTAGGGAGTAAATTTAACAAGGTTGCTAATTCTGTTTCACTATAAATTTGCTTTTGATCACCTTTAGTCATCATAAATAACATTTGATAAGCTACATCCTCAACAATAATAACATGTTGAAAATAATAACAATGCGTTAACAAAACATTAGCCGATATTAAATCCTCAGGAGATAAACGAGCACATTGCTTTAAAATAGTTGCCTCTTCTTCCAAATTTTTTTTATTAACGTTTATCGCTAATGAATGATTAGTATTACTGGAATATAATAAAAACGCCTCATTTTTTTGATTAATAAGTGACAATGAAACTTTATTAGAGTTCGTTATTGCAGCAACTTTGTCGGTAAACGTTGACCAATGGTCAAATAAAGCAGCACTGTAAATACTATCAATTACTTCAATAATATCTCGCCAAAAATCAGACTGACTAGTGTTTTTGTTCATCACTTTAAATCTCATATTTAACTATTAAGTTATCGAATATTGAGCTTTTCACACTAAATTAAAAATCATTAATATCTATGAGTCAGGATACTTAACAGCAGATAATATGTTTAATCTAATACTCATCACTTTGATTATCGCAAGGTCTTATAAAAACCCCTGAAAGTATAGTTAATAACTTAGTTATTTTCATAGATATGAATGTGTCAATTTTATTTACACTTATTAACACAGATATCATAAAAAAATTGTGACTAATAAAAACAATTGGTATTTCAACTACTAATTATTTAATTTTTTATGGCATGAGCGATGCATTAATTAAATTGTAAATAACCTGTAAATATAATGTAAATAATATGTGATTATTTATAAATGGGTATTTAGGAAGTGGAAGTATTATCCTTCTACAAATAATGGATATTAAGTAAGGAATATATTATGAATTTTTTAACATTAACTCTAGTAACTGCATCAATATCATCAATTCTAATGGTGTCAAGTGCACAAGCAGTAACCTATAAGTTTATTGCTAAAGATAATTGTCGTGAAACAAAGCTATGTGTTTTGGCAGGTAGCGATGAGACAATAAAATTAAAACAAAAGATTAGAAATTTCCCCATATTTAACCGAGCTAGACCAAACGCTAGACTCATCGCGAACAAAGTAAAGTGTAATGATATGTTTATGATGAATTTTGCGAGTAAATACAACGCTAATAATGTCGCTAATTACTTAGATAAGTATACGTATCCTAAAAATAAAAATATTGATACTAGTGTGACAATCAAGGATATCGCTTCATTATCAATAAAAGATGATTTTTCAGATGAGGTCATTAAGGTTTATGTTGGAAGATAACATTTAGCATAAAAAATACTAAGTGCTCGTTTTTGGGCACTTAGTATTGATGTTAACTAAACACTAGGGACTTTGGTGAAAAACCCCATTAATCTGATCAATATTAAGCTAATAAAAGTAAAAACCACTAATATATTTATACTGCTACTTAAAAAATAACAATATAAATATATTAGTGGTTTATTAAAATATAAAAATTACTGTACTGAGATACTTAGCTTAAAATTAATCTAATTCAACAGATTCAATAACTTCATATTCATAACTAAAAGCTCTTAGTGCTTTATCAGCATCAGTAATAAACTCTACGGTAGTCGAGCGAGGGTGAATTAATACCGCTTCAAACTCTTCTCCGGCTGAACAACCATGTTCAAATTTCTTTTCAATGTCAGCTATTAATTTTATACGCATACTTAAAACACTTAATCTAAATTTAATTACGCTATTGTAACAGAAGTATGAGTCCCTGTATAAAATTTATATTTAGGCGATTAGAACTTCAGACAAAGCAATATATGAAAGGTAATTTATTGTCTTATTTTAACGTTTATCGATTACCCCTGATGAATATTTAAAACGCTCAGTGATATTAGATTAGCCATTTAAAAATTACTCCCTTAGAAATGATAAACTGGAGATGATAAGTAATCACTTCGATGATGGTAGTAATTTCCGCCTTGCTTCAAGCAATTTAAAAATATCACGCCAACTGAGAATACCAACAGGTTTGCCTTCAATATCAACAATAGGGATACAAGATATATTATATTGGTTAAATATTGATATTGCGTGATAGATACTAGCATTAGGCAGGAGACTAATGACATTTCGAGACATAATTTGGTGGGCCTTTTTATTCAGTGTCGCTGCATCTTTGACAGACTCAGCCGCTTTACCAATATTAGGACTTAATGCCTTAAGTAAATCTCTATCGGAAATAACGCCAGCAATCAAACCTGCCTCAATAACTAATAGGTGATGAAAGGCAGAATTATCAAAAATATGTTTAACTACTGCCAATGAGTCATTCATCTCAATACTAACAATAGTTTTAGTCATTATTTTTTTTACTGTCATCATTTCCCCTTTTATATTCAAAAATATTAAATTAATAAACACGACCTAAACTAATAGCAATTGAATATTCATCAGTCTTTTGCAAATGCAGCAATCGCAATTTCACCTCTTGTAGAGCTGAACATGGCCCTATTAAAAATAGTATACCCGGTGGTGCCTCACTGGCTTTTTATCAACAAAGATCGAGTAAATATCTGAATTTAACTTAGGAAATTTATTACCGATAACTTAACCAGCAAAGAAAACACTTGTAGAGCAATAAAGCTATTATTACAATTTACCTTTTAGGTTAGAATACTTAAATACAATAACTGTGTAAAAGCATATCGACTAGATAAAACCTTAATCATATCGAGACAACATCATAGCTGTACAAAACAACAGTTAAAATATATTATCTTAAATACATCACTTAACTTATATCAATAATGAAATTATACATAGCTGAAAAACCAAGTTTAGGCCGAGCCATTGCCGCAGCCTTTCCTAAACCTCAAAAAAATCAGCAAGGCTATATTGAATTATCTAATGGCGATAAAGTGACTTGGTGTATAGGTCATATCCTTGAGCAAGCTCAGCCTGAGGCATATGATGAAAAATATAAAAAATGGCAATTTGATCACCTACCTATTCTACCTCAACAATGGCAATTACAGGCAAAAAGTAAAACTAAAGGTCAGTTGGCCATAATAAAAAAATTAGTCAAACAAGCTGATGAGATTGTTCATGCAGGTGACCCTGACCGTGAGGGGCAATTACTTGTAGACGAAGTTATCGATTTTCTCAACGTCAGTAAAACTAAAAAAAACAATATTCAACGCTTGTTGATCAGTGATTTAAATATCCCAGCAGTCAAACGTGCATTACAAAATCTAAAGGCGAATAGTGATTTTATGCCTTTATCAATATCAGCACTCGCCCGCTCAAGAGCAGATTGGCTTTATGGCATTAACTTAACCCGAGCTTACACAATACAGGGACAGAAAGTAGGTTTTCACGGTGTTTTATCCGTCGGCAGAGTGCAAACTCCTCTTCTTGGCTTAGTTGTTCAACGTGGACTAGATATAGATAACTTTAAATCGACACCTTTTTATCAAGTTCATGCACACCTCCAAACAAGTAATAATGAAACCTTCATCGCAAAATGGCAGCCTAGTGAACAATGCCAACCTTATATGGATGATGAAGGGAGAATTTTAGTAAAAAGTCTTGCTGAAAATGTGGTCAGTCGAATTTATAATCAACCTGCGAAAGTAAAGGAGGCGAAATATGAACAAAAACAACAACCTGCTCCGTTACCTTATAGTTTATCGTCACTTCAAATAGATGCCGCCAAGCGATTTTCAATGAACGCAAAGTTAGTACTAGATGTTTGTCAGTCACTGTATGAAAAATATCAATTGATCACTTATCCTCGTAGTGATTGTCGATTTTTACCTAACGCGCATTTCAAACAAGCACCTAATATTATCAAGATGTTAGCATCTAGTAGCTCAAGCATAGCTACTGCAGCCAAAGGGGCTGATAGCAAAATTAAAAGTAAAGCCTGGAATGATAAAAAAGTGACTGCTCATCACGCCATTATTCCAACCGAAAAGTCATCCGAAAATATAAATCTCAACCCTTTTGAAAGTAATGTTTATCAACTGATTGTTCGCCAATATTTAGCTCAGTTTTATCCCCCTTACCTTTATCATCAAACAACTATTGAGATTGAAATCGCCAATGGATTATTTAAAGCAAATGCTAAAAGTCCAGTGAGTATTGGTTGGAAGATTTTATTTAACAGCACTAATAGCGGTAATCAAAAATCCAAACTTGAAAAAAACATCAATAATGGTACCAATAGTGACTATGTACTTAACGAACAATTGCTGCCAAAGCTTGAAAAGGAAGATAATTTACATTGCCAACAAGGAGAACTGATAGAAAAAATCACTCAAGCACCTCAGTACTTTACCGATGCAAGTTTACTGTCTGCCATGACCGGTATTGGGCGATTTGTTAGTGACAAAGAGATAAAAAAAATATTAAAAGATACTGATGGCTTAGGTACAGAGGCCACAAGGGCTGGTATCATAGATTTACTCTTTAATCGTGGTTTTTTAATACGTAAAGGTAAACAAATTCAAGCAACAGACGTTGGTAAAGGACTTATTGCTGCACTACCTGATATTGCTACAAAACCAGATATGACAGCACAATGGGAAGCAACGTTAAATGCGATTAGTGAAAAAAAAAGCAGCTATCAAAATTTCATGACTCCGCTAGTAGAGACCTTACATAATGTTATTAAAATTGCTAGCGAGCACTTGCCTACTCAACTAAAAGGCTTAGCTACTGGCAATAAAAAAGCGCCTTATAAAAAGCGCCGATATGCAAAAAAATAAAAGGATAAAAATCAATCTTTTTTAATGCCTAACAAGTCTCTAATAGACTGGGTTATTTCATCAATACGGTCTATATCCGTCGGCGCGATAAAAATAGTATCGTCTCCAGCAAGTGTACCAAGAATACCTACTGGCTCTCCTAAGCTATCAAGCATACGAGAAATTAAGGGTGCGCCACCAATACCTGTTTTTAGAATAATCTGCATACCATTGTGCTTAATACCTGAAACTACTGACTCAATAGACTGTTTTGATCGTGGAATAGCCAATTCATCAGGAAATATATAAACAATTTGATTATTGGTATTACGTGTTTTTACCGCGCCTAATTTCGCTAATAATCGCGATATTTTTGCTTGAGACATCTTGTCAAAACCTTGCTCAGCTAATGCATCAGCAAGTTGTCCTTGAGAACCGTAACACTGTTCTTTTAATAATTTTTTAAATACTTGAATTAGATTAGATTCTTGTTGTTTTTTATCGACATTCATATGTTACTCAAGATGTTTACACAGGTTTGTTGGATCTTCTACTGTAGTTTAATCTAATGGCTAGCTAAGTGCTAATTTATAGTGAATTATTGAAAAATCCTGATACATCTATAAATGAAAAAACCCCTTTAAACATCTACTTTTTTTGTGAAAAATATGATTGACCAAGATCAGAACGTTTTTTTCAATCATTGCAAACCTGACAATAAAACGTATGGATTACACGACCAATTTACGTTGCGGAGCTAAACCCATAGCAAGAATAAAAGGGGTCTTTTTTTGTAAATCAATAAAGTCACTTTTATTACTCATTTCTAACCATTGCTGCTGAATTAGACTTTGTCCAACAGCACTCCCCAAAGTAGAACCTGGCCCCAAAATAATCAACTTATCGGGTGCATATTCTTTCACTGCCACTTCAATAGCTTTAGTAAAATCATACGGTTCAACCACTTGTCTGCCTAAGGTATAATCATACAAGGCATCAATATCGGTACTATAAGGTTGCCAAACCTTTCCTGAGCCATCAATTAGTGGGATGTTGGCTTTATTAAATAAGTTAGGTGCCAATAACGATTGCGCTTTAATAGCTGTATCATTTAGCAACGGGGTATGAAAAGCCGCATGATTAAACAAGTGCATAGGATATCGCTCTTGTACTAAAGGGAGTCGCTGTTCCAATACTTTTAATCCGGTTTTATTACCACCAAATACAATATAGCCACCAAGTTTTATAGAAATATGAACCTCACAACCAGCCTGTTGATTTACTTCAACTAAGCACAGTTTTATCTTGTCAACTCGTTGGCTATCAATGCACCAATGTTCATCAATAATTGGGTAAATCATTTGACCACCGACAATGCCATCAGTCATCATCGAACCCATGGTATTAATAAGCTTAATGGCCGCTTTTCGATTTAAAACCCCAGCAACAGCGAGTGCTATGTACCAGCCCATGGAGTTACCCGTTACCGCAACAATGTCGTATTTATCTTTATCTATCGCCTGAAAATCCCCCATAGCACAGCCATAAATAAGCGCAGAAGCATTTTCACCCGCGGTATGTAAACGCATGCTATATTGTTTCATTGCATCTAGCTCGGTAACAGTGACTTGATCCTGTTGGTGTCTAAAATCGTCTATCCCCTGAATCAGTGATAATTTATCGCTATGCAACCGCTGTAAGTAACCAAGTTCTTCTTTATTATAAGTACCACGACCAGGACAAATGACTACCGCTCTTTGTTTTTTTTTACTAGTTAAACGAATAATAGCATTAGCCTTAGTCATTATTGATTGTCCTTATGAACTAAAGCTTTTGCCGTATCAACAATCTCTTGTGTTGAGGGCAATACATGGTAGGCCGCAGCACCTAATGGAATAAAACTGTCTTTAGCCGTAATGCGTTTAACCTCTATCTTCTTCTCATGACTATCTGCTTGTGCTTCCACTAATAAAGTGACCAATGCTTCACTAATAGAGCCTGTTTGACGGCACTCATCAACAATCAAGATGTGTTGGCATTGCAACGCTTGTTCAATAATGCCTTTTGCATCTAACGGTGCTAACCAGCACAGATCAATGATTCGGCACTTTATTCCTTGCTCATTAAGGATTTTTTCAGCTTGGCGTGACAAATAATAGCCATTGCCGTAAGAGATAATACAAAGGTCTTTTCCCTTACCAAAGGTGTTAATCACCATAGTCGAGTCAACATTATCATCAGCGGGTATCAAGTAATTTGATGTCCACAACCCATCACCTTCATCATGTAAATCTTTGGTCATGTATAATGCGATGGGTTCTAAAAAAATGACTAAGCGTTGTTGTTCCCTTGCCAGTTTGACACTGGTTCGCATCATAGCCACTGCATCGGCACCATTTGATGGACATGCCATGATAAGTCCAGGAATATCACGAAATACCGCAAAAGAGTTATCATTATGAAAATGGCCACCGAAGCCTTTTTGATAAGCTAAGCCGGCAATACGAATAACCATCGCATTGCTAAATTGACCATTCGAAAAAAAGGGTAAGGTGGCGGCTTCACCCCGAATTTGATCTTCAGCATTGTGAGCATAAGCTAAGAATTGAATTTCTGGTATGGGTAATAAACCATTGTGCGCCATACCGATAGCTAAGCCTAAAATAGATTGCTCATCGAGTAAGGTATTAATTACTCGATTTTTACCAAATCGCTGACTTAATTTGGTAGTAATATTATAAACGCCGCCTTTTTGAGCAATATCTTCACCACACATCACGATGTTTTCATTCTCAGCCATTAAATCCATCAATGCCCAATTGAGTAATTTGGCACAATGTTGTTTTTTATTAAGGTTATGGGTTTCATGAGCAAAGAGTGCTTTGCGTTGTTCTTCACTCACTACCTGATGGTATCGCCGGCTGATGGCTTCGGGCAAAAATGGTGGGTTAATGCTCGCCATGACCTCTTCAGCATTTTTCAGTTTAGCCTTGGTAACGACTGCCTCTGCAACTTGGGCAATTTGCTGTTCAACTTCTTGGTAAATTTTAACGATATCTTCTTTAGTTAAAATATTATTTTCTAATAATATTCGTGCACTATGAAGTAGTGGGTCATTAAATTCGGTAGCTTCAATATCTTTCATTTCACGATAAACAAATTCAGTATCTGAGCCTGCATGGCCTAAAATCCGTACTGTTCTCATGTGCAAAAATACCGGTTTTCCTTGCTCACGAGCAATTTTTTCTGCTTGCTTAGCTTTTTGATAAGTATCAAGCAAATTTAAACCATCGCAATAAAGGTAGTTTAACCCCGAGCGATCTTTATAATTAGCCGCAATCCAGCCCTCGGGTGTAGCGGTTGAAATACCAATACCATTATCTTCACAGATATAAACAATTGGCATAGGAATAGATTGATAAGCGGCCCAAGCGGATGCATTTAAAGCGCCTTGTGTCGTTGAATGATTAGAAGAAGCATCACCAAAATTGCAAACAATTAAACTGTCGTCTGGCATATTTAGCGATAACTCATCACTAAGCGCTAATCTTTTAACTAACTGCACACTAAAGGCAGCACCCATCGCTTTAGGTAAATGGGAAGCAATAGTACTGGTTTGCGGCGGAATATTTAACGTTTTTGAACCCAGAACTTTATGACGACCACCTGAGATCGGATCCCCTGTTGAAGCAGCAAAAGAGAGCAACATATCGTAAATCGGTGTTTGACCCGGCACTTGTTTGCTGCGTTGGATCATAAATGCACCACTGCGATAATGTAAAAATGCCATATCCGTTGGTCTAAAAGCTTTAGCGTAAGCAGCATTACCCTCATGCCCTGAACTACCAATGGTATAAAAACTTTGTCCTTTTTTCTGCATAATACGTGATTGTAAATCAAGGTGGCGACTGATCACTTGAGTTTCAAATAAATCAATAACATCAGTATGAGACAAACCAACATCACTGGGTGTGAGAGTAATAACTGATGTTGGCAAGGTCTCAGTATTAACTGCATTGATAAAATTGTCTCTAACCAGTTTATTACGATCTATCATGAAAACTCCACAAGGCAAAATTACGATTAATAACGTTATCCCCCAAATTTTATTAAGGGGGATTTAGAGTCGAATTGATTGATCTTTGCTAAAATCCTTACTGAATAAGAGAACTTTTTAGTTGGTAAAAATTTAGTAAAAAGCTTGAATACCTGTTTGTGCTCGACCTAAAATCAAGGCATGAACATCGTGAGTGCCTTCATAAGTATTTACCGCTTCTAAATTCATCACATGGCGGATAACATGGAATTCATCACTGATGCCATTACCACCATGCATATCACGAGCAGTTCGAGCTATATCAAGCGCTTTACCACAAGAGTTACGTTTGATTAATGATATAGCTTCTGGCGCTAAAGTGCCGGCATCCATTAAACGACCAACTTGTAAACATGAAAATAGTCCAGTGGTAATTTCAGTCTGCATATCGGCTAATTTTTTTTGAATCAACTGAGTAGCAGCAAGGGGTCTGCCAAATTGCTCACGGTCTAAAGTATATTGACGAGCGGCATGCCAGCAAAATTCTGCCGCACCTAATGCTCCCCACGCAATACCGTAACGTGCCTTATTTAGACAGCCAAATGGCCCTGATAAACCTTTAACATTTGGCAGCATGTTGTCACTGGGTACAAAAACATTATCCATAACAATTTCGCCCGTTATTGACGCACGGAGCGAAAATTTCCCTTCAATTTTAGGGGCAGTTAATCCTGGCATGCCCTTATCAAGAATAAAACCGCGGATCACTCCTTCGAGCTTACCCCAGACAACAAAAACATCAGCAATAGGTGAGTTGGTGATCCACATTTTGGTCCCTGTTAAGCGGTAACCACCGTCAACTACTGTCGCTTTAGTTAGCATACTCGCAGGGTCTGAACCTGAGTTAGGTTCAGTTAAACCAAAACAACCGATATATTCACCGGTCGCTAACTTCGGTAGGTATTTCATCCGTTGCTCTTCACTGCCATAAGCGTAGATAGGATGCATCACTAATGATGATTGCACACTCATCGCACTTCGATAGCCACTGTCAACACGTTCAACTTCTCGTGCGACTAAGCCATAAACGACATAGTTAACACCTGCACAGCCATATTTTTCCGGAATCGTTGCACCTAATAGACCTAAAGCGCCTAATTCTTTCATGATCTCAACATCAAACTTTTCATGGCGATTAGCTTCTAAAATCCGCGGCATTAACTTCTCTTGGCAATATTGATGCGCACTATCGCGTATCATACGTTCCTCTTCAGTCAATAAGGAATCAAGTGATAATGGATCTTGCCAATTAAAGCTAGGACCGTTTTTTTTTGACATGTTGAGCACCTTAATTTATTAAAAAATATCAAAGAGTATTTTATTATTGATAAGATAATATAAAAAACCTAGCCAGAGTTAAAATACCAATTTTATTTACTAGCCATAGCTTTTAACTATAACAGATATTATAATCGAATAATTATTAACCTTAGAGCCTGATTATTCGTGGATTTACGCAGTCTAAAATATTTTGTCACTGTCTATGAGCAGCAAAGTTTCAGTGCTGCAGCAAAGTTATGCTTTGTTGCTCAGCCGTCAATTTCGTCGGCCATATCACAGCTTGAACAAACCCTAACAAGACAATTATTTATTCGACATGCCCGAGGCGTAAAACCAAGTGATACCGGTGAACGTTTATATCCCTTAGCTAAACAACTACTTGGCCAAGCTGATGCAATAAAAACTTTATTTACCGATCAAAGCGTTAAACAGCCTTTTTATTTAGGCGTCACTAAAGGGCTAGGTGTTGAGCGAATGAGCGCCTTATTAAAAGACTTCACCGCCTCCCAAGATCAGATGGAATTGACATTAGTATCACCGACTGAAACATGTGATGCTCGGATTATTATCAAAGAAGAATTAGCTAATAAAGAACTCTTTATCTCGCTATGGCAAGAAGATTATAAACTTGCCCTACCCTATAATCACGTATTGTCATTAAAAGAAAATATCACCTTAGCCGACCTTGATGGTCTTCCCTTTATTCACCGCAACCCTTGTACCGCTTGGAACATTTTAACTGACACCTTAAACCTCGCTGGTTTTACTGTCGATATAAGGGCAAAAATACAAACTATCGATTACGCTCTTGGTCTTGTTCATGCTGGCTTAGGTTGCGCACTGGTTCCCGCACATCCCGAAGTATTGAATAAATCAGAAATTGTTTTCCGTGAAATTGAAGGCTTGAAATTAATGCGTGAAATTGTCTTTGCCTATAATAGATCATCCACCGTTATTGCCAAATTAATGTCTTTGGTGATCAATCATAGACAATGATCCTAATGGCGATGTATTGATTAGTGATTCAGATCAACGGTTATTCACGGTATAAATCAGAGTACCACTTTTACAACTTATTTAATGATTTACAAACCACTGTCTAACGCTCAAGTCAAATGACTGCCCGCCCGGATGTTTATCTTGACTATTTAACGATCTCATCTCAATATCCATCAATAATAATACCGACTATTGAGCAAGCCATGCATGAGTTTTACCCTGAAATAATCCCCTTTAACGATTTCTTACTCAGTGTTGATCACCAGCACCAGATCTATATTGAACAATGCGGTAACCCTGACGGCCAACCAGTATTATTTATTCATGGTGGTCCAGGCGGAGGCTGTTCTAAAAATGATCGCCGTTTTTTTGATCCTCAAAAATATCATATTATTTTATTTGATCAACGAGGATGTGGACGTTCATTGCCACATGGCTGCATAGAAAATAATGAAACATCTCTTTTAGTTAATGATATTGAAAAGATTCGACAAACGCTCAATATTACCGACTGGCATGTTTTTGGTGGCTCATGGGGCTCTACTCTTTCATTGGTTTATGCTCAAGCTCATGCCGCTAAAGTTAAAAGCTTAGTATTACGTGGTATTTTTCTTGCTCGAGGTATTGATACCAACTGGACATTTTCAGGTGGTGGTGCAACACGACTCTATCCAGATTACTGGCAAGAGTATTTATCAGCATTACCTGATAATCAAAAAGATGGAGGTGTAGAAGGCGCGTATAATATCATGGTAGGGGAAGATAAAAAGCTGGCGATGAAAGTTGCCAAGGCTTGGAGTGTCTGGGAAATTCGCTGTTGCACCCTGCTCCCCAACCAAGCCTTTGTTGATGCCGCAACCGATGATGAGTCTGCATGGACACTTGCCCGCCATGAAGCCCACTTTATGGTCAATAATTGCTTTTTAACGGATAATCAAATTCTAGATAATTGCGATAAAATTCAGGATATACCAACAACTATTGTGCATGGCCGTTACGATATAGTCTGCCCATTTGATAATGCTTGGCTATTACATCAGCAACTCTCTAGTTCGACATTAGTAGTCAGTGAAGCCTCTGGTCATGCCTCGGTTGAAAAAAACACTAAACATCATTTAATAGCGGCGACACAGAAAATGTTAACCTTGTGATTTTTTAGGTTATTTAGCCGCTAAAATTCTTCAGCAACTTCAAAAACCATTTTTTCTTTCGTTAGTGGATGCAAAAAAGCCAAATAAGCTGCATGTAAATGTAAACGCTTGGCTCTTTTACCATAAAGATCATCACCAACTATTGGCCGATGTAAACCATCAATATGGGCACAATGCATCCGAAGTTGATGGGTACGGCCTGTTTTAGGGTATAAATGTAACCGGGTGAATTTAGCTATTTCATCTTGGTTTGTAACTTCAATTCTATCAATGACTTGCCACGATGTTTCAGCATTTTTACCATAGTCATAACAAACAACCTGTCGTGGTCTATCATTTAAATCGACACGTAGCGGTAAACGAATGGTACCGGCATCAGCTATTAATTCGCCATCAATTAAGGCAACATAACGTTTTGCTACTGTCCTAGCAATAAACTGCTGCTGAAGATTTTTATGGGCTCTCTTAGTTAACGCAATGACCATTAACCCTGAGGTCGACATGTCTAAGCGATGAACAATTAATGGCCCTGTCGCTTCTGGAAACTGTGTTTTAATTCGAGAGTAGACGCTGTCTTTAATATTCTTTCCTGGGACTGATAAAAACTCACTCGGTTTATTAATAATCAACAGTGCACTATCTTGATAAACGATGTCTAAAGACTTACCCAGCGCAGGGTTAATCAATAGTGGATTTTCGTCGACATCAAGACCATCAAGCATATGACCTAAAATAGGCTGACATTTACCTTGGCATGAGCCATAGAAATTTTTATGCTGTCGTATTTCAGACTTAGGTGCTACGCCCCACCAAAATTCAGCCATGGCGATAGGTTTAAAATTATGATTAAAAGCATATTGCAGTAACTTAGGGGCGGCACAATCACCTGATCCTGCTGGCGGTGTTCTATCAGGCAATTCGTTAAAAATGTTGTTTAATGTTTTTTCTTCACCACTAATATTTAAAAAGCGATAGTGATTAAATAATTTATTTTGCAAAGCATTAGATAAACTTTTTCGTTGCTGTGTCAGCTGTTCAATTGCATCAGTAAACTGTTTAAGTTGCTGTGCAATTACATCAATTTTTTCCTGCCAATACAGTTTCAAATCTCTTAATTGATTTTTTTCTTTAATACTTTCTTTGCTCAGCAAGTTGTTAAGTTGCAAAAATTTATGATCATCGACAATACTTTTCTCTAAGAGGTTTTGTGCTGTTTCACGTTTTAACTTTCGCTGCTTTCGGCCTTCAATCATCACATTACGATGGGCTAAAATATCACTCTCTTTATCACGGGTTAATAAAGTGAGCGATTCTGATAACACTAAAATTTGCGTATTACTTTTTAAGCAGACAAGTTCATGGGTTATTTGATTAATTTCACGTTGGCCGATAAGAAAAAAGCTGTCTTTAGCAAGCGTATCAAATACCGGAGGAACAAATTTATCGATAATGTTCTTTTTAGCAAGCGTGCCAGAAAAAGCGGATAAATAGCCAATATCACCGGCAGGGTTTTGAACAACTAATACACCAAACATCTTACCACTTGCTGAAATATTACTATCAACAAGGCCAAAATCATGTTGCCAATCAGTTTGATTTTCAAGGTAAGTTTGCAGCTCTTTAACCGCCAATAAAGATAAAGGGTGGGGTTGGTAATAAAAGGGAAAGGTAAACTTTTGCGGTAAGCAAACTTTTTTTATTGAAGACTCAAAGTGAGTAAAACAGTTATCCATATATTGCATATAAAATCTTATAACATGGTCTATTTATGTAATAAATTATTACTTATGAGCTAATAAATACTTATATATCAGGGCATAATAATTATAAGCATACACAGCTGTGTATGCTTTATGTTGAAGATGTTGACTAAGAGTACTTAACCGAAATGGGAATGGTCAGTATTTTACTGCCTTGGTATTTCAGCCAGAAATATATACTTCCAAAGGTAATAAAAACAGCAACAATACAAAAACTGGCGTATAAGGGATTATTTGAAAAATTTCCAATTTGATAGCATAAGGTTGCCGCAAGATAGGCTAAGGTAAAGCTCCAGATAGCGGCAAAACCAGCCCACTTGGTACCCACTTCATTTTTAATTGCGCCCATCGCTGCTATACAAGGGGTGTAAAGAAGAATAAAGAGTAGATAACTGAAGGCACCAAGTTGTCCGGCAAACGCAGTTTGCATAATCTGATAGGTGGTTATTTCGACGCCCTGTTCTTGAGCTACGACAGCCAAATCGCTTAAATCACCAACGTCGATACTTAAAGGGTCTTCAGCTTTAATACCTAATAAGTTCTCTTTAATACTCGCAACAGCTTCACCCCAGCTGTTACTTAATGAAGGTTCAGCACTTTGTTCATTAGCCTGAGGAGAATAAAGGCTATTAAAGGTTGCAACCAAGACTTCTTTAGCAAAAATTCCAGTAATTATACCCACACCGGCTTGCCAATTTTCTTCTTTTACCCCCATAGGAGCTAATAAAGGCATCACTACTTTTGCACTTTGACTTAAAATTGAATTTTCACTGTCTTTATTACCAAAATCACCGTTTAAGTCAATAGAATTAAGGAAGTTAAGTAAACAAACAACAATGACAATCGTTTTACCTGCGCCTAACACAAAGCCTTTGGTCCGTTGCCAGACACGTACACTGATATAGGACAGTTTTGGCAATTCATATAACGGCAACTCCATAATATTTAGTGAGCTAGTTCCCGGCAATGTCGTTTTCTTTAATAAAAATCCGGTAAATATCGCGGCAGCAATACCAATAAGATAGAGTAAAAAAACTAAATTTTGACCATTTTCAGGAAAAAAAGCAGCAGCAAATAAAGCATAGACTGGCAACCGCGCACCACACGACATAAAGGGTGCCATCATCACGGTAGTAATACGCTCTCGTTCACTGTCTAAGACACGGGCAGACATTACCGCAGGAACGGTACAACCAAAGCCAACGATAAGTGGAACAAACGCTTTGCCTGGCAAACCTATTCGTTGCATAACTGTATCAACAACAAAAGCGGCTCTGGCTAAATAACCACTATTTTCTAAAACAGATAAACCAATAAATAAACAAGCAATAATAGGAATAAAGGTAGCAACAGTTTGCATACCGCTACCAATCCCCTCAACAATAGTCAGTAACCACTGAGGCAAGTTTAATGGGGCAAGAAAGTGCAAGGGGTATTCGACAAAGAGGCTACCGGATAAAATATCAAAAAAATCAATAAACGCGCTACCAACATTAATAGCGAACATAAACAATAAATACATCATCGATAAAAAGATGGGAATACCGATAACAGGATGCAAAACAAACTCGTCAATTTTATCGGTAAAGCTTATATTCGCTGTTTTTGATTTACTAACTTTGGCGATAACGTCATGGACAAATTGGTGCCTATCTAATGCTTGCTCTTTGTTAGTTGGTGTTTCTTTGCACTCTTTTAAAGCTGAAAGTTGATTTTTTTGCGGTAAACACAAGCAACTTTGCTGAGCACAATCACCATTTGGTGGAAGCCTTGTTGCTAAAAGTGGATAAATTTTATCAAGTGACGTTTGATTTTGTGCACTGATTTCAATGACGGGACAACCCAATTCTTTCGACAGTTGTTGAACATTAATATCTAAAGCTTCTTTACGATCAACTTTATTAATGACGACTATCATAGGTATACCCAATTCAAGTAACTGAGTAGTTAGATAAAGCTGTCTTGATAATTGTGTGGCATCAACAAGGTTAATTAATAAATCAAAGGATCTTTGCTGAAGAAAATTTTGACTAATGGTTAAGTCTTGGCCTTGGTTATCATGAGCCGTTAAAGAACTTAACCCGGGTAAGTCCGTTAGTGTGGCAGAACCTTCAACTAACCGAATTGATTTTTGTTTGGCGCTTACAGTAACGCCAGCCCAATTACCGACCGTTTGTTTATCACCCGGAAATAAATTAAATAACGTACTTTTACCTGAATTGGCAAAACCAACTAAAGCATAATGAGGATTTTTTATGCTTTTTTTTTCGCTAGTCTCTGGAGCATTTGAATCGTCACAACTTGCCATTAAGCAAGTATCACTGTGATTTGTTGTGCAATTTTAGGCTGGATAGTCACTTTAGTATTGTGAAGACGAAAAGCAAGAGGTCCATTCCAAGGAGCTTTATGAGCCAATGATATTTCAGTACGAACGGCAAAACCCTGCTCTAAAAGACGTGAAGCTAACTCTAAATCATTAGGTAGTACGCTAATGTGGGCTTTTTGGTTTCTAGTTAAATCTGCTAAGGTCATAAACTGTATCTTAAAATGTTAATGAGAATCACTATTATTTGCATTCTACACTTTAACAGCACAATGTACAATAAAAGATCGGTACCAACGCCCTACTTTTGATGTTAATTAAAGCACAAGAGACTGCTTAAAAATAAACTATTTTTAATGCCTTGTTTTTGATGGCTACAACACGATTATGACGTTCTTTTTTTGGTTCGACCTACCCTAAAAAACTTGCGTTGAGGCAAGTATTAAGCTCGCAAGTTATCATTAATGACTCATTAGATGGGTGTTTCAGCGTTGAATTTTAATAGAGGAGTTTCGATTGATTTTTTTAAAATGTATAATTTATTAATAGGTTACGAGTAATAGGACACATCAGTATTAAAATAATAAACTGACCTTGTTCATTTTATCATCAAATATTAAAGACCCGATAAATTATTAGTCAAAATAATGGGGTGTTTAATATTTTAATTTAACCTAAAATGACTTCAGTTAAAAAAGCTTAGTAACATTACTGGTCGAGCTTTATTTTTATTTATCTAAACTAGGAGCACTTAGTGCCACAATCGTCAACCATGCGAAAAAAAAATATCCCTGCGCCAATAGCTAATAAAATGCCACATAAAATGCAGATACATAACCACCAACGCATTGATAATTATTATTGGATGCGAGATGACGAACGTAAAGATAAAACTATATTGGCACACCTTGAAGCAGAGAATCACTACGCTGATGAAATGCTAGCAGAGCAAAAACCGCTACAAACCTTACTCTTCAATGAACTAAAAGCGCGTATAGTAAAAGATGATAATACCGTCCCCGAAAAAGATGGCAAATATTGGTATCACAGTGAAATAAGCGGTGAGCAAGAGCACTCTCGCTACTATCGTGCCACTAGCTTTTCAGGCGAAAACAAAACCTTATTACTAGATGTCAATGAACGGGCACAACCCCATGAATTTTATGATTTGGGTGATTTATCACTTAGTCCTAATGATAAGATTCTATCACTTTCTGAAGATACTGATAGCCGACGAATCTACACAATAATTTTTAAAGATCTTTCTTCGTCAAAAGAGACTAAGTCGTCTTATTTACCAGATATTTTAGTTGAAACTGAAGGTCAAATTGTTTGGGCAAATGATAATGAAACGGTGTTTTATGTTAAAAAGGACTTAGACACATTACTGGGAACACAAGTATATCGTCATAAATTAGGTACATCACAAGTTGATGATGTTTTAGTCTATCAAGAAGACGACCACAGCTTTTATATGAGCCTAGATAAAAGCCGTGATGACTCACTTATCTATATTTGTTTGCACGCAACAGAGGCAACGCATAATTTAGTATTGAGTGCTGACGAACCTGATGGCGAATTTATCGAGTTACTACCCTTTTTAGAACAACACGAATATCATGCGGATAAAATGGGTGACAATTTTTATATTGTCACTAATTACCAAGCAAAAAACTTTCGTTTAATGACCGCAACCGCAGAAAAAATCAGTGATATTAATAGCTGGAAAGAAGTCATACCACATCGAGAAAGTATCTTATTAGAAGGTATCGAACTCTTTCACCACTTTCTGGTGGTGACTGAACGAGAGCAAGGACAAATACGCTTTATTGTTCATACCTTAGATACTAATTCACAAGGTGTTAGCACTGGAAAACAATACCCATTAGCTTTTGACGATCCCTGCTATTTTTGCTGCCTTGGTGATAACCCAGAACCCGAAAGTACCACCGCTAGACTTTATTATTCAAGTTTGACGACTCCAGGTTCACTCTATGAATTTGACTTAGCAACTGGGGAGCGAAAGCTCCTTAAACAACAGAAAGTATTGGGTGATTTTAATAAAGAAAATTACCAATCTGAACGATTATTTATTGATGCTCGTGATGGTGTAAAAGTACCGGTATCGATTGTTTATCGTAGCGATTGCTTTAAAAAAGATGGGACTAACCCACTATTACAATATGGCTATGGCGCCTACGGAATTACCATAGACCCCAATTTTTCTAGCCAAACATTAAGTTTACTCGACCGAGGGTTTGTTTATGTTATTGCTCATATCCGTGGTTCAGAAATGCTTGGCAGAGACTGGTATGAAAGTGGTAAGAAACAACTCAAACAAAATACCTTTAATGACTTTATTGATGTCACTAAAGCACTGATTAAACAAGGTTATGGGGCTAAAGATAAAATATTCGCCTCTGGTGGCAGCGCGGGCGGTTTATTAATGGGTGCTGTAGTTAATCAAGCCCCTGAGTTATATCTAGGTATTGGTGCCCATGTGCCATTTTTAGATGTGTTAACGACCATGTTAGATGAAACCATTCCATTGACCACCAATGAATACGATGAATGGGGTAACCCAAATGAAGAGCAGGCTTACCAAACTATTTTATCTTACTCTCCCATTGATAATATTAGCCAGCAGGATTACCCAAATATTTTAGTCACCACAGGTTTACATGACTCGCAAGTACAATACTTTGAGCCCATGAAATGGGTAGCAAAACTGCGAGAATTTAAAACGGATGATAACGTACTCGTCTTTAAAACAGATATGGATGCCGGCCATGGAGGGGCATCAGGGCGTTTTAAAAGTTTGAATGAAAAAGCTTTAGAAATGAGCTTTTTTATCTCATTAATATAATAAACACCCGCAGTAGTTAGCTTATTTATGCGTTGGATCAAGCGATTTAACGCATAACAATCACTGTTAATTTATTGTGGCAGTGATTATTATACTGATGCCCTAGCTATCATATGACCTAACTACAGCTGCCAAATATCGAAGTTAATGGTCATTGTCAGACTGTTTTTACGGGCTACTTGTAAACAAATACTTTGTTCGCTTGCAGAAATAAACCAACATTAGCATGAGGGGGACTTCAATTAAAACACCAACAACGGTCGCTAATGCTGCGCCAGAAGATAAACCAAAAAGGATAACAGCGGTAGCAATTGCCACTTCAAAATGATTAGAAGCGCCTATGAGTGAAACTGGCGCAGCGTCTTGATAAGAGAGCTTAAACCATCGAGATAATAAAAAATATCCTAAAGCAAAGATAAAAACTGTTTGTAACAGTAGTGGAATGGCTATCCATAAAATGGTTAACGGATTTGAAACAATAACCTCCCCCTTAAACGAAAAGAGTAGCACTAAGGTAAATAATAGCGCCGTAATGCTAACGGGTGTTAAATAATGAAGGAACTGAGTATTAAACCACTCCATACCCTTGTATTTAATAATGAGTTTTCTTGAAAAATACCCAGCAATCAATGGCATTGCCACATAAATAGAGACCGAAAGCACCATAGTCTGCCAAGGCACTGGCATCGCATTGACGTTTAATAGTAATCCACCCAGCGGTCCATAAAGTAACAACATCATCAGTGAATTAATTGCCACCATAATTAATGTTAAACCATCATTTCCACCAGATAAATGCCCCCACATTAAAACCATCGCCGTACATGGAGCAATACCAAGTAAAATAGTCCCCGCAATATAACTTCGCCATAACTCGACTTCCTCGCCATTAACCAATATTTCTGTCCCTGGTAAAAAATCTCGAAATAAATATCCCAAAAAGAAATAAGATATAGCAAACATACTAAAGGGTTTAATCGCCCAATTTATAAAGAGCGTCAAGATAACCGGTTTAGGTGTTTTTGCTGATTTAAGCACTTGAGCAAAGTCTATTTTAACCATGATGGGATACATCATGAAAAATAAACCCACGGCTATCGGAATAGATACTTGGTAAACAGAAAGTTCATTCAAGGTTGTTGCAACAGTTGGTGCTATTTTTCCTAAAGAAATACCCCCAGCAATACAAAGCACCACCCAGAGTGATAAATACCGCTCGAATGTTGATAATTTTTGTTCAGACATATCAGCTAATCAGACCTCGAAAATCATTCATTATTTTTAGTGGTCATAAAAAGCAGACCTCTCCTATGGTAAATTAACCATAGTAGAGGGGATGCCTATTTTCAATTTGCCATAGCTATTTCAGTTAATTGTGTTTTTGTTTTTCTCAGCACATACGATTTACTGATGTGTGTAAACCCAGTTTTTCGGAGTGATAAATATTAGAAAACTCAATTGAGCTTGGTGGCATTTTAATACGTAAAGTAAATTTTCAGTACCTTGGCTTTTTATTCTACTTTATAAGTTACTTTAAATGCCCATATTAATTTTAATAGACTTTTTTTTCGAATCACTTTATTCTAAGTAGATAATTTATATTACTTTATCTTAGATAATCGACTCATAAAAAAGCGTTGCCTTCTACTTTTTTCATTATTTTACTCACACTCGCTCGCTGCAATAGCCACAATGTTGATAGTACTAAAGTTGATTCTTTACCTAAAACTTTACCTCTAGCACTTTAAGTACGAATGATTAAGTTGGCTAACGAAATTCACATTATTTAAAGTCGATAATTTAGTTACATTTATCAACAGGTTTTATGGAAATCAACCTGTATTTATTGGTATCAAAAATAAGGAAAATTATGTTTTACAAAAGATTGATTATATTAGCCTTTTTTATGCTGTTTTTTGGCTGTGGTAGCAGTGATCTTGATACAAGTGTCGATGTCGATATAAATGTCATTAATGAATTGACAGAAGTACCGCCACTAAACTCATTATCAATGTCATTAAACCCTCTATCAAAAAATGCTCAAACAACCTTTGAGCAACATATCAAAAATGGTATATACCTGCGTAGTCAAGATAATATGATTAATGAGACGCTGGCATTAAGCCCTCAACCGATACCGATAGAAGCTAGCGCTGACTCGAGTACTGAGAACTTTTCAGCGACAAATAGTCAAGAGGTCGGTGTCGCAGAAGGTGACCGAATAAAATATGATGGTCAATATCTATTTATTGCTAACAATCAATATGACTTTTATACCTTTACTGAAGAGGGTATTAGTGGCGATGAACAAAATAAAACTTCCGTAAGAGTCATGCGGCGCAAGAGCGATGGTACCATTGAGGCCCATACTGATATTATGATTAATGAAAGCAAAGCCAATGATATTAATGGCCTATACTTAAATAACGGTACATTAGCCGTATTATCTTCCATTTATTCATATACAGATGATGTGTTCACTTCTAACATAGTCGCTGACCAATTTTTTCCAATGAAGGAAAAATTCAATTTAACCATAGTCGATGTTAATGACCCATTAAACGCAGCAGTGACTTCCTCCTTTACTGCTGATGGCTATGTGATTAATAGCCGGCGTGTCGGTAATGTTTTATACATCATTAGCAGCTATAGCCCAACAGTTGATGGCTTAAGTTATGTTGAAAGCGATGAAGACAAACTTGCCAATTACAAATTAATCAATAACCTGACTATCGAACAAATTTTACCTAAATATGCTGACATCAATGGCATTGAACAACCTTTAGTCAGCGCGAACAATTGCTACATCCCTGAAAACGCGACCGAAAAAGACGGTTTTGATGGCATAGTTACGCTAACTGCCATTGATATAAGCAACCCAAAAAATATGGTTTCAGCCTGTATTAATATCCAAGCCAGTGGTTTATATGCCACGCCAGCATCGATATATCTCTATGGTACTGATTATCAATATGCTGATGGTCAAAATGCAGAAACATCCATTATTCATAAGTTTTCAGTTGATAGTTTAAATATTAACTACCAAGCATCGGCTACCTTACAAGGCCGTTTTAATTGGCAAATGTCAAACTTACGCTTTAGTGAACAGCAAAGCTTTTTACGTGTAGTCACTACCTCAGGAGATAGAAGACAAGGCTTTAAACACCAGCTTAACGTGCTAGCGCAAAACGGCAACGAACTCAGTCTCATTGCTCAACTACCCAATGATGTTAATAGCAAGCCTATTGGTAAGGTCAATGGCGATGGCATAGTCCAGGAAGATATTAAAGCTGTTCGCTTTTATGAGAACAATGCTTACATAGTGACATTTTTAGTCACCGACCCTCTCTATGTTATCAGTTTGACTGATAACACAGCGCCCAAAATTATTGGTGAGTTAGAAATACCTGGATATTCCGCTTACTTGCATCCTATTTCAGACAGTTTATTACTTGGTATTGGACAAAATGTTGACGCTAACCGCTTAGCACCCGTCATTGATATCAATGATGATGGCAGTGTCAATGCTGATGAAAGCTCACCAATAATTGAGGGGGCTAAGGTTAGTCTTTTTGACATTAGTGACTTGACCAACCCACAAGAAATATCATCGTTAGTTTATGAAAATAGTTATACACCAGTCGAACATGACTATCATGCATTAACCTACCTTCTTAGCGAAACAGGAGAGCACAGATTTAGCTTACCCGTTGAACGTTGGGCCACAACAAGGATTATTGGCGAGGGCGATCAGCGTTATAACGTTTGGTCTCCCGAAAATTTCTTAGCTTTAATTGAAGTCTCTAGTAGCGACGCCAGTGCAACCTTAATCAATAAAGGTAAGGTTATGGCTGAAAATAATAACAATGACAAATATAATTATATTTCTGGCTGGAATGACCGAGCAGTTTTGCACAACAATGACATTTATTATGTGCATGGCAACGATGTTTGGCGAAGTGATTGGCAAAACCCAGACCAAACAACAGGCCCGTTTTAATTTAAACTAAGATAGTTATAACTGCTATGGTGATTTATAGCAGTTAGCCTACCAACTAGGATGATGAGAAGACGAGTGTTGAATAACCTTTGGTTAAATAGTGCTCTAACAATAAAAAACGGAAGATAAATACCTTAAGAGGCTTGGGAAAACACTTCACAAATCAACTTTGTTTCAAAGTCAGCATCACTTATATTACTTGATGCTGATGTTATTCTGTTAATCAGTTCATTGTAAACATCACGGTATCGAGTGTCGATCCCTTGGTAGACCATTTCTCCATTAACATACATTTGGTTGGTCGCATGATCCAATTCTATTTTAACGCCACTTTCGTCCCAGAATGTACTTATGGCAACAAAAATATTTTCATCCGCTTCCCAATCAATAAGCAGCTCACCAGGGATATTATTAATCGTTAATTCGATATTAGCTCGGGTTTCAATAGCCATATCAAAGCAGCTTGAAAACTCGATATTTTTTATCTCAAAGGAGGATAGCTCAGTGGGTGAAATAATTTGACGTAAGACACTCAAAGCGTTTGGTGCCCAGTCTAACCAAACCCCACCAATATTTTTCTCAAAGTGCCAAGGCTTACATACCCCTAAGTCTTCGCTACTTTCAAATCGAAACCTAGCTATTGGTGCGAATGAAGGTAAGTGCTTCTTCAAATATTGGACTTCTGGGAAAAATTGAAAATGATAAGAAACAACAAAAGTCGCTGAACTGTCTTTTATCGCCTGGATGATTGCATCGCATTCAGCAATACTTATCGCCATAGGCTTTTCACAAAGAACATGTTTGTTTGCTCTTAACGCATCCAGTGCCATTGGAATATGAAGATGATTAGGGGTACATAAAATAACCAGATCTACTGCTTCACTATTTATAAGAACTTGATAATCTGTTGTTTGTAATACATCAGTCCTACTATTAAACCGAGTAGCCAGCTCGTCTACGTTGAGATCACAGACAGCAGTTAAGATAAAGTCATCTAAAAAATCAATCGCATCTATATGTGCATTAGCAATATCCGCTGTTGCTCCTATAATGCCTACGTTATATTTTTGCATTTACCCGCTATCCTCTGGTGAATATTGTAAACAAGACTTAAAAGTCTAAAGTATTAGCATAAGCAAAGAGCGCTGGCGCGCCACCGGTATGCCAAAATAAAATGCTATCTGATGGCTTGAACTTGCCTGAACGAATCATGTCAATTAACCCTCCCATAGCTCTCCCAGTATAAACAGGGTCTAATAATATTCCTTCAGTTTGGGCGGTAAGTGAAATGGCCTCATTTTCTAAAGCACCGATCACGCCATAACCTTCACCAACATAGTCAGTGTTAAGTATTAAGTCTTCATCTGAAAACTCATGATTAACATCTATGAGTGTCGCCGTACGATTAGCAAGAGAGAGTATAGACTGATCAAAGGCAACGTTATCTTTCTCCCCCTTATCAATGCTTACTCCAACTATCTGATAAGAAGCGCCCATTATTTTTTTGCCAAGCATCAGCCCGGCTTGTGTTCCACCAGAGCTTGATGCAAATATGATATGTGTAAATGACACTTGGCTTTCTTGGCGCTGATGTTCCAGCTCTTCTAATGCTTTAACAAAGGCTAAAGCACCTAATTCATTGGAGCCACCATAGGGGACAAAATAGGGCGTTTTTCCCTTTTTTTGTAGTTGCTCAACAATTTTGGGGATATCTTCCCCTTTTCTATTTTCTCCTGCCCAATGAATCTGGCATCCAAAAATTTTATCTAATAACAAATTACCATTAATGACATCAGGCGCCCCGCCGCCTAAAACAAGGTGACATTCAAGCCCTAAGCTAGCACAGGCAGCAGCAGTCTGACGACAGTGATTTGATTGCTGAGCCCCTGCGGTAACTATAGTGTCAGCACCTTGAGCGAGTGCATCGCCAAGAATAAACTCAAGCTTTCTTGTTTTATTGCCACCCAGTGCCAGACCGGTATTATCATCTCGCTTCATAAATAGCCTAGTGCCATCAAGTTTTTTACTTAACTTGGTCAGTTCAACTAACGGTGTTGGAAAAAAACCTAACGATTGCCTAGGGATATGTTGATAGTCCATAACTGTAATCCTACCTAATGTCGAGGCCCTAATAATGGGTAATATTTTTTATGCTAAAACTTTAACGAAAAAAACGATACATAGCGAGAATTCCTCTGCTGAATCCACTATATCAGTACAAAAAAGGGGAGTTGAGTCTTATTAAACTATTTTAGACCAATAGCTTATGACTTTTTTAGACCTGAGGGCTTACTATTATACGAGTCAGTCAACAGCTGTTGAGATTCTACTTAATGAAATAACTATTCTCACTAAGTATTCCATTAGGAGCGCTTTAGAGTACGATAGCCAAATAATTATCTTCATCTGATATGCAACCAAAGAATAATGATATGGTGTTATGAGCTGACCTCATCAAAATTCGATGGCTAGATTAACTAAAGATAATCGCACACTATGAAATATTTAATCTACTTAGCAAAGACTACGGTTTTTTTGCCATGCATAAAAATTCGGTTTTCAATGTGGCAACGCACAGCCCGCGACAAAGTTAAACACTCAATATCACGGCCCTTAGCCGCTAAATCCAGAGGGTAGTGTACGTGATCAACTGTTTCAACGCCTTGGCTAATAATTGGTCCTTCGTCAAGATCGTTACTAACATAATGTGCCGTGGCGCCCACTAATTTAATACCACGATCATAGGCTTGGTAATATGGCCGAGCCCCCTTAAAACCCGGTAATAACGAATGATGAATATTTATCGCTTTACCTGATAGCTTTTTGCACATCTCACTTGATAACACTTGCATATAACGAGCTAATACCACTAAGTCAGCTTCACAGTCTTGAATGATCTGCCAAACCTTAGCTTCTTGTTCAGTCTTAGTTTCCTTAGAGATCGGTAGATGGTAATAGGGAATACCATGCCATTTTGCCAACTCTTCTAAATCAGGATGATTGGAGATAATCGCGGGTATGTCGATCATAAGGTCGCCCGTTCTATAACGGTATAATAAGTCATTCAAACAATGATCGTGCTTCGACACCATGATCACCACTTTTGATTTATATGTGCTTGATGCTAACTGCCATTGCATCTGAAATTCACTGGCACGTTGTTCAAATTGTTGGCAAAAATCTTTTTGATCAAACGTGGTAGCCGTATCGGCTCTAAACGCTATTCGTATGAAAAATCGATTTACCGCGGTATCATCAAACGAATGTATTTCACTGATATAAAACCCTTGCTCATATAAAAATCGCGTTACGACATCTACTGTGCCTGGTTGGCTAGGGCAATCTGCGGTAATAATGTGGGTTTGCGCTACGGGGTTGGTGTCAGGCATTTTCGATCCTACTTTAAATTGAACACGCCACTGAATATAAAAAACTTAAACTCAGTGACTTTATTATCAAGGGTATAACCTATTAATACGCCAAAAGATGATGCATTAAAGCCAATGTATTAGACAATACTCAGGCCATATTCTTGACTGCCATGTTGGATCCATAACCAAATATAGTCAGAAAAACTTCGGCGGACAATCAGTTGAAACTTATCTTCGCTAACACGGAGGATATGTGCCCCTGCTTTGGCAAACGTGGTACCAATAACTTTACCAACAGAAAAATTCTCAAGATGTAAATCGTAGCCTGTCGACTTTTTCATTAAGTCGACAACATGGCGACCACTTAACTCAAGCAGGGTTTGGGCACCACTAATATCACTAACAGCAAAGTGCCCTTTTAAAGCACCACGAAGTTTTTGTTCAACATCCGTTTCGGTACCTGAAGCAACAATAATTAACCACTCATCCGGTGCTAGCCACATTATCTGCGTATCATCACTCAAAGCACTACTGCAAGGCCTGATTGGCAGTGCTAGCCCTAAAACAGCTTGCACACCTGCCAAAAACTCCGCATCGGCACAGTTACCCCGTAAGTTAAGGTGGCCCAATAATTTTTTCTCATGAAAGACAATACCACTGGTACTTGATTGGCCAATTAATTGCTCAAGCTGGGCGTGGTGTAGTGGTGACTCTAGATGGATTAAATTAGACATGTTGACGGTCTCCTTTGGGATCATAAAATACCGGGCTGCAAATTTTAGCTTCAACTGTGGTGCCATCACTTAAGGGCAAAAACACATGGTCTCCTTTGCGATTAATCCCGCCTTTAACGACGGCTAAGGCAAAAGAGTGTCCCAGACAAGCACTGTAATAACTTGAGGTAACATGGCCAACCATTGTCATCGGGATCGCTTGGTGCTTATCAAAAACGATTTGTGCGCCTTCTGGTAATACTACCTTAGGATCTATTGGTTTCAAGCCCACCATTTGTTTACGATCTTTGCGGGTATTATCAAGTCGGCTCCAAGAGCGTTTACCAATATAGCTAAATTCTTTCTTTTTACCCACCACCCAATCCATATCCAAGTCTTGTGGAGTCACCGAGCCATCGGTGTCTTGGCCAACAATGATAAAGCCTTTTTCTGCTCGCAATATATGCATGGTCTCAGTACCATAAGGCGTAATATTAAAAGCTTTGCCGGCCGCCATTACCGCTTGCCATGTATGCATACCAAAGTTTGCTTGAACGTTAATTTCAAAAGAGAGTTCACCGGTAAAGGAAATACGGAATATACGCGCTTTAACACCGGCCACTTCAGCTTCTATCCAGTCCATGTACTTGAACTGCTCATTACTGACATCGTCATCACAAATTTTTTCTAGCACCTTACGAGAATTAGGGCCTGATACTGTCATCGTTGACCAATGATCTGTTACTGTTGAGAAGTAAACTTCTAGCTCAGGCCACTCAGTTTGATGCCATAACTCTAACCATTGCAATACACCCGCAGCGCCCCCCGTCGTTGTCGTCATAATAAAACGATTGTCATCAAGGCAGGCGGTAACCCCATCATCAAAAACCATACCGTCTTCTTTACACATTACACCATATCGACATTTGCCAACGGCTAACTTACTCCATGGGTTGGTGTAAATACGGTTTAAAAATTCTCGCGCATCTTTCCCTTGTATATCAATTTTACCTAAGGTTGACGCATCTAGAATACCAACGCTGTTGCGGGTAGCCAAACACTCACGATCCAGTGCTTGCTGCATAGTTTCACCCGGTTGTGGGAAATACCAAGGTCTTTTCCATTGACCGACATCTTCAAATTCGGCGCCATTGTCTAGATGCCATTTATGCATGGCACTAAAGCGTGCGGGGTCAAACAAATGCTTAACATCAGCACCTGCTAAAGCACCAAACGTTGTTGGGGTATACATGGGACGAAAGATCGTTGTGCCAGTTTCGGGGATCGTTTTACCTAACGACTTAGCGGTTATCGCCATACCATTGATATTCCCTAGCTTACCTTGATCGGTACCAAAACCTAATGCGGTATAACGTTTTACATGCTCGATTGACTCAAAGCCTTCTCGGTTAGCTAGCTCAATACCCGCAGCAGTAACATCGTTTTGGTAATCGACAAATTGCTTGGGTGCACGGCTGGTTTTTTTACTGTGAGGGATATGATACAAAGCCATTGAAGAAGCTTCTTTCGGATCTGTTATTTGTGGTAATTCTTCTTTATAACCGCCCCCACCTTTACCGGCTGCTTTTGCAGCGACTGCGCCAGTGGTAAAGCCATCACTGATCACTTGGGATAAAGCGTAAACACCTTCAAGTCCGCCACAAATATGTTGCTTTTGTGCCGTTACACCTGGCACAAAACCGGCAATATCCTCTTGCCAAACAGGACGAGAGCCCGTATGTGAAGATAAATGGATTACGGGGCTCCAACCACCAGAACTGGCCACCGTATCACAAGAAAAATATGTCGCCTTACCCGTTACACTATGATTAGCTGGATTAATAGGCGCAATATCAACACCCTTTACTCGCTTACTTCCTTTGACGTCGATAACGGCATGGCCAAAGATGATGTTGATCCCCAGCTTTTTTGCCTGATTGACCCAATCACCATCGGACGAGCTTCGCGTATCAACGATAGTGACCACTTTACGGTTGGCCTGATGCCAATCAATGGCCGTCTTATAAGCATTATCATTGGTTGTCATTAACACCAATTTATTACCTGGCACTACATCATAGCGGTTAATATAGGTAGAAATTGCATTCGCCAGCATACATCCTGGTACATCATTGTTGCCATAAACGAGGGGACGTTCATGAGCGCCTGTTGCCAAAACCACCTGTTTTGCTCTCACTTTATGCAAGCGTTGACGGGTACTTTGTCCCTGGTGCTCGCCTAAGTGATCGGTACGACGTTCATTAATACCAACTAAATTATGATCGTAATAACCAAAAACGGTACTGCGAGGTAATAACATCACATTGTCCATTGCCACGAGTTGAGCAACAACCTGTTCGACCCATTTGCTGGGGTCTTGCTGATCGATAAGCTGTTTACTGCACAATAAGTGACCACCTAATTGATTTTGTTCATCACAAAGGATAACCCTTGCACCTGCTGATGCGGCCGCTAATGCCGCCGACAAACCTGCAGGACCACCACCAACAATCATGACATCACAATGATGATGCATTTTATCATAACTGTCTGGATCCCGTTGTTGTGGACTAGCGCCTAAGCCAGCGCCTTTGCGGATCAAATGCTCATAAGACATCCATAGCGACTGAGGAAACATAAAAGTTTTATAATAAAAGCCAGCGGGCATCATTGCACCACCGAGCTTGCCAACTGTTGACATTAAATCAAAGCCAAGTGTAGGCCAGCCATTAGTAGAACTCGCTACCAAGCCCTGATAAAGGTCAGTTTGTGTCGCACGGGGGTTGGGAATAGTGGTCGCCTGTGTCGAGCCAATTTGAAAAATGGCGTTAGGCTCTTGTGAGTCACTGGTAATGATACCGCGAGGACGAGAATATTTAAAACTGCGTCCAACAACGTCAACACCATTGGCTAACAAAGCGGATGCCAGGGTATCACCCTCAAACCCGTGAAACGTTTTACCGTTAAAAGTAAACGTTAGGGGCTGGTTGCGGTCAATGTACTGGCTACTTGCAGTTATCCGATTGATTTGGTTCATGATTAGCCTTCTTCACTTGGGGTAACACTGGGTTGTTCACCCATTTTATAAGTTGCCATAATTTCATACGTTACCGTGTGCCGAGTCATATTAAAATATTTTCGACAACCATGGGCGTGCAACCACAATTCGTGATGTAACCCACGAGGATTCTTACGGAAAAATAAGTAATGGGCCCATTGCTCATCACTTAAGTCGTCGGGAGTGAGTGGCCGCTCGATATGTGCCTGTCCTATCGGGTTAAACTCTTCTTCTTCGCGCATTTCTTCACAATAAGGACAATGGATAAGTAACATAATAACTTCCTCTAGTGGGCAACACCGGCTGCGCCGTGTTCGTCAATAAGTTCGCCCGATGAAAATCGGTCGAGACTAAAGGGTTTCGCTAACGGATGTGGCTCATCGTGAGCGATAGTATGGGCAAAAACATGACCTGAGCCAGGCGTCGCCTTAAAACCACCCGTACCCCAACCACAGTTAAAATAAAGGCCTTTGGTTGGCGTTTTAGAAATAATAGGGCAAGCGTCAGGACAGGTATCAACAACGCCACCCCATGCGCGATTAAGTCGCACCCGACTAAAAATAGGAAACATTTCAATAATAGCGGCAATGGTATGCTCAACAACATTGAATGAGCCACGTTGACCGTAACCTAAATAACTATCAATACCTGCGCCAATGACCAAGTCACCCTTGTCCGATTGACTGATATAACCGTGGACATGATTGGACATAACGACAGTATTTAGAATCGGTTTTAATGGCTCAGAAACCATAGCTTGTAGTGGATGTGACTCAAGCGGTAATTCCATACCCACCATCTTAGCGATAAGGCTTGAGTTACCCGCAGTCACACTCCCCACCTTATTCGCGGAAATAAAGCCGCGATTGGTTTCAACCCCCTCTACTGCACCGTCCTTGCGACGAATACCGGTGACTTCAGTTTGCTGCAATAAATCAACCCCTAAGGCATCGGCTGCGCGAGCATATCCCCAAGCAACCGCATCGTGTCGAGCTGTACCTGCTCGCGCCTGCCATGACGCTCCCATAACAGGATAACGGGCGCCTTGAGAACAGTCTAAAATAGGCACTTTTTCTTGTACTTGGGCATTGGTCAGTACTTCACCATCAATACCGTTAAGACGATTGGCATTAACGCGTCGCTCAATGTCACGCATGTCTTGCAATGTGTGGCCAAGGTTTAGCACACCACGTTGGCTAAACATCAAATTATAATTGAGTTCTTGGGCTAAACCTTCCCAGAGTTTTAAGGAGTGTTCATATAAATGAGAGGCTTCGTCCCATAAGTAGTTTGAACGGACAATGGTGGTATTACGGGCGGTATTACCACCGCCCAAATAGCCTTTTTCAATCACCGCTATATTAGTAATACCGTGTTCTTTAGCCAGGTAATAGGCGGTAGCTAGACCATGGCCACCACCACCAATAATTACGACGTCATAATGTTTTTTAGGGGTAGGATTACTCCACACCCTTTGCCAGTTTTCGTGGTAACTTAACGAGTGTTTTAATAAACCGAAACCTGAATATTGTTGCATGGGCTTACCTTTTTCTAAATATATGATGAATAAATAAGGAGACCTGACTCACTGAGATCTCGGGTGTAACAATTAATGATCTACTTAATCTTTTTCTTCACTGCATAACAACAGATGAGTCTGATGTGCAGTGAGAACAAATAATTATATTGTTAAGCTTTTCTATTATGGAGACTCAGTCTGTCTTTATTACTGCACTTTCATCTAAAGAATCACCCTCTTCTTCAAGGTTATATCGAGCTAATTCCTGCTCAGAAAGCTTTGGTGAAAAGTGTCCAAATGCGGCATAAGTCAGACCAATGAGTGGGGATAGCCAACACGCAAATGCTAGGGGTATATAAAGTAGATTTTCAATATTACCGTCGCTGATACCCAAACCCAATGCTGTGATAACAAAAGCGCCACCTGCATTCCATGGCACTAGAGGAGAAATCAAAGTTCCACCTTCTTCTACAGCACGTGATAAGTTTAATTTTGAGTAACCTCGCTTAACATAAGCAGAAGCAAACATTCGACCCGGTAAGGCAATAGAAAGGTAAGGGTCGCCAGCTACAAGGTTGGTAGCAATAGCGGTACTGGTAGCAGCGGCTTGTAAACCAAAAAATGATTTAACCCGACTAAGCAACACACTAATAATTGTATCCAGACAATGGGTTCGTTCAAGCGCACCACCGAAGCCTAACGCAATGATAACGAGTGTAATAACCCATGTCATCGATTGAATACCCCCTCGATTTAACAAACCGTCTATTTCAGCAACACCTGTTTCAATCTTATATCCTGATTGCATAAAGTTGAAAACTTCATGCAATGAAGCACCCTGAACAAATATCGCCAGTAAAGCGCCAAACATTACCCCGGCAAACAACGAAGGAAGTGCCGGCATTTTTTTTAACGCAAGTACAATAACCAATAGTGGTGGAAGTAAGACAAACAAGGACAGATTAAAGTTATTTTCTAGACCATTGGTAATGGCTTCAATTTTAGAAAAATCGACCTCATTCGAGCCAATAAAATTAAAGCCGACAAATAAATAAATGACCAGCGCAATAAGCATCGCTGGTACGGTTGTCGGCATCATGTTACGAATATGATCAAATAGATTAACTCCCGTTACTGCCGGTGCCAAATTGGTGGTATCTGAGAGAGGTGATATTTTATCACCAAAAAAGGCGCCTGAAACTACAGCGCCAGCAGTCCAATACATTGGGATATCAAAACCTGAACCAATACCCATCAAGGCAAGTCCTATTGTACCCGTTGTCCCCCAAGAGGTACCTAAAGACACCGATACAACTGCACACAAAAGCATACCTGCAGCTAAAAACACCTCAGGATTTAATACTTTAAGACCATAAAAAATCAGTACCGGTACCGTACCACTAGCAATCCAGACACCAACAATCATACCAACGGTCATTAGAATAGCGATAGACGGAAGCCCAACACGGACAACATGCATCACCCCTTTTTCGATATCATCCCAGCTGTAACCACGAAACCAGCCTAATGTTGCCGTAATCGCAATACCAATAGCTAGCGGTATATGGGGGGTAAAGTCACCATAATAGAATAATTGAATAGCCAATAATGATAGTGTCAATATTATTGGTAATATGGCCATAAAGAAGCTGGGCTTTACTTTCTTATTCTTAGTCATTTTATACTCCTGTAAGGGTTTCAGGTAGTAAGCAATATTTCAAAAACTTGAGCTATTTCCCACTTATCTACTAACAATAAAGGATAGATGTAAACTCAGAATAAATAGTTTGTAAAAAAATGTAAATGAAAAATAAAAAGGCAATATACCTAGCTAATTAAGGAGGGGGTTACTTAAAGATGATGAGTATTTAAGGTAATAAGCTTTTGTATTTCAAAATAAGCTATATCCATTTAGCCGCCTTATCGACACTCTTGCTCATAACGAGCTCAAGTTGGATAATAAGCGCTGATTCTGAGGCAATAATACCCTCTTTAGCGTTCTGTTCGAGTTGGCGTAACAAGTGACTCGCTTTTGCGAAGCCTAGCATATCGCAGGCACCCGCAAGTTGATGCGCTAGTTGTTCTACCTCGTAATGGTCGTCACTTACTATACTCAGTTGCAAGGCTGGCCAAATTTTTTGATGAGTATTACAAAAAGTCTGCATCAGTTTTGCCAATTTTTCTGGGCCTAAAATTTGTAAATGAGTGTCAATGATTGACAGATCCAGTAACAAGGGTTCACTGGTAATATTTATTTTGGGAGCCACTATAGAAAGGTTGGATTCTTCGCTGGCTAATGCACGTTCTATAGCCGTTAGTAACAGTTGTTGCTTGACAGGTTTAGCGACCACATCTTGTAATCCAGCATGAAAATATTCCTGGATATCATCGGGACGAACACTAGCAGTTAAAGCAATTATTGGCGTTTTATAGTTACAAGACATTGGATTTTTTCGGATTTTCGCACTAATATCCAAGCCACCTATTCCAGGTAAGTGCATATCCATCAGAATAATATCAAAGGTTTCTTTATTAACCATTTTTATCGCTTTGTAACCATCATCAGCCAATTTAACTTGGTGTTGTTCAAGCAAACCCAGCAGCACCTGTTGGTTAATTTCTAAATCTTCAACTAATAGAATCTTTAGGGCTGGCAATATAGGTAACAGGGTTTTAGCTTTATATTCACTGGCTTTAGCTACTTCCAACGTTACCTCAACCGAGAAAACACTGCCTTGCCCAAGTTCACTCTCAACACCTATTTGACCACCCATTTCTTGACATAATTGACGACATATAGAAAGCCCTAAACCAGTTCCACCAAAGCGACGAGTAATAGACTCATCGGCCTGGGTGAAACGTTCAAATATATGCTGCTGTAGTGAGGATTTAATACCAATACCACTATCATGAATTGAAAACCGTAAACGGTATTTATTATCATGGTGTTCAAGATCAGTGACACGGAGCAATACTTCACCGTGATCGGTAAATTTGATCGCATTGGCTAATAAATTGGTTAAAATCTGACGTAAGCTAACTGCCGCATCATAAAAGCAAACATCGGTGGTTAAACCATCGAGCTTTAACTTTAAATCTTTTTCATCAGCGTTAGGCTGCATCAAACTGATAATACTATGGAGTAGTTGGTCGAGTGAGAAAAAAGATTTTGAGCAAACGTAACTCCCCTCTTCCAGCTGAGCGTATTGCAATACATGATCAAAAGTTTCAAGTAATACTTCAGTTGAGTCATGCAATATCTTCACTCGTTCAGACTGCGATTTAGTAAGCTCATTGTTTTGTAATAGTTGAATCATGCCGAGCATACCATTCATTGGCGTACGAATTTCATGACTCATAGTCGCGAGAAATTGTGATTTGGCCTTATTAGCTTCCTCAGCAACTTCCTTAGCTTGCTGCAAACTCATGGTCCGACGTTCTACCATTTCTTGGAGTTGATCTCTATTGTAACGAAGGGCTTGCTGTTCCTGTTCACGTCGTTTTATATCGTTACGAATAGCAAGCCGCATCTCATTAAGCGCATTAGCCAATTGATTTAACTCGTCAGGGGAACTGGGTTGTCGTCGGCTTAACGTGAGGGGATCTTCAAGTTCACCGTCGCCGATTGCTTTACTGAAGCTTGCCATACTTTCGAGATGCCGAGTTATTAGCTGTTGTAATATGAAGATGATCACGAGCATGATGAGTACAACAAGTAATGTCTGATTTAATAATATAGTAAAGCCAGTGCGCCATAATCTCGCATAGATAGTGGTTAGATTAGTTCCGATAATGAGTGTTCCCAACTGCCGCACATTGGCTTGTTCATTATTATTAACCCTGCCCCCTTCCTTTTTAGAAATACTGAGCTCAACACTTGTTTTCATGACATTTAAGTTACTATCAACAAATAACTCAGGCAAACGAATCAGCGTTTTATCCGTATGGTCTTTAAGCTCAAGGCTAATGATATCTGGCAGCGCCTTAATCCCTTTAAGTTGTAATTCAAGCTGTGCCTGATCAAAATCCCACATACTGCGTGCTAAGCTGGCGATATAGCTGGTATGAATTAAGTTAATTTGTTGATCGATATTTCGCATCTCTCGACGATAATCTAAGGTAATTTGTAATGCGGCAGACAGCATAATAAAAACAAAACTACAGAGGGTAATATAAACCATCATACGATAACTTAACGGATGGTCTTTAGGGTAACGAATCAAGCGACCTAAACTTAGGTTATTAGGAAAATTCATGGTGAGTCTGCCTTGGTTAAGGTCTCAAGATAGAGCTTGCTGTATTGAGTGACTAGCTCTTGTATTTTACCCGTTTGATGAAGTTCGTTTAGACGTTGATTAATGTAAGGTAAATGCTGCTTGAGCTTACTGTGGCGACCCAGAGCTAAATAATAATACTCAGTTTCTAACTTAAAAGGGGCGGCAATAACTTGCTGACTATAGCCAAATTTTTGCGTTTGTAATTTACCACTAGAAATACCTAAGGGGATAAAATCAATTCTACCTTGCGCTAACTTTTTTAAATTTTGCTCGCCTTCAGAGACATACTCTATCTGATTATGGTCGACAATAAACTGATCTAAACTGTCACCAAAGCTGTCACCAAAAAGCAAACCAACTGTTTTATCTTTTAAATCATTAAGTGACTGGTAGTTGTTGCTTTTATTTTGGTTAATAAATACGCCAATGGGATCGGCGACGATATGTTGCTCACTAAAGTCAAAGTCAGACTCACGACTAGCTATCCTGTAAGCTGCTACTACCACATCGGCATGTCCTGCTTGAACTTCTGTCAAACAGCGCTTCCAATTACCTAATTTATCAAGCTTTACTTGATAACCGAGTTCACCAAAAATCAGTTTAACGACCGCTGGTGCAACACCGACTAACTGTTGCTGCTCAAGCCAAGAGACTGGCGGATAATAAGGATGACCACATGCGATTAACTCTGTTGTTTGGCCTTGATGAGATTGGAGCAGCAAAGTAAAACCGGTTAAGGTCAAAAATAAACAGGATAACCAAGGTGATTTCATACGACATCAACAACTTTTGCGGTGAATAAATAACCGGCACCATGAACGGTCAAAATTAAGCGTGGATTCGCTGAGTCATCGCCAAGCTTACGGCGTAATCTGCCGATTAATACATCAACGGTGCGATCATTAGGAGCCCACTCTCGGTTCCTCATCTGGTCAAGGATTTGATCCCTGCTCATAATTTTGCCAACATGGTCGATCAAACATTTTAGTAATTGAAATTCACCTTCTGTTAGCTGAACTATAACTTGTTGTTCATTTATAAGTTGGCGCCTAACCAGATGCAACTGCCAGCGGTCAAATTTTTTCAATATACAGGCATCACTTAAAACGTTTAATGTCTGTTGGCATAATCTTACTCGGCGAATAAGATTCTTAGCTCTGGCCAAAATTTCACGAGGGTTAAAGGGCTTGGTAACGTATTCATCTGCACCACATTCGAGGCCAATCAATCGATCAACCTCATCTTGACTACCCGTAACTAAAATAATACCTACTTCATTATTAATGCGGAGTTCTCTGGTTAACGTTAAACCATCTTTACCCGGCATTCGAATATCAAGCAAAATGAGATCTACGCTGCCAATAGATAATAGTTCTTCAGCTTGTTCAGCGGTACTGGCACATAAAACATCATAACCTTCGTTTTCAAAATAACTACTCAATACCTCACGGGTCAGTTCGTCATCATCAACTATTAAAATTTTGTTACCCGTTAACATTATTAGTGTTTCCTAATCTTATTGTGCAGCTAAACAAGTCTATCAATATATATTATCTGGTCAAGTGACACAAAAACGCTTGGTAACTAGACAGTATTCTGTTGACTAGAAGTTAATCTTATAAAAGTTGAGCTACCCCTTCAACATTGTTCGAGGGTATTGAGAATTTAAAACCAAGACTTAACGTCAATAGTAAACGATTATTTAAGCTCAGCTAATTCTTTGATATGTTCGGGTGAAACCCCACAACATCCGCCAATAATAGACGCTCCAGCCTTAAGCCAGAACGATGCAAATTCACGGTATTTTTTTGGGGGGATATCATCTCTTACCCCAGAAACTCCAGAATTGTTATTTGCTTCGTGCAGGTCACCAATCGGAGGGAAATTATTTGCGTATGCCCCTAGTTGGACATCCTCGTCTATGCCTTTAGCTAATAACGCCTGTTTAGCATTCAACAGGGCGGTTTCCATGACTTCTACACGGCTGCAATTGAATAAGATCGCTGAGACATTTTGTCCTGCAATTTGGCTAACCGCATCATAAACAGACTCACCTGAACGCAGAGTCGACTCAGTGCTTATTACATCTGTAACGGTAAAGGAAATCCACGTTGATTTATTTGTCAGAGCTGTGCGCGCCTTGATCATTGAGGCTTCTGCGATAGACGAAATCGTTTCAGCTAACCAAATATCAACATCAGCCTCTTGGTTGTTTATTAGTAGCTCTAGTATTGGCCTTGCTTGTTCGACTGAAAATAGATCGGGTCGATAGGAACCTAACACTGGCGGTATACAACCAGCGACCAACAGGTCTGAATTATATTGGATACAGTCTCGTGCCAGCCTAGCGGCTAACCTAATAAGATCTGGACCTTGCTCATAAAAGCGTTTTTCACCAAGGTGAAATGGTACTAATGCGTAAGCATTTGTGGTAATAATCTCAGCACCGGCATTTATAAAGCTACGGTGTACTTGAGAGATAAAATGTGGGGCTTCGATTAACGCTTGAGCTGACCATTCGGGTTGCTTAAAAGGCGCACCCATACGTTGAAGCTCACGCCCCATTCCGCCATCAAGAATTATCGGGAAGGTAGACTGTCTTTTCATATTAATATTTTCAATCTATTACTCATCAAATGAGCTCAGAATAACTGCGCGGTTGGTTTAAAGCAAGCGCGACACTTAGAACTTTTCAACCTTGTTTTCATAATAATAAAAATATGCCATACCCAACATTTACTTTTTTTTTCGCTGGATCTGACCTTAATTTAGTCACAAAAAAAAGGGTCAATGCAAAGTCTGAGACTACCAAATCAATGAAATTGGTGCACATTATTTTCGCACTTAGATAAGGGACTGTAATTTAAAGCACTTTTAAAATTTTCAAGTTTTAAACAGACGGGTTTACATTAGGTATATTAGGATCAGGTGCTAGTAAGAAATACAGTTTTCAAGTAAAAATTTGAGTCGCTTGACCACTGCAGTTCTTCTATTTGACGCTTTGGTTAGCGATACATAGCCCGCTGCCTGGCGTCTCGTTTTTCATCAGGATCTTCAACACATTCTATGGATTGAATGATATCAAGATATTGAGTAGGCACGTTTATTTCAATTGCCCCAGTAACAACATGGTTGAGATACCAAGAATAAGGTTTTATCGATAAGTCAGTATCAATTGCATAATAAATTAATGCTTCAAAGGCTTCACCAGTGTCACTTAGTACCATGACAACTTTTTCATCGTAATCATGACCTAGACCCTCGGCTCTATCTAAATGTACCTTTTCATCTTCATTGATATCAAAAAGCGCACCGATGACCTCATCACCAATATTATTTGTTTGGTGAGCATCACACTTTCCTGAGCCATCTTTGCTGGCTTTGTGAAAACGTAATTGATGTTCTTTAAGAAAAAAGAGGCCAATTCTTACCGCACTTGGCACTCGTTCTTGCAATCTTAAAAGTGACATATTTGAACCGTAAGCAAAATACTTCACAAAATCTCCCGTATCGTTAACACCCAAATAATGGGTAAAATTTTGTTAGCTAAAATGTTCAACAACGAAAATAACTAACGGTTTTTTTGTCTTCTGATCAGCGAGCCATAAAAAATTATAATGATTTTTCAGTCATTGGCTTTGATACGAGGTCATTTTTTAACATCAAAACGATTAAGTAGACAATATTAAGCGGTGGCGTAATACATAATACGACACCTAATAATGCAACTCTCTTAGGTGTTGACGTTTTACGTTTACCTAAGTAATAGCTTAAGGCACCGACAATAAATATAGAAAAAAAAGCGAGTTCACCAATTAATGTTGCATTGATATTCATGCGCATAAACCTTTATGTAAATAATGCCCTACATGATGGACAAAAAATTGTTGGCTAAAGTTAGTCAAAAGAGTAATCAACAACCTCATTGATGAGTTCTTTTAGTTAATCAATTACTTCTGGCGGTTCCCTAGCGCATCAATATCAATACCCTTTTCACTCAAAAGGCGTTCAAATAAGGGCAGTATATCCCCTAAGTGTTCTTCAAGTGTATCGCGAACTGTATCAACGAGAACCTGTGTGCTCCGCTCAATTTCAACATTAATATTAGCACCGACGGTCTTCGCTTCAAAAGTCGTCATTCTTCGTGTTTCAGGGATCAGCCAGACCTCAAACCAGCCTGCTTTCTTATCAACTTGTGAAACCGTTAAACTAGCACCATTTAATGCGATATAACCTTTGGGGAAAATATAACGTTTCCATTCTTTAGGTAAACTAAAGCGAATACAGTAATTTTCTTCAATATGATTTATGCTTGCAATTGGCGTTCTAAAGTCAACATGCCCAGAGAGAGGATGACCGCCAATTTCAGCACCATCTTTAGCCGCTCTTTCTACATTAACATAGGCCTTATTTTCATACTGACTTAAGGTGGTAATTAATAAACTTTGCAGCATCACATCAAATTTAACTCTAACCTCTGACAGTAATTCAGTCACTGTTAAGCAGACGCCATCGACCGCCACACTGGCGCCAATTTCTAATTCGTGACAAAAATCTTGCTCAAATTCTAGAACAAAAGTTCTAATACCATTTTTATCACTAACTTCTATAATTTGCGCAATAGATTGAACGATACCAGTAAACATAAAAACATCTTCCTTTGAGGATATCTACCCACTAAAATTATCACCGCATTAGGCGACTAATCAATAGTTGGTTAAAATAGTTAAGCACGAACAAAATCATTCGCTATGTGTCACGTTAACGACTTGTTATATGTTTATTAAAACGATTCATCGTCGCTATAAACACGGACTAAAAGGTCACCATTGACACTTTCAGAAATTTGGAAGTTTATCGGCTGACAGCACACCTGGCAATCTTCAATATATTGCTGCTCGATGTCAGAGGGTTCAATTAGAACCTTAATGCTCTCACCGCAGTAAGGACAACCAATAGATTTCTCAGTTAATTGATTCAAATTTTATGGTTCCTCATATTATCAAAATAGATAATGGTTTAATAACAGGCTAGATATCGTTAATAGTAATAATTGATTAACGTCTAAAAAAACCAAGTGTCTGTTGGAAACTCAGCTCAAAAAACAGTTAGCGTTTCAATTAGTTTACCATTATTTCTTAGCCAATCAGATATCTAAAGTCTTAACCAGATATCTGCATTAACTTGCTCTTTATTTTTGCGTTTTTTCTTACCACTACCTTCAGGCTTTGCCATCGGTTTATCCACGGCCAACGATACCTCACTGAAAACTTCATCGATTTCAAAACCGGTGACTTGCTCACGTTCAAGCCAGACCTTATTCTTTTTTTCAATGACATTAAAGTGATGGTAGTCTTCATGATCGATAAGCGATAATGCTAAGCCTACTTCTCCAGCACGGCCACTTCGACCAATACGGTGCATATAGTCTGCTGGACTTCTCGGTAAATCAAAATTGATGACCACAGGCAGTTTTTCAATGTCTAAACCACGAGCGGCAATATCAGTTGCAATTAACACTTCCACCTCACCGGCTTTGAATGCGTCAAGCACACGACTACGAGCGCCTTGACCTTTATCTCCATGAAAGACTTCCGCGGTAATACCACGTTTTGAAAGTTTTTCGGCTAAGTGATTACAGCTATTTTTGGCATTAACAAAAATAAGGCTCTGTCGCCATTGATGCTGCTTAATCAAATGCGCCAACACCGCCGTTTTTTCGCCTTTATTAACGGTAAAAACACGTTGCACTAAGGTGCTAGCATCAGCACTTTGCAACTGTATTTCAACGGGGTCGTTGAGTAACTCTTGGGTTAACGCTTTGACTTGCTCAGGAAAAGTCGCTGAAAATAATAAAATCTGTTTTTTCTTTGGTAATAATCTTAACAGCGAAGATAGTTCATCGGTAAAGCCTAAACTTAACATCCGATCGGCTTCATCAAGCACTAAGGTTTTAACCCGATCAAGCTTAATGGCATTACTTGAAATCAAATCAAGCAATCTACCGGGTGTTGCAACCAAGATATCAGTGCCGCCACGTAATGCGAGCATTTGGGTATTTGCTGATACCCCACCAAAAACAGCAACTGTTTTAATCAGGCCATTAAAATGTACGGCATAAGATTTAATGCTATCAGCAACTTGTTTAGCGAGTTCACGCGTAGGTACCAAGATCAGTCCAGTAACATAGTTACCTTTACTACTTTTGCTACTATTATGACTCGTTAATGATTTTTCAGTCTGTTGTTGCTGGAAAAGATCCTGCAACATCGGCAGTGCAAAGGTGGCTGTTTTACCCGAACCGGTATTTGCTCCAGCAATTAAGTCACGTCCGGCTAATACACAAGGGATACCTTGAGATTGAATTGGCGTTGGCTGCTGATATTCGAGCTCAATTAATCGAGCTAACAATGGGGGAATAAGACCTAGTTCGCTAAAGTTGGCTGGCGTTGTGGCAGTGGTCATTAATATAAAAGGCTCAAAGCTAAAATAACAGGCCATTATTTTAACTTATTTATCCCCTGTTAAGTTAGTAAAATCGATCAATAACCTCTGTAGACTGAGTTTAATTTCAAGCTAAGCGCTAAGCATTAATAAAAAGTATGGCCAGATTATAGAAAGGTCGACAGCTAGTTAATGTCTTATTATATCTGCGCTATACCCTCTGTTATTTTTCTTTAACTCGAAAAGCTTTTACCTTGATTTTTTATCCAAAATGCCTATTAACTTTGTTGAACACTTTGACCTAGTAGGCAATTAACTAGCTAAATATTGGCGACTAAAATGCTGAATTGACTAGAAACTCGTGGACTTATTGCTATTTGATTGTTTTAGAGCTGTCTAATCGCTCTTAGTTGATTTCGACAAAGGGCGACCCTTTATTACAGCGACTAACACAAAGACGACTGATGAAATTAAAAAACACTCCCGAGCCAAAAAAGTCTTGTTCAATCACATTATAAATTAAGCCTATAAACATAATCAGAGCCATACTGAAGTAAGAGCTCGATTTAGTGGTTACACTATTTTTCATTACACTACCTTTGAGTTAGCGACTTACTTTAAATAAATCATTATGCTTATTTATACCATTAACGTCGCAATAACTTACTAAAAAATTGATAAATAAGATATTTAACTGTTTCCGCCCTTGTTCATTAGTTTGTTATATGACTTTAAAATGAAGACCCTGGTTGTTTTAAAAACGCAATTTCTTCAACTGTTGACGCACGACCTAATATCAAATTTCGATGAGGATAACGGCCAAACTTTACAATAATATCTCTATGCTTTATTTCAAAATCTACATTAGATTGGATGCCATTCTCTTTATATAACTCTAAAGCAATATCATGAATACGCAAAGACTCACTGTGCATATATGGCATATAAAGAAAGCTTCGCTCTACTTCATTTAGTTCATCATCCTTACCAAGAGCCTTAGCTTCTTGAGACAAAGCTAACGCTAAAGAGTCAGATGAGAATGCTTTAGGTAAACCTCTAAAAATGTTTCGCGAAAATTGATCTAACACGATTATTTCAGCTAAACGTCCTCTAGCTGAATTCCTCCACTGAAATAATTCACCGTTATTAGCTTGCTCATGTAAAGCTAAAAACCTATCCGTAATAAGGGCATCAAAATGAATATCTTTAATCCACCACTTAGAGGGCGGTATTTCATTGAACCAAAAGAATAAAACATCATCGTAATTCACTATAGACTCCTTAAAAAACAACCTGTCTTTTCAGTCAGGGTTATACAGCTGGCTAAAATTTTGAACACATTATAAAAGACCAAATAAATTTCACCTTTGAAGCTCTTGTTATAGACTATTTTTTTCATATAGTTCTAACGGAAGGCCATCAGGGTCATTAAAAAATGTAAACTTTTTTCCCGTAAATTCGTCAATTCTAATAGCTTCGACCGTGACTCCTTTTGAGACTAGATAATCACAGGTATTTTCTACCGAATCTACATTAAAGGCTAAATGCCTTAAACCTAAAGCTTCAGGCATACTTGGCCGCTTCGCAGGCTGAGGGAAAGAAAATAATTCTAACTGATCGCCATTAGGTAATTTAAGATCAAGCTTATAAGATTTTCGTTTTTCTCTATAATTTTCAGCAATGACAGTAAAACCTAAAATTGTAGTATAAAAATATTTAGACTTTTTATAATCTGAACAAATTATGGCGACATGATGAATCGAGTTAAACAAGATATTCTCCTAACCATATAATATCTAAAAAACTGGCAGTACAGCCACTCCATGATTCAGTGCCTTTATTTAATAGTGTTTATATATTTCGGGCATCGTAAGCCCAGTGAAACAATGCTTGCCTTTGCTTTTTTCTGCATTGGTAGTCATAGGGTTCGCAAAACTTCTTCACTGCACCCGCGTGACGAGTAAAAGCTCTCCAGCGTTTTATTTGTCTTTGATCTTCAATAGCTGTTCTTCTGCCGATAAAATAACGACAATACCACTGAAACCAACCCCGTGGGTCTTGTGGATGAATCCAGCCCTTCTTTAGCCACTCACTCAGAGGCTGAGAAGCATCTACTGAAAAATAATTAAGACTGATGTCTTTAACGTTACTTAACTTAGCATTTAAAAACCAATCAGCTGGAAATTCACTTTTACAGTCGTTCATATATTTGCCACCAAATACACCTAATTCAAGCATTTCTTTAGGTGTTAATTCTGGTGTAAATAAAGGATCGAATTCTTTGCCGTGAGGAGCAACACACTCATAAAAGTAATCGCTTTGCATTTTATCATTTACGCTAATTTTTTGCACAAACACCTACTTTATTTAAATGATTTTTAATATAACACCCCTTAAAGGCAATAAGTTGGTTAACTAATATAACGGCTTTTGTCCTTATTAACACACCTCTATTTAACTTTTAATAAAGGACTATCAAAAAATAGGTAACATTTTTTTATATCCTTTATTTTTTATTAAAACCTAAGTCATCAAAACCAATACAATTATTTTAAGTCGGTTTTTTAGTCCTTTATATCCACTAATGAACAATATTCCGCCAATCTAAGGTGTTAGGTTTATTTATTAACAACAGATCCCAACTGACTACCTTAACGTGTGCAAAAGTGTGGGCGCTTATTATTTAAAATAGGAGCTGCGGCCTCAAACTATTCAGCCCCCTAATATAAAGAATCACGTCGCTCTAAGTAATTAATATAAAAGCTGTGTTTAGGCAGAGAACGGTGTAATGTATACAATATAAACAGAGTACTTGTTATCTAATACCAAGTACTCTCTCAATTTAACTATAAATACTTGGTAGAATATATTTTAACCTGAGCTCCAAGCACTCTATGCAAGAGATTATTATGCCCTATAAAGAGCTATCAAAAGAGGAGTTACTGGTCCGTGTCCAGTCACTTGAAGATGAAATAAATAATAATGGTATGCCCACTATTACTTTTAATTCGTCTAAACAAAAAAAATTAGAAAACTTAGTCAATAACCAAAATAAACTTTTATATGCGGTATTAAATAATGTTGATGCTTATATTTATATGAAAGATGAGCAGCGTCATTTCCATTATGTTAACAATAAAACCGCCGAACTATTTGGTAAATCAAGCAAAGACATTATTGGACAACTAGATTCTGATGTTATCGGCGAAGAAATGGCAAACCATTTTTGGCAATCAGATAAACTTGTTTTCGAAACTAATCAAAAACAAACGATTCACGAAATTGCTCAAGATGCTAATGGTAATTCACGCCATTATCTAAGTACAAAGATGCCGTATCAACTTAATAAAAGCTCACAAGCCATGATTGGTTTTTCAACGGATGTCACTGAGTTATATGAATTAAAAGAACAGTTTAGAAAACAAGCTAATACTGATGAGTTAACGGGTTTATACAATCGTCGATATTTCTTTGAACATGCGGTTAGAGAACTTAGCCGAGCTAAACGTCATAAGTTAAATTTAGCTGTTATTTCAATTGATGTTGATCACTTTAAAGAGATTAATGATAAATATGGTCATCCTATTGGCGATAAAGTATTGATTGAACTAGGTAATAATATTCTTCCTAGCTTGCGTAAAGAAGATATTCTAGCCAGAATTGGCGGTGAAGAGTTCTCAATAATATTACCTAATACCAGTTTAGAGCAAGCAAAGGTCGTTGCCCAACGTATTTGTCATGCTGATAATGATTATTTAGTCAATGAGCTTAATGTTGAAAAAACAAAAATACAGGTGAGTGTAGGCCTCGTATCGATGACAGAAACGGATATAGATTTTGATGCCTTATTTATTCGTGCGGATAAAGCATTATATAAAGCAAAAAATTCGGGTAGAAACCAGGTTCATGTCGAATACTAGACAAACAAAGCCTCGTTATAAAACAGATTAGATTATTTTTTTATCGTATGACCATCATTAAATGATAACTGATTTTTCAAAGGTTTACGTTCTATCATGAGGGTTTTGTTCAATGACTCATCGGTTGATTTATTTAATAACGGTCATGTCTGATGATAAATAGAAAGTAAAGTCATCTCTTTTCCATTAGCTAATTTAACAAAATAACACATAAAACCAGTAAATATTAGTCGCTGGTTCGATAACTTGCTAGTTCGGTAGACAAGCTCACACCTTGTAATTTCAGTTGATTAACGCGCTGTAAATAAGCCGCACCTTTTAACAGGTGTAAGGCAATATCAACCGCGCCACGACGGCGGTAATCTTCTAGGTAGGAGCCTTTTACCCAACTATTAAAAGCACCTAAACTAGGTCCTGCCCAAATTTGATAATCCATTTCACGGCCTTTTTCGCCAATATTTGACCAACGTGAACTTAGCCCTAGATACCAACGAAAAATCAAGGCCATTTTACGTTTTGGACTACTTTGCGCACGGGCTAACATTTCAGGATCACGCTCATGGAAAAAGGCTTCAGTACTGGCCCAAACCTCATCAAGATTTGCACGAAAGATTTGTTTCTCTATTTTCAAACGCTCATCTGCTGGAATATCTTCGATGGCATTATAAGTAACGTATAGCTCGTAAAGCTTCTTAGCACGCATAGCAAACATTGAACCACGTTTAACTACTTGCAGTTTTACGCCCATTTCAAACATATCGGCTGCGGGCGCCATTGTCACATCGGCCATTTCAACGTTAGCTAAAAGTTTACGGGTATATTCAGATGCACCCGCTTCGACACAAGCTTGGTTAACTGAGCCCAACACAATGTAAGCCGCGCCCATATTAAAGGCGGCAACAACAGCCTCCGGTGTTCCAATGCCGCCACCAGCGCCTACTCTAAGCGCAGGTGAGAAGTTATATTGAGCTTGCACTTCATCACGCAGAGCTATAATCGTTGGCAATAAGGTTAAAAAAGGACGGTTGTCGGTGTGTCCTCCTGAGTCGGCCTCGGCAGTAATGTCATCGGCCATAGGCACACGTTTTGAAAGCTCAGCTTGCTCTTGAGTTATTTTGCCTTGGGCTAATAATTTATCAATTAATTTTTGTGGAGCGGGTTCCATAAAACGCCGACCCACTTCTGTTCGAGAAACTTTAGCAATGACTTTATTACCGATATGCACACTGCCATCGGTATTTTTTGAAAGACCGGCCAAGCGATACCAAACAATGTGCTCCGTTAACGCTAAATAAGCGGAGGCTTCTACCGTTGTTACTCCTAACTTGATAAACCGTTCAACCGCTCCTCGCTCTAACGCCTCTTCTGCAGGTGCGTGTATTAGATTAACGGCATAGGGTCCCTTGGGTAGTTCTGCTTGAATACGTTTTATCGCATCTTCAACGGCATCAGGTACTAAACCTGCTGCACCGAATGAACATAAAAGTCCAGCTTTGCCAAGGGCAACAACTAATTCAACTGAGGCAATACCGTTGGCCATTGCTCCGCCATGATAAGCATATTGAACACCGTGTTGTTTTTTATAAGCAGGGTCACCTAAGTCCTCAGGCCTTAACTTCTGTGCGAAAGCTAAGACGTCATTATTGCCAGATGCTGATACCCCGTTTGCCAGACCAAATTCATTGTTTACTTTTGCTAAATAAACCGCTTGGTTTAAGTCCATTAAACTGGCTTTAATTGAACTGCTATCTGTTTTAATATTCTGGCGATCAACTTTCCACGCCCAGTCAATCGCATTGGCATAACTAAAATTTAAATTTGACATCTTTGTTCCTATTATTCGCCACTAAAATTAAATTTAGCCGCTTTATTATTCTTATTTGGCACTATTTACTGTCAATAATTGACAGTACAATATCTTTGACTTCATATATGCGTAAGCCATCTTTTGATAAATTGGCATCACCAACTAAACGCACTTCACGACTACCGTCAAGTAAGGTGGTTTTGATGATATCCGTAAGATGAACATCTAACGACATTTGTTTATTCAACGGTGTTATTTGTCCACGGTATTTCCATTTAACCACTGTCGTTGGCGCAATAAAACGGGGGTTGGTAAAATCAGCGCCTAAGTCGTTACTCAATGCGTAGGTTTGCATTATTTCGATAATCGCTTCTAACCCTAGAGAGCCTGGCATGACCGGATCTTGATGGAAGTGATAACGGAAAAACCAATCAGTGGCGTCAATAGTACGTTCACCATGGATATAAGCAATACCCGCTTTACCACCGCCCTCAACAATTGAAACAGTATCAATAAAGTTCAATTGGCCACCCGCTAACTTATAGTGAGGTTTATCACTGGGTGCTTGATAGAGCGCGAGTGACTGATTACGTAAATCAATGACCTCAATGTTGGACTTCGGCGTAGGATTATCAATAAACCAAGGGTGAGTAATTCTGCCATTATCAATACCTAATTGGTTAGTTAGCGCGTCAGCACCAAAATAACCAAATACCGCAGTCCCTTTATAAAATAAGTCGTTCTGACCACCTGTTTCATTTTTCAGGTAAAGCTCAAAGGTAAAGCTTTGCACTATCATGCCGCCTGCCATAGTAGTGCTCAACAGAACAGACTTATTGACAATAGTTTTACCTCGTAAATCCATGTGTTTAATTAACTCACCACTACCGTCTAAATTACGGAAAAACAAATCCTTCTCAGGGTACTTAAGCGTGGTCCCCATGTAGCCAGAAATAAAACCATTGGGTTGCAGGGCAATTTCCATAATAAGTGAATAAGGCATCCAGCTTTCATGGCTATTTTTAGTGAAGTACCAAGCATCCACTGGCACAAAATATTCAGCGATACAGCTTGATGGTTTTTTAAGATCTAATCGCTCACCTTGTACCTCAATCACTTGGGTGACTACTTGTAAATCACCACAGGGGGTTCGAGGTGGAATACGACCATTCCCTAATGTATCTGAATAAATATCAAAGTCCGGACCAAAACATTTTGAGATATTACCCGTAGCAAACTCAAATAGGTGCCATGGGGTAAAAGGCACTTGGTTAGGTTCTCGGTTTTGCCCTACGACGAGGGGGGCTTCAAAATGCTGAATGGGCGTAACCCCTTTTTCTGTTGGCGCTGTTAAGTCTGAAATAACTTTCATTAATGGCCGATGAGGATTTTTAAAAGGGGCTATGCCACGTTCATCTAGCTCACCGATATTAATATTAACCTCAGTTGAATAAATAGCGTCTTTATTGGCTTTGCTCAAGTCGACTTCAGTGTTAGGTTTTATCAAGTCAACATTACTAGGTAAGGTTACTGGGTAAGGTGAATGACCATCTTGCTCAGTGATCATCACACATAAGTTTTGAAAATCCACCACCACTTTTCCATCAAGAATAATATCAATATTGGCTTTTAAAAACGGTTGCGGCAACATACCCATTGCCGTGACTTCCATGCGATAAGTCAGTGTATTGTGTTGTGGTAGCACTTGGCCGCGACAACGTACTGTTTGTGACTCACCCGGCATCGGTTGAAAACGGGCATTGTTGACATTGCTGTGCATACCTAATGACAACATAAAGAACATCGCCATTTGACCACAACCTTCGCTCATCAGTGAGCCTGCCATCACTTGATCACCTTTAAAGTGGCAAGGAAAATACCAATGAGTCGGGTCTAAGTCTTTTTGACCTTCCAATAAACCCAAGCCCCAATGACCCCCTGCAGCTTCAACCTTAGTAATGCGTTCAATCATTAAAAACTTTATTGATGAAAATTTAAGTGACGGATTACGACCTTTTTGATCGTAAGCTGGGCCAAAACATCCAGCAAGATCCCCATTAACTAATTTTAACATGTCATCATAATCGTATTGATCGCGACTGCGCTGCATTAATGGTGTAAATGACGTCTTTTTAGCATTAGTCAGTTGTGCTTTATCTTTATCATTAAGAATAACGCCTTTGCCATCGGCAAGCTCTTCATCAGTAAAAAAGCCAGCACAACCATTTCTCATGATCAGTACCTTTTTATCGCCAACAAAGCAGTCGTAATGGAAGAAAAATAATAACTGTTCGCCATTTCTAGCATAAGCATCGATATGAATTTCATAACGCAGGGTTTCACCACCAAAGGCCATTTCTTCCAAAAAGGTTAACTCGCAATCGAGTAATCGGTAGACCCGCTCACCTTTGGTTTGAAAATCAATACCAATGTATGAAATTAATAATAAATCACATTGGCCAGACTCAACAGATACCGACCATGGAATTTGGCCATCAATTAAAAATGGCGCATCAGCAGGTATGTCATATTCAGTGCACATATACGATTTTTTATATTCATTAACTGTTGCTTCAAGTTCGGTCACGCGAGAAACTAATAAGTAGTCGGTCGAGGGTAATCGAACGCGACGAGCGTAACTATCGATAATACGAAACTCTTTACCAAAAACATTGCCAATATCGCCTTCGGCAAATTCTACTAAATCAGCAGTGTCCCAAATAATGCTTTCAGGCTGATTAAAACGATTCTCTAATTGCAGTGCTGGATAGTGATATCCTTTGGGTCCTCTGATTTTAAAGCCATTATCATTGGCCGACTGTTCATCATTAACTGCAGCTTTGGCCATCTGAGTTCTTTTCTGTGTTGATGAGTATACTGGCAGGCCTTCACTGACCTGAACTTGGAGTTCGATGAGCTTAGCAATTTGTTGTTGCGCACTTTGACGATTGGTTAGAAATGCTTGGTGAGTCGCTGACGCTTGATAAATTTCTTTACTCGCTTTAGAGGTAACTTTACCTCTATTGAGCTGTTGTTGATTAGTTTTCACTTGTGCTCCAATAGCAATAGTTGCGTGAACTTGAGTAGGAGTGTTAATTAAGTTGACTCGTTTTTCCTGAGAGACGGCAACCATTTTAGGTTGAATGTTATTTAACCTAACTGGCTTATTAACCGGAGGTAATGTCTTAGTATAAAAGGCTTTTTTAATTACGGTCATCTCTGAACTCATTACTGAGCTATTACCTTTTTCTACAATAGCATCAACGATTGATTCCCCCCCCAGGGTAATATTTTTTATCAGCTGCGGGCGCTGCTTACCTGTTGATGGCGGGGCTGTTTGATGTGCTATTTTACTTGAAGAAAGTATAAGGTGGGCGCAACTTTCATCTTTACCTAGACCATTAACGGCTAAGTAGGAAGGGATATGAGCTTGACTTTTTTTATCTAGAACCAAAGCCGACTTTATAATACTAGCAACGCCTGAAGCATTAAAGGTATGGCCAACATTACTTTTAACTGTGCTAATCGCTGTGTTTGGATAAACAGTTCGTAATGCTTGGCTCTCAGCGAGGTTTTCACTCGGAAAACCACTGCCATGAGCTTCAATGCTATTAATAGCTGTGGTGTCAATTCCAGCAAGCGCTAGTGACTGAGCTACCGCTTTTTTAATGGCCTGTTCATCCTTACCACTGGCAAAACTTACCGCATCAATAGTGGCATATATCTGTTCTTCACTAACCTTCGACTCAGGTTTAACAACAAAAGCAGCGGCCCCTTCACCGACTAACCAATTTTTTTGCTCTAAAACGTTTTGCAAAGGTCTGGCATCCATTGATACCTTGCCATAATGCTGACGCAGGGTAATATTTTCAACAGAACCGGCTAGATCAACCGCTGCAATAATAACAGCATCAATATCTGATGTTTGAAATAAATTTTCAGCAAGCTCTACGCAACGATATACCGAGTTTTCTTCTGCAGATAAAGTGATCGCCGGACCTGAAAAGTCCCATAATGCCGAAATACGTGAGGCCATAATGTTACCAATAAAGCTAGTATATTGGTTCAGCTGTGCGGCAAAAGCCACACCATCTTTGGCGATATTGGTTAAGGTTAAACGCTGCTCATCGCTCAAGGTGATACCTTGTTGCAATAAGCTGTCCTCAATTTGTGTGGTTAGGTTAACACGGCCACGGTATTGATGGAGCTCCAATTCAATACCCATTGCGACTAAAACGGCAACATTAGTACCCTCTTTCAGACCAGCATCTTTAGCCGCATTATCAGCGACTTTCATCATCATTAATTGCTGAGGAATTAAGCAGTCTTGCTCGTTAGGCGGTACTTTAAAACGTAAGAAATCAATATCAAAGTTTTCAACATAGCCACCACGAGGCGCTTTATTTAATGATAAAGCATCCATTACTTGCACATTTTGTTCTATACCTTTCCAACGCTTTGTCGGCAACTCTCTAAAGGTGTTGGCATTATCAATAATTAAACGGTCAAAGCTTGCTAAGTTCTCTGCACCACCAAAGTGTGCATCCATACCAATAATGGCTAAGGGTTCTCTGGGTTTAACTTGTTTGACCGTACTTTCTAATTGCTCTGTTGGTTGCTGCAAAACCAAATGCGCATTTGAACCACCAAAGCCAAAAACACTGACCCCTGCAATTCTCGGTTTAGCGTTCTTTAGCTGAGTTGTTGACGTTGGCCAAGCAATGGTCTCAGTGGGAATTTGCTCGCCACCTAAATAGCCTTTTTTTGAGCTAAGGGGTTGATTTAAATTAATGGTTGCTGGAATTTTAGCTTGGTTAAGTGCCCAAATAGTTTTCGTCATGCCAGGCATACCTGCCGCGGTTAATAAGTGCCCTAAGTTAGACTTTACTGAACCGAGTAACGGTTTATTGTTTTGCTTTCGAGGAAATCGACTAAAGAATGTATCCATCGAAGTAAGCTCTACATTATCTCCTTTTGGCGTACCTGTTGCGTGACATTCAATATAATCAACATCGCGGGGGTCAACGTTAGCATCATCATAAGCACGTTCATAAACCAGTACCTGACCTTTGGTATTTGGGCTTAAAACAAACTCACCTTTACCGTCGTTAGATAATGCCCCTCCTTTAATAATCGCATGAATTTTATCACCATCTCTCACGGCATCACTATGACGTTTTAATACCATCATACCGGCGCCTTCACCGGCAAATAAACCTTCTGATTTTTTATCAAAGGGCGCATGAATATTATTTGCTGGGTACGCTTGGAAAATAGAGAAACCCATATTAACAAACATAGGATCTGAGCCAGAAACCGCACCAGCTAACATCATGTCAGCTTTGCCGGTATGAAGATAATCACAGGCTAATTTTACCGAATAACAACTCGACGCACAGGCAGCATCAATGGCAAAATGTGTGCCACCTAAACCCGCTGCTTTAGCGAGTAATGCAGCAGGGTAACCGGCAACTAAGCCATTATCAGCATGGATATTAGTCTCGGCTATCGCCGTCGATGAAAAGTGACTTAATTGAAAGTCTGTATTGAGCAATTGCTTTAACGCGCTATCAACGACTTGATGATATAAGGGCATGAATAAGTGGTTGGACGATTTTGTTGGAAACGATAAGTTACCTAAAATCACGCCACACTTTTGAAGTTGTTCACTACCCCAATAACCCGCATCTGTTAATGCTTGTTGAGTCACATAAAGTGCCCATTGATTGAGTTCATCTAGTTGATTTAAATAATCGGCAGTTAAGCCGTTTTCTTTTTGGGTAAAAGGGCTGGTATCAAAATTAAAATCACGAATATAGCCACCATGTACACAATAAAACTTATCGGTGTCACCTTTCTTTCCCTTATATTTTGCAGGGTCAACACCCATTTGTTCACTGGTGGCTTTGCTCCGACAATCTTGTTTTTTAAGTAATTGTTGCCAAAATTCCTCAGGGCCACTTGAGCCCGGGAATAAATTAGCAATACCTACTACAGCAATATTTTCCATATGTTCCTCTAAAGAGAGTTCTTAGTTGTCATGGTCAAACGTTTGTTCAATCGACAGTTTTATTAGTTTGTTACGATAATAGAGCCATTAAATAAGGTATAAAGATCAAGCGTTACCCCGTGGCTAATCAGTTTAGCAATAGCTCTAAAGTAAGTTAGTTCGTCATTGGTACCCTTAGCATTAACAGGCACTGATAGGTGTTGTTTTTGCGCTTTACCGTAATCAATAATCTGTTTGTCATCATCGAGAATTTTATCAACCCAACTACACAATGAACGTCCAGGCCCCATTTCAATGAAGACTCGCGCACCTTGTTCATGCATGGTATTAACTAACCTTGGAAAATCGACCCGCTCGCACAAACATTTAGCCACACTGTGCGCGATAGCTTTACTCAATTGTGGTACCGGTAAATAGCAGGAACTTGAATACATTTTGGTTTTTATCCGAGGTGTGACTTCCATCGTATAAAGTTCAACCATGTCAGCGTATTCTTTATTGGCTGGCTCGCTGTGAATAGCATTTGCCATATTAAGTGGCATGGCTCTTACGCCCATTTTTTTAATCACTCTAAGACAATCTTCGGGAAAGCCTGCCAGTAATAAACTGTCGGGGGTATTAATAATGGTGCAATAGACCCGATCTTCACCCTCACTAGCGGCTATGACATCATCAAGTGTTGCTTTTATGGTGTATGTTTCCCAGATAAGTTCGTCATGGGTTCCTGAGTCTAAGCCCCAATGTTCTCGTAAAGTGAGTAAATCACCGGATAAACGGTGGTTAAAAGTATCCGACTGGCTTAAACGTTCACTCATTAATCCTGGCTGTTGCCATGCACCAAGTGCGGCATACATGCTGATCTCTCCCATCGAATATCCAGTGGCGTAATCAGCTTTTACTTTAAATACCTTTTCAAATACTTTGGTAAAGGCACAAGCAAAACCAACACCGGCCTCGGCAATACCTGCTAAGTTGCCACGCAGATCCAAATCAAGTTGCTTAAGAGCGTTAAAGTTTGATCGAATGATAGTGCGGGGATTGAGTATGGTATCTTTTAAACTGGCGCCAATATCGTCAGCTAAATTAGCGACATCTTGATAAATCGCAGGAAATAGATGAAATAAATCTCGCCCTAAACCCACATAAGTTGCACCAATGCCTGGGTATAAAAATGCAATATTTTGATCATCATCTAATGATTTGTTTAACGGCACTGGCGTGAAATAACTGCCTTTAGGTGTTCGCCATTCTTTTTTGCTTACAAACGCTGAGTCAATGCCCAGCTTTGCTAATTGAAGCTCTTTAAGCAATTCTTCTTTTGAGTCAGCTAACAGAACAATGGTGTAACGGCCCATACATGCTTGGACTTGGCTATAATATTTTAAAGCAATGGTGTTGATCTGTTGATGATCATGCTCAAGTTCAATTAATTTTACCAATAAATCTTGTTGAGAATTAGCCGTTACCAAGACCATCTTTAAATCACTGCAGGCGATAAAACCGTTATAACGAATATCGTCAGCCGGCTTTTTTTCATCTGTGCTCGTCAGCTCATTCTCTCGTTTGGCTTCTTGAAGCACCACGTGGCAATATTCATCATTAGCCGCTAAACAGCTATAAGCAGCAAGATGAGCACTGCCATCATGATGTGGAAACCAAGGTCGTGACTCTGTTGGTAGGTAGAAGTTTGAGGCTTGCCATAACGAAAGTTCATTAGCTTGAGGAAGCTGCCAATCAGTAATAGCTGGAATATAACGTTGCTGCAAAGCAATAACCGTCCGCAATAAACCTAACACTTGTGAAAAACCTTTTCCTTCACCACTAACACCTCGTGCACAAGATATTGCGGTGGTTAGCTGCTTGCTATGATAAATTGATAATAAAGCCGATGATTCAGCTTTTACACTCTGGGGATTTGTTAAAGCTGAAACTTCAAGTAAACCAATATCGGCGATATTAACCGCTGAATTTTTTAACGCTGATTGAATAGTTTGTTTGATATTATCGCCAACAGCAACACCTTTTAACCATGAATAAACATAACAGTTAGTTGTTTGAACAAACGCTTTTGATGCAAATAACAAGGCCGATATTCCATGACAAACTTGGTAACTATTAAATGTTTGATCAAAGCTAATGGTTGATGTGAATGCTTCATTTTGCTGGTTTTTTGATATCCCACAGCACATAAAATCTGAGTTAACACCGACAAGCGCAACAAGTTTATTCCCCTCAACTAAACGCTCAATCTCTGGTAGTGCTTGGGCTAAAGAGTTAACGACCATTGTTTTTTTTGATGAACCTATTTGTTCTACGTCATTTTTCGAAACTGTATTTTCATCAACAATAATAACCGATATATTTGAGCTATTTAACTGGTTAGCGGTGGCCATGCGATCAACAGCTTGTTGACAGTTTTCCATACTAAACTGAGTAAAGTCACTTTCTTCAGCAGATCTATGATTTTGCTCTTCATCGATAATTTTACTGACAACATTACCAGGTATTGTACCAAGGTAAAGCGCACGTTCAACACGATCAATATTACCTTGAACACTTACTCGATTAGTGAATTGAGCATCCATACCGATAATAGCGCTATGGTAACTGCCGTTAAGGTTTGCTGACACCATTAAGCCGATTCTCTACTTAGCTCAACTTTTGGATAAGGTGCTTTTAGCGGTTCTTTTTTAGGTAAGAACAAATCATTTAAGTTGGCACTGGCAGTGACTTTAGCTGACGTTAATTCACTCAAAACTTCATTTGTCTCACTGATCAATTGAATATCAGCGACCAATGAACCACGTTGCTTACCTTTACCTGAGCTTTTAACGACATTAAGTTGTAAATAAAAGCGTTCGCCAATAGCGACTTCACGATATACCGTCCACGTTTGTGTACTTGAAGGCAAACTACCTAAACCTAGTTGTTTTTTCACCCAAACCAACATCGCTTGATAAGCGATATCGTTTGCAAAAATATTACTTGCCTCAATAGGGAATTGCCCTTGTTTAATACCAGCAATTTCAGGCACTTGACAACGTAATAATAAACCTTGATCGTTACATTCGAGTATCTCAGTTATCCCTTGCAAACTTGGTCCATGAAATAAGGTCCCATTGGTATAAAGATGTGCAGCACTCTCACCTATTTTAGTGGTATTAATCTCAGAACACACTTTTGGCATGGCTTTAGGCTGACTGACTAACGTTAGTTGTGCGCCGTAATGAAATACAGATTTGCCTTCTTCGTTAACACTTGAAATTTTAGAGTCAACAATTAAACTATCGCCAATTAACGGTTCTTCAATCAATGTTGCTGTCATATCGATTTGATAGTCAAAAGCCTGAGTGCCATTACTGTTAACGTCTAATATGACACCTTTGAACAACTTATAATTAGCTAAGCTTTGGTAAGTAAAACCATCGAAAGCAGCTTGTGCAGCATCTTTCATCCATGCAATAGCACACACTGTTGGTAAGACTTGGTCATCACCAATCGTGTGATCTACTAAAAAAGCATTGTTAGCTGCTTCTAGTGTTTTAGTGAGACTCACGTTTAAGCGACTACATCCTCGTTTTTTTAACAGTTTTACACCTGCTCGATCCTTAGATAGGTCATTACCAACAAGAATTTGAGGACAACGGTTGCTATTGGCAGCCAATTCGCTTACCAATAACTTTGCACCAGCATCAAGAGGAATAATATAAACACCTCGGTCATTAAACATACGTTTAAGTTCAGGTGTGACCATACCGCCATCCCAAGGACCCCAATTAAAACTCAACACTTGAGCACTTGGATTTAACGCTTTAAATCGATAAGCCGTTTTATTTAAAATGTCGTTAGCCATCGAGTAATCAGACTGACCTGAGTTACCATAAAAACCGGCCGCTGAAGAGAATAAAACTAAGTGTTTAATATTTTCACTTTTTGTGGCCGCTAACAGTGATAACAAGCCATCGATTTTAGTACGATAAACTGCATTAAATTCTTCTAAGGTTTTTTGCTCAATAAATTTGTCAGCCAAGACACCTGCACCATGAATAATGCCACTTACCTGACCAAGCTTTTTAACTAATGGCCCAACCGCAGCATCAACACTGTCACTTTGGGTAACATCTGCAGCTGCATAATACGCTTGACCACCTGCCACTTTAATTGCATTTAATGTTTGTGCAATTTCGCGATTAGCTAAAACTGGGCGAACCAACTCACTAACTTTTACTGGCGTTGGTTTTTCACCTGCGGCGATAAGTGTTTGCATTGCCGCTTTTTTCAAGTCAACTTCTTCACTAATACCGTTTGCCCAATTTGGCTCGTTAACGTCAAATGATGAACGACCAAGTAAAATAAACCGAGACTGATATTGTTTAGCAATCTCAATAACACAATGGGCCGTCACACCTTTTGCGCCGCCACTAACTAAAAATACTGAGTTATTATCAATCGTATTACTCGCACTAAGCGAATAGCTATCGGTAGTAACAGCGGTTAATGTTATACGTCCACCCATAGTGTTACTCAAATTATCAGTATCGTAAGCGACTTCGACCGTTGCTGTATCAATATCAAGTAACTCGTCACGGATAATAGTAGCCACTTTGTCTGCGGTTAATTGAGCTGATAAATCAACGATGCGACAGAAAACGTTGGTGTCGCCAGCATTCCATTCGTGATTAATTGTTTTCACTAATCCAGCTAAACCGGCTTGCACTAGATCAGCGTTAATATCTGCTTTAACTGGTTGTAAACCTTCTGTAGTCGCAAAACCTAATGTTCCACCTTGACGGGTAACTACCATGAATGCAGCACGGGCTTTAGCTGCGAGTTTAACGTTACAAAGCTTAGCTAAAACAAAGGCTAACATTAATCCTTGTTTTGCTGCTTCAGGGTATTGAATCGCATTAATGGTATGATTGGCTTGTAAATAGATCACGTTATCAAGCGGTGCATTAATCTCGATAATTTGTTTTATCTGAGCTTCATCAAGCGTTTTATCATTGGTACCAATTTCAATTACATTAACCGCTTGGCTGAATGTTTTCTTTGAACTAGAAGCAACCCAGTTAGGTTTTAATGCGGTAACATGCCAACCCGCTTTAAGTAATTCTGCACTTAAAGCGATAGCTGCACCGCTGCCATCATCAACAATTAACGCATTAGCACCTTTAGCATCTTCACTAATTTTATTAACTGATGATAATGCCATTAATGCAACTTTAGCACTCGGTGCCCCTTTAAAGTTCCCCACAACTTCAACCGTTTGCTCGGCAACAGGTAACTGTGATTTAACGCCAGGAGGTGTTGGTTCAGTTGGCGAGACTTTACCTTGCATGTAGCTAATAATTTCACCTAAAGTGCGCAGTTCTGCTAAATCTTCCGGGTTCAGCTCTGGCAGGTCTGAAATAGTTTCTTGAACCGCACCGAGGATTTCAACGCGTTTAATTGAGTCGATACCCAAATCAGCTTCCATATCCATGGCAAGCTCTAACATTTCTACCGGGTAGCCTGTTTTCTCAGAAACTACATTCATCATAACTGATTGAATGTAGTCTAAATCAATAGAAACACTTGCCACTGCAACTTCTTTTGTTAACACATCTTCGGTTATTGCCTCCGCGTTAGGCGCTGTTACTGAAACTTTAGATTGCATGTAGCTTACGATTTCACCTAAGGTGCGCAGTTCGGCTAAATCTTCCGGGTTCAGCTCTGGCAGGTCTGAAATAGTTTCTTGAACCGCACCGAGGATTTCAACCCGTTTAATTGAGTCAATACCCAAATCGGCTTCCATGTCCATTTCAAGCTCAAGCATTTCCGTTGGGTAACCGGTTTTTTCTGCTACCACTGCCATCATCACTGATTGAATGTAGTCTAAATCAATAAAAACACGTGCCACTGCAACTTCTTTTGTTAACACATCTTCGGTTATTGCCTCCGCTTTAGGCGCTGTTACTGAGACTTTAGATTGCATGTAGCTAACGATTTCACCTAAGGTGCGCAGTTCGGCTAAATCTTCCGGGTTCAGCTCTGGTAGGTCTGAAATAGTTTCTTGCACTGCACCGAGGATTTCAACGCGTTTAATTGAGTCGATACCCAAATCAGCTTCCATGTCCATTTCAAGCTCAAGCATTTCCGTTGGGTAACCGGTTTTTTCTGCTACCACTGCCATCATCACTGATTGGATGTAGTCTAAATCAATAGAAACACGTGCCACTGCAACTTCTTCTATTGTCGCGTTTGCAGTTATTGCCTCAGCGTTAGGCGCTGTTACTGAAACTTTAGATTGCATGTAGCTAACGATTTCACCTAAGGTGCGCAGCTCGGCTAAATCTTCTGGGTTCAGCTCTGGCAGGTCTGAAATAGTTTCTTGCACTGCACCGAGGATTTCAACCCGTTTAATTGAGTCGATACCCAAATCGGCTTCCATGTCCATTTCAAGCTCAAGCATTTCAGTTGGGTAACCAGTTTTTTCTGCTACCACTGCCATCATGACTGATTGGATGTAGTCTAAATCAATAGAAACACTTGCCACTGCAACTTCTTCTATTGACGTATTTGCAGTTATTACATCAGTTTTAGGCGCTGTTACTGAAACTTTAGATTGCATGTAGCTAACGATTTCACCTAAGGTGCGCAGCTCGGCTAAATCTTCCGGGTTCAGCTCTGGCAGGTCTAAAATAGTTTCTTGCACTGCACCTAAAATTTCAACGCGTTTAATTGAGTCGATACCCAAATCGGCTTCCATGTCCATTTCAAGCTCAAGCATTTCTGTTGGGTAACCGGTTTTTTCTGCTACCACTGCCACCATCACTGATTGGATGTAGTCTAAATCAATAGAAACACTTGCCACTGCAACTTCTTCTATTGAAGCATTTGCAGTTATTGCCTCAGCGTTAGGCGCTGTTATTGAAACTTTAGATTGCATGTAGCTTACGATTTCACCTAAGGTGCGCAGCTCGGCTAAATCTTCCGGGTTCAGCTCTGGCAGGTCTGAAATAGTCTCTTGCACTGCACCGAGGATTTCAACCCGTTTAATTGAGTCGATACCCAAATCGGCTTCCATGTCCATTTCAAGCTCAAGCATTTCAGTTGGGTAACCCGTTTTTTCAGCAACGACCGCCATCATCACGGTTTGAATTTTTTTTAAGTCAAAAGATGAACATGGTGCGTCAACAACCAAGTCGATAATAGGTGCACTAGTCGCCGTTGTTGACATTGTTTGAATTGCTGCAGGGGTGTTATTCACAGCAGTATGTGCAGTCATTGTTGTCGGCATATCGACTACGGGTTTAGCCAGAGGTATTTCAGCGGCTACTTTATCAACCACAATAGGAACTGTTTCAACATCCATTTGCAACGGTGACAGCATAGCGGCCATATTCTCCGTCTGATTATTTAAGTATTGTTCATGAACACGTAATGTTGCTGATTGGAAGTCATGGTACATACTTAAGGTTCGGTCTACACTCTCAGATAATTCACCTTCTTTTTGCCCAGCTAATACTTTATCGAACGTAGCAGCGTAATCTTTTGGCCCTTGCATGTATTGCTCATGCACATGTAATAATTGCTGTTGATGTTCAACAAACTGACTAACACTTCGTTCAATACTGGCCGCTATCTCACTATTACCTGAAGGTGACAAGGTTAAAGGTGGTCGACTTGAAGATGATTGGCTTGCTAGAGCATTGACATCAGCAACACTCCCATCGGTATTTAAATAAATAATTTTTTCTACTTCGACAATACGCTCTACCTCAACAATTTTTTCAACCACCTTTACTTGTGGCTCGGCTACCGTTATTGGTGTTTTATTGGCTTGTTTGATTGTCCAGCCATCGTTTAAGCCATCATCAAAAGCTTTTTTAGTTTTAGGACTAACATAGGAAGCCCCCGTTAATTTCATTGACAAAGGAGACATTTCAACTGGAGCTAGTGGACGTTTCACAGCAGAATAAGGGTCAATATCATTGAGTTCTAGCCCTAATACTGCCATTTGAACAGCAGCTTCGCGCATTTGCCTATCAGCCGATTTTTTTGGATTAGCGTTCACAGCCATTGTCACCACATCACCTTTATCCTTTAAGATATTCTCTACAAGTTTAGTGAGTACATTTTTAGGACCAAACTCAATAAATACTCGACCACCGTCTGCATAAATATTATCGATTTCTTCATTAAAATAAACCGGTTCTAAGATATGACTTTTTAATGCTTTTTTAATATCAGCGGGTTTATTTGAATGCACTTTTGCACTGCCATTTGAATAGACAGGAACAAAGGGTTTATTAAATTTAGCGTTATCAATAGCCGCGGCAAAAGGTTTTTGTGCATGACCGACTAATGGCGTGTGAAATGCTGCAGATACCGGTAGGGGAACAACCTTATAACCTTTTGCTTTTAGCCTATCGATAGCAATAGCGATTTGACTTTTAACACCTGCAACCACGACTTGATTATTCGAGTTGTAATTCGCAATAGAAATATCGGTAATATTTTTGATATCATCAGCAACGTTTGTCGGCGAACCGACAACGGCGATCATAGTGCCAGTATCAACAGGCGAAGTTTCAGAAGAGCCTATGGGGGCAGCCATTGCTTGCCCACGACTACGAGCTAACATGATATAATCACTATCATTTAATACGCCAGCAGCCCAAAGAGCGGTTAACTCACCAAAGCTATGTCCGGCAGTAAAGTCAGCTTTAAATCCGGCGTTAGTAAAGGTTTTATAAAGACCAACACTTAATGTGCCGATGGCCGGTTGAGCGTGTTGGGTTAAACGCAAAGCTTCGTCTTGCGCTTTACGTGCAGCATCGCTGAAAACAGGAATGGGGTAAGTAGTCGGTGTTAACTGACCTAAGCCAACATGTGTAAACTCACTATCCATCGCTTGAGCTGCTTGCATCACACTTGGAAAGTTACAAGCAAGCTCTCGGCCCATATTGACGTATTGTGAGCCTTGACCAGAAAATAAAGCAACTACTTTACCGACAACAGCTAAACCTGTCTTACGATAATAAATACCGGTAGGTAATGACCAACCTTCACTGGTCAAATTAGTGCCTATGTTCGCTGAAAATTGTTTCAATGCCGCGTCAATCATCTTGATCGCTTCACTGGCACTCTTAGCAACAAAGCCACAGCGAGCTAATTTTTCTACTGGCGTTTGTAAGGTATTTTCTGTAACCAACGCATTAAAAACATAGGGTTGTGAATCTAATTCAACACTGAGTTTAGTTTGCCAGTCAGCTAATGCCTTAATTAAATCTTGTTCATTACTCGCTGTAATCAAAATAGCTTGTGGTACGGTATTTAAACGATATTGTCCTACCGCGGTTGGGCGATACTCTTCTAAAACCATATGGTAATTAGTGCCACCAAAGCCAAAAGAACTGATACCTGCACGGCGAGGTTGGCTATCTTCACGTGCCATCCACGGACGAGTCTCATTGTTCAAATACATTGGGCTATTTTCAATATCAAGCGCGCTATTAGGTTGATCAATATGAATTGTGGCCGGCAATACTTTGTGGTGCAAAGCGAGTACCGCTTTAATCATACCAGCTGCACCAGCGGCCGCTTTGGTGTGACCAATTTGAGATTTAACTGAACCCAGAGCAATATGTTGCTTTTGATCGTTATTAAGAGAAAAATGCTTCAATAAGCCACTAAATTCTGCAGCATCACCGGCTTTAGTGCCCGTCCCGTGGGCTTCAATTAACCCACAACTTTTTGGTTCGAAACCAGCGTCATCATAAGCACGTTTTAAGGCTTTCGCTTGCCCGTCTGGCCGAGGCGCATAAATTGATTTAAAACGACCATCTGAAGAAGTACCGATGCCTTTGAGGACAGCATAAACCTTGTCACCATCACGTTCAGCATCTTCAAGACGTTTGAAGGCCATCATACCGATACCTTCACCTATCATCATGCCTTTTGAGTCATTATCAAATGGGCGAATATCTTCATTGGTCGTAAAAGCTGGCGTTTTAGAAAATGACATGTACATAAAGGGCGAGTTATCACAACAGACACCACCAGAGATCATCACTTCTGATCTATGTTCAAGTAGGTCTGAAATGGCTAACTTAATCGCTGCTAGTGAGCTTGCACAAGCGGCATCAACGACACAGTTAGTCCCACCAAAATCAAACCGATTAGCAATTCGACCAGCGATAACATTGCCTAACATACCTGGAAATGAATTTTCTTCCCAATCAATATACGCCTTTTTAAATTTCTCAATAATCATTGCCCGATCGTCGCTATCAACACCTGAGGCTTTTAGTACTTTTTCTAGAACCGGACCTTGAAGACGAGCCGTTAGTGGCGAAATTTGTTTTTGACCACCGCCAACCCCTAAAGTGATACCAACTTTATTACGATCATAACCCGAGCCATCACCAATACCCGCGTCGTTTAGTACATCACGTGCAACAACTAGAGATAACAACTGGGCAATATCTGTTAATTCTAAAATATTGGGTGGTAAACCAAATTCCATCGGATCAAAATCAATTTCAGGTAGAAAGCCACCCCGTTTACAGTAAGTTTTATCCGCAACTTTAGGATCACTATTATAATAATCATCAATAGCCCAACGATCACTGGGTACATCTTCAATTGAATCTACCGAGTCAAAAATATTGTCCCAATAGTCTTCTAAATTTTTCGCATCGGCAAAAATTGATGCCATACCAACAATCGCGATAGGACACTCTTGTAGTCGCGAATTAAATTGCTGTTCATCGGCTGAGTTTTTTTCAACGTCAGCTTTAGGTAACGTATTCTTTTTAGCCATGGATTTTTCAACCATTAACTTATCTCCAGTTTAAGATTTTGTTGCATCTTCGTTGTCACATTGGTCAATATTAGTCGGATGATTAGCATCATCGGCTGCGCTATTAACCGCATTGTTGAGTAGACGAAAACGACTTAAAAATTCGGTGTAATTACCTGCCAAAATTCGGCGAATATGGAATGGTGCTTTGGTGAGTACATAGCTCATGTAACGACTAGCGGCATCGGCTTCATTACCGTCATATATATCAACATAAACCCAACCAGAGGAAGGATCGTTGGCCACCAGTAGCCTACGTTTTTGTTGTTGCTCTGAATCTGAGCCGGTTTTAGTCCCGTTAGTTGACTTCCGATTGAAAAAATCAGGCAGTTGGGTCACTTTAACTTGAACAACCTCATATTCTGACAACTTATTAGTGCGATTTAAGACTTCTCGCATCGCTTGAGGGGAAATTTCTGACAATAAAACTTGATGCTCTAGCATGTCCTCTAAAGTAACTTGTACCGGCATATTGTGGCTAGAATTTAATGGATTATCAGCATTAATAACCTCGCCAGAGTTTTCCATATTAGCTAAACGTGACACACCATGGCGTTTTAAACAGCGCTGTAACCCAGCACGTGAGACATGAGGGTTAATAAACTGTTTACAAACAGCAAGTAGCTCATCAAGAGAAAGCAAAAGTCTGGTGCGAAGCTCAACAACAACATACTCTTGCGCTTCGCTTAATGTGGTGTTTAATTGTTTGGGAATATGTGATGCATCAATTAGCGACTCTCTTTGACGCCATTTTCTAACCGTAGATTCAGATATTTTTAATAACCGAGCTAGTAGTGCAGTTGGTAAGTTTGACTCATGGATAAAGGCACGCATTTCAGGTGTTGTTGTTGCGTTTGCATGTTGTTTAGACATTGATAACCCTCATTAACACTCTAGTTTTATTAAGCATAATTTAAAAGTATTACCAAGGGCACACTCCATGCACGGCTAATATACACAGGTTTCAAACCCAATACAATCACCCGATACTGAGATTGTATAAATTTGTTCACGCAATTAACACCACTGGTCAATAAGCAGGCGAAAATAAAGTTTTTTAGTCTAAAAACAGTGACTAAGTTATTTAAAGTTCCGTTATTTTTGCTACTGATAATAAAATGCTAAATTTAACTGTTTTATATGATAAGATTTTTTAATAAAACGCGGTAAAATATTGCATAAAACTGAGCGATACTTATTACTTATATTACTAATATGACTTAGTTGATTGATGCGAACATGACGGAACAAAAAAATATCATTACAGAAAAGCTAGTATTATCAAAAAATGAAATTCATTTGTGGACAGTCAAGCCTCAAGATTTATTACAAGGGCTAGAAAGTGACTTATTAAAGCAAAAATACCAAAGTTTGCTCACTGATGATGAAACGGTAAAACAGCAAAGGTATAAGTTTGAAAAAGATAGACATGATGCATTAATTACCCGAGCGTTTATTCGGGACCTACTTTCTTATTATGCTGACATCGCGCCAAGTGACTGGCGTTTTGATAAAGGTGAAAAGGATAAACCTGAGATTGTTAATCCACCACTACCACTTAGATTTAACCTTAGCCATACTAAAAACCTCATTATTTGTGCGGTTACCTTAATTGATGATATTGGATGTGATGTTGAAAATACCACAAGGTCTAATGATGTATTAGCTGTTGCTGATCGTTATTTTTCACCAAGCGAAACTCAAGAGTTATTTTCACAGCCTTTAGAGCAACAACGCCAGCGTTTTTTTGATTATTGGACCTTAAAAGAGTCCTATATCAAAGCTTGGGGATTGGGCTTAGCCATTCCATTAAAAGACTTTAATTTTAGTATAGCGCCACTTAAGGCTGAACATAGTGATAGCTTGTTGAGTAGCAAGGTTCCTAGCAAAAAAATGAAAATCAATAGCAATATAAGCCTAGCGTTTGCTGAGCATAGAGTCGATGAGCCAACCGTATGGCGTAGCTGGTTATTTTATCCCAATGATGAACACCGTATTGCTTTATCACTCAGATCACAGTCTGATAATCAGAGTACTGAATATCATTTTAGATTTTTCAATAGTTTGCCTTTAATAAGCTGTGTTGAAGTCACCTAACTTATAGAGGCTCTAGTGATTTCATCACTGCTATTAACCGTTATCTTGTTAGCTAATTATCTACTGGCTTAAAATAAACTTGACTAGATCGAAATAAATGCCTTGTGACAAAAGTTACAAGGCATTTATTAATTGTTAATTGTTAATTAATAGCGTCGTTAAAATAAATCATCATCAATATCAAACAGTGATTGGCTACCTGCTTTAATAGCCAAAATTAACGACTGTGTTCTTGGTAACATTCGCGCAAAGTAATAACGAGCTGTCTGTATCTTACTGAGATAAAAACTATCACCAGACTGTTGTTTTCCAAGTGAAACTTCAGCCATTTTAGCCCAAACAAACGCCATAGCCGTGTAACCAAAAACATGTAAATAATCATTAGCGGCAGAACCCAATTCGTTCGGATTAGCTGAAGACTTAATTAATACCTCTTGAGTAAGTTCAGATATATCAACAATCGCGTGTTTTAATGGCAAAATAAATTCCTGCATATTTTCAGCTGAGGTTTCATCAATGTAAGCATTCACTTCATCAATAAAAACTTGCATCATAGCACCTTTACTACCGGCAACTTTGCGGGCTAACAAATCCATGGCTTGGACACCATTAGTGCCTTCATAAATCTGAGAAATACGAGTATCACGAACCAATTGCTCCTGGCCCCATTCGCGCACATAGCCATGACCACCAAAAACCTGTTGCCCCGTTACAGTATTTTCAAAACCCACATCGGTAAAAAATGCTTTCGCTAGTGGTGTCATTAATGCCGCTAAGGTTTCACCTTTTATTTGTTGTTCACCTTCACCATAAGTGGCTAAATCAAGTTGCATGGCAATATAGGTAGATAACGCACGAGAGCCTTCATTCATCGATTTCATATTTAATAGCATACGGCGAACATCACCGTGCACCATAATTGAGTCTGCTGATTTTTCTGGGCTCTTTTTTCCTGTTGCTGAACGGCCTTGCAATCTATCCTTTGCGTATTCTAAAGCATTTTGATATGACTTGACCGCCGCACCAATACCTTGAATACCCACACCAATACGTTCAAAGTTCATCATAGTGAACATACAAGCTAAACCTTTGTTTAGCTCACCAATAAGAAATCCTTGTGACTCATCAAAATTCATCACACAAGTAGCAGAAGCATGAATACCCATTTTATGTTCAATAGAACCACAGCTTACATAATTGGTTTCACCGAGTGATTCATCATCATTGACTTTAATCTTAGGCACTAAAAATAATGAAATACCACGAGGGCCTGCTGGTGCATCTGGCAGTTTTGCCAAAACTAAGTGAATAATATTGTCGGTTAAGTCGTGTTCACCCGCAGTGATGAACATTTTACTACCCGTGATTGTATAACTACCGTCTTTTTGTGGAATGGCTTTGGTACGAATCATACCTAAATCTGTCCCCGCATGTGCTTCTGTTAAACACATTGAAGCAGCCCACTCACCGGTATACATTCGAGTTAAATAACGTTGTTTTAATGACTCACTACCATGTTTAGCCAGTGTTAAACCAGCACCCGCTGACAAGCAAGGATAGAGTGAAAAGGCAATGTCAGATGAGCACAGCATTTCTTCATGAAATGCAGTCACCACTTTCGGCATTCCCATACCACCATAATCAACATCACCACCTAGCGCACTCCAACCGCCTTCAGCATAAGTATTAAAGGCTTCTTTATAACCTGGCGCTGTGGTGACTTTACCATGGTCAAAACTAACACCTATTTCATCACCTTGGCGTGACAGTGGCGCTATTTTTTGCTCCGCTATTTTTGAGCATTCTTGTAAAACGGCATCTACTGTCTCTTTATCAACATGGTCAGCTAATTTTGGTAAATTTTGCCACATAACATCATTTTTAAAAACGTCATATAATAAAAAACTCATATCTTTTAAAGGGACTTGATAATCAGCCAATTTTTTTCTCCAAACTTGAGGTGGTCATAAATAAGGTAAATACAAAACCAAACAAACAATTAAAACAACTGTTTGAATATAGCAATATTATCAAAAATGTAAAGGTATTTCAGCTAAACAATTTATCATTGTTATTAACACTGAATTAAGATTAGTGGTATGTCGATAGGTTCGCAATGAAGTATCGAAAAGAATTAAAACTGCGTTTCTCTCTCTAATTTTCGACTCACGATTATATATTAGTCGCCAAAAAAACAATAAACAAACTGCTTTGAAACACTTTACTGCTATAGCTTAGTGACAGTTTTTGGTGTACTATAGCCGCCGTTTTTAAAGGGCCATTACTAAGCTTTTGTTAATACCTTTTTATTTATTCTGGAGACTTTTTTATGCTATTTCACCCGGGACAACGTTGCATTAGTGACAGTGAATCTGACCAAGGTCTAGGCACGGTAACCGCTGTTGAACACCGATTTGTTACTATTGTCTATACCGCTACCGGAGAAGCTCGCCAATACGCCATTGCAAATGCGCCTTTAACTCGTGTTATTTTTAATAGTGGTGATAGCATTCCAAGTCATGAAGGCTGGCAGCTTGTTGTCGAGTCAATGGAAGAGATAAATAACCTTATTACCTATCATGGCATTAGAAAAGATACCAATGAGAAGGCCAGTTTAAAAGAAGTGATGATTGATCACTTTATCAAATTTAATAAACCTCATGATCGATTACTCAATGGCCAAGTAGATCGCCTTGACTGGTTCAGCTTAAGAAAAGACTGCTTACAACATCAGTTTGATCAGCAACAATCTCAATTGATGGGTTTGTCCGGTGCTCGGGTAAGTTTAATTCCTCATCAATTATATATTGCGGATGAAGTGGGCAGTCGTTTTGCTCCTCGGGTACTTTTAGCTGATGAAGTTGGTTTAGGAAAAACCATTGAAGCCGGGTTAATTATTCATCAACAGTTAGTGAGTGGTCGTGCACAACGTATTTTAATTATTGTGCCTGAGTCCTTAATGCATCAATGGCTCGTTGAAATGCTTCGCCGCTTTAATCTTAAATTTAGCATTTTTGATAATGATCGCTGCGTTGAAAGTGCCAGTGAAGGTGATAATATTAATCCCTTCAGCTCTGAACAATTAGTGTTAGTCACTTTAGGTTTTATTACCGATAATCCAAAGTGGTATGAAGCGCTTATTGATGAAGATTGGGATTTAATGGTTGTCGATGAAGCCCACCATTTAAATTGGCAACAAGACAATGCCAGTATCGAATATCAATGTATTGAGCAATTGTCTCAAACCATTCCAGGGGTGTTATTGCTGACGGCGACACCGGATCAATTAGGTCATGAGTCTCACTTTGCTCGTTTACGCCTGCTTGACCCTGATAGATTTTTTGATTATCAAAAATTTACAGAAGAAGAAGCGCACTATGTCGAAGTGGCCGATGCCGCTAACGCCTTAGTTGAAGGTCAACTGCTTAGTAAAGAGCAAAACGCTACATTAACGGCTTTGTTAAAAGAAACTGATATAAGTGAATTACTCAGCTGTATTAATAGTATCGATGCTTCTGAAAAAGCTGAAAGTGATGCCCGCCAACAACTGTTAAAACAATTACTGGATCGCCACGGCACCGGTCGTATTTTATTCAGAAACAGCCGTAACACCATTAAAGGTTTTCCTGAACGACAATTGTTGCCCGTACCGTTAGCAATGCCCGAGCAATATCAAGAACAAATAAGTGACTATTTACTCAGTGATACCGCTGAAAATCTTGCGGAGCAGGCACAAAGTAAGTTTATTTTCTGCCCTGAGATGCTTTACGGGTTAGATAGCCAAGAGCAAACATGGACAGACTTTGATCCCCGTGTCGATTACTTAATTACCTTACTCAAGAACTTAAAGAGAGAAAAAGTGTTAGTTATTTGTGCACATGCACAAACAGCTATTGATTTAGAAAAGGTTTTACGCGTCAAAGAAGGTATTCGTGCAGCAGTCTTTCATGAAGGCTTATCAATTTTTGATCGTGATAAAGCGGCGGCTTATTTTGCCCAAGATGAAGACAGTGCGCAATTATTGTTGTGTTCAGAAATTGGAAGTGAGGGGCGTAACTTTCAGTTTGCTCATCACTTAGTTTTATTTGATTTACCCAGTAATCCAGACTTACTTGAGCAGCGTATTGGCCGCTTAGACCGTATCGGCCAAACAGATATTATCCAGTTACATGTGCCTTATTTTGAAGACTCTGCCCAACAATTGTTATTTAATTGGTATCAGCAAGGACTTAATGCTTTTGAGCAGACCTGTATTACCGGTCGCGCTATTTTTGAAAACTTTGGCGATGCAATAGTAAAATTAGCCTTATCCGGCCAATGGCAGTCTGATGCTGCTTCAGCCCTTATTGACGATAGTCATGATAAACACTTAATTCTTAAAGCGGAGTTAGCGTCGGGACGTGATAAGTTACTTGAACTTAACTCTTCCGGCCAAGGTCGAGCTCATGAATTAGTGGATAAAATTGCTCGACAAGACCGTCAATTTACTTTGCCACAGTTTATGTTCCAAGTCTTTGATGTCTTTGGTGTCCAGCAAGATGACAAAGCAGATAACGCCATCGCTTTAAATCAAACTGAACATATGCTCAATTCTAACTTTCCTTGTTTGCCTGAAGATGGTACCACCATTACCTTTGATCGAGAAACTGCGCTACAAAATGAGAATTATCAGTTAATCACTTGGGATCATCCGATGGTGCGGGGGGTGATCGATTTATTACTCAGTGACGATATTGGTAATGCCAGTATTGGCATTTTGAAAAATCCCGCGTTACCTGTTGGTACCTTTTTCTTAGAATGTCTATTTACTTTAGAAGCTACTGCCCCTGCTCATCTTCAATTAGGCCGTTATTTACCGACGACACCTGTGCGAGTATTAGTTGATAAGTCAGGACTGAACTTAGCTGACAAAGTGACTGAGAAAGTCCTTGATAGCCAATTAACACCAGTGAAAAAGCAAGTGGCACTGCAATTGGTTAAAGCGTTAAAAGCGCAAGTCCCGACAATGGTCGCTAAAGCAGAGAGCCATGCAGAAAAACAAGTAGTGAATATTCAAACTAAGGCCTTAGCAAACATGCACAAAACTTTAGATGAAGAGTTTGATCGTTTAACCGCCCTAGCAGCAATAAACCCTAATGTTCGTCAAGAAGAGTTAGACTTTATTAACATGCAACAAGATGAACTCAGTAACTATATTAATAAAGCGCAACTGAAATTTGAAGCGGTACGCATGATAGTGGTTAGTAACCAATAGCGTTAATAAAAAAAGAGAATAACCCATGGCAGCCAACCCTGACTTTATTTATCAACCACCGATGTCGCCTTATCTTGATATTATTTATCAAGATGATGATTTAGTGGTGCTTAATAAGGGCAGTGGTTTACTGTCTGTTCCAGGAAGACTCCCTGAGCATCAAGATTGTTTACAAAACCGTGTCAGCCGTGTTTTACCGAACGCAACTATAGTGCATCGTCTTGATATGGCGACCTCTGGCATTATTTTAATGGCACTCAATAAACCCGCTCATGTGGCTATTAGCCAACAGTTTGAAAAACGACTTACTAAAAAAAGTTATATCGCTAGGGTATATGGTGGGGTAAAAGAAAGTAATGGCCGCATTGAACTGCCTCTTATTTGTGACTGGCCGAATCGTCCAAAGCAAAAAGTGGATCATGAACAGGGTAAAAAAGCACTGACCTACTGGCGAGTTATTCGTATTGATGAACGTCAAGGCGAATTGAGCACCTTAGTGGAGTTGACGCCTGTTACCGGTCGTTCACATCAACTGCGTGTCCATATGCTAGCTTTAGGTCATCCTATTTTAGGTGACCGATTATATGCCCATGACAAAGCATTGAACGTTAGTCAACGCCTGCAACTTCATGCACAAATGTTAGAGATAACACACCCTGTCACTAATAAACCCCTGATTTTTATTACGCCGTGTCCTTTTAATTAATAATCGTCTTAGGGTATAGTTTTTTAGTCCTTATAGCTTTACTAGTTGAAATCGTTACCGGTAATCAATAGGTAAAATGCAAGAAAGAAAGCTACTTATTTTTGGATATCAAATCATAAGCGGCTTGGATGTCTTGAGTTTTTTGCTTAGCCACTTCCATCATCTCAGGTGGAAGCCCCTTAGCAATTAGTTTATCAGGGTGATGTTGAGACATAAGTTTCTTATAGGCTTTTTTAATCTCTCTAAATTCTGAATTTTCATCCATTCCTAACACTTTGTAAGCATTAGTTAACTGCTGAGGCCCTGCAGGTTGACGATAATTTTGCTGCCCTTGTTGCCCTCTCTGTTGATAAGAGCCGTCTTGATGAAATGCCGCGCCAGCAATAATCATTTCTAGTAACTTATCTAGTTCTCGGGTTGAGAAACCTAATTGTCTAGCAATATTATGTAATACCGATCGTTCGGCAGCGTCTAACTCACCGTCTGAAAATGCAACTTGAATTTGTATTTCGATAAACATCAAGAGTAAGTCGTGGCGACGACCACAGGAGCGTCTGAATTTATTGAGCTTTTCATTGATAGCAAAGCCCGTTGTTTTTCCTTCACGAAATGCATCTTGCGCTTGTTGTCTTACGTTACCCGTTAAACCCATTTTATCCATGTAGGCATTAGCAAAAGCAATTTCGTGTTTATTTACCTGACCATTAGCTTTAGCGATATAGCCCATCACAGAAAAAGTTGAATGGAAAAATACCGCTTGACGGGAAATATCATCGGCTTTGTTAGGAGAAGAACCATCGAGTTCAATCCGACGACCTTTATCAAACATATGTCCGATCCAAGCACCGACCAAGGCACCAAACAGGTTTTTGCTCAACATTAAGCCAAATAAAAAACCTAAAACTTTACCCCAAATAGACATACTGTTTTCCTAAAAAAATTAACTAGATTTTATGTGTTGAGTTTAGCTGCGCTAAACGCTTGGGTGTACCAACATCTGTCCAAGCATACGGTAAAACACTTGCCGTGATTTCCCCATGCTGAGCTGCTGCTCTTAACATAGGGGCTAGTGGCAATACTGAGGCGTTTTCAAGGGAAGCTGTTATCGCTTGTTGAATAGAGCCTTGTTGAAAAAATTTGGGTTTGAATATAGCCATACCGCTGTAAGTGTAACTTTGTTGCTTTTGTCCAACCTCTGTCTTGGAGGGTTTATTTTGTAGTAAACCCTCATCAATACAAAAGTCACCTGATACATTATGCTCTGGGTTTTTAACTAACCATAAATGAGCGAGTTTATCCGCGGGCAAAATAGGGAGATGAGTAAAATCAAAGGTCGTAAAAACATCACTGTTAATTAATAAAAAAGGCTTATCGCCAAGCAAAGGTAAGGCGTTAATAATACCGCCCGCGGTTTCTAATGCCGGATTTTCAGCACTGTAAGTGATATTTACCTGCCACTGGCTTCCATCTTTTAAGTAGTCTTCAATCATGCCGCCAAGCCAAGCGTGGTTAATAATGACGTCTTTAATACCTAGCTGCGCAAGTTTTTTAATATGATGTTCAATTAATGCCACCCCGTTCACTTTTAATAACGGCTTAGGACAGTTATCCGTCAAGGGTTTCATCCGTTCACCGCGCCCGGCGGCTAAAATCATTGCTTTCATAAGTTATCACTTTCCTTATCATTTAATAACTTCATGGCAGGTAATACTTGTGATTTTATCAAGTGATGCAAGAAACTTAACTGCGGATATTTAGCACTGATCTCTTCTATATAAGAGAGTGTTAAGGGAATATCGTTTAAGTAACTGCCTTTGTTATCACGATAATATAATCGACAAAAAATACCACTGGCTTTCAGATGCCGTTGTATGCCCATTAAATCAAACCACTGTTGCCATTGTTGCTCGGTGACATCCTCAAGTGAATACTGCTGAGTCATCAACTGACAGAAGTCGTTAAATAAGGGCTGAATTAGACTGTCAGGCCAACGGCTATAACAATCCCTTAATAAAGAGACTATATCGTAAGTTATTGGACCTATTACCGCATCCTGAAAATCAATAATACCTAATGAGTTGTCATTAAGTACCATGATGTTTCGGCTATGAAAGTCACGATGCATGGTGACTTTAGGTTGAGATAATGCGCTAACAGTTAAACATGAAAAACACTGCATAAGCTGTTGTTGATCATCCGGTGACAATTGAATATTTAAATGTTTTTTAAGTAGCCACTGAGTGAAAATTTCAAGTTCAAGTTCAATAAATCCTTGATCATAAATTGGTAGCTGATATTGATTGTTGACCTCTTTCAGGACGTTATCTGGATTTTTGACGATATTGGCTTTGGAAATGGCTGGCAACAACCTTATTGCTTGAGAGTAAACCTTATGTATATCAACATCTCCGTTATTTTTTTGCAGGGTATCGGCAAGTAATTGATTGCCAAAGTCAGTTAGACAGAAGAAACCCTGCTGTAAATCTAAGGCAATTATTTTAGGAACATTGAGGTTTTCATCTGTTAATGCTTGCCCAATCGCAACAAAAGCCTGATTGTTAGAGTATTGAGGCGGTGCGTCAACAGCAATTAAGCTTTGTCCTTTTAACTTAAAACGGTAATACTGACGAAAGCCTGCATCGCCTGTCATCGGTTCTAATTCAATAGCAGCTAACCCTTGCTCATTCGCTAAAACAGAAGACAACCAGTTTTTTAATAACATACATCGTGATTCTTGTGACAAAGAAACCCACCTTTTAAGAAGTAGCTTACCTAAAAATGAATAAAGGCATTAGCGAGATAATCAAAATTGCTATATCATAGCGGTGTTTGGCACAAAAATATGTTTTTCATTGCCTTTTAGTGTTTTATTTTTTTTCAAAAAATAAGTGTTGGTTATCAATTTTTCGGACAATAAATGCTCTTTCGTTGTAAATTATTTTTTTTAACTTTTTGTCTATTATCTTCAGTGGCGAGCTATTCTGCTGATCAAACTTATAAAAAATCTAAGTTATCTGAATCATACAGTCAAGAAACAACTATTCCAGGTATTGGAGAGCAGCAATGCTTAATAACCGCCTATGATAAAATAACTCACAATTTCGCTAAAATTACTGATGATAGTATTCGTGTTGAAGCGAAATTTTCATCTATTAAAAGAAATCAATTAGCAAAATTTAATGGCAATGTAGTTTTAGTCAATAAAGACCATACTATTCTTGCTGATGAACTTGCCTTTAACAGAGAAACGTACTCGTTGCTTGCTGAAGGAAATATTCAATATCAAAATGATGGCATAAACATTTTTGCAGATAATATTGATGTTAGTCAGTCATCGCAACAAACCACTTTAAGTAATACCTCTTACCAATTAAATGATAATCCCGGGCATGGCAGTGCACGTGAACTCTCTATTAGCACCGATGGCACTTTAGCCTTAATTGACTCGACTTATACAACTTGTGTTGGAGAAAGACCTGATTGGCAAATAACTGCAAGTGAAATAAACATCTCTGTCAAAGAAAATATTGGTCAGATTTATCATGCGCGCATTAGTGTTTTTGATATCCCTGTTCTCTATTTACCTTACTTTTCATTTCCGGTTACTAACGAAAGAAAGTCTGGTTTTTTATACCCAAGTATTAAAACATCTAGCAAATCAGGCTTAGAAATAACCACACCGTTTTATTGGAATATCACAGAAGACTTTGATGCTACTTTAACCCCTCATTATATGTCTAAACGGGGCACACAATTACTTACCGAGTTTCGTTATTTATCCGGTCAGCAGTCAGGCATGTTTGATATTGAATATTTAAACAAAGATGATGAGATTAAGGACAACAATGATCCTAGGTATTTGGCCAGATTTCAGCACATAGGGACCTTTTCAAATAATTTCAGAGCCTATATCGATTTCACCACGGTCAGTGATGATAATTATTTAGTGGATATTGGCAGCAAACAATATAACGATAATGATAATTATTTATATCAAGTTGCTGAATTATCCTATTTTGGTGAAAATTGGCAAACAACGATGAAAGTGCAAGATTTTGAAGTTTTAGGTAATAATCAGCCCAGCTTTAAGACCTTACCGCAAATTGAATTACAACTTTACCAACCGTTGAACTATGCCAATAGTCAATTTGAACTTTATTCGGAATTAACTCGCTTTGAAAGTTCAAATGAAGAACGGGTGAATGCTAACCGTTATCATGTTGAAGCCGGTGTTTCTTTTCCTCTGTCATCCCCTGCATGGTTTTTAAATTCAGAATTAAAAATATTACATACTTATTATGAGCAAGAAAAAATTGCACTTGGCAGTTTACTGGAAGAAGAAGTCAGTCGTACATTACCTAAAGTTCGATTTCACGGGGGGTTTAATCTAGATCGCACAATGACTTTGTTTGATTCACAGTACACGCAAACACTGGAACCTCAAATTCAATACTTGTATGTTGGTGATGTTGATCAAAGTAATATTGGTATTTACGACAGTACAACATTACAAGATAACTATGACGGTTTATTTAGAAACAGAAGAAATAGTGGCCTAGATAGAATCGCCGCTGCAAATCAATATTCATGGGGGTTAACCAGCCGTATTTTAAACGCTGAAAACACAGAGTTATTACGGTTTAGCCTCGGTCGTATCACTTATGTTGATAACTTTAATAGTCTTAGTAGAGATGACAGTACGTTGAGAGAGTCTGCCCTTGCTGCTGATCTGTTTTTCAGACTTAACTATCAATGGCAAATCAGTAGTGACTTACAATACAATACACAATCGAGTTTAGTTAACAAAAGTCAAATTAATGTCGATTATCGTGTTAATAAAAATACCAATATTCAATTGAACCATAGGTTCACTCGCGATGTCTCAGGTAATAGATTAGAACAGGCGTCATTAGTAACCAACTTTCCTCTATCTAAAGATTGGAAGTTTGTTGGGCGTGCAACGCACGATTTAATCCAAAATAGAAGTTTCGAAACTTATGTTGGTTTACAATATGAAAGCTGCTGTTGGGCCATTAGACTGGTTCATCATCGCCATATTATTTCTAACTTTGACACCCAAGATTTTTTAAATGAAAACCGCGATGAATTTGATAGTGGTTTTATGTTACAGTTTGTTATCAAAGGGCTAAATGGCCAACAAACAAACGTCGGTACTGAAGATATGTTTAATTCAAGTATATTTGGTTTTAAACGTCCTTATTTTCTTAATAATTAACGAAGCATTACAAGAAACATTACATGAAAAATTTATTAAAAGTAATATCACTAAGCACCCTATTTATTTTTGGCACCATGTCAGTAAGCCATGCGGAAGAAATACTACTCGACAGAGTCGCAGTTATAGTCAATGACGGCGTGGTATTAGAGTCTGAAATTGTCAATTTGATGAAAAAAATCAAATACCAAGCGGAACAACAAAGTCAAAGTTTACCTTCTGATAACGCCTTGCGTATTCAAGTCACTGAAAAACTGATAAACGATACGTTAATCATTCAGATTGGTGAGCGTATGGGTATACAAGTTAGTGATGCTGAATTAGATCAAACGATGGGCAATATGGCAAACGACAATAAGATGACCTTGGAGCAACTCCGTCAAAGTGTTGTTGAAGAAGGTTCAAGTTATGAAAAATATCGTGAAAGTGTTCGTACAGAATTAATTTCAGGGCAAGTTAGCCGAGGAAGTGTTCGCCGTCGAATTTATATCTCTCCACAAGAAGTCAATAACTTACTTTCATCAATGAAAGAACAAACCATTAATGACGTTGACTACCAATTAGGACATATTCTAATTGAATTTCCGTCTGATGCAAATGCTCAAGAAATGGCTACTCAAAAAGATAAAGCCGATAAGGTAATCACTTTATTAAACAGTGGCTCTGATTTTACCAAAATTGCAATGTCTTCTTCTGGCGCATCTAATGCTTTAACCGGTGGTGACTTAGGCTGGAAAAACATAAATGAGATGCCAACCTTATTTTCAGAGCTTGTTGAAGGAAAAAGTAAAGGCGATGTCTTTGGTCCAATACGTACAGGCTTAGGCTTCAGTATTGTTAAGATTCTTGATATACGAGGTCGTCAGGTGGTTGAAATAGAGGAAGTAAAGGCTAGCCATATTCTAATCAAGCCGTCAGTGATATTAAGTGAAGCAAAAGCAGAGGCGATGCTGCAAGATCTTTTGGATCAAATTAATGCAGGTTCTGCAACGTTTGAAGTACTGGCAAAAGAACACTCTGAAGGTCCAACATCAATTCGAGGTGGCGATTTAGGCTGGGCTGAAGCTCAAATATACGATCCTGCTTTCAAAGATGCCTTGGCAAGTATGAATGTTGATGAATACCATAAACCTTTTCGCTCATCATTTGGCTGGCACATTGTTCAATTAACAGGTCGCCGCACAGTCGATGCGACAAATCAAATGAATGAAAATAGAGCCTATCAAATGCTTTATAATAGACAATATGATGTAGAACAAGCTCGATGGATAAAAGAGACCCGTAACGAAGCTTATATTGAAGTTCTAGGAACGGTAAATAAATAATGACATTATTGGTAAAAGTTAAGCGCATAGTAATAACACCAGGTGAGCCTGCCGGTATTGGGCCTGATCTTGTTGTAGCTATAGCTCAGCAAAATTGGCCTGTTCAATTAGTTATTATTGCTTCTAAAAGTTTACTGCTAGAACGAGCAAAGTTATTGGGCCAATCATTAACTATTATTGATTATGATGAAAATAAACCAGCTATAGCCCATCAAGCAGGAACTATAACGCTTTTACCGATAGAATTAGCAGAGCCCTGTATTGCTGGTGAGTTAAATGCAAATAATGGCGCTTATGTGGTTGAAACGTTAAGAGTTGCCTGTGAAAAAAATATGTCGGGTGAATTTGATGCGGTAGTTACTGGCCCTGTTCACAAAGGCTTAATAAATAAAGCGGGTATCCCATTTAGCGGTCATACAGAATATTTTGCTCATCAAGCCAACTGTTCTGATGTGGTCATGATGCTAGCAACACCAGGCTTACGAGTTGCACTTGTGACAACACACATTCCTCTCGCTTACGTTTCTAAAGCGATTACAGTGGAGCGATTACAAAAAGTTACTCGTATTTTACATCAAGACTTGATCAATAAGTTTGGTATACAACAGCCTGTTATTTATGCCTGTGGCATTAATCCTCATGCAGGTGAGGAAGGTCTATTAGGCAGAGAAGAAATTGAAGTGATGACGCCCGCTTTTGAAGAACTTCGCAGTGAGGGTATCAATATTATTGGTCCACTGCCTGCCGATACTATTTTCCAAGAAAAATATTTAATAAAAGCTGATGCTATTCTTAGCATGTTTCACGATCAAGGATTACCGGTATTAAAATATAAAGGTTTTGGCTCTTCAGTTAATATTACCTTGGGCTTACCTTTTATTAGAACGTCTGTAGACCATGGTACAGCCTTAGACCTTGCCGGAAGCAATACCGCCGATCAAGGCAGTTTTATTGAAGCTATTCTGACAGCAATAGACTTGGCCGATAATCAGGTTAAGTGAATAAACAAAACCAGCACATATTAACCTCCACCATAAAGTGAATAAACAGCCCACATGAGTAACAAAACCCATTTAGGTCATCAAGCAAAAAAACGCTTCGGACAAAATTTCCTCCACAATGACGCTGTTATTAGCGATATAGTTGATGCTATAAATCCTGAACCTGGTGAAAACCTAGTTGAAATAGGCCCTGGTTTAGGTGCATTAACCGAGCCTGTGATCGAGCGCGCAGGACAATTGAGTGTCGTCGAATTAGATAGGGATTTAGCCCATCGATTGCGCCATCATCCATTTATAGCTTCGCAGCTGACTATTTATGAAACTGATGCATTGAAATTTGATTTTTCTGAATTAATCAAAGATGATAAACCATTGAGGATATTTGGAAATCTTCCTTATAATATATCCACACCACTGATATTTCATTTACTGACCTTTAATGACAAAGTGCAAGATATGCACTTTATGTTACAAAAGGAAGTGGTTGAACGTATGGCTGCTAGTCCAAATAGTAAAACTTATGGTCGCCTTTCTATTATGACTCAATACCAGTGTCAAGTTATCCCTGTCATGGAAATTGGCCCTGAAGCCTTTAAGCCTGCCCCCAAGGTTGACTCTGCCATTGTCAGGTTAGTGCCGCATAAAATAATAAAAAACCCAGTAAAAAATATTAAATCACTTAATCAAGTCTGTTTGGCAGCATTTAATCAACGTAGAAAAACAATACGTAATAGTTTTAAAAAGCTACTGAGCGGTGACCAACTCGAAAGCTTAGGGGTAAATCCGGGCTTACGTGCTGAAAATTTAAGCGTTGATGACTTCATCATGCTAGCTAACTTTGTGCATGACAATCCCGTAGAAGAAGGTTAAAAAGTATTAATGACAAACTCAATCTCATCATTAGCTCATCATGTTGATATCAAAGTAACAACCGCATATCTGCCAGGCCAATCAATTCCAGAGGAGGAGCGTTTTATCTTCAGTTACACCATCACAATTTCCAATAACAGTGATGAGTCTATTAAGCTGTTAGCTCGTAGCTGGCAAATAACAGATGCTAATGGCGATGTCAGTACGGTAGAAGGCCCAGGGGTTATTGGTCAAACACCTAATATTGCCCCTGCGGCTAGCTTTACTTATACAAGCGGTTCAATGTTTAAAACACCGGTTGGTACTATGGAGGGTCACTATCAAATGCGCAGTAAGAATGGCGAATTACTCCAAGTAGAGGTTCCCGTATTTAGACTTGCTATCCCCAACATACTCAATTAAATAAAATATTATGGCGATATATTTTGTTGGCGATCTGCAAGGATGCCTGTCTGAGCTAAAATCTTTGTTAAGCCAAGTCAACTTTCACTCTTCTAATGATCAGCTTTGGTTGGTAGGCGATTTAGTCGCTCGCGGTCCTCATTCGTTAGAGACATTACGCTTTGTGATGTCTCTCGGTAGTAGCGTAAAAGTTGTATTAGGTAATCATGATCTACATTTGCTAGCAACACATGCCGGACATCAAAAGGTAAACACGAAAGACCGGCTAGATGATTTATTAGCCGCTGATGATGTTAATGAATTGATGAACTGGTTAGCTCAACAGCCGCTGATCAGAAAGCTACCCAACGAAGAAACTTACATGAGCCATGCAGGTATCTCACCTCAATGGACTATTGACGAAGCCCTTAAACAAGCAAGTATAGCTCATCAACATATCGCCTCTAAAGATAGAAGCTACTGGCTAAAAGAGATGTATGGTGATCAAGCAAGTGACTGGCAAAAGGCTGATAGTGAGCTTGATAAATTTCGATATACTATTAATGCGTTAACTAGAATGCGTTATTGTTATAATGATTCAACACTTGAATTTCAAAGTAAAGATAAGCCAGAACTGACTCAAGAAAATTTAACCCCTTGGTTTGAAATGGTTAATTTAACAGACAATCAACGTTGGGTATTCGGCCATTGGGCAAGTTTGATGGGTAGTTGCCCAACCAAAAATATTTATGCTCTAGATACTGGGTGTGTTTGGCATAATCATTTAACTATGCTGCGGTGGCACGATAAAAAACTCTTTATAGAAAAGTCACATGACTTAAAGTATGACAAAAAATAAACAGGGTTATCTCTATTATTTTTAGCTGCCGGCACAGCATATGACATACGTCATATTAATGAGTGTGACTCGACCACTTCAGTGGCGTTAATAAAATGCTAAAGAGCCTATATAGTTTGATTTAACTGAGAGGATGGAGAGTTTACTTCATTTTATTCAGCGTATTGCTAACCATTTAGCTCAACTTTCAACAGTAAAAAAACAGCGTCAGGTTCACAGAAAATGGCAGTCTAAAAGTTGCTCGTTCTAACTGAAGAACCACAAAATTCTATTCAAAACCTATTCAAAATTTTAAGCTATAATAAGGGAGATGTGTGTTAACAGTGCTTTTTCATTTAACTGATAGCGAGAGTCTTTAGCTTTTTATTCGTTGATAAATAGCAAAATCTAAATCATACGCATTGTGTTCATCTGCTTTAAAATATTCACTGCCTACTTTTTGCCAATCGTTTTCAACATCAAATAAGGGGAACTGTGTATCTCCTTCAATATCTGCTTGTATATGAGTGACGTAAAGTCGTGTTGCTGCAGGTAAACAATGAGCATAAATAGCACCACCACCGATAACCATCACTTCTTCAATATCAGCAACTAGCGCCAGTGCATGGTCAACAGAGGTTACGGCTTCGACTCCAGCTGCTTGATAGTTTATATCTCTAGAAATAACAATGTTGCGTCTTCCAGGGAGAGGTCGGCCTATCGACTCAAATGTTTTACGGCCCATAATAATAGGCTTACCGAGCGTTGTTTTTTTAAAGTAAGCTAAGTCTGCTGGTAAATGCCATGGCATGGTATTATCTTTGCCGATAATATTATTATTTGCTGTTGCAACGATAAGTGAAAGTTCAGTCATAAGTACCCTTATTAATTTATTGTTTGTCTTTGCCAGCCAAGCACCGCGACACATGATTCATTCTGAATATAAAAAGGCACTATAAATAGTGCCTTAATATTAAATGATAAACATAAAATAGAGTCAACTATTGACGGTATTCAACTTCAACGTCGTAATCGTCTTCATCCCAATCTTCATCGTCTAAGTCATCAGTAACATCGTTAATGGCTTCTTCATGGTAATTCTGCCATTTAAAGTCAACATCTTTACCTTCTAACGGTACATCATCTTCTTCAGGTGGTAATGCTTCAATAAAGGTCATAACGCGGCCAGTGAGCTTTGATGTTCCCATTTTATTAAAGGCTGAAATACTACAGTGTTCACCCTGCCAGTCTAGTGCAGTTAATATTTCACTTGTGATCTCTTCAGCCTCTTCTTCAAGGACTAAATCAAGCTTATTAAAGACAATCCAACGTGGCTTGTTAAATAGTTTTTCAGAATGCTTTTCAAGCTCACCAACAATAGTTTTAGCATTTTCAATAGGACAAGAACCATCAGCAGGCATAATGTCTATGATATGGAGAAGGATTCGACAACGCTCTAAATGTTTAAGAAACTGTGTTCCTAAACCGGCACCTTCAGCTGCACCTTCAATGAGACCAGGGATATCAGCAATAACAAAACTACGTTGTGTGTCTATGCGAACAACACCTAAATTAGGGGTCAACGTCGTAAAGGGGTAATCAGCAACTTTAGGTTTAGCTGCTGAAACACTGCGTATTAATGTTGACTTACCTGCATTAGGTAAGCCCAATAAACCAACGTCAGCTAACAATAGTAGCTCAAGTTGAAGATGACGAACTTCACCAGGTGTACCATCAGATCTTTGTCTTGGTGCTCTGTTAGTACTACTTTTAAAACGCGTATTACCTAAACCATGCCAGCCACCTTTTGCTACCAGTAACTTTTGTTCATGATGGGTAAGATCACCGATCTGCTCGCCAGTGTCAGTGTCTACGCAACGAGTACCCACGGGCACTTTTAAAATAAGCGCATCAGAGCTTCTGCCAGTACAATCACGACTTTGACCATTTTGACCGCGCTTAGCACGATGAAAACGTTCAAAGCGGTAGTCAATCAGAGTATTTAAGTTTTCGTCAGCAACAAGAAAAACATCTCCTCCATCGCCACCATCTCCGCCATTAGGTCCACCATACTCGATGAACTTCTCTTTACGAAAACTAACGCAACCGTTGCCTCCGTCCCCAGCTTCAACTCTTATCTCAACTTCATCAACAAATTTCATGGTATTTAACTAACTCTGGAATCAGGATATACAACAATATCACTAGTATAACTGATTTTATTGATCTACAAATAAATTTACAAAAATCATATAAAAAAAAGCCTCGCTACTGCGAGGCTTTTTAAAAATAGTCTCAAAAATTAATCAGCAATAATACTGATAAATTTACGGTTTTTAGGACCTTTAACTTCAAACTGAACTTTACCATCAGTTAAAGCAAATAAAGTATGGTCTTTACCCATACCCATGTTAGACCCTGCGTGGAATTTAGTACCACGTTGACGAACTATGATGTTACCAGCCAAAATTGACTCGCCACCGAAACGTTTTACGCCTAAGCGTTTAGCTTCTGAATCACGACCGTTACGTGTACTACCCGCAGCTTTCTTATGTGCCATGTTAGATGCTCCTAATTAGCCGTTAATACCAGTAATTTTCACTTCAGTGAACCATTGACGATGGCCCGCTTGTTTACGTGAATGCTTACGACGTTTAAATTTAACAATTTTAACTTTATCAGCACGACCTTGTGTTACCACTTCAGCCACTACCTTGCCACCATCAACGTAAGGTGCACCTACATTAATGTTGTCGCCATTAGCGATCATTAAAACATGTTCAAATTCTACTTTTGCGCCGACTTCAAGCTCAAGCTTTTCAAGACGAACGGTCTGACCTTCGGTTACACGATGCTGTTTACCACCGCTTTGGAATACCGCGTACATAGCTACTCCGTACTGCGCCAACTCCCTCAATGAGGTTTTATTATGACGCTTTAATTTTAAAATATAGGGCGCGAATTCTACGCTAAGAATTTAATAACCGCAAGTATAAGTATTAAGTTTTATCTTTTATTTATACTAACGAACTTTAGAGGCAAAATTAAGCGGGATTTTAGGCTAATAAGCGTTGTGAAAACTCCACTCAATGAATAAATCGTGTAAACTTCAATTACTAAGCATTGCATTTTACACGCATGTTATAACAAATAAAATAACAAATAGAAGTTTTATGAATATCAAAAGCATTCAATCATTGGCGCAAAATGATATGACTAAGGTCAATGACCTTGTTTATAGTCAATTACATTCAGATGTTACCTTAATAAATCAGTTAGGCATTTATATTGTCAATGCTGGTGGTAAACGAATGAGACCGATGCTAACGGTACTTGCTGCACGAGCCTTAGATTACTCGGGCGAAGATCATTTTTCAATTGCCGCTATTATCGAGTTTATTCATACAGCGACTCTTTTACATGATGACGTCGTCGATGAATCTAACATGCGCAGAGGTCGTGAAACCGCAAATGCATTATTTGGTAATAGTGCGAGTGTTTTGGTCGGTGACTTTCTTTATACCCGTTCATTTCAAATGATGGCCAAGCTAGGCAACATGTCTATAATGGATATTCTCTCGGATGCAACCAATATTGTTGCAGAGGGTGAAGTATTACAATTAATGAATTGTAATAATCCTGACACTACTGAAGAAAATTACATGGAAGTTATCTATTGTAAAACCGCTAAGTTATTTGAAGCAGCAACTCGATTAGCCGCTGTTGTTTCAAACAAAGGGACTGCCGTGGAAAATGCAATGGCTGATTATGGAAAACACCTGGGCACAGCATTTCAATTAGTAGATGATATTATGGACTATACAGCTGATGCAAAAGAAATGGGTAAAAATGTTGGTGACGACCTCGCTGAAGGTAAACCTACCCTCCCCCTTATTTATGCTATGAAATATGGCAACAAAGCACAAAGCCAACTGATTAGTGATGCTATTGAGCACGGTAATGGTATGGACCACCTTGATGAGATCATTAGTATAATGCAACAAACGGGTTCATTAGCTTATACACAGAAAAAAGCCGAACAAGAGGCCGATAAAGCTATTAATGCATTATCTTCTATACCTGAGTCTGAATACAAACAAGCGCTTGTGGTGTTAGCGCATATTGCGGCTAATAGAGATATATAGACGATGCTAAGACATCTAGGCTTTTTGTTTAATGTTATTGCACTTTGTCTATTTTTCCCTGGTATTTTTCTTCCTATGTTTTCCTTAAATATGGATGTGACTGCTCAGATAGCTGGACCAATACTTTCCACAGAATTAATCAATAAAGAGTTATCTTTACTTGGCACCATTAAAGAATTGTGGCAAGACAAGCGTTTATTTGTTGCCGGGTTAATTTTTGTTTTTTCTATTGGGATTCCTGTGACAAAATCATTGTTAGTTTTGTGGGCATATTTAACCAAAGATATTAAAGTAGAAAAGGCTATTATTAACTTTGTTAATAAAATTGGAAAATGGTCGATGGCTGATGTTTTTGTTGTTGCCATTTTTTTAGCTATCCTTTCAACAGATCATGCTGAAACAGAAAGTCGTCAAACTCTCGCTATTTTTGGCTTTAAACTCGATTTGATTTTCACTAGTGAAACACTCTCTGCTGTTGGGAATGGGTTTTATTTTTTTACTGCTTATTGTCTTCTGTCATTACTTGGCACACAACTTAGTCAGCGTGCTGTTTTAGAAACAAACTAATCAAAGACTAAATGAGGTAAATACTCGCTCTGAATAAAGCTAAATGTATAAAAAAACCGCTCAATGAGCGGTTTTTATTGATTAATTAACTTAATCTGTAATTAACCTTTGATAAAGTCTATACCTTCTTGAATATCAGCCTTTAGCGTAGCTAACATATCTGCTTTAGCTTTCTCTTCAAAAGTGCTTAACGAACCATAAGACAAAATTTCTTTTACACCATTAACACCCAGACGTACCGGTTGAGCGAAAAATTGTGCATCTTCACCCGTACCTTCGACATAAGCATAGTCGATGACATCTTCACCTTGTAAACCTTTCACCAGTGACATACAAAAACGAGCTGCAGCTGCGCCCATTGATAATGTAGCACTACCGCCGCCAGCTTTAGCATTAACCACTTCAGTTCCGGCATTTTGAATGCGAGGCGTTAGTGCTGCAACTTCTTCATCAGTAAAAGTGACACCTTTAACTTGAGAAAGAAGAGGTAAAATTGTGGTTCCTGAATGACCACCAATCACAGGTATTTTAACTTCTGCTACATTTAAGCCTTTTAATTCAGCAATAAAAGCTTCAGAGCGGATAACATCTAATGTCGTAATACCAAATACGCGATCAGCATCGTAAGTGCCTGCTTTTTTGAAGACTTCAGCAACAATTGGTACCGTACCATTGACTGGATTAGTAATAATGCCGACTAAAGCTTTTGGACAATTAGCAACAATACCTTCCGCCAATGTTTTAATGATACCGGCATTGACAGCAAATAAATCAGCGCGGTCCATCCCAGGCTTACGAGGCATGCCAGCAGGAATTAAAACAATATCAGCACCTGATAAGGCACTCGCTAGGGCATCTGCACCAAAACCTTCAACTGTCACATCAGTTGGGATGTGTGATAAGTCAACAGCAACACCGGGAACTACAGGTGCGACATCATATAAAGATAACTCAGAACCAGCAGGTAACTGAATTTTTAACAATAAAGATAACGCTTGGCCAATTCCGCCAGCTGCGCCTAAAACGGTAATTTTCATGTGATTTCTCCGGAGTATAAAAGTTTTGAGTAAATACGTAAAAAAATAATGGCCAGAAGATATAATATAAGGGGCCAAAATACAATAATTATTAACCTATATTAGCTTATAATAAATATTATGAATTAAGTATTGTAAGTAAACTTAGTAAGGATATGATAGCCTGTTCCAAATTTATGAGAAGTAATACTAACGAATTAATTCTTCGTAAAAAATAACAATAAACATATAGCATTTTCATAAAAAATAGCGACTCATTATGACCGGACCACAAAAACAAGAAGCATTAATACAGGCTTTCAAAAATTTATTGAATCAAGAGCAGTTTGGCTCTCAAAGTGACATTGTTGAGGCATTAAAATCTCAAGGTTTCGATAATATTAGTCAATCCAAGGTATCACGTTTGTTAAGTAAATTTGGCGCGGTACGTACCCGTAATGCTCGCCAAGATATGGTTTATTGTTTACCTGCTGAGTTAGGTGTACCGACAGCTAAAAGTCCTTTGAGGCAACTGGTGATTGATATTGAGCACAATGATGTCATGATTATCATCAGAACCAGTCCTGGAGCAGCCCAGCTAATAGCAAGGCTACTTGATAGTTTAAGTAAGAGTGATGGCGTTTTAGGAACGATAGCTGGTGATGACACGATATTTATTGCACCTTCAGATGTTAATAAAATTACTGATACCATCAATAAGTTAGAGGTTCTTTTTTCTAAAAATCTAACGTAACATCTTCGATACCAAGCTCTAAGGCATTATTGCTATCTGACAATGATGCTAAAAAATTCAAACTTGGTGCAAAAAAAGCAGCGCCGGTTTCAGCTTGGGTATATTTAAGTAGATGATCAAAGTTACCTTGATCGTCACCAAAAATCATACTGTTAAGTAATACCTTAAAAGACTCTGGCGTATTACAGTAAGAAACAAAAAACAGTCCCTGCACCTTCATGTCGCCATAAGGCATACTTTGCCTTAGAATTTCAATACTCTTACCCTGTTCATTTTTTAGATTACTACGTTTCGTATGGGCGGTTTGTAGTTTTTCTTCATTACTATATTCAACATTATCAATTTTAGACCGACCATAAATATCTTCTTGTTTTTTTTGCTTAATGGTATTCCATAAAACTAAATTATGACGGTAACGTTGAATATGAAGATAGCTGCCTCCTGAAAAGCTTTTATCAAGTTCATCATTTAATAATGCGACTTTGCGGCGATGATGGCCTTGAGGGTTCTCCGAGCCATCAACAAAACCGGTTAGATCTCTTCCATCTAAAAACCGAAAGCTTTGGACTTGCTCAGCTAATTCAACACTACTCCCAAGTAAATCACAGACCTTGGTACTTACAATATGATTAGTATCTTGGCGATCACTACGGATTTCTATATAAAGATCGATATTATTTGATGGTGCTATACGGTCATCACAGACCATCTCTGGAAAAGACTCAAGTAGCTTAGGTCTGGCATCAGGATTAAATTCATCCCAATAATTTGCGCCAATAGCCACGACACCAATTAAGTTAGCCTCTGAGAATCTATCAGCATACATTTCAAATAATGCAGGTAAGCGTGACAATGCCTCTCGAATATAAGGTGTTTGATCATCTAATACATTAAATAATAGATAGGTGCCATGCAGATTAGGTTCTGCACAAATACCAAATTGTTCTCTTGCCATAAAATTACCTTGAAAAATTTTCATTTGGATTCTATTTATTCATTGATTTTACACAATATTGAATAATTAACAGTAAGAGTTTACAAAAAAAGCAGCCTAAAGGCTGCTTTAATTATTTGTCATACTTATATCTCTATAACATCTCAATATAAACTTGGGATAAAATAGTTACAAAGTAAAAGTTAGTTGCGAGTAAACTCAGGGTAAGCTTCCATACCACAATCAACCTTATCGAGACCTTCATATTCTTCATCTTCGGTAACACGAATACCCATGACAAGTTTAAGTACATACCAGACAACAAAGCTTGCACTAAATACCCAAACAAATATGGTAGCCGCACCAATCAACTGGCCACTGAAACTAGAAGCTGAATTAGTTACTGGTACTAACAATAAACCAAATAAACCGACCACACCGTGAACTGAGATAGCACCTACTGGATCATCAATTTTTAATTTGTCTAAACCAATAATTGATAACACGACAATAATACCACCGATAGCACCAAAGAGCGTAGCTTGTAATGGTGTAGGAGTAGACGGCTCTGCAGTAATTGCCACAAGACCTGCTAACGCGCCGTTAAGGGTCATAGTTAAATCAGCTTTCTTAAATAAGATTTTGGCGAAAACTAGTGCAGCAATCGCTCCACCCGCAGCAGCAGCATTGGTATTTAAGAAGACAAGGGCTACAGAGTTGGCACTAGACACATCTGCTAGTTTTAACACTGAACCACCGTTGAAACCAAACCAACCCATCCATAAAACAAAAGTACCTAAGGTTGCCATAGGCAAGTTAGCACCAGGAATAGCGTTAACGCGACCGTCACTAGTGTATTTACCTTTACGAGCGCCTAGTAAAAGTACACCCGCTAAAGCTGCAGAAGCACCTGCCATGTGAACAATACCTGAACCAGCAAAGTCAGAAAATCCAAGATCCCCTAAAGTGTAAAGACCAAATACTGATTGACCGCCCCATGTCCAGCTACCTTCTAATGGATAAATAACTGCAGTTAGTACCACAGAAAAAGCTAAAAATGCCCATAACTTCATACGTTCAGCTACAGCACCTGAGACAATTGACATCGCGGTTGCAACAAAAACAACTTGGAAGAAAAAGTCAGCAGAAGGTGCGTAGGTGTCTTTATGTTCAGCAACGCCATCACCAATAATACCATCTAAGAAAGGAACAGCGGCATGAAGACCGTCTGGACCACCATACATAACTGAATAACCAACAAGCATGTACATAATGCATGAAATTGCATATAGCGCGACGTTTTTAGTTAAAATCTCTGTGGTGTTTTTAGCGCGGACTAAACCAGCTTCTAACATTGAGAAGCCAGCAGCCATCCACATAACAAGAGCACCACATATTAGAAAATAAAAGGTGTCCATAGCATACTGTAATTCAAAAATATTTTGTTCCATCATCATTTCCTATATAGCTTCAACATTTTGCTCACCAGTACGAATACGTACGGCTTGCTCTAGGTTATATACAAAAATCTTACCGTCACCAATTTTACCGGTGTAAGCTGACTTGGCGATAACTTCAACTAAACGCTCAACAACATCATCGTTTACAGCTATTTCAAGTTTTACTTTAGGTAAAAAATCTACTTGATATTCAGCACCACGGTATAATTCAGTATGACCTTTTTGACGACCAAACCCTTTAACTTCACTTACAGTTAAACCTTCTACACCAATTTCAGAGATGGCCTCACGAACATCATCTAATTTAAATGGTTTTATAATTGCGTTGACTATTTTCATTATTATTCCTATTTGATTATTCTATTACTGTCGTTACAAGTGTCATGCCATTATTTTTTATCTTTAAATATCAATAAGCTAAATAATAACAGATAAAAAAAAAGACAATAACGCACTAAAAAGGTGCGTAATAAATCAGGAGTGGTCAAATTAAGGGCAATAAAAAAGGATTAAGGGATAGAAACTTGTTTTATAAAAGTGATTTTCACATTCCCAGTCGACCTTAAGGTGAAGATTTAAGAGAATAGATAAAGTCTGAGCTGTAAAGCACTAATGAAGTACCTAGTTAGTTTAGTGAAGACACCAATAACGCAGGGGTAAACTATAATAAAAGTCGACTGAAGAAACCAAAATAAAAAAACAGTGACTTAAGATAAGGGGAGTGAATAACAAATGGTAAGGTGAGAGTATACTTGGTAAAAAATCACCACCGTAGACATAACTGATGTACCTAAGCTTTTCTATTACCAGAGTGTATTACTTTTGCTGCCGTATTAAGCAATAGTACAATCAGCAAACTGCTCAATAGTTAAAAAGTGGGTTAGTAAGGCTATTGAACAAGAGGTTTATTTTTACCCTGACTCGTTTGGCTAAAGAAAAACTAGTCGTTATTATAATATTAAAAACGACTAGGGTCGATTATTCAGTAAAGTGATTAAAACTCTGCGTTTATATGATAAGAACTGAATTTTCTGATATTAATCACACCGGTATCGAAAATCAAATATTGGCCTTTAATGCCTAATAAAGTACCTGATACCGAGGGGGTTTTATCAAAATTAAATGAACTGATTTTTGTAAGATACTCTGTTACTGGGAAATGTAAATTAACAATTTTTTCATTTAATTCTTCAACGGCGTCACTGCCAAATTTAAGACGAATACCAGCCAATTTATCAGCAATAAGGGGTTTTAACTCTTCAGCTTTAGTAATTAAATCTATTGGCTCAGCACTACCTTTAAGCATGGCACGCCAATTGGTTTTATCGGCAATAAATTCAGCTAATGCAATTTCAACTAAACCCGATTGTAAACGTGTGCTAACTTTAAAGATCGGTAAGGCTTGAGTTGCGCCTTGATCGATCCAACGAGTCGGTATCTGACGGGTAATACCCACTTTTAATCCTGAGGTATTCGCTAAATAAACATAATGAGGGATCATGCAATTTTTCTCGCCCCATTCAGGTTCGCGGCATGTTCCTAAGTGATGATGACACATTTCTGGTTTCATTATACACAGGTCACACTGAGCAAGCTTTTGCATGCAAGGAAAACAAAAACCTTGTGAATAACTTTTTTTAGATTTTCTACCACAATGCTTGCAAGCAATATTTCCCTGAAAATGTAACGAAAGTGTTTTACCAATAAGTGGATTCAACTCAATTCGTTGCTCCCCTATAGGTAATTGATATTGAATTTGTCCGTCGCTTGATAACTGTGCGGTTAATTTTTGTAATGGGCCGATATCACTTTGTTGCATCACTTTACTCTGAATATTATTTTTATCCATCATAGGTAAAAATAGCTGGCAACACCATTAGAACCTCATTTTTTCTATAATTTTTACTTACACATTATTAGGTTAACCATAATACCTCACACTGAACTAGCAAAATAATAATCTTTAATGACATCTTCTTTGCTACTAGGGCATTGAATTAGGTCACTTTACCTCTGAGCGCCTTGGTATTTGAACGCTGTTTCTTATTCTCAATACGTTTACGTTGCGAACTTCTTGTCGGTTTAGTCACTCGTCTCACTCGCTGTATTACCATCGCAGCAACAATTATTTCTTTCAACCGCTTAAGAGCATTATCTTTATTTTGCTCTTGTGTTCTAAAAGATTGAGCTTTAATAATAATGATACCATCAGCGGTGATACGACTATCCTTTAATTTTAGTAGTCTTTCCTTATAAGAAGCCGGTAATGAAGAACTGTTAATATCAAATCGAAGGTGTATTGCAGTCGCCACCTTATTTACTCGCTGCCCCCCATTCCCTTGTGAACGAATAGCACTGAGCTCTATTTCCCAATCACCTAGCGATACAGCATTTGATATTTCAAGCATAATAGAACTTTAATTGATTAACGGCGATAACAAACTCAGTCATTACCTATTTTATAACATTTCTAGCATATAGTTTGTTCTTTCGTAAAAGGCTTTGATATTATCAAAAACCTTTTACTCAAAAAAAATAAAAATAATGTCATCACTTTGGTATGTTTATTTCCTTCGTTGTGCCGATAATAGCTTATACGCAGGTATCACGACAGACCTATCTAGACGATTAGACGAACATAATTTTTCAAAAAAACTGGCGGCAAAATATACACGTGTCCGCCGGCCGGTCCATTTAGTCTATTCAGAACAAGTAAACTCTCGCAGTGCAGCAACTCAAAGAGAATGCCAACTAAAAAAACTTTCTAAAACAACTAAAGAGCAGTTAGTTGACAACTATATTATTCCAATATAACGCTTTTTTATTATAAAAATAAATACCACAACCGTTTACCGTACTGGTCTGCTTAGTATAATAATAGTTCGATTTATGCCCGTGCTACTGCTAGAATGCGCGCGATTTAAGTTAATGTGACTAATAGTAGTAAAAAATGATTATCAAAAATTTTTGTAATATGTCCGGTAATAAAGTAAGTTTTTCTCGCCAACAAGCGAGTGATTTTGCTAAAAAGATTGCTGATGATTTTAATCCTTTGCATGATATTACTGCGAAAAGGTTTTGCGTGCCAGGCGATTTGCTTTTTGCTGTCGCCTTATCAAAAGCAGGGTTACATCAAAAAATGTCTTTTACCTTTTCAGCTATGGTATCAAATGACATTGCCTTAAATTTTCCAGAAGTCATTAATAAGACTTTTAGCATTAAAGATGATAACGAAAAAGAATACTTAGATATTAGTGTTGCTGGTGAACAAACCGATAACAAAGTACTAATAGACTCTTTAATTGATGCTTACGTTGGTTTTTCTGGGCACACCTTTCCACATGTATTAGGTCAGTTAATGGCGAGTAATAATGTGATGATCAACCCTGCTCGCCCTATGGTCATGTATGAAAGCATGTCATTAGAGCTCGAGTATTTAGATATTAATGATATCAGCTTGACCCTTTCTCAAACCAACTTAACGTTGAATGGAAAACGGGGCAGCGCTTGTTTAGAGTTTGATTTATTAGCAAAAGGTAAGGTCATCGGACAAGGCAAAAAACACATGCTACTAAGTGGTCTAAAAGCGTATTGTCCAGAAGCCATGGCTGAACTTTCAAATCGTTATAATTCTTTTAAAGCAGACTATTTAGCTTAAACTAGATCAATAACGGGCACGGTGCTTTACCATATTCTTAACTCGTTAAATTACTTACTATGATTTAGTTAAACCTCTTTTTAACTACACCATTGCTTGATCAGATTTTATAGCACTTTTTCTAAACTACTACTTACTGTTCTCAGGTAAGCTTTAGACCAAAATATTATAAACTCAATAAAGCTAGTGGGATAAGTATTACCGCAGGTCCTGAGAGTAATATCTTAGATATGGCAAATTCAGGGTTACTAATACTTGCGATTAATGACCGCTATTGACGACGTGTAGATACACCATAAAAATTGCTAAACTGTTGCTGAATAAATCAATTTAACCAAGAATAAGTTACTTTTTTCAGCGCATCTATTTTATGCATTAAACGACTTATTCGAAAATATAAAAATCCAGCTGAAGCTGGATTTTTAAAAATAAAGTAACTAACTTTTACTCTACAATATCCATTTCTTCAATAAGGTTAGTTGCACCATCTACATGCTCCATAACCCATAACATGTAGTTAATATCAACATGAATAGAACGGTTTAATTTTGTATTATAATCCCAATCACCAATAATACTCTCATAAACACCGTCAAACACTAAGCCAACAAATTCAGCTTTATCATTTAGTGTTGGAGAGCCAGAATTACCTCCAGTAATATCTAATGTTCCCAGGTAGTTTACTGGTACCGAGCCTAGCTCTTTTTTAGCATATTCGCCGTAGGTTTTACTTTTAATAAGGTCTAGTTGCTTTTTAGACGCATTAAATGGTTTAACACCTGTATCCTTTTCAACGATACCTTCAAGCGTTGTGAATGGCGAAGCGGTTAGCCCATCTCTCGGTGAGTAGCCTTTAACGTTTCCGTAAGTAATACGTAATGTGCTGTTTGCATCGGCATAAACAGGTAAGTTCACATAGTTAAAGTAGGCGATTAAAGCTTCCATATATTGGGGGCGGTATGCTTGAATGTTACCTGATAATTCTTCGCTTTTTTCTTCAAGTGCTTTTCTTACTTTAAATGTATTTACGGCAAATTGAATAAAAGGATCTGAGTTGTTTTCAAAATCTTTTACTGATTTTTTCATCCAAGCTAGACGTGTTTCTTGATCATCTAATTTAGATGTTTAAACATTTTAGCTAATTGGGTCGTAAGCACTTTTTGATTAAAGCTATTTTCAAGGCCAAAGAATTTATCTATTGCATCAATATGCTGTGACTTTGGCAATTCAACATAATGTTTTAACATAGCGGACAAAATCTTTTGATCGATATTCGCGTCGAAACGGCGGTTAAATGTTTTCATACTTTGTTCAAAACTAGCAAGATCACGTTCTTGGTAACCCCGTGCTCTTTTTATGTCGGGTTTTTCATTTTCAATGGCTAAACGGTGTAACCGATACGCGGTGCTTAACATTTTGTTGTAACGCATATAACTTAAGATTAGATCACGTGCTTGGGTACTCTGAACTTGTTTTAGTAACTTGTTTAAACCCGTAAGCGCTTTACCATATCTAGCTTTACGCTTTTCATCAGCGCTTATCCAAGTACTTAGATCTTTTTCTAACCGCTGCTTACGTTCTAATGTTGCGCCTTTGTTGTAGCTCTTAATCATACTTCCATAATTTTTTGCATAGTTAGCTAAGCTGGCTAAGGTACTTTCATACTTTAATCTTGCTTCGCTTTCTGGCTCTGACTCTGAATGAACTAAGTCAATAATCTCTTCACGGTAATTTTTAGCGTTCGGGTAAGTCCACGTGAATTGATTCTCTACCTCAAGTGCCGTGCGATAGCGGTTAGTTCGCCCAGGGTAACCTAGCACCATAATGTAGTCATTTTCGTCAACACCACTTTTGTTGACTTTTAAGTGATGTTTAGGCTCATAAGGTACGTTGTCTTTATTAAAGTCAGCTGGCAGACCATCTTTACCGACATAAGCGCGATAAAAGCCATAATCGCCAGTATGACGTGGCCACATCCAATTATCTATATCGCCACCATATTTTCCTACACTACTCGCTGGGGCATGCACTAGACGCACATCACGAATTGTTAGTTGTTTAAATAGGTAATACTCTAGACCACCATCAAAGTTAACAACGCTACAGCGGTATTTGTCGTCACTCTCACATTCTGCAACTAATCTTTTAGAATTCTTTTCAATGGTTTTATACCGTAAAGTGCCTGACATATTTTCTGTAATGCTTGCTTTGATTAAAGAAGTCACATCATCGATTTTTTCAGTTACATAGATCCGACTACCGGGGGTGGCAGGTAATTCTTCATCAAAACTTTTAGCAAGGAAACCATCAGCCAATAGGTTATTTTCAGCAGTTGAGTTATATTGAATAGAACCATAAATACAATGATGGTTAGTTGCAACTAAGCCTTTATCAGAAACGAAAGAAGCCGTACAGCCGCCAAGGCTAACAATCGCTCCCATCGGAAAACCTGTAAGATCAGTTAAATCGTTTGGGTTCAGTTTCAAACCTGCTTGAGTAAGCTCATTAGCAATGCTGGGCAGTTGCTGAGGTTGCCACATACCTTCATCAGCAACAGCAAATGTAGACACCATAGCTAATAATAAAATACTTTCCTTTTTCATTAGGGTTCTCTCCATAATATGGGTTTATAGTTATAATTTTGTAGGCCGAAAAAACATGTGATATCAGTGTTTTTATATAACATTTGATGGCTATTATGCCCAATATAACTTTATGGTTAAAGGCTTTAGAATAATATATTAACAAAAATTTTTCATCTAATTAACAATTGGTTGTGTAAACCTACTGTTCATTGCATCCCCTAGATAATAGTAAAATTTAGTTATCACCATTACTAACTTAGCTAAGCGAAGTCAGTAATAAAAGTTCAATATAAAAAAGGTACATAACCCTATTCTAATCACCCGCCTCTTCATCAAATAATTGACCAAATAAAATGCAAAGCTTTTGATAACGGTTGATCACGAAATAAGTTTTTCCATCATGTATAGGTTTTTCAATAACGTTGTCAGTAGTACCTTTCTTAAAAGCCAGGTAGCAATTAATTGACGGTTACGCATGTGATCTTTACCGCCACTTCTAGTTTTCAAAATAAAACTTAAGTTAACTTGATAAAGCCATAAACAAAAACATGAGCTGAGTCACGTAACTTTTACCTACGATATTTATGTTTTTAGATGAGGCTAAAAACTAATAACTGCACACCCAAGTTGCTAATGTTCAACAACGCATGACTCCGCCCCCAGTAGGGTGTATTATCACCTTTAAATATTTGGGTAAAAGCCAAAAAGGCGTACCAAAATTTGCTAGCTTAATGCGAATAAGGTATTCCAAAGAACAGATAATCAACTAATCATTAACAAAAATAAGAAAGGAATACACGTTGGAGTTACATTTATGGCTATCATTAGTGGTTATTTGCGTTTTAGGTGCATTATCTCCTGGGCCTAGTTTAGCATTAGTCATTAAAAACACGTTATCCGGTGGTGAAAAACAAGGTTATTCAACCGCTATTAGTCATGGCCTGGGTGTTGCGTTATATGCGGTAATTATTGCTACCGGCATTGGCATTATTATCACAAAATCGCCAATTATCTATGCGGTAATTCAATATTCAGGTGCCGCTTTTTTAGTTTATTTAGGAATGAAATCACTATTTTCTCAGAAAAAAAACATCTCTTTAATAGACAATAATCAATATATTGAGCCTAAGATTAATGGTTGGCGCGATGGTTTTCTAATCGCATTTTTGAATCCTAAACTCGCTATATTTTTTCTGGCATTATTTAGCCAATTTGTTGAGGAAAATGCCAGTTGGCAACAAAACCTGATAATGACCTCTACCGTAGGCTTTATTGATACTGGATGGTACTGCTTAGTCGCCTTTGGTATTTCACGCGGTAATATTATTAATCAGCTAAAAACTCATAGCCATATTGTTGACAGGATTGCAGGCAGCTTTTTAATTTTTCTAGCGGCTCGAGTCGTATTTAACTAGTGTAAATAATTTATGGTTGATAGCTAAAAACCATAAATTTAAGCCCCTTGCCTTGAAAAGCCTCTTTAAAAACCGCTGGTGGCTTAACACGCTCTATTAAGTGACATTGTGGGCAATATTCTTCAATTAAATCCAACAAAAATTGCTCAGAAAGATCGGGAGAATTTAAACACAAAATAATCTCACCGCCTGGCTTTAACCATTGAGGAATTTTTCGGACTATTTTTTTATAATCTCTTTCAATATCAACACTACCAAATTGCATTGTCGGTGGATCTGAAATAATTAAATCATAAGGACCATATTTTTTAATTCGACTATTAGACTTAAAAATATCAACACCTTCAAATTTCACCTTATCCATTGAATGATCATTTAGTCGATGATTATCTCGCCCTTTTGCCAGGGAGGCTTTACTAATATCAATATTAACGACTTGCTTAGCACCGCCAGCAACGGCGACAAGAGAGAAAGGACAGGTATAGGCAAAAAGGTTAAGGATATTTTTATTTCTAGCGTGCGCCATAACCCATCGACGACCGTTACTCATATCCAAAAAAAGACCGCTGTTCTGTGTTTTACCAAAGTTAATGTTATAACTCAGCGCTAATTCTTTAACGACGGTATGCAAAACATTTTCACCTATTAAGACTTCAGTGGGCGCAAGTTTTCTGCAACGGTATTGCACTTGGACGGAGCTACATTGAGTAGTGATTGTCATTAGCTCTTCAGCTTGCGCCATTAACCAGTCTGGTGAAACCTCTTGATAAAGTGTGATTAATATAACAGGAGAAAACCAGTCAACATTAACATGCGATAAATCAGGGTAGGCGTGGCCTCGACCATGAAATAATCGTTGGCACTCCGTAAAGTCTGTAGCCTTAATGAAAGTTATTAACATATAAAATTTCTTATAAAGAAAAAGGCCGTAATCACGGCCTTTTTGTTAATTTGATGGCTAATGGTTTAGCCAAACATATCATAACCAAAATAAATTTTAGCAACCGTATTAATAAAAATGATAAAAATAATGACAGGGATAAAAGTACCTAACGAAAAATCAACATACTTAGCTAATATTGATTTACCAAAATTTTCATTCCCTTCACTTAATTCTTTGTTCAAATTATGTTTTTTCCAACGAAAACTCACAAACAAACAAATAAGCAAACCATTTAGCGGTAAAATAGTGTCGTAAAACATATCGTAAATGACATCGAACAATGACTTTGACTTACCACCGTAACTTGTCAATGATGTTAACCAATCAACCATACCGAAGGATAACGCTGACAACACAGCAAATAATCCACCCCAGATAAAGACTGTTGATAATGCTTTTTTACGCGTTTTGGCTTTTTCATCCATTAAATAAGCAACGGATACTTCTATAATAGAAACTAAAGACGTTAATGCAGCAAAAAAGACTAAGAGGAAAAATACCGAAGCTAAGGTACTTGCAAAGAAGTAACCGACGGTAGCTTGTAATGCTAAAAATAATTTAGGTAAAAATACAAAAATTAAAGACACTGAACTATCACTTAGTTCACTTGGATTAATATCAGGGTTAAATGAAAATATTGCTGGCATTACCATCAAACCGGCAATAAAAGCGACAGCTGTATCCGTTATTGCAACTAATGTTGCTGACGTTTCAATATTAGTTTGTTTAGAAATATAGGAGCCATAAGTAACCAGAATACCCATACCTAAAGACAAAGAGAAGAAAGCTTGTGATAAAGCACCACTGATGACAGATGGACTGATTTTATCAAGATCTGGAATTAAGTAAAATTTTATTCCTGCCATGGCATTATCTAACGTGAGTACAAAGGCCACCAATAAAAGGAGCATAACAAACAAGGCCGGCATCATTATTTTCGCGGCTTTTTCAATACCCTCTTTAACGCCCGATCCTAAAATAAAGTAGACCAAACTGCCAACAACGGCCATAGATAAAAACAGGTAAGGGCTATTAATTATTTCATTAAAAGCAGCTGGACTTGCCAAGTACTCTAAGTTACCACTAACAACAACCGCTAAATAGATAAAAATCCAAATGGTTAACACCGTATAAAAAACAGCGATCATAAAGGGAGTGATAACGCTTAACAATCCAGCTTTTCTCCACAGTGAATTATTATCACTTAAGGCACCATAGGCGCCTACTGGGTTTTTAGATGTTTTACGACCAATTGCCATTTCAGCCATCATCACAGGTAAACAGATCATAAAAATAAAAATAGCGTACATTAACAAAAATGCGCCGCCGCCATTTTTAGCCGCATTTACGGGAAAACCGACTAAATTACCAATACCAACAGCAGAACCTGCCGCAGCTAATATAAATCCCAAACGGGAACTGAAATGTTCTCTATTGTCGCTCATGAATATCCTTAGTTATAATTTTTATAGGCATGAAATTTTTACTGATGCTAGCAGGCTTTGTTTGCGAAGTCTTCTTTAGACTGACTTGCTTAAAGAGTAAAGTGTATATTATTTAGTCCGCAACAAAGAAATAACTAATAAACACCGTTAATTAAAACTAAATAACCAACGGATTAAATTATTATTCCTGACGTTTATCGTTAAAATTCAGCGCTTCTAAACGTTAGTATTTATTATGGTTTAGCTATTAAAGTAACCAATATCTCTCCTTAGTCAGCAAGAAATTACATGCCGTCATATTAGGTTATGACTTAATCACTTGGTTTGTATCTGATGCCGACTCTTTTTTCTTAAATAAGTTATGAATATCATCTTTAATCAAGTACAGAGCGGGGATCAAAAATAGGGTAATAACAGTGGCAAATATAATGCCAAAGCCTAATGATATCGCCATGGGAATAATGAACTGAGCTTGTAAACTTGTTTCAAAATACAAGGGCAATATACCAAAGAAGGTCGTTAGCGAAGTTAACAGTATGGCTCTAAAGCGCTGAGTTCCAGCCTGCATAACAATATCTATTATTTTCATACCTGAGCCTTTAGCTTTGTTTATAAAATCCACCATAATCAAACTGTCATTAACAACAACGCCAGTTAATGCAATAAAACCGAACATTGACATCATATTAATTGTTTTACCTAAGAGCCAATGACCGACAATTGCCCCTATAATGCCAAAGGGGATCACTGACATAATAACAAGGGGTTGGACATAAGATTTAGTCGGTATAGCAATCAAGCCATAAATGAGAAATAAAGCACCAATGGACGCTAAACCTAACTGCCTTAAAAAATCAGCTTGATCCTTGCTTGCCCCTTCAGTACCGTAGTTAACACTAGGATAGTCAGCTAAAATTTTAGGAATAATATCCTCATTCATTTCATTAACCACCACTCTAGATTCTACTTTGTCACTATCGATATCGGCATAAATATTAATTGAACGCTTACGGTTAATACGAGTGATCGCGGAGAAGCCTTGACCAATACTTATATCAGCCACTTGGTAAAAAGGCACTTGTTCGCCACTTGGGGTTCTTATCCACATATCTTCTAAATCGGAGATCGATAAACGATGTTCTAACGGATAACGAACCATTACTTTGAGCTCGTCGCTGCCGCGCTGAATCCGCTGAGCTTGATCACCATAAAATGCCTGGCGTACTTGTTTAGCCAAATCAGTTAAGGTTAAACCTAGCACTTCAGCTTCGGGGCGAATACTGAGTTTAATTTCCTGAGAACCACGGCTAAATGAATTACGAATATCGTAAACCCCTTCATAAGCTTCTAGCTTTTTTTGCAATTGTTCAGCTGCTGCTTCAAGCTCAAGATCATTTTCACCCGTTAATTGAAATTCAATGGCTGCACCACCACCGGCATTGGTACCCGCAAAAAACCGTAATTCTTTCGTACCTGGAATTTCACCGATTTTATTACGCCATAATTTCTCGATATCATAAGCATTAAGTTCACGACTTTCCGACTTGGTTAACTCTAATACAAATGTCGCTCGAGTATTTCCACCCGTAAAAACCATAGAGTGCTTTATAAAACTGACGCCATTAAATAAATTTTCTTGTGCAACGTCATCTGCCGCTTGAACCACTTGTTCAATGGCGCTGTTGCGCTGCTCAGCGGCACTACCATCAACTAAGGTAATACTACCTTGAATAAAATCACTTGGAATATTAGGAAACACTTCAACTTTTACTAAAGAGCCAACAAGAAGGCTAATAGCTAAAATCAAAAGAGCAATAAAATATGCCATGGTGTTATAACGCGCAATTAATGCTTTTTCTAAGGTATTTTTATAATTGTGGTGAATGAAATGATCAAGCTTGTCTTTAAACCGCATTTGTATTTTTTCAAACCAATTACTATTTTCTTCTGTTAATGGGGTGTATTTCATATGCGCTAAATGCGCAGGCAAAATCCATTTAGACTCAATAAGTGAAAAGAATAAACAAAAGGAAACCACTAAAGCAATTGATCTAAAGAATGCCGCAAAACTCGCATCAATCCCTAATAATGGCAAAAATGCAGCAATGGTTGTTAATACTCCAAACGTTGCTGGCATCGCAACACGCATAGTACCGCGAATAATATTTTCTGGTGAATGACCATAACGCTGAATTTCTGAATAAGCACTTTCACCAATAACGATGGCATCATCGACAACAATACCGAGCACCATAATAAAGGCAAATAGACTTAATAGGTTTATTGAAACAGACCATTCGCCAAATAAGGGCATTAAAGCAAAAGCACCAAAAAAACTTATTGGAATACCTATCATCACCCAAAAAGCGATACGAATTCTTAAAAATAGCGCTAGGACTATAAAGACTAGTACCGAACCCAAGAGTAAATTATTGATCATCATATCTAAACGAGCAGATAAATAAACCGATGTATCTCCCCAAACAGTAAGTTTGGCTCCTTGTGGTAATTGACTGCTTTTAGTCTCAACATATTTTTTAACTTCTTTAGCAATTTCTAAATCGTTTTGATTTCCTGTTGATTGCACCATAATACTGATCGTGTTTTGACCGTCAAAGGTGGCAAAGTCTTCTTGTTCAACAAAGCCATCAACTATTACCGCAATGTCTGATAGTAATAATCGTGTGCCATCGGTAGCCGTTCTTAAAACAATATCGCCGTATTCTTTACCTGTATAAGCCTGTCCTTGGGTACGAATTAAAATATCGCCTGCTTGGCTTTTAATTGTTCCACCGGGCATATCTACAGAAGACCTTCTTATCGCCTGCGTAATTTGATCAAAGGTTAATTGATACTTTTGTAATTTATGCTCAGTAACTTCAATGCTGATTTCATAAGGGCGATTTCCCATGATTTGTGCATGATTAACCCCGGGTAACGCCATGATTTCATCACGGATATTTTGCGCCATTATCTGACGAGAGCGTCTGTCCATATCGCCACTAACCGATAGCCATAAAACCTGGCCTTTAAACTCTTGCTTAATAATTAATGGTTTTTCTATCTGTTCTGGAAAGGTAGTGATGCTATCAACCTGCATTTTTACTTCATCAAGTTTCTCCGGTAATGAATAACCTGACAAGACTTCAATAGTAACGGAACCAAAGCCCTCTCTTGCTGAGGACGTTATTCTCTTTATTCCACTAATATCCTCTAACGCTTCTTCAATTTTAAGTATAACGCCCTGCTCAACTTCCTCGGGTGCTGCACCTAAATGTGCCACTGATACTTGAATAGTATTAGGATTAAATTCAGGAAACATTTTCTTGTTTAAATTTTGATATGAAAATATCCCTGCCACCAAAATAGAGACCATCAATAAATTAGCAGCTACAGCGTTATTGACAAACCATGAGATAATGCCGGTTTGCTTTTCATCTTTAGGATCATTATCTGGCTGACTCATTAGCTATTACCTTGAGTTTTTTTACTCATTTTATTTTTTATATTTTGATTTTTACCATTGATACGCAATTTCATGCCTTGCAATGGTGATAGAAGCTTAGTAACCACAATACGGTTATCGTCTGGGAAATCGTCTAAGGTATAAGCATTTTTACTATCAGTACGCAAAATATTAATCGTTGTGATTTGTAGTTTATTATCTTTATCCACCAAATATAATGAATTAGCACCGTAAATGGCACCTCGTGGTATAACCACTAAATTATTCAGTACTTTCCCTGAGATTACGGCATTAACAAAAGTTCCAATATGAAGTTCCTCATGGTTCGAAGCAGCGTCTAACGCATAAGGATCATCAATTTGTGCGATAACATAGTGCACTCTAGATCTACTGTCTACGACACCTTCATAGCGGGTTAATCGAGAATTCCAAAGGTGATCAACACCGGCTATTTGATAAGATATATCAACAGAAGAGACTAATTCTGATTTTTTATTAATACGCGGTAAATTTAAAAAAGCAACGTCTCGTTGCTTAATTGGTAAACGAATTTCGGCGTAGTCTACTGCAAAGGATATCGCTAGTTGAGTGCCCGTGGAGACATATTGACCAATATCGACCATTTTAGACTTTATTAGCGCGTCATAAGGCGCAACAATCTTAGTGCGGTTAAGTTTAAATTTAGCGGCTTTTAAATTAGCTTGTGCTGATAATAATTCTGCTTTTGCTTTTTTCTGCTGAGGTTTTCTAATAGCTAACACCGGGGCTTGAGCTAATGGTTTTCCTGTTAAACGCCATTCTTCTTCTGCTTGTTGCGTACGAGCATTTTCTTCAATGACATTTGCTTGGGCTGAGTCCAGTCTTGATTGAGCTTGTATCAATGCCACTTGATAAGTAATGTCATCAATCGCTAATAGCTGCTCACCCTTTTTAAAATAGCCACCTACTTTAAATTTAGCTGAAACGTCAACTACCATACCTGACACTTCAGAGATGATTGATGTTTCGGTTCGCGGAAAAACACTGCCCTGGCTTCGCACTTTAAAGGTAATATTTTCACGCGCTATCGCCAGAACTTCGACTAAAGGTGCTTTTATCACAACTGGTTTTTTAGGGGGCTTTGGCGCCATAACTTTGACCAGACCTAACAAAAGTATCGCAATAAAAATAATAGCAAAAGGCATTAAAACATAGCGAAGCTGAACCATTTTTCGATTAGTTTTATTACTAGATTTTTCTGATGATGTGGCCATAATACTCTCATAATTATAAAGTTATTAGTATTTACTAAGTGAGAGTCTAAGTTATATAATTTGTAAATAGAAGATAAAACTAACGCTAAAAGAAACCCTCACAAGTTATTTTGATCTTACTTTAAAAACGTGAGTGCTTTTAATTAGTAATAAAACGCGCCCAAGACATTAATAAGGCTTTAAAGTCTTCGGTTCCGCACGAAGCTTCACTGTTTTGATCATAATTATCAAATTCTTCCGAAAGTTCTATCGGCACATCAGATGCGTTACCGTTCATAGCTGCATTATTTTTCACGACAACATCATCACGAGAAATTTCAATACTATATTCATGCCCAGTGATCATCACTTCATGATGTGAACCTTTATCCACGTCATTGATGGCATTTAATAATTCAGTTAGCTTGTCGGTATTACCGCCAACCTCGACTTCGAGCCAAGGCCCCATAATCTCATGCTCGAGAGAAAATTTTGCTTTTACTGACCCTGTGATTGGATCATTGATAAACTCATATTCCATAGTGACTCCAAATATCTTAAGGACTAAGCCAATGCATCTCTTTAACTCATCGCTTTAGCAAAGCTTTATCAATTTAAGATAAACATTAGTAGTGCTGACCATTTCACATGATAAGTGACCACTCTTTTAGTGTAGCAAAATAGCGGAAGATCACTGAAATTTGATTAATTTAACCTTCTATTTTAAATTAATAATAGCTTGGGATAAGACTCATTAGCCAAAGCGTTTTGCTGCTTCCACCGTGTTTTTTAATAAACACGCAATCGTCATTGGTCCAACACCACCAGGTACAGGCGTGATGCCACCACAAATCTGAGCAACACCGGCATATTCGACGTCGCCAACCAATTTAGCTTTACCATTACGCTCAACACGATTAATTCCAACATCTATTACTGTTGCACCTGCTTTGACCCAATTAGCTTGAACAAACTCAGGATGACCAACCGCAACTACTAAAATATCAGCTTGTTGACATATCTCTGGTAAGTTTTTAGTTCGGGAGTGAGCAATAGTTACCGTACAGTTTTCTTGTAAAAGTAATAAAGCGACCGGTTTACCAACAATGTTTGAACGGCCAATAACGACTGCATGTTGGCCAGATAAATCATCACCAAGGTGTCCTTTAGCAAGAATAATACAGCCTTGAGGTGTACATGGAATTAATGCGCCTTTCTCACCGTTGACCAAACGGCCCGAATTCATTGCATGAAAACCATCAACATCTTTTTCAGGTACTATAGCTGCAATAATTATGCTTTCATTAATATGTTTTGGTAGTGGTAATTGTACCAAAATACCGTGCACACCTTTATCATTATTAAGTGTATCAATAATGGCTAAAAGGTCTTGTTCGGATGTTTCTGCCGGTAGTTTAACTGCACTAGAAATTATACCGACTTCACGAGTTTGTTTAACTTTATTCCGAACATAAATTTCACTCGCAGGGTCTTCTCCTACTAAGACCACAGTTAAACTAGGGGTGATATTTTTTTCTTGTTGAAGTGTTTTTACTTCGATTGCTAACTTGGCTCGTAAATCCGCAGCAGCTTTTTTTCCATCAATGATCATTTTAAAGTCTCAAATAACGCTAATATGTTTTTAGACGGGCTAAGCCCTTATGCCCTATTGTTAATGAAAATCTGTTTTACAGCAAATAAAAAATTATCCATTGAATAAAAATTGCTATTTATTTAGTCGGAAATTATCAGCAGCGATTAACAACTACTGATCGATTGACAAACCTAACCCACATTGATGTTAAACGTCCCAACTGTAAATTAAAATAAAAGTTTTAATTTACAGTTCCACATTCATTTTGACCAAGAAAATCAAGCCATAATGTCAACATTGATATAACACAAGTTACCAAAGAATATTTGTCTAACATTTCAACTTTTAAAAATATGGTTTATAACTAAATGAGGTATTGAAAAATATATGGGTACTAATAGTTGTCTTTTATCATGCAAATATTGGCTGACTTGTTGATAAATTCACCTTAATAATTTTCTTTTCTTTATTACCTGAGTCTTGTTATGCAATTCACAAAGAGTAAAGCGAGTAAACCTATGGGTCGTAATATTATAGAAAAAAATTACAGTACTGATGATTATGTTAACTTTAATCATAAAATCCAAGATCAACTCAGTCGCTTAAAACAATTAATAGCCCAGCCAAACTTTGGCCTCGGTGAAATTTTTATTGGCGCCGAATTAGAACTTTATTTGATAGATAAGAAATATCAAGTTAGCCCAGTTAACCTCGAACTTTTGGACAAGCTTAACAATAAGCAGTTTCAGTCCGAATTAAACAAATACACTATTGAGTTAAATCTACTCCCAGTTAAAGCGGCGGGCAAGCCTTTTAGTCGACTAACCCAAGAGATTTCAACTAAATTTTTTCAGTTAAATAAAACCGTTCAATCCTTAGGCGCAAGGCCTGTTGCTATTGGTATATTACCAACACTTAAAGAACAACATTTGTCTAAACAATATATGACCTCACTAGGTCGTTATAAACTGCTCTCTAGAGAAATAAGTAAACAACGTTCAAAGCCCTTTCATATAAAAATTGATGGTGATGAACCGATAGACTTTTGTAGTTCAGAAGTTTGTACCGAAGGTGCAAATACCTCTTTTCAAGTACATTTAATGACAAAAAAAAATAACTTTTCTGATACCTTTAATGCGGCACAATTAAGCTTACCGATGTCATTGGCCATTGCCGCTAATTCAGGCGTTTTTTTAGGTAATTGTTCATGGGATGAGACACGTATTCCATTATTTAAACAATCAACTGATAGTCGAATTCCTGACTCTAATCATTGGCGTGTCCCTTCTAGAGTAACTTTTGGCCATGGTTGGTTAAGAAAAGGTGCTTGGGAGTTATTCTCAGAAACAGTCAATATATATCCAGTTATTTTACCCGAGTCTTTCGACGAAGGTATGGAATTAAATAACCCAGAATTAGCTGAGCTTAACTTTCATATGGGTACCACTTGGCCTTGGAATCGGCCAATATATTCACCCAATGGCAATGGCCACTTAAGAATCGAATTTAGAGCATTACCAGCAGGTCCAACCGTTTTAGATATGACGGCAAATGCAGCTTTTACTATTGGAATGGCCGCAGGATTAGCCCCTAATATAGAAGAATACTTATCTCGTATGCCTTTTCAGTTTGCTGAATACAACTTTTATCGTGCCGCAAAAAGTGGTCTGGATGCGATTATTTTATGGCCACAAAAGAATCACAAAAAATTGGTTGAGGTACCAATAAAAAAGGTTATTGATGAAATGCTAATAGTCGCAAATGATGGCTTAAATTTATTAGGTGTAGAACCAGACGAGTGTGATAAATACCTAGAAATAATACGTCGACGATTATCAACAGGTTTAACTGGTGGCCGTTGGGCTAAGAACACATTAAGACATTTTCGTAAATCATTAAGCAATGAGCAGGCATGTACAACAATGTTAGAAATTTATTATCAAAACCAGTTAGCGGGTCATCCTATTAGTGAATGGAATCGTTTTTAATCATGGCTTGTTTCCTAGCAAAGGCAACCTATTATCAAGATGCCTTTGAGTTAAAAATCGCACCAACGCCCCTCGGATTTTTACGCCAACTTAAAGGATTAACCATTTTTGATGTTATAGGAAAAGATACCAGTCGAACCCGTGTGATCACCACGCTAATTCATGGAAATGAACCTTCTGGTTTTATCGCCCTACACCACTGGTTAATTGAAAAAAAAAGACCAGAGGTTAATATTAGGTTTATTTTATGCAATCCGGAAGCCGCCATTTTACCACCTGAATTTTCTCATCGTTATTTGGAAGCCACACAAGATCTGAATAGATTTTTCACGCTTAATAATATTCAGTCAACTCAAAGTAATTATGCTATTAGGCATAGAGCTAAGCAAATAATAGCAGCGGTAAATGAAGTGAATCCTGAAGCAATAGTAGATTTACATAATACCTCTGGCATCAGTCCTGCTTTTGGCGTATCAATTTCTGATAGTGAACAAGCGCTTGACTTGATATCACTTTTTACCAATAAAGTCATTTTAACGGGCTTGCATGTTGGTGCTATTATGGAACAACAATTTTCAGCGCCCATTGTCACTATTGAATGTGGTGGTGCCCGTCAAATACAATCACATCAATTAGCTATTGCCGGTTTAGAAAAACTGACTAATAAAAAAAACATTTTTGATCATCATGCAGGACTGGTAGATACCCACCTTCATCCGTTTCGTATAGAATTAAAAAAAGGGACTGTATTAGGCTTTAGTGATTACCCATTAATAAAGGCAGACATCACGCTAAGAATCGATACCGAGCAATTAAATAATCAAGTTACAGCTGCGGGTCAACATATTGGTTGGTACAAAAAAAATAACCCGCTGCCGTTAATTGTCAAAGATGAAGAGGGTAATAACAAGCTATCCGTAATATTTCAATTACATGAGGGTGGGATATACACCAAACAAAATCTCCAAATATTTATGGCAACACAATCATTAGATATTGCCACTAATGACTGCTTATTTTATGCCACCCTGGAATAGATGCAGTTTTCAGGGGAAGTATTTAAATGCAGTTCCCCCCAATTAAACCTAAGACACTTCATCTCATAATAACCCTAAAGTATCACAAACTTGATATAACCAAAGAGTCTCGTTATGCTCAAGTGTATAAATCGATACCATTAGTTAGTCAGTAGCATATGAAAATACTTATTCTTTGTAATAGGGATATCGCAAGTAACTTTGCCTTAAACTTATTAATTCCAAAACTAAAAGACGATCACCAACTGCATTTGTGGTTATCGGCAAAAGTAGGCGAAAGTCATCATAAACCCCAACAATTAAGACAGCTTAAGTTTTTTGAACAAGACTTACTTAACCAATTATTAATCCCCTTACTTATCAATAGCCAACCTCCTAAATTTAAAGGGTTTGAGGGCTTTGAACCTTATCTATTTTCAAGAATAAGAGAAGAAAACACCATTAACTCATCTGAAAGTACTGAACGGCTGCAAAGGCTTGCTCCTGACTTAATCATTTCAATTCGTTATGGCTGCATATTAAAAGATAAGTGTATAAAAATACCTAAGCATGGTGTTATAAATCTTCACTCAGGAATACTACCTAAGTATCGAGGGGTAATGGCTACCTTTTGGGCGATGCAAAATGGTGATGCGACTATTGGCACTACCCTTCATAAAATTAATGATGGTACTATTGATACTGGCGAAATAATTAAAATATCAACTCTTGTTATTCAAAAGGATAAATCATATCTTCAGCATACCCTCGAACTCTATCGGCAGGGAACTAAAGATATTATTGATGCCACTTTACGTTTCTCTAGAAATGAGAAAATAGTAACCTATCCACAACCTAAAAGTGATAGCTATTTTACATTTCCTAAACTAGATGATTTAGTGAAATTTGAAAAAAAAGGGTTAAAGTTGATAGATGAGCAAGCGTATATAGATTTTATCTGTCAGCACTATTTACCGAATTAATACTTTAGGTCAGCAAGCCTCTTCTATTTTTGATTTTTGATTTTTGATTTATTATTTTCCATTAAGGTCATATAAATAATTTCAGTTAACGATAACCACCGTATTAAAAAGTTAGCGATGAATAAATACATTTAATATTATGTTTATCCGCATTAAAAAATAAACATACACTTTTATAAATTATCCTTGTTAACACCTATTGCTTAGTGTTTAATCATCTAAACCGACTAATCAGTCGGCCTGCTTAATAAGTTATATTGGTCATCACTGTGGAGTAACTATAAACATGTCTGTTGACAAAAAAAAGAATAGTGAGTCATTACAAGCATTATTAAATGCACAAAAAAAAGCTTACCAACTAGCACCATCCCCCTTGGTTCAACAAAGGATTAGCCAACTAATTCAATTAAAAACCGCTTTGTTAACTTATCAAGATCAATTGGTTACTGCCCTTGAGCAAGATTATGGTCAACGTTCAACACAAGATACTTTACTTTCAGATATTTTACCCTGTGTAATGAGTATCAATTACACCATTAAGAATTTAAAAAAGTGGATGAAGCCACAGCGCCGTCATGCAGGTTTATTATTATCTCCAGCAAAAGTCACTGTTTACTATCAACCACTAGGTGTTATTGGCATAATCGCTCCTTGGAATTTTCCAGTGATGTTGTCGATAGGCCCATTGATTACTGCACTTGCCGCAGGGAATAGGGCAATGATCAAATTATCAGAGTTCACACCGGCAACAAATACTGTCATAACTCACATGCTCGCTAGTCTTTTTGATAATGACACAGTCGCCGTTATTGAAGGTGAAGCCGATGTTGCTGCTGCTTTTTCCGCGTTAGCTTTTAATCATTTAATTTTTACAGGTTCAACAACGGTTGGTCGCCATGTTATGCGTGCAGCTGCCGATAATTTAACCCCAGTAACGTTAGAACTTGGTGGTAAGTCCCCTGTTATTATTGCTGATGACATGCCGATAAAAACTGCCGTTGAACGTCTGATTTATGGCAAGTGTTTAAACGCGGGACAAATTTGTGTAGCACCTGATTATATCTTTTGTCCTGAAAATAAAATCACTGAATTTATTAGCGCTTATCAAAGACAATTTCAAAAAATGTATGGTAAACAATCAATCAGTAATGACTACGGCAATATCATTAATAATGCCCAATATAGCCGTTTACTTTCTTGGCTTGATGATGCAGTAGAAAAAGGTGCTACCGTTATATCCGCCAATAACCAAGAAATTAATACGGCGTCACGTCAGATGCCTACCCAATTAGTCACTGGCACAACCGATGAAATGTTATTAATGCAAGGTGAAATTTTTGGCCCTATCCTACCCATTATTGGTTATAAAGAACTAGGCGAGGCTATCAATTATATTAATGAGCGACCTCGTCCACTCGCCCTCTACATCATGAGTTTTGATGAAAAAACTCAACAAGACCTACTTAATAAAACCCACTCAGGTGGTGTTTGCATTAACGAGACTATTTTCCATGTTGCAGCCGATGATGCACCCTTTGGCGGTGTAGGTGACTCAGGAATGGGGCATTATCATGGTAAAGAAGGATTTTTGACTTTCTCAAAAGCAAAAACAGTTTTGTCACGTGGTAAATTAAACACGGGAAAACTAGTACATCCTCCTTATGGCGGTTTTATCCAAAAAATGATGTTAAAATTGTTTATGAGATAAATTTTGGCCATTACAATATCCGATAAAACAAACAAAAAGCAGCAACTACTTAATAGTGCGTTAACACTTTTTGTTAACAGAGGCATAGACGCAACTTCTACCGCATCTATCGCCAAGCATGCTGGTGTAGCCACTGGTACTTTGTTCCATCATTTTGCCACGAAAGAGGCTTTGGTATTAGCTTTATATAAAAAAACAAAACAAGAATTTTCCTTACAAATAGCTCCTTTTCAACTTGATAAAAACAAGCTTAAACAACAGGCAAAACTTGTATGGGATCAGGCAATTGATTGGGGAATAATCAATGCAGATAAACAACAATTTTGTCGGCAAGTTAGTCAATACCCAAAGCTATCTAGCGAAGTAAGAGCAGAAGTAGTTGCTGAAGAGTTTGGTTCTTTAGCGCTACTGATTCAGTTTGGTCAACAACATAAAATCATTGCTGACTACCCGTTAGCAATGATGGTTGACCATGCTCACAGCCAATATATGAGTAGCACTCTGTATTTAATCAATTATCCTAAATTAGTTAATGACCAAGTCCATCGTGAAGCGATATTTGAAATGTTTTGGAAAGCTTTTTCACTTTAATTAAAAAATCACCCTTGGAAAATCAGATTGAACAGTAATTTATATTCGATAATAAGTCACTTTAGATAAAGTTATAAAACAACAAAAAATTAAAATTCAATGACTCTTATTAACGCCCTAAAATAGCGGGGATTAATTATAGGTAAGTTCACTACTTGCTTACACTCATCATTGACAACGCCATAGCTTCAGCGATTTTAATACCATCTATACCAGCTGATAAAATACCGCCAGCATATCCAGCACCTTCACCGGCAGGATAAAGTCCCTTGGTATTAATACTTTCTAATGACACTTTATCTCTACTAATTTGAATAGGTGAAGAGGTTCGTGTTTCAACAGCAGTTAAGGTAGCGTCCTTATTGGCAAACCCCCTAACCTTTCGTTCAAAGGCAGGAAGAGCCTCTCGTATCGCTTCATTCGCATAGCTGGGTAATATTTCACTTAAATCACAATAAGTGACACCAGGTTTATATGAAGGAACTACTTCGCCATGTTCACCACTAGCGCGGCCAGCGATAAAGTCACCCACCAGCTGTATAGGCGCATCATAGTTGCCACCACCTAATTTAAAAGCTTTCTCTTCTAATCGACGTTGTAATTCAATACCCGCAAGTACATCAACTTTCCCGTCTTTTAAGGGATAATCCTCCGGTGAGATACCAACAACAATCGCGCTATTAGCATTGCGCTCATGACGAGAATATTGGCTCATACCATTAGTCACTAGGCGACCTTCTTCAGATGCTGCGGCTACTACTGTCCCTCCTGGACACATACAAAAACTATACACAGAGCGACCATTTTTACAGTGATGAACTAATTTATAGTCTGCAGCACCTAAAATTTCATGACCGGCATTTTTGCCAAAACGTGCTTTATCTATGGCTGATTGCTCATGCTCAATACGAAAACCAATAGAGAAAGGTTTCGCTTTAATAAAAACATCACTTTTATAAAGCATTTCAAACGTATCACGAGCACTATGACCAATCGCAAGGGCAATATAGTTAGTTTTAATTATTTCACCCGTTGATAATGTTAAACCTGTGACTTGTCGAGCCTCACCCTCGCCTTCAATATGAATTTGATCAACACGTTGGCCAAAACGAACCTCACCACCAAGCTCAATAATTTTGGCTCGCATTTTTTCAACCATAGTCACCAGTTTAAACGTACCTATATGAGGTTTGCTGACATATAGAATTTCATCAGGCGCACCCGCGTCAACAAACTCATTTAACACCTTGCGGCTATAATGCTGAGGATCTTTAACTTGGCTCCAAAGCTTGCCATCAGAAAATGTACCCGCGCCACCTTCACCAAACTGCACGTTTGATTCTGTATTAAGAATTTTTTTACGCCAAAAGCCAAAAGTATCTTTCGTTCGTTCCCTTACCTCTTTACCTCGTTCTAAAATAATTGGTTTAAAACCCATTTGCGCTAAAACCAAACCAATAAATAAACCACAGGGTCCAAAACCAATAACCACAGGACGTTGGTTATTATCATCATTAGCTTGAGCGACATACTTATAACGCATATCTGGAGTAGCTTTAACATTATGGTCTTTTACAAAGCTAACTAATAAACGCTCCTCTAACGGAGTTTCAATGTCTAATGTGTATATAAGGGTGATAACATTATTTTTGCGGGCATCATAACCACGTTTAAAAACCGTGAAATCAATAAGTTGCTCATCACTAATATTAAGTTTATCAAGCACAGCTTGGCGTAACTCTTCTGGTTGATGATTAAGATCTAGTTTTATATCGGTTAAGCGCAACATAGTAAGTCCAGTAGTACAGTTTTGGTCAGGAAAAATAACAGGGATCATTTTAACGTATCACGGCCTATTTAAGAAACTTATTTGATTTATAAGCAACAGATTAATTTATTGAACATAGTCAGATGTTTTAAATACGCAATCTGTTTGGTATTAGGATTAATCCAAGGTATGATCGGCACCTTAAATCAACCCATCTTAATAGTTTGTTAAATTCGTCTTATGGCCTTTGTAGTAACTGATAGTTGTATAAAATGTAAATACACAGATTGTGTTGCAGTTTGTCCTGTAGATGCTTTTTTTGAGGGACCTAATTTTTTAGTTATTAGCCCTGATGACTGTATTGATTGTGATTTATGTCCAGTTGAGTGTCCCGTTGGTGCTATTTATCAAGAAGATGATGTGCCAGAAGACCAAAAAGAGTTTATTGAATTAAACGCCGAACTAGCTAAAGTATGGCCACGTATTACCGAGGTTAAAGCACCGCCCATAGATGCAAAAGAGTGGGATAGCGTGGTGAATAAGATTGAATTTTTGGACCTTGATACAGATAAGGCTTAATAATTTCCATAAAAAAGTTTAATGAAAATAAAAAGTATTAAGTCAAAGCGAAATATTGTCATATAATTTAAGCTCTTTTATAATACCAATTATTCTAGATACTACATTTTTAGACAATCCATAATGATAAATTCAATATGGTCGCAGTTTTTCCATTTGAGAATTTAAATGTTTGATGATATCCGCCCGTTTCGCGATAACGAAGTCCGTATCGTTATTAATAGGTTAATTAATGAAAATGAGTTTCAAGCCTCGGTCGCCCAATTAGCGATTCCCCTCATCTATAAATTATCCCCTTGGTTTGCTAAAAAAGTCATCAAGATTTCATTGATATTTCGTACTCAGTTTTTTACCTCTGTCGATCAAATTCACCTTGAAGTTGCCAAATATCTTAAAAGAATCATTAATAAAAGTACTAAAGGTTTCTCACACCATGGTTTAGAAAATTTTGATACCAGTAAACCCGCGTTATTTATTAGCAATCATCGAGATATTGTTCTTGACGCCGCACTCGTTAATTTAGCACTCCATGAAAAAGGTTTAAATACCACAGAGTCTGCTGTGGGTGATAACTTACTGACGACCCCCTGGGTATCAGATTTAATGCGATTGAATAAAAGCTTTATTGTTAAACGGAGTGAAACGACTAAACGGTCTATATTTAAAGCATCTAAAGATTTATCAGCCTATATTCACCATACGATAACCGATAATCAGCAAAGTATTTGGATTGCTCAACGTGAGGGGCGAGCTAAGGATGGTTTGGATAAAACTAACCCCGCACTTATTTCCATGCTGTTGCTCAACAAAGAGAAAACCACGTCAATTAGCGATTATTTAGCACAGATTAATATTATTCCTGTTGCTATTTCTTATGAATTTGACCCCTGTGACCAACAAAAAGCGATAGAACTGGCGACGAAGGAAAGTACCGGAGAATATAACAAAACCGATAATGAAGACTTAAACAGTATCACTCGAGGTCTACTTGGACAAAAGGGGCGAATTCATTTAGAGTTTTGCTCTCCTCTTAAAGGGAATTTTGAAAACAGCAAAGATATTTCATTAGCCATTGATGAACAAATTATTGGTCATTATCAGTTATTCGATAGCAACCTTGCCGCATTTGCGCATTTAAACAACAAATTTACCGATAATACTGTCCTTAAGAAGCTTAAAAAACGGATGAAAAATCTTGATGCACTTCAGCAACATTGGTTATTAACTATGTATGCTAACCCAGTAATAGCTAAAATTTTACTCGACGAATAAGTAACGACTATACTAGTCTTTTTTCTCTATGGTAATTTCTAAGGTTTTAGTATTACCTGCAAACCATTTCTGTACATATACGGTCCCTAGGATAGGTGCCTTACCATCTTCTGACACCTCTTGGTAACGAACACTATTTTTTGTTGACTTCTCGTATTCAAATTTAATCGTTTCTTGGGACATCCGCTACTCCGTTAAAGCTATTTCAATTTTACATACAAACCATCAAACGAGTGTTCGTTATTCAATCAAAGTTAACTGTTAGTTTATTTACAGTATTGCACAAGACTTTATCACACACTATGATTGATAAAGTCAAAAACCTTGTGGTATCATTTTGTACCACCCTTGTTATAATTTAACTGTTTTTGACTCTATAAATAAAAACAATAATTAATCATAGTAATTATTCATAATAATTAAACCTAATCATATTTGAGAATAACATGAAAAAACTTTTATTCGTTTTACTGGCAATGTGTGTTCCAAGCATTGCTTTTGCGTCCGATGCTTTGCACGAGACTATTGACTTAACTAGCCACTGGGTTGGTTACACTGCCATCGCTATTTTTGTAGCTGCCTATACCCTAGTCATTTTAGAAGAAAAGCTACATTTAAGAAAGTCTAAACCCGTTCTTCTCGCCGCTGGTTTAATTTGGATATTAATTGCGGCTTATTACGCTGCTAATGGTATGCCACATACTGCCGAAGTTGCTATTCGTCATAACTTCCTCGAATATACCGAGCTTTTCTTCTTTTTACTTGTTGCCATGACCTACATCAATGCGATGTTAGAACGTAATGTTTTTGATTCTTTACGTGATTGGTTAGTTACTAAAGGTTTTAGCTATAAACAGTTGTTTTGGTTAACCGGTATCCTTGCTTTCTTTATCTCACCTATTGCTGATAATTTAACTACCGCATTAATTATGTGTGCCGTTGTTCTCGCCGTGGGTAAAGACGAACCTAAATTTATTGCCATCAGTTGTATTGGTATTGTTGTTGGCGCAAATGCGGGTGGTGCCTTTAGTCCATTCGGTGATATTACAACGCTGATGGTCTGGCAAAAAGGTATCGTTAATTTTAGTGAGTTTTTTGTCTTATTCCTTCCCTCTGTCGTTAATTATCTTATTCCAGCGTTAATCATGCAGTTTGCCGTCCCTGAAGGCAGCCCTAAGTCTGTTAGTGCTGAAATAACACCGATTAAAAAAGGTGGCTTAGTGATTGTTGGTTTATTTATTCTCACCATCATTACCGCGGTTTCTTTCCATAACTTCCTCCATTTACCACCGGTATACGGCATGATGTTAGGTTTGGCTTATCTTAAATTCTTTGGTTATTACATTCGCAAATCAGGTCAACCTGAGATCGACCACTCAGATAGTCCAACAGATCATAAAATTAAAGATGAAGGTTTTGATATTTTTGACAAAATTGCAAAAGCTGAGTGGGACACTTTGTTCTTCTTCTATGGTGTTATCTTAGCCGTTGGTGGTTTAGGTTTTATTGGTTACTTAGGTATGACGTCTGAGTTTATGTACGTTCAATTAGGGGCGACCTATGCAAACATCCTTGTTGGTATTTTATCGGCTATTGTTGATAACATCCCCGTCATGTTTGCCGTATTAACAATGAACCCTGACATGTCTCATTTTCAGTGGTTATTAGTGACATTAACTGCTGGTGTGGGTGGTAGCTTACTATCTGTTGGCTCAGCTGCAGGTGTTGCCTTAATGGGGCAAGCCCGTGGTTATTATACGTTCTTCAGCCATTTAAAATGGACACCCGTTATCGCGTTAGGTTACGCCGCGAGTATTTGGGTGCACTTTCTCGTTAACGCTTAATTAATATAGCTTAAGTCGACGACAAAAAAACCGCTAAAGATATTTAGCGGTTTTTTTATAACCCATAGTGTTGTCGCAATAATGACTTTGTTATGGCTCAATTCACAGTAAACCAGCAATATCGCAATCATCAACACACTTTCATAAACCCCATACCCATCCAATGAGTCTTTCAGTATTAATTTCAAAAAGAAACTTAGCGATTAACCTTAAAGAACGACGCATATAAAACAGGCACGACACCTAAGGTTAATAGGGTACCAACACCTAAGCCAAAGGCTAATACAGTGGCCATACCAAAAAACATTGACTCTGAATTCATAATTAAAGGTAACAAACCCATAATAGTCGTTACCGTCGTCATAGTAATAGGGCGAATACGTGTTAAACATGCGTTGATAATCGCTTGGTAATCACTAACTCCTTTTTTCCGTTCAATATCAATACGATCTATTAAGACAATTCCATTGTTAATAATGATACCCGCCAGACTATAGATGCCTAATGTCACCATAAAGCCAAAAGGGGCGTTCATCACCAATAGACCAATAATACTCCCTATGAGCAATAGTGGAATCGTTAAGACAATAATAATCGCTCGGCGGTATGAGTTAAATTGCATGACCAATAAAACTAAAACCAGACCAATAACCATCGGCATACTAGCACCAAGGGCTTGTTGTGCTTCTTTAGATACGACAATAACACCATCATATTCAATATGATGATTAACAGGTAAATCTGATTTTAATGCCTCAATATCCGCATCAATAATAAGTTTAAGATCTTCCGCCGTCATTTCAGTATTATTAGCTTCAATAGTTATCGTGCTAAACATATCTTCTCTTTTTAATTTAGCATATTGATTAATAGGTATAAAATCAGCGACTTGGAATAATGGAATCGCTACACCAGTCGCATTAGAATAGACCGAAACGGTGCGTAACCTATCAAGATTAAAGCGCTCTTCGTCATTTCCCCTTAATATTACTGGGATGATGTCATCACCTTCTCTAAATTCAGTCACCATTGCACCACTGAAATAACTTTGAAGTGCCGTCGCAATATCTTCTGAAGTGACTCCTGCTCGCCTCGCTCTATGCTGGTCAACTTTCACTTTCACTTTAACAATACGATTTGCCCAATCAGTGCGGATATTTTTGGTATGGGGCACTTTTTGTAATACTGCCATGACCTCATTAGCTTTGGCGTAGATAACGTTCTTATCAGGGCCTTTCACTTGAATATTAATGGTACTTGAGTCAGAAGGCCCAGCAAACATCCGTTTTACTCGGCCTGAAACATTTGGAAAGGTTTTAATGATTCCGTTGTGTAGGCTGTTGACCAAGCTATCAAGCTCGGTACCCTCTTTAACATTTAACACAACAAAACCTTTATTTTTGGCCGGGTCTTCAGGGTTCAGTGTCAATACAAAACGAGGCCCATTGAAGCCTGAGTAACCTGAATAACTGGTGATTTCAGGAAAGCGTTTTTTATTATCAAGCCAATCAAATACTTCAAGCATTTGACGATTAGTTTCTCGCGCTGAGGTACCATTGGGTAAATCAATGTACATCATAATCTGTGTGCGGTCTGAGCTAGGGAAAAACTGTTGCTCGACATACTTAAAACCACTCATTGAGATAACGAGTAAGGTGACCATTGATAGCATAAATAAAGCTTTATGATTTAATAGCCAATGTAAAAACCTTTCATAGACTACATACAACCCCCCCTTGTTATTAGCGTGCTGAGTTAAATCACTAGTGGTTGGTAATTTATCAACTCGAATAAATAAATAACATAAGGTAGGAGTCACACACAAAGCCATTACCCAGCTGGTCATTAAGGTAATTAAAATAACTAAAGAAATTGATCGAGTAAATTCACCGGCGACATGTTCTGCCAACATTAACGGCAAAAAGAATAAAATAGTTGTTACAGAGGAACTTAGTAGAGGCATAGCGAGCGCTTTACCGCCATCAATCATAGCAGAAAAACGCTCTTCTCCTTTTTCAAGACGACTTTTAAAGTCTTCAGCGATAACAATACCATTATCGACCAATAAACCTAGGGCAATAATGAGTGTTGCTAAACTCATTTTCTCTAGTGCCATGCCAGAGAATTGCATAATGGCTAGTGTCGTCAACATCACAAATGGCACAATTGAACCGACAATTAATCCGGTTCTCATCCCTAAGAAAAAAATAACCACAACAAGAACAATAGCCAGTGTTTGTAAAACACTAATGGAGACCCCCTGTACGGCTTTTTTTACCTGGTCGGCCTGATAGGTCGCAATATTTAATTGGTAACCAATCGGTAGGCTATTTTCTATTGTGGTCACCTTGGTTTTAACCCGCGGTGCATATTCAAGTAAGTTATAATTAGGCAACATGGCAATAGCAAAAATTATGGCGGGTTGACCATTAAAATAGGCTGGTTGATGAGGGGGATCGATATAACCTCTTCGCACACTGACAATATCTTTTAACGCGATAGTATCATCTGTGCCGGGAAGAGTAATATGGGTATTACTGATATCAGCGAGCGACGAAAAATTACCGGTTGGCTCAACAACAATAAAACGCGTTCCGGTATCTACTTGCCCACCGGGGCTAATAATATTTTGAGTTTGTAACTCATCAATAATGGTTTGTGGTGAGATGCCTAACTGAGTTAACTTTGCCGTGCCTGCTTCTAAAAAGATACGCTCGGCCTGAGCACCTAAAATATCAACTTTTTTGGTACCGGCTACCGCATAAAGGTTATCCCTAATATGTTTAGCAATATCATACATTTCACCTAAGCTAAAACCATCTGCTGTTAGTGCTAATGTCACAACAGACACATCACCAAACTCGTCATTTACAAAGGGGGTTCTGGTACCCTGTGGGAGATTTCCCTCTGCTTGTTTAACTTTGTTGCGTAAGTCTTGCCAAATAGTATCTAAGTTAAAATAACGGTCATAAATCTCAACATGGATAACAGATTGACCTGTTGTTGATGTCGATGTTAATTTTTCAACTTCAGGAATTTTCCTAATTTCTTTTTCTAGTGCCCGAGTAATCAGCTGTTCTACACGCTCTGGTGCCATACCTGGATATGATGTTGTTACCACTGCAGTACGAATGGTAATAGTAGGGTCTTCTTGTGCGGGTAATGTCAGATAAGCAAAAACACCATTAATTAATAATAAGGCTAATATCATTAAAATTGACTTTCGGTAAGTAAATGCAACTTGAGTTAAATTCATTTTAAATCTCGTCAGTAATAATAATGATGATGGTTAATTAAAACGTTGTACGTGTTTGTCTAATAAGTCTACTGTTTGGCCATCAAGTAAAAAAGAAATGCCCGCGGTAGCAATTATCTCACCATTGACTAATCCCGAAGACACGATCACTCGATTGTTAATAATACTTTCAATTTGCACCTGTCTTTTATTAACCACTTGTTTATTAATATCGTACACATAGACATACGCTTTTTGCCCGTCATCAGCGCCCAAAGCAGAAATAGGTAAATGAAAGCTCTCACCTGAATAGCCGCTAAGGCCAACTCCAGCAAAAATAAAGTCAACTTCTGCCGTCATACCTGCGCGCAACCCTTCAAGAGAAGAAGTAATCACAATTGTCACCGGAAAAGCATTTGCTATACTCGCGCGAGAGCTAATTTCGGTAATTTTTCCTTTACTCTTTAATTGTGGAAAAGCTGAATAGTGAATATCAACCTCGCTGCCCATAACCAATTCTTGGATAAGGGTTTCAGGCACTGTCAGTTGTACTTCAAGGCCATCTTCACCTTCAATTTCAAAGGTTGATTGCCCAGGCGAAACTAGCATGGAGGGTTCAATTAAGCGCTTGGTTATCTTTCCATCATAAGGTGCTGTTAATACTGAGTCACTTAAATCTTTACTTGAAATTGCAACTTGTGCTTTCGCTAAATTGACTGCGCTGATCGCAGATTCATAAGCGGCTTTAGCATTATCGTAACCCGATTTTGAGACCAACCCTTTGTCAGATAGCTCGGTATAGCGCTTAAATTCATTATCCGCTTCAGAAAGTGACGCGTTAGCTTTTTGGCGGTTTGCTTGAGATGTTTGCATGCTTAAATTAAAGTTTCGCTGATCTAAACGTGCTAATTCATCACCACGTTTTACTGCTGCCCCTAACTTGACCTTGACCCACTCAACTTTACCACCGAGTTCAAAACTTAAGTTTGTCGCCTCAACCGGATAAACACTTCCAGATAAACGTCTCACTTGATTAAAAGAAGACTGTTGCACCTCAAGCCAAGCAATAGGACGAATAACTTCTTTAAAGGCCTCTTTTTTTTCAGTACATCCGACTAAAAGTAAAACAAAAGACCAACTAACAAGTATTAACTTATGATTAAGTAACCGCATAAAAAAACTCCTAAAAAATCTCTTATTCTATTATATATGATAAGTCTACTTGATAAAGAGATAACACATAGTTATCAGCTATAACTGTCATTATCATTTTACAGTTTTACCTTTTTATTAAAGATAATACCCCTTAAAAAAAGACATATTGTTGCAGATACAACTATTCACTTGTATTATCAATGAATATAACTCGTAGGATGATTACCGTAATATTAATAGTATTACCTTGAGGAATAGCAAAATGACTAACGTTTCACCTCAGTTGAAGTCTCACATTGATCAAGAAAATAGCCTCCAGCAAGTGGCTAAAGTAGATTGGCATAGACTTAGCTATTTATTATTATTATCTCGGGCAATGGATGATGTAGAAGAACAAAAATTAGTGCCGGCTAAATTGGTTTTTAATCAATTTTCAGCTCGTGGCCATGACTTTGCTCAAATTCTTTTAGGCCTACAATTAACTCACCCTCATGATGGTGCAACAGGCTATTACCGCTCTCGCCCATTTGTTTTATCACTTGGCTTAGATATTGATGAAGCCGTTGCTTCGCCAATGGCAAAATCAGGTGGTTACAGTGATGGTCGTGATATTGGTGTGGTGTGTAATTACCCAAATATTGAGCGCACTGGCGCAATGTTATTTCCGATGTGTGGTGGGGTTGGTGCACAATATTCACCGATTGCCGGTTGGGCTCAGTCTATTATTTATCACCGTGATGAACTTAAGGATGATTCTTATAAAGGCGCGTTAGGTTTGTCTATGGGCGGGGATTCATCAATGTCTACCAGTGGTTTTTGGGCATCATTGAATATCTCTACTACCAATAATTTACCCCATTTATTTTATATCGAAGATAACGGCTATGGTATTTCAGTACCACAAGCTTTGCAGACACCCGGCGGCGATCAAGTCGCAAACTTAGCCGCTTATAAAAACCTGAAAATTATCGATGGTGACGGCACAGATCCAATATTAACACCCCAACTTGTCCAAGAAGCGGTTGATTATGTCCGAAGTGGTCAGGGCACCTGTTTACTGCGTTTAAAAGTACCACGTTTGTGTGGTCATACTTTTCAAGATACTCAAACATATAAACCAGAAATAATGATCGCTAGTGAACAAGCTAACGATCCATTACCTAAATTAAAAAATTACTTAGCACAACAAAATATTATTTCTGAGAAACAATGGCAAATACTCGAAGAAGAAACATTACAAGATATTCTAGCAAGTGTTGAACGCGCAAAAAAGAGGCCTGAACCCAATATTGATAACTTAACCCGCTATGTTTATGCCGAGACAGATAAAAATGGCCAAGCAGAAGTTCAGTTGCGTGGTGGCTTGCATGCCGATGGTTACCAATTTCCAGCAGTAAATGAAATAGCTAAGCCTGAAGGCCAACGTTTAAATATGCAAACCGCGATTCGGAAGGTCTTAGCTCACGAGCTAGAAACTAATCCTAAGGTGTTAGTTTTTGGTGAGGATGTTGGTCCAAAAGGAGGGGTTCATGGCGCAACTTTAGGCTTGAATGAAAAGTTTGGTGATCACCGCGTCTTTGATACTAGCCTCTCTGAAGAAGGTATCATTGGCCGTGCTGTCGGTATGGCACTTGCGGGGTTAATGCCAGTACCTGAAATTCAATTTAGAAAATATGCAGAGCCCGCTGCTGAACAAATTACTGATACTGGCATTATGCGTTGGCGTACCAATAATCAATTTGCTGCCCCTATGGTCATTCGTATTCCTGGCGGTTTTGCTGGCCGTGGCGATCCATGGCACTCAATGTGTGATGAGGTTGAGTGGGCACATAAAACTGGTTGGCAAGTCGTTATGCCATCAAATGCCGAAGATGCCGTAGGTTTATTACGTTTCGCCTTACGTGATAATAATCCGACCATTTTTTTCGAGCACAGATCATTACTTGATAACCGTTGGGCACGTCGTCCTTATCCTGGTGATGATTTTGTTATTCCCTTTGGTAAGGCTAATATTTTAGCTGTCGGTGACAAACTAACACTGGTCACTTGGGGCGCTATGGTCGAACGTTGCCAAATAGCAATAGAAGAGCTTAAAAAAGAACATACCCCTGACAGTATTGAGCTAATAGATCTCCGCACCATAGCCCCATGGGATAAAGACGCCGTATTAACTAGCGTGAAGAAAACTGGCCGGTGTTTAATTGTCCATGAAGACAATATGACCGCCGGCTTTGGCGCAGAAATCGCTGCAGTGGTCGCTAAAGAGGGATTTTTTGATTTAGACGCACCTATCCAACGTTTAACTATGCCGGATATTCCCAATCCACATAATATTCATTTATTAAATGCGGCTGTGCCTACCGTTGAGCGAATAATACAAACCATTATTGATAACGTAGAGTTTTAACCAATACCGATTGAACTAAGTAACCTTGAGTTATAAGTGAGTAATAAAAATGAGTACTATTGATATCACCCTACCCGCTGCACAGTTAGAAGGTACGTCAGCGACGTTATCAAGGTGGCTAGTGGCTATTGGTCAGCAAGTAAAAGCGGGTGACCCGTTAATCGAATTAGAAACCGATAAAGTCTCAATGGAAATATGTGCACCAGAAACAGGCTGTTTATCTGACATTATTGCTAATGAGGGCGAAGAAATTATCGTTGATACGGTATTAGGCCATATCGATACGGCTCACCTAAACAGTAAAGACGCTGGTGTAGTTGTTTATGAGAGCAAAGATAATAAAGCACTTGGCGAGACCCTAAATAATGCTTTAAATAACGCCTTAAATAATACGGCAAACCATAGCAATGAAGATGAGGACTCTAATAGCGCACATGATCTGATAGGCCCTGCCGCTCGCCGTTTATTAAAAAATCACCATGTCGATCTTAACCTCATCACAGGCTCAGGTCGCAGAGGCAGAGTGACCCGCAATGACGTAAGTGCCTATATCGAAAATATCCCGCCATTAAGTACGTTAAACCCAACCTCCTCTCCTACTTCTGCACGAACAACTGTCGCCAGACCACTTAAGGGTAAGATGGTGCCACACAGCAATATGCGAAAAGCTATTGCCAAACATATGGTTAAAAGCCTATTAGAAACATCTCCTCATGTCACCAGTATTTTTGAAATGGACATGAGCAACATCATCGAGCATAGAAAATGGCATAAAAAAGAATATGCTGAGAGTGATGTTAACTTAACTTTTACTGCATATTTTTTGGCATCAATGGTTAAAGCGGCTCAAGTTGTGCCTCAAGTTAATGCTCGTTTTCATGACCATGCACTTGAATTATTTAGTGATATTAATATTGGTGTTGGTACCGCTCTTGGTGATGCTGGTTTAGTTGTTCCTGTCGTGCAACAAGTACAATCACTTAACCTTTTTGGTATTGCCAAAGCCTTAACAGGACAAACAATAAAAGCCCGCAATGGAGAGCTTAAGCCAAGTGACATGAAAAACGGCACGTTCACTATTTCAAATCATGGTGTTAGTGGCAGTTTAGTGGCAACCCCTATTATTATTAATCAACCTGAAGTGGCTATTTTAGGTGTTGGTAAATTAGAAAAACGCGTGGTAGTTGAGGACATTAACGGTATAGATACTATGGTAATTAAACCTAAGTGTTATGTATCTTTAAGCATAGATCATCGTGCTTTAGACGCATACCAAACTAACCTGTTTTTAGCTAAATTTGTTGACGTTATTGAAACTTGGGGTGAGTAAGCTTTACCACTAAAAATCAAATAATAAAGAATAGTAAATAGGAAGAATAAAACAATGAAAATTCAAAGTTATGTCAATGGTCAATGGGTTAGTGGTGATGGTCATTCCACCAAATGTTTTAATGCGGTCAACGATGAAATTATCGGTGAAATAAACTCGTTAACCTCTGGTTTTGACAGCGTACTTGATTATGGCCGCACCAAGGCAGGCCCAGCGCTCCGTAAATTAACCATTCATCAACGTGCTCAAATGATTAAAGCACTCGCAAGTTATTTACTTGAACGTAAAGAGGACTTTTATCGAATTTCCTATTTATCAGGCGCAACAAAAAGCGACTCTTGGGTAGATATCGAAGGCGGTATCGGTACTATGTTTAGTTATAGTGGCATCGCCCGTCGTGAGTTAAATAACGATACCTTTATTGTTGAAGGCCCTGTTGAGCCGTTATCAAAGAATGGTACTTTCGTTGGTCGTCACATATTAACGTCTAAAGAAGGTGTATCTGTCCATATTAATGCCTTTAACTTCCCTATTTGGGGTATGTTAGAAAAGATTACGCCAAGCTTAATTGCAGGGGTGCCTGTGGTCGTTAAACCGGGCAGTGTCACCTGTTACCTAACTGAAGCCGTAGTTAAAGCTATAGTGGAATCCAAAATATTTCCTGAAGGCTCAATTCAATTAATTTGTGGCAGTGTTGGTGATTTATTTGATCACTTGAATGAACAAGATGTCGTCACTTTTACTGGTTCTGCATCAACAGGGCAGATGTTAAAAGCCCATAAAAACATTATAGCTAAGTCGATTCCTTTTACTATGGAAGCTGACTCGCTTAACTGTTGTATCTTAGCGCCTGATGTTAAAGTTGAAGACCCTGAATTTGATTTGTACATCAAAGAAATAGCCCGCGAGATGACCACAAAAGCTGGCCAAAAATGTACCGCTATTCGTCGTATTTTTGCACCAACCAACATGACAGAAGCAGTAGGAGATGCACTTAAAGCCAAACTGTTAAAAACAACGATTGGTGATCCCAACCAAGAAGGTGTGCGGATGGGCGCATTAGTTGGTAAGTCACAACGTGATGATGTTATCTCAGTTATCGACCAACTGAGTCAAGGCAATAGCATCCTCCTTTCCGGTATGGACCACTTTAAAACCATTGGCATTGATAACACCAAAGGCGCCTTTTTAGCGCCGACCTTAATACATTGTCTAAACCCTCTCACCAACAATACAGTCCATGATGTTGAAGCCTTTGGTCCAGTAAGTACCTTAATGCCTTACACTGACATTGAACAAGCGATTGAGTTAGCAAAGTTAGGTAAAGGAAGTTTGGTAGGCTCAGTATTTACTTATAACAAAAACTACGCACGTGACTTGATTTTAGGCTCGGCTTCTCACCATGGCCGTATGTTGGTTATCGATAGAGATTGTGCAAAAGAGTCAACTGGTCACGGCTCACCACTTGCTAACTTAGTTCACGGTGGTCCCGGCCGTGCCGGTGGTGGTGAAGAGCTCGGTGGTGTCAGAGCCATTAAGCATTATATGCAACGTAGCGCAATTCAGGGATCGCCATCTTCATTAATGGCCATTACTAATGAATATGTCAAAGGAGCTACTACTACAGAAGATCGTATCCACCCGTTTAGAAAGTACTTTGAAGAATTACAAATTGGTGAGTCGTTAACCACGCATCGACGTACGGTAACTGAAGCCGATATTGTTAATTTTGGTTGTTTATCTGGTGACCACTTTTATGCACACTTTGATGAAATAGCAGCAAAAGATTCATTTTTTGGTCAACGTGTTGCCCACGGTTATTTTGTAATTTCCGCCGCCGCAGGTTTGTTTGTTGATCCCGGTCAAGGGCCTGTCATTGCTAACTATGGTATTGATAATTTACGTTTTGTTGAGCCAGTGTCTATCGGCGATACTATTCAAGTTAAGTTAGCCGCTAAACGGAAAATTAACAAAGTAAAACGTCCTGATGATAAATACCATACCGGTATTGTGGTTTGGGATATAGAAGTGACTAATCAAAGGGATGAAGCGGTAGCAATTTATGATATTTTAACATTAGTTGAACGAAAAATGAGTGACGAATAGTAAGCCAGTATCGAAAGCCAAAGGTAAGTAGGGTCAATAGTAGCAAGTTGAAAATTGTCCCTTACTACACTTGTCTTGCTGTTATTTTGTTTGGTGTGACGTCTGCTCAAAACGAGGACGACCCGCTTGTATAGACTCAAGGGGTTCAACCAGGCGAAGGCTTTCTTTACATCGAGTCACTAAGGTAATGTATTCTTGTGTACCGGCTTTTTTCCAATTAACTTCTTGCTCACTTAAGTCTCTAATAACTTTAGCTGGAGTACCAACAACCATAGAGCGTGGTTTACAGCTAAAACCGGCTTTAACAAAAGATGAGGCGGCAACAATAGACTCAGCACCAATTTTTGCATCGTCCATCACCACTGAGTTCATGCCAATCAAAGCATGCTCGCCAATGTGACAACCATGTAAAACCGCACAGTGGCCAATATGACTATAGGGTTCAAGGTAACAGTCTTTCTTTGGAAAGCTGTGTAAAACACAAGCGTCTTGAACGTTTGAATTGGCACAAACATGAATACGACCAAAATCACCACGTAACACAGCACCTGGTCCTATATAGCAATTTGCTTCGATGATAACATCACCAATGATTTCAGCACTCGGATGAATGAAACTGCTAGGGTCAATAACGGGAATAAAGTCATCAAGGGCGTAAATAGGCATAAAAGCTCCAAAGCTAATAAGTATTAAATAATACAAAAATAATTGTAAGAAAGATTATAAATGAGGTTAACCGATGAACCAAGACAATAACAAACAACTTACTTTTAAAACTATCACCTTAGAAAAAATCGATGGCGTTGCAAAACTCACCCTTAACCGCCCTGATAAAATGAATAGCTTCAACGTACAGATGCATGAAGAGATTCGAGACGCATTAGACAATATTGCCAGTGATGGCTTCTCTCGCTGTTTATTATTAACGGGTAATGGTCGAGGTTTCTGTGCCGGCCAAGACCTAAGTGATCGAGCCGTGGCCGCCGATGATGTAAGACCAAATCTAGGCCTGTCGGTAGAAAAATATTACAACCCACTAATCAGTCGATTAACTGGCTTGAAAATGCCGGTAATTTGTGCACTTAATGGAGTGGCAGCTGGTGCTGGTGCTAGTATTGCGATGGCTTGCGATATTGTTATTGCCGCTCGCTCAGCTTCATTTATTTTATCCTTTTGTAAAGTGGGTTTAGTACCTGACTCAGGTAGCTCTTGGCATTTAACCCGTGCTTTAGGTTTACCCCGCGCAAAAGCTTTAGCGCTGTTAGGTAACAAACTGAGTGCAGAAAAAGCGGAACAATGGGGATTAATTTACCAAGTTGTTGATAATGAATTGTTGGCTGCAGAGTCGATGACCTTAGCAAGTAACTTAGCCAGCCAGCCAACTGAAGCATTAGCTAATATTAAACGTTTATTAAATACCTCATTTGATCACAACTTACACGATCAACTAGAGTATGAACGTCAAACCATGCAACACTTGGGTAAAAGCGACGACTATAAAGAAGGTGTGGCTGCTTTTATCGAAAAGCGCCCAGCTAAGTTTGTTGGTAAATAATAGAGAAGAATCGTTAACCAAGATTAACTAAGGATTACCATGAAAGATGTCTATATTTGCGATGCCGTGCGCACCCCCATAGGTCGTTATGGCGGCTCACTAGCAACGGTTCGCGCTGATGATTTAGGTGCACTGCCGATGGCTGCATTGATGGAGCGCAACCCACAAGTAGATTGGAGCCAGATAGATGAAGTTTATTATGGCTGCGCTAACCAATCAGGTGAAGATAATCGTAACGTTGCTCGCATGAGTGTATTACTCGCTGGCTTGCCTCAAGTAATCCCCGCAGTAACCATTAACCGACTATGCGGCTCAGGTATGGACGCTATTGGCACAGCTGCTCGCGCTATCGCCTGTGGCGCGCAATCAATGGCAATAGCTGGTGGAGTCGAAGCAATGACCCGTGCACCTATGGTTATGGCTAAAGCGGAGTCAGCATTTTCTCGTCAAACTCAACTGTTTGATACTACGATGGGTTGGCGCTTTGTTAACAAAAAACTCAAAGCAGAACATGGTGTAGATTCTATGCCAGAAACTGGGGAAAACGTTGCGGAGCAATTTAATATTAGCCGAGAAGACCAAGACCTATTTGCTTATCGCTCACAACAAAAATTAGCTAAAGCTCAGGATGAGGGGATATTTGAACAAGAAATCATACCAGTTAGCGTCCAAATAAACCGAAAAGAGACCAAAGTTTTTACAAAGGATGAACACGGAAGAGCAAATACGACTCTTGAAGGCTTGGCCGCATTAAAAACGCCGTTTAGAGAAGGTGGGACAATAACAGCAGGTAATGCCTCGGGGATTAATGACGGCGCTTGTGCGTTATTAATGGCTTCGAAAGAGGCGGCTAAAGCTAATGGTTTAACCCCAATATCCCGGGTGGTAGGCATGGCAACAGTAGGATTAGAACCTCGCATTATGGGGGTTGGACCGATAAATGCCACTAAAAAGGTTTTAGCGAACACTGGCTTAACGTTAGCACAAATGGATGTTATTGAGCTTAATGAGGCCTTTGCCGCACAAGGCTTAGCCGTACTTCGTGAACTAGGCATTAGTGACGATGATGTTCGAGTCAACCCAAATGGCGGCGCTATTGCTATGGGGCATCCATTGGGAATGAGTGGTGCTCGTTTAGTGACTACCGCTAGCTATCAATTACAACGGACAGGCGGACAATATGCGCTATGTACCATGTGCATTGGTGTTGGTCAGGGTATTGCGATGATTATTGAGCGCGCTTAATATTGCCATTGATTAAAAGCATCAATCATTAAATCAAAAAGTCTGCTATTTATTAACAAGCAGACTTTTAAATTATTATTATTGGTAGCAGCTATTATAAGCCAAGCTCGGTGAGTCCAGGATAATTCAGAGGCCTTTTATCACCAGCCCAAAGAAATTTACGTTCATTTTCATCAATTAATATATCATTGATACTGGCATGTCGTTGCTCCATTAACCCTTTGTCGTTAAATTGCCAGTTTTCATTGCCGTATGATCTAACCCATTGATTAAATTCATCTTGCCATTCATAAGCAAACCTTACCGCGATCCTGTTATTGTCGACTGACCAAAGCTCTTTAATTAATTTGTAATGACGCTCTTTTTGCCATTTGGCGTTCAGTAAGTTGATAATGTCTTCTCTACCCTGGATAAATATATCCCTATTACGCCATCTACTGTCAAGGCTATAAGCTGTAGCTACCACCTCCGGATTTTGAGTATTCCACGCATCCTCTGCTTTACGTATCTTTTGAATAGCCGTTTCACTGGTAAAATTTGGCAATGGGTGCCTAATTTCTTCTATTGCTAGGTCATTATTCATTAATTTATCCCTTAAATTTATAGATCTATTGTTAAACGTTTAATATGGAACACATTTTATCAGCTGATTAAAATCAGTTAACCAGCCTACTATACCTTGCTACGATAGTAGGCTTTAGTAGGCTCATTTCAGATGACTTGAGTAAACAGAATTTTGTTATTTGTTGTACTAAAGTTTAAATACAGTTTAAAACTGACCGTTTGCTTCAATGTACTGAGACTGTAGATTAGTTTCCCGCGGTACCAACACATTGATAAATAGTATATTAATTATTTCGATTAAAAGGACAAAAATTTTAGATTATCATGGTATAAGATAAAATAAGTTCATAAAAAACGAACTAACACTTACCCTTGAATGATCAGAATAATCAGCCTTACCTTTCAATATTACTGATCACGGGGAGCAATTATCTTGTTTAAAAGTAAGTAGAATGAGGCTATCAGTAATAGCGGTTAACAACTGGAATCAATTAAGGTTTACCTGTAAACTTTATTTATTAACTCTTTTGATACTAGTTTGCCCATGACAAACAATTCAGCCAAGACAATCTCGCCTCTACCCTCGAAAAAACAGCCAGCAGGTAAAGTGCACTGCAGTTTGGATTTACAAACCTTTCTCCCTTATCGAATGTATTGCTTAGCGGCTCAAATGGCAAAAGCAGGTAATGATTTACCTGAGTTATTAAATGAATTGGCTATTAATATTGGTGAGCGAGAATGGCGCGTTATTTCTATTTTAGGCGCTTATGGTGGGTTAACGAATGGCCATGTCGCAAACGCTTTAAAAAGCGATGCTGCCACAGTATCTCGTGCCGTAAAGGTGTTAAAAACCTTAAACTTAGTTGATACCTTAAACTCGAAAAGAGATCGCCGTAAGGTATTGATCTACCTAACGGAAACAGGTGCGGCTTTATATGACAAGATCACACCTAAACGTATCGAAACAGGCAAAATGATTGATGATTGTTTTACTCATGAGGAGTTATCTACCATGCACCATTTATTGAATAAACTTGATCGCCATTTACAACATATGGAAAATGAACTAGAAGATGAGTGGGAATAGCACTAGGCATAGCATCGGATAAGACTGTCTGACAACATCAAAAATTCACGACCAATTGATTACCTTGCTTTGCTCGTTATTGAGCTTAAATCACTAAAATTTTATGACAGTGCATTCAAGCTAATTACCAATTAGAGAGCGCAGGTAAACTAAACTGTTTGTCTTGGTAAGTTAAAATTACCTTTTGTGGCAATATTTTATTTAAAAATAAATTTTCAGCAATTTTATCACCTTCATAACGGTCCCTGCCATTTATCCTTACCCAACCTTCACCATCACTGGAATAAATATGCATGTCAAATTCAAGACTAGGTACAGATTTTTGAACCCAATCTGGCATATCAGTTAATGAGCGTACCGAATCGGTATTAGTGATTCTTTGCGCGTCAAGTAACTCTTGGTTATTTTTCTCTGATGAAGTTTCATCAATAGCGGATTGAAAACGAGAAAGAAATTCATTTGAAACGCCATCAATAGAATTCACTTGAAAATTGATGTTAGTCGCTTCATCTGCTTTATTTTTGGTGAGTACGGTCTGCTCAGCAGTATCATTAATCTTTTCTACCTTTTTAACTGATGCTAGTTTTTCCTTTATCACCAAACGTGGATTGTCAGGCTGAGTATCGACTTTAATAGGTTGTTCAGCTTTTATTTCTACTGGTAGCTTTTTATTTTGAGCCTCTAGGCTAGGTATTGATAAAATGTTTTCTGTTTGATTATTAATGAATCCCAGAGGCGTTATTACATACTTTCCTAACCATAAACCAAACACTAAAACGCTTACTACGCCAACAGTAATACCACTAAATTGTACCCCTTTGTTTTGCCACCAAAACTCTTGTTTATATTCATCCCCCAACGCTTCAATTGATGCCTTTAGCACACATTTTTTATTCACCACGGCATCGTTAGTATTATAGGCATTCATCAAAGCGCGGTGACACAATAAATTGATTAACCTAGGTATACCTTGTGAAAGTTTATGAATAGTATTCATTGCTCCTTGATTAAATATCGGGCGATGGCACTCAGCAACAGACAAGCGATGCTTAATATACAGAGTAACTTCTGATTTGTTCAATGGCAGTAAATGATACCTAGCAGTAATACGCTGAGCTAATTGGCGCAAGTCTCTTCGCCTTAATAACTGCTGCAGTTCAGGTTGTCCAATAAGAATAACCTGTAGTAATTTTTTTGTATTGGTTTCTAAATTGGTTAACAAACGAAGTTGCTCTAACACTTCAGGTTGCAAATGTTGGGCTTCATCGATAATAAGCAGAGTATTGATATCATTTTGATGATTTTTTAATAATTTCTCTTGAATCTTATCAGTAAGTGTTTTTAATGTTGCCCCAGTTTTGCGGTATCTGATGTTGAGTTCGTCGCAAATTGTTGCCAATAATTCTTGGCTTGACAGTGTCGGGTTTAAAATAAATGCGCTTTGAATATTATCAGGAAGCTGCTCCATTAAGCAGCGACTAATGGTTGTTTTCCCTGTTCCTACTTCCCCTGTTAATAAGACAAAACCACCCGTATCACCTAAGCCATAAGTTAGGTGCGATAATGCTTCGCGGTGACGATCACTCATAAACAAATAACGTGGGTTAGGTGCGATAGAAAATGGCACCTCATTAAGACCAAAAAAAGCTGTATACATAGAATTTAACAACAAATATTTAAGTAATTAAAACAACTTATTGAAATTACCTATTTGTTGACACTATGTCAAAGAGCTTAGCTAATTATTATGATAAACTTAATGCATCATTACATTTTAGCGATGGCTTTCTTTTGACAACACCGAGTAACAATTATAACAAGAGTCAAAATAGTTTAACTACACTCAATAGTTTTCTTGTCGGTGGTGCTGTGCGCGATAAACTATTAAACAGAGCGGTCAAAGATCGTGATTATTTAGTTGTAGGTACATCCGTTAAACAGATGTTATTACTGGGTTTTACTCAAGTTGGCAAAGACTTCCCCGTATTTCTTCACCCCATCACCAAAGAAGAATATGCCTTAGCACGAACAGAGCGAAAACAAGGTCAGGGCTATACCGGCTTTGTTTGTTACGCTGAACCTGACGTGACTATTGAAGAAGATTTATTACGCCGAGACCTTACCATTAATGCGATGGCAATGGATAATGACGGCAACATTATCGACCCTTACAATGGTCAGCAAGATCTCAACAATCGTGTTCTTCGCCATGTCAGCAATGCCTTTATTGAGGACCCACTAAGGGTATTAAGGGTTGCTCGCTTTGCTGCCCGCTACCATAGTTATGGCTTTAGTATTGCTGATAATACACTCGCCTTAATGACAAGCATCAGCGTAAGTGGTGAGCTTTTGTCATTAAGTGGCGAACGAATATGGCAAGAAATACAGCTCAGTTTGTCAGAAGACCATCCTGAGGTTTTTTTTGAAGTACTGCGCAGTTGCCAAGCCCTTAACGTTCTATGGCCAGAATTAGAGGTCCTTTGGGGCGTACCAAACCCCGCCGAGTGGCATCCTGAAATTTGTAGTGGTATCCACACTATGATGGTATTAAAGCAAGCGGTGCGGCTAACTAATAATAGTGATGAGCCAGTGACGACCAGAACGGCGATTCGTTTTGCCGCTCTTTGTCATGATTTAGGTAAAGGGCTTACTCAGTCTGAAAAGTGGCCAAGCCATCGTGGTCATGAAAAAGCAGGGCTCCCCCTAGTAGAGAAGATAGCAACTGAACTCAAAATTCCTAACCACTATAAACAGCTGGCCCTAAAAGTCTGTGAACATCATTTACATTGTCATAAAGCATTTCAATTAACCGCGAGCACTTTATTAACTATCTTTAATCAATTAGATATTTGGAGAAAACCCGAAGACTTTGAGGCATTTATTATCGCATGTAAAGCTGACTTTCTTGGTCGACTAGGTTTTGAAAATAAACCTTACCCCCAAGAACAGTATTTAAAATCTGCTATGGCGGCTGCCAGTAATGTCAGCGCAAAAATGTTTGTTGATCAAGGTTTAAAAGGGATAGAGATAAAAGAAGCGTTAGCAGCAGCTCGGCTTAATGCCATACAAGGCGTTAAAAATCAGTACGAATGACACAATTAACTGCCTTGATATATTTTTGAGTCCTTACTTTATGGCCTTTAAATAAGCTTGATAAGGTCGCCATGCCTCAGTTTGATTTTGTTTAATACCCGATCTTAATTGAATATCACTGAGTGTACTTATATGACGTTTTTTATTCGAAAACGCTAAACATTCGCTTTGATACGCCAGACCACAAAAGGTCAAGACCTTAGTTATTTCAGTCTCAGGGTTGACGACTAAATTCGAATATTCAATGGTATAAATAAAGTCAGGAATTAAGCCATACCAATGGGCCATGACACCTTGATAACAGTCGTTATATTCAGAAATCTCACTTAAAGAGCAAAAATAAGGCTCCGGCGCTTCAAAATTATTTTGATAAATAGACCAACTTACGTCCATCACATCTCGCTTAATGTGAATGATTTTAGCCTGTGGCAATAACATTTTTATTAAGCCGATAGATTGATAATTAGCCGGCATTTTATCAATGATATATTTGGCATTAGGCGCAATACTTTGCACGCTTTTTAAATAATGTTCCCCTAATTTTTTGCAATGATCTTGAGATAATAAACCTACACCCTCGGGAAAATGCTTTCCTGTTATCTGCCATATACCTTGAGCGATATCACCCGCTAAAAAAGGTAATTCCCCCCCACTGTTGATGTCTTGATGCCCGATGAGCATTTGTTCTAACAAAGTAGAGCCCGAGCGAGGTTGGCCAACGATAAATATAGGGACTAAACTCTCGTTGTTTATTGGTACGTCAACACGAGACATTAGCGGTTCATTGAAGGTGGTTATTAAACTCAAGAAGAAGGGCTTCATATCATCAACATTAAAATTGATGGCTGAAGTTTGAAGATCATTGGCTTTTTTTAAATGATCGAAGGCTTGAACATAGTCTTTGATTTGATGATAAAGCGTAAAAAAAGCATAATGCAAAGCGATTTCTTCATGTAAAGATAATGGTGCTTTGAGTGAGCTTAATTTTCTGAGCATTAACTGAGACTGCTCACTAGCAAGGGTGAGTCGGTTAAGCCTAGTCAATAAACAAAAGGCTTGAACATGTGTTGAATTAATAGCCAAAATATCTGCAAGATGACTCTCAGCTTTATCAATCTCTCCTGCTTCACAATAAAAAATAGCTAATGCCAGTAAACTTGGCAGGTGTTTGCTATTAAGTTGATAGGCATTAATCAATGCTTGCTCTGCTTCTTCAAAGCGCGTTAATTTTTGGCATGCTTGAGCTAAAGAAAGCCAAAGCGCAGGCTCTTGAGTATACAACTTAATGCATTTTTTAAAGACTTCATAAGCGACTTGATAACTATCAAGGGTCAAAGCAACCTTTCCCAGTCCCCACAGTGCATTTATATCTTGAGGGTTAACGCGTAACAACTCTCGATATAAGGCTTCTGCTTTTTTAAAGTTACCTTGTTGATACATTTCATTAGCTTGAAGTATAAGAGTCATGATTAATAATTTACTCTTTATTGAAATACTGTTGATTTAAATAATGGGGTAATAAAAAAACCCCAGCAAAGCTGAGGTTTTTTAGTGTATCAAATTTCTTCTAGATTAAACGATATTAGAAGTTATAAGATGCTTTTAAGTAGTAGAAACCACCATTAAAGCCAAATGGAGAGGTTTCATAATATTGACCACCCCAGTTGTTATTCGGGATATCTTGTGAAGCAGGAATATTAATTTTTGTTGCTTGTTGGTCAAGTAAATTTTGTGCACCAAGTGATACAGTGAATGAATCATTGATGAAGTAGCTTACTTCAGCATCAAGTGTTAAAGCTGATTCGCCAGTATTAACAGTTGCATCATAATCAACGTGAACACCTTGGTATTCGCCATAGTAGTTACCACGAAGCAAGAAGCTCATGTTATCGTAACTTTGTGACCAAGTCATCGTAGCACGGTGATTAGGTAAATCGTTTTCTAAACGAGATACTTTAAAATCGCCTGTGATAGATGAGAAGCTATCAACTTCAGTTTTATTGTAGTTGTAAGCTATGCTAAATGCTGCATCGCCATCAAATAAGTCAGTTGAGTAATTACCGATAATATCAACACCAGTTGTTGTGGTATCAAAATCGTTAGTAAAGAAGCTGGCTTGTGAGATTGAGTCAACATTTGGAACACCTGCAGCTTTTAACGCAGTTTTGTCATCATCTGTTAAGGTTTTCTTCTCTGATTGAGAGATACGGTCTGTCACTTCAATGCTGTAAGCATCAACTGTTACAAATACCTGACCAACATTCCAAACAGCACCTAAAGTATAACTTTGTGAGCTTTCTGGTGATAATGCTGTAGCGCCAAGTTGAACAGCGATAGGGTTAGTTGGTGGCAATAATGCTGAGTCAACTAATACACCGCTTGATAATGACGTCTGTACGTTAGCATAGTTCGCTTGACCAACTGTTGGTGCGCGGAAGCCTGTGCTAATTGAACCACGTAATGAGAAATCATCAGTGACTTTATATTGGCCAGTAATTTTGTAGTTAGTATCACTACCAAAAGTACTGTAGTCTTCAAAACGAATAGCCGTACCGATTAATAAATCTTCATTTACCTGAGCTTCTACGTCAACATAAATCGCCGAGTTTTGACGAGAGAAAACGCCAGCTGCTAGCGGTTTAAAACCAGGGAAACCATTTGAACCGATACCAAAACCTTGGTCAGTATATGGACCTGCAGTAAACGAAGCAACATCACCTGCGGTTACTTCAAAAGACTCAGTATGCCATTCATAACCACCAGCAACCATTAATGAGTCAAACATAGCAACTTCAATATCTTTATTGAAATCCATGTTAAACGTTTTTTCTAGTTGTGTGTGCTTACCTGGTTCAAAGTCACGAGGAGTTTCAGCACCTAATGAAGCATTTAATGTGTTATAGATTACATAGCTAGAAGTATTACGACCAATAGAACCACTGAAGTCATACATAACGCCGTTATCCATTTCACCTTTTGTACCAACAGTAAGTGAAGTATCAACGATATTACCACCAAAGTTAGGGGTAAAACCGCCTGGTATCATTTCGTTGAACGAGAAACAGTTATCGTTATTAGCAACATTAGCGATGTAATCAGGTTGTGTTAATACGTTACCAGTAGTAATAGGAACAGCTAAACAAGTTCTATCAGCACCTTCAGATTGCGCTTTATCAGCGATTAGTATTGATTCACCACCATCGCCTGAATATACACCACCACGGGTATGAGGGTTACGGAAGTAAAAACCACCACGAACATCACGCTCAGAGAAGTTACCAAACATATAAGCTTCGCTATCGTTACCTAGGTCTAAACCTGAGTTAACAAAAATAGTGATGTCATCATTAACTTCCGGAGAACCCCAGATTTGAGCCAAGTCTGAAACAGCGGTGTTTTCGGCAGCAATTAAGCCAGCAGCATCTGGACGTTGAACACTTCTGCTTGTTGCATCAGCATTTTTATATTGGAAACTAAGGTTAACGAAACCGTCTTTAGTCAACGGCATACCAACGTTACCAGAAACTTCCATGGTATCGCCATCACCTTCATAATAAGAACCGTAACGAGCCGTTAAAGAACCACCGTCAGCATCATCTTTTAAAACAAAGTTCATTACACCAGCAATTGCATCAGAACCGTATTGTGCAGCAGCACCATCACGAAGAACTTCTACTTGCTTTAATGCAGCGGCTGGGATAACTGAAATATCAGGTCCTTGAGCACCATCATTAATACCACCACCTAGTAAGGCAATAACCGAGGCGCGATGACGACGTTTGCCGTTAACTAAAATCAAAGTACTGTCTGATGATAAACCACGCAAGTTAGCAGGTTTAACTAAACTTGCGGCATCAGAGATAGGGTTAGTATGAACGTTTAACGATGGTACACTACCTTTTAATAATTCAAGCATGTCGGTATTGCCGCCGCGTGACAACTCTTCACCACCAATTAAATCGATAGGTACTGGTGAGTCGTTTACAGAGCGTGGAGCACCACGAGAGCCAACAACAACAATTTTTTCGATACTTTTTTCTGCTTTAGCGTTATCGCCTTCAGCAGCAATTGCAGGTACGGTACCAAGAGCAATACTTACAGCAAGAGCTAAAGTTCCTGTACGGAATGTATTAGACATATTTTTTTCCCAATGTTTTAATTAGATGTTTTGTTAAATGTTTTTTATTCAACATTTTATGCAATGCTTTATTATTTGTTTAGTAGATGTTTTCTTACATGTAACAAAAAACATCTACTCACTTTATAGATCAACTATTTATTCATTACAAGAGGTAAAAAAGTGATTTTTTATCCTCATGTCTATTTATTACGTTAAAATATAGAAACTGTATAAACTTGATAATAAAAATTGATACCGTCCTAAAAAACACAAGGCTATATATGCTGTAGGTTTAGGTTGATATTTAAAAAATCAAAGTCCGAATAAATTCGTAATAAGAAATTAAAAGGGTAAAAATATGTAAAGTGAAAAAAGTTCAAAAAAAATTATTTTTTTTTTTATAATAATGGTTCAAAGCAATAAATAGCCAGGTACAGGTTATTTATTAACCAATTTAAAGTGACTTATTCCATATAAAAACTACAAAACACAATGTTTTGGTCTTAAAAAACCAATGTATACAGACCTTACCAAACACCTGTTATGAATATAACTTAATTAAAACCGCATAATCATTCACTTTTCATTACTTTATTTTGTCACTTAATGTCATTAATTTGTCTGTATTTCAAAGTAATCAACCGCTTATTGATAGTAGAGCAGGCAATGTCGATATAATCCCTTTAAAATCATAGAAAGCCAACAATTGTTATTAACGGTCACTTAACTCAATTAGTAATAAAGGTTAATAGCTACTCTCAGAAATAAAGACACTAACAAGTAAATAAACATTATTAATGCCAATGACTTTAATCACAAAAACATAGCGTTTTGTAAGCTTATCTAATCAAAAACTAACTAATTGATATAATACTTAACAAGTAAATGATAACGTTAGTTTATTAAATAAGGTCCTAAATCCCCTTAACAGTAGAATGATTTAACTAACCGTTATAATAAATAAAATAAAATGAAAAACATAAATCAAAAAAGTGATAGCCGACCTATCGGCATATTGGACTCAGGTGTTGGTGGTTTATCTATTGCTAAAGCTATCGCTGAAAGACTTCCTAATGAAAACCTTATTTATATTGCTGATACTCTTCATAATCCTTATGGTAGTAAGTCGCTAGATTTCATTCAGACTAGAACCAATGACATCAGCAAGTTTTTATTTTCTCAATCAGCAAAAGCCTTAGTGATTGCTTGTAATACCGCAACTGTTAACGCAATAGATCAAATAAGAGCGAATATTAATATTCCTATTATTGGTGTAGAACCTGCTATTAAGCCTGCTGCTAAACAAAGTATCACAAAAAACGTTGGTATTTTAGTAACTCAAGCAACGGCAGAAAACTATCGATTCCAATACCTTATTGAGCAGCACAAGAATGATGCTCAGGTACACATTCAGGCGTGCCCAGGTTTAGTCGAGTTAATTGAAACAAACAAAATGCAGACTCAAGAATGTGAACTACTTTTAACCCAGTTTTTGACCTCTTTACTGAGTAAAAATGTTGATACTTTAGTCTTAGGGTGTACTCATTACCCCTTTTTGACTAACAAAATACGAGATATTGTTGGAACTGCTGTAAATATTATCGAAACAGCGATTCCGGTGACCTTGCAGCTAAGGCGAAAACTTACAGAACAAAATCTCCTTAATTTAACTAAAACGCAAGGTAACTATCGTTTTTTAAGCTCAAAAGTAAATCGGCAACAACAACAACTTTTCATTGACCTGTGGCAACAGCCACTAGAACTAAAGTCATTTTTAATTCCTCAAGATTGCCTGTTAGGTTAAGTACTCCTGAGTACTGTTTTAATTGAGTAAGTCCCTGATACTCTGTTTTAATGTCATGTGAAATATAAACAAGACATCGAAAAACCAAAACCAACTTAGCTAATCTCATCATTTAACTAAAAACACATATCATCTTTAATATTAAATTTTATGAACGAATTAATAATATTGTTCTCTATTTTTCTTTATTCAACTCAAGAATTAAAATTTAAGACGTTTAGACATCTAGGCGTAAATAAAACTAGAAATAACTGATTCAACAGCGTAGAATTCTCATATATTTTTAGTTTAGTTATTAATTAAATGTTTATTAAACCGCTTAATTAAAACTAACTTTTGTTATTAAATAAAATTGAGATCTTATGTCCAGACACTTCTTTACTTCAGAATCTGTTTCTGAAGGTCACCCAGATAAAATTGCCGACCAAATCTCTGATGCGGTCCTTGATGCGATCATCGCCAAAGACAAACATGCTCGTGTAGCTTGTGAAACTATGGTAAAAACCGGTGTTGCAATAATTTCTGGTGAAGTATCAACAACAGCATGGGTTGATTTAGAAAAAATCACCCGTAATGTTATTAGTAACATTGGTTATACTTCATCTGACGTAGGTTTTGACGGCGAGACTTGTGGCATCATGAATTTAATTGGTCAACAGTCCCCTGAAATTGCACAAGGTGTTGATAGAGTTAAGCCTGAAGATCAAGGGGCTGGCGATCAAGGCTTAATGTTTGGTTATGCCACCAATGAAACTGAAACGTTAATGCCCGCACCACTTTTTTATTCTCACCGCCTAGTAGAGCGTCAAGCTGAGGCCCGTAAATCAGGTATATTGCCTTGGTTACGTCCTGATGCTAAATCACAGGTGACATTTATTTATGAAGATAATAAACCAATAGCGATTGATACAGTTGTATTGTCAACTCAGCACAACCCTGAAATAAAGCAAGCAGACTTAGTTGATGCCGTAATGGAAAACATTATTAAGCATGTACTACCTGCTGAATTATTAACGAGTGAAACAAAGTATCATATCAATCCTACGGGTCGTTTCGTTATTGGTGGTCCCGTTGGTGATTGTGGTTTAACGGGCCGTAAAATCATTGTTGATACCTATGGAGGCATGGCACGTCATGGTGGTGGTGCTTTCTCGGGTAAAGATCCATCCAAAGTAGATCGCAGCGCAGCTTATGCCGGTCGCTATGTCGCAAAAAACATTGTTGCTGCCGGCCTTGCAGACCGTTGTGAAATTCAAATATCTTATGCTATAGGTGTTGCAGAGCCTACATCAATTTCTATTGATACTTTTGGTACCGGAAAAATTTCTGAAGATAAACTTGTTGAGCTAGTGCGGATAAATTTTGACCTTCGCCCTTACGGTATTACAAAAATGTTAGACTTACTTCATCCTATGTATCAACAAACCGCTGCTTATGGTCATTTTGGTCGTGAACCATTTGAAATGACAGTAGGTGATGATACTTTTACTGCTTTCAGTTGGGAGAAAACGGACAAAGCAGAAAGCTTACGTCGAGCTGCTGGTTTATAAGGATTTTAGTAACTAAAATCACTTTGAAAGCCTCCTGTTGGAGGTTTTTTTTTCACTGAAATAAAAGCGCCTTTACATTGAAAACCCAGACATCAGCCCTTATCTTGTACTACTAACCTATAAATATAAAATCATCGTCAGGTAAGTTAATGTCCAACCCTAGAGTTTATCAGCATACAAATTTTTTAATTGGGCAAACTTATGCTTTAAATGAAGACGTCTTCGGACATACGGTCAGAGTTCTGCGTCTTAAGGAAGGTGATACAATTACTGTATTTAATGGCTTAGTAATCGATGGCAGCTATGGTGAATTTCAAGGCAGATTGGTTAATGTAAATAAAAAAAGTGCTGAGATTTTAATTAACCATTATCAAATAAAAAATATTGAGTCGCCACTCAATATTCATCTCGCACAAGGTATATCCCGTGGCGATCGCATGGACTTTACCTTACAAAAATCAGTTGAATTAGGTGTGAATACTATCACGCCTATTTTCACCGAACGTTGCGGGGTTAAGCTTAGCAATGACCGATTAATAAAAAAACATGAACAATGGCAAAAAATAGTCATTAGTGCTTGTGAACAAAGTGGGCGATGTACCGTCCCTGTTGTTAACTCACCGACTAGTTTGCAAGATTGGTTAGCACAGCCAACCAAGGCATTAAAAATCAATCTACATCCTAAAGCTGAACACTCAATTATGAATTTTCCTGCCACAGATAATAATGAACAACAAATAAAGGTTCGTTTATTAATTGGTCCTGAAGGTGGTTTATCTAACGAAGAGATTAAACAGGCCAACAATGCAGGTTGTATTGATGTATTGTTAGGTCCAAGAGTATTACGCACAGAAACAGCAGCATTAACAGCAATTACAGCATTGCAATGCAGATTTGGTGATTTGACTTAATCTTCATTACTTTCCAAAGAACAACACGTGAAAATTTAAATGACAGGATGAAAAATGACAGCTAAAACGATAAAGCTTGGCATAGTAATGGATCCCATTAAAGACGTTAATGTTAAAAAAGATTCGTCAATGGCGATGTTATTTGAAGCCCAGAAACGTGGCTATGAACTTTATTATATGGAAATGGGTGATTTATACCTTGAACAAGGAGTTTGCCGCGCAACAACACACAAATTAAAAGTATTTGATGATACTCAACACTGGTACGAACTGGGCGACGCCCAAGAAATTAATGTTAGTGAATTAGATGTGGTATTAATGCGTAAAGATCCTCCGTTTGATACAGAGTTTATCTACGCAACCTATATGCTTGAACGTGCAGAAGTTGAGGGCACGTTAATCGTAAATAAACCACAAAGCCTAAGAGACTGTAATGAAAAATTATTTACCGCTTGGTTTGCTGATTTAACGCCTAAAACATTAGTGACTAGAAACAGCAAGCGAATTAGAGACTTTCACGCAAAAGAACGAGATGTCATTATTAAACCACTTGATGGTATGGGTGGCGCTTCAATTTTCAGAATGGGGCCAGATGATGCTAATGTTGGCGTGATCATCGAGACCTTAACTGAACATGGTAGCCAATATGCTATGGTACAGGAATATATGCCAGAAATTGTTGATGGTGATAAGCGTATTCTTATTGTTAATGGCGAACCTATGCCCTACTGTTTAGCCCGTATTCCAGCCCAAGGTGAAACTCGAGGTAATTTAGCTGCTGGTGGTCGAGGAGAAGCTCGGCCACTAAGTGTTAGTGATAAATTGATTGCTGAAAAAATTGCCCCAGAGCTTAAAAAACGTGGTTTATTTTTTGTTGGTTTAGATGTTATTGGTAATAAAGTCACTGAAATAAATGTGACAAGTCCAACATGTATTCGTGAAATAGAAGCCGCTTATCCAATTAATATCAGTGGAAAATTAATGGATGCAATTGAAGCAAATATTCGATAATTGTTAAGTGACTTTGTGCTTATTAAGGTTGCCCAAGTTAACTCAGCTAACGTAAAGGAATCAATATGGATAGTTTAGAAAACCAATTACTTATTGCTATGCCAACCTTAGGTGACCCCTATTTTAACAAAACAGTGACTTATATTTGTGAACACAATGATGAAGGGGCTATGGGATTAATTATTAATTTACCTGTTAACATCAGCCTCAGTGAGTTACTAGCGCAACTTGAAGAAGAAAAAGACAGTAAAAGCATAAATGTCAAAAATGAATATACTGAAAGATTAAAGCAAATGGTACTCTCAGGAGGCCCAGTAGCGAGTGAAAGAGGCTTTGTATTACATACTCCACAAAGTTGCTGGAGTAGTTCATTGTCACTAAGTGACGATATTATGATCACCACCTCAAAAGATATTCTCCTTTCATTAGGTACTAAAGAAGCGCCTGATAACTACATGGTAACCTTAGGTTATGCTGGCTGGGGGCCCGGTCAACTTGAAGAAGAATTAAAAGCAAACTCTTGGTTAACCACACCAGCGGATGCTGATATTCTCTTTAATACTCCGATAGAGCAACGATGGAAGAAAGCAACGGAGAAACTCGGTATTGATATTGCTCATTTATCATCAGATGTTGGGCATTCGTAACAGTAACTGAGAGTTATAGCTTTTTAATAAACATTAGGTAGGAATTGCTTTGTCACAAATTATTGGTCAACGTACCGTTATTGGGTTTGATTTTGGGAAAAAATATATTGGTGTTGCCGTAGGTCAAGAAATCACGGGTAGCGCTTCACCTTTAGGGTCGATCAAAGCAAAAGAAGGTATACCTAACTGGGACGCTCTCGGAGCTTATATAAAAGAGTGGCAACCTGATATTATTGTTGTTGGCTTACCGCTTAATATGGACGGTAGTGAGCAACAACTGACTCTTGATGCCAAAAAATTTGGTAGCCGTGTATCAGGACGTTATGGGCTAACAGTGGAATTTCAAGATGAACGTTTAACTACTGCGGATGCTAAAGAAAGGCTTTTTGCTCGAGGTGGTTACCGTAATTTAAAAAAAGATAATATCGATGCTGAATCAGCAGCGTTAATTATTGAGAGCTTTTTCGAAGCAAATTATCGCTAGAATATTATAAATACTGATGAATATACCGGTTCAAGAAACTTTAGTTATTATGGGCCCTCTAATCTTAGTTGCTTTGTTGGGTTTTATTTGTACTAAAAGCAAATGGTTTAAACGCACCCAACTCGATGCACTCACCAAATTTACCTTTTATATATCCATCCCTGCATTTTTATTTTACCAAATGGCCAATGCCAACTTATCACAGTACCTAAGTCCCTCATTATACGCAGCGTTTTATCTGCCAGTATTACTCTGCTATTTCATTGCGTGGTTGGCAAATTATTTTTTTCACACTCAATTGAAAAAACAATCTTCAGCCTCTGCGGTTTTCGCCCTAAGTGCGAGTTATTCAAATACTATTATTGTTGGGTTACCTATTTTATTAACGGCATTCGGCGAACAAGTCGTTGCCATAGTGTTTATGATTGTTACTTTTCATAGTGTTATGTTATTTACTGTAACCAGTGCTCTTACTTCTAAACAAAGCGGATCTAATTGGCTAGGATTTGGTTTTCAAAGCTTTCTCAAACAAACCTTTAATAACCCCGTTATCTTGAGTATTTTATCTGGTTTAGTGTTTAATTTATTAATTATAGAGCTGCCCCCAGTGGTAAGTGGCAGCTTACTGCTTATCGGCAAACCGGCAATTCCACTTGCACTATTTATTCTTGGTGCCTCAATGACCTTTTATCAGGTCAAAAGCGAAATAAAGTTTATTACGTTTGCCACTGTCTTGAAGTTAATGTTGTTGCCAAGCTTGGTCTTTATCTGCTCTCGTTATGTCTTTGCTCTTGAGCCTTTAGTAATAACTGTACTGGTGATATTGAGTGCCTCTCCTACAGGAGTTAACGCTTACTTAATCGCAAAAGGCCAAGGTTATCACCAAGAAACAGTTGCAGGAACTGTTGTGGTGACAACTTTAGCTTGTATTTTTACGCTACCGTTTTGGCTTTGGTTTTTAAGCTAATGTTATTATTTGTAAAAATTAAAATAATGTGAAAGCTCTACATGCCATTATCATCAGGTTCTAACCCTTCAATAGTCATTCCACTTAGAGCATCAAGATCACTATGATCATTTGAATGGAGTTTGATCATTAAACGTAAGTCATTGGCTGAATCAGCATGATGAAGCGCATCGGCATAAAGAATCAAACCTTGTTCGTACAATTTAAATAGTGCCTGATCAAAGGTTTGCATCCCTAGTTCTGTTGATTTCTGCATCACCTCTTTGATTCCACCTATTTCACCTTTTTTAATAAGTTCAGCGATATAAGGTGAGTTCAGTAACACTTCAATAGCGGCAACACGACTTTTTCCATCTTTTGTTGGAATTAATTGTTGAGCAACGATACCACGTAAGTTCAAGGCTAAATCAAATAATAATTTACCATGCTGTTCAGCTGGTACTAGATGCATTATACGATCAATGGCTTGGTTGGCATTGTTAGCATGTAATGTAGCAATACATAAGTGCCCTGTTTCAGCAAATGACAATGCATGCTCCATAGTTTCTTGGCTACGAATTTCACCAATAAGAATAACGTCAGGTGCTTGTCGCAATGAGCTTTTGAGGGCCGCGTCAAAAGATTCTGTATCGAGACCAACTTCTCGTTGAGTGATCATAGATTTACCATGCTCATGAACAAATTCAATAGGGTCTTCAATAGTTAAAATATGACCATGTGAGTTATGGTTACGATGATTAATTAATGAAGCCATTGAGGTTGATTTACCCGTCCCTGTGCCGCCAACAAAAAGGACTAAACCGCGTTTTGACATAATAATATCTTTCAAAACTGGTGGTAAACCTAATTTATCTACGTCTGGAATATCAGTAACAATTCGCCTCAACACCATCCCTGCCATATCACGTTGCCAAAACGCTGAAACCCGAAAGCGACCAATACCATCAATAAAAATCGCATAATTACACTCTTTTTCTTCATCAAACTGCCGTCTCTGCTTATTATTCATAGAAAAATGGACGAGTGCTAGCGACTGTTCAGGTGTTAATACTTGAGCATCAATCGGTCGTAATTCACCATTGATTTTGGCACTAACAGGTAATTTTGCTGTAACAAACATATCTGAAGCATCAGCTTTAACCATTGTTTTTAATAGCTCATTAAATTCCATTAACTGCTCCAACTAAAGGCCTACAAATTGATTTTTATCTACCGCTTTTTCCATTGCCGCTTGTTTGGAAATTATGCCGCGATTTACCAAATTTTGTAAACATTGATCCATCGTCTGCATGCCGTGTTGCATCCCGGTCTGAATGGTAGAATACATTTGTGCAATTTTATCTTCACGGATAAGGTTACGTATGGCAGGAACACCAATCATGATTTCATGAGCGGCGACTCGGCCGCCACCGGTTTTTTTAATTAAGGTTTGAGAAATCACTGCCCGCAAAGATTCAGATAACATTGAGCGTACCATAGACTTTTCTTCCCCTGGGAAAACATCAATAATACGGTCAATGGTTTTAGGCGCAGAACTAGTATGTAAGGTGCCAAAAACTAAGTGACCTGTTTCAGCCGCTGTCATTGCTAAGCGAATTGTCTCTAAATCACGCATTTCACCCACTAGAATAACATCGGGGTCTTCACGGAGTGCTGAGCGCAAAGCCGCTTCAAAACTTAACGTATCACGGTGAACTTCCCGCTGATTAATCAAACACATATGATTGTCGTGCACAAACTCTATTGGGTCTTCAATTGTAAGAATATGATCATTTTTAGATTTATTAATATAATCAACCATCGCTGCTAATGTTGTTGATTTTCCTGAACCTGTTGGGCCGGTAACAAGCACTAAGCCACGAGGGGTATCAGAAATGGCTTTGAAAATTTCAGGGCAACCCAAATCATCTAATGAAAAAATTTTACTGGGTATGGTACGAAATACAGCTGCTGGCCCACGATTTTGATTAAAAGCATTGACCCTAAAACGAGCTAAATTGGGTACTTCAAATGAAAAATCAATTTCTAATTTTTCTTCATACTCTTTGCGTTGACGATCGTTCATAATATCGTACACTAATGCATTAACATCTTTAGCATTAAACGCGGGTGTGTTAAGTTTACGAACATCGCCATCAACTCGAATTAATGGCGGTGAACCTGTTGATAAATGTAAATCTGATGCATTGTTTTTTACGCTAAATGCCAATAGTTCGGAAATATTCATAAAACCTCTTATACAAAGTAATCGTTAAATAAATTGAGAATTGAAGTAACTTAAATGATAGACATAAAAACTAATGTAGCCATTATTCAACAGCAAATTTTTCAAGCCTGCAAACAAAGCAATCGCTCTGTTGATGAGGTAGCCCTATTAGCTGTTAGTAAAACAAAACCCATTACTCTAATTGAACAGGCTTATCAAGCTGGTCAATATGAATTTGGAGAAAGTTATGTCCAAGAAGCTATAGATAAAATTAATGCTTTAACGCATCTTTCAAAACTAACATGGCACTTTATTGGTCCTATTCAATCAAATAAAGCTAAGTTAATTGCAACACATTTTTCTTGGGTTCATTCCGTTGACAGAATTAAAATTGCAGCACGGCTGAATCAATATAGTTCAGCTCAAGATAACCCGCTGAATGTTTGCTTACAAGTCAATATTAGTGGTGAACAGAGTAAATCAGGTGTCACTATTGATGAATTACCTGCATTAGTTGATTTTATCAACAAATGTGAAAATTTAACATTAAGAGGCCTAATGGCAATCCCAGAAAAAAACTCAAAAAAATCAAGCTACATTAAAATGTTTCAGCTATTTAACCAACTGAAAAAAGAAGTTCGAACTATCGATACTCTATCTATGGGCATGTCTAATGATTTAGTTCCGGCAATTGCAAATGGCTCAACTATGGTTAGAGTCGGCTCTGCTATTTTTGGACAACGGGAATAATAATTAATCAAAAAAACAGATGCTTATTATTTTTGAAGCTCTGCATAGCTAAGAAGTAAAATTTTTAATAAGAGTTATAAACAACAAATTATTTAAATAGGTTAAAGGTATATTATGAAAAAAGTTGCATTTATTGGTGCAGGGAATATGAACGCCAGCATTATCAACGGGTTAATAAAACAAGGTGTTGATGCACAAAGTATTATTGTCTCTAATCCTTCGGCCGAAAAACGTCTTGCCTTAGCCAATTCACTCGGTATTAAACAAACAGCTAGTAATGTAGACGCCGCCAGATTTGCCGACCTTATTGTGCTCGGGGTAAAACCTCATTTTATTAATGACGTTTGCCAAGAAATTAGTCAAACAGTTGATATTAAAGCAAAGTGTTTTCTCTCCGTTGCGGTGGGATGTACTATCGCTCAAATGGAAAAGGCCTTGGGAGAGAGCACAGCAATTATTCGTACGATGCCAAATACACCATCACAACTTGGTTTAGGTATGACGGGCATGTTTGCTTCTCCATCCGTTAATCAAGAACAACATGATTATGCCGATTATTTAATGGCGGCTGCCGGTGAAACGGTATGGTTAGATAAAGAAGAGCAGATAGATGATATTGCCAGTATTTCAGGCTCAGGACCTGCTTACTTTTTCTTATTTATGGAAGCAATGCAACAACAAGCAAAAGCAGCCGGCTTCTCTGAAGCTGTTAGCAGGCAACTGGTGCAACAAACCGCATTAGGAGCTGCAAATATGGTTGTTTACAACCCGGAACTTGAAATTAGCGAGTTGCGTAACAATGTTACTTCTAAGGGTGGTACGACACAAGCGGCATTAACCACATTTATAGACGGTGGTTTGACCGCATTAGTCAGTCGTGCAATGAAAGCTGCATTGAACCGTGCTCAAGCAATTGCTAAACAAAATTCATAACCGGAGACTTTATGGAAGCCATAATTTATTTATTAAGATTTGCTTTTGATGCATTATTGACCATATTGATTATGCGCGTTTGGCTGCAACTCGTCAAAGCAGACTTTTATAATCCACTTAGCCAATTTATAGTTAAAGCTAGTAACCCCTTAGTTATTCCATTGAGAAAAGTTATTCCTGGATTTGGTGGTATTGACTTGGCAACAGTGCTGTTAGCATTTATTGTCGCAACAGCTAAGTTTGTCAGTATAACTTTACTTAGTGGCGGCGAATTAGAGATTGTTATCTCTCTTTATATTGGTTTGATTATTTTGATTAAGCAAATAGGCTTTTTGATATTTATTATCATGTTAGCTATGGCATTAATGAGCTGGGTAGTGCAAGGTTATAATCCAACTCAAATGGTATTTAATCAACTAACCGAACCTTTTTTACGTCCAATTCAAAGAATAGTGCCTAGCATTGGTGGCTTAGATTTATCTGTGCTTATCGCTTTTTTATTGTTAAATGTTATAAATATATTCCTCTCTAACTTACTGCCTTTTTGGGCACAACTATAAGAAAACAGTTTTTGCTTCGACAGTTTTAATGGTAAAACTGTCGAATTTAATCTCGATTGTCTATACTTAATAAATCACCATTCTTTGGAGAAAGCTATGAAAACCCTGACTAAAAAAATCTCACTACATGCTTTATTTATTATCTCTTTTTTTAGTTTTTTTTCAACCTCTGTTATGGCTGAAAACATGAAAAAACTAGGTTCTATGAATGTACATTACATGGCTATTGGTGCAACCTTTTTAACTCCAGAAGTAGCTAAAAATTATGGTATTGAGCGAAGTCGTTATAATGGCTTAATTAATATATCAGTACTTGATAATACACAAAAAGAGATGCCTGCAAAAACTGTGTCTATTTCAGGCATCGCGCGAAATGACATAGGCCAAATTAAATCACTAGAATTTCAAGAAGTAAAAGAAGGAGAAGCCATTTATTACTTAGCACAGGTAAATTATAGTAATGAAGAGACTTACTATTTTGAATTAGATATTACTGATGGCAAAGAAAGTCATAAAATGAAATTTAAGCAAAAATTTTATGTCGATTGATTACTTTTGATTTGACATGCTGATTATCAATAGCGAAGAATGAGGTATAATGAGGTAAGTCATTTAATTGATCAGCCTCGCTTTGTATTCACCTCATATTGAAAATAATACCCCCTAGTTATGTGAAGTGTTAAACCAAACTTTAACTCCCCCGTTCATCATGAACTCGTTACCCTCTTTACTCGCTTTGTTAAGATAAAAAGTGTCAGTCCTAAGTAATCACAATAAAATTAATAAACTAGATAAAAACAATGAATAATCCAATTCAATTGTTTGTTAATAATAGCAAACGTCATTATCATTATTTTCAATGATTCACACTTTAAGGTATTATGCAGACCTCGCGAACAATAGAGTAATTAAAGAGTAGTCATGTCAACGATCGTATTAGCCACAGGTAATAAGGGCAAAGTTAAAGAATTGGCCAGTTTACTTGGTGAGCATAAAATTAATGTTGTTCCTCAAAGTGATTTTAATGTCCCTGATGTTCCAGAAACAGGTTCTACCTTTGTTGAAAATGCCATTATAAAAGCACGGCATGCTTCTAAAATCACTGGTTTACCAGCTATTGCTGATGACTCTGGTTTAGCTGTGGACGCTTTAAATGGGGCGCCAGGTGTTTATTCAGCTCGTTACGCCGGAGATAATGCTAGTGATGAAGCTAACACCTCAAAATTATTAAACTCGTTATTAAACATAGCTGATGACAGACGAAGTGCTCGGTTTCACTGTGTATTGGTCTATATGCAAAACAGTGAAGATCCAACACCAATAATTTGCCACGGCGTATGGGAAGGTAGTATATGCCGAGAAAAACAAGGTGTTCAAGGGTTTGGTTACGACCCAGTATTTTGGCAACAAAAACATCAGTTAACTTCAGCACAGTTACCCCGTGATTTAAAAAACCAATTGAGTCATCGCGGTAAAGCATTAGCCCAGTTAGTCCCTTTGCTGTTGGCTAAAACCTCACATACTAGTTAAAGGAATGACGTGTTAGTTAATCCCCCCTTATCTTTATATATTCACATTCCTTGGTGTGTGCAAAAGTGTCCCTATTGCGATTTTAATTCCCATGCATTAAAAAATGATGTCCCTGAGCAAGAATATATCGAGCAACTAATTATTGACTTAGACAGTGATATTCGGCGTTTTAATTTATCAAACCGTCCTCTGTACAGTATTTTTATTGGCGGTGGTACACCTAGTTTATTCTCGCCGCCTGCAATTGAGAGCTTATTGCAACAAGTATTGCAGCGTTTTGAACATAAAAGTGATATTGAAATAACCCTAGAAGCTAATCCAGGAACAGTTGAAGCTGACAAATTCATTGGCTTTTTCAATGGCGGTGTATCACGATTATCTATCGGGATTCAAAGTTTTGAATCTGATAAACTTATTAAGCTCGGTCGAATTCACGACAGTAATCAAGCAAAAAATGCGGTAGTGCTGGCGCAAACCTGTGGTGTAAAAAGTTTTAACTTAGATTTAATGCATGGTTTACCTCAGCAAAATATTGACAATGCTTTAGATGATTTAACAACCGCCATAAACTTAAATCCTACACATATTTCTTGGTATCAATTAACCATAGAGCCTAATACACCCTTTCATTCTAAGCCTCCAAAGCTTCCTCAAGATGATGTTCTATGGAAAATTCAAGACAAAGGGATCGAGCTATTAGCTCAAGCAGGTTATCAACAATATGAAATCTCGGCTTTTAGTAAACCTGAGTTTCAGTGCCAGCATAATCTTAATTATTGGCAGTTTGGTGACTATATAGGTATTGGCTGTGGCGCTCATGGCAAGATCACTGATGCTAAAAATAACTCAATATTTCGTACAGTGAAAGTAAAACACCCTAAAGGTTATTTAGACAAAGAGCGTGAACATTTAGATCATCTAATAACGGTTAAAGACAGTGAATTACCCTTTGAGTATATGATGAATAGATTAAGGTTGTACTCAAGTTTTACCTTAGATGACTATCAACAAGCTACTGGGCTCGAAGTCGAGTCGGTCTTACCGACCTTAGAACTTGCGAAAAAGAAACAGTTTATGGAGCAACGAAATGGCTCTTGGCAGGTCAGCCAACATGGTCATCGTTATTTAAATGACCTATTGGAAATGTTTTTATGAGTGAGATAAAAGATCATATAAATACAGAGCAAGATAGAGTTGACGCCCACTTCATGAAGTGCGCCTATCAATTGGCACAGCAAGCAGAGTCTCATAATGAAATTCCTGTTGGTGCGGTTGTAGTTGCTAATGGTGAAGTGATTGGTGAAGGCTTTAATCAATCAATTATGTTAAACGATCCCTCAGCCCATGCAGAAATGATAGCAATACGTCAAGCGGGGGAAGTCTTACAAAATTATAGACTGTTGGACTGTACCTTATACGTCACTTTAGAGCCTTGTTCTATGTGTGCCGGATTATTAGTGCACGGCAGAATAAAACGCTTAGTTTATGCAACAAAAGATCAAAAAACAGGAGCTGCAGGTAGTCTGTTTAATTTAGTTAATCACCAAGGATTAAATCATCAGATTGAAGTAAGAGAGGGAATATTGGCGGACGAGTGTAGTGCCCTACTTTCCGCTTTTTTTAAAAGGCGCCGAACTGAGAAAAAAATCGAAAGAAAACAGCAAAAAGGTTAATGAGTTAATCTGCTGATCTTTCTTCATTAAGGGTCTGAATAAAAAACTCTTGGCGACGGGTAGCTACTTTGTGATACCGACGAGCCAATTGACGCTTTCGTTGCAATGATGATGTTATTCTTTTGTTTCTCATTTGTTGTCTCTTCTTATTTTATAATTTAATTAATTTCAATTAAGTATCACCCACCTTTGTGACGTTTTAATGACAAAGTTAAAAGTTAAAAATTTAATTTTTAACTAAGGTCTCATTGTTAATTCTCTCTTGTTCAAGCTTATCAAGTAACAATTGTTCTTCTTTAGCTTTGTCATCTAAAAATAACAAACTCTCATAATAACGTCGGATGCTTTGAACATACTCAACAGGCTCATCACCGCGGGCATAACCATACTTTGTGTGTTTATAATACTTTTTTTGTTTAAGTAGTGGTAAGCGTGTTTTAACATCAAACCAACGATCAGGGTCGCCCCCTTGATACTGAGTAATAATTCGAGCATCATTTAAATGACCAAAACCAACATTATATGAAGCAAGAGCAAACCATGTTCGGTCTGGTTCAGGAATACGTTCTGGCATTTTATTAATCATTCTTTTTAAATACTTAGCACCACCTAAAATACTTTGCTCAGCATCTAAACGACTATTAATGCCCATTTGTTTCGCGGTAACAAGTGTTAGCATCATCATACCTCTAACGCCTGTAAACGAGCGAGCATGCGGTTCCCAATGCGACTCTTGATAACTAATAGCGGCTAATAATCGCCAATCAATGTCTTGACCATGCTTCTCAAACAACGCCTGATATTTTGGCAGTTTATCATCCACTGCTTTAATGAATAAACGAGTATCAACATAGTTAAACTCTTCAACATGGCCATAGTATTTATCATCAAGTACCAACAAGGTACCATCGTGGTGCACTTTACCAAAAAACTCGATAAGACTAGCGAGAATCGATGCGTCATTTTTTTTACTTACTAACCAAGCAAGTGGTTCAGCAGGTTTAATAGTAAATGCGATGCTAATTTCAGGGTAATATCGACGATTCATCGCTAAAACATGGCTATCAATAATGGTGTAATCAATTTTTCCTTCAAGTACTTGTATTAATAATTCTTCATTATCGAGTTCCGATGTTTCTTGCCAGGTTAATTCGGGATGAACAAGTTTAATATTTTGTAGGTTCTCAGCATGACTTGAACTTGAGGTTACCATTAGGGTACCGGATAAGTCTTTTAATTCTCGAGGCCATTCATTACCCTGCTTAAAGACAACCTTATGACTGACCTCTTGGTAACTAGGAGAAAAACTAAAATCATCCAGCCGATTTTTAGTGACCGCTAGACCTGCAGCAAGAAAATCAACTTCACCACTATCGAGTTTTGGAAACAACTCTTCAAGGTTATAACTTGGAATGATTCTTAGCTCAACACCTATCGTGTCAGCATAATCCTTAGCTAGTTCATATTCAAAGCCAGCCGGACCTTGAGAACCAATATAGTAACTGTTAGGGCCAAACAACGTACCAACTTTGACATAACCGCGGTCAATTATTCGTTGTAAGCTCGCTTTGTCAGATTTTGACTCGCAGCCCGACAACAGAGTTAGCAGTAACAAAACTATGCTAACGAGGAGAGTGGAATACAGCTGTTTTTTAATGATAAATAGATTCATAGTGCTCATTGTCTTACTATTTAGATTACACATAAAGCCTTTTTTTCTTTGATTTCATAATCTCGCTAGAATGGGTTGTTTTTATCACTTATCAAATGGGCAGTTTTCCATTATAATACGCGCGATTTTTTGCTACTTTATATTTACCCAATAATTAAAGTAGTTAGCCTAACCAACCAGTGGTGATACCGTTTATGACGATGTTGATGAAAACCCTTCGCGGCGCTCCGGCACTTTCAGACTTTAGAGTCCAGAAATTATTAGCTCAATGTGCTGAATTAAAGCTAGCTGTTACTGATATTTATGCTGAGTTTACCCATTTTGCTCACCTTACTTCAGAGCTTAGCGATGAAGAATCTCATGTATTACAACAACTACTTAAGTATGGGCCCACTATTGAAGAACACGACCCCGTCGGCCAACTTTTAATAGTGACCCCACGCCCTGGAACTATTTCACCTTGGTCTTCAAAGTCTACTGATATCGCCCATAACTGTGGATTAGAAAAAGTCACTCGCTTAGAGCGAGGAATTGCTTATTATGTTTCTTTGTCAGAAAGCAGTAGTGCATTAACAACAGCACAGCAGTCTCAACTTAATAACCTATTATCTGATCGCATGATGGAGACCGTCTTCACCGAAATGGCCCAAGCCACTTCTCTTTTTGTGACGGCTGAACCCGGCCAATTAACCGCTATTGATATTGAAACGGGTGGTAAAAACGCATTAGTTCAAGCTAATACCGATTTAGGATTAGCACTCGCAACAGATGAGGTTAATTATTTATTCGAAAATTTCACTAAATTAGGCAGAAATCCACACGACATCGAACTCTACATGTTTGCACAAGCAAATTCAGAACATTGTCGTCATAAAATTTTTAATGCAGACTGGACCATTGATGGTGTTAAGCAAGCTAAGTCATTATTTAAAATGATCCGTAACACTCATGAAGTTAATCCTGATTATGTGTTAAGTGCTTATAAAGATAACGCCGCTGTTATGGTGGGTAATAAAGGTGGTCGTTTCTTCCCAAACCCTGAAACTAATGTTTATGGTTACCACCATGAAGATATTCAAATATTAATGAAGGTTGAAACTCACAATCACCCTACTGCGATTTCTCCTTATCCGGGTGCTGCAACAGGTAGTGGTGGTGAAATTCGTGATGAAGGCGCAACAGGTATTGGTTCTAAACCTAAAGCTGGCTTGGTCGGTTTTTCGGTGTCGAACCTACGTATTCCAAATTTTGTACAACCGTGGGAAACCGACTTTGGTAAACCAAATCGTATCGTTTCAGCCTTAGATATTATGATGGAAGGCCCATTAGGTGGCGCAGCATTTAATAATGAATTTGGTCGTCCTGCTATCCTAGGTTATTTTCGCACTTATGAAGAGCAAGTGAACTCATTTAATGGCTCTGAGGTACGTGGTTACCACAAACCAATTATGCTTGCTGGTGGCCTAGGTAATATTCGTAACGAGCATGTCCAAAAACGTGAAATAATCGTTGGCGCCCATTTAATTGCCCTTGGTGGCCCTGCGATGAACATTGGTTTAGGCGGAGGGGCTGCTTCTTCAATGGCATCAGGCCAATCAGCTGAAAACCTAGACTTTGCTTCAGTGCAACGTGAAAATCCAGAAATGGAGCGTCGCTGCCAAGAGGTTATCGATAAATGTTGGCAATTAGGTGAGCAAAATCCTATCGCCTTTATTCACGATGTTGGTGCCGGTGGTTTATCAAATGCTTTCCCTGAACTGGTTTCAGACGGTGGTCGTGGCGGTGTTTTTGAACTTCGTAATGTACCCAACGACGAACGTGGCATGGCCCCTCATGAAATTTGGTGTAACGAATCGCAAGAGCGCTATGTCATTGCTGTATCAGATGAAAATCTAGCAACCTTTAAGAAAATATGTCAACGTGAGCGTGCACCATTTGCCGTTGTAGGTCGCGCGACTGAAGAGGAACATTTAACAGTTACTGACGAACATTTTACAGGTAATGATGAATTAGCTACTCCTATCGACTTACCGCTAGATGTTTTATTAGGTAAGACACCAAAAATTTATAAAGATGTCACTACTAAAACTGCACAAGGTGATGAACTGGTTGTCAAAAATATTGATTTAGCTGATGCCGTAGAACGTATTTTATCATTACCAACTGTTGCAGAAAAAACCTTTTTAATTACCATTGGTGATCGATCAGTAACCGGCATGGTTAACCGCGATCAAATGGTCGGTCCTTGGCAAGTACCCGTAGCTGATTGTGGCGTTACCGCTAGCGCACTTGACTCTTATCATGGTGAAGCCATGTCATTAGGTGAACGGACACCCGTTGCCTTATTAAACTTTGGCGCTTCTGCTCGCTTAGCCGTAGCGGAGAGTTTAACCAACATTGCTGGTACTGACATTGGCGATTTAAACCGCATAAAACTATCAGCTAATTGGATGTCGCCAGCAGGTCACCCCGGTGAAGATGCAGGTCTCTATGAAGCCGTTAAAGCCATTGGCGAAGAGCTTTGTCCTGCACTAGGGTTAACTATCCCTGTAGGTAAAGACTCAATGTCTATGCGTACTCAATGGACAGAAGAAAAAACTACCGGAAATGGCGACAATACTTTAGTTGAAAAGTCGGTAACATCGCCAATGTCATTAATTATCACCGCTTTTGGTGTTGTTGAAGATATTCGTAAAACTGTAACACCTGAGCTTCGCACTGATCTAGGTGATACCCGCCTAATAGCGATTGACTTATCAAAAGGTAAAATGCGTTTAGGTGGTTCATGCTTAGCACAAGTCTATAAACAACTGGGTAATGAAACCCCTGATGTTGATTGCCCGGAGACGTTAAAAGGCTTCTTTAATGCTATGCAAGCGCTTGTTCGTGATGAAAAACTTATTGCTTATCATGACATCTCTGACGGTGGATTATTCACATCAGTCGTTGAAATGGCATTTGCTGGCCATACCGGTGTTGATATTGACCTAACTAAGTTTACATCAACCTCAGGCAACGATGTTGATGTGTTGTTTAACGAAGAACTTGGTGCCGTGATTCAAATTCGTGAAAACGATGTTGAGGCTATTTTTGCAGTATTCGCTGAATATAATATTTTAGATTGTTGCACTGACATTGGCCATATCAATAACGAAGATACCATTCGTTTTAGCCGTGATGGTGAGGTAGTACTGGAAAATTCTCGTACGTATTATCGGACGACTTGGGCACAAACCACATTGAAAATGCAATCAATGCGAGATAACCCTATTTGTGCACAGCAAGAGCATGACGTTAAATTTGATACTGAAGATCCTGGGTTACATGCTGAATTAACTTATGATATCAATGAAGACATCGTTGCTCAGTTAATTGCAAAAGATGCTCAAAATCAAACAAACCCTAAGATTGCAATTTTACGTGAGCAAGGCGTTAACTCTCATGTAGAAATGGCGGCAGCCTTCGACCGTGCTGGTTTTATTGCTATTGACGTGCACATGTCTGATATTTTAGCCGGCCGCACAGACTTGGCTCACTTTAATGGTTTAGTTGCCTGTGGTGGTTTCTCATACGGTGATGTATTAGGGGCTGGGGAAGGTTGGGCAAAATCTATTTTATTCAACAAAGGCGCAAAAACAATGTTCAAAGCCTTCTTTGAACGCCCAGATACTTTCTCATTAGGTGTTTGTAACGGCTGTCAAATGCTATCAAACCTAAAAGAGATTATTCCTGGATCGGATGTTTGGCCACATTTTGTCCAAAATAAATCTGAACGTTTTGAAGCTCGCTTTTCACTAGTTGAGATCCAAGAAAGCCCGTCAGTACTGTTTAAAGGTATGGAGGGTTCTCGTATGCCAATTGCGGTATCTCATGGCGAAGGTCATGCAGAATTTAGCTCAGAAGAAGCTATTGGCGAAGCGAATGACTCAGGTGCAGTATCGATGCGTTTTGTCGATAATTATGGTCAAATTACTGAAACATATCCAGCAAACCCGAACGGGTCTCCAGATGGTATTACTGCGCTAACGACAACAGATGGCCGAGTTACTATTATGATGCCACATCCTGAACGTGTTTTTAGAACAGTGGCTAACTCTTGGCATCCAGACGAATGGCAAGAGGATTCGCCATGGGTAAGAATATTCCGTAATGCTCGCGCCTTCATAGGTTAAAATTAGTTCACTTGCTATTTGTATCAAAAAAAGCGCCATTAGGCGCTTTTTTATTATCTGATAAATCACAACTGATATAGTAAAAATATTAGTTGTGATTTTGATTAGATGTGACTAATAACAGTAACTTTTGAAAATATTGAAATCCATAAGTCAAAAAACCAAGTGATATTGGAAGTTTCCCTCTACTTGGTAAATCATTAAAGTATAAAATCGAGTTGAATATCAGTACAGCCTTTAGCACATGAAATACTAGACCTTTTATTGTCAGTTGAAGCTTCACCAGTTATAGGTAAATTAAGGTGGATAACTTGTTGGCATTTAGAGCACAAAACTTGTTGCCCTGACATTAATTTTTTTATTAATTTTTTTTGCTGATAAAATGACTCTTTACTGGCTTTTTGTATTGCTGAAAATTTATCTAAATCAATCATTGGTGCAGTCACTTAAAAAAACAGTAAAAATAATTAAATAGGCTTTAAAATTAATAAGGCTATTTACTCGAACTCATACAGTACCAGCCGTCAAACTCTCCCTTTAAAGGCATAGCACTTGTAACAAGTAGGTCTTGATAGGCCACTATATTTTCATAAGAGGGAAGAAACTCGGGATAAGCAGTAATTTCCCAAGGTAATTCGTCGTTATTTTGAAACGGACAAAACGAAATTTTTTGATTATTCTCTAAAAGCAACTGACCAAATTTTAAAGCTAATACTTCACTCGGAAACAATACAGAGAACTCAAGTTCTCTCATTCGGGATAAATCATCACCGGCTTGTTGCATTTTCCATAAAGCATCACCAATATTATCTTCAGGAAACTGGCTTAAATCTCGTGACATTTATTATTCCTCTCTGTTATTTATCTCTTAATAAACAAGAGAAATCCAATGGTATACCATTAATTAATGATATTTTATCCTTGAGTTAAAAATAAATCGAGCCTTTTTTAGACGTTATCAAAAACTTAACAAATAATTTGTTAAACTAATTCATTACATTCTTGATACTTTACTTTAGTAGACTTAATATTTTGAAAAAATTTGAATGTCATCTCACCATCGATGTCGATAACATAACGGCAATATTAGCGTTATCTAAGCAATGTGATTTAAGCATAAACGTTATTAAACAATCGATTAATGATGGAGCCTTATGGCTGACAAGAAACAAAAAAACGCAAAGATATCGCCGTATTAAAAAACTATTAAAAATGAATGACCAATTACATTTTTACTACAGTGAAGCGATATTATCTCAAGTGCCAGCCCCCGCACATTTAATCGCTGATTTAACTGACTACAGTGTTTGGTATAAACCTTTTGGCATGTTATCCCAAGGAACAAAATGGAGTGACCATTGCTCCGTTGCACGTTGGGCACAAAAACACTTAACTCCTGAACGTCCTGCTTTCATTGTTCATCGTTTAGATAAAGCAGCAACGGGCTTAATCATTATTGCACACTCTAAAAAAGCGGTTAGATCCTTAACCGCAATGTTTGAAAGCCGTGATGACGAAAAATATCAACTAAAAAAATCTTATCAAATTATCGTTCATGGTAATCATTCAAACAATAAACAACCTCAGATCATCACCCTGGACATTGATGGTAAAACATCAAAAAGTACTTTCACTTTGAAAAGTTACGATAAAGAAAATGATTTGTCACTATTAACAGTAAAAATTGATAGTGGTAGAAAACACCAAATTAGAATACATGCAGCAAGTATCGGTTTACCCGTTGTTGGCGATCGCTTACATGGTGATAAAACAAAAATTTATCGGGATGAATTAAATTTACAATTATCTGCTGTTGAATTGAGCTTTATTTGCCCACTTTCAAATACACAACGACTATTCAAACTAAGTGAAGAAGATAGACCTGATATAAAAAAGGTTATTGCCCTTTTATAGCAATAACCTTTAGTGAGTTCGAATAATGATACTGGTAGATAAATCAACAATTATTCACAATAATTGAAATCTTCATCTGCCATTAACGTCAATGCATTACCCACTAATTCATCTTGTTCAAACGCTGATAATAAAGCAAAACCTTGTTGGCGCTGTGCTAATGTTAGCGCGTGATAAGGTAATCTAAAGTTAGCTGAAACCGCTTCTGTCATCATTAAAGCGGTATTTATAGCGATGGGATTTGGCTCACAGAACAACCACTTGATTAAACCTTGTAAGCGTTCATTTAACAACACATCGTTATTATCCATTAGTTGACGCATTAGTTCAGGAATAATATTAGAGGTTACCGAGATAACACCGTGAGACTTGTGCTGATGTCTACCAACAAAACTCTCATCATCGTTACCTGACCAACATGCGATACCTTGCTGTTCATAATAAGCGATACGTTCATTACCTCCACATTCTTTTACCCCAATACAATTAGTGTGTTTCGCTAGGGGCTCAATAATTTCTGGCGTTAAGTCCTGTCCTGTTCTACCTGGCACATTATAAATAAAAGCAGGACCAACATCTAAAACACGATTAAAATGATCTTTCACACCTATTAATGAAGTTCGACCGTAATAAGGGTTGATTTGTAATGCGGCATCCATACCTATGGCAAAACCATTTTCTGTCGCCTTAACGGCTTCACGAGTATTATTACTCCCGGTATTACCAACAATTAATAATTTATTACCAAAACGGTGGGCACTATGGGCAATCAACATTAAATGCTCTTCCCAACTTAATAAATGCCCTTCTCCTGTAGTGCCGCCAACAATAATACCATCGACACCTGCAGCGATTTGACGCTCTACTAAGATGTCATACCTATCGAGATCAATATCACCAGTTACGGTATAAGGGGTTTTTACTGCGGTAATTAGACTAGCGGCTTTAATACGGTTCATTACATTCTCTAAATAGATTTTTTGTTGAAAATTCAAGTTAAAAAAAAATTTTAACAGTGCGCAATATTACCAACAACTCGTCGCATGATAAACACTTCATTTGTGACTATATGCTGATATTGAAAAACTTGGCTATTAAGTTGTAATACTCGATAGGCATGATAATTATCACTATTACCTAAGTCAGAGTTGAAAAGTTCATTATCAACAAACTCACTTTTGGTTAAGGTGAAATGAATGTCACCAACCAGTCCCCAATCTCCCAACTCAATGCTTTGTTCAATAACATTGCCCTTTTCATTTAATGTGGAAAAAGTAAACTCATAACTACCATCGGCAGAAATTTCTGCATATTCGCTCATTTGATGACCAAGTTCATTATTATCCATTCGGTACCACTGACCAACAAGTTGCTCTCTAGAATAATTCATCTGAGCAATATCAAGAGGCTAAACGTTTATTTAACCAATGGCTAATATCGTTGATTTGCTGAGCACAAACACTGTGGGGCATAGCGTAGCTCTTATATTGACAAGGGTAACCCTTATTCAGGAGAAAGTTTTTAGCAAATTGGCCTAGCGTGTCTGGTACTACAGGGTCTTGATTGCCATGCATAATCATCACTGGTAATTTAGCATTGGTTTCATTTAACTCAATAGTTTCAGCAGTTGCTAGATAAGTAGACATGGCCAACAAGCCAGCAAGCGGTTTGTGGTAGTTTAATGCGGCTTGATAAGCAACGGCACCACCTTGAGAAAAACCCGCAAGAATAATACGCTCACTCGGTATACCTTTTGCAATTTCCTGCTCAACCAAAGCAATAATGTCATTAGCGGATTGATTGAGTTGCTGGGTATCCACTTTTCGGTCAATATTCATCTCAAAAATATCATACCAAGCAGGCATCAAAACACCGCCGTTAACAGTAACTGGAATTCGAGCAGCATTAGGGAAAATAAAACGTATCGCTAAGCTAGGATCTAAGGACAATTGCGGCACAATCGCTTCAAAATCATGGCCATCCGCACCTAAACCATGTAACCAGATAACTGAGGAGCAAGGCTCTTTTGCCGGTAATACTTCGATACAAGATAAGGTCATTAACATTTCCTGCCATTTTGAGATCAATTGATAAAAAACGGTGTAAATAAATTTAGGACGTGATTATATCGTTATTTTTATAAAGTTTCATAACGATATATCAATAACATTGAGCTTTAACAGGTAATCTTTTTAGCTTTTCGATAGTTAAAATTTAATAAGGCCGATGGCGGGTTTACCTTATGACCAATATGCCGGTTGTTTTTCTAAATATATTTTTAATAGTCTGGCCAAATTAGTTTTACCTTATTTTGAAAGTTTAGATGACAACAATCTAAAAAAGGTTTAAAAGTTTAGGCATATTGTAAAAAAGACTGAGGTCAATGTATGAAACAGTTGAATATCCAACTTTTAATGACAGGAAACGAGTTAATGACAGGGGATATTGTTGATAGTAATTCAGCAATGATCGCTCAAGAATTAAAAGAGCTAGGCTTAGAGGTTTTTCGGAAGGTTACCGTTTCTGATAACTTAATGATGCTAGCAGAAGAAATTAAAACATTAAGCCTTCATGCCGATATATTAATTATTAATGGCGGATTAGGTCCCACAGTGGATGACTTGACTGCAGAAGCTTTAGCTTTAGCCACAAGTAAGCCGTTAACTCAACATCCGGAGGCTCTATCACATATTAAAGCTTGGTGTATAAGGCGTAGTGTCAAATTAAATCAACCCAATTTAAAACAAACAATATTACCCCAAGATTGCCATATTATCGCCAATAAAAGAGGAAGCGCCGTTGGCTTTGCTGTCAATTTTCAACAATGTGATATTTATTGTACGCCCGGAGTACCTAGCGAACTTAAGACTATGTTTAATGAAGAAATACTGCCTAAAATAGCTCAGCAAGTTCCTAGAAATATATCTTTAGAGGTTACACGGCTGCAATTATTTGGCTTAGGCGAGTCAAGCATACAAAAGCTCATTGATGACCATATACCTGATTGGCCTGATGAAATTGAATTGGGTTTCAGAGCAGGGATGCCCTTATTGGAAGTTAAGTTAACAACAAAAAGCAGTATGGGAGAGCAGTTAAAGCAAGAATATTTAGACCGCCTTTATGCATTACTAGGCGATCACATTCTAGGTGTAGTTGATAAGCGGCCAAAAAGTCTAGCTGAATATGTCGTCGAACTATTATTTAAAAGCAATAAAAAAATCACCCTGGCAGAGTCATGCACTGGCGGCTTGATAGCTAGCTTAATCACTCAAGTTTCTGGCGCATCAAGTGTTTTTGAAGCCGGTTTTGTTACCTACTCTAATGATATGAAAAGCAAGTTGTTAAATGTTAGTACTCAAATATTAGGCGACAACGGTGCTGTTAGTGAAGAAGTGGTTTTAGCTATGGCAAAAGGTGCTTTAAATGTGACTGAAGCAGACTTTGTTATAACCGTATCAGGTGTTGCTGGTCCTAATGGTGGTTCAGAAGAAAAACCAGTTGGCACAGTTTGGCTTTCATGGGGAGAACAGGCAAGTTTGAACAGTGTGTGTTTAAATATACCCGCGCCTCGGGTATATTTCCAAAATTATGTCGCGGCTATTGCCTTAGACTTAATCCGCCGTTTATTAATCAATAGCGATGAGGTGCCATATTATATAACAGAAAAGGCTGTAAATAATAAGTTATGACGTTGAAATGATATTTTCATGTTAGTTAAGTGTGTTTTTTAAATATTGCATATTGAATAAAAAATTTAAAAATTATATATTTAAACCTATCGAAATTAAAATAGGTAGGTGTCTATTATTGTTAGTAATAATTTTATTGTTAGTGTTTGCAATACCATTATTCATAAAATAAAAATCATTTGCTTTTTGATAGTATAAATTTGAGCGAAAGAATCTTGGTATTTTTAAAGCTCGTATTCTTAACAAACTTCTCGATAGAAAAAACATCAAGAAATGACTGCTTGACTCCGGCCAGGCTTTTTGATGAATTAAAAGTATACTTATTATTAGATAATATAAAATTGATTATTATAAAGCAGGTATAACTGCTTTTATTAACATTCATAAATACAATTATATTTAAAAGTAGTGACTTAATATATTAAGTCACTACTTATATTTATAGTCAGTCCTTAGCTTGAATGGCAGTTATCACATAAGAAGAGAAAAATGACAAGTCTTAGTTTAGTAACTAACTCACAGAATAATGTAGATTTGGTTTTGGAGCCAAAGAAGGTCGGTGATCCTGTCACTCAGCTCTCTATTCAAAAACTTATTGATGCATCATCATATACGTCACTATTTATAAATAAATCTAACATCAATAATGCCATTATTGAGCTACACAATGTTTTAAAACCGTTAGAAGCAGAGCAAACAGGTATTAAAATTCGCTACCAGATCTTAGAGCGACAGGATGCAACAATAGCTATTATCATAGCACCAGACGAGATGACTGCTATAGCTGAAATAACAACAGCACTTGGAGGTGAAAATCTTAGTGCCAAAACCATTTTGAATTCAGCTCATAACTATGGTGTTAAAAAAGGATTTAGTAAGGCAAATATTATTAACCTCGCACAACTCGCCTCTAAAGGACCTGCTGGAAGGGTAGTTTCTTCAACGGTAGCGTTTGGAAAAAAAGCCATTAAGGGTGAAAATGCTAAAGTCATAAATTTGGTTCAAAGTGCCCAAGAGCGTATATTACAGCCAAAAGATCTAGGTGATGGTAATGTTGACATGCGCGAACTGGGCGATATTATTTGTGTCAATATTGGAGACCCTTTAGCTCAAAAATTATCTCTAACCAAAGGAGTAGAAGGCTACACTGTAACTGGAACTATTCTATCTAATGAGGCAGGTGAGGACATTACTCTCAATGTGGGTGAAGGCACATCAATTAGTCCTGAAAATAAAGATTTATTAATTTCAACAATTGCCGGTTTACCTAAAATGATAGATAACGGAATGGAAGTTGATGAGGTCTATAAAATAAAAAATGTTGATGTCGGTAGTGGAAATGTTGACTTTGACGGTAGCGTAATCATCGAGGGTGATGTCTGTGAGTCTATGAAAGTATTTGCCACTGGTGATATTACTGTTTTAGGTTTTGTGGAGTGTGCCACACTTAAAGCTGGGGGCGATATTACTATTACTGGAGGAGTTATTGGTAAAAAACAAGAGATTGAAAATTCAAATGCTACTGAATTAAAGATGACTGTTAATATTTCAGCTGGAGGTAAAATATATGCAAAATATTGTCAATATTCTGAAATCACTTGTAACTCAGATCTTCGTATTGAAAATCAGTTAATGCATAGTGTTGTCAATACCGGTGGAGGTTTATGGTTAGGCACAAAAGATAAAGCTAATGGTAAATTAATCGGTGGTTATGTAAAAGTGGTCACTTCTGTCCATGCAGGAACTGTTGGTGCCACAGCAGGCAGTAATACTTTTATTAATTTTGAAGCTCAAATCCTCGAGTTTAAAAAATTACATATCGATATTGACAGTCGTTTAAAAAGTGAAACAACTATCATTCAAGAGCTTAGAGAAGTAACGAATAAACTTAACAAATTGCCAAAAGATATAGCAACCCTTGAAATGCTAAATAAAGTGATTACTACCAACCAGTTTCATAATGATAAAATAGCAGAGATACTTGAAGAAAAAAGAAGGTTAGAGGAAAATTCACAAAAATATATGTCAAGCATCTGTGTGGAAGCCACTGAGAAACTTTATCATGGTGTGGTATTTACCGCAGGCGACTTTTACGAAAGATCTCGCAGAGAGTATGGACCTAGTCGAGTTATCTATAAAGATCGTCTCATTCATATTGAACCGATAGTTCATAATTAATATCATTAAAAACAATTAGTAAACCTCGTCCCTGTAAATAGCAAACTACATAACATTGCTAACTAGGAAATAGTTAACTTACCACCATAAGCTACACTAAAATAGGAGCTTATAGTGGTGGGTTGAAATGACAAATCACCACTATAAATCGTAATTGTTTTTACATATTGGGGTAATTTGGTCCGCCAGTACCTTCGGGGGTTACCCAAGTAATGTTCTGACTTGGGTCTTTAATGTCGCATGTTTTACAATGAATACAATTTTGTGCATTAATGACAAACTTATCGCCTTTTTCACTCGTTTCAACCTCATAAACACCAGCAGGACAATAAAGTCGTGCAGGCTCGCCATATTTAACTAAATTAACAGCAATGGGAATGGTGACATCAGTTAATTTAAGATGACAAGGTTGTTCTTCTTCATGGTTAGTATTAGATAAAAAGACTGATGTTAACTTGTCAAAACTTAATTTATTATCATGTTTAGGGTAATTAATAACGGCTACTTCGGAGGCTAACTTCATCTGTGCATGATCTAAAGTATCGTCTTTGAAATTAAACGGTAATTTACCGGCAAATAAATTTTGATCAATCGTGTTATAACCACCGCCTATTATAGTCCCAAACTTATGTATTGCTGGGCCAAAATTACGGGTATTATACAGTTCGTCAAATAACCAGGAGTCTTTATACTTTTTGGCATAATCCGTTAAGTCTTTCGCACCATCCTTTAAGTCTGTCTCGCTCATCAGTGCTTCACAAATGGTCTCCGCAGCTAACATCCCTGATTTCATTGCGGTGTGATTACCTTTTATCTTCGCAAAGTTCAACGTACCCGCATCACAACCGACTAATATAGCTCCTGGCATGCTCATTTTTGGCAGTGAATTAAAACCACCTTTAGCTAAAGCACGCGCACCGTAAGAAACACGTTTACCCCCTTCAAGATACTGACTAATCTTGGGGTGGTGTTTGTAGCGTTGAAACTCGTCAAATGGACTCAAGTGTGGATTACTATAATTTAAATCCACAATTAAGCCGACAAAAACTTGGTTATTCTCTGCATGATACAAATAACCACCACCAGTGGTGTCTTTATCTAAAGGCCAACCTGCGGTATGAACAACTAAACCTTCTTGATGTTTGTCGGGTGCTATGTCCCAAATTTCTTTAAAGCCTAAACCATAGTGCTGAGGCGATGCTTCAGCATCTAAATTGAATTTAGTAATAAGTTCTTTACCTAAATGACCACGACAACCTTCAGCAAATACCGTATATTTGGCACGAAGCTCCATACCCGGCATAAACGAGTCTTTTTCATTGCCATTAGAGTCAAGTCCCATATCTCCTGTTATAATTCCTCCGACACTGCCATCGTCATTGTAGATAACTTCTTGAGCAGGGAAACCCGGAAATATTTCAACGCCTAGTTGCTCTGCCTGCTCAGCTAACCAGCGGCAAACATTTCCCATGCTAACAATATAGTTACCGTCATTGTGCATGGTTTTAGGTACTAATAAGTTGGGCAATTTAATACTCTTGCTTTCACTATTAAACAAATAAATATCATCGCCTGTTACTTTAGTTGTTAGCGGTGCCTTTTTTTCTTGCCAATCAGGAAATAACTCATTAAGAGCACGAGGTTCAAAAACTGCACCCGAAAGGATATGAGCCCCAACTTCTGAACCTTTTTCAACGACACAAACCATGAGCTCTTGCTCTTTTTCTTGTGCTAATTGCATTAATCGACAGGCTGTTGACAAGCCCGAAGGACCAGCACCAACGATTACCACATCAAATTCCATTGATTCGCGTTCCATGATATCTCCCATTATTGATTTCTTTTCAAGATAATTAAAACATGCGTTTGATTTTCAAACACCTGTTTGATAATATCAACCCATTATAGATATTTTGCAAGTAAATACTATATTGTAATAATGAATTTACAAATAAAACGTATTTAATAAAATTTGTTAATGATTATATTATATATTACGTTGACGTACACGTAATGTTTGACGTAGTCTTTTGAAGTAATATTCAAATAAATAATGTAGCTTACCCGAGAGTGTCAAAATACACTCAGATGACTATATTTTGATCAAGTGTTATTATTACCACCTGCACTAAATAAGTTAGTCACAGAATATAACCACAACAAGCAGAGGCAAAGATGAAAGTATTAGTCCCCATCAAACGAGTAATTGACTATAACGTCAAAGTTCGCGTTAAATCAGATAATTCAAATGTTGATCTTGCTAACGTTAAAATGGCTATCAATCCGTTTTGTGAAATAGCAGTTGAAGAAGCCATCCGTCTTAAAGAAGCCGGCGTGGCAACAGAAGTCATTGCGGTTTCAATTGGTACCAAGGCTTGCCAAGAACAACTTAGAACAGCTTTAGCCTTAGGTGCTGATCGGGCTATTCAAATTGAAACAGATTTGGAACTAGACTCAATCAATATAGCCAAGTTATTGCAAAAAATTGTCGAAGAAGAACAACCTCAACTCGTTATTTTAGGTAAACAAGCCATTGATAGCGACAATAACCAAACGGGTCAAATGCTTGCTGCATTAACTAACATGCCTCAAGGTACGTTTGCTTCTATTGTTAAAGTTGAAGGCGATAGAGTTCATGTCACTCGTGAAGTTGATGGTGGCTTACAGACAGTTGCTTTAAACCTTCCAGCTATCGTAACTACTGACCTGCGCTTGAATGAACCTCGTTATGCCTCTCTTCCCAATATAATGAAGGCGAAACGTAAACCTTTAGATGTTAAGAATGCTAATGATTTTGGTGTTGATTTATCACCAAGAACTAAAACATTAAAAGTCATTCCTCCTGCAGAGCGTCAAGCCGGCATCATTGTTGAAACAATTGATGAATTAGTTGAAAAATTGAAAAATGAAGCGAAGGTGATCTCATGAGCATTTTAGTATTTGCAGAACATGACAATAATAATTTAAAAGCGGATACCTTAAAAACAGTGGCAGCCGCTCAAGCAATTGGTGGTGACATTCACCTTTTAGTCGCTGGCAATAATTGTCAGGGTGTTGCCCAAGAAGCAGCTAAAGTCAATGGTGTAACTAAAGTGTTAGTTGCTGAAAATGCAGCTTATGAACATCAACTGGCAGAAAATATAAGTTTATTAGTGACTGAACTTGCTAATGACTATGAGCATATCCTTGCTGCCGCTTTAACTACCGGTAAGAATTTTATGCCTAGAGTAGCGGCATTACTAGATGTTACTCAAATATCTGACATTATTGCGGTAGAAAGTCCTGATACTTTTATTCGTCCAATATATGCAGGTAATGCGATTGCTACGGTTCAATCTTTAGATAATAAAAAGGTTATTACGGTTCGAACTACTGGTTTTGATCCCGTGACTAGTGATGGTAATGCAGAAGTTGTCATACTAGATAGTGTTATGGATGCAGGTAATTCAAGTCATGTCAGTGATGAGTTAACGGTTTCAGAGCGACCAGAGTTAGGTGCTGCCAGTGTCATTATTTCAGGTGGTCGTGGTATGCAAAATGGTGATAACTTTAAATTGCTTGACGGTATTGCCGATAAACTGGGTGCGGCTATTGGTGCATCACGTGCTGCAGTTGATGCGGGCTTTGTACCAAACGATATGCAAGTTGGTCAAACAGGTAAAATTGTTGCTCCAGACCTTTATATTGCTGTTGGTATTAGTGGTGCAATTCAGCATCTTGCTGGCATGAAGGATTCTAAAGTTATTGTTGCTATCAACAAAGATCCTGAAGCACCTATCTTTCAGGTTGCTGATTATGGTTTTGTTGGTGATTTATTTGAAGCATTACCCATGCTAGAAAGTAAACTTTAAGTTTAAACTTTTAGTTATAAGCTTTTGCAAAAAACATAGATATATTAGTGTTTCTTACCTTATAATAAAGCCACTCAATGAGTGGCTTTATTTTTTTATTCGCTTTAGTATATCTCATCGTAATTATTACAAGTTTATTTCGCATTTTTTATGCCCTTAATTGTAGGTCATCACCTTATGAAAAGTTCATTTTCTAGCCTCAGCGATTTAGCGGCGGCCTTTGGAAAAGAGTTACCCACCCAGGATAATACCGCCACTGACTCTAATTTAGTTTATTCAACTGACCGTGGCAGAATAAAACAACAAAGTAAAAAAGAAGTAATAACCGAAAGTGATGGTTTTGCCAATGTACGCAGAGAAACCAAAGGCAGAAAAGGTAAGGGAGTGGTTATTATCAGTGGTTTAGCTTTATCGACAAAGGCATTAAAAGACTTCGCCAGTAAACTAAAAAAATCTTGTGGTGCTGGTGGCAGTGTAGTCGGAGAAACTATTGAAATACAGGGTGATAAACGTGAGGCTATAAAACTAGCCTTAGAGAAACAAGGCTATAAAGTTAAATTCACCGGTGGTTAAAGTAGTAAAGTTCTAACACTAGTATTAAAGCTAAATAATTTTACTGATACCATGCTCTCTGAGTTTCATCGCAATTTTATTATGAGAAACGTTTAACCTTGTTGCTAAGAGTCTTGTTGTTGGATAAATGGGGTAAAGTTTTTTCAACAATTGATATTCAAACTTAGCTTGAAGTAAAGCCCAGTCCTCAGTATTTGATTTAACCTCGTCGTTTTCTCTTCCCTCATGCAGCAAACTATCATTCATTAAGTTATTGTTTCCCAGTTGAGATAAAGCATTAACTAAATCAGCTTGTTCTATGATTAAGTTGGTATCAAGAGCAACTACCCTAAACAATATATTTTGAAGTTGTCGAATATTACCAGGCCAGTGGTATGCCAATAATGTATCGAGGGCTTGCTCTGTTATTTTTGGCGCACTTTTATTAACTTGTCGTGCCGCATTTTCAATAAAGTAGTGGGCGAGTAATGGAATATCGTCTGTTCTTTCTCTCAACGGTGGCAAGTCTAAATTAAGGACGTTTAAACGATAAAATAAATCTTCCCTAAATAACTTTTTCTCTAATAGGCTGGTTAAGTTTTGATGACTCGCACTGATTATCCTAACATTGACAATTAACTCTTTCGTACCACCTACTCGTCTGTATTTAAAATCTTCTAAAAACCGTAATAACTTAGCTTGCAAATACACTGTCATTTCAGCTATCTCATCTAAAAAAATGGTTCCACCATCAGCCAATTCAAATAATCCAGGTTTTCCACCTTTTTGCGCCCCCGTGAAAGCACCTGAGGCATAGCCAAAAAGCTCACTTTCGAGTAAATGTTCTGATATTGCTGCACAATTAATAGCTAAAAATGGAGATTTTGATCGATTACTTGCTGCATGAAGTGCTCTCGCTATCAACTCTTTCCCCGTCCCTGTTTCGCCACTTATTAATACCGGTAAATCTAACTTTGCATAACGTAATGTTTGTTCTACTAACACCCTTATTTTCGATGATTCACCAATAATACTTTCAATACCTTGATCTTTTTGAGACTGTAATAACGATATTTGCCGTCCCAAAGTATTCATCGTTCTAAGAATAATAACGGCACCACTTATTTTTTGTTTTTCTTTGTTAGCCTTATTATCTTTTTCACCTGAAAAAATAGGACTAATATCAGCGATATAGGATTGTCCCACAAAGGTTACCGAACAAGATGTTGGTTTATTAGAGACTAATGTCGAATAGTCTTGTTCAATAAATTGACCAATAAATAAACCTTCAAAGCTAGTACTTTCGTTATGAGTAAACAACAGGGTTTCTGCTGATTGATTTACCGCTAATATAAGCCCGTTTTCATCAATATCAATTATAGGATCAGGTATTTGGTCCAAAAGCGCCTGTAAGTGTTTTTCACGCCGTTGAGTTGGCAATAGCGTTATCTTCTTACAAGTAATGATCCCATTGATCTTTTTTAATGAGCTAAGGACCTCATCCATAGATAGGTATTCTGGTTTTATATGAACATAAGTAAAATTAGTAATCACTTCAATTGCAATAACATCCCAAGATAAACTTGAAAATACAGCCAGTATTTCCTGACTAATGCCTAACCTATCGGTTGATTCAATCTCTAATCTCATTTTTTCTAACCTTGTCATATAATAATTACATTGTACTATTATTATGACAGCGATATAAAGCCCAAATTCATTGGTTTATAAACTAGTAGATAAATTTATTCTTATCAAGAGCTCAACATCGTACTAATATTATTACAAAAAGATAACTATTTTGATTGTAAGAAATTAACAGACTGTTTTATATGGTTTTTATATTATTGGCCGCTATTTTGCTAATGAAGTGAGTAAGCCACTTTTATTATTGTGTCACCTCAGCTCAAATAGACACGCAAGGGATAACTATGAACAACAGCAAGCACATTGAAACTCAAGCCATTCATTCTGGTCGTATTAATGATGAACAATTTGGATCATTAGCGACACCACTTTATCAAACTTCAACGTTTATCTTTAATGATGCGCAAGAGGGTGCTGACAGATTTGCAGGTGAAGCTGAGGGGTATATTTACACTCGTCTAGGAAATCCAACAACGCGCCAATTTGAGATGCGTGTGGCTGCAATGGAAAATATGGACGATGCTGCTGCAACTGCTACTGGTATGGGGGCGGTTTCAGGGGCTCTATTAGCTAATTTGGAATGTGGAGACCACATCATTGCGTCCAAAGCAATATACGGCTGCTCCTATGCACTGATTAACCATCAACTTAGAAAATTCGGTATTGAAGTGAGTTTTGTTGATATGACGAACCCAAGTAATATTGAAACAGTCATCCAGGAAAATACAAAAGTTATCTTTTTAGAAACACCTATTAATCCAAACCTTGTTGTTCTTGATATTGAAAAAATTGCCAACATCGCCAAGAAACACCAAATACTGTCAATTGTCGATAATACTTTTTTAACCCCGGTATTACAGCAACCAGGAAAATTTGGTATCGATATTGTTGTCCATAGTGCTACTAAATATTTAAACGGCCATGGTGATGTTGTCGCCGGTATTATTTGTGGTACTAATGAAATGATCATGAAAATAAAAATGACGATATTAAAAGATATTGGCGCAACGATTAGTCCCCACGATGCATGGTTGATATTACGAGGTATTAAAACGTTACCAATTCGGATGGAACGTCATTGTAATAATGCACAAGCGATTGCTGAGTTTTTAGAAGCACACGAAGCCGTGGATCAAGTATATTACCCGGGTTTAAAAAGTCACCCTGGCAATAAGTTTATCGGCAATCAGATGAAGGCGGCAGGTGGTGTTATCGCTTTTGAAATCAAGTCTACTTTAGCCGGTGGTGCAGACTTTATTAACCGTATGGCATTATTTTCGATAGCAGTAAGCTTAGGTGATGCAGAATCACTCATTCAACACCCCGCCTCAATGACTCACTCTCCTTACACACAAGAAGAACGACTTGAAGCAGGTATTAGTGATACCTTAATTAGAATTTCGGTTGGCTTAGAAAATGTTGACGATCTAATATCAGATCTCAGCCAATCCCTTGCTGAAATAAAAATTGTTAACCTAGATAAAAATGTCGCTTAATCAAAATAGATAAAACCTAAGTGAACAAGGAAACTTTAGGTTGTATTCTTTTTTTAATGCTCTCAATTTCATCAATTGAGTATGGCGTCAACGGATGTTGGCCCCATATAGGTTTAGGCCAACAAAAATCATCTTTAAAACGAACAATATGGTGAATATGTAATTGTGGCACGACATTACCAAGTGCTGCAACATTCAACTTATCCCCGTTAAATTCTGCCATAAGTAATTCGCTTAATAAACTGGATTCATTTAAAAATTGTTGTTGGTCTTGCCATTCTAATTGATAGATTTCAGTAACATCAGCAATCCTAGGAACTAATATAAACCAAGGGTACGCTTTATCGTTACATAACAGCACTTTGCATAATGGTAAATCGGTTAACACAATACAATCTTTAGAGAGTTGAGGGTGTAAGCTAAATATGTTTTCCATAATAATTATCCAAGATAATAAAATTAACGTTTGTTTTTTCGACCACGGCCACGAGCTGTTTTCTTTGCTTCTCTGGCAGCGATTTTTTTAGCTTCTTGGTCAAGAAAGTATGTCTCCTCTTTCTCAACCATCTCTGGATTTTCAAACGTTATCGGTCCCAGTGTTTTATCACGGATCTCATTGATCAATATTGTTGATGCTTTATGAAAGTCGACAATACCTCCGCTTTTAACACAACCACGTTTTTTCCCTATCGCTTCAATTAAATCTACATCTTGCTCAGGTAACTCTTTTAACTGATAGCGCTTAACCAATTGCTCCGGGTAGTTTTTTAGTAAGTACTCAGCAGCAAAACAAGCAATATCGTCATGTTCAAATGCAGTATCTTTAATTGCACCAGAAATTGCCAGACGATAACCACTGTTGTCATTTAAAATTTTAGGCCAAAGCATGCCTGGTGTATCGAGTAAGTATAAACCTTCCTCTAATTTTATCCGCTGTTGTCCTTTAGTTACCGCAGGTTCATTACCCACTTTAGCTTTAGCTTTACCAACAAGGGTATTAATTAATGTTGATTTACCCACATTAGGTATCCCCATAATGACAACGTTAATCTGTTTACCCGTTTCATCCTTATTGGGTATCAAGTTTTTAATAATAGATGGAAGAGTTTTAGCGATTGCTGGGTTTTGTGTTGTTAACGCAATCGCTTTAACATTATGTTGGGCATCGAGATAGTCTAGCCAGATCTGAGTTGCTTGTGGATCCGCTAAATCACTTTTATTTAAAATTTTAATTAACGGTTTATCACCACGAATCTCAGTTATCATCGGGTTTTCGCTACTAAAAGGTAGTCGTGCATCACAAACCTCGATCACAACATCAATTTGAGGAAGGATTTCTTTTATTTCCTTTTGGGCCTTATGCATGTGCCCCGGGAACCAGTTAATTGACATATAATCACTTGATAAGTTTATTTTGATGAATTTTAGCAATAAATTAACAGAGCCACATTAAAAAACGCTAAATATTAATAAATTTTATTCCAGACAGCAAAAAGCCCGACACATAGTGTCGGGCTTCTCTAAATGAGAAGTCTAGCAATGTCCTACTCTCACATGGGAACTCCCACACTACCATCGGCGCTAACACATT